>Ga0308163_10000028_pt1 | contig 463849 bp, 730 predicted proteins | sample PhyTR1_FD_201037 | JGI IMG/M metagenome (GOLD analysis project Ga0308163, IMG submission 201037) | Phyllosphere microbial communities from UC Gill Tract Community Farm, Albany, California, United States - DLSLT.R1 | ecosystem: Host-associated > Plants > Phyllosphere > Unclassified | place...
GGACTGCGCTAACAATCCACCCCACGATCTTTGTCTTTCTCCAGCTTCGCGGCACACCCCGTCTTGAGCACCCTTACCCGACCGCGTTTACCTCCCGGGACGACAATGATTTTTGTCTACAACGAGATCGTCACCTTTGGCAGCTGGAGCCTCCAAGCCCAAGACGTTCGGACTTTTTGAAATCGGGGGCACCAAACTTGTTCAACCAACTTAGCTTCTAAAACTCTACTGTCAACCGTCTTATGGAACAAAACGCTCCAGGGGCTGGCTTGCAATCTGTTCAGCTTTGGCCTTGCGGAACACCGTTTGCTTGGTGCCACGCTTTGTCTGATTGGCGTTGATCTTGTAAGTGACAATCCGCGCCGTGCGACCATGCTTGAGCATCGTCATCCACATCAGCTTTAGACCATCGCGTGACCACCAGGCGAGAAGCTGCTCCATACTGTCAAAGCCGCAAAACCACTCACGCCGGCCATTGAGCTCCCAGTCGCGTTGCTTGGTCCGGCTCATCTTCAGGCCCAGCCAAAAGACGCGGAGTTCCTCTTCCTCTTCGGGGCTGGGATGACAGAGCCGATCCTCATTTCCCTCCAGGACTGCGCGGGTAAAGCGATGACCAAAGCCGGCACTATAAATGCCCTTGCCTTCGTCGCTTTCGATCCTGTAAATGAGCATCTCGATCTCCCTGCTGTCCAATCCTGAATAGCAGAACTGGACAGGGGATCAACCGCTTTTTAGCCCTCGTGGTGATAAGTTTTCACAAGCTTCAGAGCCTGCGTGAGCGTCTTGACGTCACCAACATTCCAATCGTCAACCGACCCGCTCGTCAGGACAATTTCCATATCTTCAGTAAAGTCGAAGCGCACAAGAGGAGCAGTCATATTGTAGACTGCAACGTGGCGAGCAACACCGCCTTTGACAAAGTAGGAGCGCAGGATAAAGGTCAGCGCGCTACCAACGGTCTTAAAGCTGCGATCGCTGGCGTTACCATACGGGCTGTTTGGCGTTGCGATGATCTGCATTTGCTCACTCCTGTTTGTTCCGATAAACAGACACTAGCAGGACTGGTGAGCCGCGCAACCAGTTTATCGCTTCTCGCGGAAGAAAACCCACAAAAAGACAAACCCCCAGCCAACGACCACCAGCATGACGATGATGTATTGGCCGACGAAGTTCTGGAACAGGGTGTACTTGGGATCGTTCTTCGCGCAGGCGTCCATGGTATCACAGGCAAGCCAGGTACCCGTGGCAATGTAGGCGAGGGCGATGACTTGAAAGATCAAGTCCACTAGCAGGGGACCTTATCGCAATAGTCGAGCGGCGAGCAGAACTCTTCGCCTTCCTGGTCTGTGCCATAGACGATACCGTCGATGATTGCTTCGACCTGAACGGTCTCCACCCAGCCACGCGCCACTTCCATCAGGACCATGTCCTTGGGCTGAATCTCGCGAGTCATCTCACTGGCCGCCACAATCTCTGCCCAGCTGAATGAACCAACGGTTGACGAACCCGTTGCGATCTCGGCCAGTTCCTGGGCCGAGAGGTTGCTTTCTGCTAACCGGGTCTTTGCTTGTTCAATCATCGTCTGCTCCTTTGTTGCCACGTGTTTAGCACCTCAAATCCTGGAGTCAACCAGGATTATCGGCGAAAACCCTCACCAATGTTGTGAATCTTGATGCCGGTGGGCTTGACGAGACGGCGGATTTCGGTTGGCGTCGTGTTGCGAACCTGGATCCAATTCTGACGCGCTTCAGCGATCTGGATGCCCGCGTCCTCGAGCGCGCCAACGGCTGCTACTCGATCACCTGCGTTCCAGTTTTTGAGAACTACTTCCAAGCTGCGCTTGCCGGCCATCTTTGATCTCCTTGCTGTTGTTCTCTTTTTACAACCTGGTTACCAGCTTGCAACCAAAGAGTTCACAGAAACATCAAAGAAACCATAAGGACGAGAAGGGCCAGCACAAGTGCCAGCCCCAGGTAGGATCCGAATTTGCTTTTGCCCATCACATGCTCCAGTAAAGTTCGGTCGACGGATCGCAGCAACGAGGAGTATCGGCAGCGATCTGGATGGGCTTGCCGCTCATCATGTTCGTAACGGTCTTCATTTCCGGCTGGGCGGGCGCTACGGCGACGGGCTTTGCAGCGCGGACGAAAGCGTTTGCTTCCCGGGCGTTTGCACAAAGGGCAACACGTTCGTCGCCAGTCTTGAAGCCCTGCTTGAGCGTTACTTTGGACTTGCCGAACGCGAACTCAATCTTCTCGACCTTCTTGTTTGCCTGCAGGGTCTCGAACACTTTACCGATCTTCATTTTGCCAAACTCCTGTGTGCGTTTCCGATGTACCAGAAGTAGCACCAAGTAAGAGCCAGTCAACCAGAATAAGAGCCACTTTCCAACTCTTTTATTAACCCTAACAGGTATAGTTAATGGGTCCAGGGTTCAAGGAAATGGGGAGAGTGGATCCACTCTCCCCATTCTTAATCCAGATTTAGCTTCCCATTGCAGCCATACCCACAACATAGTTGAACGGCACCTGCGGTCCAGTAGTGGTATTGATGTTTGGTGTTCCTGGAAGGACCATTGAATCAGTGGTTCCTGCAAAGGTATATCCAAACGGACGCTGTGAAGATGCGCCCGTTCCGTTGTTACCAAATACCAAATATCCATTCTTATAGAACATATTGGTGTATTGTGAATAAGCTGCTCCATTGCTGCTCATATTGGTAAAGCCAGTCTGAGTCCAATTGATACCATCGTTACTGGCTAGGTAGTAGGCAGTAGAGGAGCTCGCGGTGTTGTTGCGGTTCATCGCGGCATACAGGGTACCATTTGCATAAACGACATCGTGAACGTAATGGCCAAGAATGTGTCCAGCGACTGTATTGCAAGCGGACCAGTTGACTCCATCATTGCTTACCATGAATGGAATACCAGCGGTATAGACACCGGCAGCAAGCCATAGCCCATTTACCCTGGTTATCATTGGACTCACGTAGTTGCTGACTCCATTGCTTTTTCCAGTGCTATCCGTTACTGGGATCCAAGTTGCACCAAGATCACTTGAACGCCATCCATAGATATTGACTGAACCACCTTGGGCAGTGTTTCCAAGGTTACCAATGAAGATGTCACTTCCACTATCTTGTACCTTGGTAAAGTTTCTCAAATAGTGTCCGTTTGTTGAATCATAAACAAATGAGCCCCTAGCCGGAACGAGAAATAGTGTCCACGCCAGACCATCAGCCGACCTTGCAACATACTGGTTTACTGGAGATGTAGAGCCTACATCTCCAAGCAACATCTGCATCCAAAAGTAACCGTTGGAAAAGCTCAGCTTTCCCATGACCTGATTGGTCGTTGGTGTTGTAGGAAGCACCGTTCCGCTTGGCAAAGTCAAAGTTACCGCACCGCTGTTCTGAGTAAATGCTGTATAGTTGACGCCATCAAGGCTTTTACGGACCACCAGAGCACTGTTGGGCATTGTGGAGTATGCACCACCGCCCTGAATCATGCCACCACTACTGTTGGTGTCTCGGTTGGTGTTATTGTTGGTAAGAATCAACCACTGACCATTACCATAGACGCAATCCCAACCGCCCTGACCATTGCGGGTTGTCCACGAAACCAAGTCAGGACTGGTATAGGCATGGTTGCCATCAATGACCATGTAACGTTCTACGCGAGTGTTATTGACCGTGATGCCGAAGTTACGATCAGCATAAGCACCGTCACTGTCGGTTGCCCTAACAGTAAATTGAAAGTTTGCCATGTTTAGTTCCTTTACTGAACAGTGATAGTGTAAGCGCGAAGACTATACGCCTGAATATTGTCTATGACTCTAATGGTAAAATTGTAGAGGCCACTTTGCACATACTTAGTATTGGCAATGGTGCCACTGATCTTACCCGTACTGTCAATGGTCAAACCAATAGGGAGGCTTCCACTGTTGATATGAAGACGAGCCGTTCTACCCGAATAGGGATTAATGGAAAACTGGCCATTGACCGCGGTGCCCTTAGCAAACGATCCAATACTTCCACCATCGGTCATCAGCATCAGAGTCTGACCATTTACCACCAAGGAGTTATTGAGAATGGGATCCTTGGTACGATCATAGAAGATAGGATCGGTAACCAGTTTGACTTCCGCACAAGTGCCGGAAATTACACCGCTTTTGGGTTCAAGATTCAATCCCCAGGGCAGCACGCCGTTGACCACTCGGTAGTTGCTAATAGTCTTGCCACTCTGACCAGTTGCTGCCATTGTGATCGTATTACCGTTGGCTCCCGACAACGTATCATTTTCGTTGAATACTTTAATCGTACCAGGGAGAGTAGTCCAAACCGGCGGAGTTAGGATGCTTGGACTTAGGCCAACATCAAAACCTGGGTTTAGTATTTCCGATGTTGAGCCAGTGATTGCACCTGTGCGAGGATTGAGCCTTAGACCCCAAGGCATGCCGCCACTAACAACCAAATAGGATTGGATTGTCTTGCTACCCTGAGGAGTTGCCGAAAAGGATAGGTTTACTGTTGCGGTTTCACTGAATACGCCCAAGGTACCAAACGTCGTGTTCCACTTCGGTGGATTAACATTGGTGGCATCGGCAATCTGACTTCCCTTGAACTCACCAACCTTACCACTGATCACGCCGGTTTTGGGATCCAGTCTGAGACCCCAGGGAAGTGGTTTGTTACCAACAACTGCCACACCAGCTATCGTTTTACCAGCGCGGGGATTAACCACCAATGCAGGCAAACTAATGGTGTCGGTAACGTTTGCTGTTACCAGAATGGTATCCGCGTCTGGACTACTCCAAATGGGACCCTGACCAACGTTTTCGGGACTGAGGTTTCCAACCAACTTACCAGTTGTGGATTCCATTGTGACACCTACGGGAAGATCACCTCCCTGAAGGCTATATTGTATCTGACCTTTAGCCATTACTGTTTGCCATTACCCTTCCTGAGTAATCAGCACCGCTGTTACCCTGTCCAACATTACCGCTTGGTGTTACCCAATTGACCTGCGTTCCAACATCCTTGACCACCAGATTGAACTCCCGGTCAGTAAAGAGGTTGGTGCGATCCGTAACCCTAGCAGTAAAGGTGTAGGTTGTGTCTTGACCAACCTGACCAATTGTTCCCAGCAAGTGGCCCGAGATAGCATTAAGTGAAACACCACTAGGCAAAGTTCCACTTTGAACACTATAGCTGGCAATATCACCATTGGGATCACTTGCGATCAGTGCGAAATCAATTGAGTCGCCTTCATTCCAAGCACCAATAAGTCCGGTTGGCGTATCCCATACCGGAGGATTGGCAACAGTGGGTGGGCGATAGATTCTTTTGAAATGGACTCTACCTCTGGGCCTGTAATGGCCAATCAATTTGATACTCATCAATACCTCCACCTAGTGCCCTATTTACCACTTCCGGCCCGTAGGTAAATATAGAAACTAGGGAGTATCGTAGTGGCAAACCTTTGGAAGTCTCCAGCAAGTGGAAAGCTCTTGAATGGTGGACAACCATGGCGACGTGGTGACCAGGTAGATCTTCTCCTCGAATTCAACAACAGTCCACAGAGGATTGACCTGATCGGCGGCGACCTGCCACCAGGTCTAAACTTCAATGGCGCTACTCGACGCATCTATGGAACCATCTTGGCTCTTCCCAAAGACCAGGACAGCTATCCCGTGGTCTTTCGTGCTGTCAGTGCTTCCGATCCAACCAAGACCTTTGATCGATCCTACAAGTGGATCGTGGACCCCAGGGATGAGGAACAGAGCTGGGCAATGCCCGCTGGTCTTCAGGACCTTGGTGCGGTAAACCGTGGCTCAAGTGTCAACATCCAGCTGGACATTATCAACCCCGATATGGACAACCTGACCTACAAGGCAATGGGTGTTCGTACTGGTATCCCAGGTACCCACGAGGGTCTTCCAAATGGTCTGGCAGTTGAGCAAGCGCAGCCTAATATTGTTCGCATCATTGGATCGCCAACGGTTACTGGCAACCAACCTGGTGCCTACTATTTTAAGGTGTACGCTCGCGATCCCGATGACGTGGCACGCAATCCCCATGGCGAGGGTGCGCCCCGTACCTCAGAGAAAACCTACAGGATCACACTCAATTCAGAGATCGTCCTGGATGCCCGACTCAGTGATACGGTTAGGTGGGAGACTCCTGCGGGAAGCCTAGGATCCACTTATGAGACCTATCCTAGTCACTTTGCAGTCAAGGCAGTACCACAGTATCAGGTAAACGGAAGCAACAACCTGGAAGTGCAGATCATCCGCTACACCTTGACCGGCAGGAGCAATCCACTTCCCGATGGTCTCCTCCTTGATCCTAACACTGGACTGATACTTGGACGTTGCCCCTACGTGGTAACCAATACTTCCTTTGAGTTCAAGGTTGAGGCCCGAGTGGTCTTTCAAAACCAGATCACTGGTGAGGTTCGCCAGAGCAGCGTGGCAAGCGAGCGCAGCTTTAGCGTGACCATTCGCAGCATCTTTGCCTCCGATAGCGTGACAACCTTGCAGGTAAATGTTCCCGGCGATGCACGGAGAAAGATCGTCCGGTGGATTTGGGGCAACACCGCAGAGCTCCGCGAACCATCGGCCAAGGCACCACATGAACTAACTTTGTTGGGACGTGACAACAACTTCCGACCCAGCGACCAATTGTTTGGTAAGAAAAAGGAATACAACATCCTGGTAGCCGCCGGCTTGAATTATGTTCAAGATGGTAGCTTTTTGGACAAACTCAAGGACTATCACCATCCAACCACTTGGAGGATTGGAAAGCTGGCCAGCAGTCGCGCCAGGAGTCCAGAGGGTGTCCACCTCTATGATGTACTCTACTTGACGGTTATTGATCCAATGTCGGGTGCCGGTGGATTTGATGCTGGAAACAAAGAGGTAACTCTATCTCGTTACCAGTCAGGGCAAAAGCAGACGGCAATTCCTGTGATGAACCTATCCAAGGAAGACAGCCATTACTTTCCCAATAGTATCCGTAACATGCGGTTGGACATGCAGAGCAATCGCAACCGACAGGACTGGACAGAACAGGCTCAGACTGCAGGAACGCGCGGCTATGGACTGGTTGGTCGAGAGGGTTTGCCACTCTGGATGATGAGTGAGCAGGAAGCTGGAAAGCCAGCAACCATTCCTGGATACCAAACTGTCATTGAGCTGGCGTATGTTAAGGCAGGATCGGGTCCTGCACTGGTAAGAGCCTTGGAGCAAGCAGGATTCAACGAGGACTTGCAGGGTACGACTATCTCGGTGGATAGATACCTTCTCCTAAGTGATGGCTTTACCTCGACCACTTTTGATTTCGATCCAGATACTGGTGCGCTGACAACCTTTGATGGTCCCGACAATGCGGAGAACCGTACCACTCAGCTGACTTCCTTTGATAAGGTACTCCAGTCTGAGAGTAAATACTACAAGTTTCCGCTAGGTGACAAATAGGAGAACCGATGAGTGACATTCTCACAAAGGTCAACCAGATTGGTCTCAACACTGATTTTCCGATTTCGGGTCAAAACAACTCTTCAGTTGGCTTCCGCCAGAACTCAAGGGCAGTCTTGGCCGGCTTTCAGCAAGCAAGTGATGAGCTAACGAAGTTTCAGAATACTCGCTTCAGCTTTGTTGGTGACGCGGCAGGTAAGAGTGATCGCATTGGTAACGCGATGGTGTTCAACACCTCTGATCCCAATCTTGAAGTAAACTTTACCCTAGCTAATGTATTGCCCGCCGGTGCGGTACTTTCCACCAAAGGCCAGGACTTTGACCTACAGATCGATGCCAAGGGTCGAGTCGTTCAGGTAACACCAACGACTCACACGATCTCTTGGGCGGTTGGCGGTGAGAACCAAGAGATTGGAACGGATGCTTCCTCGCTGGGTATTGGTACGGGAACGGTACACTTTCCCACATACCGCTTTAATGGTCTTGGACGCCTGATCGCAACTGGTACACGGTCGGTTAGCTATGGTCTAAACAGCCACAAGCTGGCAAGCGGTGCCCTGTTGATCGGTGACAGCACGAATAGTTCCAAGGAACTTGCTCCTCCTCCCTCCGGTGCAGCCTATGCTCTGGTGGCCAATGGTCCCACGGTTTCCTGGCAGCCTGTTGGTGCAGGAACAATCCAGGGTGTCATTGGTGGACTGGGTATCAAGGTAACTCCTGATCCTTCGGCGCCAGTGGTTCGGCTGGACATTGGAAACACTGAGGCAAAAGACAACATTCGTGACCAGGACTTGATTGTCTGGCACGACCTTCGGGACAACTTGCCAAAGAACACCACTGTGGCAAACCTCCGGGCACAACTGGCAAAGATTGAGAGCGATACTGCACCAATCCTAGGCGGTGACCTGGATACAAAGAACTATTCAATCCGGAGTTCAACTGGTAGCTTGGTCCTTAAGAGTGGATCCAGCAACCCAGCGAGCACCATTACGGTAGCGCAGACTGGTATCAGCATTCAGGGCACTGGTAGCACGCCAATTGTTCTACAAGGCGGTCCTGTGTCAGTTACCGGCACGTCGCTTCTGCTTCAGAGCAGTGGTGACATTGGCCTAACGGGCAAGGCACTAACTGTCCTGTCCACGTCCACGAATCTGCAAAGCAGTGGCGCAGTGACGTTGGGTGGCGTTGGTGTAAACATCAACAGTATTGGTTCCCTGGCGCTGAGTGGTAAGAGCGTTGGTATCACCAGCGAGGGCGCCCTGACACTAAAGGCAACCGCACTTGACTATCAGGGTGGATCAATTGGTCTAAGGGGCTCGGACATCACAGTCCGGGGCACGGGTCCAATGAACATCCAATCCGATGATACGGTTCAGATTGGTGGCTCAACACTTCGACTGAACAATACTCTGTGGCCAACCACACGCGGACAGCCCGGTCAGTTTATGATCATGGGCGTTCAGGGCTTGACTTGGTACACCGAGGAAGAGGTTGAAGCACAGACGCTGGCCCAGACAGTATTCGTTGCCCCTCATGGAACGGACGGTGATGGAAATGGTGCATTCACTAACCCATATCTGACCATCAACAAGGCACTGACAACTATCCCAACCAACACCAATGCCCACTGGACTATCGTTCTAATGGGCAACCTCTACAATGAGGATGTGGTTGTTCAAAACTTCCGCAGGATCTCTTTTGAGAGCTTCTTTGACTCCACCAATACTGTGGTAAAGGGTGATCTGCAGATTGGTTCCAACGTTGATGAGTTCAATATGAGCAACATCACTTGGGATATCAGCGACCGCGCCAGTGATACCGGACCAGCGATGATCGTGTCCGGCGGATTGGTACGGGGAACGATCAAGAACTGCGGCTTCTTGAAGGCAAATCGCCAGCAGGTTGCCCTGGGATTGTATGGACCAACAACTGGTCGAGTACAGTTCCTGGATTGCGACATTCGGGGCATCATAGTCAATGAGATGATCCTAAGCGATGATGGTGAGGTACTGATCACCAGTCTCCTGAGCAAGCTGGACAACAATATCCCAATCGTTTCCGTTGACACCGATAGGATGCTGACCTTGAACGATGTTGGAAAGTACCTGAGAGTCAACGTATCGGTGCCCAATGAGGTAATGATCCCTGACAGTGAGCAAGTGGAGTTTAACCTAGGCGCCACCATCAGGATTGCACAGACTGGTATCGGGCCAACGAGCATTACACCAACCGGCAATGTAACTGTCAATACCCCCAATGGTTACGCATTGAGGCGACGTTACAGCAGGGCTGAACTTATCTATGTGGGAAACAACATCTGGGATCTCTCGGGAGACTTGGATGAGAACATCATCATCGCACCAGTAACTCGCGTTGACAGTGATCAGATTTCCGCAGACGACGACACCATTACCGTTGACAACGGCTAAGGAGAAACAACATGGCAAAGCAGACTATCAATGTTGGAACCACGGCCAACGACGGCACTGGTGACAAGCTGAACTTGGCGTTCAGTAAAGCAAACGCCAACTTCACCGAACTTTACAGTGGCAAAGAACCTTCCATTTCCTTTGCCCAGCCTGCCCAATACTTTAAGGGTGACAAGACTTGGGGCAACCTGCTTGATGACGAGGACCTTCAGGACACCCTGGCGCTCAAGGTAAACAAGGGTGGCATCACCAGCAGCGGCTTGACAACCAACAGTGGTATTCTGTTGGGACGCAAGAGCGCCAACACGGGTGCCATTGAGAACTTGGATCCCCTGGAAGCCAAGACGCTATTGCTGCTCGACAACGTCAGCAACACCAGTGATGCCAACAAGCCAATCAGCACAGCAACCAAGACTGCACTTGATGCCAAGGAACCAACCGTAACCGGTGGTGGCGTTGGACAGTATTACCGTGGTGACAAGACCTTCCAGGACTTGAACAAGACGGCCGTTGGTCTGGCACTCGTTGATAACACCAGCGATCTCTCCAAGCCCATCAGCACCCTGGCACAAGCGGCACTGGATGGCAAGGAAGACAAGCTGGTTGCACCAACGACTGCGCCAACAACCAAGTTCCTCAATGGAAGCAAGGCTTTCGTCGTAGTGGACAAGACAACGGTTGGTCTCTCCAACGTGGACAATACTGCGGATGCAGACAAGCCCGTGTTCACTAGCACGACCGCTGGTATCGTACCAAAGAGTGGTGGCGGTACAACCAAGTATCTGAGGGCAGATGGAACTTGGGCAGTGCCCGGCGGCAGTGGTTCCTCTAGTGTTCAGACCTACGCGGTAAAGTTCTACATGAATGCCGTACCAACCATGGCAGCTAATGCCCGCAGCCGCGCCGATGTGGTAACAGATGACTTCACGATCGTTGTTGGAAACAGCAAGGCCAAGGTCTTGGTTGCACCGGATGCAGACACCGTGTTCAACATCGCCAAGAACGGTACCAATATTGGTACGATCACCTTCTTGGCCGGTGAGACAGTTGGAACTATTGCGGTGCCAACGAGCAGCGATCGAGCACTGGTTCTTGCGGACTACCTTGAGATCGTAAGCCCCGCGGTACAGGACAGCAAGCTGGATAAGCTGGTAGTCGTACTCCACAACTAAGGAGGTAAGCCCGGAGAAGCAATCCTCCGGGCTTTACCATGACTAATAAGTATCCTGTTAAAGAGGAGCCTGCTATGCGCGACACCAATCAACTTGAGTTGAACTTTAGTGGTGAGGATGCACCACTGTCCATGGCGGAACAGGACAAAGAGGTACACCTCAGGTTGGAACGGTGTCAAGTATTGACCTATGTCAACTCAATCCAGCGCGGTCACAAAGCGTGGGCAGATCGCCACCCACCCACTAGTCGTGCTATCAGGACTGCGCTCCAGTACTTCAGGGAGAACCCAGAAGCCTATGGAGCACACTATGTACCAGCTCTGGAAGACGTACTCAGGGAGAGCACCGCTGGACAGAGTGAGGAGATTCGCTTCTACATCGTCACTCACGACCTCTATGCTGAAGAGGTACGACACATGATAATCCCACAATACCAGAAGGTAACCTAAGATGGCAATGAAGTTCACAGGAGCGTTCCGCCCCATTGGAAAGCTGATCAGCCGCGAGGCACCAAGCAAGGTAGTCATCGTACCTCCGCTTGCCTTTACCTCCACACCAACTATCACTGGCACCAGGATAGGTGATCCATTCAAGGTCAACTGGACTACCAATAGAGTACCCGACACGGTAACTTATGAGTGGCTGGTTGGTGGAGTAACGGCTAAGTTTGCCCTAAACAAAGACATCTATTACCCCAATGCCACCACCAACCTACAATGCAGAGTAACAGCAACCATTGGAACCGAGACAGTAAGAGCTATATCGGGTATTAAGAGTGTACTTGTTCAGAGCGGCACCGCTGTCTTCTCTGATGCATTCGAGGGTAATGGTGTGTGGGTGGTAAACTATGGTGCGGCCAACATTGTTACAAGCCCACTGGCCCTACAGGGATCCAGGATGCTAAGGCTGGATCCGGTAGCATCGGGTAATCCATCGGACATAACAACTGGGTACTTCAACGCATTGCCGGGCAGTACCAGCTATAGGGTTAGGGTGTGGGCACGCGCGGAAAGCCAACCCACACAGTTACACCTGCTGGTCTATACTAACTCGGCCTATGCCGTGAACACCACAATAGATCTCACCACTGAGTGGAAACCTTATGATTTCAATTTTGTTACCGGCAATCAAATGTTTGTTAGGTTGATCTCTCAGAAGACGAACAGTCCAGCAATGTTTGTTGATCAGGTTTCCGTTAGCCAACTTTGATAAACCAAACTGAGTAAATGAAAAGGGTTAATGAAAGAATATGATTCTGAAAAACGTGAAGGGCCGAGGGTATAGAATCCCAGAAACTTCATAATCCTCAGATCGCCTTTATCACGCGTATCAAATTTTTGACATTCCCTGTAAGGTTTTTTCAAGCAACCTATAGTGCCTCTATAGTGGAGTAATAGTTCTCCCATAGTGCCGCTATAGTGTTGACATGGTGCTTCCATTGTGGAGGGTCCTGATCCCAGGAGCCCGTGATTTTCCCAAAACTACCCGTGAAATCCGCCGAACAGCCCGTGATTTTGGGCGAGCATGCCTGCGGCTGGGCGAGCAGTGGAAGGAATTTGCCCGTGAGAGTGGCCCCAAAAGCTGGTCTAGAGTTGAGCAGAGTAGCGCAAAAATTTGAACAGATCGCCCGCAAAACGCCCGCAGAGTTGGTCTATAGTTGAGTAGAGTTCCCGTATAGTGGAACAAAAGTGCCCGCGAGAACGTGCCCAATAGTGCCTCTATAGTGGAGTAAAGCTGCTCATAGAATGCTCACTACCTTAGAAAAACCTCCAACCATGCCCGCGCAAAATGCTAGGCGCGGAGCGCGACTTCAAAGTGGCACTGTACGCTTTTTCATATCTTTGATCCACCATCAGATAGCCACCCCCATATTACCAATCACAGTAGTGGAAACACCTATAGTAATGCTCTATAGAGAATCCATGAAGTTCCCTATAGCATAGACTCTAGTGTAGACTATAGCTGTGACTCATATAGCCAAGACTATAGTAGAAGCCATAGTAGAAGGTACTATAGACAGAGTTCAGACACTATGGATCCACTATACACGGACCCTGGACGTCAGGAGTTCACCTAGAGGACGCTCCCAGGAGCGTGGAAAAAGGTGTCAAATCACGTCAAATCTATATGTGCGGCGAAAGAATTATTATTGATTTAATACCTGTTAACTATGCCAAAACTTGCTCAAAAGTCGCAGATTTGCGTGGCTTTTGACACGCTATAGTGTTCAATAAATGCTCATAAAAGCACGGTAATTCAGCTTTATTATGCCATAATAGCCTTTTACTGTGCCTTTCACGTATCGCGCATATCTGTCACCAGAGTTAGCCCAGAGTACACCAGAGTGTGCCTCGCTATAGCTATCACTGGAGTTCCTCTATAGTGTGTTCTATAGTGGGAAACCAGAGTTTCCGCTATAGGGAGAGTTTTTCAAAGTCTCCACTAGGGACAAAATAGTTGAACCCGTGTGTTCTCCTCTATAGGGATAGAGTTGACTCCTCTATAGAGAGTCTCTATAGGGGTGGATATGACTGCCAGTGTCTCTATAGAGTATCATGAGGATAGTGAGGATCTGTGTTATCAGACCGTTACCAACCCCTCTAGTGGAAACTTGGTATCGGGTTTTGGTCCTGGGCCCTGTATGACTCGGTGGTTAGAGGAGCATGGTGGGCGTTATCGCTGCTCCACGGTGTTTGATGCTCAGTATAGTTTCTACCCTGAGGCTCTGGAGATCGAGTTTCAGGACTCTGCCTGTGCTCTTTTGTTCAAGTTGACTTGGGGTTAACTCTTCCTCTATAGAGAGAAAACATGGAAGTCCGCATCCCTGTTCAGGCCTACATGGTAATCGGCACCTATAGTAGTGAGTTGCTTCCCGACATAGAGGAATGGTTTATCAGAAACCGTTTTCACGAGGGTGTTCACTGGTGGTTTGACTTTGATTTCAACAGAATTGGGGTGGATTCCCTTGTCTTTGAGAAGCGGAGGATTGCTCAGCTGTTTCACTTGACGTGGTGTACCTTTCCCCTATAGAGCGGAAACATGACTGAGTGGCACAACTTCCCTATAGGGATGGAACTTCACATTGCGGTTCAGAACTGGCTACTGGAGCATGTGGGTGCTCAATCGCTATCCAAGCTGGACACCACTGGTGAGTGGTTTTGGCGAGTAAACGTTCGCCCTGAGGAACTGGATGACCGCCTGATAGTCAGCATCCGCGACCCCCAGAAGGCCATGCTGTACAAGTTGACTTGGGGCTAACTCTTCCTCTATAGAGAGAAAAGATGACCTATAGTGACACCTTCACAGCCAGCGTTCCTCTTGAGAAGGGGTTCTTCACACCTGCTCTAAAGGGGTGGTTTGTGGCCAATGGTGTGCCCATTGTTGAAGAGGGTTTTCCCGTCATTGGCGAGGGCCTGGGTTGGGACGCTTGGGTAAGTCAACGCCCCGTAGAGGGATTGAATAGCGTTCGCTTTCGCTTCAAAGACAAGGGTATCGCCATGTTGTTCAAGCTCACGTGGCATGATTTCCAGTGAGTGAGATAGCGGTGTCCTCGGACTTCTTTGAGATCAGGTCCGATCCCCACTATTATGAACTGGACATGGGTTGTGGTATCCATCGTGGACGCCCCTATGTTCGATTGTGGGATGACCTCTGCACCATCTATGTTCTGCAGGATCCCATGCATCAGTGGTTGGCGGATCGAGATGTCTTCTATGGAATGGACATTGACATAATCAGCGGCGATTCCCACGTGGACATTCCTGATCAGCGTGCCGCTATGTTGTTCAAGCTGACTTGGTATGGGGTCATTGATGCGGCGTAGAAAGTTTAGATACCGTGTACTGATTCCCTTTGAGTCATACCATGGGGAGAGGAATGGCATCTGGGACTGGCTTGAGGCGACCGTTGGGCGGGTCCTAAGTGAGCAGAATCCCTATGGTCAGTGGACTGGTGGGTTCTCCAAGGACGAGGTCCTTGGAGTTGAATCCTATGAGTTCACCTTTGAAGATCGGAGAACTGCCATACTGTTCAAGCTACTTTGGGACCACTGATGCACAACGTTCACCTGATAGTCAAAGAAGACCACTACGATCCCTCGGGTCCTGGGGTTGTGTGGTGGAATCTGGCCAGCGACTACAATGAGGGCTATCGTGCAACCGATGGCTTTTGGGAGTGGATCAACCAACAAGGCGTTGAGGTCGATGAGTGGGATATCATTCAGGACTACGACGATGGCAATGATGTGGTGCCCGGCCAGGTGGTCTTCGCGTTCAAGGATCCCGTGATTGCCCTACTGTTCAAGCTAACTTGGGGATGAGCAGCAGCTATAAGGCTCATCATGATCACCACGAGATTTGGATCATGAATGGTGTGAGCAAGATGACGCCAGAGATCCGTGCGTGGCTTGATGAGTTCGCGGGCAAAAAGTGGCTGGGCAGTATGGGTGCTGGATCTATGAATGGCAATCGGGTAGGCATGATGCATAACTTTTCCTGCAAGGAAACTGCCATGCTCTTTAAATTGACGTGGGGATAAGTCCACTCCTATAGTGAGTCTATGTATGAACTCTCGATCATGCTCCCAGGAGCACTTGGAAATTACAATCGCCGACACACTCCTCTTCCCCGAGGATTGGAGTGGGGAAAGCCCCGAGGATACCAGATAGTTCCAACTGATGAGCTATGCGAGTGGCTTACTTCTTTTACCCGTAGCCACGCTACCATTGAGTTGCTTCATAGAAACTCCAGTGTTTGGGAGCCTCACCGAGAAGTCATTGGAGTTTCCTTTGGTTTCCTGGAAGCCTCTGATGCCCTCCTGTTTAAGTTGACCTGGTTATGATTGGTGTGGAAGTCAGTAACGATCTGATTAAGATGGCAAAGGATGATCTCCACTACGTTCTAAGGGATGATGTGGTCAATTGGCTGCATGTTCATGCAGGGACTGGAGATTGTAGGGGAGGGTGGTCTCCTGATTGCGATTGGCTCTGGACCTACAAGAGCGTGGACTACCGAGGGGCAGCCGTGGTGTTCAGTGATGCCAAGGCCGCCATGTTGTTCAAGTTGACTTGGGTATAGTTCTGCTCTATAGAGGGGAAGATGGCTAGACGGCGTCCTCAAACTTCCTGGCTGGTAAGCATTCCCAGCAGCATCATGCCAAGTACGTGGGCCAATATGAATGGCGATCTCGATTGGGAGATCGACCTGTGGTTTGAGGAACTGGGTCTTGAGTGGCGACGTGATTGGTGGATGGCTATGAACCCCTCCTACCGTCACGACCTGGCATTTCAGGATCGCCGGACTGCCCAACTGATTTTTCTTCTCGTGGAAAGCAGGGCTGATGAAAATACAAGTTCATGACATTGGTATCCCCTGGTGGCCCTGGAACTACCGCTATCGAGTGACGGCCATTGGAAAGCCCAAGGTGGATGCCCCCGCGTTGGGCTATGACAACAACCTCTTTGATCTACAGGATAGGCTGGGCTGGGAACCCAACTACGATTATCTTCGTCCAGATATTCGGAACTGGCTCCATGATAGCTTGAACTACATGGACTGGACCACCGAGCATCCCAATGATGCTGGCGAGGAGTGTGGGATCCTTTTCCGGCGTCGTAAAGACGTGATGATGTTCAAGCTGGCTTGGGGCTAATGGATATCGTAGCACATCGTCGTGAGTGCGATAGGCTACTAAAAGCCGGTATCAGAGTGGCGATCGCACCCCAGCATATAATCAATGGTTTCAATCAGATATCTGAAGAACTGATCCAGTGGCTTCTTGAACGTGGTTACACCACTGGTGGCATCACGCCTGATCCATATAGGATCTGGGCAGGAAGCCGACCCAATGCTCGAGAGCCCAACGCTGCGGTAATATTTCATCCCAGTCAAGCACAGGATGCACTCTTGTTTAAGTTGACCTGGGGATGAATAGCGTGGTTCCTATTCCCGACAGCCTCCTATATAGGGACACTCATCCCTACAGTAGTGGATGGTGGATTCGCCAAGACATCTTTCAGTGGTTGACCACCTTTGTGGGACGTGGAAATCAAGCTGGTGGTTGGTCCGGGGAGTGTGAGTGGATCTGGGTTTACGCATTCGTTGATGGGCAACCCACCAACAATGCAATATCCTTCCAGGATCCCAAAGCTGCCATGTTGTTCAAACTCACATGGGCGTAGAATACAACATCATACTCAGCGACAAGGTTGCCTATAGGGAACACCACTGTACGGAAAGTCCCTGGGGAAGTTATCAGATATTCAACCCCGAGATAGCCGAATGGCTAGATGCCCGACTCGCTCCCAACAAGTGGGACCACGACATTGACTTTGACACACAGAACTGTATCGTGACCATAGAGGACAAGGATGTGGCACTGTTGTTCAAGTTGACCTGGGTATGATTGAGTGGACGTTCGTGCAGCTCTATGGCCTCCGGTATTTTTCCCGGCAAGGTTTTAGCTCAGCCACTTCACCAGTTCATCGCTGGCGACCTGATGGTCGACCGGCAACCTTTGGCGTCGCCATTGCCGACCATGTGTTCGAGTGGCTAGATGCCAATTGCAAGGGTAGGTGGTACCACGTAACCAATCGTCAATTCACCACCATTGAACAGATAACTGTTACCCGCGATGATCAGGAAGAGCTTCGCTTGGCTCGCAAACTCAATCTCGTGACTGATGAGATGCGTGACAAGTTCCGCAGCATCCGCGAGATTGCCTTTGAATTGAAGAGCGACGCGCTCATGTTCAAGCTGAGTATTGCCTGATGGGCATTCGTGTTCACTGTGATCTTTCAAAAGCCTGCGAGTGGCTTGAGGCAAGAAATCGACGGGGTGGGTATTGGAAAGTTCGCCCCGAAGTTCTTGACTTCATGGATAGTCGAGGGATTCCTTTTCGATCCAATGCCAGCCTCAGTGAGCAGGACTGGTCAGTGGTATTTCCCGATGAGTTTGCCAGGGATGCCATGTTGTTCAAACTAACGTGGGGTGGAAAGTGAGCGACCTGTGGGGCGACACGCTGAGCAAGAGCATGGAGTGGTACAACTCCTGCACGTTTGTCCGCGTTCCAACAACTAGCTTGAATGATGCTCTTTCCTGGTGCGTGGAAAAGAAGGGCCTGAGCGGCCACGATCGACTGTATAGTGAGGACAGAGTTGGTTGGGGTTGGACTTCTGGTCCAACCAGCGACGTGTGGGTCTTTTACTTTCAGAACGATCCTGATTTTGCCATGCTGTTCAAATTGACTTGGGCGTGAATACTCTATAGGGAGGATTAATGATCACCTTTCCTCTCACCGACAAACAGATCTACAGCCTGTCTGAGGACACCTCAAATCCTTGGGTAGCGGTCCTGGATGCGATGAAGACCTGGGCCAAGGAGATGAATCTTCAGTATATCCCCAGTGGATCCACGTTGAAAGAATTGCCTCCTGGGCATTGGTGTGTGAAAAGCTACAATTACGACCAGAGGCGACGTGAAGGTGGCGGTGGCATCTGGAATCACCGGATGATCTGCTTCAACGATGCGGATGCCAAACACGCCATGATATTCAAACTTCGTTGGGGCGGGCAGTGAAGCAGCAAGTCTTTTGGGTTCCCAGCGATATAGACCTCCCAAAGGTAACTGTCGTGACACTCCACGATCCCAGTGGTGAGAAGATTGCCGATTCAGTCATGTGGGCAGGAGAGCGCCTGGGACCCAGCAACGGCAACGGTGGGGATATCAGAGGCAAGAACTGGGACTTCACCCCTGGATGGCTGGCGCAGTTTGGTAGCAAGGATCTACATTTTTACTTTGGTGACGAAGTGGATCGTGATACCATCGTCTTGTTCAAACTTACATTTGGTGGTCGATGACTAGCGCGACTGTTGAGCTGCCCTGGGAGCGACTGGTTGATTGGGGGATGGGAATCACCCTAAAGCAGGAAGTCCTGGACTGGCTCCAGGCAAACATTGGCCTGGGTGATAGTCGTTGGTGGAACAGTGTTGTGGAATTGGTCTTTCACCTTGACCACTGCGAGAACGATGGGCCGGGTTGTATCTCCTCAGGAGAGCAATGCGTGGGTCATGAGGACTGGGGCTGGTCGATCGGTACAAGGAGTGGGAAAGGCTTCTTTGTGTTCCGGGATCCTGCCCACGCGGTCATGTTCAAGTTGACTTGGGCATGAGGGAAGTTGAACTATCGCTGGAGCGCCTTCGCGAGATCAACGAAGAGATCAACAAGGTAAAGGCAGTTCAGACCTATCTGATAGAGTGGTGCGTGGAACATGTCAAGGAACGACCTATCAGCACCATCGTGAGCAAGCCCGCAGTTTATAATAGTGTGGAGTTTAGGGGAATCATGTTTGAGTTCCGTGAGCCCCAAAATGCCATGATGTTCAAATTGAGGTGGGCATAATGCCCTTGATGTCAGTGGTCATGCAAACTCATCCCGTAATCGTCAGTATGCCCATGGATCAGAGCGACGATCACTGGATTGAAATAGATGATTGGATCTCCAGCAAAAACCTTGATGTCATTTGGAGTTCCAACGTGGACACCTCGGGTATCGCACCATTTCCATTCCTGCGCCACTTCTGTTTTAAGACGGAAGACCGGGAGGCAGCCATGCTGTTCAAACTTACATGGCTATAACTGTGGAAATCTCCGATCGCGGAGATTGGAATACCGTCTATAGGGAAGCATCCAATTGGATGGTGGACCACTTTCCAGATCTTTGCCTTCCAGTCACAGATCCCAAGCGGGTCTATAATGGTTGGGACGTGTCTTTTGGTCTTGACACCATACAGTTCTATTTTGAAGATCCTCAGGTTGCTATGTTGTTCAAGTTGACTTTTGCCTAACCTGGCTTTACGATACAGGTATGGAAACGCACCACTCCTGGAAATCCTTTATCGCCCAGGGGCGAGCATGGCGTGCCGTGGCCGAGTGGTCCAGTGAGTTCTTTGATCGAATTGAAGACGAGCAATATGACGACTATGATGTCTATCCCCTGAGGGAAGATGTCAGAGCATGGTTGGATAAGTTGCCTCGTGGTCGATGGTGGGTTGAAAGTCCCGATGGCACTGGTCTCATAGACATCACGGGCCCACGATGGATGCGTCCCATCTACTTTCGTTTTCGTCGAGACCTAATGCTGTTCAAGTTGAGGTGGGACCATGGTGCGAAATAAAGACTTTCCCAACAAGGTAACCATCCGGCTTCACCGCTTGGAGTTTCAGGCTCTTCTAGCTTGGCTTCATGCAGCTGGGCATGAGTTGCGCGTCACGATGAAGTTTGGTGACAACCAGCACAAGAGCGCGGATCCTGACCACCTTCAGCAGGACATCTTGTTCAAAGATCGAAAGGACGCCATGTTGTTCAAGCTGGCGTGGTATCGATGATTCAGTTCATTATCAAAGATTACCACGTGTGGGGAAACCGCAACGAGGAACTCGCACCACCACGTCTCCCCTATGAGGTCCAGGATTGGCTCAACGATAGCGGGATCACGGAGTATGGATTGGAGTGGAAGCACAATGAAAAGGCTTCCCTGGGAAAGCACCAAAAGGCACAGGTGTTTGAGACCCACATCCTCTTTTACAAGAACAGCGATGGTATGATTTTCAAGCTTCGATGGTACCACCACATACAAAATGCTTGAGCACAATGGGCACAACCTTTACTCTACCACACAAAATTGACAGTATAACCAGGGATGGCTGGCTTTGGTACAGCCATGATCATTTTAATCCGCCGACTGATCGCCTATGCGTGAGCAGTGCCCATATCATAAAGCCCAAGAGTATCGGCCTGGCGCCCTGGTACTTTTTAAGCGATGATGCCCTGTTGGTTCTTGGATCGAGTGCATATCAACTCCGGTGCAGCTTCTATGATCATTGGCACTTGACCATTGATGATCGAAGCCGAGCGGCTCTTTTCAAGTTGAAGTTTCTATGACAGTTTTTTACCGGTCATTGCGTGATGATGCCTGTTCCTAATCCAGATAGCCAGGAACACCGCGGGACATGGCTTGACGAGATCTATGCCTGGCTTGCAACCATCGAGGGTGACTATGACCTAATGCTGGTCCGAACGGGTGCCATCTTGACTAAAGAGGATGTTCTCTCTGGCAGCAAGATGGGTCTTAGGACGATTGACGAGCACATCATTTGGTTCTTTGCAGAAATGCGGGACGCCCAGCTGTTTAAGATGAGGTGGGCCAGTGAATAATCCCGGCGTCTTTGATGACGAAGACGAGAACGGATGGTCTTGCGCCAACATTGCCAACCAATGCGTGTGGTCCGTCGTGGATGAAAACGGCTTTCGTATCAAATCCCTGCATCTCAGGGAAGACGTCTTGAGCTGGCTCATAGAACACGTTGGCCCCAAGAACACCATGAGGGAGATTGGAATGTGGAGAAACGACATTCCACTGCTGGTTACCGACACCAACTTCTACTTCAAAGATCCCAACAAGGCACTCTTGTTCAAGTTGACTTGGGGCTAGAGACTGCTAGGACGTGGCATGGAATTTGAGGTCACAATCAACGTACCATACAGCAATGACCGGGTGTGTCGGTACATTGAATGGAAAGAGTACCTGAGGACCAACCACAGCGCCACAAAGTTTCCCGATGGATATGAAATCCGCGATGAAGTGTGGGACTGGTGCGAGGAAAACCTGCAGGGCTACTGGCGACAGTGGAACAACAATTTACCCAAGGGTGATCCAGCACGTGGTCGGATCATTGGCTTCTCGGATGCCAACGCGGCCATGCTATTCAAGCTTCGCTGGTGTGGGAGCATCTAATGCCCAACGCCTATATTCGCATGATCCAAGCCGACTATCCCCACGAGGTTGGTCTTCCAGAGTATGACATGACGCTTGAGGCAAGGGCGGATGCCTGGCTTCACATGAACGCCGTTGATTACATGGATTACTTTCAAGAAGTTGGCGACCTCAGGGTATATTGTTTCCGGGAGGCTTCATGGGCGACCATGTTCAAGTTGAGCTTTTATGGCCTGAACTCTTCGGAGAACCCGTGAATTACGAGGTAGCAGTCCACTTTGCCAACAACGGTGTCTTTGGTCCCAAGCGACTCAAGACCCGTCTTCTAACCGAAAAAGTAGAACGGTGGCTAGACGCCCATGGTGGTGATTGGGGGCTGGTAAATTGGTATCGTCCCTATGTAGGTCATGGGGAATTTGGTCCCGAGCCGGGCATGGAGCACGTGGGGCGGATATTTCAGTTCGGAGAGCGCCGCACTGCCCAGTTGTTTCTTTTATGTTGGAATGCTTCAGGACACGCCAAAGAAGCTTCATAGATACCAATTTAAGTAAAACCGCTGTGCGGCACTGCGATTTTGAAAATATACGCAGAAACGATCCTGCTGCACTATTAGAAGATAATCCCATCCACGAATGCCATAAGAGAGCAGCACCTCTGTCAGCTGATCTACCAATATGTCTCTTTGGGATAGGTTGTGGAAGAAGTGACCACGAAAGCTGTAGGGCAGTTCCATGTAGTGGCTGAAGTAGTATTCAAGCCTGCGGTCTAGATACTGAAACATAGTTTGAAATATACAGCCTTACTCAAGTCTGTAAACCACACTTCATAGATTCCAGTCTCAAAACTCTCACGACCAACAATCCAGTCCTCATATTCCTGCCATTTTTGTTCCAAGAGCCAGAGGCGAACTTGGTAATGGTGCATGGAACTCTTGACCATAGGCAACTGCACCCTGATCGATCTGGTTTGCCGGGGATATTCAAAAAGGTCATCCACAGCCTATTTAATGGGTGGAAAATCTCCTTAAATATTCTGTACCCCAAAAGGAGATCGATCATGACCCAGCTTACACCGCATTTTAGTTTGGCCGAGATGACCGTTACCGGAACGGGTATCAAGAATGTTCCCAACGCCGCGCAGTTGGCAAACTTGACTCACACTGCTCAGATGATGGAAAAGGTCCGTGCAATTCTTGGCACACCAATCAGCGTCAATAGTGGCTTCCGTTGTGATGCAGTAAACCGTGCCGTTGGTGGCGTGGTAACTTCCGCTCACAGCTTTGGCTTTGGTGTTGACTTCGTGAGCCCTGACTTTGGAACGCCCTATGAGGTTTGTGCCGCGCTGATCAAGGGTGGTCTAAAGTTCGACCAGCTCATTCACGAAAAGCGCCGTTGGGTCCACATTGGCTTTGGTCTCAAGGGAGGCATCAGCCACCGTCAGCAGGTCTTGACTCTTCCACCAGCAGGCGGCCGTTACCTGCCTGGTCTGGTCAAGTAATTACTTCGTAGTTTTTTCGGGAGGCTGAAGGGACCAAGTGCCCTTCAGCTTTCTACTCTTGGCCTTGACGAGCGTTCTCGTAATACCAAACGCCACTGGCGGAACCTCTGGCTTCTTTGCGCCACCCCATGCCAGCTTGAACATCGTGACATTCTTCATATCACGAAACCAGATCTTAGCTTGCCTTCCAACCGCGAAGTCGCTGGCTTGTCCACACTTTTCCAGCTTGTAACGGCCTCCACTTTCCTGGAGCCAATCCCTTATGGGTTTTGCCCAGCGGTATTCCTCGAAGCCACCAGTCCATCGTGCGCTCGAGACATCACCCTGATTGAGCTTTCGCTGATAGAACTCTTCCAGCCATTCTCCCTGAACACTGATATAGGGAAGTCCCAGCCATTTGCGCCACTTGACTTCTTCAATCAGCATTCTGTCCTCCAAAGGTCAGCTTGAACAACATGGCCAGGTTGTCGTTTTCTTTGATCAAAAAGAAAGCGCGAAAGCTGCTGGGGTTGACGTATGCGTCCCAAAGCACGTCTTCCATATAGATACGAGTAGCATCAAAGGCCACATCGCCATGTTCGTTGGTACGGGGCTTGCTTTTCCATCCGGGCTCACCCAGACGCTCTGCGAGCCATCGGCCAGCGCGATCTATGCACTCGGCGTTGACTGGCACCTCAATGGTGTGAATGGTAGCTTCTAGATCCATGTCAGCTTGTATAGCACGGCAGCTTTGGAATCATAGAGTCGAATCATAAGCCTCCAGGAATAGACTTGTTCGCCATACTGACTGAGATCCGTGGAGGCATGAACAAACCTGCCATTGTAGGAGAAGTTGTGCTGGTCTAGCCAGTCCTTCATTTCCTGATCGAATAAACGACTGGCATCATCCTCAGCCCGCCAACTGAGATCCCGATAGAGCTTTTTATTAGGAAGCGGAAAATCCCAATAGCTAGGCCCAGGTGAGTTTGAACAACATTGCATCGGAAACTCTCTTAAAGTGAAATTCCAAACTTGTCATCCCATAATCTTCGAACATCCAACATTCGCCATGTTCCCAGTCCACACCCCATGCGCCAATGTTTTCTTGGATCCAGTCCCAGCACTCGTCCGAGAGACTGTCGTCGAAGCCGTGTTCATCTATAATGCAGACGCGGCTCTTGGGTATCACGACCCGAACGCCGTCAAGCCTCCTCGCCATCGCCCACCTGTGGAATTGCACTCGTGATCGTCAGTGGAATATAGGGGCAGTAAAAGGCCGTGATCTCCGGCATCACTACTATCTGGATATCGGCGTGATCGTGCCAGGCTAACTTGAACAATTGAAAGACACTGGGGTCCTCAATCCAGATAGCCCTGCCTTTATCCATCCATGCCGTTCCCCATCGACCGGGACAGGTGTTGTCCATCCATTCGGCAAGAAAAGGTAAGATGCGGGGATTGGCACGAATATGCGTGGGCACTTCAGCATCAATGGCTTCCCAGGCAAAGAACATTTCTCCATCGCTGGGAACAATATACCACTGATGATGTTTCTCGATGAGTTTCATCAGCCGCACGCCAACTTAAACATCACCGCGTGTTCCTTGCTGTAGAAGGTCCACGTACACTCATAGACCGCAGAGGGAACAGGTTGAAGCTGTGGTATTGGATATCCATTACTGGAGTAATGTTGGGGCGAGTAATTGTTATAGTTGATTCCTGTTTGAAGACTTCCAACCAGATGAGCGTGTTCTCGAACCTGGGTGTTGTATTCCTCAATCTTCATGATATCCCTGAGATTATCCTGATATTCAGGCTCAACGGATCTCAGATGACGAAGGCAATCATTCTCGCCCATCCACCGAAATGCCGTGAGGAGTTTTTCCTCGCCGGGGATCATAACATCAAAGATTGTGCCATCGTCATTCTGAAATGTGAAGCGGCTACGAGTTGCTGCTTTCAACGGACCAGAGAATTTAACGTCGAAGTGTTCCAGGATACGCATTAACCCATTATGGGGTCAGCGGCCTCCAAAAGTCAATTTGAACAAGACAGCCGTGGCATTATCGGGAAGGTTGAACATCACCTGCCATCGACTGTGATCGCGACCCAACATCCAGGTGACTTTGTCACTGACTGGCGGTGCGTTGTCGGCAAGCCAGTCCATGATGTCTGGATTGACGTGGACCTTCACCGATCCATTGCTTGAAGAATGGGCACAGGTCTTAAAGGGCAGAACGACGTTGACGCTCATGACCAAGTCAGCTTGAATAACATGGCGTGTTGCTTTTCCCGGAATACCAGTATCGCTCCAAGATCTGGACTATTGCCCACTTTATAGCCAGGAGCATATTGTTCCATCCAGGGATAAAGCTCACTGGCACGCCACTTGCTATCAAAATGATCTCGGAAAAGCTGCTGGAGGTTTTCCTGTGGGCTGTTGCGGGCTTCCTGATCTTTTCGGGTAAGACGTTCCTCAGGGGTCTCGCGACCGCGCAGAACAAAGGAATTCTCAGGAATACACTTCTCGACGATTACTTTGAGTGGATTACCGCAATCCCAGACCATTTTATAGCTAGTCTGCAATCAACTTGCTCCTGATCTCCGCAGTCCGCTGGGAGATAAGGTCGATCATCTTCATGGTGACCTGTACGTCGTTGTCCACCAGCCACCGGAGATCGTCCTCGTGGCTCTTTTCCAGATGACGGTGCATTGCTTCAATGCCTTCTGGCGGAGGACCCATTCGAGCGCAGACCTGATCGGCCAGCTGATGAAAGAGCTCCGCTCGCTTGATGATCGAGACGTAAAAGAGATTTCGCATCACACGCTGGTCGGCCACTACAATCCTCCCCAAGTCAGTTTGAATAACATGACCTTATCCAGATCACAACCCTCTAGAAATGATATCATCACGCTATCTGTGCTGTCGTTGAATCCCCACACGGTGTTCATGGACACCACAGTTGCCAGCGGTTCGGCTGTGACATCATAGAGCTTTCGCTCCACTCCATCATCGTCCTTGACTAGCTTCCAGGGAAACCTATCTGTGGGTATGAAGATGGTTGTGATGATCACATTATCCCGAATAGTCATCGACCACCCCATGCAAGTTTGAACATCATCGCCTTCGCGGGGTCTTTGAACTTGAAGTGAAGGAATTTTGCCGGACCGTTCTGGCGATCACCAGTTGCCAGATACATGGGATCAATAGAACTCTCGCTGGCCCTCAGATAAAAGGCAGCTTTCCGGCTCCATGTATAATCCGTCATATCGCTGGCCTGTTGGCCTACATTCTGCACCAGCCAGTCGTGCATGACGAGGCGGAGGCCGTAGCCATCCCAAATCTCATCATTGACCTTGATGCAGATGTGCGTCACCGACCACCCCAAGAAAGTTTGCAGAGCATGGCATGACTGGGTCGATAGAAGAAGATAAAGAGACCCTTGTTATCCTCATCCTTGGTGGTGGTCCAAAGAATACCCAGCGGTCCGGCCGTGTCGTGTAGCCACTTTTGAAAGTCGGCGGTTGGATTGCGATGCCGTATGTAGCTGAATCCTTTGGACGTGGAAACATTCACACTCTCAAATGCCGGACTGTCATAGGATATGAATACCCTATGGCCCTGTTCAACAAGTGGATCCGCTAGACGTTTCATAGAACCGTGTTAGCACCAGAACTTCCAGTGTCAAGCTATTTGAATGTGAGCTTGAACATCAGAGCGTGGTTTCTATCTTCAAAGCAATAGCAGATGTATTTGTTACTGGTCACCGCATTGTGGTACCAACTCCCCTCCTCGGGGGATTCTGGATCACGAAAATAGAAGCTGTTGTACTGGTCATCACCAACGTTGTTGGCAACCAGCCACTCATCAATGTCATCACGAAGAACCTGAGTGCTCTCACACCAGATGCTGCCAGGCAATTTCAGATATACGATGTGATAGTTGTCCTCGCCATTGGACTCTTCTGACAAATTGAACATCGCTCCTCCTACCTTTTGGGTAGCAGGAGTGCTTTCAAAAGTTCAATTTATAAAACCACAACAATTTGAACAACGCTGCTTCATTGCGATTACGAAACGCAAACGTGTAAGCGGTTGTTTTCCTTGGATACGTCTGGTATTTGTTCTTCTGATCCAAGAAGAAACCATCTTCATACTGGTGTACAAACCAATCAGTGGATTGGGGACCATCATCATATAACCAATTGATGGAGTCAATCAGACGATCATATATGGGATCCTCGTGCCAGACACCAGGCACGGTCACGTGGTAGGGGAGAGCAGCCAATCGCTGCTGGGCATTCTTCATCCCCATACCAACTTGAAGGCAACGGCCTTTCGAGCATCATCAAAGATAAACCGCCAACCTAATGGATCACCACCGGGCTTATCACAGATGATCTCCAGCGAGTAATCAAAATTCTTATTCCAGCTTTGATCAGTCAGCCACTGGAATAATTCAAAATCATTACCTTCGCGGGGGTAGATATCAACGATCTTGCAGAATGGATACTCGGTACTCACATGCCACCCAGTGTGAGTTTGACGATCAGGGCCTTGTTGGCATCGTGAAACCAGAAGCTAAGATAGTCCAGCTTTCCGCCGTGCATGTCAATCTGCCAGTCACGTTCCGCTTTGAGCTTGTTTTCATGCAGCCAGTCGATCGAATTGTCGCCATAGGGATCCTTGGCCCAGCTGATCTTTACCTCGTAGATGAATTGCTTTCTCACACGCCGCTCCAGGCTAACTTGAACAGCATGGCTTTCTTGGGATCCGCGAAGCCAAAGTGAGCGCAGCCATCAATGCGGAGTATCCGCCAGGAACCTTTCCAGCCCCACTTGCTGCTGTAGATCATTTCCTTTCCCACGTGGGCTAACAACCAGGCTTTTACCTCGTCGCTGGCCCGCATAACAAAGGGTTCGTCGTTCCATGCCCAGATGTGGTCATCGGATTTAACAAAGGTATGACTCACCGTCCGCCCCACGTCATCTTGAAGCGGACGGCTTCGCTGGACAATTTGAACAAAAATATCAGACATGCAGAGTTATCATCTTTCCCCACTTGGGTAAAGGAGGTCAGCGATGCCGGTTCCCTCTTGACTGCGAAGCCCTGTTTGATATGGGCCCTGCACCAAGTTTCCAGAAACAACAGAACGGATGTGGACTTTAGATCGTCCAGAGGTGTGGCCATGTCCTCCCGTTCTTGATCGAACAGGTGAAACATGGTTCCCATCGTGATTGTAACAGGTGTCCAGCTTTCCAATTGCATCTCACGGTTGACCCTAGATAAGGCTTTGAACATGAGTACCTCCGAAAGTCAACTTGAACAACATGGCGATCCTGGCATCCTTGAACTCAAACCCCGTGGCGTTGAGGACTCCAGTCTCGGTTATATAGGGACCATAGCTGTAATCACCGGAGTTTGCCAAGTCATGCTCCTTGAACCATTTGGCAATGTCGGTGTTAGCTAGAGTTCCTTCACTGTAACGGATTCCTCTGACGATCACCACATGCTTGTGGGAGGGATTCCAGTCCGTGAAGTGGTTTTTGAATTTGGTACCCAGGACTTCATCGTTCCAGTGGAACAACGACCAGTGACCATCAATCGAAGCCCAGAGACGAAGGGGGCGGGTTTCTAGGGCATGGCTGTCAACGACCTCCTGGTCCCTTGTTCCCGCCCAAGCGTCATGGTCGTCCAGCCACTGGTCAAGTTGCTTTCCCAGCTTGGCCGCGAAGTTACCATAATCGATAACACAATACTGACGAGTGGAGATACAGACTAGCATCAGCGCCAACCTCCAAAGGTCAGCTTGAAGTGAAGGGCGGTACCACGATCGCGAAAGGCCCAGGCCATCGTGACCTTCTTGCTGTAACCGGGCTTGCCGGTCTGGTGCTCAAAGCAAACAAAGTCCTTTTGGTAGACTAGGTTGCTTTCCTTGATCCACGCAATCATTTCCTCGCTGCGGGCCAACTGACGATCAGTGGGCAGATCAGGCAGTTCCAGCGCGGTGGGAAATTGGCGGTACTTGCTGTCGATCTGTTTCATAGAACTGGCTTAGCACCGCTCTACTCTATGTCAACCAAATCGTAGCTTGAAGTGCATGGCGAGTTGTCGATGCTCGTCGCTGAAGCCAACGCTACGCTGGCCAAAGGTGGTGAAGACCTTTCGACTCTCTAGATTGTTCTTGAGGATCTGAGCCCACAGCCAGGAAAAGGCATCCGTGTAGTCGGTAATACAACATGCCAGTTCTACACGGTGCGGCCATTGCTGTTCAAAGGTGGGCTCTACCAATCCTGATCTTCCCGTCGCTTGCCCAGATAGATATTGCAGTCCAGCAGATCATAGTGGCCGTCCACGTAGATCTTGTGCTCACCGGACTTGAACTCCCGGAGCCAGGAGTCGTCGGCATCCATAACGTACACGATGGAGCCATCATAACTGACAACAACCATCTTGGTAGCGCCGGTTGCTAGAAAGCTCAGCGTTACACGGAAGATATGCGGTTCCTGGCTGAGCATCTTTACGGGACTTTCCACGCTTCTCACCTTATGATGTGAATAACAGTTTACGATGGATTATTGAGTTGTCAAGTAGAGCAAACCAAAATGTCCGGCCAGATAGGTGAGGAATCCACCCCACCCGGCAATGAACAATAGGATGGCAACAAGAATGGTCTTTTCCTTGATGCTGATGCCCTTGGAGATCACATAGCTGTACGCTAGGATCAATGCCAAGATGGTGATCGCAGCCATGATAACGCTGACGCCAGAGAGGGCGAGGCCCAGGAGACCAAAGAACATAACACTTAGAATGTGCATAGGGTTGTATCCTTTCCTAGAATACAACCCTACTACAGAAGCTTCCCAAGCAGCAATATGTATATGCTCTATCTATACTCTTTGTCAACCGCATATATGCCAGGGCGGAAACCACAAAGTACGTGGATAAGCCCTGATACCTTGTACTAAATATCAGCGAGCAGCCCGCAGGAGTTAATAGTGAGTTAGGCTATGAGCAATATCATTCACTTTCCCAACGCGGTACAGGCAAGCCGTGGGGCAATGACACTAGAACCGGCTAAGGCCACAGTCAAAGACGGTTCATATCCAATGCTAATAGGGCCGTGGGAATACACTTGCTTCAAGTGCGATACCAAGGTTTCCTTTGATTCGCAAAACATGATTTTTAGATCGGTAGACTTTCACTGCGCCAAATGTGGTGCAATCCACAAGGTTGTCAACCCCGCGTTTTCAACCGCAATCACAAAAAAGTAGAGTTGGTAAATATCGGAAATCCTCTCCAAGGAGATCGTTATGGCTAAAAAACCAACTCCGGAAAATCCCGGAACTTATCTTCCGATCCCTGGCCAAACGACCGCAACGCCCGATGAGGCAAACGCGGCTAAGATTGCCGCCAGGAACACATCGGCCAGTGAAACGGCTGCGACCAGCAATGAGATCGTAGTCAATCCCAACGCCAACGATGGCAAACTCTTCATCTCTTCAAAACCCAAGGGCAACGAAACAACCGTTCCCGTGATCCAAACCAACCTCCCCGTTGAGGCTGGTGGTCAGGGACCCAAGGGTGATAAGGGAGACAAGGGTGATAAGGGCGATAACGGTCCTCCTGGCGAAGTAGACTATGACAAGCTCAGGGACTTGATCCAGTCAATGCTCGACGATATGCTGAACTTTAAGAGTTTGAAGTATGTCAATGGAACTCCCACGTCGGTATTCGGCACCAAGTCCATTACGTTGCAGGTTGAACTCGTCGACAGTGTGGCAAACACCAGCACGATCGTTACTCCCATCTGGTCGATCGCCAGCGGTGCAGCAACCATCACGGCTAGTGGTGTCCTGACTGGTGCTGATGTGCAGATTGATACGCCGGTTACGGTTGTTGCCAACTACACGGACAGCAAGAACAAAAAGTACACGGCAAGCACCAACGTTACGATCAAGGCTCTGAAGCCTGCATCGTTGGCCGTAAGTGGCCCAACGGTCCTGACTGCCGGTGCGACTACCACTTATGTGGCAACTGTTTATTACACAGACGGCACCAGCAAGGTTGTTACTGCGCTGAGTGGTACGACTTGGACGCTGAGCAATGCTTCCATTGGTGTCCTGACTGGCAACAGCTTGAAGGTTGCAGCATCAACGACCAGCAACATCACGGGTATCGTGAAGGCAACATTCGTTGAAGGCACCACAACAGTAAGCGGACAGACGAATGTTTCCCTGGCTGCACCGGTAGCAGAGGGTATCAAGCCATTCTATGGCGTTGCCGTTCACCCCGTAGCAGGCACCACCACTGAACCCGGCACTTACACCAAGTGGAGCGAGTTCGTCAATGGTCTGGCTGGACGAGGAACGAATGCCTCCAAGGTCAACACTTTCTCAACCGTACAGGGCGTTGACCAGTATGGTTGGTACGCATACCCCAAGAGCTATGGTCTGATGCCAACGGCAAAGATCAAGGGCAACGGACAGCCTGGCCCAGGTGGTTGGGATTCCGCTCTTGCTCCAAACGGTAAGACTGGTGTTGCTTGGTACGGTGATTCCAGCGGCGAAGGTCCACTGGAAGTCAGCGTTACCGTCAATGGCGTCGCAACTCCCTTCTATCTCTACCGCACGGACAACAAGGTTGCCAGCGGTACGTTTGCTGAGACTTGGGTCGTCAGCGCATAAGGGGAAAGCACCATGGCACTACAGATTGCTTCTGATCTCGCTCCAGCAGGTGGTGGTACATTCTACCTGCTGGAAGATCAGTATATCAAGGGCGGACTTCAGATCCGTGAAAGCATTGTGGATCGCGACAAGATCGCTATCACCAATCTAAAGCTGGGTGCGTTGGTTCTTACCATTGACACCAAAAAGATCTGGATGGTAACTGAGCTGGTTGTTCCCAGTCGTCAGAATCCAGATGCAGTGGCAAAGGTTGAGTGGAAGGAACTTGAGCTCGGCGGAGGCGCTGGCGGAGGAACCGGTGGTACCAAGGGCCAGTTGATGCTGAACAAGCGCAACATTGCCATCTACACACTGGACAAACTTCCCGTAGATGGAAGCCACGAGTTTGAACTAGAGCTGGGTGCCATCGCGATGGCATTGAAGATTGAAACCAATCGCCCAGTTCGTGTTCGTGCATTCGCAAAGCCCGAAAAGGATGATGAGAATCCTTACGAGTTCGTAAGCACCACTGATCATTTGGCAGATGATGGTCGACAGATGTTTGAAGACGGTACGATCCTTCGTACCCGCAACTACAGCATCCTGGCCAACTTTGAAGATCCAATTAAGAACTTTCTCTACTGGACCTTTGACAGCATTGATGCCGATGAGGGTTCGGTTGTTCTAACCGTTACATTCTTGACGATGGAAATTGCTGACACTCCTCCCAATGATGACACAGTAATCACCGAACCTCCGGCGGCCCAGACACCATAATTCGCACCACTAAATACTGAAAACCCCACTCCCCTTCACAGGAGGCCAAAATGGCAGGATTCGTAATCGAGCGTCACGGCTACACAACCGCGGCAGCTTTGACAGTTTCACTAATTCAGGACATGCTGGCTAACGGCTTTGTTCAAAAGTTTCCTACTGGAGGGGCGTTTGATCCCACCAAGGTAACCAATAAGTATCGCATCACAATGGAAGCAGGTCCGGATGTTGATCCCCTGAACGCAGCTTCGGTTACTGAAAAGCAGCCATGGCGCGTGACGCTGGATCTTACCGATACCCAGCGACTGTTCATGTATGTGGCAACACCTACCCAGCTGACCGACGATGGCAAGGTTGCAGCAGAGTTGACCTCGGCCACCGTTGCAAATGACATTCTTGGATTCATTGGTGATCCAGTTGGCACGACAGGATTGACCGCTGAAGGCATCTACACTCCAACCACTGATTCGACAACCAAGGGTTTGATCAATCGTCAGGTTCGCGTTGACACCAAGGGCTCCAGCTACCCACTCAGCTACCGCTTGGTAATCAGCCCACGTGGTATGTGGCTTGGCGTATGGGAAGATGCTATCTCGGCAGAAAGCGCAGCCTTTTACAACTGGGTGCTGGTACAACGTCCAGTGGATCGCACCAATGGCGCTGTATTGGTTACTGGTAAGGCTCCTGTGTTCTGTGTCAACTGTGTGGGCAACAGCTACACTCAGTTTGTGGTTCGCGAGCAGGACGTTCTTCGTCCAGGTCTTCGTCGCCCAGCTGATAGCAACACGCGCGACTCGGAAGCAGTTTTGAATAGCCGCAACCAGGTAGCACTCAGTGAAGACGGCAAGTATGTGGTAACATTCCCATCGCGCCTCAATAGCTCGCGATATCGCTATCCGCATGAGCTGGACATGGTGGGCATCACAAGTGCAGACGTCGTGTCCCAGTACAGCGATGTTCCTCTTCAGTTCTATGGTGAACCCCAGGCACGTGTTTACAAGGCCCTCCATGCAAATGGTGGAACAAACATTGGTATGAGGACTCTGATCCTACAGCAGGGCGGCGGCATCAGCTAATTAAGATAAAAGGAGAAACTACATGACTGGTTTTGTAGTAGAACGCCACGGTTACACTAAGGCATCTGCAATGATCCTGGATGTAATCCAAGACATGATTGCCAATGGCTTCGTGCCAAAGTTTGTTACGGGCTCCGACAAGGCGGTCTTCAACAAAGCAGATCTCACCGAAGCTTATCGCGTGACCCTTGAAGCAGGTGGCGATGTTGACCCACTGAATGCTGCGGCTGTTTCCGAGAAGCAGCCATGGCGCGTTTGTTTCAACGTCCAGGATGCCCAGACCGTCATGGTCTATACAGGTACTCCTCTTCAGCTAACTGATGATGGCAAGGTTGCAACTGTCAGCTCTCTGACGGATGGTGTCGCAGCTTCTGGTCAGTCGTCCAGGTCTTATAAGGCCCTGGTGCCATACGATGTCATTGGTTCTATTGGTGATCAAGTTGGAACCGCTTGGTTGAGTAAATCATACCAAAACGTTTCTGGATCCAAGCCTGCAGAAACAATTCCAGCACTGGTAAGTGTTGACGGAAAGTATTCTGCTCCCAGCTGGACCACTGATATTAGTATCACTGGCAGTCCAAACGGTGTTGCACCTGATACGGCTATCGTTGATGAGGTAACCAAAGGTTTGGTAACTCGCGCACGTCGTGTGGTTCCCCTTCAGCAGACCAGCTATCCAATGACCTATCGTCTGGTAATCAGTCCACGCGGTATGTGGCTGGGTATTTGGGAAGATGCAACGACTGCAGAAACTTCGGCAACTTTCAACTGGTTCCTTATTCAGCGTCCAGTGGATCGTGCAACTGGTCTGGTCCTCACCACAGGTAAGGCTCCAGTGTTCTGTGTCAACAGTGTTGGTCCAAACATCTGGCAGTTTACCGTTCGTGAAGCGGATATCTTGCGTCCAGGTAAGCGTCGCAGTGCAACGGTTGATGAAGAGGATAGTGAGTGCATTATCAACAACGTTGAGCAGGTCAGCTTGAGCGAAGATGGAAAGTACATCGTTACATTCCCCAGTCGCCTCAACACTTCCCGCTATCGTTATCCACATGAGCTGGACATGATTGGTCTAACTTCGGCAGACGTGGTCAGCCAGTTTACCAACGTTCCTCTTACTGTCTATGGTGAGAGCTCTGAGCGCGTTTACAAGGCGCTTCATGCAAATGGCCCATCCAACACTGGCATGCGTATCCTCGTGCTCCAGCAGGGTGGCGGCATCAGCTAATTAATAGTGGGGAGGGAAAACTCTCCCCACTACTTTTTGTGGGAGACGTGAATGTTTGGATCCATCTCCATTGTAAATCCCAACACAACTGCGACTTCCAGTTTTACCGCAACAGAGCCTTGCAGGGTTGGAATTGAAGACGGATACATTGTTAGGGTAAACCAACAAGCAACAGCTTCACGTCTCATCGATCTAAAGGTTGGGGACAAGATTGAAATTGATGTACTGGCCGGAGCGGCCAATGAACATCGTTTCATCCCCTGGACATACAATGGCAACCCCAGCTATTTTGCAGTCGTCAGCAATGCTGGCGCGGCTAAGCCAACCCTCCGCTCCCAGTATCGAAATCAGACTTGGATTGATATCCTGCCATCCTTCATGGATGGCTCGTATGCCTACCAAAGCAGCGCAGGAAGTGAGAAAAACCTCCCCCTAAGCGGCACATCGTCTGGCTTTCAAACAACCGACCTTGCATCCGTTCTAAATCCCAAGGGAAAGAGCATCCACTTCTTTCGTGATGATGGAGTGGAAGTCTATCGCCTCCTCACCGATGCTCCACCTATCAGTCACACCACTATGTGGAATGGTGCTTCAAACACTTGGGAAACCTATGCCCTAGACAGCGCGGGCTATCTCTACACATGGAACAGCCAGCAGGTTAGGACAAAGTCAACTGGCGCCTATACTGGTGCCAGAACAGTCTTCAGTGATGGAACCACCTTGTATGTGGGCGGAGATCTATATCTCCGAATCCTAAGTGACCTCAACACGCTCAGCCGTACCATCATCACAACGGAAAAGATCCTTCATGGTATGGTTCTGGGAAGTCTGGTCGTGGTTACCACTGCGAGTGGCAAGGCACTGAAGATCGATGGATCCACTATCACCACATTGTTTCAAGAGAACTCCATTGGTGTTCCAACGGTGTTCAAGGATCAGTTTATCTTTCCCATCACGGAAAAGTACAAGCTCTCGGTCTATGACAGCCAGGGCTCCTTTATCCGTGACATCTCCACAGGTGACATGCTTCCCTGGTCGATTGCCACTTATCGTGGAAGCCGACTGGCAGTTTCCGGTGCCGACACTCCCATGGTCCAGGTCTTCAACGACCTAGGCATGGCTCCTTCGATTAAGACTTTTGCTAAGAACGTTTCCTACGCGGTTCCTCTGGCAACCTCACTTATTGGCAGCTTCTACATCAACGATTATCCATTGACCGTTCCTCCCAACCCGGTGGTCTCTGGTGCTGAATTCAAGACCTGGAGAGCTCCGCTGGAAGTGGATGCTGGATCCGGGGAATACACCGTCAATACTCTTGGTGAGAATCTTCCCAGCTTTGTGAGCCCCAATGGCAAAATGTTGATCAACGGAAGTCCGGATATCAACGTGGTAAGTCAGAACAGTGCGGTTCAGCTCTATCAGAAAGCCTACAATGGTCGCGTGAGTGCCTGTGTGGTTCTGGGCAACTATGCCTTTGACTTCAAGGTCGAGGCTGTACCCAGCAACACGATGGCTACCTTTATCAACACTGGCATCAAGAATAAAGCGACCACACTGGTTTGGAACTTCAAGGTTCCCAAGAGGGTTGTCAACGCTCCCATTGCTCTGTCGGTTGGTACTCTGTTGGTGGATGGTCAGCCCTACAATGGCCGAACACCAGTCAATGCTGGACAAGACCTGCAGATCACTATCAATGTTCCACAGGAAGCCTTGTATTACTTCAGCGTTCTAAGCATTGCAGATGCCCAGTACCCGCTTATTATGGGTAGCGCCTCACTTATCACAGCTGATACGCAGAAGTTCCAACCCTATGGTAGCACGGAAGTAACTTCCACATACGTGATCACCGAGACTGGAAACTATGACTTCCTGAACTATAGGAATGCACTCGTTACAATGGGCGAGGAAACTCTCAGCTTTCCCACTGAGCTGGTTATTGGAGATGAGATCACCGTTCGTCACATCCAGGCTAGCAGTTGGTGGCTTGATGAGCGCGATACGGTTTTGATTGGTCCCAGTGCCAACTATTACTTCAAGAGTTTTACCACTGTTGATGACATGCCCGAGAATGTAGACTTTGGTACCGTGCATCATGGTATCCCGGACTTCTACTTTCCAGGTGATCTTGAACCAGTTATCGAAGGCTTGAGTGAAGACTACCAGATCCGCATCTACAACAAATACATGCAGTTCAGTGTCAACGATGGTCCCTATGAAACCAGACCACTGGTTGGAAATGGTGACCGAGTTCGCGCACTCTACAGGGTCAAGAACCTCTTTGAAGTCCAGACGGTTAAGACTCTCTTGGCCGACGATGTAACTGTCTATGAGTTTGGATATCTGAATATTGATCCGGCTGAAGGAGAGTGGATGCCTCCTCGTTCTTCTCTTCAGCTGGGTGGTCGAAACCAGTGGGAACTCGTCAACAGCCATCTTGAGCTTATTGAATCCAAGAAGCCGGAAGTTCAAAAGGCTCCCGACAAATACATGGAAGCCAACACGCCAGTGGTTCAGCAGGCTCCTGAAAAGTACATGAAGGCCAACACCCCTGAGCTACAGCAGGCTGGTGCGCTATCAGGCGTTGCTAGTGTTGGTTCTTGGTTCCAAGCCAGCAGTCCTCCGGGAAATGCCAGCGTTGGTATGTGGTTCCAAGCCAGCAGCCCTCCGGGAAATGCCAGCATCAGTGAGTGGCAGGGAAGTGCCGATCAGAGAACCACTGATCTTTCCAAGGGAGTAATCTTTGCTGGCACGATCGCATTCAAGAAGATAAGCACCAGCACTTTCAATCCATTCAGCAATTTTGTCCTGACACAAAAGGCTAGAGCAAAGGTTCCCAGCAAGACCACATATTTGATTGACCAGAGGGCATTCAAGTATGAGGACCAGCGTCAGAGTATTCGTCTTGCTGACAGTGCTGATCTAACCTATGAGCCATCGTTTGGTATCACAGCAACGTACACCAAGTTTACGCCAATATTCCATCATGAGAACAATGTGGCTCCTCGTCGAGCAACAGTGTTCTTTTCCTATCAGGCAACCAAGGGTGATCGCAAAGCTGATGTCTCTTGGAGGGTAATGCCAATGGGTCTTGGCCACCGTTATGCCGCTGGACACCTTCACCTCTATGGAACCGTTCTGCGGTATCACCAGAGGGATTGGGCGGATTACACCTACAAGAATGACCAGGTCTATGCACCCGGTCACTTCCATGTGGGAAATCACACCTTCCAGACTGCTGAGATGAAGACCGTGCATTTCGCAGGAGCGGAACTCCGAATCAAGCAGATTGCAGGCTATGTGGGCAAGCCAACGTTCCGCGCAGCGGAAATCAAGGGCAAAGCCGTAGTGGTGCCCACACTGAAGAAGGTATCGATCGCCAGCGCAAAGCCGGCTTCGACCAGTCAGGTATCAGTAGCCAGGGCTGCATTTGGTGAGAACGCAATCAGCTGGCAGACTTTCCTGCCCCTTCAGACCGGTGGTTTCGAGACTCCAGGAGAAGCAGAGTTCGCAGCTACGGCCTACAACAATGTCTTGCCCCTTACTGTCTATCAGCAGCCAGAGGGAACATTCAGCTATGTGTTCAAGCGCAACACTGAACTGGTATGTCAGATCAAGGGAACCAATATCTTTGCCGTCAAGTGGCTGATCGGAGGTGGCTAATGAGCGTTAGTTTGACCAACACTCGTTTTGTACAGACGCATGCCAACGTAATTGATTTCGAGTGCCCCATGTTGGAATCAAACATTCCTCGTGGAGCCCGCGTTACATTCATTCCAATTGACAACACGGCACCGGATTTCAGACCTGTCTATGGAATGTTCATGGACACTCTTCCCTACAATCCCGCGTGGGTTGAGGTGTGGCATGATGGCTTCCGTCTCGTCAACAGCACGTTGGATTTTGGAAAGACCTTCAGGGCTTTCCGTGTCAGCGGTCAGGTAATTTACTTTCAGGATCCCATCCTAGAAGGAACACTGAAGGTCTATGCCGATGGTGCATTCAACTATGATCTTCCCGAGTACACCATTGATGTCAACAACATCCAGGGCGCACAAACAAAGAACACCGTAGATGGGCAGATGCTCGCAGGGTATTTTTGTGAGCCAGTGATCCTCACGGAGCCTCGTCGTGGATACGTTCGACTTTCCGATGATCGCCACAGCTTGATCTTTATTCCTGAAACAGGTTGGGAAGGCTACGATAGCTTCAGCTACGTTATGATAAATGATCGTGGACAAGCCAGTGAGCCCAAGTGCGTTTTCATTACCGTTGGTGAGCCCAAGGGTCCAACCAAGCCTGTTACCGGCGAGGGTAGCACTGATGATCCCAAGGAGTAAGCCATGCTGGTAGGAACTATTCTATATGATGGCGTGGCACGAACTGACTTGTTGCTTCGCATGACCAACAGCTTTACCAATCAGGTAAACGGAGGGCAGTCAAGCCTGTCCAACAACGCTCGACCAACAACGGTCTCCAACTATATGCTGTTCACTGGAACTCAGGCGGTTCGCTTTTCCAACAACAATGCAGTGTGGCATCTTTCCACCCCCTATAGTGTGGAAATGGAAGTTTACATTGATGAGCCGGGTACCAGGTGGATTGCAACTTTGGGTGAAGGCTTTGGTGCGGGTTGGCCTGAGTGGACGATCAGTCACAATGGATCCAATATACTCTTCAATAGCAGCACAACCAACAACGGCTACACAACCAGTTTGACCATGGTAAGCAATTACCAGGCAAAGCAATGGTACCGTCTGGGATTCATGTTTTACGCTCAGGGTGATAGCACGCGAGTCCGCTTGTATGTCAACAACACCCCAGTGGGCGACTATGCCATGCCGGTCCCCTACACGACGGCAAACGGCCTTTCAATTGGTTCGGACTGGACCTATAACACCTCAACGGGTGCCAGTGCTCGAATCTTCAAGGGTCGAATCCGCAATGTGACGATTGGTAGAAGTGGCTTTTGGACGGTGTGATCCAATAGTGATTTCTGGACACCAGGTGCGTTAGGGTATCCATAAATCCAAATGGAGAACCCAATGAGCGAAAACTACCTGAACGAATATGGCGCCTTCGTGGATGCCGTGACCAGCGATGCCAGCAAGAACAAGGAAGCATTCCTAGCTCGTGTTGGTGACCTGTATGACCAGGGCTGCAATGTTGAGCGTCTTCTAACCGGCGCATGTGGCATGAGTGCAGAGTCGGGCGAGTTCATGGAAATCGTCAAGAAGATGCTCTTCCAGGGCAAGCCTTTTGATGAGGCCAATAAGTATCATATGATGCGCGAGCTCGGCGATGTGATGTGGTACTTTGCAAACGCCTGCACGGCACTGGGTCTGGACCCCTACGAGGTCTTGGACGAAAACGTCAAGAAGCTGGAAAGCCGCTTTCCTGGTGGCAAGTTCAGCATTGAGCGTAGTGAAAACAGAAAGTCTGGTGACATTTGATTGACCATCCATTTCTCTCCTTTAAGGATCTAAGTGACGATGAGCTCTTGCAGAAAACGCAGGACATTCATCGTAACCTAAGCCGTGCCTCCATGTGGGGTTCCAGTCTTGACACCATCAACCAATTGGAGTGGATGTTGGAAATGATTGATGAGGAGAAAATGGAAAGGGCACAGAAGGCAAACTTCGACGCCATGGTTGCCATGTTCCCGGACACCGTTGAGTCCGATCCCGATTTCAAGGCATCCAAGGGTGAGACTGAGGACGACAGCAAGACAACGATTGTCAAGCCAGCTTCTCGCAAGCCTCAGAATCTTCCTGCTCCCTTGTTTCACAAGGAATACACGGACAAAGACGACCAAAAATAATGACAAGACCCCAACCTGTTCACTATGGTATAAGAGATTAAACGTAGGAAACAGGTTGGGTTTTGAAGCTCAGGCACTAAATACCATGAACGACGACAGGATGTCCAATAGGGCTGCTCAAGTCTTGTGGTTGTGTTGCTGGCCAGCAATTAACCCTTCATGCCGCATCCGCGGTAGTGTTCCTACGTTCCTTCTTTGGGGACTGTAATGGACGAACACGACGACAACACCATGCCCAATCACCTGTTCATTAGCCTGCGCTATGAGTTCAAGGCTACCAGGATCATCGATCAGCGGCTTTCTCCCACCACCATCAAAATCAAAGCAGATGTGTCCACACTGGAACACGTTGACGATCAGGGCCTTCCCGTAGAGGAAGACTCCGACGACTACGGTACCCGTATGGAAGTCGCACTTGCAAAGATGAGCTACTGGGTAGAGCGTGTTCTAAACAACTCCATCTTGCTTCACAGCGACAATGAGTGGGCACTTGATCGCTTTTCTGAAGGCGACAGTCCCAGTTGCACCAACGCACTCATCCTCTGCCCAGAGGAACCCACCGATGCCTGCTTGGCGGAACTTCTGCTCTGCAAGTTCAAGGCATTAACCAAGGGTGCATTCTCATTCCATGCCATTGACATCGAGAGCACCGATGGTCGAGGAATGGGCTTTACCTTTGTGGGTCTTCGTCCCGGCGAGAGCTTTGCCAGCGACGTGGAATGGCTCACTGAAAGCAACTTCTTCTCGCGTCCTTGGTGGCATCGCGATGACGCATCCAGCATGGATGTGGTTCCCGACGAAGGTGATGACTTGAATAAGCCACCAGCTTGGGCGTATAGTCTGGGCTTTATTGCGGATCAGATGGCGAATCCACAGGCACCCAGCAATGTGATTGTGCGTCCTGAATTCCGTCCCCGCGTAATTGATGGTGGTAAGGTAGACTGATGCAGTTCAAGGGCCGTTCAACTGACGAGTGGGGAAATGTGATCTTTGACACGGATGGTCTGATTGATCATCTGATGCGGGGAAATCACCTTACCAGTGAGATGACGGCCCACCCTGTAGAGGGCGTGGTGCGCTTTAATGCGCTCTGCAAGGAATACGACCACCCCGATGATCAGGTGGGCGAGTATCAGGAACCCACATTCCCAGTCAAGGATTGGGACGAGGCTCACCAGAGCCAGTGGTTTATTCCCGAGCCCTATGCAAGTCTGGACGTCCAGGAGTTTCTCCTAATGAGGTGCCAGAATGAGGCACAAATTGAGAGAATACTCTACGAGTGGACTCTCTTCGAGGAAAGGAACATGATTCCCCTTCTGCGCTTTCTCGTCTATGCGGTAAATCACTTCCGTGAGAATGATATCGTGTGGGGTGTGGGACGTGGATCCAGTGTTGCCTCCTATGCACTTTTTCTAATTGGCGTGCATCGTGTTGACAGTATGGCGTTCGATCTGGACATTCGAGAGTTCCTCAAGTAACCCGCTGGTTAACTACGCATAAATAAGAACATAGGGTCGTATAGGAGGAGCACCACAATGGCTCGCAACGGTTTTAGGAACAAGGCAGTTTCCATGCGCGGTGTCGAAATTGACATGGACGCGCTGAGTGCCGCAAATGAAAGTAGCCGAGCAATCGGCAATGGGCGTATGAATGCTCGCGGCGACATCATGGGCGCCGGTGGTCAGATCGAGGTTCGTAGGGAACAGATTGCTCGTGACTACTATGCGAACAACCCTCAGGCAGCAAAGCAGGTTTCGTTGAAGCCCGCACTTCCTGATGTGTTCGAAACCCCGGAGGAAGCAATGAACCGTCTGGTCAGCAGCAGGGTCGCGGAGACCGATGCTCCTGAGGGATTGGCTCAGCGTCCAAGGGGTCGTAAGCTAGTGGACAAGAGTGACGACTAAGAACTTTGGTTTGTAACCGGAGACATTCAAATGAGTCGCTACAATTATTCAAAGATCCGCGGTGACATTCGCCCAGTCCGAGATCACATCCTTGTGATCAACATGGAAAAGGGTGAAAAGGTTACCAAGGGTGGTATTATCACGCTTGATGACAATGGCAAGGATCGGGGTATCCGTCCTCGCTGGGCACAGGTCTGGCGCGTTGGTCATGAGCAGACTGACATCAAGGTTGGACAGTGGGTTCTAGTGGAACATGGTCGTTGGACCTATGGCGTTGAAGCTGAGATTCCCGAGAGCGCCGATGAAGTACATTATGTTCAGCGCGTAGACGTAACTGGTGTATTGGGTGTTCAGGATGACTGCCCCTTCTAATCCACTTAAAATGGTTGTCTGGATTCAAGACAACGATCATTTTCAAAACATGAATGATTTCATAGCATTCAACAGATCCAAAGTTGTCGATTATTCTTGGTATCACGGTTTCATAGGTGAGCCATCAAGTAGTTTGACAATTGAATTTGGCAATGTATCCGACGCTTTGCTGTTTAAGTTGAAGTACGGTTGAAGTCATGCAGGCAGAGCCCATCACACTGGATGGAACCTCAAGGGGTTCCATCCAAACCTTTTTCTATCCCGTCTGTTATGTTCAGATCTTCCGCCCCTGTAGCTGGACAGATCTCCACGCCTTTATGGAAGAAGGCGATACATTCCGACAGGAGATGAGCAAGCGAGCCCACTGGCTTGACGAGCAAAAGATCCGACACCGTATGAAATATGATCGTGTGATTGACGATCCTGACCGTCCACACTATTATAGACTTTTCATAGAGTTCTCCACTATGGATGGAGCGGAGCAGTACATTGAACGGTGGACCGAGTGGGCAGCAGAATTAAGCACCAAGTTGCTCGATATGCTTGGGAAGTTGACGTAACGTTCATTCGAACCTACGAGCGCTATCCCCAGTCCCAGGGCAAGACCACTTCCACCAGCGTGACACTCAACGACATTCGAGACAAGCTGGTCCGAATGGGCGAGCACGAGAAGTGGCAAAACCGTGGCAAGGACTGGTGCGCCGAACATACAAAAGATCGGTGGACCTTTGGAGACTTCCGTGTCAAGGAAGATGGATCCGGAGATGTCCAGCGAGTAGAGACAAAGTTCACATTCAATGACCGACACGATGCAATCATGTTTCAGCTGGTCAAGGATCGACTATGAGCAATGAGCTCCGATCCGAGTATGAGCACGGACAGATCTGGATAACACCAAGTGGTGAATATGCGGTCTTGATGTCTTACGATTTCCATGCACGAAGTACCTTTCTATCACGCGCTGACTATCTGTCCATGAAACTCCACGAAGATCTGTATGAGTGGCTTGATGCAATGGGACCCAAAGTTCCTCACATCACGAACCTCACCTGTGATATTCATCCCTGGAGACACCGGCCCTTTATCCCAGGGTCGGAGGGACTTCATGCCTTCTTTTTCTATCGCCGGAGGAATGCCTCGTTGTTCAAGCTTCGCTGGACTTGACAAACTGGTAGCCAGTGCTAATATTGGAGCATGAAGCACTACCGCCCCATAAAGACCTTTGCCACTTGGCTTCTTGAGCGCGTTTCAATCCACTTGCCTTTTGAGGGCGGACGTGATTGGGGCGGAAAAGATCACGAGCATTGGATCGAGGAGCATCTTGAATTAGATCGCCAGGTAACCGGTGATCTTCGAGCAAACATCTACAGTCACAGTGGAAGCGGCTTTCCCATAGCTGGACGTCCCCACCTTCACTATTTCAATTTTCCAACCGCTGAGCAAGCGGATCTTTTTCAAGCCACATGGGGTGGAGTCCGAAGCACGGAGACTATGAAGGAAACAGCCCGGAGGAATGAATCCATCTGGGGCAACTTCACAGCCGATGATATGCTGCACCTCTATGGTGACCCACTTCCCAACATAATTCAGTACCATCTTTCCTACATGCAGGATCATGGCGGTTAAAGTAACCGCTTCAGTCACATGCACCAACAGTGGGCGCATCTTGATTGGGTTCCGGGTGCGTTTCTTCACAGGGATCGCCAGTGCCAAGATGACGAGATAGAAGTGATCTGCTGGTTCGCAGATACTCTACAGCATCAGGTTACCCCAGATGATGAGCATGGGTGGCAGCGTCGTTGGCATCAGTACGCCAGCAACGTCTATGAGTTCGACGATCCCTATGTTGCCAAAATGTTCATGCTACGTTTTGGCTGCGATCCTATTCCCGAGAAGTACCGCTTTCGTGGAGACGAGATTGCGCGGAAGCTGGTACCCCATGTTTCGGGCATTCGTCACGCAACGGGCAAAGGGTACATTTGGGAGAGGACGGCCAGCATACCCGATTACCAAAGTCCACTAATAAGGGGTTGAACCACTTCCAGTATTTGCGTGGAAGTTTTTCCCTCAGGACCTCTTCGGTTTCATTGGCGTCCTTGGTGTCCACGTAACCCCAGATATTCATGATACGATGAACGTGAGTGTCAACGGTCATGGTCGTTTGACCAAAGCCTGAATCCAAGGTCAGATTGGCGGTCTTTCGTCCCACGCCGGGAAGGCTCAAGAGGTCGTCCATGTTGTTGGGAACCTTGCCCCCAAAACGATCGATAATCTGCTGGCTGGTTTGTTGCACGAACTGAACCCGTCGACTGGTGTGTCCAAGGGGCCGTAGAAGCCCAGAGAGCTCCTCTACGGGCATCTGGGCGATCTGCTGGGGCGTTGATGCTATTTCAAAGAGACTGTTCTCTACGCGCTCCACAGTTGCTCCACGAGCACGAAGACTGAGCAGTGTTCCTATCAGGGCACGAAAGGGTTCCTGTCGGTGGAAGCCCGTGTAAGCGTGACCAGTTTCCTTCTTCATGTACGCCTTCAGCGTATCAAGAGCCGCGGGCGCATCAAGCGTTTCGTTGGTAGACATAATCTAACTTAGCAAACGGTTACCGAGACGCAAGAGTAAATTGACTCTGGACACCAGAACACCGTAATGTGTGGCATACCTGATAGGAGTTTTCCAGTGTCCACACCAGACCTTTGGGTCGAGAAGTACCGCCCCAACACGCTCGAGGGATACGTCTTCAAGAACGACCATATTCGAGCACAGATTGAAAGCTGGATTCAAAATCCAGAGGGCAAGAACATTCCCTTCCCACACCTGCTTCTAAGTGGCAGCCCTGGCGTTGGTAAGACAACTCTGGCAAAACTTCTGCTCAACGAACTGGGCGTCAACAAGTATGATATCTTGGAGCTCAATGGATCCAGGGATAACGGTGTTGACTATGTTCGGGACACGATCGTCAACTTCTGTTCCACTTATCCAAATGGCGATTACAAGGTTGTTCTACTGGATGAGGGCGACTACCTGACCCATCAGGCACAGGCTATTCTACGTAATGAAATGGAGCGTTTCAATGAAAGCGTTCGTTTCATCATCACTTGCAACCTGCCGCACAAGATCATGGCCGCGCTGCATAGCAGGATGCAGGGAATCCACTTTGATTCGCTGGACATGGAAAGCTTCTACGGTAGGGTTCTTGAGATCCTAACGCTGGAGAACGTCACGTTTGATATTGATGATCTGGAACTGTACGTCAGGAACTCCTTTCCCGATCTTCGAAAGTGCATCAATCTTCTAGATCAGCATACGCAGAACAGCGTACTGACGCCCCTGAAGGAATCCAGTGCTACTTCACTCAATTACATGGAAGATGTCGTTGAGCTGTTCAAGGCACGGAACTTCACGCAGGCACGAAAGCTGATCGTCAGCAGCGCAGACATCAATGATTACGAGGACATCTTCCGTTTCCTCTACAAGAATCTTCAACTGTTTGGTGACACTGAGGAAGTGCAGAGCGCGGCCATTGTGGTGATCGCACGTGGTCTCCGCAGTCATGCGATTTGTGCCGACGCGGAGATCAACCTAGCAGCAACATTGGTAGAATTGAGTCAGCTATGAGCGATCTACAAACGGCTATTGATGCCATGAACGGCACCACCAAATGGGACATTCGCTATCTAGAGATGGCACGTCTGGTTGCCAGCTGGAGCAAGGACCCCAGCACGCAAACTGGTGCGGTGGTTGTTCGTCCCGACAACAGCGTTGCCAGCGTGGGCTATAATGGATTTCCACGTGGAATCCAGGATACTCCTGATCGCTATGAGGATCGTGAAGTCAAGTACAGCTACATCGTCCATTGTGAGATGAATGCCGTCTTGAGTGCCCACACAACCGTGCGCGGTGACACACTCTACACTTGGCCATTCTTTTCCTGTGATCGGTGCGCCATGCACATGATTCAGGCTGGAATCACCAGGGTAGTGGCACCAAGTTGTCCACCGGACAAGCAGGATCGTTGGGCTGCAATTCTCGAAGACAGCAAGGCTCGCTTTCGTGAAGCCGGCGTGGAAGTCGTTGAAATTCCCTACGAGATCTTTGAGGAAAACAAATGAGCAAATACTTGAGCGGCCGACCCTTTATGGTCATTTCCTACAGCTACGTTCTAGCTGCGGGACAAAAGAGCAACACGCCAGGCTTTGGCGCCACTGCAGAGTGGGATCCAATCGAGAACATGGTCATCGTTGATCGTGTTACCAACAAGCAGACGCAGAATGCAGAGTTGATCCTCGATCTCTTTGAGAGCAAGGTTCTCAAGAGCAGGAACGTGGACAGTGATGAGGAAAAGTCCAAGCTGTTCAACATGTTCGTCTCCAAGTATTTTGAAGACGTCAAGGCCGCGCTGGTAAAGTGGATTGCCGCCGACAGCGCAAATCTATCCAAGGTTCAGAACTTTGTGGATGCCCACAATGCACGAAAGGTAGAAGAAGATGACGGAAATTGATCCAGAGACAATGATGAAGGTAGAAGTCCTCAAGATGGAATTGGTTTCCATCTTGTTGGAATTCATGTCGGATATGAATAACGAGGAGACTCGTGCCAAAGTCGTAGAAGACTTCACCGACTACCTGGAGGCCAGCGAAGCATACGACTACACGGTTGTCTGCGACGAAAGCAACAATACTCCTGATCGTGTCAGCGATCTAGAGCTGTGGGTGGATGTTGCTGTGAACTTTGCTGAGGATGAAGATTACATCTACATTCCTCTTCGCCTGAGCCCGAGGTTTGTTGATGAAGAGTAAGGTCATCCTAACGGATTGTGATGAAGTCCTGTTCGATTGGGCAGGACCTTTTGAAACTTGGGTCCGTGCCAACTATCCTCAGCATTGTGAGGCTCCTGGTCTTCTAAAGGACTATTGGGACGTGGAGCGTTGGCTCTCCTGCCCCTATGAGGAATCTCGTGAGCTGATCAGGATCTTCAACAGCAACCCTGACTACTGGCCGTTCTTCAAGCCACTTCCCCGAGTGGTTGACAATGTTCAGAAGCTTCACAGCGAAGGCTACCGCTTTGTGGCTATCACGGCCTGTGACACTGATCAGGCCACCTACAATGGTCGCTGGCAGAACCTCAATGAGGTCTTTGGCGTGGGAGTGTTTGACACTCTGCATTGTGTGGGATTGGCCGAAAGCAAAAAGGAGCACCTGGCTCGCTATGTTCCAACCTATTGGGTAGAGGACAAGATGAAGCATGCCAGCGCAGGAGTGGATGTGGGCCACACCAGCTTCTTGATCAACTACAAGCATAATGAAATGCACGAGGATCCAAGAGTTCAGCGCGTTGATAGCTGGGATGACATCTATGATCGGATCCACCAGGATCCATAACCGCCTACTTATCTGTTTTCCAGCAGGCAATTAAACACACTGTTTAGCCACTCTCCAAGACTTAAATACTTGTGAGCAGCCCCACAACACCAACCCTCATTTTGGAGGTCGAAAGTGGCTAAACAGAATCGTGCAAAGGGTGCAAACCGCCCCAATCCTCGTGCAGACCGTAACATCGGCCCAACCCCTGGCGCCCGTGGCGGTCGCTATCAGCAGGATCGCACCTCGAATGTTATTGAGCTAAACTTCCCTCAGAAGCCAAAGAAGCAGCGCGTGGACATCGTTCCTCGCAATCTTGCACAGGAAAACTTGGTTTCTAGCCTAGAGAACCCCAACAAGCATGTGGTTTTCGCCGTTGGTCCAGCTGGTACTGGTAAGACGCTTCTGGCCACCATGCACGCTATCAAGTGCTTTAAGGCTGGTCTGGTTGAGAAGATTGTTATCACCCGCCCCAACGTTGCAGTCGACGACAAGGACATTGGTTACTTGCCAGGCGACATCTTGAAGAAGATGACCCCATGGATGATGCCAGTTCTGGACGTCTTTGGTGAATACTTCACGCAGCCCGAGATTCAGGCAATGCTGGAAGAGAACATCATTGAAATGGTGCCAATCGCATTCATCCGTGGTCGCACGTTTAAGAACGCCTACATTCTGGTAGATGAGGCACAGGGCACAACTCCTAATTCGCTTCTCTCGATTCTCACACGTATTGGTGAGGGTTCCAAGATGGTTGTAACGGGCGATCTCGCTCAGAGCGATCGTGGATCCGACAACGGACTTGCCGACTTTTTGGGTCGCTTTCAGTCCAGCCCCTGCATTGACGTAATCAAGTTCCAGCGCGGAGACGTTGAGCGTCACCCTGTTGTCAAGGAACTCCTGGGTATCTACACGGGATTCAACGGCAACATCTAAGAATACCACAAGCTAAAAGGAATAGGTCCCAGGGGTTGCTCTCTAGGGGCCTATTCTTTTGGTTGACAACCAGCTCTGTCCTCGTACAAAAGAACATATGAGCAACACAGCAATCTTCACGCCATCGGGCGTTCAACATAAGCGACTGAAGAAACTTGCCGCTGGCGGTGAGGATGTTACAGTCAGTCCCGAGGCCCTGGGCCCGCTCTATCAGGACGGCGACGACCTGAAGACGCTGGCGTGGGACTATTACAATATGGAGAACGCCGGTCGGCGCAACTTCATCCACTTCATGGAGTTGGATGAGCCGGCTCTCGAGGGCGAGTTCCACATCGTACGGAAGAAGCTGACGCCGCTGGGCCAGCAGGCTCTCGCCGCACTGGAAATTGGTTGGTTCTGGAACTCCGAGACCAACGAGGAAGCCGTCCAGGCAACCTTCGATTTCTACCGCGATCTGATGAACAAGGGCAAGTTCTCCGTTCAGCACGCCGACTGGATCGTGGGCAACGCCGACGAACGCTTTCGTGAGCTACGGAATGAGGTCGTGTACTTCAAGCTCAAGGCCAAGAGGATCGGCGACTTTTTCGTCGAGGACAAGGACGCAAGTTTGAGCGCGGGGATGATGCGGTAATGGAGCGAGAGCCCTTTTTAAGCAACGACGTCTTGGCAGAAGTGGCAGGACGTCTACGCTTTGGGGGCCAGCCCCTGGAGCAGAAGATCGGAGAAATGTCCCAGCCGGAGCCAGCACCCTGGTCCTGGCCCACTCACCCCATGGACCGGACGGCCGCAATGTTTGGCCTCCGGGGGTTTGAGTTCAACACTCTCCAGCAAGAAGCCATTCGAGAGCTTCCCAACAACGTGATGCTTCAGGATGCTTACCGGAAGTTTCTGATGATCGCCAAGCTGACTTGCGCGGAGGGTCTTCAGAAGGTTCGTGATCACGAGCAAAAGCAAGCTGAAGACAAGATGAAGCGCGACCGCGTCTATCAGGGCAAAAAGAAAGCCTATGATGAGCGGGTCAAGAGCCTGAGCAAGAGCTGGACGGCTGTTCGGGACACCATCCGGACGCGCTGGACTCGGATCGGTAAAAGCGTGGCAACCATGCTGGAGCGAAATGGCTCGCTGAAGAACATGACCGATCGTGATCGGGAGTTCATCGAGGAAATGGTGCGTCGCGGAGTCGCGGCAGTGGACCGCTCGGATGGCGCGGTCATCTACTTTAATTGGGATAAGTTTGCGGACTTCTCAATCGAGGATATCAACGAGGTTGTCCTGATGCTAGATCAGCATTCCAGTGGTGGCTTCATCCGTAAGCCAGTGAAGACTCCGTTTAACGATCTTTAACTGGAGCCTTCACGAGAAGTCGGCTTTCGATTGCCCTAACGTCGAGTGGTCTTTTGGTGCTTTCACCAAGAGACTTCTTGGCGTCTGCGGTCTTTGTATCCAATAGTTCCCAAAGTCGCATGTCAGTTCTCCACTGCTGGGTCATACCATTGGGTATTTATACCAAACGGTAAATACCAGAACTAGGAGGATTTCATGCCAGAAGCTAATCCACAACTATTCAAGCGACTGAGTGATTCGGAAAGTCTCACTGACGTCATGATCCAGATGGAGGACTTTATGGACTCTCTGGACCTCTACGTTTTTAAGAATTGGTTTGAGGGCGAGATCGTCCAGGGCCCAGAGATCCGCCGCTACTGGGTCTCGATGACACTCAAGTATGAGTACGAGGAGATGCCTGATCCAGCGGGAGCAGAGCGTCTTATTCGTCATGGTGCAAAGGTTGAATACCGAAAGGCCAAGAACGAGCAACCAGCGGAAGCCAAAGGTCCCGAGGACTTCACGGTCACTAACAAGCCCAAGATGATCCAAAAGGACATCTGGCTCGTTGATGTTCAGATTCCCCGCCGCTTTATCGAGGAACTCGACGACAGCGATCTGGAAATGCACGTGGACGATGAACTCGTTGACGTTGAGGATGTCTCGGATGCCCGTGACGAAGACATTGATCAGGAAGCTGCATTTACCAAGGAGGGCGACGCAGAGCTCACCGATGGCGAAGATGAAGAGTCCGATGAAGACACCGGAGGTCTATAATGGCTAATCTGTTCGAAGGACTCAAAGAGGGTGATCTTGAGGAGCTCGTGCTTTCCAAGATCTCCATTGATGAATATGAAAGCAAACTGGACGATGACAGCATCGTGGTTGCATTCTACGTTCAAGATCGCGAACCAGCGGGTGACCTGAATCGCTTTATCCAAAAGGGCCCCACCGCCCTGCTGGATACCGACGTCAGCCCGGCACCAAACGAAGATGGCTTTTATATGGTCTTTGTTGAGCTTCTTCGCGATGAGGAGTTTCCCAAGAAGGTCGTTGACATAACGGACAGCCTGCAGGGACTCACCGGTATTGAAAGCTGGACCGTGTTGGTCTATGGAAGCGAAGAAGAGCAGGAAGTAACCGAGGAATATCTCGCGACTGCGGTTCGCCTTCACAGCAAGGAAGACCACGAAGAAGAATCCGAAGACTCAGTTGATGAGAGCCTGACGGAGTTCTTCCGGAACAGCGATCTGGAGAATCTGGTCGTTGAGGGAAAGCGTGTTAGCTTCCAGGGACCAGTGGCAACTTTTGAGATGAACCTTGTGGACCTGGGAGCATTTGATTTGCTTCAGGAACGCAATGCGGTGCTCTCTCAGGGGCTAAGGCTTGATGAAGCAGCACAACACAATGTCAGCCGCTTGAAAGCTCTACTAGGCGATCTATGGGTGGTGGAGCATCTACAAAACCACGTCCTGCTCAGCAATGTGTTGAGCGAAGACGTGGCCTTGTTCCGACTGTAATTAGAAAGTGGGCTTCATCGAGGATTCGCTGACTTCCTTGAAGGTGCCCGGCTCCAGGATGTAATAGGCGTTGTAGCTGGGCTCCTCACAGTCTTTGTGAAAGACCAGCTTGCCGGAGACCATTGCGTCCGAGATTGCCTGGAACATCTTGTCCCCATAGCAACCCCAGATGGACGTCATCTGCGAGTAGCCCTCGTTCCCACAGCCATCGCCCTCGCGAGCATAGATCGTGAGTTCGCCATTGGGACCAACCTGCAAGGGTCCCTTCCAGTCCGGCTGGTACTGGCACTCATCGTGGTAGAGCTCACCGATCTCGGTTTCGTCCATCAGCTTGGTGTTGAGCTGATCCAGATCCTTGATCGCGAGATCATCGACCTGATAGATCTCAAGATTAGTCCACAGTCCCATCTTCTTCTCCTTTATGAAATCTCAACTTGAACAGCATTGCTTTGTCGCGGGTCTCAAATTGGAACCCGCGCTTGTCCCCGCCCATGCTGAATGATTGCCAGTGAATCTTGGGCTCACCCACACTTGTTTCCAACCAATCGTAGGCTTCCTGCGTGATAAAGCGGTGCCTTGCGTGGTGAAGGTATGAGGGAAGATTCTCATCCGTGGGATCAAAAGGATCAAAGAGCTCGTCGGTTTCCTCTTTCGTCAAATAGACGACGTGGTCTCCATCTATCTCTTTGTACTCCATGCCAGGGTCCTAGCAGAGCTTGGAAAGAAGTCAAGGAAAAGGGCCAGTGTTTCCACTGACCCCAAGTCCTTAGTTGCTGTCGGAACGATCGTTGTCGTTCTCGTGATCGATGATCAGGTACGTGACACCAGCGATGATGCCTGCACCGATCAGGACGGGAACGACCTGGCTCTTGCGCTTCTCGCTCTTGACGACCGGGGTGGTCGCATACGAACGGGTTGCATTCTGCACCGAGAGGCTCGAAGCAGGGTTGGCCATTGCGACCGTTGGCATGGTGAGCATTGCGGCTGCGATCAGAATCTTCTTCATCTTGTATCTCCTTTGTTTGCCATGCTGCTTTGCAGCATAGAAACCAGTCTGTCAACAGAAAAGGCAGAGTAGAAATACTCTGCCTTTTTGTAGTCGGGAATGTAGGATTCGAACCTACGACCCCCTGCTCCCAAAGCAGGTGCGCTACCAGGCTGCGCTAATCCCCGTTGCAGCTCTATTTATACGCAGAGCCAGTGCGTTTTTCAATAACTTTTATGTCCACAGACTGCGACGAACCTTGATCAAACGTATCAGCATTTCTTCGTCTTCTTCCTCGTAGAAAGCCTCAAGTTTGCTACGCGCTTCTGCGAGCTCCTTGTTGTGTGGTCGATTGAAGATTGCCGCAAAGCTTTGATCTTCACTGAGGTCCTGAGGCTCGTTGAACAGTGGATGCTCGTATGGGTCAGCCCGCGTTGGACGGACTTGAGTCCACCAGAGATAGAGAAGCTTTTTCTCTTTAGCGGATGCCGTCTGAGTACCCGAGGTTTCAGCAATTTCCCAGTCAAGATGCTTGAGACCAGAGCTAGGATTACGGATGCGCTTTCTCTTATAGCGCCGAAACTTTTTGCCAAAGTTTCCAAGAAAGCTGGAGATGTCATCGGTTTCGGGTTCATCCTCGGACGTTGCATCGTTCATAGCCGCCAGCTCAATCTCCACAAAGTCCTTGAGGATCTGAAAGTTGGCATGCAGGAGGATGTAATCGGGGTCGTGATAGTCCTTGCTGATTTCCATCTTCAGGACGTCGTAGCGATCCCAAGTGCGGAAACGGATCCAGTTGCGGACATTCTTTTTGCGCTGGGTGAAGTTGTGACTCCACCAGATGGGAACAGTATCCCAGATGAAGAAGCGCCAAGGAAAGCTGCTCTTCAGTCGGTCATCACGAACGCCCCACTGTCCAATGGGAAGGCTACGGGGTCCGTGGGGAGGTAGGATAAACCGCCGAGCGATCTTCTCGATGAAGGTACGATCTGCGGGATTACGATGGTGCGTAATTTTGGGAAGTTTGAATTTCATCATCATGTCCTAGATCGATCTATAACATGACATTCTCCTCAAGCGTTGGTGCCCCGGAAGGGATTCGAACCCCTGACCGTCGGTTTAGGAAACCGCTACTCTATCCGGCTGAGCTACCGGGGCATTTGTGCGCCTGGAGGGACTCGAACCCCCACACCTTGCGATACCAGGACCTAAACCTGGCGCGTCTACCAATTCCACCACAAGCGCGTTGTTCTCTACTTATAAGAGAGAACTATACCGTTGTCAACATTGCGGGCACAAAGATCGCTCAAGAAACTGCTGATTGTTTACCATATAGGCAACCATGGAATCAGTGGCCTCGGGAAAGTCGAACAGCGAATGCCAGGCATAGCTTCCCTGACCCATGGGCTCATCAGAGACCCACACGTGAAATATCTGATGGACTGGATCCTCGATATAATCCAACACCCACTCGTTGTCCTGTACATCTTGCCCCAAGGCAGTGCCGCAATCATCCATTGCCAGATAAACGATTGGTTTCTCATAATCGTTTGGCATATTGCTGGGAAAGCCCCACGAGTTGTTCTCTTGCCGGAGTAGAAAGCGTCCGGTTGTTCTGCTCTGGATAATCATCACGTTATGTTTCATACCACTCCTCTAGCAGGGTGGAAATCCTGGGATCAATTGAATACTGACAATTCAGAGCATTTTCCCGTATAAAGAGAGAAGACCAAATAGGGAGTTCATATGAGTAAAAAATCTGGTATGGAGAAGGGCGTGGCGGAAATCAAAGTTGAGTCCACTCCCGAGTCCACTACAGTTATGGCCACGGTTCCAGTCAACCCAGTTCCAACCTTGCGCGACAAGGGAATGTACTTTCTCAGCGGTGGCTTCAACAGTGAAAGCGCCAGCAAGATTGTCACGTGGATCCTCGAGGCCAACTTTGCTCCCAAGAATGATTTCGATCATCTGACGCTGATCATCAACAGCCCTGGTGGTGAAGTCAACAGCGCCTTTGCGATCATCGACGCAATGGAGGGAAGCGCCATCCCCGTTCATACCGTTGGTCTGGGGATGATTGGTAGCTGCGGCTTCCTAACGTTCATTGCTGGTGCCAAGGGTCACAGGATCTTGACGCCCAACACTTCCATTCTAAGCCACCAGTGGTCTTGGGGTGATGCAGGCAAGGCACATGAGCTCTTTGCAACGGTTCGTGAATACGAGCTCACGCAGACGCGCATGATGAACCACTACATCAAGCACACCGGACTTACCAAGGCGCAGATTGAGCAGAAGCTCTTGCCGCCACATGATATCTGGTTGAGTGCTCAGGAAGCCAAGGACCTTGGCGTCTGCGACGACATCAAGATCATGGGACAGGGAAACGCCAAGTAATGGAATACGTTGCAGGACTTCTCTTCAGCGACGAGGGTGACCGCGTTGCACTGATCTTGAAGAACCGGCCCGCATGGCAGGCTGGTTCCTACAATGCCATCGGTGGAAAGATTGAGCCCGGTGAGACTTCCTTCATGGCTATGAAGAGGGAGTTCATCGAGGAAGCAGGCGTGGACATTGACTGGGATCTGAGGATTACCCTTCAGGGTCCAGACTACAAGGTTCACTTCTTCTCCTGCTACAATAGCGAGGCGATGACGTACCTTCGTACCTGTACGGACGAGATTGTGGAAGTGGTTGAAACCTACAACCTTCCCGAGAACGTGATCCCCAACCTTTGGTGGATTGTGCCCATGATGAATGACGAAAGCATCGAGGGACAGACCATTAAGGTCTCAGAGTAAATAGTCTGAGATTCCTTAATGATGAGAGATATGAGTAAAGAAGACACACTGAAGATGAAGGGTCTAGTAACCGAGATCCTTCCAAACGCTCTATTTCGTATCAGGCTCGAGAATGACGCAATGATTATTGGTCATATCTCGGGCAAGATGCGTAAGAACAACATCAAAGTTCTTGTCGGCGATGCCGTGGATTTGGAGATGACTCCATATGACCTGACCAAAGGTCGGATCACGTTCCGCTACAAGTAATCAGCCCCACGTTAGCTTGAACAGCAAGGCAGTGTTGGGATCCTTGAAAAAGAAGTCCGCATTGCCATAACTGGGATAGCAGTAATATACCCAATCACTGTAGTATCGCTCGTCCGTGAGAACATGCGACTCCAGCCAATCCCTTACCTCTGGTAACAAAGCTGGCTGATTGGGCCAGTCCAATGATACCACGTTGTTCAGCGGTACCTCATGGACCGGATACATCCAGGGACCATTGCGACGTATCTGAACCGCATTCATAGCCAGGTAAGTTTGAACAACATGGCCTGATCCTTCCGCCGGAAGTAGATCCAGTTCCAGTGCTCTTTGTACTTTCCACTTGCGTTTTGTGGCATCAGGACAAAGTCGTCATCTGACAGATTGGCCTTGATCCAATCCATCATGGCCAGTTCCTGCGAGTCATCAACGGATCGGCCAATAAAGGCAACTGGCATGCCATGTGGGTGATCTTTGATCTCTTCCTCAAAGTTCATTTCGCTCTGACGAAGAAGTAGCTCACGCATCTGGAGGAAGAGCGAAGCACCATCAGCCCCCGGTTTGGAAAACTGGTCCTGAACCGCCTGGATCTTCTTGAGGATTTCCTCGTCGAAGTTTTCGTAGACGTTGCTCATCGTCCACCCCACGTGAGCTTGATGTACGTGGCAGATCCCAGATCGTTCAAGAACAGAATGGGTTCCATAGACTGAAGGCGACGTTGTGGGCCTGATGGCATGGTAACAAAGGTCTTCTTGGTATGACGATGGTCGATCGCTTGGATCAAGACCTCGTAATCCACGTTTTCCTTTTTGCCCGACGAGATCAGCCAGGCTTCCACTTCTTCAAGGACCTCGGTGTTCTTCATGCGAATATGATGTGACCACGGCCCATGCTTTGCCAGCATGTAGAAGAGTGGCTTCAATGCCATGCGAGCTTGAACTTCATCGCATCGTTGTGATCATGGAAGGCAATCCTCAGACCACCATACTCCTTGTGCTCATAGAGGTACCAATGGCTCTTGACCATGTCCTGGAGCCAGCTCTTTACTTCTGGCACAACGGTAAAGTGGGTTCCATTCCGCTTGATGCTGGTCTTCCGAACGATCAGGTCCGACCGGACTTCTTCACTGTGGGGACGAACTTTCACTGGAACCTCTTTGTCTAATTGCCACACTTTTATTACATGAATAGAACAACGTCAACCGCTGTTAGATTCTCAGACCCCAAACGTGACTCTTAAACTGGCCAGCCAGCTCACGGGTCTCAAACTGCACAAACCAAGCCTTGCCATCCCACAGTCCCTTTTTGTAGCTGGGAGAGTGTTCGGCGCCTGGAACGGGCACTAGGACGGGAACAACCTCGGGGGCAAAGTGTTCCAGCCAGACACGCTCCGCATACCGTATATCAATCTTACTGAACAGCATGTTGCCATGCTCCTTCCAATAGTTGATTGATCGCTTGTACTTGGAAGTCCGACGCCTCTTGATTCGCCGTGCCTTGGCACTTACGGGGCCTCCCCGTCCACTCAAACTTCTAAGAAATGCCCTGCCGGACATTCTCCGTGCCTTCGTACTCTTGGTGCGACTTTTTCTTTTTGCCATTTAGCCCCACGCAAGTTTGAACATCAGCGCAATGGATTCCTTCTTGAACAAGAAGACCTCACGCTCCCGCTTGTCAATCTCCACAATGCAGACTTGGTACTTAAAGTTCTGCTCACGAAGCCATGCAAGGATTGTGCGACGATGAGCAGTTCGTAGCTCAAGTGTTTCTTGATCCATACGGGGCAGGACCCATCGCTTTGCAGGAAGGTTGTCCACATTGGGAGCGCGAGTGACTTTGATCTCCCCGCCCTTTTGATGGAACTTGGGATCGTACTTGCTTTCCCAAGCCTTCCTCTGTGTGTAGTAACTCTGAGGCTTCATGACTTCCTCACCTGGCTCAATGAAGTCATACCAAAATGGCATTGGAAACAGGATCTTGGGGTAGATAACATTACTGAAGGGTTGGAATATGGACTGGCTGATAGTGGTCTTGCCCATCTGCCGGCCAGCAATAATTGGATAGTGTCGTCCAGACATAGGATCTCGCAAGCTATCGTGTCGATCTTTTCCTGCGATAACTCAATATAGTACCATGTACTCTGGAGTGCAAGAGTTGAGGGTGGCCGTTAAGCCACCCCCTTAGGCATTCCAAACTGGATCGAGAGCCACATCATCGACCGAGTAATCGTTCTTGCCAGCACTCCTCGAGAATGCTTCCAAGAAACGCTCACGTGCCTCGTCGAAACGATCCGGCATCACGGCCCTGACTTTGTTGACCAGCTTCTCAAAGGTGTTGACCTCCGAGTGATCCACTGGCGTACCAAACAAGAGTTCCAAGACAGCACTGGGTTCCGTTACGTGGTTCAAGCGAGAGAACCTGGGAGCACCAGGAACGCTTGTCTCGAACTCGTCTGCGGTCACCACGTTCATGCCCTGACCATCCCGCTTCAGCATCTTCCACTGACGGTACAAGCCCTTTTCCAAGTCAAAGCGGAAGCCCACTCTTGCGACACGGACTCCATCCTGCAGGAGTTCAAAGTCCTTGTGCATCTTGGCCAACACACCCAACATCGTGGACAACATGACACCCTTGTAGGGGCTGTTGTCCTTGCCGGGCGAAAAGTGGCTGAACTTCAACCATTCAGGATTACCGGCCACGAAGTCAACCTGCACAAAACCCTTCTGAGGATCGCCAGCAACTGGGAAGGCAGTCTGAAACTGACCACCCTTGAGGGTCTTGGTCTGAACATGACCCGGAGGCAAGACTTCCCAAGCACGCTCGGCGAAAGCCCTCAAGCTGAACACCGGAAGATCGGCCTCACCGTGGAACCGGGCTGCCTTGTTGTTCAAGGCAAAGTCCAGATCGCCGCTGTCGGCCTGTTTTCCCGCGCTGCCCATCATGTTATCCATGGCGTACGCCATATCAAACCCAGGCATGTTCATTACGGATACAACATGATTTACAGTGGAGACAACATCCTCCCTTCGGACTCGCACCATCTGCAAGCCCGGAAACGCATTTCCGCCCATGGAAAACCACCCTGAAAGGAGTAAAACCTCGCAGGGTGGCCAAATGTCACGTCATCAAAGATGGTGCGCTAGTTAGGACCCTGCCGATCTCAAATAAGGCACCAATATATCATGACGTTTCCTTTGCTTCGAACCACAACTCTATAGTGGTTGGGTTCCACTTGTCAACCTATTGGATTGCTCTCGTTCTTTAGCTTCATCTTGTCTCGAATCAGCTGACGAACTTCCTCGTCGTCGGTCAAGATATCAACAACGTCGGGGTGGAGTGCTGCTGAACCGCCACCCATTCCACTGAGCATCCGCTGGGAAACAAAGCACGTCATGACCGCAGCGGTCATGATCTGGCCAGGCTCTGCTGGGAATATGGGCCGGAGCCCATAAGCGATGATCTTCTTAGCCATAGTTGACATTTCCCCCTGCCTTCACCGAACCATAGACGTCATCGCAGCTTACGCTGCCGCCGGCTTCCACGTTTCCGCCAACCTCATCACAAGAGACGGAACCGCTTGCCTTGACATCACCGCCCACGTCACCACAGGAAACGGATCCCTGAGCTGTCACGCTCTCCGTGACATTGCCCGTGATGGTGATCGACTGGTCGCTGGAGACGTTCTTCACATCGCCCTGGACCTTGATCTCTAGAACGGTGGACATGTCCACGCCCGACTGATCGGTAACGTCCTTTCCATCAACGATGATGCGTCCACCAACCATCGAGATGTTGTTGCCGTGAAACGTCCGGCCATTGACTTGCATTGTTCCCATGCCACTTCCCCTGTTGTTGAATCGCCCGACCACGTCACCGCCGGTCATGTCGCCATTGACGACCCTCGAATTCCTGTGCCCACTTTTGGCAGCTTTCTGGTAAGCGGCAATCACGATACAGATGCTCGTTCCTGCCATCATACCTAGAACAAAGATGATCGCTTGAAACCAAAACGGAATCATCAACTATCTCCCATTGGCGCAAAGGCCAGTATCAACAAGGCAATCACCCCAACGGCCATCATGGCTATGAAGATGATAACGCCGCTGTTCACAGCCCCAGAGCCTTCAACTGCTCAATGGTGTCCTCGGCGCTGGTATGCAGGATCGCAACACCGCCGGCTTCAGTCCACCGATTGGTGTTCTTTTCCATGTCGTCGATCAGGATATCCCCTGGCGCCTTCATGTGCTTGGGCTTGTAACGCGACAAGCAGGTGATGATTGGAACGTGGAGACCAAGCTCACGATTCTTCCAGATGGTCTTGCCATCGGCGGCCTGCTGCATTCCACTGGATGGACAGCCGCTCAGGATCGTAGGCTCATACTTGGAAATGTAGGCCCACAGCTGAAGTGCACCTGGCATGGCGGGAAGCTGCTCCCAGTGGGCCATGTTGTCCTTGATGATCTTCCACATCACGAACTCGGGCACCTCATTGTGCTTTTTGCCGTATTGCATCTCGAACCCTCGTTCGAAATCAACCAGCACTCCATCAAAGTCACAGAATATGTGTGGCATCTTGTCTCCTCTTCATCGATCTTTCTGATTCCCTCTGAATCATTCTGATCCCATATATAATAGCTACTCCGGACAGGGCTTACTTGGTACATGCAGATTGCATGTTTTCGGATAGCCCCTTCCAGCGGGCTGAACCGGAATAGCATGGAAATCCACATATCTCAATTAAGAACTGCCCAGAGGCGCGCCTTCAGTCCTTATCTTCCGCTAAGGACTTAGGCAATCCAAAAGTGGGTGGCGCGGGCTGGGATGCGGCGTATTTGGCCCGCATGGTGTAGATGCTGCTATGTGGACCCTGCATGGGCGAAATCCCGAGAATATCCTGAGCAATCACGCGAGGCATCACGCGTCGAATAATGGGCAAGATAACCTTGCCAAAGACCGTCTTCTCATATGGCATACAGGGAACCCACACGAGCTTGAACCACGTGGCGTGCTTGGCATGCTGAAAGCTGATCAGGGTATCGTATGGGTACTCATTGAACCCCGGATAGCGTTCCTTGTAGTCGAGGCGCATTAGTGAGCTATCGTTGAGATTTGCCTTTATCAGAAGAGCCTCGAGCTCTTCCATGCGCTCAGGCATCAGATGGAATTGAAAGCCCAGCCTGAAGTGGCGCCTCTTCATCCGACTTGATTTCCAACGAGGCTTGCTTGAATTGGTTTTCACGTCGTATCTCCGAATCGAGCATCATTACATATTGGGACCAGGAGGAGACCTCCATGTTCTCAACCCACTGGTCATACCAGGCCAGAGGATCACCAGTGGATTCATAATCCAGCATGATGATCTCCTTGCAGGGATTAAGACTCCGGCCTTTGATCTGGTGCATTGTGGGAAAGATGCCAGGAGTGGTCTGGCTTATCAGAGGCAGAGTCCACGTTGGAGCGTTGGCCGACATTGCGCCACGCCGTTGGGAGCCGGTCATGACTTTGCCAAAATGACTGTTGAGGGTGAGCTTTCCCATCCAAGTACGCATCTTTTCTGCGTAGTCTATCTTGGCGTCTTCGTTCCAGCTCAGCTTGAAACGGATGGCATCTTGTTTGCTGGTAAAGCGAACAATGGTCTCTGGGTTCTCATAGAAGGAATATAGTGGAGGCTTGTGGAGACGCCACTTTCGGCCCTTGACCCCAAACGCTTCCCCCAGGAAGTCCTGTAGCTCAGTTTCCCGCGTTCGCTCTACGAACAAGGAGATCTGATGACCAAACCAGTTTTCACCACGCTGTTCGGGTGTGCGATCTTTGAATGAATATTCCATGTGGGTTTGTTGCGCTCACCCACATGGAAAGTTCAATATTCTTAGGGAACAAAAGCCAGCTTGAACATCAGTGCTTTGTTCTTGTCCTGAAAGCGCACGATGGTAACTGGGGTCAGTCTCCACTTTCCTGCCCAGGGATTTTGGGGTTCGTCCTTGGGCCACTCGTCCCGACGAGAGGTGGAACTAACTCGGTAGTCCACATGCTTTTGGTCTGAGCTTTCGGCCATGAACTCAATCACACGTTGTTTCATATTGTGGTGCCAGTTGGCACAATCAATATGGATCTCATGTTCAAAGAACGACCCACCGTTGTGCTTTTCAGGCTTGGTCGCTTGAACGTATTTCATTCCGAGAGATCATCCTTGGCTTTTTGCTTCTTATCCCACTTCTTGAGCTTTCTGTCAATGTCTGCGTTCAACTGCGCGACCTTGTCCTCAAGAGTGACATTCTCCTCGTCGGGCATCTCATGGCAGTAGAGATCCATCGCGACGATGATGCAGTCGGTTAGTTCCTCGCGAACATCCTCCCACGTCTTGTTCTTGCCGTTCTTTTCGCTGGAGATGCTTAGGTAGGCCTGACTTGCCTCACCATACTCCTCACCCAGCTTGAGCAATCGGCGTGGAAAGATCTCCATGCTCCTCTTACGGTTGGCGTGCCAGATCTTTTCAAAAACGCTCATTATGTTCTCCTCATTGCTACCGATAATTATATGGAGGGCGGTACGTCAATTTTTGACAGACGCCCAAAATGCTTTATAGAGTGGGCTTATGAAAGACTTCTACGCGATCCTAGGTGTTGAAAAGACAGCAGACGACACGGCACTGAAGAGTGCCTATCGAAAGCTGGCAAAAGAATACCACCCCGACACCAACAAGAGCCCAGGAGCGGAAGCCCGGTTCAAGGAGGTTAGTGAGGCCTATGAGACGCTGAAGGATCCGCAGAAGCGCGCCCAGCATGATATGATGATGCGATCGGGTCGTCCTGGTCCAGGTCCCAGTCCAACCGGTGGCAGCGGCGGTGCTTACTCGTGGGCCAACAATCCACACTTCCGCGGTGGACAGCGTGGGCCGGACATTGACATCGAGGAGATCTTGCGGGACTTGAAGAGATCGCGGGGATCGAGCCCCTTTGCCGAGGACGCCAAGAACCGCGACATCGTACTATCATATAGCATCACGCTGGAAGAGGCCTTTACAGGCAAGGACGCAGACATCTCATACAATCTGCCGGGCAAGAACCAGCAGAAGATGCAGTTTAAGATTCCACCCGGCATCCAAGATGGCATCAAGCTTCGCTTTCAGGGCAAGGGCGATGACCAGATGAAGCACGTGGCTCCCGGCGATCTGTATGTCAAGGTCACCATCGTTCCACATCATTCCTTTATCCGAATGGGCAACAATCTTCTGACCAGCATCTCAATCGATTATTTTGATGCCCTACTGGGAACCGAGAAGGAAGTGCCCACCATCGACGGAAAGCGGATCAAGATGAAGGTGCCCGCAGGCATCCTCCCCGGTCAAAGTCTCCGTGCTGGTGGAAAGGGAATGCCCATCAACCCCGACAAGAGGGGCGATATGATGGTCGAGGTAACCTTTGAGAGCGTAAAGCTGACGTTGGATCAAAAAGATCTGATTGAGCAAGCAAGAAGCAAAAAGAGCCCTTGACTTCTCTCCTCTAAGCATTATTTAGAAGAGGACTGAACAAAAAGCGGTTCTCTTCCAGATCGACTACTGTGTGAAGGAGAACGCATGTCCTTGGATAATTTCGATCCAACAAAGGCTCAGGAAGTCTTTGAACGTGCTTCGCAGATTGCGGAGCGACACGACCACGAATACGTGACACTTGAGCATCTTCTTGCCAGTGTCATGCAGGATCCCAAGGTTCTGGAAACCCTTCAGGAAATTGGCGCCAACACTTCTGACCTTTCGGCGGACTTGTTGGCTCACTTCAAGACGGATCTTCTGGGCAAAGGCAACGGACGTGCGCCTCGCCAGACGCAGCCACTGGCTCGCGTTGTCAACAGGGTGGTCGCTCAGTGCTTTTTCAGTGGTCGAATGGACATTCGCCCCATTGACATCCTGATCTCCATCTTGAACGAAAAGGATGAGAACAGTCACGCTTGCTATTTTCTGGCAAAGCAGGGCGTTGAACTTCTGGACGTAAAGCTGGCAGTCAGCCACGACAGCGATCTCGATGATGACGAGCCCACGGTCAAGGAAGTCGACGAAAACGGCAACGAGATTCCCGAGGAAGAGGGCAAGGTCCGCAAGACCAAGGCCGAGCGTCTTCTCGAGAAGTTCTGCGTGAACTTGAACGAGGCTGCACTGGCCGGCAAAATCGACCCACTGATTGGTCGCGAGTCGGAAGTTGCCACGCTGGTGTTGACGACTGCTCGTCGCACGAAGAACAACGTGGTGCTGGTCGGTGAGCCGGGCGTTGGTAAGACCGCAGTAGTCGAGGGTCTGGCCAAGATGATTGCAGAGGAGCAGGTTCCCGACGCGATCAAGGGCAGCATCGTTTACTCGCTGGAAATCGGCGCACTGATGGCAGGCACCAAGTTCCGTGGTGACATGGAAGAGCGCGTCAAGCAGATCATCGATGCAGTGGAAAAGGTTGGCGAAGAGAAGGGTATCCTGCCCATCTTGTTCATCGACGAAATCCACACCATCATGGGCGCAGGCGCTGGTTCATCGGGTGCCCTGGACGTTGCCAACTTGCTCAAGCCCGCGCTGGCCAAGGGAAAGCTTCGCTGCATCGGCGGAACAACCTACGAGGAATATCGTAAGCACTTTGAAAAGGACCGGGCTCTGCTCCGTCGTTTCCAGAAGCTGGATGTTCTGGAGCCCAGCATCGAGGACGCCAAGCGGATCTTGATTGGTCTCAGCAAGGTCTATCAGGACTACCACGGCGTTACCTACGATGTGGACGCCCTGGAAGCCGCAGTGGACTTGACTGCCCGCTACGTCACGGACCGGATGCTTCCTGACAAGGCCATCGACGTCATCGACGCCGCTGGTGCTCGACAGAAGATTGCCCCCGAGGCAGACCGGAAGCTGATCATCGACACGCTTCTCATCGAACAGGAAGTCTCGAGGATTGCAAAGATCCCCGCACGGACGGTTCATGAGGATGAGACCGACAAGCTGGCTCACCTGAAGAGTGATCTGCTGAAGGCAGTGTTTGGTCAGGACACCGCAGTGGAGACCGTTGACAATGCGGTCATCCTGAGCCGTGCTGGTCTCCGTGACCCCAACAGGCCACAGGGCAACTACTTGTTCGCTGGTCCAACGGGTGTTGGCAAGACGGAACTTGCCAAGCAATTGGCGTCCACGCTGAGCATTCCTCTCCATCGCTTTGATATGAGCGAGTACTTGGAAAGCCACAGCATCAGCAAGTTCATCGGTTCGCCTCCGGGCTACGTGGGCTTTGGCGACGGTCAGGCTGGTTCGGGTCTTCTGGCAAACGCCATCGAGGGAAGCCCACACAGCATTCTCTTGTTGGACGAAATGGAGAAGGCGCATCCAGACATCTTCAACATTTTCCTGCAGATCATGGACAACGGTGAGTTCACGACCAGCGCAGGCAAGAAGATCAACTGTCGCAACCTGATCCTGATCATGACCACCAATGCTGGTGCCAAAGAACTTCAGAAGAACAGCTTGGGCTTTGGGGGCAACAGTGTGGCGGGCAATGATGACAAGGTCATCGAGAGCACGTTCACTCCGGAGTTCCGCAACCGCCTGGACGCCATCGTCAAGTTCAATGCGCTGAAGAGCGAGAACATGATCTTGATCGTGGACAAGTTCATCGGTCAGCTGAACGCAATGGCCAAGCTGAAGAACGTTCAGATCATGCTCAGCGACAAGGCCCGCGAGTACCTGGCAGTCAAGGGATACGATCCCAAGATGGGTGCGCGTCCTCTGAATCGACTGATTCAGAATGAGCTGTCCCAGCCACTGAGCCGCGCAATGCTGTTCGGTGATCTGAAGAACGGTGGTACTGCGATGGTCGACGCCGACGAGGGCGCACTGATCGTCCAGACGTTCCCCACCCCTCCGGCAACCCCGGAAGTCGTAGCTGAGTTTGCTGCCGACACCGCTGCCTAACTGAAGAGCACCAGAGTACAAATAATATGTACTCTGGTGCACCTTTGGTGTTGACTTCCCCCTACATTATGTTAAATCAGTCATAGCAGATACTTCTGCTGTTCAGCTTTGAACGACCAAGATCGAAATGACGTTCCTGCGATCGGACCGTTACTAGGAGTCGTTTCGAATGGACAGCAAGCTCGCAGAAGCTCTAATTGCACGTAATCTACTTCCCGCGGGAACAGAAGTTCGCGCCAAGCATCTAGCTATGGGGTTGGGCTCTGTGAACAACGTTATGGTAAGCAGCGATTTTTCGATCGCTGGGCACAAGATCAAGGAAGATGGCAGCATTGTATTCCGGCTGGCAGATCTTCGCAGTGGTGCTCCCAGCAACGTTGATGCCGAGGCTATCGAGGACATTGACGGAATGGATCCGGTCCGCTATGCAGCGGTTTGGGATATCACTAGCGATGGTGGTAAGGCAGTGGTCGGCAAGCGTCGTGGTCGCAAGCCCAAGGACCGCAGCATTAAGATTGAGGCCGAATAAGATGGACGTGTTTATCAAGGCCATTGCCATTCTAGTAACAGTGGGCGCTCTAGCCATATTTGGACTGGCACTTGTGACCTTGATAGCAGCTTTGAGGTTGGCACTCGGATGAGCAATGTAGTGGAATTCCAATCCCCAACTCAGCTACGCAAGATGCTGGCTGACAGGGACGAGGAGGTTGCCCGGCTAAAGGCAGAGGTCGTAGCCGTAACTGGAACCAAGGAAATGCTCAAGCTACAGATCTTGGATCTACAGGATCAGATGCAGGGCATGGTCGATCAGATGGGGCAAATCCAACGCAATCTTAGCAGCTTGATGAGCAAGTTGGACTCCTAACTGGTAAATAACATACCAGTTAATAGGAGGCCCAACATGGCTCAGATTCACGAAGAAGTTGTCGCTATCAAGGTCAGCAAGTTGCTCAAGGATGGCGAGCAGCAAGAGATCGTCCTCAACGAGGATATGAAGACTGCTCTGGCACAGATCGTCGAACAGTTCTTGAACGAAGTAGACGCCAAGTTGTTAATTGAGGTTCTCGATCTGGGGGAGTAAATCTCCCCTATTCCCTCCAGTTAATCTGCTTTTCAACTTCCCCAATCCACTCCAAGATCCTTTCGCGATCGTAGGTTTCCTTGCTCCAGTCCATGGCAGTACGGATGCCCTTTAACACACTGAAGGCCTCGCGGTCTTTCATGAGCTCTACGCTTAGGCCAATGCACAAAAGCAGGGTCTCGGCGTGGAGCTCTTCCCATTTACGGGCTGCAAGATGGATGCTGGCACCAAAGACAGCTTTTGTGGCGATCGTATAGAACCCCTCAACTGTCATAGGGTACCCATGTATAAAGACGAATGTCTTACTATCATGCTGGGCGACTACGGGGCGTCCTGATAGTTTGCTGGTGATAGCGTGGCTTCGAACAAACTTCTGCAACTCTTCGCTCATGCTGGCAACTCCAATCCCAATTTTGCTGCGGCCTTCTGAAGCGCCTTGCTGTCAAAGACCTTGGTGTCCATGATCTCTTCAACCTTGGCATCATGATCGTAGTTGGCCGTTGGTCGCTCATTGTCAAAGATTGCATGGGCTCCAACGATATCCAGACCTGACTCCGTGATGGTTGTGAACAACCCGGGTTCAGGCAGGAAGCCGTGGTTGATGTACTTTACCATTCGTCCCACGACCGTCAGCTTGCTGACACGTCCCACTTGCGCGAGACGAAGGACACCAGCGTTGATGTCCTCAAGTGCAGTCTGGGTATAGGCAATCCGCTTTCCATCGGTTGCTACCTGGCAGACCGAAAAGTCAAAGTCGCCAAACAGTTCACCCAAATCCTTGTAGAACTTTCGCTTGATGATCTGCACCTTCAAGCCGTTGACCATAAAGGTTCGTGCTTTTCCACTGGAGTGAACCAGTTCATAGCTGGATAGAACCTTGTCAAACTTCAACCAGTCCCCTGCATCGGTAAAGAAGAGATCAACATCGCCATCATCAATGGCCTTTCCCTGAAGGATGCGACGAACCGCTCCTCCTGCGAGAAAGGGACCAAACTTCAAACTCAGCGGGGGCATGAGTTCCATGAGTTCTCTGAGCTGCTCCGTTCCCGGACCCTCTTCCATTTCCCTGTACTGATGAGGTGCGGGCGGCATGGTGTAAACCTGCGGTCCCTCCTCTGCATCAGCAAAGATACTGGGCATAGTAGAGGCAGTCCAGCTGGCTCCTGCGGATCGCGCTTTGATGCGCTGGATGATGTTTGCTGCGTTCATAGTTCTGGATTATGTGGTCTGCTTTCTGTTTGTCACTATTGATTAAATAGGTTGAGCAAATAGGAGCACTCAATGACCAACACAGTTCTGATGATGGGCAACAGCCAGGAACACGCCAACCTAGCTGGCGATCCAGTAAAAGCTGATGGCTGGTATGGCCATACTGATGGTCTCCACACAGTGGTTGTTCAGGTGGTCAACTTCACTGGTCGCATCTACATTGAAGCATCCTTGGAACTGGACCCAGGAGCAACTGATTGGTTTCCAATTGAGTTGACCAAGGGGCAGAGCTGGATTGAATTCCCTCTGATCTCTCAGAAGCCCACAGGTGATTATGAGAGCGGTGGAGACACCAAGACGGTTGGCTTCACATTCAAGATCAACGCGCTGTGGCTTCGTGCTCGATTGGATCGAGATTACCTGAACACGCTTCTCTATGACAATGACTCCCAGGCCCTGGCCGATCTGGGCAACGTCAAGAAGATCACATTGGCCCGCTAACCCAGGGCTTCCAATATGGGCTAAATATCAAGAACCCCCATAACTGAGGATGACCAAACATGGCAGACAAGTCAGGACCCACTCCCAACAAGCCTGGAACTTACCTACCAGTTCCTGGTCAGCCTACGAGCAAGGATCCAACCAACAACGACGCGGCCAATGAGTCGAAGATCGGAAATCAGAACGCCACAACCAGCGAACCTGGCGCAACTTCCAATGACATTAGGGTCGAGCAGACTGCCAATGATGGAAAGCGTTATTTTGCCGCTGGAAAGCTGTCCGATGAGACTCCCGTACTTGGTAGCGGTGGTGTAGCCACTGTCGTTGGTCCTCCTGGACCCAAGGGTGATACTGGTCCCAAGGGTGACAAGGGTGACCAAGGATTCACTGGCGTCACTGGTGCAGATGGCCCTGCTGGTCCACGAGGACCCAAGGGTGAGAATGGCTCCACCGGTGCAACTGGTCCTGCTGGCGCCAAGGGCGACAAAGGTGAAAAGGGCGATAAGGGAGACAAGGGCGATACTGGTGCCCAGGGTCCCGCAGGTGCGTCGGGCAACGGCGCGGCTGTAATTGTCGCTGAACGAAACTACGATGAAAACGGCGGATACGTTGACACCCCAGCGATCAATCCAACAGCTCGCATTGCCTTCACTGGCGCGGGCGTTGAGGTCCTGACTGAGGACGCGCATGTTTCCACGGCAGTGGTTCACATTCCAGGATTGGAAGTTCGCCAGGCAACCATTGATCCCACAAGCCAGCCACCAGGTCTGGTCTATGACGATGCGCTGGAAACCTCGTCGCTTACCTTTGTGGGTGGTGCGTTGGTTCAGGCCAACCCCGATGATGAATACGACACGGTGGTTTTTGTCAGCACCAAAGTTACTGGTCCTGCTGGAGGCTCGCTTCCCAACTTTCCAATGAATGTTTCCAACGCTGGCTACAATGAGGTCAACGCTTGGAACTTTAACTTTGGTCCAGGCTTCATGGTTGCTCCTGGTCAGAATCCAGGCGACGTCTTCATTGATCTTGATGGCGCCGGCGGTGACGGTGGCGGCTCACAGCCAGTTCTGATCAAGCCCGGTGAAGTTGGCGGACAGCGTTTTCCAATTGGTGAATTGACCATTGGTGATGGTCTGGATATTGGCTTCCCATATGGCTATCAGGATCAGAATGGCGACTATCAGCAGGGTCCTCTGGTTCTTCAAAGCGAAGGAACAGAACTCTGGGGATGGAACCCTGGCATCAACGGCGGTCAGGGTGGCTTCATTGACTACGGCTATCAGAGGCAGATGCGCTTTCAGGCTGGTGATGGCATCCAGCTGGACTATCAGGACAGCAATGAAGATGGTCAGTATGGTCAAAAGAAGATCGTCATCAGTGCAACTGGTGGCGGTGGCGGTGCCGGTTCGGTTGGCCCTACTGGTCCACAAGGTCCTGCTGGTCCCACTGGTCCACAAGGCGAGAAAGGCGATACTGGACCTGCAGGTCTAGACAGGCAGCCTGCTACGGTTGTTGGCCCGAACGGCCAAGACCCAATTACAGGTGTTAATCGTTTTAGCTTTGGCACTGGATTCAATGTTTCCAGCAGCGCAGTAACCGGCGAAGCTGTCATCAACTTCACGGGTGGATCAAGTGGTGGCACGGCTGCACCACTCCGAATTTGGACTCGCAACGGTGATATTCAGGTTGCTAATGATGTCACACAAATTGGACTTGATGGCCTCGTTTTGAAGCCTACAAGCGGACAGAACTATCCAACTCTTACTTGGCCAGGTCTATACGTTAATGTCTATAGTCCTAGTCTTGGCGGATATATTCCCAGTCAGAGTACTCAGACGTCGATTTATTTCAAGGCTGGTACTGGTATTTCGCTTGAAGCGACAACAGCTTATACCAACCAACGAGTGGTTACTATCAATTCAACGGTAACTGGTACTCAGGGTGCCACAGGCGCTACTGGTGCTACTGGTGCTACAGGTGCCATCGGCCCTCAGGGTCCTGCTGGTCCTACTGGTGCCGCAGGCCCCAAGGGTGATACTGGCCCAGCTGGCACCAATGGCACCAATGGCAGTTATGTGTCTTCCGCAGACGTTGTAAGTGATTCCTTGGTCCTCACAATGAGCGACAACACCAAGGTCAATGTCAGCGGTACTGTTCGTGGTTCCAAGGGCGATACTGGTGAACAAGGCCCTGCAGGAACTGCCGGTGCAACTGGTGCCGTTGGCCCAGCTGGTCGAAATGTTGTTGGTGCTGCGGTAACCAACTCTCACTTGATCCTTGCAATGAGCGACAGCACCAACATTGATGCCGGTAATATCACTGGCCCCAAGGGTGATACTGGTGCAAAGGGCGACACAGGATCGCAGGGACCAACTGGCGCAACTGGACCCAAGGGTGATACTGGCGCAAGCGGTCGTGGTATCGTTTCGGCAGTTATCAACGCTGAAGGAAACTTGGTTGTTGATTACTCCGATAGCACGTCATCTATCGCTGGTAAGGCTCGCGGTGACAAGGGTGATACTGGTGCAAAGGGTGATACCGGTGCAAGTGGTCCAGCAGGTCGAAGCGTAACTTCGGCAAGCATCAACCAGACCACGGGTGACTTGACACTGGCTCTGAGCGATGGAACGTCGGTCAATGCTGGCAACTCCAAGGGAACCGCAGGACGTGGTGTAACCAACGCCGCTATTGATGGCAATGGCAAGCTGATCGTTACCTACACGGATGGTGCCACTGTTGATGCAGGTCAGGCACGCGGACTAAAGGGTGATACAGGATCCACAGGTGCCACTGGCCCAGCTGGTGAGACCGGTCCCGCAGGCGTTGCTGGTCCACAGGGAGTCAAGGGTGACAAGGGTGATACTGGCACGGCTGGTACGAACGGAAACATCACGGCAGTTCAAAGCAGTGGTGCAACGACTAAAGCTAATCCAACGTTCATCAACTTCACCGGCACTGGCGTAACGGTCAATGCAAGTGGTACTGGTGTTGATGTTAATATCGCTGCTGGGTCAGGTGGTTCAGGTGGTTCGGGTGGAGGAAACGCCAACGTACTCAGCTTCGTAGCTAACTTTGATAGCAGCGGTGCGCTGTCAACAGTAGAGGGTGCATCTGCTGGTATGACTGTGACCAAAACTGGTACCAACTCAGTTGATGTCACTTATACGGCTCCTCTGGGATATCCAGGTATCGTTGGATGTTTTGGTACCAACGGATCCACCGGGGTTACTACGTGGAAGGTATCCCCTGGTTTTACAGTTACAGTTGCGGCCGCTGGCAGCTTCTCAATGACAAACGTTGCAGCAACACAATCAGGCGCAACGCCAAACGGTAAGGCACGTATCAGCTTCACTATGGTATAAGGAGACGTAGATGGCCATTGCTCCGACATTCCTACCTAAGGCAACCTTCGCAGTGTATGAAGAAACTGCCCTCTGGGATGAAGATGATAACTCAGGCGACCCTTATTTGGGGGTCGCCTACCAGTGGAGGGTGACTTTTGATGTCACTCCCCAACAGCACTCCAGTCATATTACTCTGACTGCCAACTATTATACAGGCTCAGATGTTCGAATCGGCGACTGGTACTCAAGTGGAATCAATGGTAAAGCTGTTCTAGTCCGCGAGATCGAATCACAGAACGACTTTTCCGTTACAGCAATCGTGGAAGATTACGAGCGTTGGAATTTGTTCTCTGATCCCAATCTGCAGGGTTATGGTATGGTGGATTATGGGGCAGGATTCTTTTTCCGATTGAATGCTGATGGCTTCCCTATTCTGGGACCAATCGAAGAATTCTACCTCTCCTCCAAATCAATTGAAGATCTCGAAGCACGTTTCATGGCTCGAAATGGCGCTCGAGACTTTGTTCTAGTCCGTCAGGTAAACCATGGATTCTTTCCCGGCGATGTGATTTATGCTGACTCAGTAGCCGATACCGGATATAAGAAAGTGGATAGAAACAACATTCAGAAAGCACTTGGCATCGTCACAGAAATCAACGTGCCTGGACTCTATTACTTCAGCTATCGCCCTCTTGGACGCCTGATCAACAATGTGAATCCACCCCTGTGGGGACAACATGGTGACACATACTATCTGGACCCCAATGAACCAGGTGCGCTGACCATTGATAAGCCAGCCCTGAATGCTATTCCAGTTTACTTTCAGCTAGACCTTCCTACCCGCGCCATTCAGCTTGAGCGCGGTATTGAAGTTGCCCAGAAGTCTCAGAGTGAAACCAATAAATACGACGTAGAGAATGTGGCTTCCGGTCAGACCACGTTCACATTACCAAGTGATGCCAAAGAGGTTCTCTACATGGCGATCAATGGTATTGAAAACGAGAACTTTACTTTTGACACCGGGTCAAAGGTATTGGTATTCGACCCCGTAGAAACCGGTTACGGTGTCGATGTAGATGATGAAGTATTCTTCATGTACAAATCCTAAGTTGATCAACGAGGAGAAGATATAAATGGCACAGCTACGCGCAAAGCAGATGAAACTCGTCGCCCAAGACGATCTGCTGATTGGTGGCGCTGGCGGCAATGGTGCTGTTCTCAGCAAGGGTACGGCTGGTCAGGTCCTCAAGGTCCTAGCTGGTGGAGCTCTTGGTTATGAGAAGGTCATTGCTGCTGACACCACATTCGCAGACGCTTCCTTTACTGCTACCAACGTCGCTGCGGCGCTGATTGAAGCAAAGAAGGCAGCAACCGACGAGGCAACTCGTGCAACTGCCAAGGAAGGCGCACTACAGACCGAGTTGGACGCAACTCAGACTGGCGCAGGACTTGGTGCAGACGGCACGTATGTTGCCGACGCAACCACCGAATACCTGAAGACTGCAACTTCGCTCAAGGGCGCAGACAAGATGCTGGACACGGCAATCAAGTCGGTCAAGGATCAGGTTGATGCACTGGGTTCGGGTTCGATCACCAGCTTGCAGGCAGAAGTTGATGCCCTTGAGGCCGCTGTGGGTACCAACCCAGACGGCACCTACAAGCCAAGCACCAACGCTGTTATCTCGGCAGCAACTTCGGTTCTGAACGCCGACGAACTGTTGGCCGCAGCTATCACGTCCGAGGCAGCAACTGCCCGTGCCGCTGAAGGTGCAAACGCAACGGCAATTGGTGCTGAAACAACTCGCGCAACTGGCGTTGAGGGTGTTCTCCGTACTGATGTTGATGCAGCACAGGCAGATGCCGATGCAGCAAACGCCGCAGTGGCAGCAGAAACCACTCGTGCAACTGGTGCTGAGGGAACGCTTCGCACTGACCTGGCATCGGAAGTTACCCGTGCAACTGGTCGTGAAGATGCAATCGAAGACGCTGTGGATGCAGAAGTTCTTCGTGCAACGGCCGCAGAAGGCGATCTTGCCCAGGACATCGCAGACGAGGCAACTCGCGCAACGGCTGTCGAGGGTGGAATCCAGAGCGAGCTAGACGCAACGCAGGCTGGTGCAGGTCTTGGTGCAACTGGTGCTTACGTGGCAGAAACCACGTCTAACTACATCAACGGTGCAACCACGCTCAAGGGCGCGGACATGCTCCTCGATGCAGCGATCAAGGCACTCGACAATGCAACTGATACCCGTCTTGACGACCTGGAAGCAAAGACCGGCACTTCGACCGATCTGATCCAGGCTGAGATTGACGCAATCGAAACCGCTGTTGGCCTGAACGCTGATGGCACGTTTGCTCCAATCACTGGTTCCAACTACCTCAACGATGCGGCTACCTTCCGTGCAGCTGACTTGGTCCTGGACACACAGGTAAAGGCAGTCAACGACCGCGTTACGGCACTTGGTGCGGCATTCAACTATGTTGGTACCGTTGCTGGTGGTGAGAACACTGGTGCAGCTTATGACCTCAACACTCTACCAGACGGCGGACGTGATGCTGGTGACTACTATAAGGTTGCAACTGCTGGTTACTTCAAGGTTGGCGCTGGTGCTCCATTCTACGTTAACGTCAACGATGGTCTGGTCTGGAACAAGACTGGTTCGGTTGATGTCATCGACAACACCAATGCAAACGTTCTGGCTGGCACCAACATCGCAGTGACCGGTTCGGCCGACACTGGCTTCACTGTTGCACTCGCTGGCATCGTGCCAACGACCAACGGTGGTACTGGTAAGGCAGCTCTCGAGAGCGTGACTGCTGGCAGCGCGGAAATCGTGCTTTCGGCTGGTGCAGCAAACTCGGTAGTGAACGCGTTCACGGTTTCGTTGGATTCGACCAAGGTTGATTTCCAGACGCTGAAGAACGTTAATGCTCCAGGCGCAGCACAGGTTGGCAAGTTCCTCAAGTGGACTGCAACTGGTCTTGCATACGTTTCGGCAGCAGAAGTTGGTTCGACCGTTCGCGCGGAAGAGGACTTCGCTCCTGCAACGGCAGCAAACGCTTCGGTTACTCTGGCACACACCCCAACGGGCGACGTGGCAGTTTACATCAACGGCGTCAAGCTCAAGAAGGCTGGTTACACGATTGCTGGTACGACTGTTTCGATGGTTGACTCGGCAAACGGCTACGGCGTTGATCTGGGCGACACTGTTAGCGTCAGCTACCAGTACGCTGCTTAATATACGTGAGGTGAAAACCTCATAGATAGCGGTAAATAGGGCGTGGGAGGCAGATGCTTTCCACGCTCTATCCTTGAGTGGGAGATCGAACTATGGCAAAAACAAAGGACGACAACCTCGGTCACATCGACCAGACTGAGAGTTGGCTGAACAGGTCTTGGCGACCAGCAGCCGCGGTGGTGTACTTGATCATCTGTATGTTTGACTTTGTTCTTGCACCAGCCTTCATGGGCTTTAAGAGCAGCAACATTGCGATGATGTCACAGAGTCTCAAGGGACTGGATCCAGCCGTCGCGATTGCAATCATTCAAAATAGGACTCCTTGGATTCCACTTACCATGCAGGGAAGTGGTTTGTTTCACGTGGCGTTTGGTGCCATCCTTGGTGTCGCGGCATGGACCCGTGGTAACGCTGCAATTGAGCAGATCAAGCAGACTGGTGAGAGTGATCGTTCACCCAACACTCCAATGATGGTTCCCACATATTATATTCCAGGATCCATGGGCGCACAGCCCATGCCTGGTGTTCCCCAGCAGCCAATGCCACAGATGCCTCCCATGCAGGTAAACGTGAACGCAACGGCCGCACAGGACTCTGCTTCCGTTGATAATCCAGACGCGGAGCCAGATAAGTATTAATATGACGGAAATTCCTCTTTACATACGACTGAAGACGAGTTCGCCTCTTCCCAAAGAGGAGGCGATCGCGTGGTATCATACTGTTAAGAACCTCGCTCCCAGCGGCGTGCTGGCGAGCGTGCAGACTACTAATCCTCAGGGCGACCCCGATGTGGTCTTTATGGTCCATAAAGAAACCAAAGGTGGAGTCCACTATTATGAAATTCCTCTGACCCGTGATCTCACCGAGAGTGAAACGGAAGTGATTGAAGAAGCATATCCCGAGGGCGAGATTGAAACAAGTTCTGAAGAAGTAAAAGCCGCGCGTCAAGGACCAGCTGACGCTGTTGTAATGGACGAGGACGATTACAACTCCCTTTGTGAAACGCTGGCTAAGCACCAACACCAACGCTGGTTTGAGGAGCGATCCCTTGCCGGTTGGTCATTTGGTCTAACGCTTAACGAGAGGAATAAGGTACATCCGCTGATGCGCCCCTGGGAACAACTACCTCAACAATATCGCAAGATTGACTACGAGCTGCCGCATCTCTTTATGAACATGCTGGCAGAGCAGGGTTTTGCCGTAGTAAGCCGCAAGGATCTTACCAAGTGGTTGAACAAGGGCTGAGGGCGATGTCAGGATCACTTGATATCGTCCTCCTCTTGATGGACCCCAAACAGGATCACCGCGCTGTGATTCGAGACGCCTGGAACTCCGACAATGAGGAATTCTTCATTGGTCTGGACATGGCCATCAACCCCTCGCTGGAGTTTGGACTCGCGAAGGTTCCGGGTTTGCCCGATGACGACTTGGAGCCAGGCACACTTTCCTTTTCAGCTTTTTACAATTTGGCCATGACGCTTGCCAACCAGCATCCAACCAATGGTGCTGATCTGGTTGAAGAGGCCGCGCTAACGGCTAACGCGCAGGAATGGAATCTCTGGTATCGCAGGATCCTACTAAAGAGCCTTCACAAACATCTCCCCATGGAAGTCATCCAGTCTGAGCTAATCCGCTTGACAACAGAGCAATAGGTGCTAAGTCTGTTGTTATAGATCGGACATGAGGAGCACAGATGAAGCGGGAACAGGCCAACAACGTGGAGCAGGGAACGGTAGATCAGTTCGTTGCATCCGACGTCGCTCTCGAGATTCTCTCGGGCGATCGTGAGGCAACCGAACAGGACCTCGTATATGTTCTGACCGAGGCATCCGATCTCTTCCACAACAGCGAGGATGGCAACAGCTTCATCACTGATCAGCAGTATGATGAACTGGAAAAGATGCTGAAGGTCCTGGCCCCCAGCAATCGGTTCCTCACCACGGTGGGTTCGGATGTTCGCGGTGGCAAGGTCGACCTTCCCCATCCCATGGGCTCACTCGATCAGTGCTATGAAGGCGAGACCATCGAGTGGGTCACGAAGAACGGCTGGCTCGATGAACTGTTCGTTGTTTCGGACAAACAGGACGGAACGTCGGCCCTCAACGTTCACACCAAGAACAAGCTGCAGATTTCCTACTCCCGTGGTAATGGCTACCAGGGCGCGGACATCACGCGTCATATGACGCGCATCAAAGCGGTCCCCACCAAGGCCAAGCTGAACGCAACGGTTCGTCTTGAGGTCATCATGGCCGACGACGTGTTCGCTGCAATGCGGACTCAGGCCGAGGCAGAGGGTGGTCGCGTATATAAGAACGCCCGCAATTACGTTGCAGGTCGTATGAACGCCAGCGAGTCGCCGGACAGCTTCTACGACAACGTCAGTGTTATCGCTACTTCGGTGGTCGAGCCCAAGATGGGCAAGCTGGAGCAGATCAAGCTTCTCGAGGAAGCTGGCTATCGGTGTTCCCCATACGTTGCGGTTCGTGGTCGTGAACTCACGGACGCATATCTGACGGAGCGGCTCAATCGACGCCGCGCAGAAAGCCCAACGGCTCTCGATGGTCTGGTCATCGATCTCGATGATGCAACGATCCGCGCCAACTTGCGACGCAATTCCAGCAGCCTCAATCCCATGTACTCGCGGAAGTTCAAGGTCGGCGGCGAAGACAACGTGGCGATCGCCGAGGTCGTGAAGGTTCACTGGAACCCCAGCAAGAGCGGCTACTTGAAGCCTCGCGTGGAGATCAAGCCGGTCGACCTCGTGGGTGTGACGATCACTTACGCGACGGGCTTCAACGCCAAGTTCATCAAGGAACGGTCGATCGGGCCGGGCGCCAAGATCCAGATCACTCGCAGCGGCGATGTCATCCCCTTCATCCAGAAGGTCGTGGAGCCGGCAGCAACCTGGCAGGAGCCCAGCGAGGCCGAGTTCGGCGAGCTCTGCTGGACCGAGGGCGACGTCGATCTCTTCCTGAAGGATCCCACGCAGAATCGACAGGTTCAGCTGGAAATCATCAACAGCTTCTTTGGCTCGCAGGGCCTGGACGTTCCCCATCTTCGTGAGGGCAGCATCGAGAAGCTCTATGATGCAGGGCTGAAGACGCCGGCTTCCATCATCCTGGCCGACGAGGCAACGCTCAAGGCAGGGGCCGGTGACAGCGCAGGCACCAAGATCTACAACGGGCTCAAGCTCAAGCTGGGCAACGTGGAACTGGGTATCCTCGCAGGCTCCAGCAACCTGATGGGCCGCGGCATCGGTCGCCGAAAGATGACCAAGCTGATCGAGGCAATGGGCAGCGACCCCGTGTTGGTGGCCTTCCCGGGTGTTCAGCTGGCCAAGGAAATCTCCGCCCTCGATGGCTTCGGCGATATCATCGCCCGCACGATCGTGGAAAACCTCGACACCTTCCGGGCGTTCCTGAAGGAAATCGACGGCCACTACACGCTGGTACAGCCCAAGGAAAAGGTCACCGGTGGTGATCTCGATGGCGTAACGGTCGTGTTCACGGGTATCCGGGACAAGGATCTGGAGGCCAAGATTGAGGCACGTTCGGGTCGGATCGGCTCCTCGGTCAACAAGGACACCACGTACTTGGTGGCCAAGGATCCCGACGGCAAGAGCAGCAAGCTGGTAAAGGCCGCTGATCTTATCGGACAGGAGAACATCATCTCCATCGCGAAGGCAAAGGAACTCTGGGGATAATGCCCGACAGCGCAGTCAAGTGGATCTTTATCGCAATGATGTCACCAATGGCCTTCATGGCCATTGGTACAGCAGTGGAAGGTTATTCCAAAAACATGGCGAAGCGTGACATAATTGTTGCTTGTTATCAGGCAGGCAATAAGGATTGTGACAGGCTTTGGAACAAGGAGATCAAGTGATGAGCACCGGCGGTTTTAATCCCATTGCAGGCATTGGCCTGACCCCGCAGTTCCAGGACCCCGGCGAAAAGCGTTTCAGTTCCGCGGACTGCCTTCAGGCTCTGATGGACCGAATCAAGGACGAGCCCGAGTTGGTTCGAAACCAGTTCAACATCGTCTCCAAGGAAGAGTCCGGCGAGATGCACATGAAGTTCTGGCCGGCGATCTTCGACGCTGACAACTGGACCCGCAAGTCCACTCATCGCCCCACGCACAACGCGGAGGGTGAATCGCTCGGCGGCACCAATCGCGAAGTGCGGGAATACGAGAATGACTTCTGGCTCGACGAGCGGAAGTTTCTCGAGGGCACGGTGACCACCGAGTTCGGCGAAGTCATCGACGTCACGGTGGTTGCTCGCTGGTGAGCAAAGCCGAGAAGTACGACCGAACGCACAAACTTCTCCAAGCCGGCCTTGAGGAGAAGTATTTTGGCGGTCAGGAAGTCACGGACCGGCTCCGGCACAAGCTGGACGTGATGTGGAAGCTCTCGGTGGAATCCACGATGGATTGGTCTGAATCCGTCAACGATGAAATCCAGGGAATCAAAGACTATTATGCAATCTTAGTTGACCTCGTGGTCACCTAAGTTGTTGAAATGCGCGGGGTCGCGCACTAAGTATGAGTATGAGTGATGCACCCCGCGTAGGATTCTGTTGCAAGTTTGAGACCTCCGACAAGGTCCTTGCAAAGACCATGAACCAAGCGTCCACGACGCTTACCGCCCTCCGAAAGATGGCACCCAAAGAGGCATACGATAAGATCCATGGCCTCGTAACCCACAACGTCGCAACCCTTTACCGGCAGCTGGAATGGATCAGCCTCCAGCCCAAAGAGATGCGACTGTTTCGTATTGGCTCGGACTTTCTCCCCGCCTTTACGGTAACTGATCTGGAATGGATCTATCAGGACGCAGACATGAAGCGTCTGATCGAGGACGGCCTCCGGGACGTGCGAAAGACCGCTGATGCTTCGGGCATTCGTCTCTGCACCCACCCCGGTCAGTTCACGATCCTTTGCAGCCAGAAGCCCACGGTGGTCGACAATGCAATCATCGACTTGAACTACCACGCCTACTTGGCAGAGCGTATGAGCTATGGCGACACCTACCATAGCAGCGGCTTTGCCATCAACATCCACGCCAACAACAATCTCGATCCTGGTCTGGTACAGCTCAAGGACGTGATCGCCAATCGTCTGAGCCCCACACTTCGGAATCTTCTGACCATTGAGAATGATGAGTTCGGTTGCTCCGTGGACGAGATCATCGCAGCCAAGCTGTATGATCACGTGGCGTTGGTTCTTGATATCCATCACCACTGGGTTGAGAGCAACGGCGAGTACATTCTACCAACCGATCCACGTATCGACTTTTACAAGGCAAGCTGGCACGGCATTCGTCCGCTCAGCCACTTTTCAACTTCCAGCGAGGAGTTGCTAAATGGTGCTTGCTCTGTGACGCGACCAGACTTTATAGCACTTGGTACGGCTGGTCACAAACCCAGCAAGCTACGGGCGCATTCTTATGGTTGCTGGAACGAAAGCAGCAATGAGTGGGCTCTAAGCCACTTGGTTTGGACTGACATTGAAGTCGAGGCGAAGGGAAAGCAAATTGCGTCACGGCAACTTTATGAACAAGCCAAAAGGACCGGTGTGGTATAAGGAGCCGGTAAAGTGGCTATTTGAATCGCAGGAAGGCTACCTCCTGCTATTCATCCTAGTAGCCACTGCCCCGCTTTGCTGGGCCCTCTGGGAAGGCTTCCGTGACGCTTCGTTGGGGCGGGCAACCGTATTCCGAGGCAGCATCGGCATCGTAGGAGTCGCGGGCGCAATGTGGCTTCAGATGGGCAATCCACTTAACTGGTGGCAGCCCTTCTTTGGTCAGCAGATGACCGTCAACAAGGACAAGATCGCCCGGCGAGAACAGTCGGGTGAAACTGCCGGTGCAGTTCAGCAAGAGATCCGAGACTGGGTCAAGGAGATGGCCAAGAGCCGCTTCTATGAACTGAATCCCTACACGTACAAGTTCCTGAAAAAGGCTGATGCAGCGATGTTCAAGTTGGCCTGGGGCTGATGGACGACGCGCTGTCCTACCTGCTGAACTCCCGGACGGTCTTCTGGGAGGACATTGGGTTGCCCACCAGATCACAAATGGATACTCCGCTGACTTGCCATCTTCGGAATATGTGGGATACCGACGTCAGTCCCTGGTTGCAGGAGTTCATCGTTCACGACTATCATGAGCACGGTGCAGGTGTTTGGTTTGCTGATCGAATGGATGCCATCCACTTTATGCTTGTGTGGAACCGACGGCTAAATCCATAGCAGGGTAAATACTGGGAAGCCCACTGGAGGTAACCCAATGCCCAACACTATTTTTGAAGCCCTCGTAACCGAGGCACAGTTTCGCGTTGCCAAGCACGCTATTCTGGGAAACACAATCAATGAAGCGATCGAGGAAGTCTCGCGTGAAATGGAACTCGAAGAGTCCGAGATCCGCGAACTATCGGAGCGCGTGAAGAAGCCACTCCCGGTCCAGGAAGACGATGAGTCGGAGCCCGAGTACCCTGTTGCAGGGGAGAACGGTGATGATATCATTGAAGCTTCCCCGTCGTCCAGCGACACAATCTACTTCAATAGTGCCGATGAGCTCGAGACTGCCGTTGGCGTCCTGATGTACAAGGGCATTCCCTGGGTAACCAAGGGTGAAGACAACATCGTGTTCCAGGATAGCAGCTTCGTGGCCAAGGCCCATGATGCACTCAAGCGCCGCTGGGACTTTGTCAATCAGGATGAGCGCACGGTTGCCATCTTGGAGTTTGACAACTTGGACGACTACCAAAAGGTTCTGGATTTTATCGCCAGCAAGAACATGAGCGTTCTAAAGGGAACCAACGATGAGCTAATGGGTGACCTGGATCAGGAACTCAGTGAGGCAGAAGCAGCCCACAAGCGCGCAGCCAAGGATGCCAAGGAAAGCGGACGTCCTGCTCCTGAGGCTCCCAGCCAGAGCATGAGCTATCGTGCCCTCCACAAGGACAAGCTCACTGATGTCTCGTCCCTTGATGCAGCCTATGATCGCACGTCGCGTTGTCTTCGAGTTGTCAAGCGTTGGAAATAATGACAAACGGGTACCAGGTTGTCCATAGTGGGTTAAGATATCCACTAGGAGAATGCAATGACTACCCCAAATCTCAGCCAGGAAGACACCAAGAAGCTCAAGCGTGTCGTTGACGAGGGCCTGAAGATCATGCAAGAGGTCAGCGACCTCAAGGCTGGTTTCAAGGACGTCGTCAAGGCAGTTTCGGAAGAGCTTCAGCTGAAGCCCGCGCTGGTCAACCGTGCAATCACGGCAGCGTTCAAGGCCTCGCTGGAAGAGGACAAGGCAGCAATGGACGAGGTCGAGGAAATCCTCGCAGCCGTCGGTCGCGCCTAACCAGACTAGGGGAGAGGAAACTCTCCCCTTTTCTATGTCAGAGTGTCCTGAATATTGGCTCCATGATTGTTCTGGTGCTACGGTAAATATGCACCCTACAGTAAGAACATAAGGAGAATCTGTATGTCCTATGTCGACGCAATGTATGACAAAGAAAAGGACGAGATTCTCATCGTAGAGCGCATTGGTGGTCAGCGGGTCTATAATACGATCCCAGCCAACTATGTGTTCTATTATGAAGATCCTCGCGGAGGTCGCTACAAGGATATGTGGGGTCGCCCCGTATCCAAGAGCAGCTTTACCTCCAACAAAGCATTCCAGCGTGAGCTGAAGATGCAGGGAAGCCGCAAGATTTATGAAAGCGATGTCAACCCAATTTTCCGCTGCCTAGAGGAAAACTACAAGGGAATTGAGTCGCCGGTACTGAACATTGGCTTCTTCGATATTGAAACGGACTTTGATCCGGCTCGTGGCTTTGCGGATCCTTGGGATCCATTCAGTGCCATCACGGCAATTTCCGTTCATCGAACTTCCGACAACACCCTCTACACGATGGCGCTCAAGCCCAACCTGCCTGTCAATGACAAGGATCACCTGACTTGGGAGGCCGCGGATGCAATCTGTCGTTCACTTCCCAACACGATCCTTTGCAATGACGAAGTGCAGATGCTGAACATGTTCCTCGACTTGATTGAGGACTGTGATGTTCTCTCGGGCTGGAACAGCAAGGGATACGATATCCCCTATGTTATCAATCGCATCGAGCGTTTGATGGGCAAAGACCACAGCAAGAGGATGTGTCTCTGGAACCAGCGTCCTCGTCGCCGAAAGTACATTGAGTTCAAGAAGGAAAAGGAAACATACGAGCTAGTTGGCCGTATCCACCTGGACTACTTGGAACTCTATAAGAAGCACAATCCCAGCGAGCTTCACAGCTACCGACTGGATTATGTTGGTGAAATCGAGACTGGTGAAAACAAGGTTGCCTACAGTGGAACCTTGGACAACCTGTACAAGCGGGACTTTCACAAGTTCCTGGAGTACAATCGCCAGGACACCGCACTGCTGAACAAGATTGACCAGAAGAAGCGATTCATCGAACTGGCCAATCAGATTGCTCACACGAATACCGTTCTGCTTCCAACGACCATGGGCTCCGTGGCGCTGATTGAGCAGAGCATTATCAATGAAGCGCATGAGCGTGGAATGTGTGTCAGCAATCGTAAGCGTCCAGACTTTGAAGTCGATATGGACGAGGACGATTGGGACGAGGACGAAGATGGTCCAAGGCCAGCAGGCTTTGGTGAAAAGCGACCAGTTGTGGGTGCCTATGTGGCAAAGCCAAAGATTGGCATCCATGAGGAGATTGCTTGCTGCGACATCAACAGTCTGTATCCATCGGCACTTCGCGCACTCAACATGGGTCCCGAGACGCTGATTGGTCAGATTCGTCTGGACCGAACCAACGCGCTGATTGACAGTCGTTTGGCTCAGGGTATTCCTGGTCCGGAATGTTGGGAAGGCTTGTTCTGTACTCTTGAGTACACGATGGTCAATGAAAAGTCCAAGGAAGCAATGACTGTGGACTTTGAAGATGGTCACAGCATCCAGGTAACTGGTGAGCAGCTTTATGAGTACATCTTCCTTCAGGGCAATCCCTACTGCATCACGGCAAATGGTACGATCTTCCGTACTGACGTGGAAGCCATTATTCCAGGCTTGCTTGGTAAGTGGTACAGCCAGCGTAAGGAAATGCAGTTCAAAGAAACTGTCTACTCGGAAGCACTGGCACAGAGCAAGGGCTTTAAGGTACAGTGGGAAAAGTTCACCCCCGATCAGCACACTGGTCGCAATGGTGTGGACTTCAAGGAACTTCCCGAGTACATCCGCCTGGGTGACATGGACGCAATCAACATGCTGGTCAGCGACAACCTGATCCGCATCGATGGTGACAGGATCTTCATCGAGCCAGATGGCAAGTTGGAAGGCGAAAGTCTCCGAGTGTTTTGGAATCAGCGACAGCAGGCTCGTAAGATTTTGCTGAACTCCTTGTACGGCGCATTGCTGAACGAGGGCTGCCGATTCTATGACGCACGTATTGGTCAGAGCGTTACGCTGAGTGGTCGTTCGATCACCAAGCATATGAGCAGCAAGACCAACGAGATCATCACTGGACAGTATGACGTTCGTGGTGACGCCATTCTCTACAATGATACTGACTCGGTGTATTTCACGGCTGTAAAGATGCTGGAGGCGGATCCTGAGATGGCTCCCATGCTTCAGGATCGTGATGCGATGATTGAGCTGTATGATGGTATCGGTGATGCAGTAAATGACAGCTTTCCGCCCTTTATGGATGAGTGGTTTAACACTGGTCTGGAGCGCGGTGGCATCATCAGGGCTGGTCGAGAACTGATTGCAAGTCGTGGTCTGTTCATCACCAAGAAGCGTTATGCGCTCCTGATCTACGATCAGGACAACGTTCGAAAGGACGTCGATGGAAAGCCCGGAAAGATCAAAGCCGTTGGCTTGGATCTGAAGCGCGCTGACACGCCCAAGATGATGCAGGAATTCCTTGAAAAGGTCATCACCACATTGCTTGATGGTGGAACCAAGGAAACGATCATTGACATGATCAAGACGTTCCGAACAGAGTTCCGAGGACTTTCGGGCTGGCTCAAGGGAACGCCCAAGAAGGTCAATGGCATCACGGGCTACATGTCTCGTCTCAATGAGGGTGAGGGCAAGGAACTGATCAAGGCTGGTGCCAGGGAAAAGGTACGAGTTCCCGGTCACGTTCAGGCAGCCATCAACTGGAACAAGCTCAGAAGGCTCTACGGAGACAACTACTCCATGGAGATCACCGATGGTCAGAAGGTCATCGTCTGCAAGCTTCGTCCCAACAGCATGAAGATGGACAGCGTCGCGTATCCCTTTGACGAGCCGCATCTTCCGCAGTGGTACAAGGAACTTCCCTTCAACGATGAGGAAATGGAGAACGCCATTATTGACAAAAAGGTGTCAAACCTCATTGGTGTGTTGAAGTGGGATCTGAGTGCAACGCGCGAAGACACAACGTTCAATGACCTATTCAGCTTTTAAGGAAAAGAAGTGAACCGAGTTCTCCTAATCAACAAGACCAAGTCTCCCTCACGCGAGGAACTCACAACGTGTGAGCGTCGAACGGGAGAACTCATGTTCGCAGACTTTCCAGAGCTGCGGTATGCAGGATATGTGATCGTAAAGGGTCGCGGTATCAAGGCAGCCAACTGGATTGTTCCCAAGGAGAGTTTTGAAAGCTTCAAGACTTTCCTCCAGGGAATTGATCCGGAGTTCTACGAGATCCAGCTGTTCACCGATGGCACGACGCCGTCTGGTGGGCAGACAGAAGTTCTCGTCGATCTGTAACCAAATATTGAAACCCAACCTGGTTTGTTGTAGAACTGGTTGTAAGAAAAGCAAAAAGGATTACGCCCGATGCGTGAAACACTCCAAGACATCGTAAAGCACACTGGCGATCTCGGTTTCATTGAAACTGTGAAGATCAACGGTGGTGACGAAAAGACCTTGATTGAGGCCATGGACAATGACCGGACGGTTATCGTCAAGGGTGCTCTACTCCAGGTTGACACAGATCTGAAGGGCGAGTTCGGCATGTCCAACTTGGGTCTTCTCAAGGGTCTGGTAACCAACGCGCTCTTTAAGAGCGACGAAGCAACCATCAGCGTCAAGCGTCGTGAGCGCAATGGCGTGCAGACTCCAGAAGAGATCGTCTTCTCGGGTCTGGGCGGCAAGACTGGCGGTACTTACCGTCTGATGGCCAAGGACTTGGTTCCCGAGCAGGCAAAGTTCCTGGGCACTCAGTGGGACGTGGAAGTCGATCCCTCGCAGAGCAAGCTCAAGGAACTGCAGGCCCTCGCTGGTCTCTACAGCTCGTTTGAAAACTACTTCATGGTCAAGACCGTGGCAAACGACGAAGGCAAGAACGAACTCCGGTTCTACATTGGTGACGAAGGTTCGTCCATGCACCGTGCATTCCTGACCCTCCATGAGGATGTCGAGGGAACGCTGGGTGGCGATCTTCACTGGCCAATCGACCGCGTTCTCAGCATCTTGAAGCTGGGCGCGGACGAGAACTTGAAGCTTCAGTTCAGCAGCCGTGGTGCTCTTCAGATCACCATGACCAGCGCAACTGCCAAGTACGAGTTCATTCTTCCCGCAAAGAAGAAGTAAGAGATTGGGAGGATTCGTCCTCCCAATGTTCCCTAGGGAACAAGCCAAGCTGCCATTTATTCTCTTGAGGAGGTGATTCCTTTTTACGCAGGGTCGGCAGATCCAGAGCAGCTTGGCGGGGGAGGCGTCCCCCAAGATCGAGGAGAATGACATGAACCGTCTCACCAACAACCGCGCACTGACCGACAAGATATTGGCAAAAGAACTGCTGAAAACAGTGGTCGAAGATGCTTACACCAAAGATGAACTGGTGGACTTCTTTGTTCGCATTGTAGAGTCTGCGATGATCAAGGGAATCACCACAACTGAGGTGCTGGCAGAGCAGGCGACGGCTGTCATTCTACGAGGAAAAGTAGTCCAGAAAAACGGCTACGATGTGGAAATTCCTGATAACGGTCTTAAGATTGAGGTCAAAACCTTTGGTCAAAAGCCAGGAGTTGAGGGAAAGACTTCTCCCCGTAGGGCTTACGCACCACTGACAGCAAGTAAGCACGAATCAGATTATATCGTGGCATTGGTGACCAGGAACCTTCCAGCAGTTGATGGTGAATCTGACCTGATCATCTACACGATTCCAACTGATGAACTAATTGCTGAAGACGGAAGTCTACTGCGTTCTTTGAACTTCAAGTACGATGAGGATGGATATCCAGATCCCACGTGCCCGTTCAAGAACTATATTGTACCGTCATTGGGTGACATCTATGATGCGGTAATGAACAACCCAATTAAGCGTGTCATGACTGAATGCTTCTCAGGAAAACTCTGGGTACCACTTCCCAAGAGCACACCGGACTATTCGATGGCGGTGTACACAGATGCAGATCCTTCTCTGTTCGTTTAACGGTTGACTCCAGGTGTCCGTGCTTGTAGGTCGTTTCTAGCCACTCGCTGCTAGATCGACTTAACGGCACGGATTTCCATATGTGGTGGCCTTTTAGCAATACTGAGCCTGTTCCTTGTTCTGAGGAAAAATCATCCGACGTACATCGCCTTCATGTGAACAGGTCGATGCCGGTTGAGAATGGAGAGCCCTACTTGATCCAGATTGGCCTCACGCAGATTGGTGACACGGAGCGATTCCGTGTCTTCTATATGGTGAACAAGACCAAGATCTATCCCCGTCAGGTTCCAATGTCGTTGACAAAGGCCCTCAGGATCGTGAATGTCTGGGACATGGCATTTCAAGTGACCTACGATGTGGGTCTTGAGCAAAAGGTGTGTGATCTATGATTGACCCCAGGGACGTCACAAAGTTTGATCGAACGCAAGCAGAGCTGGAAGAGTTCTGGCTCTTTTGCCTGACGGTTGCCGGCAAGACTGCGATGACTCAAGCCAAGCTGCTTGATGCCTTCCTGACCGTCAATCGCACCACTCCCACCCAGACACCTTTTGAGACAATCCAAGAGCTGGTCGATGATGACGATCTGCTTACGGCGCTCAAGCTGAGCAGGCTGGGCCAGTACACGCGCTTGGAACGTGCCATGAGGGAAAGTCTCTCCTTGAAGCTTTCCACGGACTCAGTGGATGCTTTTGAAGCCATACCCGGCGTTGGTTCCAAGACGGCCAGGTTCTTTCTTCTCCACACCCGTGCTGATCAAAAGATTGCTGTCCTTGACACCCACGTGCTGCGCCACATGCGAGACTTGGGTCTAACGGAGCAGGTTGGTACTCCTCCCAAGGGACCCAAATATGCCGCGCTGGAACAGATGTTCATTGACTTAGCGGAAAAGAACAATATGTCCATTGCTGACTATGACCTTCACATCTGGCGGACCGGCAGTGGAAATACCCTCTAGGGACGTGGCCATTGGGCTACCAAGGACACTATTTCGATGGGTAGACAGAGATCCACACGACAAGGCGTTGAGGTGGTCCCGCAAGGTCATGATACTGGTACCGGAGCTCAAAGAGTGGATGGACGCACAGAATGTGGAGTACCGGACCTACATTCAGAAGAGGCCCAGCCCGGGCGCGGAGGACCCCAACAACGAAGCTGGGAAATGGTCCTACCGCTTGGCGATTCGTTTGAACGATCGAAAGGTCGCCCGGCTCCTAGTGCTAGTCTGGCAGATATACCCGACGCGCATATCTTTTCTGTCACGACCCTCGTTGAAAACAACTGGCTCGAAAGCCTCCACCAAGGCCCCTGTCCACCCCTCAAAGAAGAAGTCAAAGAGTGGCTGGAGGAAGTGGGGATCGAGCACACACTTGATATTCGACCCATCTGGGCGTCCAGTGCCAGCACCATAACGATCCTCAGGGCTGATCATGCGATGCTTTTCAAGTTGAGGTGGTTATGAGAACCTTTGAACTCCGCGAGGGTGACCACTACACGGTTCAGTACCATCAGGTATTCAATAAGCATGCCATCCGTTTCATCCGTCCCGAGCTCAGTGTCTGGCTCAACCAGTTTGGTGTCATCTACACCCTGCACTACACTCTTGATTCCAAATACACCATTGGTATCGAGGACGATCGACAAGCTGCTCACTTCAAACTGACGTGGATGTAATGCAAATCTCAGAAGAAATAGCAGAAATCTCCATGCGGACGTTTGTTCTAAACTCCAAGCAGGTGGTACGATACAACAAACATTCCACGAAGCCTTCTGATCCCTATTACACTTCAGAATACCGACTTCGCCCCGATATGGAAATCTGGATTCGTAACCTGAAGATGCCATTTCAATGGAAGGCTGGATATGGCGTCCATCGAATCATCTTTGATAACCCCAAGGATGCCATGCTGTTCAAACTGACGTGGATGTAAATTGCACCAGAGTTGACTATCTGCTATAAGAAGTGGATGAGCAACGAACAATTCAAAATGATCTGGGTCACATTCCAGAAAGAGGGTATTCACCTCTACCCCGCAGCCAAGGATGATCCCAAGCTGAGTGATGTCAGCTTTCTAGGATATCCCCATCGTCACCTGTTCAAGTTCAAGGTGTGGATCGAAGTGTTCCACGATGACCGGGATTTGGAGTTTATTCAGTTCAAGCGTTGGCTTGAGGGAATGTACAATGATGAGACACTTCAGCTCAATCACAAGAGCTGTGAGATGATCAGCGATGACCTGTATGGCACGATCATGACCAAGTATCCTGGACGCCACATTTCCATCGAGGTATCCGAGGATGGCGAGAACGGCAGCTTTGCAGAGTATCCGGTGAAAGCATGACCATTTACATCATGGCTCTTGAGCCACTTGACACGCGATACACTGGACAATGGTTCAACGGCCTTCCCAGCCTTATCAGGTCGGAGGCCGAGAGCCGTGGTGTGCAGGTTGAAGTGGTCAACATTGCTGGTGAGCAAACCAGCAGCACGGTAACCGAGGGAGCCTTTCTAGACTTCTTCGCAACCAACATCTGGAAGAACACACAAGTCAACGAGCTGGTTCGTCGCTTTCAAGCAGGCGAGGTCAAAGCTGGTGACAAGGTGCTGTTCACGGATGCCTGGCACACTGGTATCACACAGGTTCGCTACATGAGTGAACTGATGAACATTCCAGTTGAGATTCACAGCATGTGGCATGCTGGATCCTATGATCCCCAGGACTTTTTGGGTCGGCTGATCAAGGACAAGAAGTGGACGTTCAATACTGAGCGTGGTCTGTTCTTTGCAGCGGATTTCAACTACTTTGCGACTACGTATCATCGCGATCTGTTCATAGACACCCTGTTCATTCACGCAGATGCGTGGGAACGCTATGAGGCACGAAAGCGTTGCCTGATTAGCGGACAGCCCCACAACGCACTCGTTGAAGCACTGGAACCGTTCCGTGGCATGCAGAAGGAACGACTGGTTCTCTTTCCCCACAGGTTGGCTCCGGAAAAGCAGGTTGAGATCTTCCGAGATCTTTCGACGCGGATGCCGGGTACCAAGTTTGTGGTCTGTCAGGATGAAAAGCTAACCAAGGATCAGTACCATGATCTCTTGGGTCGTGCCATGATGGTTTTCAGTGCCAACTTGCAGGAAACCCTGGGTATCAGTGCCATGGAGGGTGTTCTCGTGGATGCCATGCCATGCTTGCCCAACCGGCTTTCCTATACTGAGATGTATGAGGAAAAGTACCTCTACCCTAGTGAGTGGACCAAGGACTGGAAGAGCTATGTGGCTCACCGCGATGAACTGATCAGCCACATGAACGTGATGATGGATGACTACTGGGAAACCTGCGAGGTGTTGAAGCAGCAAAAGACCAGGCTCCTAGATCACTACTTGAGTTGTAAGCCAATGCTGGATGGATTGTTGGGATGACCGCCATTCTCGTAACCAAGGCTCGCAGGAGTCGTTACATTTCCAAGGAAGTCTTTGAGAATCGTGCCGACGCTCGTGGAACAGCGCCCACGTGGGTTCCTGCGCCTGGTTACGAGGACCTAGTCAGGGCCTTTATCAACAACAAAGCCTACGCGGAGTTTGTCACCGCGTATTTTGATGACATGGATAGAGGTCGCGGAAGTGACTATGAGGACATCGATGAATGGATCATGGACCTCAAGGACTTCTGTGATCGCAACTGCACAGGGCTGTGGACCTACCATCAGAACTACCGGCGGAACAGCGACTTCAACAGCAAGACGCATCACTACTCCTACCATGACACTGGCACTGGTCGACTGAGTGTTCACTTTGAAAACGAAGCAGACGTCGAGATGTTTCTAACCAAGTGCCCAATTTTCCAAAATGATAAATCATAAACACCCTACAAATTGACATCTCACCAGTTTCTAAGTAGAAGTGTAGAACAAATATAAGGAGAGACAGATAATGTCCGATACCAAACTTACCGACGGTTGCGGCTCCAATGATTGCGAGGGCGCAAACTGCGGGCAAGAGGTTACGCCAACTGAGCCATCTTACATGGTCAAGCGCGATCTCATCCTACGTGATGGAAAGGGCGGTTTCATCAATGAAACTGCCAACGATCCAATTTCGGAAATCATTCGTGCGCGCCTTCTGGCAAACGGCGTTCAGTTCCACTGCAATGACAACATCTCCGAGTATGTGACCGACGAAGAGCGGGCACTATTGGTTGACGAAGTTGCGGAAAAGATGCAGGGAGTTCTCCGGAGTCTCGTCATCGACACTGACAATGATCACAACACCATGGGCACGGCTCGTCGCGTTGCAAAGATGTATGTCAATGAAACCTACAGCGGTCGCTATCGCGCGGCTCCTCCGATCACCAGCTTTCCCAACGTGGGATACAATGACCTGTACACCGCAGGTCCGATCAGCATTCGCAGCACTTGCGCGCACCACTTTCAGAACATCGTGGGCCGTTGCTGGGTTGGCATCTTCCCTGAGGACCATGTGATTGGTCTCTCGAAGTTCAATCGACTGGTTCACTGGATCTCGGAGCGTCCGCAGATTCAGGAAGAGATGACCACACAGATTGCCGACGCACTGGTTGAGTACGCTCAGACCGAGAACGTGGCAGTCGTGCTCAAGGCAGAACACCACTGCATGACACATCGCGGCGTCAAGGAGCATGAGTCAGACATGACCACTGCGATCATGCGTGGCAAGTTCCGCGAAGATGCACACCTCAAGGATGAGTTCTACAAGCTGATGCTCAGCATGAAGGGCCACATCTAAGTGGTTCCCGGTAAGATTCATTATACCAATGAGCAAATGAAGGGTGATCTCCATGAGATCATCCGTCAGGTAATCACATCGGGATTTGTTCCCGATGTGATTGTTGGTATCGCTCGTGGTGGATTGGTTCCGGCAACCATGCTCAGTCACTACTTCAACGCACCACTGGTCTGTCTAAACGTTAGCCTACGGGACAACAAGGTCGACAACGGCCACGACAGCATGGACACTCTGGCCGATGACATTCGGCATGAAAAGAGGATCCTGCTAGTCGATGATATTTGCGACTCTGGTGCAACCCTGCGTATGATATACGAGAAGGTCGACACCTGGCGTGCCTTTTCCGAGGACTTTGAGGGCTGGCGCAATCGCGTTCGAACCGCAGTTCTCTGGAACAACACAGCTCAGGATGAGTTCGAAGCAGATTATGTGGGTCGAGAGATCAGTCGAGCGGACGATGAACGCTGGGTTATCTTTCCCTATGAGGAATGGTGGAAAGCATGAGCTTTGATAACAACGTCACTTGGGCAGTGATTGTTGGTGTGATAGCATTGGTATGGCAGATATTTCTAAAGGATATCGTCGAATCTCGTCGCCGGTATAAACTGATATACCGAACGTATGTTCAGGAGGCAATGGAAATTGGAGCCAAGATTGAGGATCCTAATTCTAGCCCCTCCGATCTTTTGACCTTATTCGATGAACTTGATAGAATCTCTAGAAAGCTACGAGATGAATCTTGGGGTCTGCTTTCTATGTGGGGTTTATTTCTGGCTCCCTCGGCATACGCTGATATCAACTGGTGTACGAATACGATTCGCCACGCAGTACCATCATGGCTTGCACGAAATAGTGGATGCAATATGAATATCAATGGCTTTCAGAATAAGGATTATCAAACAGCCTATCAATTGATTGACGATATCATTGTTGTATCAGCATTCAAAGCTCGCTTCATCCTCTCAAAATATCGGTATGAGAGGTACAAGAATGGGAAGTCCTGAGAGATCTCGAGAATGGCTTCTTCGCAAAAAGTTCAACATGAGTCAAGCAATCTACGACCGACTTTCTGAGGAACAGAACCATGTTTGCTACATCTGCCATGGGCGCGATGACTTCAGCGAGTTTATGGCAGTAGATCATTGTCATACCAACGGGCATGTTCGAGGACTTCTATGTAGGAATTGTAATCGAGCCCTTGGACAGTTTCAGGATAATGTAGACTTTCTGGAACGGGCCATAGTATATCTTAAGAAAGATCCCCCGGTACTTGGGGAACCTGAGCCACCAAAACCAGCAAAACCTCACAGAAGTAGGGCGCGTTGGCGTTGCATAGTAACAACCCCAGATCAGACATTCTCTTCCTATAAAGAAGCAGGAGATCATTTTGGAGTTCATGCTACCACGGTGATGGGTTGGTGTCTCGAAGGAAAGAGCAAGCGTGCCGGCTTCTCATCAGAAAAGGTATTTGGTGCAGAGCATGAATGAGAAAAAATATCGTTATTCCGAGATCTTCGGACAAACTATTCAAGGCGAAGGCCAGTTCACCGGACGGCCAACAGCATGGCTTCGTGTCTGGGGCTGTAACTTTGAGTGCGCGGGCTTTGGTCAGGACACTCCTGAGGATCCCAGCACTTACGATCTGGACCATCAGAACATTGATCCCAGTGCTTACAAGGCAATGGAAGAACTGCCCGTGTTCCATCGTGGCTGCGACAGTTCCTACAGCTGGGCAAAGAAGTTCTCCCATCTGGCACATCAGGATACGGCCGCAGATATCTGCACCAACATCGAGGCAGTATTGCCGGGTGGAAAGTTCCTGCACCCACAAAGCAAGCAGTGGACACACATGGCATTCACTGGTGGTGAGCCAATGATGAGCCAGACGGCCATCGTGGACGTAATGGAGAACTTTGCTCTCCGGAACAACACTCCCAAGTACATTACCATTGAGACGAACGGAACGCAGAAGCCACGTCCGGCTTTTGAGAACTTGTTTGCCAACCACGATGGTGAATTGTTTTGGAGTGTGAGTCCCAAGCTCTACTTGAGTGGAGAGATGTGGGACAACGCGATCAAGCCGGAAGTTCTTGCTCACTACCGTGACATCAGTCGCGCTGGTCAGCTGAAGTTCGTCAGCAACGGCACTGATCGTTCGTGGGACGAGGTTGCGCGAGCAACCGACTTGTTCCGCAAAGCTGGCATCGAGTGGGACGTCTGGATTATGCCCGTGGGCGCTGATCGTGAGATGCAGGAAAGTCACCAGGCAAAGATCACCGAAATGGCGGTTGAGCGTGGTTATTCAGTAGCAGCAAGGGTCCACACATGGATCTTTGGAAATGTGATTGGAAAGTAAATCCTGCTTTTAAGGGTTTGACATCCAGACTCCAGTAGCGTAGGCTTCTCGTATGTATTTGTCAGGAATCAGAGAAGCCTACGACTATCCAACGATGGAGGGCTGGTGGGTTATCTATTCCACATATCCTCAGGAAAACTTCAGGAAGTGGATGGAAGACTTTCCCTATGATTGCTGGTGCAGCACCGTTGAGCTGGGCAAAGATGGACTGGCCCAAGACAAGCGGAGGGATTGGGACTACATTATCCTGATCAAAAATCCTGCGGCCTACCTGCACTTTCGGTCAACGTGGCAAACTGATCATGAGTACATGGTCTGCCATGAGCCCCACAACATCAACAGTGCCCAATACCATTTCGCGGAACACATGCCAAATGGTTGGATGTATGACGACAATCTTCCCATTCACAGTTTTCAAGCATGACAGATCGAACCCCGCACAAGAACGAGGCTGCCGTGAAAGTCATCAATATATTCGGAGGACCGGGCGCTGGTAAGAGTACCACCGCAGCCGGTCTTTTCTATGAAATGAAGAAGCGTAGGATCCAGGTCGAACTCGTAACCGAGTATGCCAAGGACATGACGTGGGAAAAGCGCCACAACGTACTGAGCGATCAGCTCTACATTCTGGCCAAACAAAACCGCCGCATCCAGCGATTGATTGGGCAAGTTGAGTGGGTGATCACCGACAGTCCACTTCCAATTGGCCTGGTCTATGCAGAGCCCAACTACTTTCCCACATTTGAGCCCATGGTCATGGAACTGTGGAACTCCTATGACAACATCAACTTTCTACTAGGTCGGGACTTTGAATACCAGACCGAGGGGCGGAATCAAACTGCCGAGGAAGCAATTGGTGTTGATGCTGCGATGATGGCCCTATTGGAGCGCACTCGCATCTCCCACACGAGGATCTATCACAACCCAGAGGTTGATCGCGTTCAACAGATCATCGACCTCATTGGGGTAAATACCTCAAGTTAAGTAAGAGGTTAAAATGGCAAAGATCAACAGGCTGATCCCTTTCAGCTGGTGGCCAGCAAACTGGGGATTGACAGGAAGCCGCCGGGCTAGGGCGCACGCCGAGTATTATCTCGACGGCGAAGACTTGGCTTACCGGCTTCTGGACATTGAGTACCCCGAGCTCTCCGATAAGGAAGAGACGTGGGCACAGGAATACCGCACTGACAAGCTCAAGCTGGATTATCGCTATCACAAGATTGGCGAGTTCGACTATGGCTTGGGCTTGATTGAGAACAATCCCAAACTCACAATCAACGACCGTGCTCGTGAGATTGCCAAGTACCGCCACAGGTTTGGTAAGATCACCAGTGAGGAACTTGAGTACAAGCTGCTAGATCTCTCCTATGAGGTAAAGGACACCGAAGCCTTCAACCGTGACAAGTTGAAGCTGGATGTTCGCTTTGGAAAGAAGACGCAAGAGCAAGCCGACCGAGAGCTCCTTGATCTAAAGTATCCCGACAAGGATGTCGTTGAATACAAAAAGGAAGTTCTGCAGCTTGAGCGAAAGCATGGCAAGATCTCCCAGAATGAGCTTGAAAAGCAAACGGCAACCTTGGACGAAGAGCCTTGGTTCAACTTTCTAGGTGCTGACAAGCGGATCACCGGCGACACTGTTCGTGCCGCTGTTGAGCTGGACTGGAATGAATACTTTCCTCCCTATCTGATCTCCCAGGGATGGACTGGCGCCACCGACGATGAGATCGTTGACAAGTGGTTTGAAGCCATGATGCGCGACATGCTGAACATCGCGGACGATCAGGTGATTGACGATGGAAGCGAAGATCCGCTGCCACTGGCCAGCAAGGTTCAGCGAGACGATGGTCTAACTGAGTACCGCTGATGTTTTCCTGTTCCTACAAAAAGGTCATAGATCCCGCAGATTTGGAACCTGTTTTGATGATGGTGACCACTAGCCAGCGACGTCTTAGAAAGTCTCTTAGAAAGATGGTCAACTTCACAGTTCGCAGGGTAGAGGCCAGACCATGGTTTGGCATTCCTATGACTTACATGGTGATCCATTGCGCTGACCAAGCGGACTACGATGTAATACTAAAATGGTTCCCCTTCCAACGGATTTCGATGACCGAACCCAAGTAAGAATAATGACATAAAGAGCTCCTGAGTGTTACTTTATGTGATACTCAGGAGTTTCTATGACTGCAACATACGTCCTTGTTGATTCACACAATCTGTTTCACCGAGCAAAGCACGTGACGCAGGGTGATGCGGCCACCAAGGCCGGTATGGCTCTGCACATCTGCTTTAACAGCTTGAAGAAGCTATGGCGAGAGTTTGGCGCAACCCACATCGTGGTTGCCACGGAGGGCCGAAGCTGGCGCCGTGAGGTTTATGCCGACTACAAGGCACACCGCCGAGTCGCCGAAGCCATTAAGACAAAAAGCGAGCGCGAGGAAGACGAGCTCTACTTTGACACCATGAAGCTCTTTATCGAGTTTCTGGAAAAGCGCACCAACGTCACGGTTCTTCACAGCAAGGGCTGTGAGGCGGATGACTTGATCGCCCGCTGGATCCAACTCCACCCCGACGACAACCACATTATCTTCTCCGGCGACAGCGATTTCTATCAGTTGCTGGCCGACAATGTGAAGATTTACGATGGCGTCAAAGGCTGGACGATCACCAAGGACGAGGTCCTAGATGAGAATGGAAAGCCAGCAACACGCGAGCGCACGGTTACCGAGAAGGTAATTGGCAAGAGCGGAAAGGTCCGCGAGGTAAAGTCCAAGGTGGTTGAATCCATCATTCCACCGGATCCCGAATATGAACTCTTCAAGAAGATTGTTCGCGGTGACTCCTCGGACAATATCATGAGTGCAAAGCCAGGCGTTCGGGAAAATGGCAGCGCCAAGAAGCCAGGTATTCGCGAAGCATACAATGACCGGGTTGGTCGTGGTTATGACTGGACAGTGTTCATGCAAGAGGAGTGGGAAGACCACGAAGGCAACATGATCAAGGTTCAGGATGCCTACAAGCAAAACCAAAAGCTGATTGATCTCACACAACAACCCGAAGAGATCATCGAGCTCATGGATGCAGTAATCATGGCCGCTGTACAGAATCCACGTAAGAGTCAGGTTGGCATTTACTTTCTGCGCTTTTGTGAGGAAATGGCTTTGGCAAACATTGCCAAAAATCCCAACGACTATGCAGCGTTCCTTCAGGCGCCCTATAGTCAGGCATAATTGGTAACTGGCTTTGGTGAGGGTTTGCACCAACAAAAGGTGTTGACCCTCACAGCCGTAGAAGTAATACAACGATCGGTAGGAGAAGTTTGCGTGCCCATTGAAAGAGAGTTTAAGTTCATTCTCCACTCTCCCGAAAAGGTCTTGGAAAAGGTACTCAGGGATGCCAGTTGCACTGGTAACGCTGATATCAATCAGGGCTATCTAAGTAAGGGAGGTCGTGTTCGGAGCCGGAAGTGGTGGATGAAGGGTGGGCAGATCTTCTATGATTCGCCTGCGCTTGCGAAGATTGAATACATCTTCACCTACAAGCATGATCTTTCAAGCCAGCCTGGTGTGCTGGAGATTGAAACCGAGCTCAGCGAAGATGACTTCAAGCTGGCTTGGGCGGATGCCGATCACAAGATCGTCAAGGCGCGATACCTTCTGACTGGCGAGGGAAAGCAAGTCTGGGAACTAGACTTTTTCCGAGACAGTCAGGGAAACTACCTTGCACTAGCGGAACTTGAGGTGCCGGCCGATTCCGGTCCTCCCGATCGACTTCATCCGCTGGTCGAAGAGTTTTTGCTCTACACTGTACCAGAAGGTGATAGTCGGTTTGCCAATCGCAGACTTTGTACCCGTGAGAAGGTAGAAGTATTGCTCCAGGAGATCGCCCAACAAAATGGCTAAACCACGTTTGAATCTACGTCGCTATCACAACAAGATCTATTTTCCAGAATCAACAGCCATGATGTGCTTGGAGTTTTTCGGACAGATCAAGGACGTGGACGTCACATACCATGCAGCAGAACAGCTCATGGAAGACCGTAGGGGTATCATCCCGCTGCCAAGCAGGGAAGAACTACTCCATAACAGCAACACCCTTGTGGAGTTCTACGAGGTCTTGGATGACTACAATGCCCCACAGGGTACCATCCAAAAGATGCTGATTCGTGTCCACAATCTCTCGGAGACCTATGATTACTCCTACGTTCTAGCCCGTGAGGGTTACATCGTGAGTGCATGGGCCAATGACAAAACGGACGATCATCGTCTGGACAGTCGTGCATCGCGGGACTATTATCGTCCTCGTGAAATGGCGGACGCCTAATGAGTGATCAGCCGGTAAGAGACGCGCAGGCAAAGGTCATGATGGACCTGAAGGTTCTGATGCTGCTCAACGAGGAAGCCATCAGGAGCGCACCGTTGGTCGAAGAGGCCAACTTTGACAACCTGATGTTCTTGATCAACAAGGGACTGGAGCGAAACAACCGCGTTCCCGTGGACAAGACGGGACGGTGGATTGGCTTCGTACAATGCGCGCTGATCATTCGCCGCATTCTAGATACCAAAACGGAACGTGAGCAGACTCGCGCATTGTTCCACGCGGCATACCTGGCCACCGGTCAGGAAATCCCCGAGACCATCAACATCGACGACTGAGTTTATTGCACTCTGGTAAGTTACTCTGTTAAAACGGAGTAACTAACCGGAGGTCGCAAATGAGCAAGATGCTCCAACTAACCAGTAATAGCTGGTTGATTCGTTCAGCGTCAGGTACGTCGGGCGTTCTATTCAATACTGACGAGGGCTACCTCTTCATGAGCCCCACAAGCCGTATCGAGTTTGATGACTTGGATGCGGTAAAGAAAAAGTTCGGAAAGCTGGACATTGAGCACCGGCAGGACGAAGATGAAGTCAGTCAGATCCATGGCTATCCTGTAAAGCACGAGCACATCGTGATCACCAGCGAGAGCCCTCCCCTGTACACCACGGGTGGCAAGGTACAATTCTCAGCTGGCTACTGGGGGCTGAAGTTTCCCAACGGCTGGAAGGTTGCCTTTTGCCCCAAGCAAAAGACCACCACAGAGTACGAAAGCGTGGGTCCATTCCGTAACAAGATGGAACTTCAAAATCACATCAGTGCCCTTGTGACCGCTGAGAACCTGAGGGCGAGTACCGGCCAGTGAGCAATGAAACAGTCAAGCGGTTTATTGAAAAGGTGCGTCACACCGCTCGCACCCAGAGCAAGCAGGTGGCGCTTCCAATGGATGATGCCCAGGATCTTGCCAACAACATGGCTTTGCTTCTCTTGCGGGAAAACGAACTCCTGCAGGAGATCAGCGAACTAAAGAGCGCCGGGGCGATCACTGAGGTGATCATCGGCGGAGGTGGTTTCAAGTGAAGATAGACTTCTGCTCCGACCTACACGTTGATGCGTGGCATCACACCACAAAGCTCTACGATCCCACGCGAAAGCGGTGGCTGGGTGAGCCCTTTCAAAGCACCTTTGTGGACATTGACTGGGAGCAATACAAGAACCCAGACAGCGAGATTCTGATCATCGCCGGAGACATCTCCAACGATATGATGAGCAGTACCAATGTCGTAGAGTGTGCGAGCCTAGTCTATGACTATGTGGTAGTCGTTGATGGAAATCACGACCATTACAACAATGACGTGCCGGTTGAAGAAGCAATGGAGTTGTTCAAGCAGAACATCAGCCGCTTTACCAACGTCTACTATCTTGATGGTCAGCATAGCTTGACCCTGGAGGGAATTCGCTTCCTGGGAGTCACGGGTTGGTACGACTGGAAGGCTTATGAGACACAGGGCATCAGCGACTTCACGGCCAAGCGTACCTGGGGTCAGTACAGCAATGACAGCCGTTACCCAACATTCGTCTGCGATGGTCCCAACAGTCTCGCGATGCAGCAGGCTGTCAATCTCGCAGATCAGGTTCGCCTCGCAAACGAAGACGATACCGTTGACAATGTGGTTATCACTACCCACATGAGCCCCCGAGCGGATCTAATGGAGTGGAAGCCCAATGATCCCGTGTGGAATGCTCTGACTCCCAGCTATGTGAATACCGCGATGGATATGGTCCTTCGCGAGAATACCAATGGGAAGATTGGTCACTGGATCTACGGCCACACTCACGCACGTCAGATGGTACAAAAGGATGGCATTCTCTACATGAACAATGCTCGCGGCTATCCGCGTGAGAATCCACCCTTTACACTGGTTCAGTTCGAGATCAACTCAACCACCTAACGCTTTGGACTTCATCAAGATAGATGCGGTCCACACAAGCCTGAACGCGATCCACTTGCCCAAACATCTCTACCATGTAGGGAGAACGGGGCAAGTGGATGTCAAACACCTTGGGCCAATGCGTTTCGGTCTCGGCCTGATAAATTGGATCGGATCCTGGCGCCTTATATGTGGGCCATTTTGCCTCATAGGCCTCATCCTCTTCCTGACCATCGCTGATGTGCCAGTTGTTCAAATGAGCATGCCACATCTCATAGCAGCTTAAAAGCATCCTCTTTCGAGGAACTAACGCGATGACCCGTGGAAAGATAGGGAGTGTTTTGCGCTCCTTGGCATCCCAGCTGGTTACCCACTTTCGCTCATTTTGTCTCTTGAGCCATGTCCATACGGGCAGATCCCCACTGAAGTCTGGAATGCGCTCGGCCATCTGGCGTCGCATCCACTCGTAGGGATATTCAAAATGACCGTTGACCTCATCATCTCCAGCACCATGACTTCCTGTCAGATAGCCACGAGCTACTGCTTCATCCCAAGCCCTGGGATCCTGCCGAGTGTAGACGCGCACCAGCTCATCGGGTCCCATGGACATAAGTCGTTGGATGTGGCCCAGGGAGACCCGTTTGTGATCGGTGTATCCCATCACAGTTCTTTCTTGTAGAGCTTTCTAAAGGCGTACTCTGCCTTCAACGCTCCTTCGACACTTGGGGTGACAAGCCAGCTGACATCCTCATTCAAGCTGGCAAGTTCCCGAGCAAAGCTGCTCGAAACGTGCAGATACTGTTCCTTGCAGATAAAGTGCGTGAAGATCACACTGGAATCCAAGTGTCCTGCGACTCCTGCGAGTGCGAACTCATCATTGAAGTCACCAGCCTGTCGCAGCCCTCGGACAATATGAGTGGCGCCGATCTGATGCGCGTATTTGACGATACTGATGCCCTCATAGGAACCACAGAGCAATCGGCCCTGACTTAGCGCCTGAGCCAATATGGGGTTCTCCCACTCCTTGACTGCCTGGCCGATAAGCGAGATCCTCTCATCCACTGAGAAGAAGCCCTTTTTGGCAACGTTCTGACCAATCCCCAGATGCACGACATCAAAGGTCTGCACCGCCTTACTGATAATATCGAGATGACCGCGTGTCAGTGGATCAAAGGATCCGGCGTAGAGGGCTGTTGTATCCATGCCTCTTCCTAACAAGACGCTCCAAACTGTCAAGTTGCATAAATATGTGTGCGTTTAATGGAGGTTGGAAATGTCGCGACCAAAACCAAAGATCCTGCTCGACTACACTGACCCAAAGACCTACAAGGCTGAGCAGATCCTTGAGGCCGAAGCAATCTATGCCGTCTTCTATGAGGGCAAGCCGATCAACCTGCGTAGCATCAATAGCCTGCTGAACTATCCTGGACCCAAGTACAAAAAGGTAAGCTTCAGCAATCCCGGTCATGCGTTCAACTTGGCTGAAAAGCTCAACAAGTTGTTCAAAAGCGATCGGTTCAAGGTTTATGAGCTAACGGGCGGCAAGCCAATCAGCGAGTGAGCGTTCATCATCAAATAGTGAGTGCTATTCGAAAGCACCATGCGCTCACGCCCAAGGCAGCAGCCACACTGATCGACCAAATGAATGATGAGGAAGTCATCCGGATGATGTTCAGCAACATCCGATACGGTGATGGCGACCTCCGCGGGTTGCAGCTTACACAGGGCGGACTGGCTATCATGCAGAGCTTTTTCAAAAGCTACCGCGTGGAGTTCCCCGATCAAGCGACATTCAGCAGTCGCCATATATTGTATCTAGACCGTATGTGTCAGATGCCCTGGTGGGCCGTGTCCACCCTTCCCGTCACCATAACGTTCTTTGAACCCGGGCTTGCCATGAAGGCAAAGCTAGTTGGTGACCTCGACATACTCCTTACCGCTTTCTCAGGCTGATAAAAATCTCACCAGTGGCACTTTCTTATATTGCACTCATGCGAGTGTGGCAATAGTTCAACCAGTGCGCGGGGGCCACTTGCTTGTGGTCGCGGTGTAGCAAAACAGAAAAGTTGTTGGCAGCACAATTTACTGGTTGACGGCCACTTAGCTGGTGTTAAGTTGGTCTAGGTTAGAACACTGTTAGGCCATTAAAAAGGAAATCGAATGTCCAAGAAGGGTGCAAGCCGTATCGACACTCTGACGGTGAAGCCGTCGGAAGCTGCCATTGCAATCAAGCACATGGTCGGCGTCAACATGGAGAATGCGCGCATCGGTAAGAAGCGCCGCGGTCTCTTCCTCTGGGGTCCTCCGGGTCTCGGTAAGTCTTCGGTCGCCGAGCAGGTCGCCGACGAGCTGAATCTCAAGCTCATCGACGTTCGTCTCACCCAGATGGAGCCGACCGATCTTCGTGGTATCCCGGTTCCGTTCCAGAGCAAGGACGGCGACGGTCGTGCTTATGTGCAGTGGGCAACGCCCGACATGCTGCCCAAGCGCGTTGCAGGCAAGCGCGTTTGCGAGCTGGTCGACGAGCTTTCGGGTCGCAAGTACGATGGCGCGATCATCCTGCTCGACGAGCTTCCCAACGCTGCCCCGTCGGTTCAGGCCGGTTCGTACCAGCTGGTTCTCGATGGCGCGCTCGGCGAGTACATCGTTCCGGACAACGTCGTGGTCATGGCCGCGGGTAACCGGGAAACGGACAAGGGCGCAACGTTCAAGATGCCGACCCCGCTGCTGAATCGCTTCACTCACGTGGAAGTGCGTTCGGACTTCGAGGATTTCCAGACGTTCGCACTGAACGCAGGCTTCGACAAGGACGTGGTCGGCTACCTGACGGCATTCAAGCACGAGCTGTTCCAGTTCGAGGCGACGAGCGCATCGCGCGGCTTCCCCACCCCGCGTTCGTGGGAGTCCGTTTCGGATATCCTGCGCGGTTCGAAGTCGGATGGTTCGCCCATCAACCTGCCGGAAATGGTCCTGATGAGCCTGATCGCTGGTGCGGTCGGTGACGGCATCGCGGTCAAGTTCCTCGAGTATCGGAAGAACGCAGGCTCGCTGCCCGCAGCTTCGGACGTCCTCGATGGCAAGGTCACGGACCTGAAGAAGGGTGCGGACATCTCCCTCATGTACGCGCTGACCACGGCGCTCTGCTATGAGCTGAAGGACCGCTTCGACGCACAGGCCAAGTCGAAGAAGGCCGAGGACAAGAAGGCGTTCTCGAAGAACGTCGACAACTTCCTGGGCTTCATGATGCGGCAGTTCCAGAGCGAGATGGTGATCATGGGTGCGCGAACCGCACTGGCGATCTTCCGGATCACGTTCGATCCGAACGGCATGAAGAACTGGGACGAGTTCTCGGACAAGTACCAGGACCTCATCCTCCAGGCGTAAGTCTCCGTTGGCCTAACGGGGAGGGGCAGTGTGGCAACATGCTGCCCCTTTTTAGGCTAAATAAGCTACCTGAGGTCTCCTAATAAGTTGACTGCAGGGTGCTTCCTGCTATACTGCGGGAACAACGACAAAAGGAAGGATCTCATGGCAGCGAATATGTCCGATCCAGTAGTCCAGGCAATCGTGGCAGCACGAGTCTCACTACTGTTCAATCAGCCATTCTTCGGCAACCTCGCAACCCGCATGGAGCTCATCGACGCGACCAAGTGGTGCAAGACGGCCGCAACGGATGGCCGGAAGCTCTACTACAATCGTGAGTTCATCAAGGCCCTGACCCCCGAGGAACTCCTGTTCCTTATCGGCCATGAGGTTCTCCACTGCGTCTACGATCACCTTGGTCGTAAGGGTTCGCGCGAGCACAAGCTCTGGAACATGGCGAACGACTACATCGTCAACTATACGCTGGTCAAGGAAAAGCTGGGCGCAATGCCCAAGGGCGGCCTCTACGACGACAAGTACACCGACGAGATGACCTCGGAGGAAGTGTACCGTCTTCTGGAGCAGAACCAGGCCAAGTTCCAGATGACCCTGGACGAGCATCTCGAAATGGATGGCTCGGACGGCGACGATGACGGCGATGGCAACGGCGGCGGTCAGACGATCACCGTAACGGTCCAGGGCGACGGCAATGGTCCGCCCAAGCTGACCGAAGAGGACAAGGCCAAGATCCGTAACGAGATCAAGGCTGCGGTCATCAACGCTGCACAGGCAGTGGGTGCTGGCAAGGTCCCTGCAGGCGTCAAGCGTCTTATCGATGCTTTCACCAATCCGATCATGGACTGGCGGACGCTTCTCGAGATGCACATCCAGAGCTCGATCAAGGACGACTACACGTTCAATCGTCCGTCGAAGCGGTCGTGGGGCATGGGTGGCGGTGCATCCGTCATTCTCCCGGGCCAGAACTTCAAGGACACCGTTGACGTTGCAGTCTGCATCGACACTTCGGGTTCGATGACCGACGAGATGCTCCGCGATTTCCTCTCGGAAACCAAGGGCATCATGGAGACGTTCGACGACTTCAAGCTCACGCTTTGGACGTTCGACACGCAGGTCTATAACCCCGCGGTGTTCACAACCAACAACATCGACGAGATCATGGACTACGACCCCAAGGGCGGTGGTGGCACCATGTTCGAGTGCAACTGGGAGTTCATGCGCGATCCAGCTGGTGCTGGCTTTGCGGACGTGGACGGCCTGGGCGATGCCATCGAGCCGAAGAAGTTCGTTATGTTCACGGACGGTTATCCGTGCGGCCACTGGTGCCCGCCGGGTGACGAAGAGTATTGCGACACGCTGTTCGTTGTTCACGGCAACACCAGCATCGTTGCTCCGTTCGGCATGACGGCCTACTACCAGAAGGAAGAGGTCCGCCAGGCGGCCTAACCTTCGGTGGGGAGGGGCTAGTACCCTCCCCATTTAGATCGAAAAGGGGAAGAAATGAAGACGCTTGCTCTGCTGCTGACTATGTTGGTAGCAACTCCAGCCGCTGCTCGTGATTTTGGAACCTACGATGGTTTCACGGTGGTTGCATCGGAAGCCGATAGCGAGACCGCCGAAGGTGGTTTCTGCGGAATGCTCAAGGATGGCTACGAGGGAGCAGGCAGCTCGCGTCTCCTGGTGTACCGCTTTTTGGAGCATCCCGACTCCGTGGCCGTCAGTGTGGACAATTACAATTGGACCACCGTCAAGGGCAAGGAATACGAAGTCCAGTTCCATCTGGACGACTATTACTATGATCGGACGGCGATCGGTACAGAAGACACGATCCGCAAGGGTCTGATGGGAGTCTTCCCGGCCAGTGACTTCCTGCCCGTGTTTGGAAAGTCCGCTGGATTCAAGATCACAATGGGTGATACCACGGTGGACAATCTGAGCCTCAGGGGTTCGGGTGCGGCCGTGGATGCACTGAACCGCTGCTGGCAGTATCTTCGGGGCGACCAGGCTGTGAAGATTGCCAAGCGCGACAAGTTCAAGCATATCCCCAAGGATCCATTCAAGTAATTCAACAGTTCTGCTGCCGCAGATCGTACCTGGCCCTCGGAGGAAACTCCGGGGGTCTTTTTTGTCTGAAATAATGACACCGGTATCACACCTGTTTTATGCTCACCCTATGAGCAATCCAACCAGCATCCAATTCACCGACTTTGAAATCGCCACTGATGTGCTGTTCCGACGCGCAAAAACGGGTCCTATGAACCCCCGATGGGTCCGCGTACAGTTTCCCATACCCGACAATTGGGATGCTCACGTGGCCGTTGAGAAGTGGCTCAATGAGAATACGCCCGGTCGGTGGACCACGTACCACTACCACAATCCCAAGGGCAAGAAGCAGGACTTTATGATGGTTGTCCGCTTCGAGGATAAAAATGATGCACTCATGTTCAAGCTACGTGGTGGCCATCAGGCGTACGAAACTCACTAAAAGATATTGAAGTGTGTGTTCATACTCTCGTATAGAAGTTGAGTAACGCAAGGAGTTTATGGATTATGGCACTGGTTCCAATGGTCGTAGAGCAGACCGCTCGTGGTGAGCGCAGCTACGACATCTACTCCCGCTTGCTCAAGGAGCGCGTGGTGTTCCTCAACGCGGAAGTGGAGGACCATATGGCGCAGCTGGTTTGCGCGCAGCTTCTCTTCCTGGAAGCCGACGACCCCGACAAGGACATCTGGCTCTACATCAACTCGCCGGGTGGTGCGGTGACCGCTGGTCTGGCAATCTACGACACGATGCGCTTTATCAAGCCCGACGTCTGCACCCTCGTGATGGGCCAGGCAGCATCCATGGGCAGTTTCCTCGCGCAGGCAGGGGCCAAGGGAAAGCGTTACGTTCTGCCCGAGTCGCGGACCATGATCCATCGCGTATCGTCGGGAACGCCGGGAACGCGCGGCAGCGTTCACGTGCAGGACCTTCAGATGGAAGACGTCAAGCGGTCGTTTGAAGAGAGCCTTCGCATCAACAAGCGCCTGACGGAACTCTATGTTCGCCACAACACGGCAAAGAAGACCTACGATGAGCTCTTCGAGAACATGAAGTTCGACACGTTTCTGTCCTCGGAAGAGGCAGTCAAGTACGGTCTGGCTGATCGCGTGATTGAGACTCGCGCAGACGTTTGACAAATGGAAGTGGAGCCTATATGGGATGGGCTCCACTTTTTAAGGTATCTTGTTTTGGAAGCTCTGGCCCTCTAAGGTCGCGCTGATTGGGATCACGTATCCCCTAAGATACCTACCACTACCATAGCGTGGCCTAAGCACGGTAGCCCAGCTACCGTTTCTTACTCGCAGATCGATTTCTGCCTAGAGGCCACCTATGTCATATCAGTTTCCCAAGATCACTCACCTTCAGCAGGTTCTTGACGCAATCAAGGGACGCGAAGAGTTCGTCATTCGCGTCAGCGAAGAGTACGACTACACGATCGTCAACTATGCTGTGAATTTTGAAGACACCTTTCCTCCGGTAACGGACGAGAGGACTGCTATCCTGCGTGAGTGCAGGGGCATCACGTTCCGCACCAGCACTGGCGAGATCATCTCACGAAAGTACCACAAGTTCTTCAACTTGGGCGAGCGTCCCGAGACGCTTCCGGGTAACATCGACTGGTCGATGTCATATCGGGAGTTTGAAAAGCTGGACGGCTCCATGATCACCCCGCTGATGATTGATGGCGGTGTCCGGTGGTGCACCAAGATGGGCTTGACCGACGTGGCAAAGCCCGTTGATGAGCACACCAAGGACATGATCAACTATCATGAGTTCGCCAAGTATTGGATCAGCCAGGGCTGGACTCCAATCTTTGAGTGGTGCTCGAGGACTCAGCGAATCGTCATCGACTATCCTGAGGACGCATTGGTACTGACTGCCATCCGAAACAACATCTCGGGTGAATACAAAACCTACGAGGAGTTGAAAGATGAAGCAGACGCTTATGGTATTCCTCTGGTCAAAGCCGGTCCAGAAATTGATGGCTTTGATCAGGATGCTGTCGATCTAATCCGCGCCATTGAGGGCAAGGAAGGCGAAGTATGGCGTGGTCGTGATGGCCACATGCGAAAGCTCAAGGGCGAGCACTATTGCTTGCTTCACAAGACGCTGGAGCACTTGAACTACGAAAAGGACGTCATTCGTCTGATCGTTGATGAAAAGCTGGACGACGCCAAGCCATTCCTTCCCGAGGATCTGGTCTCCAAGGTTGAGAACTTTGCCAAGGCAATCTTCCACGGCCTCCGTGTCTACTCCAGTTATCTCTTTTGGGAGGTTCAAGCGGACTTCGACAACACCAACGGAAGCAAGAAGAAGTTTGCCGAGAAGGTAAAGGACCTCAAGGACCAGCGTTTCCGCTTTTGGGCATGGGATCATTTGGAAGAGGGCGAGGATGCAGTTCTTGCTCACATGATCCAGCAGGTTGGAAACAATCTGTCCAGCCAGACCAAAGTCAACGATTTCCGCTGGGTATGGGGCGGTGCCTCGTGGGCAGATTTCCGGAAGACCTCGGAGGAGTGACAAATACTGTGGGCCGTGCTATTCAAAAGTACGGCCCATAAATATGGTGTGAGCACGATGCGGACCACCAACCAAAAGTCAAAACTGTCTCAAGGCTTTCCAATTGTCCTCGAGGTATCCCATCTCAAGCAGACGAATGTGGACATGCTCTACAGCTTGATTGAGATCTGGCTCCGACAAAACTGCAAGAGCCCCTGGACCCTTGAGGAAATCAATGAAATCAAGGGCGAAGACCGCAAGACCCACGTCTACATCCGCTTGGTATTCCAAGACCCGCGTGAGGCCGTCTTCTACAAGCTAAGTCCCAGCTACCTCCACAACCGTCAGCAGGTTTCATTCTTTCTCTGCAACTTCAACGTTCAGCATAGTAGATTAGCTTCGGAAGCTAGTAGTTCTGCTAGTCAATAAAAACGTTGACGCTGGATAAGAAAGTGTTAAAACAAAATTGCGTTGCTAGAACGCAAGATCGGAAAGGGGCTCTGGCAGCCCCAATTGGTGCATTCCTCGCGGTAGAGTCCGCGGGAGGGTACATCGCTCTGGCAGCGAACTCCCCTTTCCGGTACTGGAAGCCCTATTGGGAGATCGAACGTGTCAAAGTATCGTGTAACGATGGATTTGGATTTTGGTGAACTAGCGCCAGACGCGATCCAGAATAACGCTGGTGACTCCGCACGGGTGGAAGAGGCCTTCAAAAGCATGATCATCGGTCAGGCTCGGTCCAAGTCCATCAGCGAACTCCATACGATCCGCAAGGATGAAGACATGGACATGGACGTCAAAGCCATCAGAATGGCTGAGAAGCTCATGAAGATAAAGGCCACGTTGATGGCTGAAGCAAACCTCACTGTGGAGCAGCTCAAAGGTGATACCTGTATTGGTACTGAGCTGCCCTTTGAGAGAAAATACTGCGACGCGGCATAATCCACATTGACAACTGGGCATTCCTCTTCCATAAGAGGGCATGACCCAAGCAACATGGATTCTTCACGGTAACATCCTGGAAAGGCTTGTTTACCATGGGCGCTCGCTGCCCGAGGCCATTACGGCCGCAGGTCATCGGTTCTCGATCATCGAATGGGAAACAGGACAGACTCCTCCCACTTCCGATGTTGACGCAAACCAGCCTGTCGTGCTGTTTGGATCCCATCCATTTGTTCGCGCAATCAATCCCTCAGGAAAGTATCAGCCTGGACAGCTTGGTGTAAACGAGCGAACCACCGCTTCTGCATACATGAGCAATCTGCCCCTGGAGTGGTTTATGAACCGTGACGGGTTCTTTTTGCCATGGGCGGTGTTCAAGTTGCGCGCCAAAGAACTCTTTTATACCTGGGACACCGACCGGCTGTTTATCCGCCCCAACACGGGCTTTAAGAGCTTTGCTGGTCAGGTAGTCAAGTTTGGCACCATTGATGAGGACATCAATGGGCTCAACCAACTTACAGGCATCATGGACGAGAACATGATCCTCGTCGCCCCTCCGCAGAAGATCCTGGGTGAATTCCGCTTCGTAGTCGCAGACGGCAAGGTCGTCACTGGTAGTGAATACCGGTGGGATGGTCGTCTAGATATTCGACGCGACTGGACACCCGAGTGTGAGGATCTTGCCCGTCAGGTGGCCGAGCATTCCTGGCAAGTGGATATCGCTTATACCTGCGACGTCGCGCTCCTAGAGGAAGGTCCCCGTCTGGTAGAGCTCAACGGCTTCTCATGCGCGGGAATGTACGCCTGCGATATTGATAAGGTTGTTCGCGCGGTCAGCGATGCTGCGATCAAGGAGTTCTATGGCGATGATATTTCGTAGGCAGGCCCATTCCAGTCGAAGCAAGTTGCATCTAAAGGTGTTCAGCCTTCACCGTACACTTCTTCCCTGGTATTCCACCGATATTCACTTCTGTAATATCAGGGAGTTTCTGTGTCCAAAGATTCGCAACACTGATTGGACCATTACCACCAGTCAAGGTCAGGACCTGGAACGCTGGTTCAGGGAAAACGGAAAGGGCAATGCCTGCTTTACTGTTTTCAAAGGTGAGTTTGATCTTTCCAGGATGGATTTCAACAACCGAACAACAGTTAGCTTCACGGATCGAAACACCGCGCTGATGTTCAAACTTGCACTGGGTGGGCGATGAGCTGGATTGAGGAAACCGAACTCAAGTATGTCAATAAGGGTCCTCAAGTGGGTATTCGCACCTATACCTACGAGTTCAGGGAAAAGTGGTGGCACCGCTTCATGCCCTTTAGGTCACTTCAGACTCGACAGTTTGACACCAATGAAATCAACGTCAATGGTGACTCCAATGGTCACCGCATGGTGCTGGCCAATCCTGACTTCGAGATCAACGGACACAACGTTGTGGAATGGTGCCGAGCCACTGTCAGTCAGGGGCGAGTGCATCTCTGCTTTACGGTGACCTATGAGCTCATGTCGTTCAAAGAACCGCTAACCTTGATGGAAGCCCGCTTCAGCGATCGTCGACTGGCCACTCTGTTCAAGCTGACTTTTGGTTGACAGGCATCCAGACTGGCGTAGGGTGGACTTATGATAAAGATTCACAACAGCCAATCTAGGCAGCTGGAAGAGTTTGTTCCGCAAATGCCAGAGGACATCAAAATGTATGTCTGCGGCCCAACGGTCTATGGTCCGGCGCATATTGGTAATGCCCGTCCCGCGATCGTGTTCGACCAGATGTTTCGGCTGTTGCGCCACGTATATGGCGAGGATGCGGTCGTGTATGCTCGCAATATCACAGACATTGATGACAAGATCATCGCAGCGGCCAATGCCCAGAACGTTCCCATCACCAGGATCACAGACACGGCAACCGCTGCATACAGGGCTGATTTGCAGGATCTAAACTGCCTTGAACCCAGCTATGAACCACAAGCCACTGCCTACGTGACGGGCATGATCGGCTACATCCAGCTGCTGATGGACAAGGGTCATGCTTATGGGGTCGATGGTGAGATCTTCTTCCACGTTCCCAGCAATCCCTATCCCGGCTTGGCCAACCACACGGCCCTGGAAAGCGGATCACGGGTGGAAGTGGATCCACGCAAAAAGGATCCCAGGGATTTCGTGCTTTGGAAGCCGGCTAAGGTTGGTGAGCCCAGCTGGTATTCTCCCTTTGGCATTGGTCGTCCCGGTTGGCATATTGAATGCACGACGATGATCCGAAGCCTACTCGGCGATACCCTGGACATTCACGGTGGTGGTGCGGATCTTCGCTTTCCCCATCATGAAGCAGAGTGCGCGCAGAGTCAGTGCATCAGCGATGGTGCGCCACTTGCCAACTACTGGATGCACAATGGTCTCCTGACTGTTGATGACGAAAAGATGAGCAAGAGCCGCGGAAACGTGATCATGCTCAGCGAGTTGTTCGAGAGGGTGCCCGCCGAGAGCGTCCGGTACTATTTTCTGCAGAGCCATTACCGCAGCCCAATGAACTTTACCTATGAGGGCTTGGAAGCTTCGCACCGCGCGCTGAGCGGCCTGTATGATGCCCTCTACCGCTGCGACGATGTCAACTACGCGGAAGACGTCCGGGTTCATGCGGACTATCTGGGCGGATTGCTCAATGATCTCAACACTCCACAGGCGCTGAGCACAATGCACCAGCTTGCCAACGACATGGAGCGCGCGGACAACAAGGGCTTCTTCAAGGGTCAGCTTTTGGCTCTTGGTCGTCTCCTCGGTTTGTTTGAAAGCACACCGCACCAGTGGCGCACCTTTGGTGTTGACAAAGATGCAGTTGATGCTCTAGTGCAGGCACGTCAAGAGGCGCGTAGAAACAAAGACTACGCAGGTGCTGATGCGATTCGTCAGCAGTTACTGAGTATGGGAATCACGCTGGCCGATGGCGTTCACGGCACTGAATGGAGGAGGGCATAATGGCCTGGGAATTACTAGCTTTCGGGGGTGTCATGTTCTGGACCATCCTCGGCGTGATCGGTCTGATCATCACCACGCAGGTTCACAATGAACGGGTAGGCTGGGCGGCCTTTACCTTCATCGCGATCATCGCCGCCCTGATCCTTTTCACCAACGTTCCCAAGCTTCTGGCAAATGCCACGCTTCTGGACTACGTGGAAGGTATCCTGCTCTACTTCGCACTTGCGGGTATCTGGGCGATCATCAAGTGGCGCGGATTCTTCCTGCCCAGCTTGTTCCGGCGCTACAATGACTTGCGTGAGGACTTTCTGTTCCGCAAAAAGCTCAACGAGATGCCGGCCGATCCTGCGGTGATCAAGGAGTTCAACGATCACTATGGTGTGCAGAGCCTGAACATCAACGCCAACCGCATGGTGCGAAACAACAAGGGTCGCATCACCACGTGGATGATCTTCTGGCCGTTCTCGCTTCTCGAGACGTTCGTCGGAGACTTCCTGGCCAATATGTTCGACCGGATCTACCGGAGCATTCATGGTCTCCTGCAGCGCATGAGCGACAGCATGGCGAGCAAGTACAGCGAACTGAACTAAACGGTTGACGGCCTCCTGTCCTGTGTTACGACCAGGACAGGAGGTGCAATCATGCGGAAACAGATCGATAACGTAATCACTATCGTCAACAGCAAGGATGAGACCAAGCTGACGCCCATGCAGCGGGCAACCAGCAGGATCATCACACTGCTGTTCATCTATGCCATCATCGTGTTGGGCTCCGCAGAGGTGTTCTCGCTGATCGAAGGCACGCCGTACTGGCAGAGCTTTTACTGGGCCAACATGACCAGCACCAGCGTGGGCTACGGCGACATCTCGCCCAAGGTCGTGCTAGGTCAGATCATGGCCATCCTGCTGGCAAACTTCTCACTTCTCTTTCTGAGCCCGCTGATCACTGGTCGCGTTGCGGCTCAGATGATCGTGGACAGTGACAAGTACACCCACGAGGAGCAGGAAGAGGCAAAGGCTGCGTTGCTCCGAACGGAAGCCAATCAGGAAAAGATGCTCGCAATGCTGGAAAGTATCACGGCACGTCTTGACGCCCTGGATTCCAAAGCGTAATAGGACGTAATGCTTCCATAGCTCAGTTGGTAGAGCAGGGGCCTCTAAAGCCTTGGGTCGGGAGTTCGAGCCTCCCTGGAAGCGCAAAAGGATTTGATCGTGGCAACACTTGGCGAAGACTTAAAGGCTATCGAAGATCAAAAGACAAACGAGCGGATTGCTCGTCGGTCTGACATGCTCCGAAAGTTCGTCAAAGAAGACCTGCTCAAAGCCCTACAACAGGATATCGAAAACGGCGGGGATGGTCGTAAGGCCCTGGAAGCCCCATCGGATATCCGACACCTCTTTGCCGGTCCTTTGGACTATGATGGCTACTGCCCGCATACCAGTCCCAGGTCGACCTATTACAAGGTCTGGCGTGAACTAGATGCGTGGGCCAAGGGTGAAAACCTGGCGATCTCCACCGGTACGCCCTTTGACAAAAACCAATACGGCGGTACACCCTGGGATATGCGACGCTGGGGAGGGTATCTGTACATCTCGGTACCCAAACCAGAGGAACCCGTAAGGCCCACTCCACCGGCTCTTCGCAAGGTGGAAAACGGTGCAAACATCACGATGAATGAGATGCTAGTTGGCATCTTCGCGTCCGTGATAATCACCTTTCTGCTAACCTACTTTTCGATAAGGCACTAACATGGTAATGAGTCTCCCAGGCGGCATGGACGACACGGGCCCCAAGAAGCCCGGTGACCCCAACCCATTCGCAGAGCTGCTGGACTTGGTTGGCGCGCTGGTGAGCCTCTATGAGGCCAAGCCCACGCTGACCCTGGCGAAGAAGATTCCACCGGAGATCAGGTCGCTTCAGACTTTCACGCGGGGTATGGCAAATCGTGCAGCCACTGATGCAGTGGAGGATCTGCGGATTCGTTTCGAGGCTGCCCAGCGGGAGGCCAACAAAAAGACCTATCCCATCGCGGACAAGTTCTACAGCCATTCGGGCAAGGAAGACGGCATGGACGATGCCGCCAAGCTGGGCTTTGAGCGAGGGACGGCTGCCTTCGAGACTTATTGTAGGACGGGGTATGAAACCACGTTCGACGTGCTGGTCTATGAGGACGGCACGGTCAAGGCAACTCACGTCAATGGCGTCGCGCTAGTCGAGCCAGTGGAGATCTAAATGCAGAACATCTTCGACATCAATGGTCTCCAGTTTTGGAGCGAGGAAGAGATTCGTCTCCGGGAACACTTCCGGGACTTCTTCGCTCGGCGGATCCAGCAGGATCTCCTGGCCTTGAATCCACAGTGGGCCTTCCACTTTATCGAGGCTCCGCTCCTCACTCCTCGTCCGCTGCTGAATGCCAACTACACCAGCAAGGACGTGTGGGACCAGGCAGGTCACGGCGACAGCGAGCAGCCGCTGACGCTTCGTCCGGAGACCACGCCGGGCAGCTACGCCTACGCGCAATATCTGCTCAACAACCACACGGGCAGCAAGCCTCCCTTTGTGGTCTGGCAAGCTGGTAAGAGCTTTCGTCGCGAGATCATCCAGCCAACCAAACACATGCGGTTGAAGGAATTCTATCAGCAGGAATTCCAGTGCCTGTTCACCGCAGATACGGCCAATGACTACCATGGGGCTATGCTGGAGCCCATCCGTGCGATGATCGCAAGCCAGATACCCCTGCCGACGCGCCTGGTCCCCAGTGATCGTCTGCCCACGTACTCGCTGAAGACCATGGACGTGGAAGTGTGGAACGGCGACAAGTGGATGGAAGTCTGCAGCATCAGCCTCCGAAATGACTTCCCGGAAAAGCTGACCTTTCAGACCAAAAAGGGTCTCGTGGAAAAGGACGCCCTGGTCCTCGAGATTGCCATTGGTCTGGACCGGATCATCTACAACTGGCAGCAGGGTCAGCGCACGAATATCATCCGGACAGCGCCCATTGAGTTGCCGGTAGCGGTGGAAGAGGAAGTTGAGGCGCATCCCTCGTGAAGCAAACCGCCGTCACGCCGGAGAACTATCCAGTTATCGCAGGGGTGGGATCACTCTGCTTTAGCAAAGGGGTTCCGCTGGAAGTTGTCCTGACATTCTTCCAGACCAACAAATACGTGGTTGATTGGTGTGATTACATTGTCACGGCGATCAAGGATGGGCACAATCCCCGCACCATACGGGCTCGCATTGATAGTGCGGTCACCGACATATATGGCAAGGACTATGCCAAGGAAGTGCTGGAACGCACTGACAAAGTCTTGGATATCCTAATATGAGCATCCTAGCCCATCTGATTGAGAAGTCGCTTGACTTTGTAGTGAACGGATGGGAACTCAACAGGGAGCAGGACTCTGATGAACCTGTACCGTTCGTTGCAATCAGTCTGAACGTTACGATTCCTGAAGCGGATATCGAGGAAGATCTCTGGTATTCTCTTGATGACAACTTCAAGGACCCTGAGACCGGAACAACCTACTATAGCTTTGATTTCGATGGTGATGGTCCCAATCACTGGGGCAGATTTGCTGTTCATGCAAGGGGCACAGACATTCCTGAGATACTTGATATCCTTCGGGGTGAGATAGATTTCATGCTGGGATGGTTGACAACCCTGAGTGGCAAGGATACAGTGACAGGATGAAGTTCATTGTCCACAGCCGCTACAACATGATGGCCGCCATTCCACCTGAAACGCCCTGGGCAGTTATCAGCGTGTGCGAGAAGGGTGACTTTCCCGAAATCCAGGCCAACTCCTTTATGAAGGGGCGACTGAACCTTCGCTTTCATGATGCGGATGGTGCGTTTGCTCATGAGCAGGAAGATACCGAAATCATCCTGTTCGACGAAGCCCATGCCCAGCAGATCCTGGAGTTCTACGAAAACATGGTCGAAAAGGGCGTGGAGATCATGTTCGTCCACTGCCTGATGGGTCAGAGCCGGAGCGCAGCGATTGCGGCCGCCCTGGAAAAGACCTTCAACGGCGATGATGGCAAATACTTCAGCAACGGGCCCTACAAGCCCAACATGCTGGTGTTTCGCACCACGCTGAATGAAGCGCACGAGCGCGGACACATCTAACTCTGAATTGCAAAACTGAGCGGAGGTAACTAGAATGAAAGTATTCTAGTTTGAGGTCCTCTATGAGTTTTGGTGCCTACATTATCAGCTTTGCGGACAACGATCCAGAGAAGCGCGCAGCACGTTTTGAAGTCCACAACATTCAGCTGAATGAGTGGCTTGAGAATACCGACATCGACATCAACGTTGTGGCGATGAATTACCAGCCCGGAGATCACCACCCTGACCCCCGCGTGATCTACCACGACACGGCTCCCCGGAAGTGTTCCGCAGCACGGCATGAAGCTTTCCGCTTGTTCTACGCCAGTGATTATGACTGGGGTGTGATCATGGACAACGATGCAATGTTGTACAACGCTCCGCAGCACAATAGCGGATACGGGCTTATCAAGGAAATGACCAAGCATCTCAAAGATTACCGAGAGCTAGGCATATTCTTTCCCATCAATCCTGCAAAGAGTCCCTTCACGGAACTTCTAAAGGATTACCGTCACACGGATCGTCATGTTTTCAAGAGAAATATGGATCTCAAAGGAAGCCTGATGTTCGTAAAGAACTTTGTCAAGAAAGGCTTGCCCGCTCCCTATCCTGATCCGGAGTTTGATTGGTGTGAGGATGGAAAGCTGGCACTGGACACGGTTGCACTTGGTCACACCGTGATGGTTTGCGAGAACTTGGTCTTAAAGGAAATGGGACTGAGTTCCAGTAGCTTCGCGACAGCGGAAGTGGATCGCAAGCCATTCATGCAAGAGGCCAATCGTCGCATTGTGGAAAAGTTCAACGATCCACTACTAACTATGAGGTCCGGTGAAAGTCACCTCCTAGATAGCAAAAAGTGGGTCAACAGGGAATGGAAGGGTCGCCAGAGCCTCTCAGTTGGCAAGAGCGGTGATGACACTGAGCTGTTTTCCTTTTGATATTTGACCTGAGGGTCCGCTGGGTGTAAATACGTGGTATGAAAAAGATTCTAACACACCACTAGGCACCCCGCGGCCCTCCACTCACAGCTAGAACTGTCTTTGTTTTAGTTTCAAATGTGAGTGTATGGTATGAGTGATGTTACATGGGTGGACTATTTTGCCACCGACGGCGTAATCGCCCCACAAACCCCTGAACAGGCGCAGGCTGAAGAAGCCGAGCGAAATGAACTCTTCGAAGAAGATGACTTCGAGGATGCCGACTTTGCGCCTAGCATCAACAGCAAGTTTCCAGGATGGTATCTGGTCCGTATGTTTGGCTTCACGTGGAGCAACATGGGCGAGATCAAGACCTGGTGTGAGGAATGCACCTCATTCGGTGGCTGGGAAGCCGTTGGGTGGAGTAGCGGTTGCAGCACCAGCGTGGGTGTTGTATTCGAAAGTCCAAAGGATGCTATGATGTTCAAGTTGAGGTGGCGGTGACATATTGGACTTGGAACGGTCACGATGATGATCTGCCCACCCTCCATGTTTTTGAATATGGTCTGTTGAACATCTGGGAAGATGGTCTGACCACTGAAAAGCATTGGATGGATGCCGATCCTCCCCATCTCAAGCCTGAGGTTCTCGCGGACATCAAGGAATGGGGTGGAGTATGGGATGGTCCCAATATCCAAGTCCAGTTTCCTGATGGAAACGATCATGGTGCTCTTATGTGGAAACTCAAGTATCCCAGTAAGAGTGGTTGTACGTCACCTGACCGCAGCACCTACACTGATGCCAATGGCGTCCGGTGGATTAAGAGCCAAGGTTCAGGTCTAGGCAAAAAGATTTGATTTAGTGGTTGACGTGTTCCTAATATCCACTAAGTTGAAGTTGTCCAATGAGGACATAGAAGAAAGGAAAGTTTAATGCTCACGAACTCGTTCTTGTAGGAAGCAATCGACCGCTACGAAGCGGATAACGACGCCGAGGCCTTCGAAGCTGCCTCTGATAAGCTTCGCATTTACAGCATCATCCGCGGCGACCTGGATATGACTCCGGGTAAGATGGCAAGCCAGGCTTGTCATGCGGCCAAGAACTGTGTGCTCCTCGCGAGTCGACGCGATCCCGCGCTCCTGCGTGTTTATCAGGGCCCGGACTTCATCGGCACCCAGGTCATCCTGAAGGCAAAGAACGAAGGTGCCATCTTGCGCGCCTACGAAGCAGCCCAGGAAGCTGGCCTGATCACCTCGCTTATTGTTGACAAGACCCACGTAATTCCGGGAACGGCATTCGATGGTAACCCCATCGTGACCGCCCTGGGTATTGGTCCTTGCACCAAGGAGCAGGCGCACGCCATCACCAAGCGATTCTCGGTGGTGGGCTGATGAGCAGGGACTTTGAAACCGCACGGGCAGCGGCAACTCTCGCCTACACCACAGAGTACCAAAAGCACGGAGTAAACTTCGTTCCGCCGGTCAGTCCCATGAAGGACCGGGTATGGAGTGAGATGCTTCGAGCAGCGTGGCCCGATCAGGCCAGCGTTGAGGTGAAGAACTTTGGGTCCAACAAGCCCAACTACACCGAGATGCGACGCTGGTGCGATGAAAAGTCCAACTGCTCATATTGGACAAATGGTGGCGGAAGCCGCTGGTATTTTGAGCGCAAGGACATCGCAGCGATGTTCAAACTGACTTTTGGAGGAGTTCAATAACATGACACAGTTTTCTTTTAACGACCGCGAATCGTACCTGGCTTATCGTGCCGACTGGCGCGCCCAGTACAAGGCTCTCACGCTGGAGATCCGTGCCAACAAGCGGGAACAGCGGAGCGAGACTGGTGAGGCAACCAGCAGCCTGCAGAGCAAGCTGCACTATCTCCGGCTGACCGCACGTCGGTTGATGGCGGAGCGCACGGCGGCCACCAAGTTCAAGAACGAGCAGATGGCCGCAGCCATCGCTGAAGCAGCGTAAGGGAGTAGAGACGATGAGCGTTCATGGTATGCAGCCCAAGTTCACCGACTATGCTGGCTACAGCGCGTGGCGTTCCGATTGGCGTGAGCTTTATGCTCACGCTAGTGCGGACGTGGTGAAGAGCAAGAACAGCATCAAGCACTGGAACCGGATGGTCGTGAAGATGAAGTGCGGCGAACAGCGGGACAAGATCTGCGAGAACATCAGCAAGCTGACTGTTGAGCATGGTCACAAGCGAGCGGTTGCTCGTAAGCTGAACACCGCGCTGGAAACGGCCAAGATCCGCTGGGCCCAGATCAAGGGCATGAAGGCCAGCATCTTGGAGCAGAAGAAGGAGTTTCCCTTGGAAGTGGAGGGCAAGAACATCGACTTCCACTTCAACAAAAAGAGCATGGAGTTCGACTTCATCCCCATGTGGGTTGTGAAGGCGCGGGGAAAGACCTTCTATGTCAATCACATGGATTGTCAGGCGGGCTTTACGACCCGCGAGACCCCGGAGCACCCCTCAACCAAGGGATCACTCCGGGTCAAGCGTGGTACCCTGACAATTGATGCCGAGGGCAACGCGGTTATCAGTTAAATGTAAGGAGCGCAGACTTCGTCTAGTTTGTTGAGGAATTCATTGGGTTCCTCAACGGACTGGAAGGAGATAACAGCGTCCACTTCCGCCTTGGCTTCCATCTTGGACAGCAGATCGTCATAGGACTGACCGTCCATCCCAAGATTGATAGCTTCGGTCTTGAATGCTCCACGGAGCAGATCACCCAAGACTTCCTTTTGATCGTTCAGCTTATCCGATTGACTGATCAGTTGCCTCTTGGCCTTGCCAACCGCATGACGGCTTGCATAGCTGGGAAAGCTACTGGCAATCTCATAACCCACACGACAGTATGCCACACTCTGGACTTTGTCCATGTGGCGAGCCAGCTTGGCGTTGCGACTCAGCGGAGAAGCAACGGTTGCCGCAGTTGTAAATACAAGAAGAGCACCGGCTGCAATGCCGGCAAAGAGAAAAGCACGACGCATGGGTAAGACCTCGACCTAGTTGTGCCAATATGCGGCTAAATTGACATCAAAGTCAATTGCCAAGTAGATTGGTGATATGAAAAAGATTCCACTGCACAGCTTAGTTATCCTGGTTGGACCTGCCGGTGGTGGAAAAACAACGGCAGCCAGCAAGTTTGCGTCCTATGAAATAATTGGCGCTGAAGCCGTGCGCTTTGAATTGATTGGGGATTTCCAGAGAATGGACATCAACGATGTGGTCTTCCGAGAGATCCATCGACGTGCCCACATGAAGCTGGAAATGGGCGAACGTGTGGTCATTGATGCAACCAATCTTCGCAAAAAGGACCGTCTTGGACTGGCTGAGATTGGCGTCCGCCTTGGCGTTCCAATCTATTACATCGTATGTAATCGACCCCTTGAGGAAAAGCTCAAGGAAGCAGATAACAGTTGGCGTCACAGTCCACAAGGTATCATCACCAAGCATGAGCATGTTTTCCGCAACAATGAGCGGGATATTGTACGTGGCGATGGTGTTGCCAATGTGGTTGATACACGAGTTGAAAGCTTCTCCCCCATCAGCAAGATGCCAATCGGCGATATCCAAGTTCCAATTCGTGAGCGTGGATTTCGTGGTCTAATGGTTATCGGCGATGTACATGGCATGATTGAACCAGTTAAGAATGCAACCGAGTGGGCACTTCAGCGTGGACTGTTTTGCGTTTTCCTCGGAGACATTGTTGACTATGGACCTGCTTCACTGGAGTGCGTGGACTACGTCTACGACATTGTGACACGTGGCCGGGGAATCACGCTTATGGGAAATCATGAACGTAAGATTGAGCGTTGGTTGGAGCAGTCCCGCTACAATGATGTGAGGGTTCGCCTAAGTGAGGGAAACAAGGTTACCACACGCGCCATTGATGCACTGAATCCTGACCAGCGTCGTCGCTTTGAAGTTCGTTTCCGAGCATTGCTGGGATTCTCTCGTCACCACTGGCTGGTAGGCAACACTTTGTTCACACATGGTGCTGCTGAGCCCGAGATGTTTGAGATGAACACTGGTCGACTGACTGGACGGTTTGAGACAATGGCTCTCTTTGGAGAAGTGGACAACACCGCTGCGCCTCGTCCAGATGGATACCCCACGAGGATCTATGAATGGGTCAACCGCATTCCAGCAGGAAAGCGCGTGATGGTTGGTCACGACATTCGAAGCACCGTAATGCCCATGGTAGTGCAGGGAGACGCTGGTGGCGAGGCGTACTTTATGGACACTGGCTCGGGCAAGGGAGGTCGCCTAACAAGCGCCGACGTGTTGTTCCAGGGTGAGGACCTCAACGTAAAAGCCTTTAAGTATCACTGAGTTAGCAAGTTTTTAGCCAGGCCCCGAAAAGAGTGGTTGACGTCCTAGTATGTAACCCACTATAAATAAGTCTGTGTAGGGGTACACACAACGCAGTAGAACGATTGGTGACCCAATGTCTGACACTTTGATCCTCAACGCAGATGGCTTGCCCTTGAGCGTGGTGCCCTTGAGCACCCTCAACTGGCAGGCTGCCATCAAGCTTCAATTCCTCGAGAACGCCGAGGTCCTCGCGCTGTATGAGGACTGGGAAGTTCACAGCCCTTCGACCACGCTGGAAGTGCCTTCGGTGCTGATGTTGCGTGAGTACGTCAAGGTGGCTCGTGGGGTCAAGTTCAGCAAGGCCAACGTTTTGCTTCGCGACGACCACAAGTGCCAATACTGCGGACTCAAGTCGCACGAGCTGAAGGAGCCCCTGACGCTCGACCACGTGGTTCCCAGGTTCCACGGTGGTAAGACTCGCTGGGAGAACGTGGTTGCCGCTTGCTCCAAGTGCAACTTGGAAAAGGCTCACTTCATGACCATGAAGCCCAAGTGCGGTACGCCCAAGCGTCCGGACTACTTCCAGCTGGTCGCCAAGTCCATGCAGATGCCCATCGAGGTACCGCATGAGTCTTGGATGGACTTCACTGGTTGGGATCCTTCGTTGGTGACTGTGAAGCCCAGGAAGCGTCGCAAGACCGGCCTCTAAGGCTCTATTTTAGCGGCACTTAACTAAATACGGTTGAGTGCCGCTATTATATTGATGTTCTGGTGTGGGTTCCTGTATTCTCTGAAGATCGGTAAAGAGTACCATCAAGGAGAATAGTATGTCGGAAACCATCCAGGAAGAGGCTCCGCAGATCACGATCGTTGATTTGCAGAACATCCTCCAGGTCATTGATGTCGCAGCGACGCGCGGTGCCTACCGTGGCAATGAACTCACCAGCGTGGGTTCGGTTCGCGATAAGCTGGCCGCATTCCTCGAGGCAGTTGTGCCCAAGGAAGAGACCACCGATGAAGATCAGGCTGAAGCCTGATCTCATTGGAATGGCGAGATAATCGTCCAATAAGGAGAACTCTACAATGAGCAATTTCAAGAAGCACGTTGGACGTATCAGGAACACTGATCGTCGCTGCGTGGTCGTTTACATGCAGATTCCAGGCAATGATGACAGCGCCCTCATCGTTGACACCGATGCACTACCCGATCGTTTCCACGACGCACTGATGGACGTCATTGACTCCACGGAAGGTCAGCAGGAAACACACCTTCACAAGCTGTTGGCTCGTCGCGTAATGCCCGACATGGGCACTGACATGATGAACGCATTCCACTCGCAGGGTCTGCTTCGTCCAATGGACATCGACAATGTTGTGATGTTCCCAGCACCAAACGCTCCTTGCCCACTTCGCACGATCGTTGATTACATCAACGGCAACCCCGAAGAGAAGGCAGAGATGGGTCAGCTGGAGAACCGCATCCTCGAGAATCAGAAGGCTGATGCTTCGCAGAGCCAGATTGATATCGCGCAGAACATGCTTCAGCAGGCGCAGGATCTCGAGAACAGCGCAAATGCCAAGCGTGAGCAGGCATACCGCATTGTGCCACATCTCCGCCCACAGGTGACGGATAGTCAAGAAGTAACCGAGGCATCGGAGTCTGCAGATGGTGAGAGCGATGAGTATCTAGACGAGCATCGCGCTGCCAACGAGGGAATGGTCATTCCAAGTGATCCAGAAGAGCCAAGCGTTGCGGTTGCTGATGCACCCGTCGACGAGTCGGCTCCAGCCCCTGAATACGACTTCGTGGTAAACGATAGTCCAGAGGCTGCCAGCGAACCACTGGTTCCTGGTCCGGTTTACACCCTGAATCCCGGTGATGTTGTGGAAGACCTTCACGACAACTTCAGGACTTCCGATGAGCCACTTCCAACCCAGACGGAACTCAATGGCATTGCCAAGGAAGTTTTCGAGGATGACGATGATGGTGCGGAGTATGACGACAAGGGAAACCGCGTTGACACTTCCGACGAGGCAGTCCAGGCATTCCTGGATCGCGTTGCCCATCGTGCAGACTTGGCCGACAAGGAACTCCAGGAAAGCCTAAAGCCCAAGCAGCCAGTTGGTCGCCCTCGCAATGATGGCAAGCCCGCTGGTACGAAGGTTGAAGCACCTGCTCCCGAGCCAAAGAAGCGCGGTCGTCCGCCCAAGGCAAAGAAGTAATGCTTGAGCGTATCATCGATCTCATCCGTGAGGAGCGTCAGCGTCAGGCTGACCTTCCCGGAAGTGAGTGGGATGCCAAGAATACCCCAGCCGACTGGGTAGCGATTGCTACTCACTATGTGGGCTCTGAGGTTCGCCGCAACGGAAGTGTTCCGTTTGCTGAGGACTTTGAAGACCAGTTGGTAAAGGCTGCGGCAGTGATTGTCGCCGCTTTGGAAAATCTAGAAGTCATGAAGGCTCGCGAAGAACTTCAATAATGCACTTCATGGTTGGTTAATGTAGAATCCTGGTTAGTGTAATGCTAACCAGGATTTTCTATGAGCAGCAAACAACGTCGTTACCCTACCAAAAACCTTGGTATCTCCAAAGGCTACGCGGTAGCTTCCAGCAACAGTTCCAATTATCAGAGGGAAAGCAATCCCTTTGGTCCAGGCATGGCCGAGAGCGTCTTCAACGTCTACGACGATGACCTGGATGAATGCGTCAGCGACTACAGTGAAAAGTGCTATGACGCGGAAGTTGATCAGGAAGACATGTATGATGGTGTCCTCCAGAGCTTTCACTTCCGCTATCAGGAAGACCTCGATCTGGAAACCAACGCAGAGCGCGAAGAGCGCCTAAAGCGATCCATCCGTCGCTTTGAATCAGCATACCGGAAGATGAGCCTCTATGCTCTAAAGTGGGCATACCTCGAGGAAGAGGTTGAGGATGATGAGCAGGTTCGCAAAATGTTCAAGGACATGCAGATGATCCGGAAACTTCGTGGCAGCGATGCCGTCTAAGGACAAGATCCAGGGCTACAGCTTTTTAAAGGACAGGGATGCTGCCATTGAAGCCCTGGACAAAAGCCAGACGCGAGTTGCCAACTTGGAGTCGCATGTCAGGACCCTAAAGGAACAAATGGGCGACATGAACCGGCGGCTAAGTAGCTGTGAGCCAAAGGCACAACACTTCGATGAGCTGTTGGCAGCCGTCAAAGGAAATGAACTCGTCCGTGCCGCGTGGGACAAGATGATGATGACCCTGCGGATTACTGGACATGATAAAAGAGAGTAATGGGCATGGACGAGACACCTGAGACAAACCCCCTGATTGTTAATCAGCCCACCGACAAGAACTTCTACGACGATCTGTTGAAAAAGTACGCGGAAGATCTAAAGTTCAACGTGGTGTCCGAACACTACACCATGCCCACCACGATCACGTCCTTTCCAAATTATCATGATCAGTATAGCTTGAATCACACCATTCCATCGCCCGTCAACTGGAATACTGTGATCTACAGTGACAACTTGAAGACCTATCAGGTGTCTCCGCAAGTTGGAAAGCATGACAGCAAGGTGGAAGTCCGCATGGACGACAATTCCGTCGAGCACATCACCCGTGAAGAACTAGTTAAATACATTAGTGAACGAAAGGCTATTCGAGAGAATCCACTCGTTCGCAAATTGTATGAGAGGCTACAAGTAGCCCTCAAGCTCTCGAGGAGTGATGACAATGGCGAAACAGGAATTTGAGGACGTGCTGGACCGAATCCTAGCTGAGATTGACCCAGAGCACGTTCCGGTTGAATTCGTTGAAGGTGCCTGTGTCACCGACACCGAAGAAGAAACCTATATCATCTCCAGAGAAGAACTGGAAGAGATCATGCTTGATGAAGCCTCGCTTGAAGAGCAGGGAATCAGCGAGCTGGGCTTGATCTTGAATCTTCCTGAAGTGAAGGCTACCATTCGTCATTATAGCGAAATCATTCTAAAGGATATCGCGCTTTAAGCCACTCCCAGTGTATAGTCTGGATTGAGAAACAAAACACTCAATCCAGATTACACAGGAGTGTAGAATGACCCTTCAAACTGACGTTACTGGCGATGCTCGTTACGTTCCCATCTTGGATCACGGCTTCGTAGGCCTGGTTGACCACATGGGTGACGATGCAGCGATTGTCAGCGCAGCGCGAGTGTCCTACGGCGACGGCACCAAGAGTGTTCGTGAGGATCGTGGACTTATCCGCTACTTGGTGCGCCACAAGCATACCAGCCCCCTTGAGATGTGCGAAGTAAAGCTGCATCTCAAACTTCCCATCTTTGTCATGCGCCAGCTGGTTCGTCACCGGACTTCGAGCCTCAATGAGTACTCGGGTCGCTACTCGGTACTGACTGATGAGATGTACATTCCACAGTTGGAAAACATCCAGCCACAGAGCGCGCTGAACAAGCAGGGTCGTGGAGGCGATATGGATCCGCAGGATCAGGTCGTGGCACAAAAGCTTCTAGCCGACGCAACCCGCCACTCTCACGCCGTCTATAAGGCCCTGCTGGGCGAGGGCAGCAATGAAGCACTGGGCTTCACAGAGGACTTCCCTGGCATGACTCGTGAACTGGCACGTATCACGATGCCAGTGGCCGGCTACACGGAGCTCTACTGGAAGCAGAATCTCCACAACTTGTTCCACATGCTTCGCCTCCGTGAAGACTCCCATGCTCAGTGGGAGATCCAGGAGTTTGCACGTGGTATCTACAAGCTGATTCAGCCACTCTTCCCAGCAGCTTGTGAGGCCTATGAGGATTATATCCGGGACAGCAAGACGTTCAGCGGAATGGAAGTAGAACTTCTCCAGGCACTGATCAACCGCAGCAATGAGTTCGATCTTTCCTTCAAGGAAGCATACGATCACATTCAGGCGCAGTTCAGCACTGAAGCAGAGTTCATTGAACACTTCCGAATGAGCAAGCGTGAGCTTGGTGAGTTCAAGACCACGTTCAACCTCTAAGCAGGGTGTTCAGTCAAGAAAAAGCCTGGGAGTAAACTCCCAGGCTTTTCTGTTATACCCTTGTGATCGAAAAGCTACCACTGTAGCCGGGCAAGAGCGAACTACTGGACAGGTTGACATTCTGACGAGAACTGGGAACCAGATCCTTCATCATAGCAGTTCCTGAAAAGTCCGCCGATAGCCAGTTGGTACCCTTTACATAACTGCTGGAACCATAACCGCTGATCAAGTTAACATTTTGCAACATTTTGGGGCCTGTAACATCCAAAGTCACAGTGCCAGTCAAATTTGCTCCTGAAAAAATCTGAAGCCTCCAGCCGGTTGGCACCACAATGCTCATAGCCGGCGAGGAGGTCTTCAGCTTCTTTGCTGTTGGAAACGCAGAAGCAACACTGAATGTTCCAGGACCAAAAATATACCAGTTGTCCGCAGAAGCGATCTTGGCTGATGTAATTTCGATGATTGGAATACTCTCATCCTGGACGCCATAGTTTTGGAAACCAATAGCTGCATATCCAGGTCCGCCATTGTCAACAGGGGGAACGTAGACGGGGTCGTTCCCTGAATCAAAACCCACTGTACCGATAGCAACCCAATTGAAGCCGTCAATACGCTTGTCCTCATCTCGCGCAGCCTGATACTGGGCCGTGAAGCCTCCAGCATCACCGCCGCCCAACACATCAACCCACATATCAGCGCGGGTGTTGAAGCTTGCAAGATAAGGGCTCACCGAAATGTTCTTCGCCAAGCCTGTAAAGGCAATTGGGAAGTTCTGGTACACCGAGATTTCCGTATAGCTGGTGCCACGATACTGACCCCACTGCATACAAAAGCCACCGGCGAAGATCACGTAACCCTGGGTTCCGTAGCTTGCGCTGGTGATAACCTGCTGAGGATTGCCGTCGGCGCCCTTGGGGCCTGCTGGACCACCTGGGCCCTGTGGACCTTGAGGACCTGCTGGACCTTGAGGACCAACCGAACCAGCGCCACCAGCACCTGCTGGGCCTTGAGCACCAGTATCGCCCTTGGGTCCCTGTGGACCTGCTGGGCCCTGGGGTCCCTGAGCACCACTCGTTGGATCCGGACCATTGAAGCTGACCTGGCCAGTCTGGGTGTTGACGTCAATATAACGACCACCGTAGAAAACAGCCCTTGCTCGACCATCGCTGAAATAAAGCTGGTCGCCTTCTGCAATGTGGCTTGTGGACAGTGGAACATTCTGCTGTCCATCAAAGCCAATACCACCGTTACGCGATCCAAAGACCCGAGCAGTCGTTAGCCTGTCTGCGGAATCAGCGTGACCGGAATTGGTTGCATACTGAACGCTTTCCTTTTGTGCTGGAAGACTTTCGGCGGGAACCTTGCCATCAGCACCACGAACAACCAGCGAACCAGGAGTTGGGTTGAGGTCAGGAAAAGCTGCCACACCATTGTAAAGCAGACCAGCACGATTGTTCGCAACGTCGATTACGAACAGCTTGGTCCACTGACCAGACCTGGTGTACTGACGCAGGATTGGAAAGTTGGCATCCGCAGTGTCATACCACAACTGGCCGACCAGCGGATTTGCCGGAGAAGCAGGGCTCGCAAAGTTCTCAGCCACACGGACAAAGTCTTCTGCGATCTCTTCACCATAGTTGACGTACCCATAGCCCAAGAGAGCAAGACCAGCAACGATCTCCTTCTTGTAGTCGCTGACAACAGCGACAATGCTACCGGTACTATTGTTGACTACATAAGCCATAGTACCTTACTCCTTGGTGTTTGGATTAATAGGCCAGACAACCCTTGTGGGGTCCTTGTACTTGGTCGTGATATCCCTCAGAGCCTGACGATAATCTGCCCACTCCGTCTTTTGCTCATCGGTTAGAGCATTGTCGGGAAGCTGGGTCCAATCACACTTTGTCAGGAGAGTATCACGACGTTCTCGGATCTGATCCCAAGTGATTGGAGGAATGACTTGAGTTTCCAGCTTGAGCTTTCGACCCTTGTAGACAATCCTCTTGCCATCACCCACTGCGGCCTGAAGAGCCGCATATTCTTCCTTATCCACTTCGAAGACATCGCCGGGGATGTAAGGATGAACGCCTTCAAGATAAAATGCAGCTAACTCAGGGCTGTAAAAGATTTTGTTCATATCTTATCCTATAATCTGCTTACTTAGTGGATTAGCTCATCTGAATCCTGAGGGTATAGACAACCTCAATCAGACGATTCAGAGACTTCTGGATGGGATTGAAGATAACGTGAGTCAAGAGAACTCCCTCGTTGGTCTTCAAACCCAGCTCATCGAACACAAAAGTATCATCGCTGTTGGTACCGGTATCAAAGGCTTCCTGACCACTGGGTTCATTGTAATCAAGCGTACAGGTTACGACAATGTCAGTGTATGGCGTGCCCTGAAGGTGCTTGACTTCGATGAAGTTGGTGTTGCTTCCTGTGATCAGCTTTTTATACGAGGGATCATAGAGATCGGCCTTAGGATCCTGCGTGTTGGTTGGAAAGTAGGTGATAGCACCTGTTCCGCTAACCGCTGATCCACCATTACCAAAGTCCATGGCGTAGATAAAGCCTTCGAGTTTTCCAGCCATCGCGTAGCCAATGGCTAGACTCATGTTTTCATAGTGGATGGCGTTCTTCTTGTCCAACAGAACCAGACCAGACTCAGGATCACGAATTAGAACGTGACCTTGAATCTTGGAAAGAACTGTATCCTTGAAATCTTCGCTCATGGTGTGTCCACTCCTATTATATGCGTATTTATTAGTTCATCTTCCTCTGAAGAGAACCATCAACGACCTCGCCACCTGGAATCTGGATCACAGTTCCATCATTGCTGATTGTGAGACTTGCCATCGTATTACTGTCAATCTTCGCACCAGTTAGATGCCACTCGCTTCCGCGCTGCTCCATGCCGGTGTAAGTTAGGCGAACGTTACCAATCCAAACCACGCCTGGAACATTGTAGTTGTCAAGAGGGATGATGTTCCAGCTCTTACCATTTCCAAGATCCACGAAGTCGGTGGAAACATCAACTTGAATGGTGCCGTTCCAGTTGGCCTTTTCACTTCCCTTGGTCTGGTTTACCACAGTTCCAATTGCACGCTTGCTGGGGTCATTGACGTTCACGATTGCAACACGAACGTTATTGCCCATCAGACCAGCGGGAAGACCATCCAGTTCATTGCTGTTCCTCAGCTTGAACGTCTTGGCTCCCTGGGTCGTCATATCAACCTGCGAGCTGCTACGGAAGCCCTTGCTGATTGCCACATCCCTCATGAAGCCCGTAGAAGGCCGCTGTGGGTTGTGAAGTGGGGTGTAGCCCTTGTTATCCTCTTGAGCCAACTGGCCTTGGATGACTAGTTCCCGCGCACTCTGATCGTATGATACGAAGTTAAGTGTGCCACGAGTCACTGAGCTGTCCTGCCAGATACCCTTGGTGTCCATAAAGGACTTTTGGATCAGGTTGCCACTGCGGGTAACGTTGACGATAATGCTCTCTGCGCCCTTGATGTAAACCAACTCGCGAGGACGATCGCCATTGATTCCGGGCTGGGCAAACACGTTGCCATCAACACGGATACCCGCGGGATCAGCATCATCAGCTGGAGTGGAGTTGCCGTCCAGGCGATCATAGTCATCACCTGCGCGTGCCCTGACTTCATTGGTCCAGAGGCTGCTATCCCACTCAAACACATCCCATGCACCATCGAGGAACGGGCTGCTGACAATCGTGCCATCGAATCCACATCCCTCAATCAAGTTGGGATCGTCGGTGCGTGCCATGCCAGGAAGTGGACGATAAGCCTCAAGGCGAGAAGCGGTTCCCATGTCGGGATCCTGATTCCAACCAATGGACTGGAACTCAACCCAATCAGCACCAGACCACATGAAGTTCTTCTTCAGTGCGATAACGACCACAATGGAGCCTGGACGATCAGGAGCAACAATTCCCTTACGTACCAGATAGTTGCGCTCCTCGATGGTCTCAACTGCCTGATCCTGATAGTAGTTGGCCGAACCATTGGTGGCTCCTGCTCGATACTTGGCAGTCAACTGGCTTAGAGTCTGAAGCTGGCCACCACGCTGATCATAGACAACCAGCGATGGATCCCAGGGGTTCACATCCCATCCACGAAGACTTCCACAGCTAACGCGATCATACTTGATCGTGGTCTTCAGCTTTCGAACGCCATTCCAATCCTTGTCCCAGTCGGCCACATCCTTGGCGTCCTTCTGGTAATTGGTGATCCAATCCTTCCAAGGACGATTCAGCGACATGATCTGAGTGTCAGCTGGGTTGTTGACGTCTAGGACGCGGTTTGCTGCACCATCAGGATACACAGGCTTGTCAAAGTCCGTGATCGCAAGGTCAGCAACATCGGGACCATAGCTTAGGCGACGAACGTATTCGCGAATCTTCACGTGGTAGGGCTTGACGTCCTCCAAGTATGCGATAACGTTGTCAATCTGGTCCTTGAATGCCACTGGGCTCTGACGAAGCGTTTCCGAGTAACCACCCAAGTAGAGGAATGATGTCTTAAACGCCCAGTCGATAACCATGCTCTGACGGAATGCACTCTTGACCATGCTGAAGAAGATCTTGTTCCTCTGAAGCGTGTCCAGAAGAATGGTCCTCATTGTGTTGAGCATGAACTCAATCTCACGACTACCATCACGATAGTTGATCATGTCTGCAAGGACCTGGATCCTATCAGGAGTCAAGCGCGCTTCCGGAGAGGTGTCCAATAGTGCTGAGACCTGCTCAGGACCAAACTCACGACGTGCGTTGTCGTAGAATGCGTCACTTAGCTTCATCGTGCTGTTGTGCTTGGCAACCTGATACTTGGTTGTGTTGGTGTACACATCCCAGGTCCAGCGACTATCAGTGTCAACATGGTCAATCTGAACCAACGTTCCCTTTAGAAGCGTTACGTCCAGGTTACCAGCAGCATCACGTGCCGCAGTGGTTGCAAAGCGATAGTTGGGGAAGTTCTTGGCCGACCAGTTGTCATCATACCAGTCAACGAGGTTCCACAATTCACCTTCCTGCATACGCCACTTCTGCGTGTCCTCAAGGATAAACTGACGAGCACCATTGATCTCAACCATCTTCCAGAGGGTCCAGAAACCACTAGCTGCCTCAGTTGCTGGGATGAACACGCACTCATTTACTTGCACCAAGTTACGCGATGCTGGAATCAGTGCCTTCAACTCATCAAGATCCAACGCGGTCGTCACATAACGATCGCTGGTTGGTGGTGTCTCACCAGTCTCAAAGACCTCACGCCAGTTGTACCACTGATCGATGAATGGCTGGGCAGCCAACACGTTGTTCATGATATCAACAAATGCCTCGCGTGCTTCGCGATGTGGACGCTGGCCACCATTGGGGCTTGGCTGCGCGGGGAACCAGCTCTGACGAGGACGAACCAGCGAACCAACCTGCTGGGCACGCGGCAAACGTGCATCAGGAACTGGCTTCTTGGTTGCATCCCAGCCCACCAAGCTGTCGCGCATCTTGCTCCACAGACTGTCGTGGATTGTATTGCGCTCATCTTCCTCACGAAGGATGATCCACTGCTTGTGATGATTGTTGTGGATCTCTGCGTCGATGTTCCACTTTACCTTCAGGACAGTGTCGGTTTCATTCAGGAACTGCTTGATGCCGCCGACGATTACCTGGTTCTTGCCAATAACTGCGAAGAATGGAATGTCGTTGGCACTGGGGTTACCAATGATGTTTGAGACCTGCTGAGCACTCAGCTTTCGACCTGGGCGAAGTGGTGTAATCGATGGGTTGCGGACCCAGAAGTAATAGGCCAGTTCATCGGCCTGTGCTTCATCGTTCCACTCCTCGGATACCACATAGGGCACGACCAGAGGATCACGAATCTCACCGCTGGGCTTTCCATCAATCTTGAGGTTTGCCTTACTGGCCACGAAATCGTTCCAACCGCTGGGCAACACAGGGCTACGAACCCACTCATAGACATCAATGGAGATGCCTGGAGCGACTCGACCCCAATTCTTCCAGCGGTAGTTGATACCATGACCCATGTTGTCCTCAATCTCATAATCGAGGTAACGTGTGGTGCTCTGATCCCACCAAAGCTGGCCAACCTGCTCCTTGCCCCAAACATACTGAGTGTCGGAGTAGTTTGCTGGATCGACGATCATCTTGAACTCAAGCTCACGATCAGCCACACCAGGAATGTATCCCTTGGCAGGATCGTAAAGCTGAAGAACCATCTTCTGCTTGTTTTCCTTGGTGTTGAAGATTGCCGCGCTGGTCAGGAGATCGCTGTTTACCTTTCGGTTCTGGCGACGAAGCTCAGTGAAGCCACCATTGACCATCTTGTATGTGGACCACAATCCTGCTTCCTCACCCGAGTCAACTTCCACAATGTCGCCATTGTTCCAAGTGTTGCCAATGGCTGGAATGGATGCCCTTGTGGGGTAGCGGGTCTTGATCCAAGTGTGGATGTCTGCAGTTGCTCCGGTTTCACCAATGCCCACAGGAGTCACGCCGTTGGCATCATCAATCTGAACCAACTCACAACCACGAATGTAATAGTACTCAACCTCGATTACCAGACGGCCCTTGATACCCGTGCTGGACAGGTTTGCCATCATGTTGCGTGCCGGCGATACCACTGCGGTATTGAAGGGGAACATCGAGTAACCGCTTTCCTTGCTGAACGTGTAGGTTCGCTGGCGCGTTAGATCAACAACGTTGATTCCTGCGCTCTGGGTCCTCACGAACTTCAAATACTGGCGATCAGTCTCAGCACCATTGGTGCGAATGATCAGAGTTCCCTCCGAACCAGCTGGTTCGCCCTCGGTCATCAGCGGAAGCTGAATGTTCCTCAGATAGTTGGCATTGTCGGGAAGCGTGGGATCATAGTCGCTGGGGCGAGGGAATGTAACGTTCTGAACCAAACGGAACTGATCCCTAGCCCTGACCCACTCATACTCAACCGTTGTCTCACCGCAGACATTCAAGTTCTTACCCACGCGAATCAAGTCAACGTCGGCAACATCTGCGCTTCCTGGAATGTAGGAAACTGCTGGTGTCTGGATCAACACCGTGTCATTGGGATAGTTGGTTGGATAGATGGGACGGACTTCTTCCTCACGAACAGCCACAAAGTAGTTGGGGTCATTCTCATGACCAATCTCCAACACGGAGCCCTCTTCAAAAGCATCCAGGACTGTTACCTTGATGCTCTTGATCAGCTGGTATGCTTCTGGCATAAAGCCCATCAGGAACACGTTGGGGTTGCTCATTGCATCAATAGTCTGGATCACACGACCATGGAACTTGGGCGTGTAGGTCTGACGAGCCTGCAGGTTGTTTCCAAGCAGGTTCTTCATGATCAGCTTTTCACCACTGATTGGGTAACCAGTGATGCTGGAAAGCAAGCCACTCTTGATGTTCTGACTCAAGTAGAAGTCGTCGGGATTTCCCACACCATCCGCAAAGCCATTAACTGTCTGATCAAGCTGCACGACTGCGCCCTGATCCGCATAGGTTCCAGGGAAGATGTTGAGCATGTTGAAGCCAGTGTCATGGAACTTGTAGGTCTTCCAAGCATTGAAGTTTGGCGAACCATCAGGGTTCTTTGCACCCATTCCATAAATCCAAGCACGATCACCTGCATTGATGGGTTCCTGTGCGTCCAGCTGGTCTCCGTAGAGGTTTCCAAATGCCACATCATCATGAACTGCAAAGCGTACTTCATCCAAGTTCACGAAGCCGGCGGTTGGCAGATCATCAGGACCATATTCCTTGACAGGCCAGGTGATCTTGTTCATGTCTGGGCGCCAGGTCCAACGCTCATCAAAACCATCTAGGACACCATCGACCGTGAAGTCGGTTACCTTGATGACACCATAGGTGTTGCTGGTCGTCGTTCCATGCGGTGCTTGTTCAAAGCTGATCAACTGTGGGTTGTGCTTGAACTCGCTCTGGCGGATCTGAATGTCCAGCGAGGGGCTGACTTCCTGACCACCATAGGAACCTGCACGGAATGCCCACTCCTCAAACAACTTCAAGCCCTTGTTGTGGCGTACAAAGTTGCTGCGAAGGAGACGACGCATCGCCGTTGGGCTGCCCTTTTGCTGGATCATGCCCTGATAGAACTCAAACTGGTTTGTTGGTGTCAGGAGTAGATTGTTGAGGTATTCCTTTTCCTCATAACCAAAGTTCGCACGAGCACGGTCCTGGAGAACCTTGTTCTCCATGGATTCAGTTTCAAAGAACCTCCTGAAGTCATCGGCAGCGCGTTCAAAGTTTGGCGTCAGTGTGTCGCCGGTAACGATGAAGCCTGGAGCGTCGATGCGACCCTTCCAACCCACAGTCTTAAAGCCCTGAACACGCAACCTTGGCTGCTTGATGTTGAGGAGTGGACTGTAGATGGTGTCACCAAAGATCGTCTGGTTGTTGAAGACCAAAACGTGCTCTAGTTCACTGATGTAGAGGCGGAGACCAAAGATACCACCACTCACGCTGTCGCAGGATACCGACAGGTTGCCATCATTGCGGATGACTCGTGTCTTCTGATTGTCAATGGGCTGGCCATTCTGATCCACAACCGCATAGAGGCCGTTGACAATCTGCTCAATGGGCTGGATTGTTCCCGTGTCACTCTTGAACTGAACCAGCTTGCTGCTGGGGCTCAACGCAATGTAGTCGCCTGCTTCCCTCTGGGCATTGTTGCTCCACAGGATAAAGTTCTTCAGGGAGTTCTGCCAATCACGAATCTCTTGGTCGCCATCAACGTTGGTAAACAACCAACCACGGCTTTCCAAGTAGCGCTCATAGCCGTTCATAAAGTCAGCGACGTCCTGAGGAGTCTTCAAGACCGTTCCATAGGGAACCTTGACCACTGGTGCTTCAAACTCGCCTTCGAGTGCCCACGAAAGACTGGTTCCATCGGCATACTGAGGGCGGGCAACCTGCAACCAAAACTCTGGCTCAAAGTAGCTTGAGCTGGTGTGAGTCTTCAGCGAGCGATAGAAGTTATCGCCTTCCTTGACTGTTAGGTTGACGCTGTAATAGGTGCTGGGCCTCCAGCTGGGAACGCTGGCAGCCGCTGCGCCACTACCCACGCTGGTCTTGGGACCAAACTGGTTTCCGTTGATGATGGAAAAGTAGGGATTCAGTGCGTCATAGCCCTGGATCTGATAACCACGACCTGTCCACTCAATAGCCAGACCGCTGTATGTTTCCTCACGGACACTTGGCGACCTGTAGAGCGTTACCGTGACGTCCTCGCTGGGAATACGACCAAATGCGTCGGAGACCGTAACGAGTGTGGTAGCGTCGGTGAATCCTGCAACCTTGTAGCTGAGCTGAGTTCCCAGACCACGAACCTTGACCGCAAGGTTTTCGTTGATCGAGGAGTTCTTGCTGGACAACAGATCAGAGATCCACTGCTGAATTCCAACCTTGGTTACTAGACTCAAGTCCTCGAGGACCTCACCATGAACCTGCAATTCTGCGTGACGGCTACGACCCTTGGTGTCCTGATTTAGAAGCTGCTCGCTCTTGGTTCCCTTGAAGAACAAGCCCAGGTCCTGGGTGTTCCAACCCATTTCCACAAAAGCTGCTGGCTTCATCAGGTAAGCAGAAGTTGCTGCCGCGAAAGCATACGCGGACGAACGCCTCCAGCTCTGTTCAACAGGACCCAGGTCTCCCCAATCCCAGTCGGCCCTACGGTCGCTGATTGTGGGAACACTCTGTAGGATTCCGCAGCCTAGAACTGGCTCGTTGACAACCTTCCACTTGCTTTCATCAAACTCTGCTTCCGACTTGTGGTTTTCCAGTGCCTGGATCCAAACAACGGGGAGATTGGGAAGTGCCAACTGAACGGTCTGACGTGCAATGAACGAAGTATCGGCGGTCCAGAAGCCATAGAACGTGGAAGTGTCGTACTCGAACTCGCTGCACTTTTCTTCATTGATTACACCATCGGTGGTCAACATGCTGGGATAGTTGCCATCGCCTGCAAGGTTTCTGGGACCAGGATGACGAAGACGACCACGAGGATCCACAGGAATATGCTGGGTAACGCCTGGACGTGCCCATTCCTTGTTGATTCCCTGACGATCACCATCGTCGATGTATCCGGCTTCAATGTCCTCCCAGAGAACCAAGTTCTCGCTGGTGTAAGGTGCGCTGCCATAGCGAGCATCCCACCAGCTGGGCTTACGAGCAAATCCCAAGCATTCCCAAGGAGTTAGATCAGGGCGCTGAGTTCCGTAGAACTTCTGATAGATTCCGCGCCAGTGACCGGGAACACCCTGGCTGCTCCAGTTCCAAGTCCAAGGATCATGCAGATCGACCTGATCATTTTCCTTGTAATCCAGACGGAATGTGACTGCCCAGCGCTCAAAGGATGGACGCAGGATCTGAAGCCACTCATCATGGCTGTAATCGTTGACACGATACTGATCACCATGCGTTGCATCAAAGTCCACAACAGGACGTTCACGATCACGAACAGTTGCTGGAATGCTGTTGAAGATTCTCTCTTCAAGCGCCAAGCAAACGGCCGCTGTGGTGCCATCTTCAATCTGAGAGATGGAGCCATCGTGTCCACGAAGGAACCAAACAGTCGTCCTGCCACCGGTGGTCTGAACTTCCTCAGACATCAGTGCTGGCTGGAAGATTGGATACACACCAAGATAGCTGGGCGTTGCAGGAATGAACGTTGGAAGCTGATTTCCCTCATCCTTTGCCATACCGCTGAGGTAAAATGCAAAGTGCTTGGTCTTGCCCTTGTTGAGCTCGTCCAGTGCGGTGTTGATCCACACATTGTAGGGAGTGGATGCTGTCAAACGACCACTCGTCACATAGCTGAGAACCTTCTGCTGGAACTTGTCCTTGAAGCGACTGTACTCACTCTCACTGTAGCGGATAGCCGCTGTGATATCCAGCTGGCTCTGACTTGCCAACAACATGGTCTTGAGCAAACCAGCTGAGTGCTGGATGATATGCGTGCCAAGTGTGGTGTCACGGGCAGTGTCACGGTAATTGTTGTCCGCGTACTCCGCACCAGTGAAGCCGGGCTGCTTCTTGATGATCTCACTGAAGTGATCATAGAAGTCGCCCTTGGTTACCTGCGAGATCGCATCGTTGTCTGGGTTGGCCTGAAGATTCAGAGGAACCTCATAGTGACCAGTCGCATCCTGTGGAGGATTGCGGTCACTGTAGGTCTTGATCTCAATGATGTCACCGCGCTTGATGTCGATGATCATGATGTCGCGGTTGACGCGAATGAAGTCACGATCCTCAACCAGCGTGATGCGTTCAAAGCTCTTGCTGGAGTTCACGCGACCAACGATTACGTTGATCTCCTGTGCATCCTGGCTGACCTTGAACAGCTTGGTACGACCATCACTCACATAGCGGTCAACCATGAACTGACGAGTCTGGCCAGCGGCCTTATACCAGTCGTTGCTTAGGTGACCATCTTCACTGTGAAAATAAAAGCCATTGATTGGAAGAGGCTTACCACCAACCACATACTCATAGGAGTTGGTGTGGAGGTAGTTCTCAAAGAGGATCTGACCCTTGTTGTCATGAAGTAGTGGGATGCCAAGAATCTTGTCAGCTACTCGCGTGCCCGTGTTATCCAGCTTGTAACTGAACAGCTTGCTTCCGTTGAAGTTGCTGTTGGGGTACAGGAATGGATCACGAAGGCTGGAACCGTTGAGGTCATAGAGCTCAAACAGCGGAGCCTGGTTGGCACGAAGCTTGGACTGACTTTGTGCCCAGTTGCTGCCGTCCCAGTGGAAATTCTTTCCTTGATAGCTTCCCAGTCGAATACGAACAACTTCTCCGTACTCGGGCAGGCCGCTGGGGTTCTGACCATCGGTCTCAAGGATCAACTTCAGGACGTTGCCCTGGTTTACGAGAACGAACACATTGTTGTTGAGCAGAGGGTTGACTGTGTTGCGGATCAGCAAGCGAATGCTCTCCACGTCACCATAGACCACACCGGTATCTGGGTTCACTGCATCAACAGTGATCAGATTGGAGCCCAGCGTTCTGATGCGAACTCCACCAAGTGTGACATCCTGCGGCCACTGATTCAGGTAGCCGTTGACATCCTCAATGTTGTCAACCAAGACATCAACGTCTAGGCGACGAGTCAGACCATAGTTGAACATCTCTACATCGCGATTGAACTCAACGATTGGACGAGTTGCGCGATGAGCCTGTACAAAGTCGGGATCCAAGTTGGGAGACAAGGTGGACACGTGGAACCAACGGTTGCCAGTTGACCACTCATTACGGTTCTTGGAACCACGCTCGATGACCATGTAGTCGGGAGTTGCTGATCCCTTGAGATTTTCCTCAAGGAGAAACAAGCTGCGACCCACATTTTCCACAATCCAAACGTTGCCATTTGTGTAGTCGGTGTTCTTGTCCAGCTTTACCGTGATCCTCATGCCACTGCTCAGCTTGACTCCACCGAACGCACGAGGATCGGGAGTTGCCTGACCAACGGCGTTGTTTTCCAAGTCGCTGTAAACGGAGATCTGAACATCCGCATCTGCTGCTGGGCGCTGATTGAATGTGATCGTGGTAGCGCCAGGAGTATAAGTGAAGGGACGGCTCACGCCATCAACCAACGCTGTGATCAAATCCTGATTTAGCAAGCTGAGGTCGTAGAACTTCTTGAGCTCAGGATCCGAAGTGCCATAACCGGGAAGGTTCCACACCGAGGTCGTGCCATCGCTTACCTGCGTGTGACTGGGACCATAGACGAGGATAGTTGTGGTGTCGCTTCGGCTCTGGAAGACTCGAACGTTATCTAGACCAAGACCCTCGTTCGTCGTGGGCTCATCTGCTACCAGACCAAAGCCCAGCTTGAGTGTCTTACCAGTTCCAGTCAGGCTGATCGAGAAGTTGTAGACACGATCATAGTAATTGCTGGGCTGATTGGTCTGTGGCGTGTTGGGAACAACATGATCACCATCGAGGTCACTGTCAACACCCGGCGAGGTGATGTTGTAGGTTCCCTTGATATCACCAAGATCAAAGCTACCATTTCCAAGGCTGCTACCACCAAGACCACTGATGCCCACTGGTGTAAAGTTGAAAGCCAGCTGGTCATTGATCCAAACGGAGCAATGCTCATCACCGTAAGCGGCTGGCGGTTGAACGCCACCAACACCAGCGACAGTATCCCAGGAGTTCAACTTGAGCATGTCCAGCTGAATGTCAGTGGTTGTTGAGCTGCCATTGAGTGTGAAGGTCTTGCTTACCTGCTGCTGATCGGTGGGCAGTCCACCAAGAGTTCCCAGATACTTGCTGAGACCCTTGTAGGGACCCTCGGTGTTGGCCGGTGAACCATCAGCCAGCGTCCAGCCATTGGGACCATCATCAAACGTGCTCGTTGGTTCCACGTCATCAACTGGAAGCCAGACATACTGGCGGAAGTTGACCATCTTGTCCAGGTCGATGGGCGGGCACCAAGTGTAATAGTCCTGCGAGAACAGTCGGTTGTGGTTTTCAGTCAGGGCTCCCTGAAAGCGCAACTGATTGATCAGGTCGCTGTAAGGGAGAAGATCCGTTAGATCACCCTCAGCGGAACGGCTGACCATGCCAGCTTCCAGCTGATAGAAGGTACGATCGCTCGTGCCCTCTTCCAAGTAATAGTCCTGATCGGGATCATACCAAAGCGGCTTCTGACCCACATAACCATTGATTGCTCGACCCTTGCCTGGATCAAAGAGATGATCGGCACTGGCGCCAAAGAACTTTGTAAGAGTCTCAGTCTGGTGAACACCAGGAAGCTGCTTGATTACACGACGCTTTTCGTGACTGTCCTGATCGAGAACAATGGGAGTAAATGCAAAAGGATTGTTGTTTTTGGCCATTACCTGATCCTGAGATTCGTTGGCGTATTTGCAGTGATAATGTCGATGTCACTTACCTGTGCTGTCGCGAAGAACAACTCATCTGGTGCACACCTAATTTCGCGCAAGTTACCAAAGTAACTGTTGTCGAGAACTGGGACAATTTCCACACTTGAAATTGCCGTTGCCAACTGCCTGTGAATAAAGGCACCCAGCTCAGAGAAGAAGAACGTCTCTCCAAAGTCCCAGTTACTTACCTCGAAGAAATTCCTGATTCCTTCGATAACGCGGCTCTTGATTTCACCATCGCTCATTGCCGTACCAGCCAGCTTGACAATCTTAAACTTGGCCTGATATGCACTGGCCGCCGATTGTCCAAAGAGCTGCTTGAACTTCACGGGACGCCAAATGATCTCATCACTGAACATCTTGTATGCTTCCAAGTCGCTGAACGTGGTCTTCAAGTTCAACTCACTGGGAGCCTTGGGCATAATCGCAGGATCTGCACCTGCGTTGCGCCAGCTGATCATTGCATCGTTGTACTCACGAGTTAGAACAAAGATGTCGATGATGTTGGAGATCGCAGGATCAATCCTGTGACTGCTTGGTGCGAAATGCTTCCACTGATAGATCAGATTGTTGACACCCTCACGAACCACAAACTGCTGATTTCCCACAGTGTAGGTTTGTGCAAAGTAGGAGACCGCAAGGTTGATTGCGATGCGGTCTGAGGAGTTCAACAAGGGGATCAAATGATCGGCCTGACCAATGTAGATGTCCACAACCCTCTGGGCACCTTCTTGGCGCTCAAAGTAGCCGTAATCGCCGGGAAGCAACTGAGTTACAAAGCGATTGTTCTGCGTGTCCAGTTCCAGTCGAGTAACCAGACGCTCCACAGGATATCCCGACGTATCGTAGGTCTTCCAGTGAACGATCGCATTCTGTGCGGTGTCCAGATTCTTCAGTACCTTGTAGGTAAAGGGAACGTCTGGCTTACCATCACCGTTGCGATCATTGAAGCGGACCTTTACCTTGCCGGGCTCATGAAAGCCGTCTGCGTAGATAAATGGTGCTTCCAACTTGAAGATCAAGTCAGTGCTCAGGCTGATTGGGCTGGTGCCCTGATACAAGCGAACACCCTTGAAGTTGTTGGGAGCCTTCAACACCGTTACGGTATCGCTGCCAGCACGGCCAGTCTGAGGATCAATGCTCTTGAACTCGTTGACGAAGAAGAACTTGCAATCCTTTTCACTCTCAAAGACGTAGTTGAGACCACGGGTTGTAATGCGCCAGAAGTCACTGGTGTACTCGCAGTGGATCAACCAGCTGTTGGGACCCTTTCCCGTTGCGGTCTCAATGCCATACTGGGCATCCAGATCGGGATTGATCTCGCTGGAGTTTAGAACGTACCAGCCCTCAGAAGTCCTGTTGTCAAAGCCCAGTGCAAAGGTACGATTCAAGTCCAAGTTGTCCTGCACCTGACGACGCACTTCGCTCTTGTTGGTGTACTCACTTGTGAACAAGTTGGTGATATCAATGCGATCATCGGAGACCAGACGATACAAGAAGTTGCTGAAGAAGTCCCTGAGCGCAATGCTCTGAGCTGCCACAGCCAAATAGTTGTTCATCATCTCTTCCGTGCCGGCAACCGTGTGGGCTACTTCAACACTCTCAGAACTCTCATCAAGATAGAACGCACCATCGTCAGCAAACACCTGCGTGTTCTGATAGTTTCCCGTGGGATCGTTCAAGTCAATATAACGGCTCTGACCACTGTAGACGCGATTGACCGCCTTTAGCTTGACAGCAAGGTTGGTCTGAACTGGCAGCTCATTGTAATCACTGCCGCTGACCATGCGACCCTGCGTTCCATAGACGCGCGATGCACGACGACGAATCTCATTGCTGGACTCCGTGGGAACCGCATTGTTGACTGCTTCCTGGAGCGCAAAGGTCATCGTCAGACGCTTCTGCGTGTTGTTCCTTGCATAGAAGGGAACGTTAATCGAGATGCCCTGAACATCCTCTGGGCGGATGTTGATGTTCTGATTGGCAGACACTCGATACCAAACGCGCAAGTTGCCCACTGGGCTCTTACCAAAACGACCATCACCAAAGCGAAGGGCAATCTTGTCGTCTTCCTGCGTTACCACCTGATAGATGGTCTGAACGTCGCTGTCCACGCTGTTGTAGGTAACGTTCTCGGTTGTGAGGAGAACCTTTACGATATCATCGCTGGGAACGTGACCCACACGAGTCCATTCACCATCGGCCACAATGGAACCAAGATCATCAACGCTCTGAACCCACACATCCGTTTCATTGATGTTTGCAGTGTCGAGGTAGATTGTCCTGTTCTCAGTTGGCTCCGAGATACCAAAGTCTTCCTTCTGCAGAGTTCCCTGCTTGAAGTAAACAAAGAAGCCCGTGTTGGGTGAGCTGTTGCCGTTACCATCCGACCTGTAGATAAGGTGGAAGCTGGTGTTGGGATTGGGCGTCTGCTCCACAAAGCCGTATGTGGTGTTGAAGTCCGCATTCACTACGTCAAAGCTCAAGTTCTGATTGTTGACGCTGGTTGTGAATGGATAGTTTCCTGCGGTGTTTGCAACGTTGTCCACTCGATAAAGCTGAGTCTCGGCGTCCTCGAGACTTTCAGTCTTCAAGGGAACACCAAAGGGATTGGTTTCAATCAACGAAGCGTTGAGAACCAGCACCCACTGCTCAAACCAGTCGGCGTTGTTGGGATCATCCCAGCGGATTGCCACACTGTTGAGGTTTCGACCTGTGCTGTCATAGACATCATGCGTGGTACGAATCTCGGTTAGCTTTGCGAGCCCACGTGCTGGATAGTTTCGCTTGGCATTGTAGCTGAGCGAGCGTGCAAGACGCAGGATGCTCTCACGACGACGTGCCACATCGAGAAAGTTCTCGCGTGCGTTGATATCCGTTCTAAATGCGAGACTCTGACCAAGGTATGCGAGCAGATCGATGAGCGCAACAAATTCCGAAGACTCAATCCAATCGTTGAAGTCCTCTGGGTAGTTGCGTCGAATGTACTCCACCATTGCCTGGCGAATGGTCGAGAAGTCAAAGGCGTTGAGGTTGACTTCCGTGAAGGCGCGATACGCTGCCAGCCAGTCATTACCAGCAAAGAGCTCCGATTGACGTTGACTCTGACTCATAGTTAGATCCTCTCGAGAGCGCGGCGATCAAACTCCAACGAGAATGTTCCCAGGCTATCCCAGGGTTCATACTTGAGTTCGATCGCAACTTTGATTCCGCGGGCACTGGTTGAAACATTGACACCCTGCAGGCTTACCCTGGGATCATGTCCAACAACGCGCTTGACGTCATCGACGATTGCTGCCTGAATACCATCCGTGAAGGGCTCAAAAAGCAGATCCCAGATGCCGGTTCCATAAAGTGGAAGCATCAGGCGCTCACCCTTTCTGGTGTAGAATTCGTTCAGGAGGTCGCGCTTGATAAGCTGAACATCCGTGACTGACCAGCCCCGTTTGCCTTCCATCTCCTGCGTGCTGAATCCGATAAAAAGACTACGCTGCGCCATACCGCCCTCCAATGTATGTATATTTACCGTCCTATAAACCACGTGGTTAATGGGCAGGATATTGACAGAATGGGCACTGGTGCTACATTGTAGAGGAATGGAAAAGCCAGAAGAAGGTGATCCTGTTGAGGCTAAGGCCTTGGCGGATCGTGCCAAGTTTGAGAGCATCACGAAGGTGACGACTAAACCACTGATTACCAAAGGTAGTCGGGGGCGCAGGACTCTAAACGTTCCTGATCTCAAGAGTCCAGATGAGCACAACCCCAAATGGGTGGTGGATCCTGAGGACATTATTGCTGCTCGCAAGGCAGCAAGAAAGGCAAAGCGCGATCCCAACTCTCAAGCCTAAGATCCAGACAGCTGGACGGAAAGGTGAGCAAATGGGCAGCAAGCGTGAAATCTATTGCATGACCGATGTTGAGGCCGACGGCAAGTGCCCAGGTCTCTCCAGTATGCTCAGCTTTGCCACTGCGGCTTTTGATGTAGAAAAGAACCTCGTTGGTACGTTTGAGGCAAACCTCGAACTACTCGAAGGTGCTGAACCGCACCCAGAGACAATGGCGTTCTGGAATGAAAGTGATGCCAACAAGGCCGCTTACGAAGTAACTCGCGTAAACGTCCAACATCCTGCAGAAGCCATGAAGGCCTATGAGGAATGGCTCAAGACCCTACCCGGACAGCCCATTTTTGTGGGCTACCCGGCAGTCTACGATTTCAAGTGGATTGATTACTATTGCGTGAAGTTTCTTGGCAACAATCCCTACAGCTTTAGTAGGGCCGTTGACGTCAAGAGCTACGCATGGGCAATACTGGGACGGCACTTTCAGTCGTGCAGCAAACGCACAATGCCAAAGCATTGGTTCGATGATCTGCCACATACCCATGTGGCAATCGACGATGCCATTGAGCAAGGCGCCATGTTTATCAACATGATGCGCGATCAGCGCGGAATGGATCCCATCAAGGGCATTCCAAACCGAGCATGACAAAGGGGGACCAACGTGTCCCCCTTTATTATTTCTGAGCACCCGCTTTGTTCTGTCCACCCATGTGGAATGGAACCACCTGAGCAGGGTTCACAGGCGTACCTCCCTTTCTGATCTCAAAGTGCAAGTGGCTACCGGTTGAAACACCAGTGTTGCCCATTCGGCCAATGGCCTGCATCTGCTTGACATCCGCTCCCTTGGCCACACCAATCTGACTCAAGTGACCATAACGTGAGGTCATGCCATTTCCATGATCGATGATGATGATGTTTCCGTAACCGCGTTGCTGACCAGCGAATGTTACCTTGCCACCCTTGGTTGCATAGATGGGCGTTCCCGTGGGTGCCGCAATATCAACGCCCTGGTGCATCTTACGCTTGCCAGTAACGGGATGGGTCCTGAAGCCAAACGGTGAAGTTCCCCTGCCGCTTGTTGGCATGCAGAACTTGGTTCCATCATCGGGAACAATCACTGGTGGACTCTCATCCACTTCATTTCCTGTACCCACATTTTCAACGCCACTGCTATTCTCGCCCGATGGCATCGAGACAGCGCCACTCTTGGTACCTGGGTGACCGTCCCAAGGTTCATGAGCGGGCATCCTGCTGGTGATGCTCTTGGTTGTGATCTGAGGATAGTTGGAAGCCTGATCGAGATCACGATCTCCCTGATCTCCCGGCTTGGGACCCTTTGCTTCCTTGGCCGCTGTTGCCTTGGGCCCACTTCCACCGTTGCTTTGAACTTGCGCGCCCTTCAAGACCACATTGCCACCTGCGGTGACGCCCAGTGCTCCGCCTGACTGCAAGGCAAGTGTTCCAGTGCCCTTGATGCTTGCGTTGCCGCTTGCAGTCATGTTGGCGTTGGATTTGCTCAGGAGGTTTAGATCGCTGGCAGAACTCATGTTCAGCGCACCACCAGCGAGAACGTTGAAGTCCGCTCCCGACTGAATGGAGCCACCACCAGCACCATAGGCATTCCAGCCCTTGTTGGCATGGAGGTTGATGTTTCCATCCGCGTGCATGTTGATATCACCGTTGCTTCGAAAGCTCACGCTCTTGGCTGAATAGCCGTCAATACCTTCGTCGCTGATTTCAAACCAACTGTTGCCATTTCCACTGATCATGTAAACATAGCCCGTGGCGTCGTTGATCAAAATCTGCGCGCCGCTCTTGGTACGAAAGCGGATAAAGCCCTCATCACCATCATCAAAGACCATGTTGTGGCCTTCTGGACTCTTGAAGCCATAGACCTTACTGACTGGAGCACGTCGAGCACCAGCATCCGTGGGTCCACGAACACTATCGGTGTACAGACCCTGTGCGGCCAAGCCCTCATGAAGAGGTTCAAAGCGTGCGCGGGTGTGGTTGTCACTGTTGGGAACATTAGGGTCCCAGCGGTTGTACTCGGCGACCGGAGGATCATTTCCTTCCACGCCATCGGTGTAGCTTTTGTCACTGGGAACGCCGGGAACCATGTGGTTCATAAACTGCTGGTAGAGTCCACCAATGTAGATTCCCTGATTGGGATCGCCATTGAGAAACATAACGACCACTTCGTTATCAAGATCCGGTGGAACTGCCCACCAGCCATATGACTGCTGGGTGTCGGACAGCTTTTGTCCCTGCTTGGTGTTGCTCTTCACGGACGTTGCGCCGGCGAATGGGCTGCAATACTGAACAGTGAACCAAGCAGTCTCATCGTTTTCATTGCTGGAAAACTCGGGGATCCAAACTTGGAGGCGACCCATTGAAAAAGCGTCCTCGTTGTTCTTCACAAAGCCCCTGTAGACTTGGTTGAACAGCGCAACGCGACCACCGGGATCCTGATGGTAGCCCTTGGGCGTGCGAAAGCTGCGACGAAAGCTCTGATTGGGCATTAGCTTACCTCTTCATAAATCTATGGTTGCCAATAACCGTAGTTTGAGTATATACGTTCGCCCAACTGGGGGTTACTTTGGCCGGAGCATAATAGTCCGTTGCACCACCAGTAATGTCCTTGGAAGTACCATCAAGAATGCCACCGGCAATCTGGTAAGCCTGATTGTAAATGGGCGTTCCCTCACGACGACTAAGCGACCGAGGGATGGAACCCTGTGCATTCCAAGCACTGAACTGTTTGGGACTTGTGATAACCTGACTGACAGTGTTGCCTCGAATACCATAACGTGCGCGATTGGCAATAACGTTGCCAACTGCCTGCATTCCCTTGGCACCCTCGCCGCCTGCTTCCTCAACCAGCGTGAGTGCGAGAAGCTGACGCTCATTGACACTTCCGTTGGAGATGGTGCTGTTCTTGACCGTGCTGTTGTTTCCGGTCATGTTTCCACCACCAGTGTTGGAACCTGGAGTGATTGCTGGCTTGTCAGGACCCTTGGAGTTATTGTAGATCGTGCTGTCGTTGAGTGGATTCTCACGTCCCTCGATGATGTTCTCATAGGACCATCCGGGGATACGAGTTGCCTTCAGCGTCTGTGTAAAGCGACCTTCTTGGAACTTGTGGTTGACTTCAGTGGTTGCATAGAAGCCCGTGAAGATGTTGCTGAGAGTTCCAACCTTCTGACTGTCGGCTTGATCACCCACACCTGCTTTGGCTCCTGCATCAGTTCCGGCCTGTGGTCCGGTTGTCACAGCAACAGTTCCTGTTTTGGCATCATAACCCAAAGGCAGCTTGAAACGGAACAAGAACATGTGTTCGCCGTTCATGAAGTTGGGGCAGGTATCAGTGCTTGGTGCATCAAAGGGAAGACCCTTGTCACCAGGTCCAAGCCAATAGGGATCGCCGCGAATGTCAAGTTCAATCGACTGCAGGTTTCCATCAATGGTACCGTAGAGCTGATTCAAGAGTGAGCCATAGACCGTCTTATTAGGGTCATTGTCATTGGCCGTTCCCGTGCTGGTTCGAAGACCGGGATTGTTGGAATCCTGCACGATGGTGATCGGCAGATAGCTGGCACCCTTTTGCTCTGCACCCTGATACTGCGTCTTTTGCGCGTTCTCGTGAACAAGATCCTCACCTTCACCACGACCAATTTGTGGCAGGGGATTACGTGCCAGCTGAGCAGCGCGTTCCTTGGCCATCTCAGCATTGAGCGTGTCAGTTTTCTTGCCTAGAACGGTGGAAATATCCTCACGTTCCTTCTTTAGAACTGCCAAGCGGGCCGCTGCATCTTCTTTGGCTTTGGTACGCTCTGCACTTGGTGGAGTGTTGGGATCAGAGGATTCCTGATTTAGATCATCCAGCTTTTTCTGTGCATCATTGAACTCATTGTTCTTGTTGTTCAAATCGGCCTGAAGTGTCTGGACGTTCTTGCTCAAGTCAACCTGTGCGGGTGTTCCCGTGTTGGTATTCTGACCCTGGAACATGGGAACCTGAACAGCCCAGTTGAAGTTGACATTGATATCAAACCTCTCAACTTCGGTGTTCAAACCAGTAAAGATGTAGTCGTATTGCTTCTTCAAGAATGCCTTTTGATGAGCAAAGTTTGCCTTGTTTTGATTGAGCGTCTTTTCCTTGTCAAACTTCATTGCTCGACCCATCGAGGTCAAGAGACGGAGGCTTGCATAGGGCTTGATAATGTAGGTGATCTTCTTGGAGTAATCACCAGCCGCGTAATCGTAGTCTAGGTATTCCACCTTGGTGTCAATGCGATGCAAGATGCTGACCACATCGCGCACCTCATTTTCGTCATCATTGCCAGATGCTGGTGGTAGCTCACGACTGATACGTGCCATCTTCACAGCCGTTTCACTTCGAGCCATCGTCATATCCACAATAGCTGGAAAGTCCGTACCAGGACTGAAGTGTCCCGTCTGACTGTCATAGGCTTTGTTGGTTGTCTGATTTCCAACAGTTGGTGTGCTGTTGGTAATGGGGTGATCGAATGGATTGCTGACACCAACCTTGGTATCGTAGGGGTATGGAAGCTGCTCAACGGCAAACTCCACAAGTGGCTTGCTGGATGCACCATACCTGTACTTTACCGACTCATTCATACCCTTGATAACACTCTGCAGAACTTCACCAACAGTGGTGCCAGTTGCCTGTGAGGGCTGTGCCAGCATACAATACTGATCGTTGAGTGCCTGCTCGGAAATGGGCATGGCCGTGATGGTGTGCATGGATCCGTTTTCACTGATTGTGCTCGCCACATCAATCAGCGTAAGGGACCAATCCCATCCAGCACCAATCTGAACAACATTGCCTTCTTCGTCGTATCCACGAAGCTTTAGCTTCAAAAACCAGGGAGCCTTGAGGTAGTTTCGGATGCCCTTGGACACCGCTGCCTGATACAACAGATCGGGCAACTGGGCGCCATAGGGTTCATAGATGCGGATCGTTACATTGGTGGTCATCGCATTCTTGGTGCGGATGTTGGGACCAACCACTGCATCAATGTTGACTTCCTGAATGTTCATGCCAGTCAGGCCAGTCTCAGCAATCACGAACTCAGTTCCTGGACCTCTCTCGCTGGGCAACTCACCATCGAGAAAGAAGGAAAAGTGATAGCTGGGCTGAAACACATCGCCCATTGGGTTGGGTTGTGGTTTGAAACCAATTCCCTTTAGGAATCCCTCACCAGTGTTGGTTCCGTCTTGGATGTTGCCAGGGTCCTTGTTGTTTACAGGGCTGACATTGGTTGGACGGCCATTGCTCTCACGAACACCGCCTTCTTTGAGGTCCTTTAGTAGATCGTCATCAAGTGTCAGCTTGGGAATAATGGGGTTCTTTGCCAAGTTAGCCTCCCAGGATCTGAGTCAAGCGATTTACCGTTGGCGTAAAGATCACCATGCCGGGCTTGAAATCATAGATTGGATCCTTGATCTTGTCGGGATTGACCACCATGAAGACCCACCAATAGTTGGGAGTTCCATAGAGATCATAGGACAAGAGATCAGGACGATTCTCATAACGTGACTCAAGGATCTTGATCTGATCGCTGCCATCGCGGGGAATATCCCGATAGGTCATGTTACTCAGAAACCAACTGGTCTGCTGGGTGGCAGAGTAGGGGCTACTGTTCTTGTAATCAACTTTTGCCATTAGATCCAACCCTTTATGTTACCAGCACCACCGCTCATCATTTTACCAGAAGCAAAATCATTGAGGTTGAACTCCGTTCTCTGCATCTTGGGAGTCTGCTGAACCACGCACGTAAGGCTGAATGTGGTCAAGCTGGGAACCCACGCGATGCTGTCACCGATCGTAACTTCCAAGTAGTCAACGTTGTTGGGCATTGCCATCGAAAAGTCTGTCAAGATCACATTCAAGTCGTTGAAGATGAACTCGCCATAACCGCTGAGAACCAGCATGGGTGGTGGAAGACCTGCATCGGGATCGTTCTCACCAAAGTGCATCTTGGTTGCGCTCCGGAAAAAGTGCATGGCCGCAAGTGTGTACTTGGCCTCTGCAAGATTCTGAGCCGTGAACTGACCTTCCAGCTGGATCTGAACCGCTGGCGTATTGTTGTAGGTGTGATAGCTGGTGTTGGCATGCGTGGGTGCCATTTCGCTATAGACAGCTTTGTGAAGATAGGTAACCGTTGGAGTGTAGGGAAAGAACACGCCATTGGTTTCATTCAGCTGATAGAGAACACTGGTTTCATCACCATAAAAGGGGAAGAGACCATTGTCACCGCGTAGCTTGGGGCGGATGCGGACACGATTGTCCGTCTTACGACCAGTGACCACAATATCTTCAGGCTCGGCTGAGAGATCGGGAAGAGAAGTTCCCAGACCATCGAGATCGATCGCAGTTGCTGAGACTGGCAAGTCAGCATTCAGGAGATCATCAGAGACCGTTAGGTTGCTGCTTTCATTAGTTGCAACTTCCTCGAGGTTGTTTCGAGCAAGTTCCCAACTGTACTGACTGGACATCGCAGCCTGCTTTTGCGCCAGATAACTTTCACTGGACGTGTCATTGACCGACCAATGCTGGCTGAGCAGATTCATCTGCGTGGTGTAATTCTTATCAGCGGCTTCCAGCTGCTTTTTGCTGACCTGTGTTCGCTTGGTGTTGGGTAGAATGGTCGTGGTGCTCAGAAGGGCAGCGTTGCCCATTCCGCCTGCGGTTCCACTTCCCAACGAACCATAGGCAAAGTCGCCGGCTGCGATTGCCTCGGCGTTGACACTGGTGGCTGATTTGCCACCGCTACCACTCTTTACTGGAGCGTTAGCTGCCTTGGGTGTGGAGTCTATTCCGGGATTGGTAGCCATCATTTGCCTCGCGAATCATCTGTGCAATGTCCGCAAGTTCAGTGGCTGGGAGGGCGGGCATGTGATGCGAGAACGCTTCCATGTTTCCGTCAAGTGCCGCTTGGCGCGCTGCCGTGGCCGAAATGCCATCCGCTTCGCCTGCCTCGCGATCCACCTCAACCACCTCGCAATCCAGTTGTTCACTGGCTACGAGTTTGCGGTAGTTGGAGGCACGATCCGAGCCAGCAATCCAAGCCTTGAGTTTGTATCCCTGAATATCCAGGACCTCCAAGGCTTCATAAGCGGATGCCACAACATCAATGGTAATGCCGGGAAAGAGCTTCCTAGCAATGACAAGACGTTGTTCCGCCGACAAAGGATTCTTTCTCTTGTCCAGTCCGCTCTTTTCCCCATCGGTTAGATAGAGAACTGGTCGAACACCCAGACGCAAGGCAGTTTCCTTGAGCTTTCGGACCAAGATGGTGTGTCCCTCGGTGGGTGGATTCATCCTCCCCACCAATAGTGCCACTCCGTTAATCTGGCCTCCACTCATATTTACCGCCCTATAAAGTATGCAGATAACACGACCACAATAGCCATGGCTTTCCTGATCCCAGAATAGTGACTTCTGAGTTCCAATTCTGTATAAACAGAACAGTGCTAACTGATAGCTTAAAACCTATGCGGGGCACAATATTCAAATCCGCCAGAACAGAACATAAGGAGCGGCAAAACATGGCTCTAGCGCCCAAAGTAAATTATCTGACCAACAAGGAACTCCTAAGCGAGATCCACAAGAGCAAGAATTCCTTCAGCTATTTTGTCGACAAATCCTACGAAGCATACGATGGTATTGTGGACAACATTGAGGACATCACTCCAGCGTTGATTGAAGCCACCCAGGCTCTCAAGGCCAAGAAGATGATGCAAGCGGCCAAGGCCACACTCAAGGAACAGGGCTTGAAGAACCACCAGATCAAGGTGGACGACATTGATCCAGCGACCATTCCCGTTGACAGCTTGGTCTTTCGCGTGATGACGTTTGAACACATTCCAGAAGCAGTTGGTAAAACAAAGGTCTCCAAGAAGGAATCCGACAACCACGTTCGTTTGAACTTTCCACCGTTCAAGCATGTGGTTCTTGAGCCCACTGGTTTCCGTGAGGTTGGTCGCAGTCACTGGAAGAACGCACTGGAAAACGGTGAGTTCTCACAGGATCACGGCAAGATCACCAACCGATTGGCACTGATGTTTATGAAGCTGGTTGAGCGGTACAGCCAGCGTGGTAACTGGCGCGGATACAGCTACATTGATGAGATGCGTAGTCAGGCTCTCTTGCAGCTGAGCGTTATGGGATTGAAGTTCAACGAAGCACGCTCCGACAATCCCTTTGCTTACTATTCGGTCATGGTTGGCAACGCATTCACGCACGTTCTAAATCTTGAAAAGCGTAACCAGAGCATCCGCGATGACATGCTGGTAATGCACGGTGTGACACCTTCGATGACTCGTCAGATTGACAACAGCATCGCTCAGAGGGCACTGGCAAACGGTGAGGCTCCAGAGCAGAAAAAGCTGGTTCGTCGCACGTCGCCCAATTCCAAGATTGAAACGGTGGAGCTCACACAGGAAGAGCTAGACGCGCGTAAGGCACGAGTCGCTGCCCACTATGCCAAGCATCCTGAATAATGACTTTTAGTGTCCAGAAAGTCTATATAAGGGCAAACTAGGAGCCATTATGAGCGATAAACTCTTTAAGAGGGCCGCTGTTTTTACTGACATTCACTTTGGTAAGAAAAACAACGACCGACAGCACAATCAGGACTGCGAAGACTTCGTCAAGTGGTTTATTGAGCAAGCCAAGGAAGCTGAAGCAGATACGATCATCTTTTCCGGGGATTGGCATGACAACCGTCATGCCATCCACGTTTCCACACTCAACTACTCGCTGAGCAACATGGAACGACTGGCAAACGAGTTTGAGAACTTCTACTTTATCCCTGGAAACCACGATCTCTACTATAAGGAGAAGCGTGAGATTTCCAGCATTGCAATTGGTAGGAACCTGAAGAACATCACCATCGTCAATGACTTTTTGACCGTCGGTGGTGTGACGTTCTGCCCCTGGCTGGTTGGTGATGATTGGAAGCGGGTTGCCAAGCTGGCCAAGAAGTCCGATTACATCTTTGGTCACTTTGAGCTTCCTCACTTTATGATGAACGCCATGGTGGAAATGCCCGACCACGGTGGACTGAATGCAGACCACTTTGACGATGTCACATACTGGGCATTCAGCGGTCACTTTCACAAGCGACAGGCCAAGCGGAAGATCTGCTACATTGGCAATCCCTTTCCACACAACTTCGCCGATGCGTGGGATGATGAACGTGGTATGATGATCCTGGATTGGGGTCAGGAACCCAAGTTCAAGGCATGGCCTGGTGCGCCCAAGTACAAGACGCTCAAGCTGAGTGAACTCTTGGAAGCGCCCACGGACTTTCTCGATGAGCGAACCTACGCGAGGATCACAACCGACGTGGGCATCAACTACGACGAAAGTCAGTTCATGAAGGACACCTTTCAGGCGCACTTCAATCCACGCAAGATTGACATCACACCAGGGGCCAAGGCGGAAGCCGATCAGAGCTTTGGTGATGATGTGCTTTTCCAGACTGTTGATCAGATTGTTCTAGAGGGTCTCAAGGGCATTGACAGTCTGACTGTTGATAAGGGTCTCCTAATGGAGATCTACAAGGGGCTGAACTAATGAAAGACTACAATCCGGACAAGGATCCCAGCAGGGCCAGCGTGGGAATTGATACGCCAAAGTTTCGCATCGACGACTGGCAGATCAAGCTGATCAGCGAATCTGACAAGCATGGCGACAAGAAGCCATTCCAGCACGTCTACGCCTTTGTGAAGAACAATCAGAGCATGAGCAGGCATGACTTTGAGACCACGCTGTCTTCGATTCGTGACATTCTGGATGAAAAGGGTGTAAACTCAGGTATCCTGATGTTCATGCACGGAACTTACGTCTTTACAGAAGTGCCCGTTGATTTGAACGCAGTCATCGTCAAGCTGGCTAGCGGGATTAATTTCAATGGGGAGGTAACCGGCTCGATGGAGAATCTGGAACTGGTGAACTCCCAGCTGGGGCGATAAACATAAGATGATCAAAATCCGCACCATTACAATGAAGAACTTTCTGAGCGTGGGAAACACCACTCAGGCAGTTCAGCTTGACCAGCATGGTCTTACTCTAATCCTTGGTGAGAACGTTGACCAGGGAAGCGCAGGTTCGCGAAACGGTGTAGGCAAGACCACGCTGATTCAGGCAATCTGTTACGCTCTATATGGCGAGGCCCTGACGGCAATCCGCAAGGACAACCTGATCAACAAGATCAACCAAAAGGGAATGGTTGTCTCGCTGGACTTTGAGATTGGTTCGAGAAGCTATCGTATTGAACGTGGTCGCAAGCCCAACTTCCTCCGCTTTTATGTCAACGATGGACTGGTAACACAGGACGGCGACAACGAGGCACACGGTGAAAGCAAAGTCACCCAAGAGGAAATCGAAAAGACCATTGGTTGCAGCCACACGTTGTTCAAGCATGTGGTTGCCCTGCATAGCAAGACCACACCCTTCTTGGAGCTCAACGCTGGCAATCAGCGGGCAGTCATTGAGGAACTTCTTGGTATCACACAGCTGAGCAGCAAGGCTGAGCAGTTGAAGGTGCTGGTAAAGGAAATCCGAGACGAGATCAAGGGCGAGGAACTTCGCATCAAGATCATGATGGACAACAATGACAGGATCCAACGGACTATCAATGATCTAAAGTTCAAGAGCTCGCTCTGGGACAAGGAACATATGAAGACCATGGAAAAGCTCGTTGCTGCCATTGGTCAGTTGAACGAGATTGATATCGAAACGGAGATCAACAACCAAAAGATCCTCGTAGAGTTCAATCGCATCTCCAATGAAGTCATGCGCTTTGAGCGTGATGCTGCCCGTGTGGAGCGAACCTTCAATACCGCGGACGCCAGTGTTCAGCGCATCGACAGTCAGCTGGCAACAGTTGAGCAAAAGAAGTGCCACACTTGCGGACAGGACGTCCACGACGACAAGCACCAAGAGATCCTAGCCGAGTTGCTTACTCGGAAGGAACGGTACGTGGAAGAGCGTAGGACGGCGGAGGAAGAGCTGTATGCGGCTGCGGTGGACCTTGAGAAAGCAATCGGTGAACTGACTGCACTGGGTGAGATGCCAACTGTCAGCTACTCCACAATGGAGCAGGCTCTCAATCATCGTCACACACTGGACAAGCTGGATGGTGACTTCATGCGCGAAAGTGTCAAAGACAGTCCCTTCTTGGATCAGATTGCCAACTTGATTGACACCTCTCTTCAGGACATCACATACGATTACTTGAATGAGCTGGTTCGACTCAAGGAGCATCAGGACTTTTTGCTGAAGCTTCTAACGGATAAGAACTCCTTTATCCGCAAAAAGATCATCGACCAGAACTTGAGCTACTTGAATGTTCGCCTCAACAGCTACCTGGACAAGATCCAGTTGCCACATGAGGTTGCCTTTCAGAGTGATCTAACGGTTGAGATCACCCGACTGGGCAAGGAATACGATTTCGCGCAGCTGAGCAACGGTGAGCAGAATCGTGTTGTGCTCGCACTTGCGTGGGCATTCCGAGATGTTTGGGAGACAATGAACAAGCCCCTGAACTTGCTGATGATTGACGAATTGGTCGACAGCGGCATGGACAGCAAGGGAATGGACTTGGCTCTCGAGATTCTGAAAAAGAATGCACGTGAGCGTGGCAAGAACATTTTCCTGATCAGCCACAAAGATGAATTGACGTCCAGGGTACCGAGGGTGCTACTCGTACAGTACGAGAACAACTTCACAACCTTCGTGACGGACACCGAGCAGAATGACTGATATCCTTTACAGTGAAGAAGATGCCAGTGTGAACTTTGTAACGCCTCATCCTCTGGGTGGGGCGTTCGAGTCTCGGTATGTTCGCCGCGAGCAGGACTACTTTATCACATACCTGAGCAGCCATAGCGGTTGCAACAAGGCGTGTCGCTTCTGTCACCTGACACAAACCCGTCAGACCATGATGGATCCCGCGACCGTCGATGACTACTATCTTCAGGCCCTTCAGGTGTTTCGCCACTACCGTCAGTTTGATGATGCAGGTCGCGTCAACTTCAACTTCATGGCCCGCGGCGAGCCACTGAGCAACCCATCGGTTCTGGAAAACTGGGCGCGGGTTCAGGCGCCTCTTCAGAGCTTGGCGAGCCAGCACGCCCTGGTGGCCAAATACAACATCAGCACCATTATGCCAGAGGAAATGGCCGACCGATCCCTCTATGAGGTATTTGGCGATAGTGGAGCCCAGCTTTACTATTCCCTCTACAGCATGGATGAGAAGTTCCGGAAGCGGTGGCTGCCCAAGGCCATGGGCGCGCATGATGCTCTTTACAAACTGAGCGACTGGCAGCAGAAGACCGGAGAGTTGGTCACCCTTCACGGGGCATTCATCGAGGGCGAGAATGACAGTTTGGAAGATCTGGAAAAGATCGTCATGGCGGTCATCTTCCGTGGGCTCAAGGTAAAATTCAACCTTGTCCGCTACAATCCCTTCAGCCCTGCCCAGGGAAAAGAACCCAGTGAAGATATACTTCACCGAAATTTCAACTACCTCGCAGAGGCTTTCGGCCATGAAAAGTCGAGAATTGTGCCCCGAGTTGGTTTTGACGTCAAGGCAAGCTGCGGTATGTTCGTCGATGCCCACCACAAGCCTTGACGCAATGGCTTCCCACTGGATCAAGCAAGGGATTGCTGACCGAATCTGGGGAGACCTCGTCCTAACCGTTGAGCTACGTCAATGGCTACGGGACAACCTAGGCCAGGAACATGGTGGTGATCTATGGTGGTGGGATCACTATCGGGAAGAGGATGAGGTAGCGATCTTCTTTCGAAAGCCCCAACATGCCGTAATGTTCAAGCTGGCATGGCTATGATTGAAGTTGAATCCTACTTCAATCTAGAACGCGGATTCTGCTTTGAGGAAGACGGTGGTATTCTGGTCAACGATTCCTGGAGCAAACATGATCCAGAAGATCGTCCCAGCATTGTATATCAGTTCAGGGGATCGCCCACTTGGCGCTTGTATCTGGCCGATGAAGCGCACCTTGATATCCGTGGTCGCTATACGATCCGCGATGGCAACAACAATGCAGTTGGTGGTCACTGGATAAGCCCTCGGATTGCCCAGTGGCAAACATGGATTTTAGGCTTCGAGGATCGACTGGATGCTCAGAGGTTCAAACTCAAATGGATGTAAAGCGCGCTCCTAGAATCCTATGTGAGATGCCCATCAAGGTTCCTATGGACAACCGCCATGACAGCAATGTTGTGTGGAATTGGCTGGTTGAGAATATGGGACCACACCGACAGCATCTTGAAGTGGATGATTGGCGCTGGTGGACCAGTCGTCGGGACCTGGTGGATGATGATTACCGCAGGGTATATTGCTTTCGCTATCCCAAGGACGCCATGTTGTTCAAACTCACATGGGGATGATCCAACAGCGCATAACGGGTTGCAAACACCTCCGCTATGGTAGATCGACCCTGTGCTTTCGACAAAGCGTCCAAGAATGGCTTGAGCATAGCATTGGAATCCACGGGGTGGCTTGGCACATCAAGCGTATTCCCAACAAACATGGCGAACATGATATTGTGCTGGTATGCGGTCGCCGCGACGCCATGATGTTTTGGCTGCGCTGGATGTGAGCGGCTGGAAGGTTACCTTTGAGTTCATGTCGCTTGTGGGCGTGGTAGGCGAAAACTCCCAAATCGTGTTCTACGACTGGTGCGTGTTGAACTTTGGCAAGCCCAATTACAGCGTCAGTGTTGGAAAGTGGCGCTGGCGTCTCAGGGGAACCTACCCCATTGTGCTCAGCTTTCGTTATCGCAAAGATGCCATGATGTTCAAGCTTCATTGGGCGGAACTGGTTGACATGCTTCCAAAGTCTGCTACATTCCTCGAGAGTGTAAATACGGAGTGAGCGATGAGCAGCAGACTTGATATCAGCAAGGTCAATCGGTATGAGGCCGATTGGGACCCCAAGACGATATTCTCAGGTTTTTCCATCCGGGCTGTTCTCGCTGGCACAACTGATATGGTCACGAGGATCACCGAACGATCGCGGCTCGCCAAGCGGCTGAAGCGCGAAATCGGGGACGAGGATGTGGACTGGATGCTCCAGGAACATCCACACAATGGCGAGGTCGAGCTCTACTTGAAGAACTCGGGTCCTCTGATCATGTGGAAGCTTCAAGACCATGAAGCCTTCAATAAGCTGTTCGACCGGGTAGAACAGCACGTGGATAACCTCGATGCAGTTTCAAACGACCCAGCGCCTGATCAATAACAAGTGGCGCTATCAGGCTAACTTTCTAGATCCCAAGGCGATGAAGCGAGCCCAGGAGTGGTTCGCTTTTCGCTCATCTGAAAAGGTGTGTGGAGAAGGTGCCAGCCTGTTTACCAATGACCTCCAGATCATCTTTGAGATCCGAGTTCACTTTGACACCACGTTGAAGTTTATTCGGGCCGCGCAGGAATCTTGATCTTGTAGATCTTGTGTAGCTTCTCGCCGTGGACCAGCTTTACCATTGCTAGGTCCATGGCATTGGTCAAGTAGAGTTCAGTGTAGACACGCTTGCCGTGGCAGTTCTTTTCCCAAACCAACTTGTAATCGCCCGCGCAGGTGTTGCGGAGCAGATCCCTCATGGACTCAACGATCCCTGCATTGGTACCTGCGATGTAGGGACGGTGGGCGGTCCTCTTCAGGAGAACCATAAAAGAGAACTTTCCATAGGGGAGGTTGTTACGCTCCAGCGTCTTCAAGGAAAGTTTGCTCATTTGTACTCCATGGAAAAGCCGTCCAGGACAACTGGACGGCTTTCTTTATGCAGTATTGACTACCCTAATGTCAATTTTCAGCACCGCCGAGTTTCCTCACTGCGGCCTTGTTCTGGGTAAAGAACTTCTCATGCGTTACGATGATGTAATCACAAGCCTTCTCGGTGTTGAAAGCCTTGCGATACGTCACGTAGCTGAGTCCCGTCATATCAAACTTGTCCAGGTTTTCTGCCTTGAATGCAGCCCAGCTTCCCTTGCGGGTGATCTTGAAGATCGTAACCGAAAAGTCCGTGGGATCAGCTGGTTCCTCAGTCTGATCAATCCACGTGTCCAGCTGCTTACAGCCTCCGTCAATGATCTGATGGAACGCGATGTCCGCGTAGTTCTTGGCTTCCAAGTTCAAGTGTGGAAGATCGTCAGGTGGGATGATGTCGCCCTTGGCTGCCCTCATCTGAATGTCGCTCATCGTGGCCTTGCGGAACACGTTCTTGCCACCCATGTAGGCACCGCTGTTGGGAACCCTCTGGAAGTTTCCGCCCAGCGTGGCACCGAGGAAAACGCAGATCTCGCGCTCCCAGCTGTTGCCCTTTTGCTTTGCCTTTGAGGTCATCATACTCTCCTGTTCTAGTCTGATATTTAGTGACAGAGCGCGGTGTGATGTCGCATGTTCCATGTAGAGCATAGGAGCAAGTTTGTGGATAAGAAAGTTCGTGATCTGACCGTAATGGTGGATATTCCTGTAACGGATCAGATGCGCTACAAGGAGTTCATGAAACAGGAACTCCACTATTACAATTCAATGATCGAGGTCCTCAGCCCAAGGGCACGGACTTTTCCGGAGACCATCTTGGCAATCCACAAGGATTGGGAAAATCTCTGGAACGCACTGGCCTTTGGTGGCCATGATGTCAAGCTCTATGAAAAGTTCGCCGACGATGCAGCTCTTCCGGTGGATTTGGAGCCCCATAGAAAGATGCTGTTGGGACGGGACAGCAAGGGTGTTCGCTTTCTAAACGAGCGTATGCTGAACATCCTAGGGGTAGCGGGAACCAAGAGTCTCATCCACCCCACGGTTCGAAAGAACATGGCAAGTCAGATGCTGGAGTTCTACAAGGACCAGGCAGCCAAGCTGATCAACCGAAACGATGAAGCTTTTGGTGACGAGGACCTTTACAGCAATCCTGTTGAGCTCCTGGTAAAGCATGATCTGGTAACCAAGCGCCACTTACAGATTCCCCGCAACATCCTGAACGCTGTCTACTATTACAAGGAGCGGGACTTCTCGGAAGTCTACACGCCCTACAGCGAGCGACCCATCGTCGTCCCCGGACAGGATCTGGAAAACAACAATCACTGGAACTTTATCATGCTGCACCAGCAGCCTGGCATCGAGGCCATCAACACCACTCCCTGGGTTGTTGACATCAAGTACACTCAGGTGCCATACTTGATCAAGTACCAGGATGTTGAGCAGCCCAAGACTGGTCGCATCTTCGCCACGATGAAGAAGCGCGCTTACTAAAATGGGGGACCTAGGTCCCCCAAGATCGATCTCAGATGTAGCTGAATCGAAACGCGATCCGCGTTTTTAACCGTGTGCATAAATAGAAAAATGCACACAGATCCTACTTTATAGCCCCTACCTAGCTCACCGGCACAAAACATAAAAACTAATGAGTCCGGGACGGATAAAGATCCCAACCCGGACCATACATAGCTAGAAATCCTAGATTATAGAGAAACCTGGCCCGGACGATTGACGGGATGGTAGCTGCTAGGGGCGAACTGGGTCCACCATTAGGTGGTATAGCGGAGACGCTTGCGACACACCAGTATAAACAAAGGCTACGGAGAAAACGTAGCTGGTGATCCGAGAAGCAACTTTTGGGTGCAAACAAGACTTTCCCCTCAAGCTCTGGTTCTTCGTAGGAAGCGAGGGTAAACCCATGACTGGGAACCTCGCAAGCGACCCATGCTACTTGAAAGGTGTGGATCACGCTACCGCCATATTTCAGAGTTCCTAACTGCAAAGCCGACCGGATGACCCCGGCGCTGATGTAATGTCAGTGTTAGTTTCAAGATCTTGCGACAACCTCCAACTGCAAGTTTTTACTCCCTCTTCATAGACCTTTTTATTTGGGTCTGTGTGGGGGGAGTAAAGATCATCTGCTTCCTACCTACTGCAAGCTCAACAATCACTCGCTTGCTCGTTCTTTCTAATTTCTGCCTTTTATTAGTTCTGGACATCAAAGCTACTTTTCAAAGAATCACTGAATTCAAAGCCAAAGTCAGACAGATTCCACTAGGATTCGTGAACATTCAGAAACATTGGATCCAAGGGATCTGAACATCTGATTCCAAGATATTCCGAACAATCAATTGTAATGATCAGCAACCAGAACCATGACTCTCATTCAGAGTCCTCCTGGAGTTCCATTTGACTGAATTCCGCGGATTGCTTTCTGTAGGTTAGTTAAATACAGCTATTAAAGGAGATGGTGCATGGAGATTTATTTTGATGGCGGATGTGCACCAAACCCAGGTGCGATGAGTTCCTGTATTGTAATCTGCCGCCCAGGGCAAAAGGCCCAAGCCTTTACTATGAAAGACCTGGGCCAGGGAACCAACAATGTAGCGGAGTGGTCAGCCCTCGTCTGGGCTGCTCTTTGGGCCAAAGACAATGGCGTTCAAAAGGCCACTATCTACGGCGACAGTCTCCTCGTTATCAATCAGGCCAGTGGAGCCTGGAAGATCAATAACCAGTTGCTTGCCAACTTGTTCAAACAGTTCAAGGAGGTCTCGAATGGACTTGATCTTGAGCTTTGCCATGTTTACCGGGATTCCAATCTTGCTGGTATCTATTTGGAGCACGGAACTCTTTAGTGCATCATAACGCCCGTTTTGTTGGTGCGTTCGATGTTTTCTTCAATGAGTGCCAGTGCCCATTTTCTCTGATTGGGTGTCATTGAGTACACTTGCTCAATATCCGCCCCACCTCTCATAAACCATGTGATCTGAACCAAGTTCTTTTCCATGGCCCTTGCATCATCGGCATATTCCTGAAGCATCACTGGTACTTCTTCAGGCTCCGTGCTCAAGAGCCTTAGGCGAAAAAATGGCTGGGATCAAAGACCATTGCGGTCTTCCATTCATGCCCACACTTTTCGTTGGCGCACTTGACTTCGATTTCCTTGGGGATTCCGCTTTCACTCAACAGCTTGAGCTTTTCGGTGATCTTCTTGATCGTTCCGCGGTCAGTGTTCTTGATGAACTCCTGAATGTGCTTTTTGTTGGTTACTTCCCCGGTGGGTACCGTTACGGTCTCCACACAGTTACCCAAAAGATCCAAGTTCAACTCCGCGATGCGTTCAAACGCAACGTTGAAGCGTTTCTGCTTGTCTTCTTCACTCATGTCAGTGTCCAGCAGATACTGAAACATCTTTGATTCCTCAAAGGTGGTAAGATCCAGCTTGGTCTTGTCCTCAAAGTTGTAAGGACAAACACGAATCACCAGGTCGTCAGAGACGCGGATAACCGTGTCCTCGGCTTTGATGGTTTCCGCAGCACCCAATAGTCCTCGGATGCTGGTGTCAGTGGAGAACTCATGCTTGCACTCAGGGCATGTTACGTTGACTTCCAGTGCGTCACCATAGCTTGCCAGCTTGATGGCTAGAAGCAATACGTCCATATCGGGAACGCTGATCTTTCGTGGTGCCTTGATTGCTGGAACGCAACTGCGAAAGAGGTTTTCCAGTGCATCGCCGTTGAGCAACGCATCGGGGTTCTTCAACACGATCTCATCCTTGGCAGTCATTGGGAAAACAGCAACTTCGCCGTTCATGGCAGTATCAATTTCACCTTTGGCAAAGAACTGTCCAGCAGTTGGAAGTGTCTGCTGAACGTTGGCAATGCGAAAGTGACCGGCTAGTGGATTGTTGGATTCCATTGATGCCTCCTATATTCACACATATTTACCACGTACTTAAAAGCCCTGGTTTATAGCCGTATAAATAATGGACACCACTGGGGAGCGCCATGTCTGACCTGACATATGAGCAGATGAAAGTTCTGTTCGAAAACCTACAAGATCGACTGGACAAGACCGCTGGCGACAAGCTGAGCCAAGAAGAGCTTGAGCGCATTCGCGAGATCCTGGACAAGACTCAAAAGACGATCGCCAAAAATCAAACGCAGGGAAAGTCCGCTGACCCCAAGTTGATCATCAATGAGTTCTTCAATCAGTGGCGTTCCAATGCACCTCTTCGCGAACTCACGGCTGCACAAAAGTCGGGAAATCGTGGCAATGGTCCGGTATCCAGTCCGGGCAACACCTTTATTGAACGACAGCTTCGCGACCGCGCGGCGGCCGAAAAGGCCACCAGCGATACCGTGGACAAGTCGGGAAAGCAGGTACAGACTGGATTCAAGCGTGCCGTTGGCGGTGTCAATGAGTTTGGTGGACACCTTAACAAAGCTGGTGACAAGATCAGTGGCTTTGTTAGTGCCCTTCAAAAGGGATCGCTGGGTGGCCTAGCCGGTGGTGCCGTTGACAAGGTTCTTGGCGCTGTTCAGGATCGTGCTGAAAATTACCGCGAGATGATCGCAAGTGGTAATGGACAGTTCACATCCATTCAGCAGATGACCAATGCGGTCAACGAAAGCCACATGACCATGCAGGAATTGGCCAAGGCCATGAACGGCAACAGTCAGGGAACTCGCATGTTGGGCGCAGCTGATTACGCCAAGCTGACCGGTGCGGTAACCAAGCAGACCAATGCCATTGGCAACATGGGCATGAACTTTGAGCAGCGTCAGGAACTCCAAGCAGCATACTTGGATACCATGGTTGGTCAGGGTAGAATCCGCAACATCAATGAAAACCAGATGGTCTCCGGCATCCTTGCTTTGAAGGCAAGTTCCGAGACCACGGCCAACATCCTAGGTATGACGCGAACTGAGGCACTGGCAGCCCAGAAGGAACAGGCGTCTGATCCGGCGATGGCCAATGTTCTGGCTGCCATTGGGGCCAATGGTGATCAGGCCAAGAGCATCACCGATGCGGCAGCCATCTTCCAGAACCAGTTTGGTGATGTGGGTAACAAGCTGTTCAAGCAGTTGACAGCAACTGGCACGGCCACCGGTGAAGCAGCAGAGTTCGCAGCAACTGATCAGCAGGCATTCCGCATGATCAAGAGCTTTGCAGACCAGGCACGCTCAGGCCAACAGATCGATCAAAAGTCCATCGCAGCGGCAATGAAGTCCTATGGTGACAGCACCTTTGGATCTCAGCTGAACTTGCTCAAGGGTCAGATGTCCATCTTGGGTGTGGGTTCTCCGGCATTTGATACGTCGCTGGTTGGTGCCCGCAACGCAAGGAACATTGGATCTGGTGAGATCGCCGATCCATTGAAGGATCCTGGAACCAACGCGGAACTGGCCGTACAGGAAGCATTGAGGGCATCCGCATCTGCGCTTCGTGAGGGCTTTGACACACTTCTAAATTCCATCTCCAACGAGTATGGTCCCCAGCTTCACAGTGCCATCATGAGCGCCATTGATATGGCAACCAAGCTTCAACAGTGGCTACGCGGTTGGCAGGCAATGCCCGGCATAACCAGCACGATTGGTATCGCGATTGCGGGCATCGTTGGTCTGACTGGTGCTGTTGGAATGGCAACCAAATCCTTCTCGATCATTGCTGGTCTTGGTGGTTCGGTTGCCAAGATCTTTGGCGGTGGTGCCGCTGGTGCAGCAGGTCGTGGTGCAGGAGCGGGAGCCGGTGGTGCAGGTGCTGGTGCTGGTGCCGCAGGTGGAACCTTTATTCAGCGCATGAGGAATCGTATGGGTGGAACTCCCAGTGCGGGAAGCCCCGGCGGTCCTGCTGGTCCTCCAAGGCCAAACGCTGGGGCAGGAGCCGCAGCAAGTGGTGTTGGCAAGGCACTCAAGGGTAATGCGCTGATTGGCAGCATCTTTGAGAGCATTGGCTACTTTACTGGCGAAAAGGAACTTTCCATGAAGAACCTGGCCAAGTCGGGTCTTCGTGTTGGTGGCGGTGCAGTCGGTGGTGTTCTTGGATCCGTTGGTGGACCTCTGGGAACCATCGCTGGTGGTATGGGTGGCGCCTACGCTGGTGACTGGATTGGTAACAAGGTCTTTGGTGCTGATGATCCCGGTTCGGCTGCCCGCATGGCCAAGGCTCGTCCCGATGGTCTCTATGGCGCAAACGAACTAGCTTCTAAGAGCGCCACAGGCGGCCGTAGAGACAACAAGGAAGTCTCGCGACCACAGAGTGCTCCACCGATCAAAAACGCTTCCGATGCTACTGGGCAGCGTTCCAAGCAGGCACTCAGCCCCGAAGCAATCAACACTCGTATCATGGCCGCGCAGGAACTCGCTGTTGGGCACTTGAAGGCAATGCGTGAGCAGGGTGATACCCTGAATGCTCTGGTCCGTGAAGAGATCGGCGTAATGCGTGCCTATGGTGAGCGCCATGCACGTCTTCTTGAGGATGCCAACCGCAATACTAGGATGATTGCCGACAATGCAGTCTAACAGGACAGCTAAATATCGCTGTACTTAATTGAAGGTAGCAGATGTCCTATAAAAAGCACATGCAGGCAGTTCCACAGGCACAGCGGCTACAAGCTCAGCTGGCCCGTAATCGCGATTCCTACTTTGATCCCACGATCGGGGGTAGCAGCGCCAACTATGCCAGTGTGTTGCCCGAAGTCTACGAAGGTTCGCCCATGCGTATTGACCGTTATGGTCAGTATGACAGCATGGACAGCGATGCGGAAGTCAATGCTGCCCTCGACATCATTGCCAACTTCTGCACCCAGAAGGACAGCAAGAGCGATGAGGTCTTTGACATCAAGTATCGGAAGGATGCATCAGAGACTGAAATTGAGATCCTGAATAACTGCCTGATGCAGTGGAGCAAGATCAACGACTTCAAGCGCAAGGCTTGGAGGATGATCCGCAACACGCTCAAGTATGGCGATCAGTTCTTCATTCGTGATCCAGAGACACTCAAGCTATTCTGGGTCTCGGCCGACAAAGTGGACAAGGTTCTTGTCAACGAGGCAGAGGGAAAGCAGCCAGAAGCTTATGTTTTCCGTGACCTAGATGTAAACTTGTCCAGCTTTACCGCAACGGCTCCTGATCAGAATGGTCAGAATCTTGTTGGCGGTGCCAGCCAGATGAACCTTCAGCGTCCCACGCGGGACATGAAGCGTTGGGGTTCGGGAAAGCCCAATGGTGGTCGCTTTGAAGGCGATCAGAGCCTAACGGCCATTGAGGCAACGCACGTGGTCCACCTGAGTCTTGGAGAGGGACTTGATGCCAACTGGCCATTTGGTACCAGCATTCTCGAGAGCGTTTTCAAGGTATGGCGTGAAAAGGGCCTCTTGGAAGAAGCAATCATCATCTACCGAATCCAGCGTGCTCCTGAGCGTCGCGTTTTCTACGTGGACGTCGGCGGTATGCCACTTCACAAGGTGGGCAGCTATCTGGAAAAGGTAAAGAACGAGATTCACCAGCGTCGCTATCCAAGTAGGACCGGTGGTGGTGCAAACGTTGGCGATGCAACCTACAACCCAATGAGCATGATGGAAGACTTCTTCTTTGCTCAGAGTGCTGAAGGTCGTGGTTCACGCGTTGAAACACTTCCCGCTGGTGAGAACCTTGGACAGATTGACGATCTTCGTTTCTGGACCAATAAGCTTCTGCGTGGTCTTCGTGTTCCTTCAAGCTATCTGCCAACTGGTCCGGATGATGGCATGCAGAGCTTTAACGATGGACGCGTGGGTACCGCATACATCCAGGAGTTCCAGTTTGCCCAGTATTGTAAGCGACTACAGAACCTCTTGAGCCCAGTCTTTGATGATGAGTTCAAGTTGTTTGTTCGTCGTCGCGGTTACAACATTGACAGTTCCATCTATGAGCTCAACTTCAACGAGCCAGAGAACTTTGGTGTGTATGCCAAGATGGAGCGTGATGCAGCGGCCATCAACGTCTACACTCCACTTGCGGAAATGAAGCACTTTTCCAAGCGTTGGTTGATGATCAACAAGCTGGGCATGACCGAGGACGAGATCAACGACAACGAGCGCATGTGGCGTGAGGAAAATCGTGATGCCACGGAGGGTACTGGTGCCGAAGATGGAGCCGGTGGTGGCGGTGCAGCTGGTCTTGACGCAATTGGTATTCGCCCAGGTGACGACATGGAAGAGCTTGGCGGCGATGAAGAAGGCGGCGAGGAAATGGACATGGGCGATGGCGGTGATGGTTCGGCCAGCCCCATTAGTGGTGATGAGTCAGCGGAGGATGAGGAATGAGATTTCTAGAGATTTTGCGCGAAGACGTCCAGAGGGTTCCCGATCAGGAGGATCAGGACAACTCAAATGGTCGCTATGAGGCATCCGAGGACGAGATCACCCATCAGGACATTGGCGACACAAGGAAGCCAAAGTTGACCCTGAGGATGATCAATCGCCTCAAGAAGATTCGCAGCACCAAGAACCTTGAGATGGCCAAAAAGCAAGAGCTCCTGGGCATCATGTATGGTATCCCAGCGGGTGACGAAGAAGTCTAAGAAAACAACTTGTCGGAAATCTTCTTAATCTGGGCGAGCTCGCGTTCGCCCAGTTTTTCTACCTGTGGACGGAATTTGGCTTTGAATCGCTCCGCAGCCTCACCATCGAGGGCCAACAAGTCGTAGCCCTCTTCACGTAGGTGTTGAATGATTGCCACGGCAAATATGGGACTCTTTCCCATATCACTTACCATGGCATCCATTATGGGTTCGGGTTGCTCCTCACCCCTTGTCAAGGCTTTCGCGGTAGCCACGATTGCCTTGATTTTGTCACTGTCCATGCCCAACGCGGTTACTCCTAGGCATTACTCTTACTGGCACCAATTGTAAAAATCAACCTGCGCGCTGGATTGCGATGACCTTCTTCAGACGGTCGCTGGCGCCATCGGTGTCGATGTCGCTCTGGGGTGCGGATTCCCGCGTGTCGCTGCTGATCACCTTGCGGGTGGAAGCCTTTCGAGCAGCCGGCTTGGCCTTTTCCACCGGTTCAGGACGCGGCTCTGCGACGACGACCACGCACTCGTAGTCAAAGGTGTTCTTGATCAGCGCAAACGTGGTTGCCTGATATTCCGCCGGATCACGCTTGGTGCGGTCGGGATATTCGGCGAAGAGATGATTGAGCGCATCGGTGAAGCCCTCGCCATCGGTAAATGACCACCGCTTGAGCTGCATCAGGTAGCGGACCACCGCCTGTGACTCGATATCGTCCCGTGGGCCCATCTGCAGATGTGTGAGAAAGGCAAGATCCCCGGTTTCGAGGAACTCCTTTACGTCACTGGCCAATGCTAGGTTAATTGCTACCATATACGATCTCCTTAGTTGCCCAACGTAGCACTGGCTTCCAATTTGTCAAACGTCCCAATCAGTAAATAACACATACGTTTCTGGGTGAACAGATTCCCCATATTCCTTTCGCGAAGGAGATAAAATGAAGAAGACCAATCTAATGGATATCATGGAGTCGCTGAACAGCGGTGACACGGATACCGCAAGCGCCGCCCTTCACGAGTGGTTTGTTGAGCAGGGCAAGCGCGTCCAGGCTGGCATCGACGGCGTTCCCGTTGAAGAGCAGCAAATCGTAGAAAACACCGAAGATGACGTCTTTGACGCCCTCGAGGAAATCTGCGATATCATCGCTACCACTGGCGAAGAGTCCGGTGAAGTGGAGATGGATTACGACGACAACCTGGGCAAGGTAACCTGGCAGGCTGTTCCTTATGGCTTCGCTGATCAGGCTCAGAGGGTTGCAATCCTCGATCAGCTCGAGGATAGGGCCGGTGATGTTTCTATCGTTGATTCTGGCTACTATGCAGATGATACGCGAGAGATTGGCGTCCTGTATATTGCCGGCGTTCTCGGTGACGAACAGGACCAGGCTATGATTGGTGAAGCGGGCGCAAAGGATAGTATCCTGGCAGCCAAGGCACGTCAGCAGGCTCCAGCAGCACAGACCGCTCCAGCAGCACCAGAGCCCACCGAGGCAGATTTTGATGCTGAAGAGTATGTGGATTCTGCAACTGTTGAGGAACTCCACGGCGAAGTTGAGCAGCACGCTGCTCAGACCGGTGGAACTGGACGTTTTGAATTCGAGCTCCACCCTAACAACAATACTGTGGTAGCGTATGCTCCTCTGGCTCCAGGAGCCGATGAGGATGACATGGTTCACCAGCTTCTGGGTATCGCGCAGATTCCCCCATATAGCGACTCGGTTTATTCGGGCAAGTGCATGGACGAGAACGACAACTGGTTGTTCTTCGCAGTGTTCGAGCCAGACGAGGATGACATCGGTGGTGGTGGTGAAAACCGTCTTGGTGAATCCGAGGAAGCAGACGAGGAAGAGGACGAGAAGATTGACGAGTCCGAGGACGCGTTGATTGCAGAGCTCAACGAGGCTTTCAAGGGTCTCGAGACTGTTTCTGACAAGCTTCAGAACCAAGAAGGTGCACAGGTTGGTGAGCAGGGCAAGGCTCCCGTCAACACCAAGGGCACGCTTCCCAGCCACAAGGGCAAGGATCGCCTAGGCGGTGACCCAGTGGAGATCAAGGGCAAGGGCCACACTGGTCACGCTATGGAAAAGTCTCCCAAGGTTGCGGACGTGAAGATTAAGAATACTGTTCAAAACGGTAAGGAAGAGCTCAAGAAGGTTGCCGACAAGGGCGACAAGAGTGCGCTTCTAAACAAGATGGACGGCAGTGTAAACACCACTAGCCCAATCAGCGGCAAGGGTGCGACCGGCCTTAAGAAGTAAGGCAAACGTGGGGAGAGGCAACTCTCCCCACTTTCTATATCTGAACAAGTTGAGACTCAAAAACACACGTTTTGGAGCCTTTTCCGCATAGTGGAAACAGGTTTTGATTAAATACACTGTGAACAGAGCCCGGCGATGTTCAATGTAACAAGGAGAGCAACCTATGAAGACGGTAGACCTGAACAAGGTTCTCGAGATGCTCATCAATGAAGAGCAGAACGAGGCTACTGGTCTTCTACATGAGTGGTTCGTGGAGCGCAGCAAGCAGATTCACGAAGAGCTAATGTCGGAAGACAATACGCTTTCCCAGGACATCGAAGATGACCAGGAAGCAATCGAGTCCGAGGAGTTCTACGGCGAAGCAGACGAAGATACGGATGCTGAAGGCGAAGAAGAACTTGACGGCGATGTGGACGCGGGCGACGAAATCGAAGGCGACGACACTGACGGTGAAATGGAAGGCCCAGGGGATCTATCCCCTGAAGCAGCCATTGGCGATACCATTGAGGACCTGGAAGCTGTTATGGCTCGCCTCAAGGCAGAATTCGCAACTATCACTGGTGCAGACGTTGCAGGCGACGAAGTTGCAGGCGACGATATGGACAATGAGTTTGGTGACGAAGTCGGCGACGACGCGGAAGTTGATGAGGCATTCGATGCTTCTGCAAACGATCATGTATTCACCAAGCAGGAAGCATCTTTCGCCAAGCAGGCTTCGGCCCAGTACCAACAGGGTACTGAAGAGGGCGAGTTTAACGCGTTCTACTTGGAAGGCGGCCAGGATGTAGAAGCTGGTTGGATCCTCTCCAGCAGCACTATTGGAATGAGCTCGGAAGAAATTGCTTCTGAAATTGCTAAAATCCTTCACCTCAACCCAACTGCTAAGGCAGACAAGGTTGGTAAGATCCAGTTGGCAAACGGTAAGAGTGCGGTTTATGCGGCATTCGTTATCGGTGGTGACCAGATGGGTGAGAGCGACGTCGTTGAGTCGGCAGACGATTTCGATGACCTAGAAGAGTCCTGGACGCTGGAGCCTGTAAAGGATCCAAACCTACAGGGCGGCAAGGAAATCGGCGCTGATGGCGCAAAGGTTAACCTGAACGACAAGAGCCCACTTCCTGAGCATGACGCAGATGCGCGTGTTGGTGGAAGGGCCGTGGAGATCAAGAGCGATCATCACGAAGGTCACGAGCGCGAAGCTTCTCCCGAAGTCAAGGGCCGACCACTCCTGAAGAACCAGGTTAAGAAGGCAACCGATGGCCGCACCAAGGTCAGCAAGGAAGGCGATAAGTCTGCCCAGCTGAACTCGAAGGCAGGTTTCGGTTCCGACAGCCCAAAGAGCCCAATTGGTCAGGCAACTGATCTTCGCGGTTCTGACTTCAAGAGGAAGTAAGCACTATGGCATTGGTTCTAACCGAAAAAATGAACTTTGACGAGGCCAAGTGCGTCGTCGAGGAGGGCGCAGAAGGCGTCGGTGGCAAGCCCAAGGACTTGTTCATGCGCGGCATCTTCGTCCAAGGCGGGGCAAAGAACCATAACCAGCGCGTCTATCCGGTCAACGAAATTCGTTCGGCCGTTGATAGCATCAATGAAACCCTGCGTAGGGGCGAAAGCGTCCTCGGCGAAGCAGATCATCCAGAAGAGCTAAACATCAACATCGACCGTGTCAGTCACATGATCACCGAGATGTACATGGATGGCCCCAATGGAATGGGCAAGCTGAAGATTCTTCCAACTCCTATGGGTAACATCGTCCGCACTCTCCTGGAAAACCAGGTAAAGTTGGGCGTATCGTCGCGTGGTTCTGGTAATGTGGATGATCGTGGAAACGTCTCGGACTTCGAGATTGTAACTGTGGACATCGTAGCACGGCCATCAGCACCCGAGGCTTATCCCAAGGCAGTCTACGAGGCTCTGATGCATCGTAGGCGCGGAGCAGTCATTGAAGACCTGGCACATGCCGTACAGCATGATCCAAAGGCACAGGGACATCTTGCAAAAGAGCTCCTGAGCTGGATCAACAACCTAAAAGCGTAAGGAGAAATCCAATGGATAATGGATTGAATTCGCTTCTAGAGTCGGGTCTTCTCAATGAGGACACAAAAACTGCTCTAGAGGAAGCCTGGAACGCAAAGCTGGACGAGGCTCGTGCTTCTCTTCGTGAAGACGTTGAGGCACAGGTTCGCGAAGAGTTTTCGGTTCGCTTTGAAGCAGACCGTAACGACCTAGTTGAAGCAATGGACCACATGCTTACCGATGCTGTCAAGCAGCACGCGGTTGAGTCGGTGGCTTCCACTAAGGCTCTCAACGAGGAGCGCACCAAGCTAACACAGGCCATCAAGGAGGCTCGCGCCACCTACAAGGCTAAGACTGCCGGTCATCTTCAGATGATGGAGCAGTTTGTGATGAAGCAGTTGGCAGAAGAGATCAAAGAACTCGCTGCCGATCATCGCGCAATGCAGGAACAGCGCGTTCAGCTGGCAACACAGATCTCGGAGAACAAGGCGTTCTACGAAGGTCAGCTGGCAGAGCACGCAAACAAGCTTCAGCAGTTTGTCATGACCAAGCTCTCGGAAGAGATTGGCTCGGTTAAGGCACAGGAAAAGAAGCTTGCAGAAGCCAACGTCGCTAACGCGAAGAAGCTTCGTGAACACCGCATTGCGATGAACGAGCAGACTGCTGCACGTATCAACAAGGTCGAGAGTTTTGTTCTCGAGCAGCTCAGCAAGGAAATTGGCGAACTCAACGAGGACAAGAATGCACTCGTCGACGCCCGTGTCCGCCTGATTGCAGAAAGCAAGACCAAGCTGGAAGAGACCAAGAAGGCATTCATCGCTCGCGCAAGCAAGCTGGTGGAGAGCACGATTGATTCTCAGATCCGCGGCGAACTCACCCAGCTGAAGGAAGACATCCAGGAAGCACGAAACAATATGTTTGGTCGCCGACTGTTTGAAGCTTTCTCTGCAGAGTTCATGACCAGCTACTTGAGCGAAGGTTCGGAAGTCCGCAAGTTGCAGACGCAGCTATCGGAATCCGCAAAGCAGCTCAATGCAGCCAACGAGATTCTGGCCGAGAGCAAGGCAGAGGTCCAGGCAAGCGCACGTCGCGCAAAGCTGGCCGAAGAGCGTGCTCAGCGTGTCCAGATTAAGAACGAACTTCTCTCCCCACTAAGTAAGGAGAAGAGGAACGTGATGGAAAGCCTTCTCGATACCGTGAAGACAGATAAGATGAAGGAAGCATTCCAGAAGTACCTTCCAACTGTCCTCAATGAGGGCATGAGGAGCGCAAACCAGGGTCGTCGCACGCTGTCTGAGACTGCTGCCGAACCTACAAAGACGGTAGCTGTAACTGGCAACCGCGTCAACCCACTTGCTGAATCTGCCCGCGCGGAGGAAGTTGCTGTGAATAGGTCCTCGACCGAAATTGCAGAGCTACGCCGACTGGCTGGAATTGAAGAATAAGGAGAAACTTACCAATGACTAAGCTCTTTGAAAGCAATTGGAAGGCCACTAAGGACGCTCTTTGCGAGGGTCGTGACCTTCTGGTGAACATGGACGGTTCGGCGAACCCAAACAAGAAGAAGGTCATGGAGACCGTTCTTGAGAACACCCGCCAGGACCTCATGCGTCGCAACCCACTGATGGAGACTGCATCGGCAGGCGCAACCGCAAGCGGTAACGTCGCAACGATGAACAAGGTCATCCTTCCAGTTCTGCGTCGCGTTATGCCTACTGTTATTGCGAACGAGATCATCGGCGTCCAGCCAATGACCGGTCCAGTTGCACAGATCCACACCCTGCGTGTTCGCTATGCGGACAACGCTGCAGGCGTGCAGGCTGGTGCAGAAGCCCTGAGCCCATACGAGATTGCTAAGGCATACTCGGGTAACGGTTCGCCAAACTTCGACGCAAACGGCAACCGCCTTCGCGTTGGCCCAGCATCGACTGCGGCACTTGAGGGTCGCGCAGGTAACCGCCTGAGCATCCAGATCCTGAAGGAAACCGTTGAAGCTCGTACGCGCAGGCTGTCGGCTCGTTGGACCTTTGAGGCTCAGCAGGACGCACAGGCTCAGCAGGGCATCGACATCGAGGCAGAGATCATGGCTGCTCTCGCACAGGAAATCACCGCAGAAATCGATCAGGAAATCCTGAACTCGCTGCGTATGCTTCCAGGTGCGGCAACGTCCAGCTACGACCAGGCAAACGTTTCGGGTACCGCAACGTTCGTTGGTGACGAGCACGCTGCTCTCGCAGTTCTGATCAACCGTCAGGCAAACCTGATCGCACAGCGCACTCGTCGCGGTGCAGCTAACTGGATCGTCGTTTCGCCAACCGCGCTAACGATCCTTCAGTCGGCTACCACTTCGGCATTCGCTCGTACGACCGAGGGTGTGTTTGAGGCGCCAACCAACACCAAGTATGTTGGTACGCTGAACAACTCGCTTCGCGTTTACGTTGACCAGTACGCACAGGACGACACTCCAGTGCTCGTCGGCTACAAAGGCCAGGGCGAAATCGACGCAGCGGCATACTACTGCCCTTACGTTCCCCTGACCTCGTCGGGCGTTGTTATCGATCCACAGACTTTCGAGCCAGTGGTTTCGTTCATGACCCGTTATGGATATCTGGAGCTCACGAACAGCGCATCGTCGCTGGGCAACGCTGCAGACTACCTGGGTCTGGTTGCGATCAACACCGCAAACTTGAAGTTCCTTTAATTGGTGCTGGGGGCTTAGGCCCCCACACTTTGAGGAATCCAAAGATAGAAAAGGGCGACCGAAAGGCCGCCCTTTTTTGTGAGTGAATGAAACGATCAGTTCTTGGCGTTGATACGCGCCTTGATCGCTTCCTTGCTCACTTTGCCGTAACGCTTTCGCGCTTCGACGTTTTCGGCCGGCTCCGGTGGAAACGAAAAGTAGATCGCTGCCACCAGGGCAAGGAGGACGGCAATAGCCAGGATCGTGTGAAGATCCAGGTGCATTACCAGGCCATCTTCACAGTGCGAACGCTGATATCCAGCGAGGCAGCGATCTGCTCGTCGGAGACCTGGGCGTTACGCATGGCCTTGATCATCACGTTCTGCGCCTCGGTGGGCAGCGGATCAGCCGAGGTCTCGACCGGGCCACCATCGGTTGCCGTGGTCGTTGCCGACTGGACAGCTTCCTTGGCCTTGGCCACGAACTCACCCGACTCCACGCCGGCCTTGATCTTGTTGGCATAGCCTGCCAGCGAACCGAAGACGTTGGCCACAGCCGGAACGACCATTGCCTTCACCATCGAGACTGCCTGGCTTGTCTCTTCCGTTGCGGCAGCCGAGAGATCGACTGCGGCCTTCTGTGTCTTTTCGAACATAATATGCCTCCTTGCTTGACTCAATGTAGCTGACTGGGGCCCAAAGTCAAGTCGTTATTTTAGACGATGAAATGAATGCCAATACCAATAAGGCACAAGCCGCCCAGGACTTCTGCCCATTTGCCCCAATGAGCACCCAACAGGGCACCAGCGCGGTAACCAAACACACAGAGCACTCCCGTGATCAGGCCTATCAGGGTGGCCGCCAGTAGCAGCGGAAAGCCTAACAGTGGTAGCGTGATACCAGCAGCGATGCCATCTACACTGGTGGCCATTGCGGAGCTCAGAAGCCCCAGGAACGCCAGGACGACCCCCTCAGGTCGTGGTGGCTGTCCAGTTAGCGGATCTTTGTTTCTGCTCTCCCAGAGCATCTTACCGCCGAGCATGACCAGCATCGTGCAGGCAAGATAGGGAGCAATATCCTTCCACTCTTCCAGAATGTCACCAACTACCCATCCAACGATGATTGCCAGTGCATGGAGAGATCCAAAGACCAATCCTGTCCAGAGTGCGTTGCGCCATTTGTGCGACGTTCCTGCGCCACGACAAATCGACACGGCGAAGCCATCAGCGGAAAGCGCCAAGGCCAATAGGATGAGGGTCAGCATACGATCTGGTTAACATGCTGGCGCCGTGGGGACGATATTTAGTCACAAAAAAGGGCGACCCGAAGGCCGCCCTCTTTCTGGTATTCCGCTTGGATTAGAAGCGGAAGCCGAAGCCTGCCATGACCTGGTCACGACCGCCGAAGTTGCCTTCGTACTCGGTGCGGCGATACTCGCCGGTCAGGTACGTCTTCTGGGTCAGAGCGAACTCTGCACCACCGCCGAAGCGAACGCCCTCGAGATTGGTGTGACCACCAAAGCCCTCGACGCGAGTCGTTGCGTAGCCGACCTTGCCGAACAGCATGGTGCGGGGAGCGACCACGTAGCCGACGCGAGCCGAAGCTGCCAGGTCACGCGATGCCTTCAGGCCGTAGCCCTTGATGGACGAGTCCTCGAGCGAGACCTCACCACCGATGACTGCGCCACGGTATGCGAAGTCGTAGCCGGCGACGCCGCCGTATGCGACGTCTTCTGCGTCCATGTAGTTGTCATAGCCGACAGTTGCGCCGATGCGCGGACCGGTGAAGGCCGAGTCATCGCGGGCGTCCTGTGCCATAGCGGGTGCAGCAACCATAGCTGCGAGTGCGGCGATAGCCGCGAGTGCAATCTTCTTCATGAACTGGAATCCTTTTTTGTTCATCGTTAGAATGTTATTTATACACGGCAGGCCGTTTAGAGCAACATTAGAATTGCCTTTGAGTTGGCTTAGGGTGTAGGTGTTGTATTTAGAGCACTCCTAATGGAGCCCAGATCCACCATACTCTCTACATCCAGGACCATTCGGGCACGGAGAGCCTGCTGGCGATCCATCATCCCAAACATTCCGTTGAACTCTCGAAACGTCCTCGTCTTCACACCCAGCTGCCTGAGCTGCGCGCGAGCTTCCATAACGCGGTCCATATCCACCCAGTTGCTTCCCTCGGAAGGCTTGAGTTTGATGATGTACTCAATGTTGTCGATGACACCCTTGCCGTGCATGACGTCAATGAATGTGGGAGCAGACTTCATGGTCTTCTCAGCCTCACTCTTCAACGCAATGTTCTTCAGAAAGCTGCCGATATCAATGGCACCGGTTTCCTTCTCGACCATCTCAACCTCAACAATCTCCCAGCTGTCGGGAAGATTGTGATTGGCGTTGACGTTCCACTGTTGGCGGTATCGGAGGAAAAAGGAGATCGCGCTTTCGGCACTGGATTGCTTTTTCCAAGTTGTGCCATCATCGGCAAAACGAGAATAGCGAGGATCACCATTCCAAAACTTGTTGGTCAGCTTGTCACGAACTTTAAAGAGCTTTTTACTGGCCATCAGCACTTCCCCACTGGGGTCATGCGCGCCAAGCCATGAGGATCATCCTCGCTGGTCTGAATCTCGCCGTTGTCTTCTTCGGTTTCCATCCGCTGACGCGAGATGTTTTCCTTTACCTTCTCTTCCACGAAGTCACGATGTTCTTCAGGCAAACAGGCAAGTAGTTCACCGGTGACCGTGCTGAGTGCAATCAGCATTTGATTCTGTGCGAGCGTTACGTCCAGATCGTCGCCATACTTGTCAATCAGCATCTGGACAATTTGGCTGATTGCGGACATGCCAGCCTGCGAAGCTTCATCAAGCTTCTCGGCCAACTCTTGGTCAATTTCGTCGGACACTTTCTACTCCACCGGAGAACTATTACTCCTGGGTGTAGTTGGTGTACGCCTTACCCGTCGATATTAGAATCCATATTTCTTGCGGCGGATCAGTTCCTGCAGAACGTGCTCAGCATAGCGGCTGTAATCGTCCTCGTCGTCGTCGTAATCCGTATAGGAAGTCCTGACGTACTCGTACTCACCGTAGCGATTACGAGCAGCAACCATGCCCTTTCGAGCAGCGATCGTGTGAGCAATCTGCTCACGCTCGTGGTCGCTTCGGGTGTTGTTCATGGCATCAAGCAGGTACTTGATGGGAGCCTTGTGAAGCCACTCGTTGAACTGATCTTGCTTTTCCTGTTCCTGAAGACGAGAAGCCATTTCCGGCAGACTCATCACATCATCGGGATCCAGAGCCTTGCAAGCCTTGAAGTCGATGCTGATCTTGTTCTTGGTGATCGTGGCACAGGGATTGGTAACGCCCATACCAGCGAGTGCCTTGCACATGAACCGGTCCCAGTCTCCCAGGGCCGTGATGTCATCGTTTCGCTGCACCTTCTGAACAAGGTCGATCAAGATCGCTCCCCACGCTTGCGCGAAGTCGCCGGTCTTTTCCTTGATCGCATCGTTCCGCATGGCGTTTTGTTTTGCCACGCTCTCAACATTCCGCTGGTGCTGAGCCATGATGCTTTTGTTGGCTTTCTCACATTCGCGGAGTTCCTGACGGACCGGAGCCAGATCTATATCGCCGCTGAGCTTGACCGCGCTGACCATCTTCTTCAAGATGCTGAGCACCAGTTCATTCTCAGGTTTGATGCCCTCGGTCATGATGGCCTGTAGCTCATGAGGATTTACATCAATTGCCTGACCGATCTCCTCATAGCGGGGATCCACGTAAACGGCACGGAGAAGCGGCTCACGAGGAGGGGAGACTTCCGCGCTGCTATTGGCGTGCTTGAGTGCCTTGTAGCTTTCATTCAAGGTCGTGAGTGTGCCAGGATTGGTGGCGTTGGTTTGCCCTTTGGGCTTTGCCTTTTCCTTATCCTTTTGGTTGGTCTTCACTCTCGATCCCTTGAGCTGTAGAGCTTTCAGGATAGCAGCCTTCTGGTCATCGTCAACCATTATTCCTCGTCCTCGTCCAACATGGAGCGGTCACCCAACTTGTGGTAGACGTCCCAGTGCTTTACCTTCAGAAGTTCTTTCTCACTATCACTTAGCTTCTCGAGAGCAAAGCGACGCATCTCAATCTCATCCTTGCTTTCAGGATCAGGCACGAATGTGTTCACGCTGGTTTCAACAATCATCAACCGCAAGCTGTTGGGGTCAATGCCCGATGGACCACAGTTGGAACGAACGCTCCTCATGTGGCTCATGATCACCGTCATGTTTGCCTCAAAGTGCTTGACGTCAAAAGGATTGTCGCTGATCTTCAAGTTGATGTTGGAGCCATACTCGTAGTCATCGTCATCATCCCAGCCGTGACCAACCGTTGGACGAGTCCTCCGCGCAATAGCACGAAGGCGAGCCCTAGGATCTTCTGGTGGGCGAAGTGATTCTAGGTACTTCCAGGTTCCCTCGCGGGTCTTGCCCTGGATAACGTAGAACTTTCCCTCTTTGAATGACATCAGCAATCCCTCATGGGAAGCCGGTCACCTCAAGATGGCCGCCGGCTTCCAGTTCCGAGTCCAATGCTCATCGGTTTGAACATGACCCTTTCGAACATACTTTGCAACATTGTCGGCGAAATTGTCATTATGGAAACGCTCTGTCAATTGCATCACGAAACCTTCGCGGGCAGGACCGAGTGCGCTGGGTTGCCGGATGGCTTCATCAAACCACTGAGTTATCTCGCGAACACTTCCAAACACACCACGGAACAGCAGAGGAACGGTCAGGAAACCAGCCTGCTCGGCAAACAACGTGCGCTCATCCAGGCTCATCCAGTAGTCGTCCTCGCGGACGTTGAAGACCCTGTAGGTTTCATCTTCCTTCAGGGGATCGTATTGGATGCTGTGAATTCCATAGAGGTCTTCCCCATACGTGAACACGTTCGCGTTTACGTTAAGGGTCTTCCAGGCATGATGCTTTTTGACCATAGCGAACCAGCCCTGTGTGGCCGGCTGACCGGTGGAGCGCGCAAAGACATCACCTTGCCAGAGACAGGTGTTGCCACCGTCTAGCTTTTCGCTGATACCCACTTCCACGCCCACAAAGCGTTCGGGGTTCTGATGAGTGCTGTCATCGCGGTGGACTTCCGGAGATGCCACCCAATGTGGACTCGACGGATATTTGGGAGGATGAATCATAGTCCAGTCGACTTTCGGAACTTCTCGAACTCTCCCTCAACCCAATCCTTCATCTCTTGAAGATAGGAGTTGGTATCGTGACCAAAGAACTTCTTGGTCTTGCGGAATATCGAGCGGGCTTCAGTACCCCATTCGGTTTCGTGATTGATGGAATAATAGCTGGAGTGAGCAGTGAGCTCGCCGATCTTTTGCTGGCCCACGTAACATGCCAGCAGAATGCGGGGTGAATCATCACCATGAACCGGCGGTGCAGGATCCTGTTGACCAAACGTGCCGTCCCAGCCAACCGAACCAACGTCTTTCCAGACAAACTGCGTCACGTCTGATCTCCTTTCCACACCTGTTTAGCGTGGAAAGGAGATCTGTCAACAGCCTCGGAGCATGATGATCGTTTGTTCGACCATTTTGTCCAAGTCATCGAAGACTGGAACGTGCTGCATCATTGCCGTTTGTTCAATGATATCAAAGCGTCGTGCATAATTGGGGTGGGTTCCGCACATCAATCCACCGACACGGATGCGCTCCATTGCGCTTCCATATTCCATCAGGGTGATGGGGCAGAGAGTCTCGCTGGGAAACCAAAAGAGGTTGAACTGACAGATCCGGAGCGCGTGGTATTCCCAGCGGATCTGAATGCGGGACAGTTCTGCCCCTGCACTCATATCAAAGTCCGCACGACGCGGATTGTAGACAACAGCATCGGTTTCCGCTGCGATACGTTCCGCAACAGCCAGTTGCCAATCGGCGCAATCCGAAATGCCGCCGGCCAGAAAGATGCTCTTCTGAAACGGGTGTTCCAGCTTTTCAGGGCTGGTGATGATCCGGCCCATTATACGAGGTTCACCAGCTGGCGATAGGGCGCACCATCGAATACATCGCGAGCCGACGTTTCGATTTCACGAACCAGCTTTTGCAGGACGTCGACCTTGAAGCCACGCTGCACGAAGCCATCAACGGCCCACTTCACGCAATAGTCGCTGGCAACGCCCATTACTTCGATGGTCGAAGTGGTGGCCTTCATGTCTTCGAAGAACTTGTCACGCGCCCAGGTCACCGTTGGGTTGCGATCGCCATAACCGGTATTGCCGATCAGGACGTCGTCATCTTCCCACATCGAGAACACACCTTTGATCAGATCGAGCGTTGCGATATCACCGCTGACCAGTGAGGGGTTGAACACGTTGGCATGGCCGAACGTTCCACGAACACAGTGGATTGGAAATTGCTTGCTTTCGGGGAGATCGAAGTAGGTTGCCTGGTAGTGCGTGTCGTATGTGAACAACACACCCGAGTATTCATCGGGGTCGAGATTTGCCAGGAACTTGATCCCAGGAACGATGATGTCTTCGGCGCCGGCTACATAGAGTGCGCCATCGGGCATCACGAAATCATACTGGGTATCGACGACAACTAGGAACTTTTTCATACAGTCCTCCAACTTTCATTGAGGTGTTTGGGGTGGTAGTTCAACCTTTCGATTAACTACCACCCCTATTTAACCATTATGGCACACTACACCAGTTTTGTCAACCGGCGAACTCCGTGATGCCCAGGAACTCGCTAACATCCTGACCCAGCGTGACGTGAATCAGATCATGCCCACGCGTCATGTGCTGGTGATTGGGCGTGTCATCGTCGGTTTCCGATGAGCTCCAGATCTCCGCAGTGGAAACCTTGAACAGGAGACCGCGGGACTCAAAGCCGGCCAGCTTCTTCATCTTGACGCGATTGCGCTTTCCGCCGTCCAGCAGACCACGATCCTTGCCCTCACTGGTGTCCCAGTAGCCGCGCTCCTTGAGCACGTCGTCGGGGATGATGCTGCCCTCGCTGACGTAGCAGGCGACTTCGCCCTCGATCCAGCGGTAGTTGCCATCGTCGTCCTTGTTTGCGATGACCCGATGGCCCTCGCTGGTCGTCACGATGGAGAGCTTTTCGCCGTAAGGCTCAACCTTGGTTACTGTCTGGATGGTCGCGGTCATTGTTCTTCAGCCTTTCCAATTCTTGTCGATTGCGTTCGTTGCGATCCTTGAGGTCCGCAATGTAGAGATCCATATAGGCTCTGTGCTGACCTGTATAGAAGCCGGTTGCAAAGACTGCACCCATTATCAAGATCGTTAGGGCCAGGAACATTAAGAACGGAATGTCCATTACTGGTTGTCCAACCAATTCATGAAGCTGTGGATGCCGCCGCGCATCATCCGGCCCTTGATCTGCCAGGTTCCCTTGGTGGGATAGAACTGGATCTTCATCTGGCCCTTGACGATATTCCATGTGCCGTTGGGATCGGGCGTCAGACTGTCGACTTTGGCGCGAACGTCCTCGATCATCGAGCCTGCCTGAGTGCTCCGGGCCTTGCGCTGCTCGCGCTGCATATCCTTCATATCATTGAAGATATCGCCCATATCACCCATTAGCTGTCTCCGTGCTCGACCTTGAACTCATCGGGAAAATGCTCCTCGACCAGATCATGTATTACAGCAGGAACCCAACGTTTCCAACCATCATCTCGCGTTACGAGAAACTGGCGGAGTTCAGTGGCGCTGGGAACGTAGTTCTGCGTACGGTCGACCAGATGAAGCTGCCGAAACACACCGTTGGGCATGTAACGCTGGATGAACTCATCGGGCTGATCGTCAGCCGGCGAACCACACTCCTTGTTGAAGTAGCGACCACGATACCAAATGGCATCGGCGGGCGAACCAGTGAAGTAATCGGTGGGCTCGGGAAGTCCCATGCCGCGCACCTTCTTCAGCAGGTAGTCGCACCACTCATTGGTGTCGCGGGTTGCACCAAGGTCGGCCACTGGGACCAGCTTGACACGCTCGCCGTAGATCCGCTTCCACATCTGCATCCGCACTTCAACGGAGAATGGGTTGCTGATGCTGATTGGCTTGTCGGCCGAACCACAGGCGAGGATCACCTCATCGTAGTTGGCCGTCATGATGTTGGCGATGCCCGTGTGGCCGAGGTGAACCGGCTGAGTACGCATCGCTGCCCATGCAACGCGCCGCGTCATTACGCACCACCCTGCTGGCCGTAGCGACCTGCGATTTCCCACTGAGCATCGCTCTGCAGCTTGCTGGCCTTTTCGTTGACGCGCTTGAGCTCTGCGCGAAGGTAGATCAGCTCACCCTCCATTGCAAAGTACCGCTCTTCGCGCTCATATGCTGCCAGGCCCTGCATCATGAGTTCGAAGTGGTTGAAGGCCATTGGATACTTGGCCGCCAGTGCCTCGATGGGCAGTTCCAGATGAAGATCCGCGATGGGGAGACGCTTGATCTCCTGAATGTCATCACCGGCCGCCAGCGTGTTGACCTGACCCGGCGTCAGTACCGCATAGTAGCAGACGTTGGTCACGTGGGCCCTGGTGTCCGTCCGGGCGTTTGCACGAACGTCGAACAGCTTGAGCTGCTCCGGATACAGCTTGACCGAGAGTTCCTCCATTGCCTCACGCATCGCGCATTCCAGGGAGTTCTCACCCTCGTGGAATTCATCAGCGATGTACTTGAGATTCAGAAGCTTGTCGGCCACTGCGCGAGCCAGCTTCATCTCTTCGGTCTGACCCTCTTCGACGAATCGCGCTTCCATGAAGCCGCCCGGCAAGCTGTCGAAACCGGGATAGACCCACGCACCATCGCTCCGAACGCCGATGATGATTTCCTTCGCCACCGGGTCGATCAGCAGAAGTGTTGCGGTTGTGCTGGTTGCACGGAATGGATAGATGTATGCCATTTAAGCCTCCTGTATGGTGAGCCGATGGCAGCAAATATCCACCTTGGCCCAAGTTGCGCCGTTCCAAGCCTTAAAGGCTTCTTCGTATGTCGTAAACGGTCCGTAGCTTTCCTGAGTGCCCTGTTCAAGCACTAAAAAGTCCGTGTTGGTGTAAATTCCGCCCTGAACCAAAAACATGCTCATCTCCGCATTAGCTTCTCGAGCATTAAGTCCTGCTTCACCCTTTTTACAACCTGTTCCGGGTCTTCGAGCCACTCTTTGAGCTTTAGGGCAACTGCGGCAGTCACTGCGTCCTTGACATCAATCTCCGCTTCCTTGCAGAGCTTCTTCAAATCCTTGGTGTCCTGCTGATTCAGCCCAACCATGACCGTGACGTCGCGATCCCTGCCGGAAAGCCAACTGGTGTGCGTCAACGTGGTCTTGCAATGGATACACTTTCCATTGCTGCCGTAGAGCTGGTTGCGTGTCATCTTGGCATTGCACGTGGGCGACGTACAGCCAAAGAGTGGATTCGCCATCAGTCCGCTTTGACTGAAATCGAAATGTCGTTGAGCTTGGCCGGAACGTACTGGTTGTCCATGTAGCCCGTGGTCGTGCTGTCACTGATGTTCAGCTTGAACTCCTCGGGCTTGACATCAATCTCGTGAGTGGCCGCCATATGCTGGACGAGGATCTCACGGATTGCTGCTTCATCGAACGTGTAGGTTGTGGTTGTCTTGACCAGTCCGACCATCTTCTCTTCCTCCTAATAGACCACTGTGAATGAGGGTTCGGCACAGACATCAAACTTTCGATGTCGCATACTGTCAATGAGAATCTTGGCTTGCTTTTGGGTCAGCCAAGTGGCATCCTCTTTGACAGTCGTGAACGGCCCGGTGTTTCCTCGAATCCAGCTTGAGTGACCACAGTACCACTCTCTGGGTTCACCTAGCTTGAAGACGAGATGTTTGCCCTTCATACGAACACCGGGGCATCCTTCATGCCGTCTGCACCAAAGATCTTCCTGTAGCGGTCGACTTCCTTTTCGGGGCCAGTGGCCTTGGTGTAATTGTCGCTCAGCTTGACCGCGGGATGACCGTCAGCTTCAACGACCTTACAGACCAGCGAGAGCGGATCCAGCGAATGCTCCCCACGCGGATGGCAGCCCTTGAAATCGTTGGTAAGCATCGTGCCCCAACCAAAGCCAACGGTGACCTGATCCTTGTAGGTGTTCCACAGTTCGATGATGTTGTCGACGTCCAGACCATCGCTGAAGAGAACCAGCTTTTTCTTGGCGTCAACGCCCATCAGCTTCCACCAAGCAATCAGTTCCTCGGTGGCCGCATGGGGCTCCTTGCTGTCGGGACGGAAACCACGCCACTGACTGATCCACTGCGGTGCATCCTTCAAGAACTGTGTGGTTCCAAAAGTGTCCGGCAATGCGACCAGGAGGTTGCCCGAATACTCGTTCTGCCACTGCTTCAGCACCTCGTACTGGACAGCCTTCAGATCTTCGTCCTTGCCGCCCATTCCGGCCTTGATTGCCGTCAGGGTCATGGGCAGTTCGTGTGCGTTGGTGCCGATTGCCTCAAGGCCCAACTCGGAAGCCAGGTAAGCGTTGCTGGTGCCTGCAAAGCCATCGCCGAGGACTTCCTTTGCTGCGCTGACCGCCCATTCCTGCCAGAGAAAACTGTGGCGACGACGGGTGCCCATATCGGACAGTCCCTTGACGCCCGCGGCCTTGATGCTTTGCAGCTTGCCCCACAGTTTGGTCTTGGCACACGAGTAGAGAACGTCGAGTTCGAACTTGCTCAGGTCGGCCAGTGCTGCGCGGGTCTTGAGTTCCGAGACGATCGAAAGCGCGTGGATTTCCCACAAGCTGGTGATCATCCAGGGACCGGTGAACCGGAGAACGTAGTCGCCATCACTGTTCTTGCTGAGTTCATATTCGGGCAAGTGGAGCCGGCGAAGATGGTCGATGAACGCTGGCTTGAAGATGCGCTCCTGACCATAGAATGTCGCACCCTGGAGCCAGATCAGTTCCTTGGGCGTGAACCGCAAAGTGCGAACATGATCCAGCTGGGCGCGGAGTTCTGCTTCGTCGATGATCTTGCCGAGATTCACGGACTTGGTCCGGTTCTTCAACTGCAAGGTGATCACGTGCATGGGGTAACGCTCATGAATGAACTGGAGCATCAGCAGCTTGTAGAAATCGTCGTCGAGAAGCGAGCGCACGATGGGATCCATGCGCCAGTTATGATTGTGGGCGCGTGTTGCGAGATCGACCATTGGAGCCTCCTATTCAGTTACAAGTGGTGCGATAGCAGGTCTCCCCACTATCGCAACCAGTTTGTTAGGCCTGGGCTGCGGTTGCAGCCTCAAGGGCAGGAGAAACAGCCTGCGGCCGACCCGATGCGTCCAAGACGCTCGAGGGGACGAACAGCCGATTGTCGATTTCCGACAGCGCCGCGTAACGGTCGTGGATCTTGTTCTGGATGTTGACCGGGTTCATGCGCTTGAACCACGTTGCGCCGACCCGCGTGACGACCGAGTTGAACACCTGCATGGCGCGCTCGTCATCGACCAGTTCCAGTGCATCACGAACCTGGCCAACGCTGGTGTCGCTGCTGATCACCCGATTGTCCTGCAGGATATCCGAGATCGCGTTGATCATCAGGTCCCATTCCAGGTAGCTGGCACCCAGCTGGGCTTCGTCACCTGCGCTGATACCCAGACCATCGGTTGGCGTTGCGCGCCACGTGGTCTCGGGAACGCCCACGTACTTGCTGATGAACGGAACTTCCCAGCTCTTCAGAAGCGACTGGATGGGCGAGAGGTCACCCACATCACCGTGTAGCGTCCAGAAGCCGGCAGCCAGTTCCGAGAAGTTGTCGGTGCTTGCGACCAGTCCGCGCTCCGCGGCAGCGAGATTGTACAGCGTGACCATCCGGAGACGTGCGCGAACATTGCCGCGACGGATCTTGATCGCCGTGGTCTCTTCCTCGGCAAAGACCAGATCGGGATCGACGATCGCCTGCGTCTTCAGCGTTGCCTCGTAGAGGAGACCCAGATCAACGTGCTGGTGTTCCAGGCCCAGTGCCATGCAGGCCTCGATGCCGCTCTGCGTTTCTGCGGGATCCTGCTTGATCGGCATCGTAACACCGATGACACGCCATTCAGCGCGCTTGAACAGTGCCGCGGTCAGTGCCGAGTCAACACCGCCGCTCATGCCCAGCACGACCGTCGAGATGTTGTTCTCTTCGCGATACTTGACCAGGCGGGCCACGATATCGTCGGCCAGGTCGGCCAGCTGAACTTCTGTGGGGAAATGGCCCTGATTGATCTGAAGGGCCAGTTGATTCTCAAACCAGGGGCTCAGAGCGCCGATGTTGTTTTGGCGCGAGAGGTCGAGAATTGGAAAGCGTAGTGTATCGTTCATGTGCCTTACCTTTCGATAGGTTTTATGGTCCAACAGGATCGCGACCGGAATCCGTTCCTGCTATGCTGTTACTTATACATCCGAGATATCCTCCACGTCAACATCCGTCTCAACAAAGTTTTGAATGTCGAGACTGACTATGGGAACATCAGTGGGAAGGGCCAGCCGGAATAGCATGGCGGCCTTCCGATCCTTGAACGCAACCGCAAGCCCACGAGTGTTGGCTTTTCGGTAGTCCTTGTTCATCTTCAGCTTGCTGTCACGGAGTTGCATCATAAATGATTCCTCCCATGCAGCCGACTTGTTATGCTTGAATGGAACGAGAAGCAGCCACGACCACGCATCCTGCTGGTCATCCTTTTCGATCCGCTTAATCAGATCTGAAAAACTGCTGCCATACTTGTCTGCGAGGTCGTTGAAGCGGCGCTCCTTCTCGATAAAGTCGGCGAGCACCGTTGTGTTGCCCACCGTTTCCTTTACGATGATCTCGATGATCACGACGTCTCGGTCAGGCAGTGTTTTATCAGAATTGCGTGACCAACTGGCCGTGCCCAGGCTGTTCTTGAGGTGCCCAAGATTGTTCCAAGTCTTACCAGTCTTGGACCAGCCACCACCGGCAGTACGATACAGCCCGGATGTCTGATCCTTTACCTTATAGACCTTGATCTCGTCGCTCATCCAGGACTCCTTTGCCCTGGTCTAGCAGAAACCAACTCGCTGTCAAGTGTTGTGGTTTTTGACCTTGTTATAGATGGATAGGTTCGTCACACCTAGGGCGATGATCTCATCCTGCGTCAGCTTCTTCAGCGCCTTTTCACGAAGGTGCTCGCGACGTGCATCCGGATCAAACTCCACAGGCGTGGTCTCCATGGTCAGTTCCAAGTCCACCAATTCCACAGTAGAACTGGAATCCAAGCCCTCTTTGATGCCATAGAACAGCGTCATAGCCCTATCCAGCGGCATGTTGCTCAGGTTTGTGGCATCGCGAATGTCCTCGACACCGGCCCAACCATCATGGCCTCGGAGGCTGGAACCCTTGGTGTCGTAATCGTAATCCTTGCTGGCCTTTCGCTGATAGAAGTAGAGTTGGCGTGCTTCCTTGTCATATCCCCAAACGGTTTTGATCAAGATGACGCGGCGCTTTTCAACAGTCTTGGTCATGCGTTGTGGTACTTGGTCTTGATGTACGTGGCGACGCTGACGATACCCAGCGCCTTGATGTCCCGTTCGGTCAGCTTGTTGAGCGCAATCCTCTGGCGCATTTCCTTGAACTCGCCCTCAACGGCATCCAGAAGATCTTCGGTTTCAATGGTGGTTTGAACGCGCACCATTTCCACTTCTTCTTCATCAAAGTACTCTTGAAAGCTGGTAAAGAGCGCCATCTGAGTGTCGATGGAATTGTCCGTGATATCCATTGCCTCATCGAGGGTGTATGCGGTGGTAACACGCCAACCACCCTCACCATTCTCCCAAGCGTTGCCCAGGTACACATACTCGCTGTCAGAGGAGTCCAAGTAGCGAATAGCCGTGATAGTCTTGTTGGTGGTTGTTGTGCTCATAGGATTGCCCTTCCGTTCACACCTTTTTATGCAGGGGCGAACGGAAAGGTCGATATTGATGTTTGGATTAAGTGGTGTGCGCTGCGGTGTCTGCGGCATGGCCTTTGAGCACAAGGACTACAGCAAGGGGCAGCATGGTGAGGCAATCTACTGGGCCGATCCAGCACTCAGTCCCCACACGGATGTCAAGGTAAACTTCTGCGGTGTCATGCACTCTTTTGAGTGGCACAAGGCCAAGATGGAGGCCGGCAAGAACATCACTCAGGACAACGATCAGTCTGCTGTCTAATGCCCTGCTAGTGTTCAATTAGTGCCGCACCGGCCCCATCCCATCAGAGGAACACGCGCCAGTAGCCTGGCATGTAGTCCCCCGAAACTGCGTCAACCCAGGTCTCCCCGGTCCAGCGAAGCTGCTTTCCACTTCGACTGTTGAGGACGACGAATTGGTTGGTGGTCGCTGATGCATCAAAGCTCACGACCCACTTTCCATTCTTGTATTCCACGATGTCATTGGTTGATGCTTCCAGATCATTCCATTCGGGAACAGCCTGGAGGTCATCTGCCAAGAGATACCTCTGACCCTCTTGGGCCTCGGGAACAGCACCACGACCAGGAGCATGACCGGCATTGGGATCAACCATGCCGTCGATGGTCTGAAGTGTGTTGATGGGAAGCGTCTCACTATCTGGGGTCCACCATAGCTTGTTGGGCTGTGTGGGGTGGAAACCAAAGATGCCTGCCATATCAGTATCATGATCATCCATGTCTGCGGTAGTCTTTAGACGGAACTGACTGACACCGGGACGGAATGCTCCATAGCGTTCAATAAGTGGCTTCCAGCTGAGAACGTTGCCCTGGTCATCATGCTCATTTCCATGCTCGGTTAGAAGCGTGGCGTAGAACTGTGGAAGACCATTCTCGTACTCAACATCAACTCGTGCCTGATGATTGCCCGGCGTTACGATAACGCGAGCATGATCATCCTTGGCACTGAAGTTGTATCCACCACCCTGTTCAGCTTGGTAGTTGTCGGCGTTGTCCATCATGCCAATGTTCATGACAATCTGATGGATGATGTTCTGGCGCTTGATCTTGGCCGGTGGGCTGAGCCAGATGGGCATCTTAAAGCTGAGTGTGGAAATCTCAATGTCATCGTCGGTGCCAATTGGCATCTCACGGTTGGTCCACTGAATGTCATCACCCAACAACTCAACAACCGTTAGACTTCCCCAGTCCACTGGGTTATCACCGGTCTGAAGGTCGATGCTGGGGTTGAACAAGATCAGGACCTGCTCCATGAACTGATGCTTCTGTAGTTCATTGGAAGTCCAGATGTTTACCCTCATGGTGATATCGTAGGGAATGGCCATGTAGGTTTCCACACTGTAGGTGGCACCCAGCTGGTCTGTGTACTTTCCAGTAGCGGGATCAATGGCCCTTTCCCACACGTTGCTGGTGCGAACGTGATTGGGAGTCTGACGCCTCTCAGCGCTCTGACGGATGCTGGTCATCTCGCAGGAAATCTGCGGGGTGCTCAGGATGGTATTTTCACTTCCGTTTCTCAGGATGTGGCCAATCTGTCGATTCTTGCTGGCAAGTTTGACAGGAAAGTACCGGCGAGTGCGGACCCCATTGGAGTCCACACCGCTTTCATATTGAAAACCTTCGAAGATACGGCAGAATTGCATCCAGTAACGGCGCATCTGCCCATCATACCAATAATCCAGGGCCATGTTGATTCCTTAAAAGTTGAGCTTTCCAGTGGAGAACAAAACGCCCTCACTGGTGCGGCGACGGGTCAGACCTGGAAGAACCTTGCCATCACCCTTGTTCCAGCGAAGCATCTGATTATCAACCTGGTCATAGTGACCACCGTTGAGAACCTTCAAGAGAGTGCTCTTCTTGAATGCGCCCGAACCAATGTTGTAGACAAAGGCAACCAGAGCATCGAACTGATCCTGCGTGAGTGGAACCTTCACGCTTTCATTGATCGTCTTCTCAAACTGCGCGAGGTCGCTGTTCAGGAAGCCAATTGCCTGTGCTTCAGTGCAGACCTGACCCTTCTTGACACCCTTGGTGGTACCGTAGCCAATGGTCCAAACCTTTGCTGGGCAAAGATACGCACCAGGCTTGAAGCCCTCAAAGTGCTTGATAAGTTCCAGTCCCTTTTTGCCGATCTTCATAACCATATCTGTTCTCCTTAAAAATCTGCCTTTGGCTTTGCGGCCTTGGACAGCATGACCTTCTCCTGAACTTCTTTGCCGCCGATGATGTTGGTGTTGTTATTGTTGATAAAGCTCTGAAGGATGCGGTGTGCGGCCGACCACTTCTTCCTGAGATCAACTTCACGACGCTGCCATACTCCGCCATCACCACCCTGTGGTTGGCCAAACATGTCAGTCTTTTCTCCCACATACTGATAGAGAACGTGGGGTTCCATTCCCGTGTGGAGAAACCAATCATCGTTCTTGGCTTCATCGGGAAAGCTCGTGCCCGTTGCTGCCAGCTTGGCACCATTGGGTGGATTGCCGTCGCCGGCAAAGATCCAGGGATATTGCTTTCCCTGCTCATCACCGGGCACAACGTAGAAGTGCTGGGTCTCAAAGTTCCTCATGGGAACCTCACGCTCAGCTTGCTCAACCAGTGCATCACTAATGTTGGTGTTAAAGGGCAGATCGCTGATAATGCTCCTCAGATCCCAACCGCTGTCATCAACTTCTGCATCCAAGATCTGCTTGTATTCCTGGCTGTCAGTGAGTGGCTTTACCTTGACGCGGAAGATATGAGGGCGCCAAGTCTGCGACCAACCACCAGCGGCACGGTTGACATCCTGTACCACATAATACTTGTTGACGGCCGGCATATCGTCGTCCAACAGGGCATCGTCACGCAAGTGGGGAAACTCCAGGACGTCACCGCTCATCAGCTTTCGATTGATCTTTTCCAGCACCTCATTGATGTGGAACTCAAGATAGATGGTGTCCGCTTCCAAGAAGAGACCAAACTGCCTGATGTCAAACTCAGTGTCCTGCATGTTGTAGGCAACGCGGAACTCATAAACGTTGGGGTCATAGGCACGATCGCGGTTTTCTAGAAAGAACAAGTCCTGGATCTGGCGTACACCCTTGGCCTTGCTCTTGGAATTGCTGGGGTTGGTGGCATCATTCTGCTCACCCTGATCGATCACACCCACATACTTGTGGACGAGGCACTCAACACCACCGATACGAAACATCTCTCGTACCTGATCGTCGATGAACTTGTAGTCGTCATTCTTGTGACGATCCCACATCTGCATCATAGCCATAGAGATCTCCTTAACTGCTCTGTATTTACCCGTGATTCTGGCTTAAATAACTGGGTAGCTAATGGAGGACCCCAATGCAGACTCAGCGTGAACTCCTAATCAAGGAAGTGTACCGTCGCCTTGGTGGCGGTATGGTCAAGATCGAACTAACGCCGGAGCACTATGAAGATGCTCTGGACTTTGCCCTCGCGACATATCGTCAGCGTTCCAGCAACAGCGTGGAAGAGCGCTTTACCTACTTGGAACTTCAGCCCGATCAGAGTGAATACATTCTGCCCAACGAGGTAATTGAAGTACGTCAGATTCTCCGCGCAGGCAATGGCGGAGCAGTATCTGGCGTGGGTGCAGACTTTGAGCCCTTTGCGGCCAGCGTCAACAACAGCATCATGCTTGGAAATGGAAAAGCAGGCGGAACATCCAGCCTGGTAACCTACGAGCTATTCACGGGCTTTCAGGAACTGGTTGGCACGATGTTTGGTTTCCACATCATGTTCAACTGGCATCCAACCCGTCATCGCCTAGACATCATGCGTAAGCCTGTTGCCAAGGAAACTGTCATGTTGTGGATTTACAACCATCGTCCAGATGAGCTGATCCTAACGGACCCATATGCACGTCCCTGGATCCTCCGCTTTACCACCGCTCAGGCCAAGGTAATGCTGGGTGAGGCACGTAGTCGCTTTGGCACGTTCGTTGGTCCTCAGGGTGGTACCACGTTGAATGGTGATGCTCTGAAGTCCGAGGGACAGATGGAGATGGATAACTTGCTGTTGGAGATTGCCAATAGCGTTGAACAGAGTGTGGGCTACGGCTTCTTGTTTGGTTAAGAGCCAAATGTCTCTGAATATCTCTGACCCATATAATGAGCTACACCTAGGTGCTACTTGGATATTAGAAGTTGCATGATTTCGGGATAGCCCCTTCCAGCGGGCTGAACCGGAATAACATGGAAACGTCCAACATTCAATTAACAACTAAGTGGCGCGACTTTTCTTATCTTCCGCTAAGAAAAGTCTTTTGAAATTTTGCCTGAGGGAGATGGGCGCCCTGGTTGACAGGCCCCGGTCCTGTGCTACGGTTACCTCGAAAGGGGTAGCTGTGGCCAAGATCGTATATCCGGAACGTCGTATGCGGGACGAGCATCCCTGGACGATCTTCAACACCATCCGACACCTTCAGATGCTGAACTTTCTAGCTGAGCATTTTGACGCGTGGATCACGCCTTCGGATATAGGAAAGCACCTCTACAGCAACTGGGACGGTCTTTCGGTTCGTGACTACATTTTGGTCACCGAGGCCAAGATCTCCTTTCCGCTCCGATTTCTAAAATGCAACCACTACATCAGTGAACGCTTGGAGCGACCCGGCTCTCGATCGCCCGATTGGGCGGTTCCCCAACCCATGGATGAGTACCAGGCCCGTACCCTGTTGAGTATTGAAGTTTCCAGGGCAATTGGTCCGGATGCCCAAGCGGCTTGCAGGGATCAGATGGATCGTCTCTGGGGAAAGTGGATTGGCCGAAAAGAATACGACATCTCCAAATATCTGGTTGACGACGAATAGTCTGGTGTTATGTTCTGAACATCGGAACGCAAAAGGAGATCGGGCAATGCTTACACTGGAACTCAAGCGGCAGTTTTCAAGCCTCGCAGCCCAGCTGAGCCCCGAAAATCTCTCCTGCGATGGTGAACTCTCGCGGGCCAAGATTGCATCGCGCCACCGGGCACTGACCAAACAGTGGAAGGCCCTGGAAAAGGCAGCAGGTCAAACGGTCTCCGAGGACGAGACGTACAACTGGATAAAGGAGCTCGACGAAGCAGCCCGCCAGGATCGACTCGCCGAACAGGCCGCGCAGCCACAGAACCCACTGGTTCGCTGGGGCAACCCGGGAGTTTGGGTTCGTGAGGGCAAGAACAAGATGTCCGCATATTACATCCACAATGCCAAGCTCAAGGGCAGCATCAAGTTCGCGGGCATCGATATGAACGCCAACGCGGTCGACGAATACGTTCTCTACAGTGAGTTCGCCCATTACATTGATCGAAAGGAAGAGGTTGGTCGTTATGATTCTCTCGATGCAGCAGTCGCCGCTGGCGAATTGTATCTCTCGACCATCAACCTCGAATCGCTCCAGGCGGCCCTCCCACAGTATCGACCGGAGAATCTCCAGCGACTCCTCGACCGGCTTCCGGCGGCGTAAGGAAGACCTAATCCGGATCTACAGCGATCCGGAAGTTCTCTCCGAAGACCTGACGTTCTTCTTCAGGGTCTACATTCTCGCAACGCTGGCGTTCTTGCTTTTCTTGCTTTGACAGTCCGCGTCTAATTCTATACGAAAGCGGATTATGGCACAGGCAATGGACTTTGTCCGGATCAATTCCAAAAGCTACAAGGTGTGGCGAATCCTCCAGGCAAGTGGCGTGTGGGGACAAGTCTACCGTGACCGCGAGGAACGCCTTCGAAACTATCGAAGCGCGATCATCTTTCCCGAGCAGCTTCTAGGATTGAACCAGACCCAGTTGTTCATCACCACGATTGGTTCCATGACCCTGAATACCCGCACGGTCTCAGTCGCGTCCGTTGACAACAAGCATCTTCAGTTGCACGGCGGCACGGTTTCCCACTACAATGAAATCTATGAGTGGGAAGGTGAGAACAACGGCTCCGAAGCCCTCAAGGGCATGACGATTGGCACCATCAATCATGATCCCGACCGCTACTTCAGCAGTGGGTCCAATACGCCATTCTCGGACTTGAACTTGTTTTCCAGCAAGCGCGATGCGGTCAAGATGGCGCAGGGTATCATCAGCCGCTTCTAAGTGGTTGACACACTGGTGTCCTGTGTTAGTGATACCTACGAACAAACAAAAGGAGGCTTCGTGGCCAAGGATCTTTACGCATACTGCCTGGTTCGCACGGACCTCCCCTCCCTGGGCGCAGGCAAGGCCATCGCTCATGGAATGCACGCCGGCAATCAGATGACCTGGCTCGAGGTTGCGGTTCCGCTGATGAAGGGCGAAGAGCCCAACGCGGACGTGATCCTCTGGTCCAATCAGGCACGAGGCTTTGGTACGACCATCGCGCTGGGCGACAAGAACCAGCTGGATCTCAAGACCGTCCAGGCGGTCGTGGATGCAGCGAAGAAAATGGGCTTCGTCGCAGACGTGGTCGTTGATACGTCCTACCCCTACTTGGTGGACAAGGAGATCGTCCCCCTGATGAAGGACGATGTTCACACGCCCAACTATCCGCCGATCCCTGGTCCTCCAGGGTTCATGGTGTGCTTCCGTCGCGAGATCACCACCGCCTACGTTTTCGGTGACAAGGCAGAGCTGGAAGTTCTGTTGCGCCGGTTCGGCCTCTATCCCAATGATTGAGGACGGTCCCGAGGACATCGCATCTAGGTTGCGCGGCGTCATAGTCATTCCGGTGAACGATGGTGCTGGGCTCCTGGATGGCAAGGACACCTTCACCCGGGACTTTGGCGATCAGGGCACGTTGCAGAATCGAGCAGCGGACATGATCGACCAGCTGATCGCTGGCAATGCTCTTCCTTGGAGTGAGGTCAACTCACTTTGTTTGGAACTGCAGGAACCAGCTGATCCTCTGGGAATAGGCAAAACCTACGTGGTGCCCATCCGGAACAAGGCATCGTGGATGATCCATGATCTCCGACAAAAACTGGAATACTGACACGTAACACCAGAGTTTGCTAATCTCACTGAAAATGAGGTGAGAATAGCATGGTTCAAGTTGTTGGGATCCTTGGGTTCAAGGGTTCCGGAAAAGACACCGCTGGTGAATACCTAGTGCGTGAGCATGGGTTCGTAGTTGAGAGTTTTGCCAATCCACTGAAGGATCTGATCTCCGCAGTCTTTGGCTGGGATCGGGCCCTGCTGGAAGGCAATACCACAGACAGTCGTGCATGGCGTGAGACGCCCGATCCTTGGTGGGAAGCCAAGCTGGACTGGCACAACAATGCCGGCTCCTACTTGGGACGCTTTACACCCAGGGTTGCGATGCAATACATTGGCACCGACGTTCTCCGAAATCACTTTGACACCAATCTCTGGATCAAGAGCTTGGAGTACCGACTTCAGGGAAAAGACCGCGTGGTCGTTACTGATTGCCGCTTTCCCAATGAGTGCAAGCTGATTCGTGACAATAATGGTCTTCTGTTCCGCGTAAGGCGTGGTCCGGAGCCCGAGTGGTTTACTTCTGCCCAAGCGGCAGCAATGGGAAGCGAACCAGCCAGGATGAACATGGCAACGCTTTATCCAGGTGTTCATATCTCAGAGTGGGCGTGGTTGGCCGAGGATGTGCTAACTATCAAGAACGACAGCACGATCAGCACTCTATATGGGAATGTATCATGGATGATGAACAACCATTTCAAGACGTCCTAAAGGGCAACATCTGCTTGAGCGGTGGAGCCAAGGGCTCTGATGCTCAGTGGGGAATGAATGCTGGTCGCGATGGACAGAGTGTGATCCACTGGTCCTTTGATGGACACCGTCATCACGTGGCCGAGCAAGAGATTGTTCGCCTAAGTGAGGAACAGCTACAGAAGGCCGATCCTGCGCTCAAGCAGGCAAGCAAGACGCTGAAGCGTGCCTGGCCTGGAAGGCGTTCCGTGACTGTTACCGCACTTCTAAGACGCAATTGGTACCAGGTCCAGTGGGCCGAGTCGCTCTATGCAGTCTCCACAATCAACAAGCGAAATCTAGTAGATGGTGGAACTGGCTGGGCGGTTCAGATGTTTCTTGACCGTCATGCGGCTCTTGCCCAGTTTGAACCACTTCCCTGCTACGTCTATGATCAGGTTCAGGAATGTTGGTTTCAGTGGGTTGGTGGATGGAAGAAGATTGAAGTTCCTCCCAAGCCACAGGGCATTTGGGCAGGAATTGGAACCCGTGAACTCAATGACGCAGGCAAGTGGGCCATCCGAAACCTCTTTGGTTGGGAGCGTCCAACCAACTGATTTCAATTTAGTCAAAGAAAGAGTTGGTTCACCTAGCGTTTAACACCAGTGTCCTTTCGCAAGTTGGATAAATACTGACAACGAAATCCACCATTTGCGAAGGGGCTGGAACATGGTATATCCTCTAGTGTCGCCAGGTACATCAGTTACCGTAACCGACGAATCCTACTACGCATCGGCTGGCGAAGGCACTGTTCCGCTGATCATCATCGGCACCCACGAATACAAGACGCTTCCTTCGGGTGGCGGTGTGGCAGAGGGAACCCTGCCGGAGAACGCGAACAAGCTGTATCCTATCACAAGTCAGCGCGAACTCCTCCAGACCTTTGGTAATCCAATTTTCTACAAGAAGAACGGCACTTCCGTTCACGGCTACGAGCTCAACGAGTTTGGTCTCCACGCTGCTTACCAGTATCTTGGTATTGCAAATCGCGCTTATGTGATTCGCGCTGCGATCGACTATGCTCAGCTGATGCCAAAGGCAACTGCACCACGTGCAGAAGCTGCTCACGGTACCAACTGGCTCGATACTGCCAACAACACTTGGGGTATCTACGAATACTCGGGTAGCGAGTGGATTGAGCGTGATCTCTATGTTGTCGAAGGCAGTGACCTGGACAGCAATCTTCCTGCTGAAAGCGAGCAGGTTGCTGGTCAGAAGCCACCGGTTGCAAACCTTGGCCTAGAGAATGACCTGGCAATGGTCGTCGCATATTCCAAGAAGACTCTCTACCAGAAGGCTGGCGGAGCATGGTTGGTTGTTGGTGGTGATGCTTGGGCAGCGGCAAAGGCCGCAAGCCAGGGCGGAACTGCACCAAGCCTAACCTACAACGCTTTCCGTCCTGAGACGGCAACTGTTGGTGACATTCTCGTTCTCGAGACTCCAGCGGTTGTGACTTCGATCTCCTCGGCAGCTACTTGGTTGCTGAAGACATTCAACGTCAGCAACGGTTCTTGGACTGAGACTCTGGTCCCCATTTACAGCACCGGCAAGCAGAGCACGCTGAGCAAGACCACTGGCGCAGTTTATCTGAGCCACGAACCAAAGACTGCGGTATTTGAGTTCCGCAAGTATGATGGTTCGGCATGGGTTGGTCTTGGTGAGGAAGTAAGTTCCGACGAGCCAACGAGCGATCCAGAAGAGGGCACGCTTTGGTACAACAATGCCAACATCGTGGTCAACATCAAGGTTGCTGCAAGTGATGGTACTTGGGTTCCCTATCGTAGCCTCCACACTGCCACTGACATCAACGGTGTCATCCTCGCAGGCAGTGCACCAACCAGCCAGAGCACTGGTGCTCCACTGGTTGAGAACGATCTGTGGGTTGACACTTCCGATGCAGAGAACTTCCCCAAGATGTTCCGTCGCACGAAGAATGTCTGGAAGGCAATCAACACTGAGAACAACATTGACGCAGTCGATGGTATTGCTTTTGGTGAGTCTTCGACAACCAGCGCACTGAACTTTGCTACTGGCATGAAGCTGTTCGATCTTGAAGCATCGACCAATGACGTCAAGCAGTATGTGGGTGGACGTTGGACCAACGTTTCGGGCTATCAGCAGAATGGCGTTCCATTCTTTGGTCGCAAGGCACAGAGGCAGATGATTGTTACCCAGCTTGCTGGTACTCTCTCCAGCAACGAAGACATTCGCGCTGAAACCATCTACTTCAACCTCCTGGCAGCACCTGGCTACATCGAGTTGATCGATGAAATGGTAACGCTGAACACCGACATGAAGGAAGTTTCTTTCATCGTTGGTGATACCCCAGCACGCTTGAAGCCAACTGGCGTTGAGATTCAGAAGTTCGCAACCAATGCTGCCAACGGCAACACTGAGCAGGGCGTCTCGACTTTCAACCCATACGTTGGTCTCTATTACCCATGGGGCTTGAGCACCAACGTTGATGGCGCAGAGATCATGGTTCCACCGAGCACGATTGCTCTCAGGACCCTGGCCTACAATGACAGCATCAGCTATCAGTGGATGGCACCAGCTGGTTTCACCCGTGGTCTGGTCACCAACGCATCGAGCGTGGGTTACTTGGACGATCAGGGTGAGTTCAAGGCAGCGATGCTGAACAACGGCCAGAGGGATCTGCTCTACAATAACAAGATCAACCCAATTGCGTACATTCCAAACCGTGGTCTGGTTGTCTATGGTCAGAAGACCAGGCACAACTTGGATACCTCGCTGGATCGTATCAACGTTGCACGTTTGATCAACTACCTGCGTTACAACTTGGACAACATCTCGAAGCCATTCCTCTTTGAGCCAAATGACTTCCAGACGCGTGATTCGGTCAAGACGACCTTTGAACGCTTCCTCGCTGATCTTGTGGGCCTTCGCGGTCTATATGACTTTGTGGTTGTCTGCGATGACTCCAACAACACGCCGGAACGCATCGACCGTCATGAGCTGTGGGTGGATATCGCTATCCAGCCGGTTCAGGCAATCGAGTTCATCTACATTCCAGTCCGCATTGTGGCAACTGGTGATGATTTGGGTCAGCTCTTCCAGTAAGGCAAAAACGAGGTGGGGAGCGGAAACGCTCCCCATTTCCATGAGTGGCAGATTTATATTGAGTGTGAGCATCAACATATCTATAAGTGAGAACAGGCGCTGAGGAACGCAAGTTCCTGAACCCATAATGCAGCCAAGGGTGACTGGGATGTGTGCTGACACATAAAGGTATTGCCCGGGTGGCTCCGGGGGTTGGCTGCAAAGCTGGAAGTGCCCAGCTAAGGTGCAACGAGGCGGTAATACTGTCTCTAGGAGTCCGGCAGCTTTTAGCTGTCTCGGGTGGTAGATAGCGGGAATGACTCCCCTGCATCCCTTTCTAGGCGCGCGTGGAAGGGGTTAGTAGTTTCGCCGGCGAGCCAAAACCGGAAGAAACGAATAAAAGCGATGGAGCAGGCCCTGGTCATCAGTCTCCGGCCTTTGGTATCGCTCTACCACCTCAGATCGAGTCCTAGCGGACGTTGACATTGGGGGGCCAAGCGTAACTGCCCCACCGGTGCGTGGAAGATGAAAGGCATAGTCTTCTGTAGGCTGGGTGTGCCAAGTACAACATCCGTTCAAACCCCGCGTGAGGGCATGGCAGACCAGTTTCCCAAGCGCACCCAGGGAGACTACGGTCTCCCTGGACCCATATGACACCTTTTACTTTGACTTTTCCCAAGCCTGTGTTAAATAGGAACAATGGAAAAGGAAATGACCGAGGTAGAAGCGTTCTACCAAGATGTCTCAGATCTGCTGGGCATCGAAAGCAACTACGAATACAACCGCTACACCGTTGGTGGAAAGTATTTGACCCGCTGGAACAATCGCAAGCCCGGAAACGGCCGCTTCGAGGGTTACGGCCTTATCCGGTTCTTTGGACCGGACGTTATTCACGTGGCGATCAATCATCCCATACAGATGAGTGGAAGCTACACCAGCAAGGCCGAGGTTCTCGAGGTCTTGAAAAAAGCTCTTGACGAAGGCAAAACGGCTTCGTAAGTAGAGCACCCAGGGAAGGCAACGCTTTCCCAATGGATCGATACAATTCCGGTCTTCATGTCAGAGACCAACCTTGCTCGTGGGTTCACGAGCCGAACTAGGAGTACGATCAATGAGCACCTACACCAAGGTTTTGGCTGGCGCAATCGCGCCTCAGGCAACCCCGCAGTCGCAGCCCATCCCCGGCCGTGAGGCAGAGATGGCACAGAACGCTGATGGTGGCTTCACCTTCACCATCAGCCCCTGGGATCAGCTCGACCGATTCCTGATCCTCGGAACCGAGGGCGGCACCTATTACACCAAGGAGCAGGCACTCACCGTGCAGAACGCCCAGAATGTGCTTCGGCTCATCGGGACCGACGGTGTGCGCGTGGTCAATCGTGTAGTGGAGATCAGCGATGCAGGTCGCGCCAACAAGAACGACCCCGCGTTGTTCGTGCTGGCGCTGGCTTCGGCAAGCGATGACGAGGCAACTCGTAAGGCTGCACTGGCGGCTCTCCCCAAGGTGGCTCGCATCGGCACCCACTTGTTCCACTTCGCGGCCTTCGTGGATGGAATGCGTGGTTGGGGTCGTGCGCTCAAGCGCGCTGTAGCCAACTGGTATCTCGAGATGCCCCTGGATCGTCTGGCCAACCAGGCAATCAAGTATCAGTCGCGTGATGGCTGGTCGCACCGCGACATGCTGCGCTTGGGTCACCCCAAGGCAGACAATGCGGAGCGCGAGGCAATCCTGCGCTGGATGAGCGGTGGCATGACTGCCGTTCAGGGTTCCGACTACGTGTATGGTTCGGACGTAATGGATAACAAGGTGGTGATGCACCGCAGCAATGCGAGCAGCATCCTTCACCCGCAGATCCAGGCGTTTGAGGCTGCAAAGGTCGCAACCAAGGCATCGGAGATCATCAAGTTGATCCAGGATGCTGATCTGTCCCGCGAGGCAATCCCCACCCAGTTCCTCAATGAGGCCAAGGTGTGGGAGGCATTGTTGCAGAACATGCCCCTCAACGCAATGATCCGCAACCTCGGCAAGATGAGCTCCGTTGGACTGATCTCGCCCATGAGCGCCGCAGAGAAGTTGGTCAAGGCCAAGCTCAGCGATGCTGATGTAATCCGCAAGTCTCGCCTCCACCCCATGGCGATCCTCTCGGCTTTTCTGACCTACGGGTCGGGCAAGGGCGTGAAGGGTTCCAATGTCTGGCCGGTGTCGCGTAGCGTTGTGGATTCCCTGGATCAGGCCTTCTATGGTTCGTTCAAGAACGTGGTTCCCACGGGCAAGAACACCATGTTGGCACTGGACGTTTCGGCGTCCATGACCTGGGAGAACTGCGCTGGCATCCAGGGACTGACCCCCAGGGTTGGTTCGGCTGCCATGGCGTTGATCACCGCTAACGTAGAGAGCAGCTACGAGTTCATGGCTTTTACCAGCGGCAACGGTGGCATCAGCGAGCTCAAGATCTCCCCGCGCCAGCGGTTGGACGATGTGGTCAACACCATCAATCGCATGTCGATGGGTGGAACGGACTGCGCGCTCCCCATGGTTCACGCACTGAATGCCAAGCTGCCCGTGGAGTCGTTTGCGGTTTACACCGACAACGAGACCTGGGCTGGCCGCATCCAGCCGAGTGAGGCACTGAAGAAGTTCCGCAACAGCATGGGCATCCCTGCCAAGCTGGCCGTTGTGGGCATGACCTCGACCGGATTCAGCATTGCTGATCCCAGGGACGCGGGCATGATGGACTTTGTTGGCTTCGATGCTTCGGCACCGGCCATCATGGCAGACTTCTTCCGCAACTAAGACAGCGTAGAGGAGGGCTCGGGAAACCGGGCCCTTTTCCATGACTACCGAGGAAGCTCTGGTAGTTAACCTTGTGCATTAATCCACCGGATAAATAACTGGTAACAGTTTATTCTGGAGGATCGAGCACCATGGCCGAGACACTATCAAAGTTTGGCGTACCACTTGGCGGCGGCTCAGGCCGTGGTGGTCTGCTTCAGCTCAAGTACAAGTACCGTTTCCGCGTTCGCGTAATCAACTTCGGACCAATCGCCGGTGGACTTGACTTCACCCAGCAGGTTCAGAGCGCAAGCAAGCCCAAGATCAGCCACGAACCAGTGGAAGTTCATAGCTACAACAGCACTGCCTACTATGCTGGTAAGCACAAGTGGGACAGCATCAATATCACCCTGAAGGATGATATGACCAACAACATCGCAAAGATGGTTGGTCACCAGCTGCAGAAGCAGATGAACCACTTGGAGCAGACTGCATTCGCAGCCGGCATCAACTACAAGTTCGTCACCATCATTGAGAGCATGGACGGCGGCAACGACACGGTTGTTGAAACCTGGACCCTAGAGGGTTGCTTCCTCGAGAACGTTGAGTTCAGTGAACTTGAGTACTCGGAGAGTGGTTTCCAGACGGTCGCTCTGACGATTCGTTACGACAACGCAACGCTGGCTGATGGTCTGATGACCGCACTGCCAGAGCTGATCCCAGGTCGTCGAGTCTAATCTAGATGGTTGATTCGGCCACAGGCTCTCGGAGCGGAGATTCCAACGGCAATCAGATAATGCTTGCTGACAGTCACACCGCTGCGAACACCTTTGGTCTTACCGGTGCTCAGTTTCTAAACGTTCCCAAGTCCAGGTTCCTATTCTACGTTAAGTTCCATCGAAGCCAAGCCCAAGAGGCAACTGGCGTCGGGGCTGACTGGGATAAGACCCTGGGCTTGACCGTTAAGAACGTTGATCGCCCTCGCCTTCAGTTTAAGACAGAAACGCTCAATCAGTACAACCGCAAGAGGGTCATTCAGACCTCACAGGACTTTGAACCCATTCAGTTCAGATTCCACGACACAGTTGCTGAATCAGTTCAAAAGATGTTCGTTGATTACTATCAGTATTACTATGGAAACAGCTATCAGGAAGATGGCGGTACCAGCGTATATGATATCGTAACTGGCGAAGTTCACAACATGGGAAAGTGGGGATTCCATCCTCCCATGGCAGCACAGAACTACGGCTACTTTTTCAGTCACATCACAGTCTATCAGCTATTTGGTGGACAAGTCAGCCAGTTCGATCTTATCAACCCCAAGGTCCGCGACTTCAATCCAGATGATTTTGATGTCTCGGCCAACGGTGCTGGTGAGATTCAGATGAGTTTTGAATACGAGAATATCGTATATTACCAGACGATGCCAGTTACCGATGAGCTCATCGCGGAAATGGGATTGGATCGCGGCCAGTATTGGGACGTTGAGACACCCGGCTATGATGGAGCCACATATGGAACCGGCAAGGGAAGCCCCGCCGGTAGCATTGGAAATGCCATCGGTAACGCACTCACACAGAACCTTGCCAGCTTGGTAACGGGCCAGGGCACACAAAGCGTTGGCGGTATCGTGTCGGGCATCGCTGGGCAGTTTGATGCAAATCGTGGTCTGGCTGTTGGTAAGACGGCCGTCACAAGTTTGAAGAACCTAGTTAGTGGAAACACCAGCAGTGCCAAACAGGGTATCCAGGGCCTGCTAAAGGGAACGCTATTTGGATCGCCCGGAAAGTTCTTTTAATGGCGTTCTACAATCAAGGTATCTTCCAGCCCAAGAATCCAGAGAAGTATGTGGGCGCTGGTGCGATCACATATCGTTCCGCTTGGGAATTGACCTTTATGAATCTTTGCGATCAGCACCCCTACATCATGCAGTGGGCTTCTGAGAGTTTGAAGATTCCCTATCAGGATCCCTTTACGGGAAAACTTCGCACCTACATTCCAGACTTCATGATCCTCTATTACATTCCCAGCACGGGTCAGAAAAAGCTGGAACTCGTAGAGATCAAGCCAATGAGCCAGAGCGTGCCCGAAAGCGCCCGTTCCAAAAAGGATCAGGAAGCAGTTATCTTGAATGAGGCAAAGTGGAAGGCAGCCCAGCAGTGGTGTCGTGCCCACGGAGCAACGTTCCGTGTGATGACTGAAAACCAGCTGTACCGCCAGGCAGGAAAGAAGTAACATGACCAAGGCAATCACAGATGAATTGGGTCTTCCAAGCCTTCAGGATGCTCTAAAGGAAGTTGCCGGTGAGATCGCCGAGCATGAGGAGCAGAACGAAGCCGTGGACAGCATGGCCAACGCACTTCAGACAATGAACGTGGGAGCCATCCAGCGTGCCGCTGATAGCACGGGTACCGATGAGCATATTGAGGAAGCTGACGTCATCTATGACGCCGCTATGACTGCCCACAAAGACCTGATGGATCTGGGATTCAACATTGAACCCAAGCACGCAGGTGCCAACGCATTCACTCCAGGCTTGAAGGCACTGGAAATTGCCTTGAAGGCAAGTCAGAGCAAGAACAAAGCCAAGATGGATCGCATCCGCAGCATCATGGATCAGGAAGAGCACAAGCGAAAAGCTGGTGAGGGTGTGGAAGATGGCGAGATCATTGAAAACACCGGTGGATCGGTAACGGCCAGTCGAAGCGACATCATGGCCAAGATTCGCAACGGGGAAATCTAACACCTTTCAATAAATAGGAGAAACTCCTAGTTGAGAGGCGCGCCCATGAAATCTTTCTATCATTATCTGGCTGAGTCGGCAAAGATTTACAAGTATCGCGTCAAGACTGTGGTTCAGATTGATGACCAATTTGTTGCCACACTCCAGCACGCTCTCTTCAAGTACGACATCAAGAGTGTTGGCAAGTCCAAGAAGCTGATGGCTCAGAGGGTTCCTCTGGACTTTGGCGAGTTTCCCATGGCAGAAATCTATATCCTGGATATCGAGACTGGCGTACCCGCTAGCTCGTACATTCTTGCAACTGAGCTACGTCAGGCTCTTCAGCTACAGGAAAACATGCTGGTTGTCCGTGGTGAGAATGAGCCAATTGAGATTGAAGCACAGAAGATTGAAGAGATCCACAAGGACGATGAACACCTTGCTCTCTTGAATGACCCGGAGTTCTCCGAGGCTCAGCAGCCCAAGGAAGTTGCCTACGGTGACGCCTACAACAAGAAGTTCCTGAACTTTCTAGCACAGAAGAAGGCGGACAAGGAAGCAATTCCTGTTCCTGCTATCGAGGAAGTCAAGAAGGTTTCCAAGTTCAACTGGTTGAACAAGATTGACACAACGGTTGCAGATGACTTCAACGCGCATCTGGATACCGTTAAGCCAGTTCACGTAAACTCCAAGAAGGCAGGAGTCAAGGCTGAGAAGCCCAACCTAACTGCCAACCATGGCAACTATGACGAGACCGTCAAGAGGAAGGGCTAAATCATGACCGACAAAACACAGCTGGATGAGGCAGCAAGCCTCAATATCTCGGCACAGAACGGAGACATGAACTCCACAACGACGTTTGTGGCCGACGATGTCGCGGCACTTGCAACGCTTCTAAAGAATGCTGGCGTTGCCGGCAACAGCGCGGTCTTCAATGGCCCCGCTACACTAACGATCGATGCTGAAGAAAATGGCGGAACAATGAGCACGGTTATCCAGGCTCCTGATCTCCGTACCATCATGAACCTCTTGGAGCCAGAGTTTGCAGCAACCGCTGATCTGGACATGGAACTGGACGGACCCGACATGGGCGACCAGGAAGCTGAGGACGTGATCGCAACTGACGGTGCTGTTGGCGTTGTGGCAAATCCTGAGAACTACTCGGTAAGCGATGGCGAGTACGATGTTGATCTTGGTGATCCACTCGAGGACGATCTGGAAGAAGAAGCAGATTACGATTATCGTGACAACGAAGCCGGTACCGAAGAGTACCAGGGCGTAAGCGATCGTAAGCCAGTTCAGGCCAAGACCAAGGATGTTCCTGCGCGTAGCGGTGACAACCCTGTTCGTTCGCTCAAGGACTACATGGAAGAGGCACGCAAGAAGCGTGGCAACAATCCAACGTTTGGCCGTGGCGTCTATGGCATGGGTTATGGATATGGTCGCGACGATCATGAAGAGGATAACGGCGCTGATACCAGTGCAGAATTGGGCTTTGACATGGGCGGTGACTTTGGTGAGAGCTCCGCTGAGAGTCTTTCCAAGGAGTTCAGCCTGAATGAGCTGAGCAGCGACACACTGAGTTCCTACGTGGATAAGGCTCGCGCAAGCAAGGCTCATCACGAAAAGAAGGCAAGCGACCTCGAGGACTTGGGTCACGATGCTGATCGCGCAAGCAAGATGGGCATCATGCGTTCAGGCGCTGGCGACCGCGTTCGCAAGTGGCAGGCTCCACATGACGCAACCGCTCGTAAGAGGGAAAAGGGTCTGGATCGTCTTGGTGCAGTCGAGGAAGAGACGGTCAATGAGATCAGCAATGATACCAAGAACCGCTACTTCAAGAAGGCAGCCGACGACATCAACACCCATGCTCAGCACTCCAGCAACATGCGCGGCATTGGAAATCACGATCAGGCTGACAAGCATGATGCTCGCGTGTTCAAGCGCGCCAAGGGTATGAATGCGGCCATTGCAAAGGAAAGCGAGGGCGATCTCGATGAAGCGAGTCGCGCCACCTTTCAAGACAAGGCACGTCAGTTTGGGACGCCCTACTACCTGAACACAGACTGCGGCTACGCAAGTTTGGATGATCTAGGCACACATGACTACTTTGACCACAGTGGAGTAGTCGTCCTGTCGATCAATCGCAACGGAAAGTGGGGTCTAAACTACGTGGCAGGTCAGGACTCAACTCCACCTGGTACGAAGGTAACGTGCGTGACGCAGACGTCGAGCGGACAAAAGTACCGCGAAGGCAAGGTCGTCGATTCTTTCACAATGGACGAATACAACAATGACCGTGAGGGTCTGGCAAAGCGCCTTGCAACTCACGGAATCACGCCAACTAGGAAGCTGTCTGTTAAGACCTTCGATTAAGAAAGGAGCGTGGGCGATGGCGTAAGCTGTCGCCCCACCCATGTATGGCAAAAGATAATGATATCATCAAGAAGGGTTATGCAAAAGACCGCTTCAACCTAAACCAGATCGAAGAACTAAAGAAGTGCATGAGTGATCCCATTTACTTTTGCAAAAGCTATGTGAAGATTCAGCATCCCATCAAGGGTCGAGTTCCATTTGAGCTCTGGCCATATCAGGAAGACATGATCGATTCTTTCCATAAGAATCGTTACACGATCGCACTGACTGCCCGTCAGATGGGCAAGACCACTTGTGCTGCGGGCTTTCTTCTTTGGAAGGCAATGTTTGAGCCGGACACCACGATTCTTATCGCAGCAAACAAGTTGGTTTCGGCACTTGAAATTATGGATCGTATCAAGTTCGCATACGAGAACTTGGAACAATACAACTGGCTACGTTGCGGCGTAACTGAGTACAACAAGGGTACGGTATCCTTTGATAATGGCTCCAGGATCATCGCCCGTGCAACTTCCAAGGACGCAGGTCGTGGTCTTTCGATCACACTATTGTATCTGGACGAGTTTGCGTTCGTGCAGCCCAACAAAGCAGAAGAGTTCTGGTCAGCAGTTCAGCCAACGCTGTCAACGGGTGGTAGCTGTATCATCACTTCCACTCCAAACAACGACGAAGATCAGTTCGCTAAGATTTGGTTTGCGGCAATCAACAACTTGGATGATCATGGAAATGAGATTCCGGGCAATCTAGGTTCCAATGGTTACCATCCACTTCGCATCACTTGGGACAAAAACCCCAATCGAGATGCCGCGTGGGCACAGGAGCAGAGAGCTCAGCTGGGTGAAGAAAAGTTCCAGCGAGAGTTTGAATGCAAGTTCGTTTCTGAGGATGAGACTCTCATCAACCCAATGGTCCTTGCAAACCTGAAGGCAACCGATCACATCTTTAAGATTGGTGAAATGAAGTGGTTTGAAGAGCCCAGGGCCAACAACATCTATGGAGCCACGTTGGATCCCTCAATGGGTACTGGCAGCGACTTCGCGGCCATTCAGGTATTCAACTTGAGTACCATGACACAGGTTGCGGAGTGGCGGCACAACAAGACGACCATTCAGATGCAGGTTGATATCCTGCGTAAGAGTCTCCTGTACATTCACCACAGCTTGCTCAATGACTCCAATCAAGAAGGCGACCCCGAGCTCTACTGGACCGTTGAGAACAACAGTCTGGGTGAAGCAGCGTTGGTGCAGATTGACAACATTGGTGAGGAAAACTTCCCCGGCATCTTCACCCACGAACCACGTAAGAGTGGCGGTGGCAAGGGACGCAAGGGCCTCAACACCAACATGCGTACCAAGATGACAGCTTGCTCGAGGATGAAGACCCTCATCGAGACCAACAGGATGACACTTCGCAGCAGGGCACTCTTGACGGAGTTTAAGAACTTTGTTCGCGGTGGTGGTTCCTATAAGGCAAAGGCAGGCATTCACGACGATTTGGTCATGGCAACCATGCAGATTGTTCGTTTGCTTCAGATCTGTGCCGATTGGGAAGAGCAGATTGAAACCAATATGAAGGCAGCATCCTTTGACGACGACGAGGGCAGCACACCAATGCCTATGAGCTTTTAAGCACCGCGTTTTCGCTAAATACCGCAACTTAGTGGAGGAAAGCGCATGAGTTCACTGTTCGACAGTCTCAGTGATGAGCTATTCCAGATTCTCAAGGGTTCTGGCAAAACACTGACGCTGTTTGGAAGCGACGGTAACAAAACCTATGACCCCAAGAAGGCGCGACGTGTCTTCGCCGTTCCCGGCAACCTAATGGTCTCCATCACGGAGGCAGGATCGGATAGTGAAGTAAAGCTGTACCTGAGCCAGAGCACGGACGTGGAGGAGATTGCTCCTCTTATCCAGACTCTTCGTCAGGTTACAACCCGCTTCAATGTTCTGTTCAACGTTCGAAAGTTTGATCGTGAACTCAAGCCCAAGGACTTTGCCTATCAGGTCAACATGACCGAGGCGGCAATGTTTGGTAGCACCAAGACCAGCTATCAGAAGTTTGGTCCCACAAAGCTGATGGTTCGTCACACTTCCCCCGTTCGCGAGGGCGTCATTGGTGCAAGGGGAAGGAATATCCTCAGCATGTTCGTTGAAACAGCCGAGGGTGAGAGATTCAGGTTTCCTGCCAATCACTTGAGTGGCGGTCGCGCGTTTGCCCAGCATATCAATCAGGGTGGAAAAGCCCATGATGAAGTTGGAACGCAGATCGCTCAGCTGGCACTTGAAGCAATCCAGCTGGCCTCCACAGCCCGCTACATGCACTATTCTCGTAAGACGTTAGGTGAAGAGGCAATGGCCATTCGTCCAACTATCAAGAATCGCGTTCTCGAGATTCGTCAAGCCTTCAGTGGCTTGTCACGACCACGTGGTTACGCTCGCGTAACGGAAGCTGGCCTTCCCATGCTGCAAAACACACTTCTAGAGGGAGTGAATGATGAGGAAGCTCGTCTTGCCACTCTACTCCAGATTGATTCCAACCATGCACTGGCCGAGGCTTTGAAGCCAGTGGCTATACTAACTTTGGGTGAAAATATGACCAACACGAACAATCTGTTCCAAGGTGTCATCGCATTGGAAGATGCCGCCGCAGATGCTCTCGTTGAAGCACTTGCGGATGAGTATGGCCACGATGTATCGGCACTGAATCGTTCTTCGGGACTTCTTTCCTTTACTGAGGAAGCAGCATTCCAGGACGCACAGACTTACTTGGATACCGTCCAGGAAAGCTACATGATCAATGAAGAGAACGCCATCATTTCGGCAACTCGTCAGTGGTACCAGGATCGCTTTGACGATTCTGACTACGAGCAGACCGGTGGTATGGACAAGGACGTTGCCAAGGGTGAGGATGAACTCATCGCTGGTGTCACGGCCATCGTGCAGGGTCACATCGACATGCCCGACTTTCCAGAGCGCGGCTTCAACTTTTCCAAGGCAGCAGATGCCACGGTAAAGGCACGAAGCTACCTGGATCTTTTCGTTGCTCAGCACAAGCTGGCAAACGCTGCCACGCTGAACTTTGTCAGCGGCATCATCGACAAGATGGCCGAGGGCAAGAAGCTGGCACCAATTGAGACTTTCATTGCCAACACTCTCGTTAAGGCACTTGACGACGATCTTGGTATGAACGAGGGAACGGTTGATGAGAGCATGACTGACTGGGATGCCAGCCAGGGTGATCGCAATGACACGGACTTCAACATCCAGTATGTTCTGCAGGATCTATCCGCTGAGGAAGTTCTAAACTACAGCGGCAACGAGCACGTGGTAATGGGCGATGACCCACGCGAGTTCGATGCTCTGAGCCGTAAGGAACTGGTAGCCAATGCCCGCAGCCTGATCTTCAGTCAGCTGGAGGGAATGGGAACCGACGATCTTCCAATGAGCGACGCAGCTTTCCAGAAGGAAGCAGAAGCTTTTGTGGATGAGCATGTGGTCCCATATGTAAGCCAGAAGGGTTTCGAACTCAATGAGGACGACCTAACTGAGTTTGCGGCGTTTGATGACAAGCCCGAACACCACGGTATCGCAGCTGGCTCCAATGTTGCAACTGACTTGGGTGCAGGTCGTGTGATCTCCATCGAGGGTGATATCGCGACAATCGAGTTCCTGAACGGTTCGACCAAGACCCTCCACGTCGATGACATGGACTTGGTTGAAGGCTTCAGCAATGTGGCCGAGGAAGCAGAGCTTAACGAGTGGTTTGGCAGCTTTAAGCCCGAGAACGTTTTGTCTCGTTCTGAGGAAGACGATGAGTCTGATATCAATCACGTTCTTGGTGGACGCGTCAAGCAGGAAAAGCAGCCCAGGATGTGGAAGGACCACATGGACGAGGCTTCCGGGTCGATGTACCACAGCGTGTTCACCAAGCTGGAAGATGGTTCGTGGGCACATCACTTTGATGCCGATGACGCTGAAGATGCCAAGGATGAAGTCCGTAGCTTGAAGAACATGGGCGAAAAGTCCATTGTGATCAAGGTTCCCAAGGACCAGGCCGATTGGACTTCCATCAACCCCAATGAGTTCGTTCAGCAGCACATCGCTGGAAAGAAGTCCTCGCAGACTCTTCCAGTTGATGAGGCATACGGAAACAAGGCTCCAACGTTCCAGGCTTGGATTGAGTACAATGGCGAAGAGGATGTTGAAGTCGACGTAGAGTATTACTATGACGATGATCGTCCCGTCATTGACGAGATCAAGGTCAAGAGCACTGGTGAGACGATTGAATACAGCACGTTGAGCCAGCATGATCAGGACTACCTGTACAATGGTGCTTCTGAGGATGCTGCTGATCGTGACGCACATGAGCGCAGCTATGCAGACGATGCCAAGAATGACGATGCTATGATGGATCGCATGTATGGCGAGTCTGAGGAACTGGATGAGCTGTCGCAGGACAAGGTCACCAATTACTTTAGCCGCGCAGCCGGTGAACGTGGACGTGCAGAACGCAATGGTGATGAGGGCAAGGTTGGCCGTCGTGATCGTGGTCTGAACATGGCGTTCAAGAAGATGCGCGAAGATGACGAGGAGGTTCTTGGTGGAGATCTTGGTCAGGACTTGATTGATGACACCAAGGTCAACGAGGCACCCCAGGATGTCTTTGCTGGCTATGATGATCAGATGCTGAAGACCAAGCTCAGGATGGCTCGTGAGAACCCAGAATACGCCCAGTACGCAGAGCAGCTACAGACTGAGCTCAGCCGTCGTGGCGTAACGGAGGAAGCAATCTTCCAGGAGGAACTAGACGACCTTCTGAAGAACGCAATGTTCCGTCACTAAGGAGTAGGAAGCGGGTATCAGGAAACTGGTATCCGCTCCATCCATGAATATAGACTCTGGTGTGCCAATCCTATATACCAGAAATGTGGCCGGGTTGCTGGACACACTGGAGCGGAAAAAGTTCACATTTTGCCAGTTCTATTTTGCGTTCTGGACGCCAGAATGTTATAAATAGAACAGTAACAAAGCGGGAATGCTTCGTTGCTTAGAGATTCTTCCGCAAAGAGGAATCCACTAACCAAAACAATGGCTCAAAAATAGCCCAATAAAGATAAGGGACCAACCCAAATGGCAACTCTCGACGAAATCCGTGCAAAGCTTCTAGCGCAGAACACGAAGGCCGAAGGCGGCAACCGCAACGGCGGTGACAACTCCATGTATCCTTTCTGGAACGTTCCTGAGGGCGGATCTTCGATGATTCGCTTCCTCCCAGACGGTGATCCCAACAACACATTCTTCTGGGCCGAGCGACTGGTCATCAAACTTCCTTTCCAGGGAGTCAAGGGTGAGCACGACCGCGAGGTACTAGTCCAGGTTCCCTGCATGGAAATGTACGGCGAAACTTGCCCCATCTTGGCCGAGACTCGTCCATGGTGGAAGGATGATTCCTTGCAGCCACTGGCACGCAAGTATTGGAAGAAGAAGTCTTACTTGTTCCAGGGCTTTGTCGTACAGAGCGGCTTCGAGGAAAAGGAAACCCCAGAGAATCCAATCCGTCGCTTCATGATCAACACCAGCATCTTCGACATCATCAAGAGCTCCTTGATGAACCCAGAGATGGAAGACCTGCCCACCGACTACGTCGCTGGCCGCGACTTCAAGCTGGTCAAGACCACGAAGGGTGGCTTTGCCAACTACAGCACCAGCAACTGGTCGTTCAAGACCCGCTCGCTGAGCCCTGCTGAAGCTGGTGCAATCGAGACTCATGGTCTGAACAACCTGAAGGACTTCCTGCCTGCCAAGCCAACCGCTGAGCAGCTTGAGGCAATCAAGGAAATGTTCCAGGCATCGGTCAACGATGAAGCTTACGATCCTGCACGTTGGTCGCAGTTCTACAAGCCTTCGGGCGGTGGCAACTGGAACAACAATTCAGCAGGCAACACCGGCGGTAACGCAGGTGGAAACGCTGGTGGTTACTCGGCTCCTGCTCCGGCAGCACCCCAGGCTCCAGCAGCTGATCCCTTCGCCGCAATGCAGCGCGCCGCACAGGCAGCACCTGCTCCGGCACAGGAGTCCGCTCCTGCCCCCGCTCCAGCAGCACGTCCTGCTGGCACTCCTGATGCTTCGGAAATCCTCCGCCGCATCAAGGAAAAGCAGGCTGGCATGAACGGCTAAGCTAAATGTGGGGAGAGGAAACTCTCCCCACACCTTTCTACTCCAACAAGATCGTCCTGGTGGTCGCTACTATGCGGGTGTGTCATGCCGCGCGACTCGGAGGACTGCCGATGTGAAAAGTCGGTGATGGCACTATATCTCCAGAATAGAAAGAGAACGGCAAACATGAAGCCAGTTGATCTATCAAAGTTCCGCAAGGATATCACAAAGGGCCTAGACGGTATCTCCGTTGGCTTTAACGATCCCAAGTATTGGGTTTCGACGGGCAACTTTGCCCTAAACTACGCTGTCAGTGGTGACTTCACCAAGGGTATTCCTCTGGGCAAAGTGACGATGTTCGCCGGCCAGTCGGGCTCGGGCAAGAGCTATCTCGCTTCGGGTAACTTGGTAAAGAACGCACAGGATCAGGGCTACTTTGTAGTTCTCATCGACAGCGAGAACGCACTTGATTCGGACTGGCTCACGGCACTAGACGTGGATGTCAGCGAAGACAAGCTGCTGAAGATTAACGCTGCGATGATTGATGACGTGGCAAAGATCATCAGTGATTTCATGAAGTCCTTTAAGGGAACATACGCGAGCACTCCTCGCGATGAGCGCCCCAAGGTTCTCTTCATCGTTGACTCCCTGGGTATGCTTCTCACGCCAACGGACGTCAACCAGTTTGAAGCTGGTGAAATGAAGGGCGACATGGGTCGCAAGCCCAAGGCCCTGAATGCACTGGTTCGTAACTGCGTCAATATGTTTGGTGAGTGGGACATTGGTCTGGTTTGCACCAACCACAGCTACGCAAGCCAGGATATGTTTGACCCCGATGACAAGATCACTGGTGGTCAGGGCTTCATCTACGCTTCCTCGATTGTGCTCGCAATGCGTAAGCTCAAGTTGAAGGAAGACGAAGACGGCAACAAGACCACAACGGTCAATGGTATTCGCTCTCAGATCAAGATCATGAAGACGCGATACAACAAGCCGTTCGAGACTGTTGAGCTTCGTATTCCATGGGACAGCGGTCTGGATCCCTACTCGGGTCTTCTGGACATGTTCGAGGCAAAGGGCCTGTTCACCAAGGATGGTAACAAGCTCAAGTACATCGCACTTGATGGCTCGGAGACCAAGAAGTTCCGCAAGCAGATTGATCACGATATCCTGGATATGGTGATGCTTGAGTTCCCCACCCACATGGAACGCAAGGAAGAAGCAAAGCGGGCTGAAAAGGAAGCAGAACTGGCAGCAATGGCTGCCCAGGATGCTGCGGAGAATGAAGACTAATGAGCAACGAGAGCAAACTGGTTGTAGAGCTCTGGGACTTCTTCAGGGATCAGCTGCCCGCCGGCAAACGCCAAGCCGGTGCAGCTCATCTCCTGAGGTTGTTTGAGGAGTATGGTTTCGAAATCGACCACGAGGATATCGAGGGCGAGGACGAATACTTGGACGAGGCAATCGAGCACCTGCATGATAACGATCATGATGATGACGAACTCGGCTACAATGACGATTACGACCGTCACTGAATATTGAATCGGTAGCTCTCACCTGTTTAGTGTGGGGGCTACCGATCATAGGAGCAAGAATGAGCAATAAGTGGTATTCAAGGGTAACGGCCGTTCCAGGAGATTACACTCCCCTGGTCGACGCTATTGTTCACTTTGAGACTGAACTGGAAGAGGCTCGATTCGAGACCAAACTAAAGGGAAGTCTCGAGAAGGCCAGCAGTCGTCTGCCAGGCATCACGACCCTTCGCTTTGGTCAACTTCAGGAAGTTGAATCCATCTTGCGGTATCTTGAGATTCGCATGACTGAAATCAAGGGCGCAGTGTTCAAGAAGTATTTTGAGCACTATCAGAAAAGTCTGAGCGCTCGTGAGGCAGCCATGTATGCGGATGCTGATGCCAAGGTGATCGAGATCGCACTCTTGATCAACCAGATTGCACTGGTACGCAACCAGTATCTCGCCATCATGAAGGGTCTCGATGCTAAGAACTGGCAGATCAGCAACTTGACAAAGTTGAAGGCTGCTGGCTTCGAGGACTACTCCGTTGATGACAATTACGCTCCTCGCTAACGCGCTCTGAACGTATTGTCAAACACAGGAAAAGCGGGCAGAAATGTCCGCTTTTTTCCATGTCTGACGTTGACAACAAGGCGTGCCCGGCTATGCTATGGACACATAGACGCAATAGATCGGGAGCGCGTATGAAGGTGACGGTAAACCGCGGGGACTGGGCTGGCCAGACCATTCGCGGAAAGGTGTTTGAGTTCGTCCGTGGACTCTCGATGGGGCAAAAGGGCCCGTTCATCACGGTCGATGGCAGCAACACCATGCAGGACAATGACAAGCCCTTCCCGGCTCGGTCGTTTCGGGTGTTCGTTTCCGATCTCTCGGACTTCACGCTCGAAGATCCAAACGCTGATGTGTTCGCAGAGCGTATGCGGCGCAGCTTCAAGGAAAGCGCAGACCCCGCGCTGCTGAAGTTCGTTCCCGGCGAGGACCTGATCGAGCAAGTGGAAGAGCGCGGACATACGGTTCCGGCATCCGCTGAGCCCGAAACCAACGAGCAGATCAAGGATCGAATCGCAGAGCGCTTTAAGATCCTGAGCAGCCTGAGCCTCGACGTTGCACGTGGCAACATCAAGGGAATGGTCGTCAGCGGTGCATCGGGTGTTGGCAAGAGCTTTGAGGTCGAGGCCGCCCTCAATCGGGACAGCCTGATCGACAAGCTGAGCTTCAATGCAGACGCAAACGATCAGGACTCGCGGCGTATGACTCGTGAGCGGGACTTCAAGCCCCGCTACAATATCGTCAAGGGCTACAGCACGGCGCCGGCTCTCTACAATACGCTCTACGAGTACAGCGAGGCGCGTGAAACGCTGGTGTTCGATGACTGCGACAGCGTGTTGGGTGACGAGACCTCGCTGAACATCCTGAAAGCGGCCCTCGACACTTCGGGCAAGCGGCTGATCAGCTGGCGCAACAGTGGCCGAAACAACGGCAGCGATGCGCCCAATCAGTTCGAGTTCAAGGGCAGCGTGATCTTCATCACCAACATTAACTTCGAGAAGATCGTTGACAAGGGCACTGCCCGATTGGCTCCCCACTTGGAGGCCATCATGTCGCGTTGCTTGTATCTCGATCTCACGATCGACACGATCCGCGAGAAGCTTTGCCGGATCGACTACGTGGCACGTGATCTCCGGATGCTCGAGAAGCAGTTCAAGCTGGAGCCGGATCAGGTCGAAGAGGTGCTGGACTTCACGCACCAGTACGCCAAGCGGTTCCGGGAGCTCAGCTTGCGTAAGGTCGGCCAGCTGGCAAGCCTGCGTATGGGACAGCGGGACTGGCATCGGGTCGCGGAAGTCACGTTGTTGAAGCAGCGATGAACTTGCACGCCGTGGGAATGTTGTCGGTCAGTGAGGTCGACAGCTTCCACCGCCATCGTTACGTGGACGACCTGGAGGATTGGGACCCCTCCAGGTCATTTTATGCCGAGATTGGCAGCATCTTTGGCATGACGCTTGGCTACAATGAGGACACCAGCAAGGACGCCGAGATTCTCCGGCGCGTGGGCGAAGCCTGTCAAGGTGACTGGTGGTGGACTTGGGACGAGTACCAGGTGGTTGAAACGAACCCAGTGCATCACAACGTCGAGGTCATAGATGTGTGGCGTCGAGTGTGGTTCCATTTTGACAGCAAGGACGATGCGATGCTATCCCGAATCACAGTAAGTGATTTGAGGAACGCGCGGTATGCTGACAGTGGAAGAATGCCTAAAGGAGTTGAATCTTCTAGCCAGCATCCCCCGGAAGGACCAACAGGGTAACGTCTACGAGATAACCAATACGTGGGACCGTCGCTTTATCGAGGACGTGTCAAGCCACGCGGCGGCCGGACAAGCGATCAGCACCGCGCAGGGAGAGCTGGCGATCAAATTGATCCAGCGTTACCGCGACCATCTGGTGCAGATTGGCATCGTGGCCCAGTCGGTTGACCTGTTGATTCAAACGCCCCACTACGCACAGCCTCCCTATCAGAGCACCAACCTTCCCCGTGAGGTCCGATACGCCGGCGATAACAAGCTGGTCTTTCGCTGCAAATTCAACAGTGGTGTGATCGAGGATATCAAAAAGCTCAAGGGAGGAAATCACTTTGCCTCTCTTCAGTACCCCACTTTCAATCGAGACCACAAGCTCTGGATCGTGGACGTGAATGCCAACAACTGGGAAAAGGCCATGGACGTTATCAAGCGGCACAAGTTCGCTTTTGATGACCAAGTGACCAATTATTTTCTTGAGGTCTCCAACAGTTTGAGTCAAAAGTCCTCGGTAAGCGTAGAGGGTGATCAGATGACCGTAGTGGTCAGAAACGATGACTTCTTGGCCGCGTGGATTTCTGGAGTAGCTTCGTTGGAGAATTTGAATGTTTGACACACAGACGCTTCCGGCCAGTCCGGAACTGGCTCGCCGTCTCCTTGCATTCAGTCAGATGAATGGTCTGGTCTTTGATGAAAAGCTGGCAGACCTTGCCTCACAGGATCTGCTGGACATTCGCGATCTCGCGGACAAGCCTTGGAAGTTTGATCCCTTGATGGTAAATGCCCTCCAGCACGTACAGGACTGGCGTGGACGAGCAATGCTACTGGAGAGCGGTAACGATCGCAGTCGGGTGGTTGCTCTCGCCAATGCTGCTCTACGGGGCGGCAAGACGCTAATCCTGGCACAACCAACCTTTTACTCTCAGTGGGCTGAACTAGTCCGCAAGGCATGGCCGGATGCCAAGATCAGCATCTTTGGAAACCCCCGATATGCACCCAAGGATGCCACGTATCCTGAGGGGCTGGACTTCTGCGATCGTCCCGACTTGGATGCCGACTTTCTGATCACCAGCTATGGCGGGGTGATCTGGCACGATCTGATCGAACGCCTGGACGCCAATCAAACCATCGTGGAAGAACTAGACCACGTTGGAAGCATCAACTACAAATGGAAGGACGCAGTCGATGGCTTATTTCATGAGATGCCCGCTCCTCTGTTTATTCAAAACATCCACAACTTGCCCAACGACACTGGCCGTGACAATATGGCCAGCTTGCAAATCAGTGGCAGCAAGGCAATCCAGTACCTTGGACAAATCGTCCATGGGCTGATGTGGGCAGGACTATCTGTTACTAGGCCACTGGTTGCTGGATCCATGCGGGACGTGGAAGGCTACTTGACTGAGAAGGCCTACGAGGGTGCTGACATGTTGGGCATCCTAAACATCATGGGTGTCAGCAGTCACCTGATCTCAACCAACGAAAGCAAGACCAATCTTGTCTTCTTTGATGACACCATCTCCAATCTCCGCATCGACGTCCTGAACCGAAAGGAAAGTGGACTCAATCGCATGGTGGAGCGGGAAGAGGATTTGGAGCGCACCAGCGACCTCAGCATCTCCCAGCTAGTGTGGCATGCCCTGAACGGCGACAGTGTCAAACAGGAGCTCATTGGCGGCCTACGAACTAATCAGTGGGCAAACCTCAAGTCTCAGCATTTGAAGACGATCCACACCAATCTGACCAACAAGATGTCCCACAGCCTCTTCCTCGTGGAGAATCAGGATTTGAAACGGAACCTCCGTCTTCAGCTGGGTCCACTGATTGAGGATTATAGCACGGCTCCCGATCTATCCTACTTGGTTGCCCGATATCACTACCCCAATCATTCCACGTATGGGATGAGCATGATCCAGATGACCAACATTCGACGGCTGGGAAACATGATCGTGACACTGGATGATCTGATTGAACAGCCATCCCTCTTGGAGTCATCCAACTTCTTGTTCCTCCCCGAGTGGCCTCTTGACCGTGATGTCTATGAAGCCATCAAGGCGGCTGCGGAAGCCAGCGGCACCCGATTGGTGACCAGCGTTCTAAACGGAACCTTTGAGCAAATAATTCACGCTCAACTTCAGTAAAACCTCGATTTTCTTGGTAAATAGAGAGCGGTGAATCTGCTCTCCAGTTATATTGACGTAGCCCTACTGGACTCTGTATTCTGGAGCATACAGTAGGGCTTTCCTACGACCCGCAAAAACAGAACATAAGGGGTCGCATGACAATCAAGAAATGCAAACTCGTCATCCATGACGAGGTAAACGCCAGCTTCGAAGACTTGGACCCAAAGACGCGCCGTGAGTGCAATGCGGCTCTAAAGTTCTTCATTCACGCCGCACGTCACATGCCTGCTTTCAAGCTGGGTCGGTGGGATGGTTGCGTGAGCTTTTTCGCCATCAATGGCAACACCTATGTGAACCTTCTCGACAAGGTTCTGGATATCGTAATCAACAATGGTTACGAGATTGAGATCCAGGATCATCGCGTTGCGCGGACTTTTGAGTTCCCCTACGTGGATGAGGATTACATCGCAAACAACGCTCCCAATCCAGTGTGGCCCAAGGGTCACCCGGCTGAGGGCGAACCAATCACCCTGCGTGATTACCAGGTGGAGATCATCCGAGCCTTCTTGGAGAATCCACAAAGCATTCAAGAGATTGCAACTGGTGCAGGTAAGACGCTCTTGACGGCAACGCTCAGTCACTTGTGCGAGGCGCACGGTAGGACGATCATCATCGTTCCCAACAAGAGCCTCGTGGATCAGACTGAGAGCGACTACAAGAATCTTGGTCTTGATGTGGGCGTCTACTATGGCGACCGCAAGGAGTATGGAAAGAAGCACACAATCTGCACTTGGCAGAGTCTTGCCATCATGGACAAGAACAGCAAGAAGCAGACGCTGAAGCCAACCCAGCAGGACATTGACACGTTCACCAAGGACGTGGTTGCCATCATGGTCGACGAAACCCACATGGCCAAGGCTGACCAGCTGAAGAGCCTGCTTTGCGGACCATTCGCCAACGTTCCAATTCGTTGGGGCTTGACAGGTACGGTTCCCAAGGAAGAGCACGAGTTCACCAGCATTTTGAGCGGACTGGGTCCGGTTGTAAACCGCCTGGCCGCAAGTGATCTAATGGACATGGGTGTGCTGAGCAATCTTCACATCGATATTCTCCAGCTCATGGACACTGTGGAGTTTGACAACTTCCACGAGGAAAACAACTTCCTGGTCACTGATCCCAATCACTTGGATTGGATTTCGGAGTTTGTCAACAAGACTGCTTTGACGGGCAACACCCTGGTACTGATCAACAGGATTGAGACTGGAAAGCAACTTGCAGAACGTCTCCCGGATGCAAAGTTCGTCTATGGTAGCAGCAAGGCGGCAGACCGAAGTGATGCCTATGAGGAGATTGGTCAGGGAACAAACTTGGTCGTTATCGCCTCCTATGGTGTTGCGGCAGTTGGCATCAACATTCCACGAATCTTCAACCTGATCCTCTTGGAGCCGGGCAAGAGCTTTGTGCGAATCATTCAGAGCATTGGTCGTGGTATTCGTAAGGCAAAGGACAAGGACTTTGTTCAGGTCTATGATATCGCATCCACTTGCAAGTTCAGTGCCAAGCACGTCACTGAGCGAAAGAAGACTTATAAGGCCGCCAACTACCCCTACAAGGTAACAAAGGTCGATTACATCAAGGACCTCTCCTAATGAAGATTCTCACAACCGAAAATACCACCTTTGAGATGAACAACATCCCAGACGAAGTGGAAGACATCCGGTATTGTGTTCTAGACTACAGTGATCAGGCAAATATTGATTACATCTTTATTCCATTGTTGTTTCTAGAATCCTTCAACAGTCCAGCTGTTGATCTACGATTGGGAAAGCATAGGATTCAAATGCCCATGGACTGGAGCATTGTGATTGGGGATAAGAACTCGGGCGATCTCGAGATTCTATCTTTGAAGCAGCTCAATGACCGTGAGTTTGATGCCTTTGCAATCAACCCCATCAATGGCTACATGCCACACTTTCATGACATTGAAATCATGAACGTGTTTCCAGATGTCAAGTGGTACTTTCCCAAGCTGAAGTATGGTCATATCCTGGCCGCTCCACTTGATGACAGTCCCAATCCTCAGTGTGCCTTCTTTGTCAAGGACACCAATAAGATTCCAGAACACTTGGACATCACGCAGTTGGTGTAATGGGAAAAGTCTTATTCCTACCGGGCGTTGATCCAGATCCACCGACCAGAAGTGAGTTGGTGGATCTGGCATCCGAGTTGGTCCTTCAGTGCGTCATAGACGTATTCAACGAACAGCGAATGAACCCCACGCACCTGGCCATCTGGCTTCGTGCGATTCGTGATTACTTCTGGAAGCAGGAGATCAAGGTGGAGTTTCGTCGCTTCCGTGAAGAAGACCTTCAGCGGTGGCGCACTCATTGGCGGGAGCAGGCTTTCCGAGATATTGAGAGTAGGCGTCCTCGTTAATTGACGTTCCTGGTGCAACCACGTTAGGGTTGGGTATGACAGTTCAGCGCATCGCCCAACCCTATGTGGTCTTTTGGAAACATGATGACAGCCAGGCTCAGATTTTGCGCGAATGGTGCCTTGATAATCTGGTAAATCATTATGTGGTGTTCTCGGCTGAGAGCAGGGAAACGTATTTGATCGACCTATTAGAGCCCACGCATGAAAAGATGGGTCAGACATCAATCTTTATGTTTGATTGTCCCAAAGATGCGATGCTCTTCAAACTAACGTGGGGAGGATAAATGGCAAAGAAGCCAACTAAGTCCGTAGTTGAGAAGGCTCCAAAGAAGCCCAGTCTCGATATCAAGGATGAGATGTATCATACCGAACGAAAGGACTTCAACTGGCTCTCCAAGCAGCCAGAGGAAATGGCCAAGACCTTCAGTCCCCTGATCGCTATGAAATGGTTTAGTGTCAGCAGCATTGAACCCGAGCATTACATCTGGATGGTCAATGAGTTCCTGAACAAGGACTTTTGGGACTACAGCAAGCATCCCGATCTTTGCTGGCGTATCCTGGCTGCAATTGGCAAGGGACGCCGTGATGGTGACCGAACGCATGGCTGGATCAATCTTGCCAACAAGCGGAAGACTGTCAGCAAGGTCAATGCCGTTTTTCTAAAACTCTATCCGCAGCTCAATGATGAGGAACTGATGATCCTCAGGGGAAAGTATGATGCGGACTCTTTCAAGCAACTTTTGCGCGATCTGACCATCGACGAAAAAGAAGCCAAGGATCTCCTAACAGAGTTTAAGAAAACAAATGGTTGATGCAACGGAAAAGCCCAAGCGGGCCAAGAAGGTCAAGGTAATTGAGGTCAAGCCCATTACCTATCCATGCTCTTTCTGCAAAAAGGAGTTTGCCCGCGAGAGCTCCTTTATCAATCATATGTGTGAGAAAAAGCGCCGATGGCTTTGGCGCGATGAACGGTACATCAGGATTGGCTTCATGGCCTTTCAGATGTTCTATACCCTGAGCGTTCGTAGCAAAAAGGAAAAGAGCTACGAAGAGTTCATGGAAAGCCAGTACTTCACAGCATTCACAAAGTTTGGCCGATACGTTGAGCACATCAATGGTATCGAGGTTCAGGGCTTTGTGGAGATGCTGATCAAGAACAACATCAAGTTAGACGATTGGACCAACGAAGCTTGGTACGAGAGCTGGACGCGTGAGCTGGCCAAAAAGGAAGATCCGGCCAAGGCCATTGAACGCAACATTCTCCTCATGGAGCAATGGGGTCGAGACACTGGTGAGAACTGGATTGACTTCTTTAGAAAGGTCAGCACGGCTCAGGCAACTCTCTGGATCAGGAAGGGACGTATCAGTCCCTGGCTTTTGTTCAGTGGTGTTGGTCACGCGCTATTTGACAGAATGAGCGACGAGCAATTAACGATGGTAAAAGAGTGGATCAATCCTCTGTTTTGGAATTCCAAGATCCGGGACAACAAGGAAGAGGTTGATATGATCCGCATGATATTGGAATCAGCAGGCGTATGACAGTAGATGATATCAGAAAACTTCAAGCATTGTCCGGTTCAGGAGTGCAGCTTTCAAAGAGCATGATGTCCCAGGCTCTGGGATTGACTGAAGATGAGCTCAGGGAAAATGAGCGCATGTGGCAAGAGGAAAACTTGCGCCGTGATGCGGACATTGAATACAAGCGAGCCTACAACAAGGCACGTTTGGAAGCACTGACAACGCTGTTCCCTCGTGGTCACGACCACATTCAAAATATCGACAAGATGGTTGAGATTGCCCGCGATGATCAGCTGAATCCACTGTATGAGCAGACGCTCCGGGATTTTGATGATGCCAAGCTGGCAATGAGTCGCGCCGCCAACAAGCTGGCCCAAGCGGTCAAGCTCACTGACAGCGACAAGCTCAGTGAGATGTCCAAGCTGGATGACTACTCAACAGTCTATGCCAAGAGCGGCGGCATTGGTGCCATGCTGGGAAGCAAGGGCGCAAGCTCAATCAGCGGCAGTCATGGTCCAGTGGGACCCACCGGCGTCCCAGGACCTCCTGGGGCTCAGGGAGTCCGTGGACCTTCTGGTCCTCCAGGACCTCCGGGACCAATCGGTCCTGCTGGTCGAACCTCAGTTCAGATGTTTCTGGACTGGTTCCTAGCCCGCAATAAGTAGAAGTATGAGCGACACAAACTTCTACCCCTCGATGTATGGTGGTCCGCTTCGTCACAACGCGGCGGACACCAACAAGACTCCTTCTGCCCAGGCAGCCGCTGACAAGTTCAAGCAGGCAAGTCGTGTGATTGGCGGCCTCAAGGCCCAGAATGCCCACACGCGAACCGTTGAGGTAGATGGCGAGTACCACACCTTCCCCACAGCTGAGTATGTCAGTCAGATGGAGACCCAGCTCAAGGATGCACGAAACAAGATTCGTGACCTTGAGACCCGTCAGGGACGCCTTGTTCGAAACAACAACAAGGTGATGGAAAAGCTTCGTTCGATTGAACAGGAACTGGCTAACAAAATTGACATCCGACCCTAAGCAATCGTAGTCTGGAACTATGAGCCATAGAATTCCAGACATTGACATCGACTTCAAGGACCGTGATGCGGCCCTCGAGGAATTGCTTCACATTCCAGCAAGTCGATTGGACAAGGGTGACCTCGTCAAGCACAACGTTGGTGTGTACTTTCAAAGTATCCCAACGGACCCACTGACTGGCTTGGCCTCCATTCCCTATAAGGAAGCGGAAGCGCGAAACTACTTCAAAGTGGACTTTCTAAACCTGAAACTCTACAATGAAGTACAGAGTGTTGCCCACATGGACAAGCTGATGTCCATGGAGCCCGTTTGGGATTTGCTGGAAGACGAGGACTTTGTCAGCACGTTGTTCCATCTTGGTAACTGGGCAGAGCTTACAGCGGCCTACAAGCCAAGAAGCGTTATGGAACTTGCAATGGTCCTGGCTGTGATTCGTCCGGGAAAGCAACACCTGATGGGGCTTCCCTTTGATGAGTTGGAAAAGGATATCTGGAATGTGGATCCAGATGCTGATGACGACTACATGTTCAAAAAGGCCCACGCGGTTTCCTACGCTTACGCGGTGGTCGTTCAGATAAATCTGAAAGTTGAGGCCCTCTTTGCGGAACCGGCAATACCAGAACACGATCAGACAACGGGGAGTTGATCACTGGCTAGACGTGGAAGTCTTTTCCACTATCTATCCTGAGCCTCAACGACTCTACAGCGTTCCAGTCACAATACTGGAGCCCCAGGAATTGCTCCTAGATCAGGGTAGATTTGCTTTGTATGTGAACACCATGCAAGAGCATGTGGTGACGTTTCCAATGACCGGAAACACTATGATCTGTTTCAACGAAAAACTTCAATGGATTGAGCAGAACGTCAAAGGCAACTGGTCCTTCAACGTCTCAATGCAGCATGTAAATGAGGGCAGTACCAGCTGGTCGTTTGCCAACTTGCAGGAAGCAGTATTGTTCAAGCTGACGTTTTAGAGCTGCTTTCGAACAAGCTGAATCTGGCGACGCTTGACGCGCTTTACCATAACGGTATCAAGGCTCACACTTGGTCCCTGAATGATCTCAAAATCACTGGTGATAAAGGATTTCAAGTATGGACGAAAGATCGTCCAGCGATCCTTTAGTGTGACGTTGATGGGCATCTGGCGGTTTGTTTCCCACCACCACTCATCACCAAGCTGAAGAAACAGCTTCTTGTGGTCTTCGTCTGGGAGACTGTTGTAGATATACATTGATGTGATCTGACTGTCCGAGTTACCAATGATACCCAGGTAGTCTTGCTCGAGATATCGACCAAGCGTCAGAAATGGAAACTTTTCAAGCTGTGGAAGATTCACTTAGCGACCCTAACCCTTACTAAATACTGCATATTTAGCCCAGCCAGAATGGGCATCCTGAGGGGACAGCATGACCGTATTCTTGTACGAAGTTAAGAGAAAGGTTGAGTTGACCCTCCGCGAGTCTGCTGGCACAGTGAATTGGAACCTCCCCATGAACAGCAATGACTTCAGGGTCTTCAAAGACTCCCACAATACCATTGAGTTCGTGGTCCGCAACACTGATCGAAAACCAATTAACCTGATGGGCCGGAGCGTACAGATCAACCTGTATGACCAACGAACGTCCAAGCTGATGTTCAACTCCAAGCTCAGGATCACCAATGAGGCCAAGGGTATCGCAGTTCTTGATATCACACCCGATGTAACGGCCGATTGGTTTATCCAGACTTACAGCTACAGCGTCGTAGTTACCAACAGTGATGGTTCGCGTCACATGCTCTATGTGGATGAGCATGAGGGACAGCGTGGGTTCTTTGAGCTCTCCCAGGGTCCAAAGTTTGATCCCTTTCCCAGCTATGAAGTTGAATGGGAAGCACTCATGCAGACCGCCGAGACGCCCAACAACACACGGACAAGCTACCGCTACTCATCGGCCTTTCCTGGCAGTCTACAGCGCAATAACACCGCAGGACTTCACAGTGCCGTGGTCTATCTGGAAAACTTCAGCGGAGAGTTGAAGATTCAGGGATCCGTTGAAGAGGGAGACCCCGCGGAAAGTGACTGGTACGACATTCAGGTGTTAGAGTTCGATAAGACTACAGGATTGCAAAACGTTTCCTGGGAAGCCAATTTGATGTGGGTGCGATTCTTCGTCCGCAGCAATGGCGACAATCACTATGACGCGCTCGACGTCAACACGGGCAAGATCACCAAACTGGTGTTTAGAAATTGACGTCCTAGATCGAATTGTCCTATACTGGGACATACCGATCAGAATAAGAGGCCGTAAATGCCCGGAATTGACTATGAAAAGCGGTACCGCGATTATGCGCGGTTCACCCCTGCTATCTCTGAAATGTACACCCGCTATGTGGTGAACGAAAACCCCAAGCGTGAGCCACCCGTCTCGCGTGAGGCACTGAACTTTCTCGATCCAGAGACTGGTTTGTTCTATCTGCCTTGCAGCCTTTACTCGGCTGGTCAGGCAGCAAAGAGTGCCAGTGGTGCCCATCGAACTGACATGGTCACCGGGCGTGATAAAAGCCACACCACGATCCTAGGCGATAGTGGTGGGTTCCAGATCCAGACTGGCGCCATCAAGTTCAAGGGTGATGAAACCCGCGACCGCATGATGAAGTGGATGGAAAAGAACTGCGATTGGAGCATGATTCTGGACTTTCCAACGGGTGGTATTGGCATGGGAACAATCCCAGATCACTACGATCGCTTGACGTCTCCGCTGGATCCTGAGATCCCCGACAGCGGCAACAGTGAAGCACTTACGGAGTTGATCCTGAAGAATGGTGGTGATCCAACAGATCATGATCAGCAGATGTTCTACACCTGTATGTTGCAGACCATCATCAACAACGATTACTTTATCAAGCACAGGACTCCTGGCGCAACGAAGTTTCTCAATGTTGTTCAGGGCCGGAATGCCGAAGAAAGCAAGATCTGGTACGAGAATGTCAAGCACTATCCTCTAGAGGGATGGAGCCTTGCAAGTCATCACAAGGAAAACTTTGAGATGACATTGGGTCGCATTATCAATATGCGAGACGACAACTTGCTGGCAGACCGGGACTGGATGCACTTTCTCGGTGTTGGCAAGTTCCAGCACGGTTGCATCTACACCACGATCCAGCGACAGGTTCGTGAGCAGATCAATCCCAACTTCACGATCAGCTACGACGTTTCCAGTCCGTTCACGCTTGCTGCATATGGCAAGGTCTTTGTTGGTTACAACTTGGACAAGAACAGTTGGAGCATCCAGGGTGAAAAGCTGGATGGTCGAAACTTCCTTCGCGAAGGAAGCTATGACACTGAGTTCTACAAGATGGAACAGTTGGTCGACAAGGCTGGCCTTCCAATGTGGATGAAGGACAAGGCAACAGGCGAGGCTCTAATGGATGAGCACGGCCTGATGACGCCCAGGATGCGGGAAGTTCTAGACTATACGACGACAACCAAGTATCCTGGTGGCGCGGACAGTGAGCGTCCATTCTTGGACGTGTTGAAGGAAATGTTCAACGAACGTCTGGGTAAAGTCAGCGGCGGCCGCTTCATTGAAACTGAAGTCGGCAAGCTGCTGAAGATGGGCGACATCTGCGTCAATGGTGATCCCAAGTTCACCTCCACGTGGGACGTTGTCACATACGCACTCTTGATGAACCACAACATTCAGGTTCACCTTGAGGGTGTTTACGAAACACAGGACCTCTACGACAAAGCGGATCCGCATTTTGTTCCCTCGGAACTATTGCAGATCAAGGATGTTATCCATGAGGTCTTCCGCAGCGAGACGCCGCATGATGTGATCAGGGACAACCGAAAGGTCCTGAACTTTATTGCTGGCAACAATGCGGAGAATGGTATCACACAGTGGCATGGTGCAAATCTGAAGATTTCCAATGTCCGTGATCACAAGAAGGTTCTCAATGCTCGGAAGGAGCATGAGGAAGAAGCTAGGCTGAAGTGGGAAGCTGCTCAGCCTACTAGGTTTGCCGACCCCTCATTGTTTGGATAATTTATGAGTAACATCGTCTATGAAGCAATGATGACTCTGATGCCGGGCAGCCGGAAGCGAACAGCTTCCGGTTGGACCAACATTGATGGAGTCTGTTGTGTTCACAATGGTGAAACCCAGGACAAGCGAAAGCGACTGGGTATCACGATGGGACAGGATGGATCCAGTGTGATCGCTCAGTGCTTTAACTGCCACTTCAGAGCTGGATGGAGACCAGGTCAAAATCTCAGCAAAAAGATGGCAAGCCTATTGTCCTGGATGGGCATGGGAGACGATGAACTCAAAAAGCTCAATTTCAAAATCTGGCAGGAACGTGAGCGGGCCAAGATGGACCCCAACTATCTTCCCAAAGAGTACACCAAGCTGGAGTTCAAACCACACCAGCTGACACCGGGAAGTCGTCCCATCTTGGAGTTCATTGCCGAGGGATATCAGGACAAGAATCTGGACAAGGTGGTCAACTATCTTGCGGATCGCGGTGATGATATCTTCACAGGGTTTGATTTCTACTGGAATCCAACCAAAGAGCACAACTTGAATGAACGAGTGATGATTCCATTCAGGTGGAAGGGTCAGATTGTTGGTTGGACTGCCCGTGCGGTATTTCCAACCAAACATCGTTACTTCACGGAGGTACAGCCCAATTACATGTTCAACACCGAAATGGTGGACAATGATTGGGAATACTTGTTTCTCTGCGAGGGACCTTTTGACGCCATTGCGATAAATGGTGTAGCGACACTGGGTGATAAGATCACCGACGACCAGATCCGATGGCTCAATCAGTGCGGCAAGAAGATTGTCGTGGTACCTGATAGGGTCAATCAGGGTGGAACGCTTGTGGACACGGCTGTTCGAGAAGGCTGGCAAGTCTCCTTTCCTCGCTGGGATGCGGGGATCAAGGATGGCGCTGATGCGGTTAAGACGTATGGAAAGCTCTACACCATCTGGTCGATTATTGACGCAAAGGTGTCCAATAAACTAGAAATAAACGTGCGCCGACAGCGCCTACGATAAGAGACCAGGAGGTCCAATTGAGCCAGTATAAAAAAGAAGAAGTTGAGCTCAAGGACTACAGTCAGGAAGTCCAGAAGGTCCTGATTCAGTTCATGCTAACAGATAGCAGCGCGTATGTTCGCTGCCAGAACATTGTCAAGCCAGAGTACTGGGATGACAAGTTGCGGCCAGCAGTCCGCTACATTCAAAAGTTTACCAACGAGTACAAAGCTCTGCCGACTCCAGAGCAAGTAACCGCTGAAACGGGCATTGACACTCCCATTATTCCCAACGTTCAGAGCCAGCACGTGGATTGGTTCCTGGATACAGTTGCGGACTTCTGCAAGCATAAGGCAATGGAAGCTCTGGTCTATGATGGACCCAAGCTTCTCGAGACCGGTGACTATGCAGAGCTGGAGCGTCGAAGCAAAGAGAACATGCTGATCAGTCTTCAGAATGAACTTGGTACCGATTACTTCATGGATCCCCTGGAACGACTCCAGCGCATGAAGGACAAGACTGACACGACACCAACTGGCTGGCGAGACATTGACAGCAAGTTGTATGGTGGAATGAACCGTGGCGAGATCACATTCTTTTGTGGTGGTCCTGGTACGGGTAAGAGTCTCTTCCTGCAAAATCTCGCACTGAACTGGGTTCAGATGGGCCTAAATGTGATCTACATCACGATGGAGCTCAGCGAGGAACTGGTTGGTCTCCGCTACGACGCGATGATCACCGAAATGCCAACCAAGATGATCTTCAAGGACATTGAGGATGTGGCAATGCGGTTGGGCATGATGCGTAAGAGTGGCGGCAAGGCTCACAAGTGGGGCAAGCTGCAAATCAAGAAGATGCCAATGGCTGGTACAAAGGCCAATGACATTCGTGCGTACCTGCAGGAATTTGAGATCCAGACAGGTCAGAAGCCCGATGCTATCGTGGTGGATTACTTGGACTTGATGCATCCCAACAGTGGAAAGATCAACGTCAGCGATCAGTTCATCAAGGACAAGTTCACTTCGGAAGAGCTGCGCGCTCTAGCAGTGGAGTGGAATGTTCTTTGTGCAACGGCATCGCAGTTGAATCGTGCATCCATTCAGGAGCAGGACTTTGACGCAAGTCACATTGCAGGTGGTATTTCAAAGATCAACACAGCGGATAACGTGTTGGCCATTTTGACAACCACAGCTATGAAGGACCGGGGAGAGTATCAGATCCAGTTCTTGAAGACACGATCTTCAAGCGGTGTTGGACAAAAGATCTTCTTGAAGATTGACAGTTCAACGTTGAGGATCCAGGACGCTCCACAGGAGATGATGGAGGGACGTGGTTCGGGCGTATCAGCAATGCAGGCTGGTTTGCTCAACAAGGTTCAGACAGTGGTCCCCAAGAGTATTGGCACGGCGTATAGTGGCGGCGGAAGTGCCGATCCAACCGCACCAACTGGTCCAGCAGCAGAAAATCCCGTGTTGTCGCGTACCAGCACAACATCGTCGGGTAAAGTGGCTGCACCAGGAGCATTGCTCAGAAGTCTCGCACTTAAAAATCGAGACTAACAGTTCTGCTAAATATGCGACGCGCCATTAGGGAGAGTTTGAATGACCGGTCAACCCGACGACATTAGGAGGTACGTCAGACTCACTGAGTCCACGCTCCTGTCCTCGGACGAAGCGGACACACTATTCGAGGGTATCGAGATTCCACATCTCGATACCTCGGACCTTCTCCACGAAGACGTCAACGATATGATCTTCAAGTTCCGAAGCTACAGTGAGGCCGATACGGATCCCTCCTATGCTCGGGGCGTGGAGGAAGGGCTGGCACTTGCCGCTGACATGCTGGAACGCCTGTTGGAACGCCATCCTGGTCACTCTAGCAAGTAAGAGGCACGATGAAAGACCAGCGCGTCAAGAGTCTCATCGAAGAGCTCGACCTGTTTGTCCCACAGCGCGACAAACACCAAATCATTGAGGCAAGGGCCAGCAACGTGATTGCTGGTGCCATGAACCTCGTCAACCTGATCAATGAGAGTTTTGAGGACGATGAAGCCGATGAGCTGATCCGTCGCCTCATGAACGCCATCAAGAACAGGGATCCAGACAAGTTCAATCGCAAGATCCGAGAATTGCGTAAAATCGAGGAGGGCAAACGTGGCAAATAACAGTGACGCTATCCGTCGTCTAATGAACCTCATGGAGTCCACTCAGCAACCCAATCTCATTGAGGGCTGGGTTGACAACGTCAAGGACAAGTTGGATCGACGAATGGGAAACAAGGAGCGGGAACAAATGGCCGCTCAGTTGACCAAAGAGTATTACACGTGGTTGGGTCAAAGCAACCGTGAGGGAACCGGAGAAGATCTGGTTCGCTTTATGACTCAGAGGATCGGCTTCAATTCCCAAGATGTCAAGGTTGTTCTCTCCAAGTCGGGCGTCATTGGTGACGATGCTCCCGAGGCGGAAGAAGAGCCCGGCGAGGAAGAGGATGCGCCAGAGGCAGAAGAGAAGCCCGCTGGATGGGATCCAGAAGAGGGTGTGCCGCTTCCCAAGGATATTGCCAACGCCAAGCTCAATGATTTCAAGCACCTTGGTGGTGGCTTGGATCAGGCAAAAGCCGACAACAAGACTGATGCCAATGAGATCAAGGACGATCCACGAAAGTACATGAGTGGAAACGGCTGGGACAACAAAAAGATCACAGCCAAGCTGTCTAAGATGCCCAAGGGTTCCTCGCTGACACTGGGTAAGAGTACCTTTCGTTTGTCCGCGGGCGATGAAGCAACAGACTTCTACGATGGCCCAGCAAATGAATCCATCAACGAAGCATCCAACCCAGATGTCATTCCACGCAAGACCATCAAGCAGGTAATGGACGCCGCTGCCGCACAGGTAAACGACGAGTACCTCTACAATGGTCCCAAGAATGATGCTGAGTCGACCAAGAATCAGGCAACTGGTCGTAACCGTCAGTCATCTACCGTAAGAGGCGACGACGAGGGAACACCCAATGAGCCAGGCAAAAAGGGCTCCGGTCAATACGATGCAGCGGAGATGGTCAACATTCTGAAGAGTGATTTTCAGATCACCAATGCCAAGGCGTGGGTTGACAGCTTGACCCGCAAGGTCATGAATGCTGGTGGCATCTCAACCATGTCCGACAACGACATGCACGACCTGGCCCTTCTTGGCTGGGCACTGGTTCGCGCTCGCAACTAAATTGAACACGCGATGCTCGTCATGCTAGAAAGTTGGTATGACGAGCATCCCACACTTCGAAGACATGAGCGTCAAAGACATCCTGGATAGTCTTGACCTCAAGTGGATGGCCAGCGAAAAGCTGGACGGATCCTATCTTCAAATCGGCCTAGATGATGCCGGACAATTCTACACACAACGAAAGGGCGGACAGCCCATCTATGACATCGAGGACTGGCCCGATGAACTGTGGTCTGCGACGTATCGTCGTGGACATGCGGTTGCCAGTTGTGTCATCGAAGCTCTTGTAACCGAGAATGCAATCTCTCCAGGAAACTGGCTGGGTGTTGAGCTCCTTGAGGGTGTTCAGCCCAACTCCATTCCCTACAAGGGAGAGATGACCAGCACCTATGATAGCATGGTCGTCACGCATACCAGCTGGTCGCCCAGCACGGCATTTTATTGCATTCTAGGCAATGACTTTTCCGTAAAGACGACCGCGCTGATAACGCGGATGATTGGCGCCACCGAGGCAGCTCAAATAGATGAACTTGCCAACTGGATGGTTCACATCAACAATTCACTTTCCATGGAGTGGATTCGTGAGCGCCTCTCAACCAGTGCCGATCAGGTAAAGCTGGTGCTAGATCACTGGCTGCCCGAGCCCAGCAACATTCGGGGTTTTAGCAAGCGGGAGATCCTCGAGACAAATCTGTCCCGGAAGCATCCCAACGCTGGTGATCGTAATTGGAATGAGCTCCGAAAGGAAATTGTCCAGGAACGCGCACGTCTCCGCCCGGTCTTCGATTCATGCGTTCTTCTATTCAAGGAAGCTGCTTACCGGGTCATAGTGAACGAAAGTGACTCTATTATGGGCAGTGGATGCTATAAGGAAGGCGCAGTCGTAGCGACCCCCAGAGGGCTGTTCAAACTGGTGGACCGGGAAGCATTCTCAGCCATCAATGAGTTCACTCATCGGGTCAAGTATGCCATCGTGGGTGGAAGGCGTCCAGCACGTTCCTGCTTTTTGAGTCGCACCAAGGATTGGCCCAAAGAAAAGCGGCTAGCCAGACTTGAAAAATTACTGACAGGGTACCGCGCAATGCGTTATTCATTACATTACAACGGAATGTTGAACGGGAGAGCCATTCAACTCTCTTACAGCGGGGACCTTCATCGTAGGACTCTCGGAATGTTCTACGATACGAAGAAAAGGATTGAAGATGGGCGGTAAGGCTTTCACAGATACGCAACGTATTGCTCGTGAGGACATCTACGGCACTCTGACTTGGTTGGAGCGCCACTGGCCCGATTACATTCTAAATGACGGTAAGCCTCTGAGCAAAGTCATGCTGGGATCGGCTGGTAAGAACGAGACGTCTGGTGATATTGATCTGAACTTGAGCATTGATGTTTATGATCAGGCAAAAGTTGCCAATGACCTTATCGCCCTCTTGGGTGCCGATCACGTAAAGGCTCGTCCAGGCAACAACCAGATCTTCACATCCATTCCCATCAACGGAGATGCTGAGGCGCATGGTAGGGTCCAGGTGGACTTTATGTTTGGTAACTTTGAGTGGCAGAAGTTCAGCTACTTTAGTGCTGGCAAGACTGACATGCTCCGCTGGGGCAATAGCAGTGCCAGCTACTTTAAGGGATTGTACAGAACGGAGATGATCAAGGCTATCACGGCCTATTGCTCCGACTGGGTATTGGAAGACAAGGGTGAGATCATCGCCCGCGTGGGTCCCACGTTCTTCCACGATCGGGGACTGCTCTGGCGTTATCGGCTTCGGCCAATGCGTCAGGATGGTACCGCGAGGGTCAAGGAATTCAAGGAACTCTCCAAGGAGGAATTCTTGAAGGTTTACCCCAGCGCAGTTACGGCGCTAACTGACAAGATGGATGATCCCAAGAAGGTGGTTGAATACCTCTTCAACGGGCGTGGAAGTGTTGGTTCAGTGGACACGCTGGAAAGCATTGCCATGTATATGAATCGTGCCTTCGACAGTGATGCTCGAAGGACCATTTGTGCCATCTTTCTAGAGCGGCTAAATAACCTGAAAGTTGAAGTCCCCATAAAGGATTTCAAGCACATTTACTTGCAGGTGTAACCATGCGTTGGAATGAGATTGTAAACGAAACTTCGACCGCCGGATCAACAGCATCCGGCAATGTAGCGACCTCAGTTGGAAAAGCAGGCATGAAGGGTTCTATTGGTGCCGGCTTTGACTCCCAGGGTCACAAAGGAATCTATGACGCAGCGGAGCGCAAAAAGGGTCGCAAAAAGAGCTGATTCCAGATGTGTTCCGATAAATAGATGCAACAGAAACTCTCTTTTAGGAGACTTCAAATGACTGACAAGATTCACGGCTTTGCCGCAACTCCAGACCAGTTCCTGTCGGGCGGTCTCCCAATGTTCACTGCTACCGTTACTGGTGCAGACCTGACCGCACTGGTCGGCGCAGAAGAGCAGCACTCGCCTGCACTGGACAAGCTGATTGAGGTCATCTCGATCCGCGCACAGCCAGTCATCATGGGCAAGGCTAAGCCAACCACGCTGAACTTTGCCGTTGAGCACAACGAGATCTTCGGTGACCTGTCGGCGTTCAACGCTGAGGCAACCGCAGCTTTCGGCGCAGCGATCCCAGGTGCGACTGTGACGATCAGCAAGTTCGTATTCTAATCCTTAGGGAATAGATTGCAGACAGATTAGCCCAGGAAGCGTTTGCTTCCTGGGCTTTTCCATGTCATGCTGCGGGGCGAATTAGCTCTGCATATTCGGTAAGTTCCACGCGCAAGAGAGCTTCTTGCTTTCGCCGACGGGCAGCGAGGACTTCATCGACCAGTCGGGTATTTCGACGAACTAGAAATGCACCATCGCGGATGATCTCGAATTCGTCGATTGGAAGTTCATTCTCATTCTCGTTCACTGCGGTCTCCCTGCTTATGTAACAGGGTTAGCATCAGTGCGGAGTGTGTCAACCTTACTGACTGGGCATCAGGTGTGTTACGTCTCGGGCAACACTCTGAATTTCAATCAGCTTGCCATCGTCGTCAAAGATGCCGCGATCAATCCAGTCCTGCCAACGAGTCTCATTGTGGCGCTGAATCCTGTGGATACCACGACGCACTTCTGCTTCCGGTGAGATGCTGAGCATGTAAGCGATAAACTTCTCATGGTCGGTCTGTGGAATAACATCCAGGAGCGCAAAGCCGTTGATATCATCTAGCTCAACGTCAAAGTAATCCCTGAACGTCTGGTTGCTGAACGTGATCTCAAACTTGGCATTGAAACAAACCACCATGTCAATGGTGTTGTCAATGACCGTCTTGTAACGCTCACGCGATGCCTTCAATTGGGTATCAATATCCTTGAACGCCGTTACATCTCGGGCAACCACAATCTGTGCTTCCGCGTTGTCCCACTCGATTGGTCGACTGTTGAAGGCAACCTCACGAACATCACCGCTCTTGGTCATCAAGAGAGTCTCGTAGCTTTCCGGTGCATCACTGTCCAGCTTGACTCGAATATGCTCACGCTCCAGGGGGTGGACAAAATCAAGGGGATTGATCTTTTGTAGTTCGCTCTCGCTATAGCCGGTCAGTGTGATAAGGCGCTCGTTCCAATCTAGAAGCGAGGAGTTATCGTGGATAAACATGCTCTCCGAACTTGCATCCGAGAATGCACGGAAGTGAGCCTCACTCTTGCGAAGATTCTGATATGCCTTCTTGAGTTCCGTGGTGTCATAGAACACCAAGATCCACTGGTGAGCCTGATGACCCTTGATCACTGGGGTGATGTGGACGTCGAACCAAATGTCCGATGCACTTTCAAGCTCAAGCTGAACCTCGTGGCGAGCGGTTACTTCCTCACCAAGTGTCCGGCGAACCGTCCAGTAGCCCTTGTCAATTCCCAGCAGATCACGAAGACTCATCTTCTTTAGATCACGCCTCTTGGTCTTGGTCAAGCGAGCAAAGCCCTCGTTGACGAAGGTTACCTTGTAATCACTTCCGTCATTCTCGAGGATAACAAAGCCCGTGTTGGATGCGTCAATCGTCGTGACCAATTCCTGGTTACGTTCCGCTAGCTCACGCATCATCTGACCATTCTTCACACGATGGGTCACATTGCGGATTAGGATGATGTAATGAGTCTGCTTGTCACGACGAACCAGCTTGCTGGCGCCCACGTCGATATAGATTGTGGTTCCATCTTCCTTGACTCCCATGAATTCCTCATGATGATAAGTAGTGGTAAGTGGTTCGTCGCTGTTCACCAGGCCCATGAAGCTTTCCATGAACTCGGAGTTGACTTTTGTTCCCTCAGGAAACTGAAACAATGTGGAGATGCTCTTGCCGATGATATAACGCTTCTTCCACCCAAACATTGCCTCGGCCGCTGGGTTGAAGCTTTCAATAATGCCGTGAGTGTCCACAAGTAGGAGTGCATCGGCCAAGAGGCGCGACGTCTGTTCGATCTGTTGTGCGTAGTCGTCGAGTTTTGCCTGAAGGGTCTCGGTAACGTCCTGGGCAAGAGTCATCGTTCCCTTGGCAGCCTTCTCCAATGCATCACTGCTGGCGATGGCTGCCTTGAGACTTGCTTCGCGTGCTGCTTTCCTGTCAGTTTCCTTCTGACTCTGAAACAGCCACTTCATTAGAGCTTGGCCTTGATTTCGATGAGCACCATCTTCAAGCCGTTCATAGCTTCAGTGATCGTGATGTTGTTCTTGGAGTAGTCGTCGATGATCTTGTAGATCTTCTCGTCCTTCTTTTCCAACTGCTTGGCCTGACGGAAAACCCACCAACCCAGAGCAATAATGATACCAAGAAGAACCGCAGTAAGAGAACTTCCATCCCCCTTTGCGATTAGGGAGACAATGCTTTTGAAAAGGTCTTCCATGAGTGTCTCCTTGAGCCGATCTTTACCCCCATATTTACCATAGAGTCGCCCCTGCACTGCACCAGGTTAACTGCCTGGTTTCGGACTATTATCAAACAGATATGCTAAATATGCTTGGATATCCTAATAGTGAGAAACCAATGACTCTTTCTGAGCTCTTTGGGGACGACCCCCTTAAAATGTCGGCCGAGGAGCGTGCGTTTCTCGAGAGTGCCCAGCACCTATGGGCAGCTCAATTCGAGGCAATCATCCATGAAAGTCGTGGTCCCAAGATCAAGACCCGTATCCATGTCAAGAAGGGCAAAAAGAAGAATGGATAAGTTCAATCTTGCCGATGTATTGGGCCGCTATGGTATTGATGATGCCACTGCTGGCCGCCTAAAGGGCAAAATGCAGGGCGATGATCTAATGAATTTGGTCAACTATCTAACGGGTCCGCAGGGAGTTAACCTCTCCAAAGCATCCGCGATACTTGGTAAATATGGAGTCAAGCTAGGGAGCAGCAAGCCCATGGAAAACTATCTAAATGCCAAGTACGAAAGCGTCAGGAATGGACGTCCTCTGGATGAGACTTTTGGTGGTGTTATGACCAAGGTTTCCGAAGGCTACACCTACGCTGTTGAAGTTTCTGAACAAAGCCGCGATCGAGTTCTTGACTGGTTGGATGAAAATTCAGTAAGCTACCAGGCTACCAGCCCAACAAACTACCGCATTGAGTGCGGTGACCGTGAGGGCGCATATCGCACCGGTCGGGCACTATCTGAAATCCTCAGGAAGCCAACGGTGCGTGACTCCGTTGAAACTGTTGAGGAAAAGATGAGTAAGAATCCAAACAAGCGCGTCAATGACGCCAAGGACAAAATGTCCAAGATCACGCCCAAGGATCCCAACCGCCAGGCAGCAACCATGCGTAGCGGCGCTGGTTATCACAAGGGTGAAACGGATCTTCGCAAAGTGGACAAGGGTGCCCGTGGCGCCAAGTACAAGCCTCGTTACGACGAGGAGATCGAAGAACCAATTACCGAGGGAGTGATGGGAATGAAGCCAGTGAATCCACTTTTCCGCCTGCGCGAACTCGCAGGTCTTCCTGAACTAGACGAGGACGATTTCGAGGGAATTGAAATCCCTGAGATTGGTGCCAGCGATCCAGCTGGTCCTCTTGGTGCAGGCCCAGTTGCCGATGAACCAGCCGACATGGATGTAGATGGAATGGGAGACGATCCCGTTGCTGATCCAATGGACGACATGGATGGCGGCATGGACGACACCATGGACGACGCGATGGATGCTCCAGTTGACCCAATGGGCGACGAAGGTGTTCCAGGCGAGCTGGGTGCTGACCCGGTTGAGATGCCAGGCGACGACATGGGAATGGACGTTCCCGACATGGATGCTCCAATGGATCCCACTGGTGCTCCAATGGCTCCACCGGTTGGTGCTCCAATGGGTATGGGTGCTTCAATGGCTCCTCAGCAGAGCGATGCAATGGCTCAGATTGAGGACAGCCTGAACAGCATCCAGACTGGTCTTGCAGACATTCGCCTCTCGGAGTACAAGAGCCTGATCCAAAAGCTTCAGGACCTCACCAATCAGGCCCAGATGATGGGACGTGATTACTTGGGTGAGAGCGCTATGAGGCGCAAGAAGTAATGCGCTTTCGGGAGATTCGAGGAGGTATCCAAGTTTCTGTTTCCAATGAGGAGCAGGAGATGGTCGACCTCATCGAATCTCAGGAAGATAAAACAATCAAGCGAAGTGAGCTTGACGAACGCCAAAAGGAAGTGGCGCGCAAAATGGTGAGCAGGGGTGTTCTTGAAAGAACCCAGCATGATGGATCTCTGTTCTACATCGTAAGCAAACTAGATGATCTTTGGAGATAACATGAGCAACTCTCTCATCCCAATGGGACCCAGCAACGCAGACATCCAGGAAATGGCACGTCTTCGTAATATTCTGAACGGCGGAAGCAATGTTCCCGCTGTGGCAAACGAAACTGTGAATGCCCATTATTCGGGTGGTTACGCAGGAACCCAGCGTCCTCTAAACGAGAGCCGTGGCTATGTGGCGCCCGCTGCACCAGCATACATGCCCAGCTTTGGCACAAGCCGTGCAGACGTGGATGCAATGAAGAACATCATGGAAACGCTTAACCAGCTTTCCGGTGATGAAGAGGCGCCTCGCCAGCAGCTACAGGAAACTTCGCAGTTTTCCAGCCCAGCCCTCCCTGCTCCTCAGAATGGTCCATACAGCGTTATGGCAATCATCGAGGAAAGCGGTGGCAAGGACGTAAATCGCTACAATGTTGTTGACGCTGGACGTCGCGATGTTGCTCCTGGAATGGTAATGAAGGAAGCAGCAACGGCAGTCATGAAGCTTCTAAACAAGGGCCAGCAGCTTTCCTCACCCAAGGTGCAGGAAGTGTTGGATCTTGATGAGGAATTCAACCGCAGCAGGATTGAAACGGGACGTCACAAGGCCCGTTATGCAAGGTCGATGGAACTGGGCGAAAGCGCAGCGGCTAATGTGTTCAAGGATCGCTTTAATGCGGCTCGCGCACAGGCACTGGCAGCACAGGACACCATCAAATCGATCAACGAATCCCTTCGTTAATCAATGGTAGCGGTTGGTATTGATTTACCAACCGTTTTTCCATGACTGATACCACGTCCGCTAAATACACAATATCGCAGCTTACTTGTCTGGAAGGATGTCATGGGCATTGATGAACTCAACACAAGTCCTAATTACCGCCTTTCCAAAGTCCTAGGATTGTTGGAATCGCTGTTTGGTGTGACGATCGATTTCGATGCCGCAAATAGCACGGCAGAACTCCAGAGCGTCTACGAAGCGTATGGACTAGAACGTAGCAGGATTATCAAGGAGTCCACTTTTAACTCCTACAATAATGATCCCAGCTACACCAAAGCGGTACTAATTCAGGAAGCCATCAACATCTTTCTCAGCGAAGTTGCGCCCAAGCGTCTCCGCAAGAAGACTTCTGCCTAAGGAGCAAACCACATGACGAATACTAAGATTGAGAGGCTGAAGGCAATCAAGGAGGAGTTCGCTCGTACGCAACTTCGCATTGCTGAAGTCCGAAAGCTAGAAGAGAGCGCAGAGAGCACAAGCCTCTCCAACCTTCTGGAAAACGACCTGGAGCAGGCAGAACTAGTTCTGGCCGCACAGGATATGATGCACAAGTTGCAGAACATGGCTGAAGACCTGGCCAAGATGAATGCCCAGGATCTCTTCCCCCTCGTTGACAAGATGAAGGCAGCTTTTGGACAGGAAGCCGCTCACTCGTTTGAAGAGTCCTCGCAGGAGGCCATCACCGGCGCAATGAACACGGTTCGCCGTGCCAAGGACGAAATGGGCAACTCCATTATGCGTCTTGAAGGCAAGGTTCCACCCAACGACATGAGCGCAGACGCCAACATGGATCCCGGTGCAAACATGGCCGATCCAGCAGCAGAGCCTGCTGACGCTGGTGCTGTTGATGCCGCAATGGACGACTTCGGTGGTGCAGATGCTGCATCCGGTCCAGAGCAGGAGCCACTGGGTCGTGCCCGCAAGGAGTCGCGTGAGGGTGGTAAGGCTCTCAATGAAAGCGTTATCCTAGAGTCCGCTGGTCGCAAGCTGATTGAGACCGAGGGTCTTGATTCGCTCATTGGTTGGGTCTTGAAGGAAGCAGCCGCTGGCATGCCAGAAGAGCACTTCCGCAGTTTTGCTACCAGCGTTGCCCAGAAGGCAGCAAAGGATCCAGCAAAGCTCGCAGGCTGGATTGGTAAGAAGAAGCACGGCATGGCTGCAATGGCCCAGCTGGCAGAACCAACCCGCACGCAGAGCCAGGATCAGGAGCACTACGAAGTAATGGAAGGCAAGTCGTTCAAGCAGAGCGACGACGAGGACGATAACTGGAAGAAGAAGTCCAGCGATAAGGCCCGTAGCAATGCCCGCCGTGAAAAGCAGAAGGGCGACGATCTGGAAGAAGGCAAGAGCTTCAAGCAGAGCGATGACGAGGATGACAATTGGAAGAAGAAGTCCAATGACAAGGCTCGCAGCAACGCACGTCGCGAAAAGCAAAAGGGTGATGACCTGGAGGAAGGCAAGACTTTCCGCAAGGGTGATGACGAAGAGGACAGCAAGGCTGACCGCATGAAGGCTCGATCCGATGCACGTCGTGAAAAGCAGAAGGGTGACGACAAGGTCTCCGAAGCTACTCTGACTGCACAGGGTCTGGCACAGATCATCGAAGCATCCATCAAGACAACCGGCAAGGGCAATGCTGCCAAGGCCGTCAAGGAAGCTGTTGCTTACTTGGACAAGGCTGTTGGCATCAACGAAAGCGAAGGCGGAAATCTGGCCAAGCTGGTTGAGGCATTCCAAGCTGCATACGGTGTAACGCCAGCAGTTTATTCGGTTCAGAAGATGAAGGAAGCCGCAGTTCCAATGAGCCCGCAGGACAAGAAGAACGGCAATGCCGCTCTTGGTAAGATTGCAGGCAAGATGGGCGCAAACCGTTCCACAGCTACTCAGAGCGTCCAGAGCGCAATGGCTGGCATGGATGGCCAAGAGCGTAACGCGGCCAACAAGATGCTGAACACGATGAAGCAGAATGGTGAGAATCCAAAGAATGCTGGTGAGTTTGCTCAGAAGGCAAGCAGCCTCGTTGGTGACGACGATGCAGTGAATGAGAACATCAACGCGGCACACTGGCCAGTTGATTCTCAGGGCCAGTACAAGGGTGAGCCAATGAGCACCGACTATGGAAAGCTCAAGCCAATGACCGGCGCTCCCAAGGCCGGCAAGACTGAGGGCGGTGCACCAGAGACCAAGGTTGAAGAGCCAAAGGTCGAGGGCGCAAAGGCTCCAGAGGGTGGCGAAAAGCCCAAGGGCAATCCTTTTGCCAAGAAGTCCGAGAAGAAGGAAGAGCCAGCAGCCGAAGAGCCCGCTGATGATTCCGACGACAACGACGACGACAAGTAAGAACGCCGTGCCGGTAGCTGGAGACAGTTACCGGCATTGCCATATCAGAGTAAATAGTGAAAATAGGAGACACCGTTATGCGTTGGACAGAGATTTTCACTGAGGAACTCAACCCGCTGCAGATTGCAAAGGGCGTCGTCATGGACATTGTTTCTCGTCTCAAAGCACAGGGTGTGGGAAGCATCACAGTCAAGCAGGTTGTGGACTTGATTCGCAACAATCCTGATCTAGATGGAACTGCCGTGGATGCAGATCTGGTTGCCACTGCCGTCAAGGGTATGGAGGGACTCTCAGTTGAGCCCGATCCCGAGAATGGTCAGTTGAGCGTTATGATCAGCAACGCCGGAGCAGGACGCCAGGTCGATCAAAAGCAAGCTGAAAAGGACGACAAGCAGGTAAAAAGTGCCGCCCTTCGTACCATTGCACAAAAGGACAAAGAATGATCACCTTTCCCACAGCCGCTGAAGCACGCGCAGGAAGTCGAAACAACCTCGTGATCTATGACGAGATTCGATGGATTGAGCGAAAGATCTTTGAAGCCATTGAACTTGGCAAGTTGTCACTGGATGTCAAGGACAGCCCTTTCACAGATCCACTAAGCTATGATCCGCTGAATGAAGCCAAGCTGGATGCTCGAGATTACTATGGCGCGCTATTCAGCGATGTCTATGACCGCAGCCTTCGTGAGCAGATTGATTTGGTACAGAAGAACTTCTACGACCTGGGCTACCAGATTGTGCCTCTGAAGAACCTCTCAACTGGCAACACCTTTATGTGGAGGATTCTCTGGTAATGGAACTATTCAAACAACTCAGCGAAGCCAAGCTTCACAGCCGTCTCCACTATGAGGGACTGGACATCAGCGTTGAAGTTCCTGCCGGCGGCTACCGTCGTGGCAAGAACCAGAAGACCGGTGAAGCATGGTCGCACAAGATCAAGGACAACTACGGCTACATCAAGGGAACTCACAGTCCCGATGGTGAGCACTTGGATTGCTACCTCCGTAAGAACCCCAAGAGCAACGCAACTGTCTATGTGGTCCACCAGCTTACCGTTGATGGAAGCAAGTTTGACGAAGACAAGGTCATGCTTGGCTATTCCAACAAGGATGAAGCTGTCAAGGCGTTCAAGGAATTCACGTTCAAGCCAAATGTGATGTATGGCGGTGTAACGGAGTTTGACATGGAGCACTTTCAGCTTGCCTGCTTTAGTGCCTCTAACAGTCACGCCATGTTGACCAACAACAAGACGTTTGAGCTGTTCAAGAAAAAGGGTCTTTTGGGCTCGCGCATCAGAAGTCCCAATCAGATCGCCCGTCGTGTCAGCGAAAGTCTCCATGAGGGTCTCAACGAGATTGGCGAGACGTTGTGGCGTGGTGACCTCGAGGAATGCTTGGATTGGTCTGGGCTCTATGAGGGTGCGGAGATTGAAGCAGTCCTGAGCCGCGCTTATGGTCACTACACCAATACTCCATACATGCACGAAATGGGACAGCTTTCGGAAGGTGAGTTCCGTGAACGTGCCCTACAGCGTATCATGGAAGATGATGCCCTGGCAACAGATACGGAAGATCAGATTCAGGTCGTTGAAAGCATTCGTGATGATTATGATCATGAGAGCAATCCTGTTCTTGATATCGAGAACACGTCCCTAAATGAATTCGAAGAACTAGAAGAGGAGCCCGTCATGGAGGCCAACAATTTCGTAGTCGTAGTTCATACCCAGATGATGGAGAACATTGGTACGGCAGCTCAGCCCAGCTGGGCAACTGCTGGCTCGCGTACTCAGCTGGTACAAGAGGGCTTTACCAACTATGGTGATGCTCGCGCCGTTGCGGCCAAGGTTTCCTCTGGACAGATCCCCGTCAACATCGCGGAAGGTGCCTATGTTCTAGGCATCGACGTTATGCCAATCGGTGAGTATCGTCAGTTCCACGAGGATGACAACGCAGAGCCCGTTGAGGAAACTGTCGAGGATGAAACCACTGAAGAAGTGTTCTTTGCCCAGCAGATTCAGGAGATGAAGGATCGCGCAGGCGTCCACGATGGAAGCTACACCAACAAGGGAACGCCCAGTGTTCACGAGACACGTGAGCGCCTTGAGAAGCTTTCACAGAGCTATTTTGAGGAAGCAGCCGCTGAGGAACTGGAGGAGCACAAGGCTCCGTCCAACACTCTGAGCGATGGACAACTCGCCCATACGCTCCGAGTAGTCAGGGAGACGCTCAAGAAGAATCCAAGCGCGCATGTCAACAAGGCTATCAGGGCTGTCTGCCAGAAGCTCTATGGCAACCCCTCGTTGGACGAGGAAGTCATCAAGCACGCTGAGTTCGAGTACGGAACCCTGGACGACTTTGATGCGAACGTTCGCGGCAAGGGACTTGGCACGGCTGTTGGTATTTCCCGGACGCCTAGGTAAACGTCGTACCACTAGGTAAATATGGAGCGGACGGAAACGTCCGCTCCAGTCATGTCTGGAAGATCGGAAATAGACACAAACTCCAGAATTCTATATACCCAGAAAGAAAAAGACATGATCACACAGAACAAACAATTCACATATCCCAAGCTGGAGCGTATCACACGTCCAGATGGTGTCCGCCATTATCTTGATGATCTTGGCATCCCTCATAGCAGCGTGACCACCATCCTTGGTGCCACGGAAGACAAGACTGGCTTGATGGAGTGGCGTGCTTGGGTTGGCGACAAAAAAGCTGACCAGATCCGCGACGATGCCTGCTCGCTGGGAACCTTGATGCACACTCATCTGGAAAACTGGATGGTGGGCGAGGAACGTCCTCGTGGCAGCAATGTGATCCGGAAGATGGCCACCAACATGGCCGACGTTATCATTGAACAGGGCCTCAGCAATGTTGAGGAAGTCTGGGCAATGGAAGAGATGCTTTACTTTCCTGGCCTATATGCAGGAACGGCAGACTTGATTGGAATCCACAATGGCGAACCAGCCATCATGGACTACAAGACAACCAACAAGATGAAGAGCAAGGACAAGATTCAGAACTACGCTTGTCAGCTTGCTGCCTATGCTCTAGCACACAATGAACTGTTTGACACCAACATTCGTCGCGGTGTCATCTTCATGGTTGCCCGCGATCTTAGCTTTCAGGAGTACGTCTTCGAAGGCAAGGAGTTTGAAAAAGCGGTTGAGACTTGGATGGAACGTCTAGAGATGTTCTTCAGCCAGCAGCAAGCTTCTCTCGAGCAATCTTGATGTGACGGCAGATCCTGCCCCGTGATCCCGCTTGGCACGTGCAACTTGCCTTGTTGCCATCCAGGGTCACGGTGTAGAGGTCGCCCTTGCTTCCCTCGATCTCCATTACGGTTGCCGTTGTGGGATCGGGAACATTCACGGCATTGGGATTATCGGGTTCCTCCGATGTGCCCAGTACCTTGAGACTTTTGACCCGGTCGATGGAAATGGTGCTCTCATAGTGAGTCTTGCCAAACACATCCTCGCGGGCAACCACACGGAGGGTTTCGGGTTTGTCCCAAGCGTTGGGATGCGCCACGATGCCCACAATCGGTGGCCTGGGAAAGTTCATCCACTCAATGGAGTAGAACGTCTCAATCTCAACCCGTGTGCCGATCGGTGGAACTTTGATCTCATTCATAGATCCAATCTAGCAAGCTTCTTACCAAAGTCAAGCTGGGGAATAAATATGTGGTAAATTGGAGACACGCATGGCTGTAATTCAGATCACTAGGGTCCAGCACCGCCGGGGAACAAGCGGCGAGTTGCCCGATGCCTTGGCTGATGGTGAGTTCGGCGTCACAACTGACACGGGCGAGATCTTCATGGGTGCGCCCAACTTGCCCGCGCTCCAGAACCGCCGATCTTATCCCTATCAGAACATCAAGGTTCTCACCGAGTTTGACATCCAACGTGGCATCAAGGGTGATGTTTATCACCACGGTCCGCTGGTTGGCGTCAAGCTACCATCTGGGTCAGCTTCCGCATTCGTTCCCTGTGTTCCATTGTTCCGACATGGATCCGTTGACTATGCGGTTTTTGACTTTGGTCTTTCGACCAACAACAGCACGATCAAGGCTGTTGGAGAGATCGCGATCTGTATTCATCCTGGCGACCCCAATGCCTCCACTGTTAAGGTAACTATCAAGAACTCATTGAACTTTAGTCCCGAAGCATTGGCTCAAATTGGCTGCAAAGTTCAATCCCTTTCCCCAGCGGGAAACGACAATGGGATTACCTGGCTAGCCGTTCGAACAGGAACAGCGTTTGACTGGACATTTACTGTCACTGGTCGCGAGTGGACTAATCCTCCGCTCTAACTAAAACTTCTCTCAGGAGAATCACATGAACCCTTTTCTACTGCCTCCCAGCGAGCGTCTCGCTGAATGGAGGGCATTTCGCACCAGCCTCGTTGGCATCGGAGACATGGAGCAGCTTCAAGCTGTGGCAAAGTGGGTGGCTCTCGCCCCCACGAGCACCTTTGTTCTAGATTACGATGATGCACAAAGTTGGGCCGGTCCCTGGGACCTTCTCCATCAGGGTGATTTCGATGATGTCGCAAAGGCCTATCTGATGGAGCAAACGCTCTACATGCTGGGCTGGGCTCCCGAGCGTATGAAACTGGTTATGATCCGGAACCAAGAGGCGTCTTTGCAGACGATGATCCTCTTGATTGATAACAAGTGGGCTCTGAATTATGCTCACGCAGACGTGTTCAATTTTGACACAGAGCGTCAGAATTGTGTAACTCTGGTTAGCTATCGTGTAAACCCAGAAGGCGGGCATCTAGAAGCCTAATTAGCGGATCCCTTGGAGCATAAACGCCCAGGACAACGCGAAAAAGTGCATACTAAATACCGGCCCAACGAAACAAAGAGAACAGGAACAAGATGGGCAGCACACCAATCATGGTCGTCAAGCGTGACGGCAAGAAAGAGGCACTAGACCTCGAGAAGATCCACAGAGTGGTCTTCTGGGCCTGTGAAGGCCTAGCAGGTGTTTCCCCCTCGGAAGTTGAGCTTCGCGCCAAGCTTCAGCTAGAGGATGGAACACGTACATCGCAGATTCACGACCTGCTGGTCAAGAGCGCAAGCGAACTGATCAGCGAAGATACCCCACAGTATCAGTTCGTAGCAAGCCGCCTGGCAAGCTACCAGCTACGCAAGGAAGTCTACGGCCGCTATGAGCCATGGACTGTACGCCAAGTTGTTGAGCACAACGTAAGACTTGGTCACTACACACAGGAACTTCTTGACAACTATTCCGATCAGGACTGGTTGAAGATTGAGAAGATCGTTCGTCACGAGCGCGACGACTTGATTGCCTACGCAGGCATGGAGCAATGGCGCGGAAAGTACCTGGTAAAGGACCGGGTATCTGGACAGTTCTTTGAAACCCCTCAGATTGCGCTGGTGCTGATCGCTGCAATCGGTTTCATGGCTTATCCAGCTGAGACTCGTATGATGTACGTCAAGGACTTCTACGACGCAGTAAGTCAGTTTGATATCAGCTTGCCAACGCCCATCATGGCAGGTCTGAGAACACCACAGAAGCAGTTTAGTTCCTGCGTTACCATCAGTGCCGACGATAGCCTGGACAGCTTGACCGCTACCAATGGTGCCATCGTCAAGTACATCAGCCAGAAGGCTGGTCTTGGTATTGATATGGGACGCATTCGCGCACTTGGAAGCAAGATCCGAATGGGCGACGCAGAACACACTGGACTCCTTCCCTTTGTTCGTTGGTTCCAGACTGCCGTTAAGTCGTGCAGCCAGGGTGGTGTTCGTGGTGGTGCAGCAACGGTCCATTTTCCAGTATGGCACTACGAGTTCCCAGAGCTGGTTGTTTTGAAGAACAACAAGGGCACTGAGTTCAATCGTATTCGTCAGCTGGATTACAGCTTCTTGTTCAATCGTATGATGTACAGGAGGTTGATTGACGGTGGTGATATCACGTTCTTCAGCCCACATGAAGTTCCAGGTCTCCTAGATGCGTTCTATGCGGATCAGGATGAGTTTGATCGTCTCTACGTCAAGTATGAGAATGATCCCTCGATCCGAAAGCACTCCATGAAGGCACTGGACGTTTTCCAGGCTTACATGACAGAGCGCAAAGAAACTGGTCGCATCTATTTGATGAACATCGACCATGCAAACAGCCACGGAAGCTACATTCCAGAGCTGGCTCCAATCACGCAGAGCAACCTGTGCCAGGAGATCACGCTTCCAACTCGTCCACTCCAGAGCTATGACGACGATAGCGGTCGTATCTCGCTTTGCACGCTGAGTGCATTGAACTGGGGACGTGTTAGGACGCCACATGATTTTGAGAAGCCAGCCAAGCTGGTTGTTCGCTTCCTCGATGAGCTACTCAGCTACCAGAACTACCCAGTGAAGGCAGCAGAAACCGCAACGCGCGAGCTACGTCCCCTGGGCGTGGGCATCATCAACCTGGCTTACTTTCTCGCCAAGCATGGCCTGAAGTATGACGATGGTGCGCTAAGTCTGGTCGATGAGTTCATGGAAGGCATGAGCTACTATTTGATCAAGGCTTCAGCTGACCTGGCAGTGGAAAAGGGTGCCTGTGAGGGTGCTCACATGAGCAAGTACAGCAAGGGCATCCTGCCCATTGACACGTACAAGCGAGACATTGATGAACTGGTTGAGCCCAAGCTACGCCAGGAGTGGGAAGCCCTCCGCGTTCAGTTGCTTGACACGGGAATCCGCAACACCACACTGATGGCGCTGATGCCTGCGGAAACATCCGCTCAGCTCAGCAACAGCACGAATGGTATTGAGCCAGTACGCGCACTTGTGTCGGAGAAGGTCTCCAAGCACGGCATCTTGAAGCAGGTTGTTCCTGAGATTCAGAAGCTGAAGAACAAGTACGAGCTACTGTGGGATCAGAAGAGCCCCAGGGGTTATCTGAAGGTTGCGTGCGTTTTGGGTAAATACCTCGACCAGAGTGCGTCGGTGAATACCAGCTACAATCCGCAGCACTATGAGGAAAATGAGATCTCCATGAAGGAGATGATCATGGATCTTCTGTACTTCTACAAGTACGGTGGAAAGAACTTGTATTACTTCAATACCTATGACGGTCAGGAAGATGTGACCATGGAAAAGGATGCACCACAGAAGCCCGCAGAAGAAATGAGCCTTGAAGAGCTCATGGCTCTTCCTGAGGACGACTGCGACTCCTGCAAACTGTAAGAAAAGTGCCCGGGAGCGCGTGGGCGCTTCTGGGCCTTTCTACCAGTAATAGACATGGGGCACCAGAATCCTGTATATTCAGAAAGAGGACAGGCTATGAATGCCGAACTAAAAGCTCTCCAGGATGAGCGAACGCACCTGTTGGTTTTGGGGTTTAAGACCATGAACCAGCACCTGCCATTCAATGTCCAGATCGGTGGTCATGATATTCCCAGCGAGCTCGCTGGTAAGGCACGATTTGGAATCACCAATGTTATCGCTGCTCGTCTCCGGGAGATTGAGCAGAGGATTCGAGAAATCAAAAAGGAGAATAACGCATGAGCGTTTTCAATCTTAATGCAACCAACCACATGACGGCAAAGATGTTCTTTGATCCATCGGGTCCAGTGGACATTCAGCGTTTTGACCAGGTAAAGTATCCAGAGCTTGAGGCACTGACCAACAGCCAGCTGGGCTTCTTTTGGCGTCCAGAAGAAGTTGACCTCAACAGCGATCGAGGTGACTTTGGAAAGCTCAACGATCACGAGCGTCACATCTTCACCAGCAACTTGAAGCGACAGATCCTTCTAGATAGCGTTCAGGGTCGTAGCCCAACGGCAGCGTTTGGTTCGATCACCAGCTTGCCGGAAATGGAAACGTGGGCACAGACTTGGGCCTTCATTGAGACCATTCACAGTCGCAGCTACACTCACATCATCCGTAACGTCTATCCCAATCCCGGCGAGGTCTTTGATGGCATGAAGTCCATCCAGGAAATCGTTGATTGCGCGCAGGACATCTCGGCAAACTATGATGACCTGATTGAGTCGTCGATGTGGTATCAGTTGCTGGGTCTGGGCAAGCATACCGTCAATGGCAAGAAGATCATCGTTGATGAGTATGAGCTCAAGAAGAAGCTCTGGTTGACCATGATGAGCGTCAACATCCTTGAGGGTGTTCGCTTCTACGTCAGCTTCGCATGTAGCTGGGCATTCGCTGAAACCAAGCGTATGGAAGGCAACGCCAAGCTGATCAAGTTCATCGCTCGTGATGAGAACTTGCATCTCGCAGGAACGCAGAACCTCTTGAGGAACATCCTGGTCGCTGATGACCCCGACTTCATCAAGATCCGCGAAGAGTGCGAGCCACTGGCAATCCAGATGTACCTCAGCGCAATCCAGCAGGAAAAGGCATGGGCCAAGTACCTGTTCAAGGATGGTTCGCTGATTGGTCTCAACGAGGCACTACTGAATGAGTATGTGGACTACATTGCCGGTCAGCGTATGCGTGGCGTGGGTCTCAAGGCTCCATTCACCGTTCCTGCTCGCAACCCACTTCCCTGGACTTCCAGCTGGATCGCATCCAAGTCGGTTCAGGTTGCCCCTCAGGAAACTGAGATTTCCAGCTACATCAATGGTGGTGTCAAGCAGGATGCCGGCATCAACGACTTCAGCACATTCGACCTATAAGGAGAACACATAATGGACTTTGATATCTTTGTTGAGGGTGAAAAGTACGAGCTTCGTGGCATTGAAAAGGCCAAGCTCAACTTGACATACAAGACCGAGGGTGGAGCAATCCGTCCTCAGATGCTTCGCGGCGGTGTGATCCTTGGATTGCACGCCCTGTCGGAAGGCGTCTACCAGGACAGCAAGATTGTCTACATCCTAGAGGATGGCAAGATCTTGGAAAAGCATGGCACCATCACGGTTGCCGATGACCAGATTTCCTTCTAAGGAGACACCCATGCAGGCAATCATCTACAGCAAGCATCCCTGCCCATTCTGTGACCGAGCAAAGATGTTGTTCGATCACAAGGGTATCAGCTACACTGAAATCAACGCCATTGAGAACATGGACGAAATGGTCGAGAAGGTATCAGCAGCCACTGGTGCGCGACCACAGACCGTTCCTCAGATTTGGCTTGATGACATCTACATTGGAGGCTTCACCCAGCTGGTGGAGCACTTTAAGAAGCAGGGATGAGAAGCAATCAAAGTCCCGAGGATTACCTGAAGGTCGTGGCCAAGAAAAAGCCACGACTACAGGCTCTCCTGGATAACGTGGACACGATGACGCAGGAAGCTATTGATGCCCTGGGGGAACCACTTTGGATCCGTCAGGCGCTGAGTAACCTGAAGAAAAATGAGGGCATGACCCTCAGCATGTACACTCAGGCTCGCATCAACCAAGCCATCGCAGCCGAAGAGGAAGCCGCAAAACTTCCCAAGCCCACATACGAGGTTCGTATATGGGATTCAAACAACGGCTACGTTGGTACTGAAATGCAGGGGTCACAATCTGGTTGGAAGATTGAGATGAACCCCGGCGATAGTTTTGCCATCATTGACGACCACACGGTCCGAGTTGGTGATAGCATGATTAGGATAAGCGAGTTTGATCTGACACCACTCATGCACTTGAGTAAGTTTGTTGGATACATGACTCTTCAGAACTACAAGGGCTTTCATCGTGCTCTCGTAAACGAAAAACACAAGCACCTATAAACTACACGGATAAATATCACATGCTAGTAGAAAAGAAGTCTGAAAACACTCCCGTAGTTGCCATTAAGTTGGTTACAGGTGAGGAAGTCATCGCCCGCAAGCTCAGCGAGGAAAACGATGGTATCCGTATTGCCCGTCCACTTGCGATGGTAATGGCGGAGAATCCTGAGAACCCCAGCCAGACGCGCGTTATGTTCACGCCATGGATGGTTGCTGCTGGAAAGGAAATGATGACCATCAAGACCATTCACATCATCGCCATGGTACCAGCACGCGACGACGCAGCTGAGCAGTATGAACAGGCAATCTCCAATTAAGCTCATTGAGCGCATCAAGTTGGCCTACCAGGCATTCACGGCACCAGCGTGTGTTGTTGATGCCCAGGTGGGCCGCTTGGTCTCCTATGATGCTGTGAACCGGCGGCTTGTGATCCAGGGAGACTTTGAGATCCACGCAACCGGCACTCTCTTTTTGCGCTCAGATCGGGACGTTGTGGTACAAAGTGGTCACAATGGCATTGAGTACACCAACGATATCCACTTGAATCCTGAACTGGATGAAGAAGATGCAATCCACCTCGAATGTGAACCAGGAAGCCCTGGACAGTCAGCTCTACAACCCATCAGTGGACCCCAAGGTCTTGATGCTTCAGCAGATAATGGAGACGACACCCTATGTTGCGTCACAACCATTAACTACAGGGCCCTTGATTGATCCCAACAGCGTTGCTCCCGAGCTCAGAGAGCACGTTCAACAGTTCAATGCACTCAGCACGCAGAATCCCTATCAGGGTGTCGTGGTGAACCCCGCAAGCTGTCTTATCGTAGATATACGGAATGATCTCCAGTCCTTTCCCATAGTGATGGATGTGAAGTTCGGAACCGATCCCCAGTGGACCGATTACCGACCAGAATTCCAGCAGGACATTGACACGATCAATTCAGATTGTGATATCATTCAGGATCACACTGATCGCCTGACCAGCAACTTGCCCAGCCTAGCTGGTATTGCTCAAGCATCTCTGGCACTGGCTACCGTTATGAGTCTCTTGAGCAATCCATGCCTTGGACTAGATGGTATGCTGGGAAGCATCATGGACAGCGGTAAAGCACTTCTCAATGACGTAAAGAAGCAGATTGCATCAGCATTGCAGAAGGCAAAGGAAGCAGTCAGCGCGGCCCTTGGTCCACTGATTGCTGATATCAAGAATGCCATTGCAGGAGCCAAGGCCAAGATTGCAGCATTCGTAGCCAAGGCCAAAGCCGAGGTGATGAACTTTGCCAAATCTCTCTTGGCACAGGCCCGTCAAGGTCTCGCGGAGTTGATGGCCAACTTGCCCAAGGATCCCTGCCTTCGCAGCCTCATGAAGAGCGCAGCAACGGGCGCAGCCGCTGGTATCATCGGTGGGTAAGCCATGCGTTCGTATGGGAGACCGCTGCACCGGCCATGGTGATGCTCCTCCACGTCCCAACGTGCAGGGAAGCCCCAACGTCTTCATCAATAGCAAGCCAGCACACCGTCAGGGTGATATGTGGGCCGTTCACAAAAACCATCCCAGCAAACTTGCCAGTGGCTCGAGCACCGTGTTCGTCAATGGCAAGGGCCAGGGCCGTGTGGGAGACCCAGTGTTGTGTGGATCCCGATGCGCCCAAGGTAGCCCAAATGTTTTTGCAGGATAGGCTTGACAACGAGTAAGCGGCCTACTAGATAAGAGATGTTGTTGAAGACCAAGACTTAATAGCAAGTAGCGGACCCGGGGGCAGTACCCGGCAGATCCACCATAACTGCGCGGCGCTGCCCTGGAAGCTAGCCGCTGCCCTCGAGTAGGGCGGTTATGATGGGTCTGAACCAGGATCGACGTGCGAGCGAACGGTTACGAGAAGATTGAGCTTCGGCTCATGAAGCGATGACAGGGTGGCTCCTTTAAAGGCCAAAGCATGTAAATGCAAACGACAACACCGTTGTCGAGGCACGTCTGGCCGCGTAAGCAGCCAGACGAGGTAGGATTGCTTCGGTAGTTCTATCGCGTCTCTTAAATCCCTAGGGGCTCAACTCCCTAGGTGAGGGTATGGCTCCACCCGGTAACAGAACGGGCCACCTTTCCCATACAGATTGCATAATTACTAAGAGACCAGTAATTATAGCTCGCCATATCTCGGTGTCGTAGGGAGCCTGAAATACCGCGTGACAGTTAGCCAATTTGGTGCTAGCGGGGTCCGCGCAATACAGGAGTTCTCAATGACACAGACAGATACCCGCCACCACATAACGGTGCAAGGGTTACTTGTCTGTGGCGTGGGGGATGAGGGTAACGTGGATAAAGCAATCAAATCTGATATTAATATCAAGATGCTTACCGACCTTGCGCCAACCATCATTTGGACGCGGGACGCTTCGGGAAAGCTGACATATCTAAACAATTTTTGGTTTGAATTCACGGGCTGTGAATACACATTGATCGATGCTATCCTGTGGAAGGAGTCCATTCATCCCGATGACATGGATGACCTCCGGGAAAAGCTCAACGAAAGCATGGCGCGTGGCGAGCCATACGAGGCCGAGACGCGCATCAAGCGCCATGACGGCGAGTACCGATGGTTTCGCATCGCAACCCGTGCCGTCAAGGATGAAGAAAACAATGTCATGCAGTGGCTGGGTGTTGCTTCCCCCATTCATGAACTAAAAATCGCCCAAGAACGCGCCGACGTGGCGCATGATGAATTGGAGCGCATGGTAAAAGAACGCACCCGAGCTCTCGAGGACAGTCAACATCAGGTCTTGGAAGAGATCAATGCTCGACAGAAAATGGAAGACGCGCTTCGTCAGGCACAGAAGATGGAGTCAGTGGGTCAGCTGACTGGTGGAATTGCACACGATTTCAATAACATGCTGACGGTTATCATTGGCAACTTGGAGTTGCTGAAGATGAGCGCTCCCAATCTTGGTGACAATCCAGTTGCCAAGCGTATGGACAAGAACGTCAACATGGCCATTGAGGCCGCGCTCAAGGCGGAAAAGCTGACGAGCCAGTTGCTGGCATTCTCCCGCAAGGCACGACTCCACCCCGAACGTCTTGATGTCAACAAGGTCATCTTGGGCGTAAAGGAAATGGTCGACCGCGCAGTTGGTATCGCGATCACTTGTGAGATCGATCTACAAGACGATGTGTGGCTTTGCTTGAGCGACAAGACCCAGCTGGAAAGCGCGATCATCAATCTCTCGATCAATGCGCGGGACGCCATGCTGCCCAAAGGCGGTACACTTCGCATCTTCTCGCAGAACAAGACGATCGGCGATCTCCGCTACGTTAGTGTGGGTGTCAGGGATACTGGCACTGGCATTCCTCCAGAGATCTTGGAAAAGGTCTTTGAGCCATTCTTCACAACCAAAGATGTGGGCAAGGGAAGCGGTCTTGGACTGTCAATGGTTCACGGCTTCTGCCAGCAAAGCAATGGACGGGTGTTCATTGAAAGCAAGATCGGTGAAGGCACCACTGTTGAGATGATCTTTCCCTACACGGCTGGGGAGAGCATTGACAAGGTCCAGGCCGACGAGGACTTCAACTACGACGAGAACAAGCGCAGCATCCTCGTGGTCGATGATGAGCCCGCGGTTCGTGAGCTGGCCTGTCAGCTACTGACTGATCTGGGCTACAATGTTGTCAGTGCCGAGAATGGAACACAGGCAATTGAGTTCTTGGGCGATGACGAGATTCCCATCGATCTGCTCTTCACCGATGTGGTAATGCCCGGTGGTGTTGATGGCTTCCAGGTTGCCAAGTATGCACAAAGCGTCCGGCCAGGAATGCCCATTATCTTCACCACCGGTCACGCGGAAATCGCGCTCAACGAGTTGAAAAAGGATCTGAGCCAAAAGCTCAAGGTTATTGGAAAGCCCTACAGGCTCAATGAGTTAAGCCAGACGATTGCCCAAGAGCTTGCTTGATTATTGATATCCGTTAGGCCGCTCTGTTACTGTCTGGATCCTAAGAGAATCCAGAGGTAGAGAAAATGGTCGCAAGTTCTTGGAAGCTACGTTTGGATCCCCGTTCCGAGGATCAGGTTGAAGATTGGTTGCGCGACGAAGGTTTCCGCGACTATGACGTCAACTATGGTCGCGAGGCGCTGGAGATTGAACTCTTCGAAATTGATGCAGCGTTTCGATTCCGTATGCAGTTCGATGATGAGATCCTAGCATAACATTGGAGCGTGGGTTGCAGATGTGACCCACGCTCCATCCATGAGCGCAATACGCAAAATTGTGTAAAAACGAGCTTTTTATTGGAACGCCCAGATAATATGCTAGACAGGATTGTCATATCTGCATAACAAGGTGTAACAACGCACAACAAAACAACTTTGTTGCGTGTTTACGCCATTGAAACCGTTTATGGAGAGCACAGGTACTTTCCACAAATTGTTGCAGTAGATCGGAACATAAAAAGTTAAAGGTCCTTATGAGCCTCAATAACTACAATTCTGCAACAAACCTGATCAAAGCAATGGAAGATGGGGCTCAGTACGTTCGCGTAGTCGCCGGCGCCCGTGAGGGTTCGGTGGGCCGCGTAATGAGCGTCCGAAGTAAGTATTATAGCGCACACGATTATCATCTGGCCGTTAAGGGTCGCCGCAGCTTTTGGATGAAGGGCAGCGACTTGGAGCATCTCGAGAATTGGCGCGGTGGAACTTTCTACGCGCTGAATCGGGATACTCCAGTATTCAACGACCTGATGGGACGTCGTTTGGACGTGGGGCAAACGCTCCTGTTCCCGCGCGGAACCGAAGGCGCTCGCGTCGATATGGTAATGGGCACGATCAAAAAGATCAGTGACAAAGGTGCCATCTACGCGAAGCTCTTCAAAAGTGGTCAGGGTAACGATCTTGATGATTGCCTCGTACGGGTTGGGAAGCCCGGCAGCGCGATGATCATTGACAAAGGAACTGCTGACACGGTGATGATGGCCAAATTGGCCGCATTCTAAGAGCCAAGGGGGCTATAAATGTCGGGCAAAGTTCTAGTCGTTGAAGACGAACCCATGGTGCAAATCCTGCTAGAGGATATTTGCGCCCACGCAGACGTGGAAATCGTCGCGATGGTTGACACGGTCAAGGACGCACTCGCGGCCATTGATCGGGGCGGCTTCAAGGCTGTGATCCTCGACGTCAACCTCCACGGTGAGACCAGTGAGCCAATCGCCGCTGCACTACAGGGAAAGGGTTATCCCGTTCTCGTCTCCACTGGAAGTTTTCCCGGAGAGCTGCCCGCAGTGTTCAAGGACTTCACGATTGTGCAGAAGCCCTTTAGCACCGTGGATATGGTACTCCTCTTGTCGCAGGTTGCTTTCTAACCTATTGCGCTAAGTTAATACGTTTCATTAAGGCAAGTTAACAAAATAACTTGCAACCTTACTGCCCTTTCTATAGCTAGAGGGCAACGTGATGTTCCTTCCCCCAGGTACGGCACCACGTGGAGTCCAGGGGATGGGTCGCAAACGCCTCTCCTGGACTCCAATAAGTAGATCGTATGATGAGCGATCTTTTTAACTGGCCTCAACCCGGAACCACAGTGGTAAACCTCAAGGAGGACCACTATGACGTGCGGATTGATCGCAAGACCAAGTGGGGCAATCCCTTTGTTGTCGGCCGTGATGGCACTCGTGAGGAGTGCATCCGTCAATTCTCCGATTGGATCGTGGACCAAAAGCACCTCATGGATGATCTCCATGAGATCAAGGGAAAGCGCCTGGGTTGCTGGTGCCATCCCCAACCCTGTCATGGAAATGTTCTTGCGAAACTGGCAGACGGCTATAAAAGAACAGACTAAGTCGCTCATTGTTTGACAAACGGATCCAGCACCTTTATTAAGGTTGAATGGACAACATCACTGACTTCCTCGTAGCAGGACCCAATACCAGCTTTCTGGTAGCGGGTTGCGTCGTCGCAGCCGTTCTCATTCTCGAGATCGTTCTGCTAATCGTTGGTCACTCAACGATGATGATGAACGCAGATGTTGACATGACGCTCGACCTCGATGGAAATGGTATCCCCGATTATCTCGAGGGTCACGGTCATCTTGGCGACTGGTTCAACCCCGGTCACATTCCCGTAACAATGTTCCTCGTGCTGTTCTGCGGACTACTAGCCCTCTTGGGTTACAGTGGTCAGTGGATCTATCTTGGACAAGCGGGACAATTGGCTCCCGCCCTTCTCGCGGTTCCCATCACACTTGTTCCCACACTAGCATTCTCCCGCTGGTTTTCAGTTGGTCTGGCACGTATCATCCCACAAGATGAAACAAACGCCATATCAGTTGAAAGTCTCGCGGGTGATGTTGGTGTGTTGACGACTGGGCCCGTACAGGGACGTGATGATTTTGGCATGGCACGATTCGCCGACAAGTATGGGGTTGATCATGCCCTAGTAGTCGGTAGTGTTGATGACACGATTATTGAAACGGGCTCAAGCGTTGTGTTAGTTGGTCCACACCCTGAGAAGAGCATCGCTTTTATCATTCGCAAGATCTGATACCCAGATCAACAAGGAGACCCAAGTGGGCAATCTTCCCTTTATCGGACTAATCGTGGGAGCGGTGATCGTAATCATCCTCCTGTTGGGCTTGCTGGCAGTCAAATTCTACCAGCGCGCAAGCAAGGAACAGGCTTTCGTTCGTACTGGTAAGGGCGGCCAGAAGGTCGTCAAGGACGGCGGCTCGGTTGTATGGCCGATCATTCAGGAAACCATCCCCATCAATATGCAGACGCTTCGTCTGACTGTTGAGCGGAAGGCCAAGGACTCGCTGATCACCAAGGATCGTCTCCGCGTTGACGTGAAGGCAGAGTTCTACGTTCGGGTTGCACCGGATGAGCAGAGCATTGCAGCCGCGGCACAGACGCTGGGCCGACGCACCCTTCAGCCGCAGCTTCTCGCAGAGCTGATTGAAGGCAAGTTCGTCGACGTCCTTCGCGCAGTGGCAGCAGGCATGGACATGCAGGACCTTCACACTCAGCGGGCTGACTTCGTGAAGACGGTCAAGACCACTGCGGCAGAGGATCTCAAGGCCAACGGTCTGGAACTGGAGTCGGTGTCGCTGACCGGGTTGGACCAGACGTCCATCGAGCACTTCAACCCCAACAACGCCTTCGACGCAGAAGGTCTCGCCAAGCTGACCAACGTCACGGAGACGCGTCGCAAGGAGCGCAATGAAATCGAGCAGACCACGCGAGTGGCCATCGAGGAGCGCAACCTGTCGGCGACCAACCGAAGCCTGGAGCTCAAGCAGGAAGGCGAGTTCGCCCGCTTGCAGCAGGAGCAGAGCGTTGAAACGCGTTCGGCGGAGCAGGGTGCAAACCTGGCCAAGACCCGTGCTGATCGCCAGCGCGAGTCGGACATCGCAGCCATCGAGGCAGACCAGGCAACTGAAGCAGCACGGGTGAACAAGACCCGTACGATTCAGATTGCAGAAGCTGAAGCAGCTCGCGATCTCGAACTGGCCGGCCAGGATCAGCGCATTCGCGTTGCTGCCAAGTCCCAGGAAGAGTCGGAAGCCCGTGCATCGGCCGATAAGGCACGTGCAATGGCCGTTGAGGCATCGGAAGCGGTCAAGACCGTGGAAGCAACTGCCCGAGCAGAGCGTGACCAGAAGGTTGCGGTCATTGCAGCAGAGACCGAGGCGCAGCGTGAGGCAGCTGGTATCAGCATCCGCGCGGAAGCTGAGTTCAAGGCAGCTGACAGCCAGGCAAAGGCTCGTGAGCGACTCATCGACGCCGATGCGAAGAAGTACGAGGTTGAGGCCGAGGGTCAGCGCATGATCAACGAAGCAGCCAACACCATGTCGCCTGAGCAGGCAGCACTTCAGATCCGCTTGAAGCTTATCGAACAGCTTCCGCAGATCCTGGAGCAGATGGGCAAGCCCATCGAGAAGATTGACAGCTTCCGTGTCGTTCACATGAACGGCAGCATGGGCGGTGGTCACTCTTCGGGTTCGGTCGACGGTGAGACCACCGGCAACAGCGGCGGCAATCTGCCCACGCAGATGACCAACGCACTGCTGGACTATCGCTTGCAGGTTCCCATGGTCGAGGAAATGGCCAAGGAACTGGGCGTGGATATCTCGCGCGGCATGAACGGCATCGTGGACAGCATCGGCGGGGTCTCCAAGCCGGCCCCCAGTGCAACGCAGGCTACCAAGCCCGCCCCACGCGGTCACAAGACTGGTGATCCGGACATCATGACCGGGCTGGAGACGGAAAAGCTGCAGAAGCTTGCAGGCATTCACCCCGAGGGCTAAGTCCTCACTGATTGCTTGGGAGGGGCTGGACCAAAAGGTCTGGCCCCTTTTCTGTCTATTCTGTTGTAGACATGCGTGGAATTGGTGCTAGTAATGAGTCAGTGTTAAGCAAAAGGGATACGATGAGCAGCAACATGGTCAGTAAGGTAGCAGCCGGCACCGGAGCGGCCTGCGTGTTCGTCGGCGGTCTCGCTGGCCTACCCTTTCCCTTCATTGGGGATCTTCTGGTCAGCACACCACTGGCGGCCGTGACGGGAATGGGCATCTGGTACTTTTGGCCAGGTCGTCGTCCAATCACCAAGGCAGAGGTCGAGCAGATCTTCGCCGATCAGGACAAGCTGAAGAACAGCAGCGGCGTTTCCAACAAGGAAGTCGTCGAGACCATCAAGTTGGTCTCCGACAAGCTGGATCGCATTCTGATGGAGGCCAGCAGCCTGAAGGGCCCCAATACGATCCGGCGCATCAAGCATCTGGATGCTGTTGGTCGGAAGATCATCGAAGACTTCCGCCAGGATCCGTCGGACATCAAGCGCGCACAGAGCTGGATTCACAGTTATCTGGACCAGACGCTGGATTGCGTCAAGCAATACGCGCAGCTGAGCCGGAACGGTGCCCGCAGCATCGACGCGCAGCGGCAAATGGCGCAGTTCGACGACCTCTTGGACTTGCTGCATAGCAAGAGCCAGGAACTGCTCGACCATCTTCTCACCAACGACACCACCAACATGCAGGTAAACGTGGAAGTCTTCCGCGACATGCTCAACAACGAAGGGATCAAGTAACCATGGTAGAGACTGTTACGGCAACCGCAGTGGACACTTCCACGCTGATGCCAACCCCGGAACCGATCGGCAGCACGGCACTGGTAAGTCTCGCACCCGCGGGCACTGCAATCCAGGTCAGCAAGGTGTCGCCGGAGCGCGCCAAGGAACTGGCGAAGAAGATCAACATTCGCGACACGCAGAGCATCATCGGCTTTGGCGTCGAAGCGCAGAAGAGCGTGTCGGCCGTTTCGGATCAGATGCTCGACGGCGTCCGCACCAAGGACACTGGCCCGGTCGGTGATTCGCTGAACCTGATGGTTCACGAGATGCGCGGCCTGGACTTTGGTTCGCTGAGCCAGAAGCAGGGCTTCATCAGCAAGCTTCTCCGGAAGGCCAGCCGGGTCACGCTGTTCCTGGAGCAGTATGAGACCGTGCAGAGCAAGATCAACAAGACGCAGGCCGTCCTGGAAGGTCACCGGGTCAACATGCTCCGCGGCGTGAAGATGCTCGATCTTCTCTACGTGAAGACGCTGGAACTTCTCGGTTCGCTCGATGAGCAGGTCGCCGCAGTCCAGTACAAGCTGGAAGAAGTCAACACCATCGATATCCCGCAGGCCAATCAGAAGGCCCAGGAATCGCAGGACATGGCCGACACCCAGCTGGCCGCGGATCTGATTCAGGCGCGAGATGCACTGGAGCGCAAGCTGCATGATCTCCAGCTGACCCGTCAGATCACCATCCAGGCACTGCCCAGCATTCGCATCGTGCAGAGCAACGAGATTGGCCTCTCGGAGAAGATCCAGAGCCAGATCCTCAACGCACTGCCACTGTGGAAGCGCAACATGGCACTGGCCATCGAAATGGCGAAGACGCAGAACGCCGCGAAGGCAACCAAGGCGGCTTCGGACTTCACCAACGAGCAGCTTCGTATGGGCAGCGACATGCTCCAGCAGAGCAATCTCGCAGTCCGCAAGGAAGTCGAGCGCGGCATCGTGGACGTGGACAGCGTCAAGTACGCCAACGACAAGCTGATCCAGACCATCGAGGACACGATCACCATCGCGCAGGAAGGCAAGAACATGCGCGCGGCGGCCGAGACCGAGTTGGCAGCGGCCGAGCAGCAGCTGAAGCAGACGCTGCTCAGCGCAGCGCAGCGCCAGGCAAACATGAAGGCAATCGCCTAACACTAGAAGGCCGGGGGAAACCCCGGCCTTTTCTTTGACTGGTTGACATCCAGGATAGCTTTCTGTATTGGTAGAAGATGAACAAAAGCATCCTCACTGCACTTGCGGGACTTCTCGCGGTAACGACTCCGGCAGCTCTCGCAGCGCCGTTGAGCACCAACAGCTACGACTATGATGTCGTGGGCATCTACGATGGTGACACCTTCTACATCAAGATGGTCGGCCTTCCCCCAGAGCTCCAGCGTATTGGTGTCCGCGTCCGCGGCATCGACACTGCGGAAATGAAGGGAAAGTGTCAGAGCGAGAAGAGCACCGCTGCCGGCGCCAAGGCATTCACCACGCGAATCCTCAAGCAAGCTGGCAACCGAGTAACGCTCCGGGGTCTCAAGTGGGACAAGTACGGCGGTCGTGTGGATGCTGATGTGTTCGTTGGCGGCGAGAGTCTCTCCAACATGATGATCACACGTGGATATGCCCGTCCCTACATGGGCGGCAAGCGAGCAGGATGGTGCGAATGACCGAAGTTTTCGAGTTCTTCTACGGCGGCTACGCGAGTCAGTGGGCGCCCAGCGATTTCATCATCGGCGGCGTCAAGTATAACTGCGCCGAACAGTACATGATGGCCGAGAAGGCCCGCATGTTCAACGACGATGACGCGCTGGAAATCATCATGGGGACCAACAACCCCAAGGTGCAAAAGGCCACCGGTCGGACGGTCAAGAACTTCGACAAGCACAAGTGGGACCTGGAGCGAAAGCTGATCGTCTATCGTGCCAATCTCGCCAAGTTCACACAGAACTCCGAGTTCCTCCTGTGGCTCCAGGGAACCAAGGGCCGGACGCTGGTCGAGGCCAGCCCCTGGGACACCATCTGGGGCATTGGTCTGGGGGCAGAAGATCCTCGGGCACAGAGCCGGAACACCTGGCTGGGAACCAACGATCTAGGCGAGATCGTCACGCAGGTCCGTGAGGACATTGAGTGGATGCACTTCGCACAGGCCGGCACGGACAAGCTCAAGAGGGCCAAGTTCATCGGCGGCACGATGGTTCCCATCGGTGATGACGGGCTGCCAAAGTAATAGACAAGCGGGTAAGAGTTGTTGTAGGATAGTTCTATGAAATCACTTACCCGCATGACTATGCTCGCCACCGTGATCGAACAGTTGGCCGAAGGCCTTACTGACGATGTTGCCATTGACCGTCTCTGCCGTGGAGTAATGTACATCCACGCAACTGATCCGGTGATGCTTGAACGTCCAATGTTCAACAAGATCATGATCCCCATCTTCGCTCGTCTGATCTACGAAAGGCACGCCTTTGAAGTGCCCGTGGTCCGCTACGTGAACGCACTCATCGACTTCATTGACGAAGCGGAATTCGAAATCGTCGATAACGAGCTCCGTCTTCAGAACGATCAGGCTCCAGGGATTGATCAGGAAGCGGAGGCTATGGAAAAGCTAGCCGACGACTTCAAGGCAGAATACGACTCCGAAGTTGAAGCGTAACCAGCGTTTTTCCACTAAATAGGCAATACACCCAAACCTATTTAGGGAGAGAATCATGGGACGTCCAGTAAACAAGCAGAATTTCGGTCCCGATGGTATCGAAGTCCAGGCAAAGGTTGGCAGCGCGGCTGCTAAGGCAGGCTACATTGTGAAGCAGACCAGCACACATGAGTTCATCGTCAACGTTGGCGGCAAGGAATACACCTCGCGCATGGTCGAAAAGGCCAAGGGCGATCTCGCTGTTGGTGAGATGATGATCGCAGTCACGCTGGCTGATGGTTCGGTTGTTCCTGCAAAGAGCCTGAAGGGTCACGTCGTGACCGCAGGTGGCAAGGCTACCGTTTGGGCAACGCGCACCAACAACGCTGCTCCTTCGAAGGTTGCACGAGTTCAGGAAGAGGCCCCAGCGCCCACCCCAGCGCCCACCCCAACTCCAACGCCAACTCCTTCGACCCCAGCTGATCCGGCTCCAACAACTCCCGAGCCAACTCCAGCTGATCCAGACACGACCACCCCAACGGGTTCGTAAGACAAATGGCCGGGGGAAACTCCGGCCATTTCCATGAGTAAAATCCTGGTTGACAGCGCACCAGAACCTGCTAATTCCTGGTGTACAAGTTGAGCAGGAGATCGAAAATGGCCGAAGGCAAAACGTACAATATCCCAGCGGTTCGTTTCGATTGGTTCAAGACTCAGCTGGAAACGCTGGGTCGGAAGGCCAAAAAGCTCAACGGCGAGCGCCTGTTCTGCACCGCAGTGGGCTTCCACAATGAAGAGGACAAGGACAGTCGCTGGCATGGTCAGAAGATCATGGAAGTGTTCGTGGCCTGCCCCGAGCCCAAGCTCAACGGCTGGGACTTTGTGGCACGGATCGACCACGCCAATGAAGTTGGCAACATCGTCCGCACCACCGGTCTCCAGGCACTTCCTGAGATGTATCGTGATCGTGGCCCGGTGTGTGATCACTGTGGTCATAAGCGGATGCGCCGCGATACCTTTGTGGTCTTCCATGAGGAACAGGGTTTCAAGCAAGTTGGCAGCTCTTGCCTCAAGGACTTTCTGGGACACGGCGACGCCGACCGGATTGCCAAGCTGGCGGAAATGTACGCCAACATCCACTCCTTTATGCGCGGCTCCTATGATGGTGAGCACGTTCTGGCCGATCATCGCTGGATTGGCATTGATCAGTATCTCGCACAGGTGGCCGAGGAAGTTCTCACGCGAGGCTTTGTCAGCAAAAAGCAATCGTATGAAACGGGTCAGCTGAGCACTGCCGAGCGGGCGCTGACTGGCTATTATCGGCATGATTCGGTCTCGGTGGAAGCCCGAGACCTTGCAGCCAAGGCTCTCACGTGGGCGCAGGAACTGGACGAGGCCGATGAGCCCCTCAACGATTATCTCCACAATGCGTGGGTGATCGCCAACGCGGTCGCCATCGAGGCTCGAAGCACAGGCATTGCGGCAAGCATCGTAGGTGTGTATTACCGAAACAACAAGCCAGCGCCGCTGCCCAGCAGCCACGTTGGAAACATCGGCGACAAGGTAACCATGCAGTTGGAAATTCTCGAGACGCGGCTTTTGGACAGCGGTACCACGCTGAACATCATGCGCGATCTTCAGGGAAACAACATCAAGTGGTTTTCCAGCAATCAGGGCTTTGCAAAGAAGCGCGGACAAACCATAAAGGTGCAGGGTACGGTAAAGGCACACAATGCCTTCCGGGGTGTCGCAGAGACGCTCCTAACGCGCTGCAAGGAGGCTTGAGGTGCCCAATCTCCTAACAAACCAACGCTTTGATAGCTGGCCGGAACTCCGTACATTCTACAACGAGTTCTTTTGGGACACTCGGCATCAAGAGTGGATGCAGGACTATGGAACCTATCGACGGCTCCGCATGATCATCAGCCAGTATCAGGCATACCGATCAAAGGTCCGCCAGTTCAAAAGCCTTCAGGAGATCCTGGAGTGGATGAACGGCTATGGCCATGAGGTCATGATGGTCCCTATGAACTACGTGGACAACCGCCGTCTGCCCAGTCAGCCCGAGCGCGTGGAGATCAGCCAAGTCTGGCACACGCCGGATATCAACGTTGCGTTCCGCTTCTTTCCAGGAAGCGATGAGGAACTTCATGGTCCAGGTGTGATGCTGACCATGAGTGTTTTCCCCCGAAAGGGAAACAAGTTTGATCCGGATGCTTGGCGTTTTGGGCTTGCCAGTTATGGCATCTACAGCTCAGAAGGTCAGTGGACCGACGACTATGGAAAGCACCATTGGGACTTTGAAGTCACCATCTTGGATGCTGACTTTACGATAACTGATACGATGAATCCCAAGTGGGCTTTCTCGATGCCAAATGATCAGGACGATGAAATCTCCGATTGGGAAGATGCCAACAACCGAGCATGGGCTATCGAAGAAGGTCTCGAAGACTATGAGGTGTTTGGTGACAGCTACTCTCGCTGAAATAAAAGGTTGGACTGAAATCGTACTCAACAAGTCCAAGGGTCGAGACTTCAATGAGCAGTGTCGGTGGATGGCAAAGCAAAATCTGGTCTCCACTGTTGATTTCATCTATCTTCCGGGTGCCAAGACCAGGGCCCACGATGCAAGGACGGATATCTTCCGTTTCAAAAATTCCAGCATGGCCACGTTGTTCAAGTTGACATTCGGCGGCTCCTAAGTTAGGGGGAGGTATGGAGATCGAAACATGGGCTGGACCAAATTCCGAAAACGTGACAAAGCAGCAATGCTGTTCCTCCTCGTCCTGCTCGTCGCCAGCAGCCCAGTCCGAAAAGAGACTCGGGGATGGTTCTGGAGCGGACTCTTCAAGTGGTTCGTCAAAGCGCCACTCCTGCTCCTCTATGGGATCATCGCCGTGCCTGTTGTGCTCCTACGAGCCGCCAAAAGGTCTGCCTGGTCGGCACTTGGATGGGACCAACTGGGGAAAGGCTCTTCATAGAGCTGTCAGTGGTCGCTGGCCTCTCGCTGAGCAAAAGGAGTGGTGGTACAAAAAGTACCGCGCAGCTCTACGGAAAAAGACTGCCAGGCGTTTTTATGAGCAGGGTGGTCTCTGCTTTTACTGCCACAATCCTTGCTTTCTAAAAGATACCGACCAGGGAACGATGAACAAAAAGCGGGTGGCGACCGCTGAGCATGTGATCCCCCTGAGCAAGGGCGGTACCGATCACTTGACCAATCTAGTGATGGCTTGCTCAGCTTGTAATTCACTCCGCGGAGATATGAAATTCAGCCGCTTCATCAGGTTGCGGCAGAGCCCTGAACGTTGGAGTGCCTTTGCAGCCACCATCTTAAAGGAACGCCAGGGCCGCCAAGCCAAGGCCAAGGCAAAGCGGGCTCACAAGGGCGTGGAGATGATGTGGAAGATCGCCACACTTCTCATCTATTGCCCCGAGGCACGACCAATCGTCAAGGAAGTCCACGAGGAGTTCATTCGACGACGAAAGGTAATCGACGACAGGATTGCGGCTAGAAAAGCCAACAGTCTGGTAGATGAAAGCGATATCCTGGTTGACAGCTAGGTCTCCTATGTTACAAGAGCAGTACGGAAACAAAGGAGATCGAGCATGTTGGACAAGTTGATGACGGACGCGACGAAGAAGTTGAGCGAGGCTTTTGCCGAGGCCGGCTTCGAGATCCGCTTCGTCGGCGGCTGTGTCCGGGATGCCATCTTGGGTGTTGTGCCCAAGGATATCGACTTCACCACCGATGCAACGCCCGACGAGATGAAGGACATCACGTTGGCCAACAGCTTTAAGTTCATGCCCACCGGGATCGATCATGGCACGGCGACCATCGCGGTCGATGGTGAGATGTTCGAGGTCACGACGTTGCGCGTGGATGCAGAGACGGATGGTCGTCATGCAACAGTGGTCTTCACGCGCAGCTTCGAGGTCGACGCAGAGCGCCGCGATTTGACCATCAACGCAATGTCGATGGACATGGACGGCAATGTCTACGACTACTTCGGTGGTATGCAGGACTTGAAGGACAAGGTTGTCCGCTTTGTTGGTGTGCCGGAGATGCGCGTCCAAGAGGACTACTTGCGTATCTTGCGCTACTTTCGTTTTGCGGCACGGTTCGACAGCACGATGGACCAGGACACGTTGGACTTGTTCAGCGAGGGCGAGGTCTTGGACAAGTTGAACACCGTCTCGGTGGAGCGTTTCTGGCAGGAGATGCAGAAGTTGTTGGACCCGTCGATGCCGGCGCGCACTCGGGTTGTGGACGCAATCTTCCGCACTCGGGTCAACCGGTCGTTGGGGTTCTTCCGTTTCAACCCCGTCGAGGTAACGCGGAGCGATGATGCAGTGTCGGCTTTGGCCTCGTTGGTCTATGAGCAGGACATGACGCGATTCTTCGAGTTCTGGGCGTTGAGCTCGGCCGAGCAGAAGAAGATCGAATGGTTGGTGCGTAACCGCAGCACGCCATTGGACGAGCGGGTGGTCATGAACATGATGACGCGGAACAAGGCTCCGCGTGATTTTGTGGTCAGCTTGGCCGAGATGATGGGGGAGCCCACGTTGGCCGAGTTCGCTCGGAACTACGTGGTGCCGACCTTCCCGGTAAAGGGGGACGACTTGATCGCCGCTGGGATGAAGCCGGGGCCCGACATGGGGCGTCGCTTGGAGCGCATGAAGGACGCATGGGCGTTCAGCAGCTTCAACAAGTCCAAGGACGAGTTGATGGAGGTTGAGTGAGCAGCGCGATTCCTGAACCCGGTCCCTACTATGAGGGACTGATCGAAGTTGGCGCGGAAAATGTTGATAACTGGGAAGTTGTCATCGTCCGCGCCAACAATCCCGCGATAAAGCATGGCGAGTACCGTGATCGTCCAGTACCCACGACAGCCCTGATGAAGTGGTTCCGGGAAAGCGGTGTCGATCCCGAGGAGGTCAAGTTGTCCGAGTGGGAGTTCAACAACAAGGGAATTCCACCAAAGGTGGATCCTTTCTTTGAAGTGCATCTATTCTTCCTGCGTCCAAATGATGCCATGAAGTTCAAACTTGCCTGGGGTGCATTGTGAGCGTTGGAAAGCAAATCAAAGAGATCGAGGATATGCTGAGCAGAGTCGTCACTGCACCACACACCAAGGATCCCAAGTATCATCGCTTCCAGGGATACGATCATCAGGTGATCGTTCGTCCTCGAACGTTGGAGATGGTTAATTGGTGCAACCAGCATTGTCAGGACGACTATTCCCTGGACGCAGCGGCCAGCACCGGCGACAAGGTTTCCTTTAAGAATGCCAAGGACGCCATGCTGTTCAAGCTCACTTGGGGCGGAGCGTGACCAAGACGATTACCGACTACGCGGTGACGCCAGGTACCCGCTATCGTTATGCTATCAAGTTCCATGCGTGGAGCGAGAGTAGAACGGGACAAGCCTACAACTGGCTCCGCAATCGTACGCAGGAATTCTCTCACAACCTACATTCAACGGCTGGACAGAATGATTGCTTTTACATCAAGGACAAAGCGTTGGCGATGATGTTTGCCCTCACGTGGGGCGGACGAGTAGGTTAGACTCCTAGATTGGGAGGAACGCAACCGTCCCGCTGTACACAGAGCATACACTTGTCATAGGGCTTGCTCGCACTTACTAGAGCCTGCTTGAGCTGTTCCTTGAAGTGCATAAGGGCGCCATTGACTGCTTGGCCGACCAGCATGTTCACTGCACTGTCCAGCTGACCACTGGAATAACTGGGATAGAATCCCACATTGATTGTATCAATGGCCAATGCCACTGCGTTCGCGTCTATGTAGCGCGTTTTTTCAGACATACTTCCCAGGCTCCGCCGCCGTTTTTAGGTGTGATCGATCTGACTGCGGAGATTCTGTCTGCCCATCGTGGCATCTCAATGTTGATCTGGCCACTCTTGCCGCTGATGATGGTCAACACTTTATAGCCCAGTAGGGCGCCATTTTCAATATGGTCGCGCACCACCAGAAAAGCTTCTTGAACCGTGAGTCCATGAAGGTCGAGGGTTGGATGATAGGGCACTGCCCTAGGACTGACGACCATGGTAAAATGATCGCCAGCAGTGGGACCCACGCGGGCTTGACCCAAGGGCGTTACGTCCTTGGTTGCACGGGACCAGACGTCCCGGTCGGCCTGTGTGAGTCCCATGATCAATCAACCTGCAAATGGCTTAGTTGGGACTTCATTAAGCAACTGGCGTCCGCCCGTCAATCCCTTCTTCTCCTCAAGACTCTTCAGAGCCTCAGCGGGAGTCATAAAGCCATCATCGTCGACCACTGGAGCGGCAACCACTGCGATGGTGGGTTCGGGAGCCTGTACGCCCATGTCCTCAAAGGCAAAGGTGTAGCGATGCATCGCGCTCTGGCTGGCCGCATAAGCTAGATCAAAGGAGTGACCGGTCAGCTTGAGCCCCTGTGGGATGATGCTGAACACTGGCTTGTCCTTGGCTGCATCCATGCAATCAAGACGAAAGCTGTTGAATCGCATCGCATCCAGAAAATGCTCGGGGTTGATCGTCGCGCGGGCATTGATCTGAACCGTCTTGGCTACAAAATCCACCGAGACGTTTTCCACGTTCAGCGTTACACCTTCGGAGCGGCTTGCGACTCGAAACCTGTAAGAATACCAGGGCATCGTGATCTGACCGCGGGTACCATCTTCCATGGGGACTCCAAACTTTTCCTTACTCATCATATTCTCCTTATAGAGCGTCCACTATTTAAGCGTCTATAAACAACGCATATATTGCGGAAATGCACCAGAGTTTCGTATAAGTAGAAGAGAGGACAACGACTCAACCCTCTATAAGAATTCTGCGTCGCAAGAACGAGAACCATAAAATGGCAAAGTTTCAATCGACCAAGACCTACGGTACTGACCGTGGGCTCTCCTGCTGCTTTAGGCAGTGGAAGGCATCACATAGCCACTGTTCCACTCTTCACGGCTACAGCTTGGGCTTCAAGTTCGTATTCGAGAGCGAGACGCTGGATAGCAGGAACTGGGCATTTGACTTCGGTGGTATGAAACCCATCAAGCAATACCTGGACAGCATGTTTGACCACACGGTGTTGGTTGCTGAGGATGATCCCGCTCTGGAGTTCTTCAAGACCATGGCTGGCTATTCCACGATGCCTGAGCACAATGGCACCAACGAGTCCATTGGCTACTTGAACCCCATTCCCCACGAGGAAGGTCGCATCTGTGCCCTTCGTATCGTGCCCGGCGTGGGTTGTGAGATGACAGCCAAGATGGTCTTTGAGGAAGCCAGCAAGATGCTGGAGCAGATGAAGACTGGTGAGAACTCTCGCTATGAGATCAATCCAGACGTACGTCTAGTCTCCGTGGAATGCTTTGAGCACGGCTCCAACAGTGCGATCTATTATGGCGATGTTCCCAATCGTCAGGTCCATTATGTGGACGTTGAAGGCATTGATGAGTCCGACATTCAGTATTTCAAGGACCGGCTGGCTCAGGCAATCAAGCGTGGCGACAAGGTCACGTCTGAAAAGACTCAGCAATACTTGGACATTCTAGGTGATGGTGCTCCCAATCATCCATCGCGGATTGGGGACTTGAGCAAGTTCGAAGATGTGATCTACGACTTGCATAAGATTCCGCCCGTAGACGAAAAGTAAGACTGGCACAAAGAACCCCGGACAGCTTAGGCCATCCGGGGTTTTTCCTTGGTTAAGTGATTGGAAACCCTTAGTTGCTGCCAGGCAACCTTGCAAACCAATGTGGTCCAATACGAAATCTATTGATCAATCCACGACCCCAGTTCCTAAGGGAGCCATTGAAGTGTGTTGATCCATTCGTAGGGTCTTTCATCTTATCACCGCTGAACAAAATGGCTGCTTTGTGTTGACACTCCGCCCATGTTGCTTTGTCCCTCGGTATTAGTGTCCCCGTTGACCTCTTAGTCCAAGAAAACTGACTTTGTGCCCACACCACTGAGCAAACGTTGTTCGCATGGAACGCGGATCGCTTGGTGCGGTTCAAAGTCACAAATGCGACTGCCCACTGATCGCGGGGGCTTCCCCCTCTGATTTCATGATAGATGTTAAGTGCCATGCACAACATCTGGTCTTGATCAGCACGATTGGCTTGCTGAAGTTCTGGAATCAGTCCTCCGGCAGATCGTGTTGCAGCGTGTAGTCCTTGGTATCTAAGGGTTGTCCCTGCTGAGGCTAGGTTGGGCGTCAGCAAAAAGGACAAGAGGAGCACGATTGCTCCTGTAAATTTCAACCATCACCTCACATATAGTTGGTCCGATCTTGCCCTCAGTATGCGCTGGGCAACGGCGCGGAGTCAAACAAGACCTAGAGGTCGCGTCGGTCATCCAAGCTCAACAGTTGTTCTCCCACGACGAGCTTGAAGAGGAGAACATCATTTAGCTTATCAAGATAGAGAAAGGTCCTGGGTTCAGTTACCAGTTTGATCGGCCCAGAGAGCTTTTCCAATTCGGCAACGTTATCAGGGCGCAATCCCCACTTGGGGTCCTTGAACTCAAACCTGTATCCATACTCTCCGTAGAACTTGCCCTTGGGCTTTGGACGTGGAAGAGTAAGATGCCAGCATGATCTCTCGACGATGCGTACATGATTGAACGTAAACTTGTGCCTGTGACGGAGAAACCATTGCAGCATCCGGGGATCGCTGGAAAAGGCATTGAACTGGTATGTTCGCTGGTTGCTCTGAAGAACCATATCAAGATCTTTGAAGCTGTGGTTGATGAGATCCTTGATCCCCAGCCACTCGCCCCAGTTGGGCAAATCTAACGAAAGTCCAACTCCGTAGGCATATCGTCCAAAGAACAATGGCCTCCGCAGAGTCTCGATCTGTGTTTCCTCCAGGCACCAACGCCTTACTAGGTCGTCCGTTACCTTATAGATTCTCTGTTCAAAGGTCCAAGGCATATATTCCTGTGTAGCACTGTCTTGAGTCAAGAACAAGGTATTTAGTCCATTTGACAAGCTGGTTTTTGGTGCTAACAAGGTTTGGAAGGAGAACGATGTGCCACTGCTAGACGAAACGGTATCAGAGGAAAGCATGAGCTTTCTCGACGAAGCCTCGGCACACTTTCTTCGTGCGATCAAACAGCATTACACACGGGACACGGCCGTGGATGTGATGGAAGCCCTGTCGCCCATTCTGGGCAAAGACTGGAAGGGTCGCGTCATTTTTGGCATCATGGCCAACAAGTACAAGAACATCCGCAATCTGCGGATCATCAAGAATGTCAACGATGGCGTGGTGCAAAAGATCAACGCCATCAAGGAAGTCCGTATGTTGACCGGCATCGGTCTCACGGAAGCCAAGAACCTGGTGGAAACGGCATACTACCAGCCCATGGATGTGCTGATGAAGACTCCTCCCCAGGACTTCACCTCGCAGGACTGGGACCGCCAGATTCAGACATCAATAACCGTCCTGCGTAATGCAGGCTTCAGCGTGGAGATCGCATGAGTATTCTTGCCAAGGTCCGAAAGGACATGATGACTTCCGGTCACTCGGAAGCGGAAGCATTTTCCCAGGGTGGTCTCCAGGCCATCTTCGACGACCTGCAGAATCTTCGGCGGGAACGCAACACGGCAAAGCGTGAGGCGCTGACCAAGCTGGACGCCGATTACAACGAGGCGGAAGTCTCGCTGGAACGTCGCTATGCGATGATGATGAAACTCTCCGCTCGCAATAGCGACAAGTAACAGGGGTCCAAGATGAGCGACAACAAGGCAATCAAGTTTCCCGATCGGCACTACGTGGGCTTTCAGGCTCGCCCCAGTCACGATGAGCTGCCTCTGGGGTTCATGACCCCGGACGGCACGGACAGTGCTGCGGTCAAGCGCAAGGGCACGGTCGATCGCTGGGCAGAGAGTGGCGGCTATTATGGTCGCAACGAAGCCCAGGACAAACTGCCGGCGCAGAGCTACGAGAACAAGCCGCTGGCTGGTTTCAAGCTGGGTCAGAATGTTCGGCACGGTTACGGCTGGGGACAGGGTAACGTCAAGTGGCGCATCGCCGATCCGCGCGGCTTTGAACTGGAGATCACCAGTCCCAATTTCGCCCAGCTGATCGGCTTCTGCACGATCCAGGAAGGCGAGATCCTCGAGGACTGCATCTGGGCTCGACTGGGTGCCGACAACGTGCTGGTTCCCGTCAACAGCGACGTCTATCGCGCAACTGTTCGGAACACCGAGCGGGTGAAGAAGTCGGCATCCATGCGGGACATCAAGATCGGCGACAGCGCGGTCTTGCAGAATGGCGACGAGGGCATCTACTATGGCGCCTTCTACGTTGCCTCCATCGATCGCTATTCCAACGGGCTGGGTCACAACCTCAACAGCACGGGCAAAAAGCGCCACGTGTTCCTGATGCAGCAGCCGGGCGCTGATGGCGTGAGCAGCGTCAAGTTCTTCAAGGCCATGCCCACTCCCAAGCTGAGCGAGGTCTTCGAAGCTGAAACGCCGCTCACGCATACCGAGGCCGAGAAGGAAGTTAACCGGCTGATCCAGACGGGCATCAAGCTCAACGAGAGCGGGGCCAACTATCAGGAAGCTATCGGGGTCTCCATCGAGGAGATGAGCATCAGCGACTTCACGCAAACGGAGGAGCCCTGCACGTACCAGACGCTGCTCGACGATGCGCTTGCGATCAGCCCCGAACACAAGGACAACATCAGCTATCTGATGCGCTACGTCAGCGAGGGCAACGTGTTCGGCGTCTACAACGGAAAGCTGGTTCAGATTGATCTCTACGATGTGGAGAACAAGAAGACGATCGTGCCGGGCGGCTCCACCCATCATCCACAGTACCACGGCGGAAAGCCCCAGTTCTGGACGGCCAAGTTCGCTTGGGTGGACGTGGCCAAGTTCCAGGCAACCGGTGAACTGGCCCCAGTGGTCAGGTCGGCCACTCAGGGCACTGGCTACTTCTCGCGGCAGTACAATGAGACGGTCTGTGAAGACTTTGATGTGTCCACCGACACGTTGCCCGATCTATTCCGTTACCGCATGAACGCCAAGACCACTGCGGGCGCGGATGTGGTCTTTTACCGGTAATGACTTGGGGAGCGGATGTCCGCTCCCCATTTGCCCTTAAAACTTTACCTTCTTCAAGGCCTCTACTTCTTCGCGGTAGAGGTCTTTTCGTACCTGTGGATCCTTCAAGATCCTGTTGTACTCCTTGATGTTGGCCTTTAGTTCCTTGATCTTGTCTAGGACCTGCTGATATGCGTCCTTGGTCCAACGATGGGCCGGTAGGTTGACGATGCGGTCGATTCGCTTGTCATCCAGCTTGAGCTTGATCGTTACCTTGTTGACATCTTGATCCAGTTCCACTCGGCTCTTGATCGCACCCAAGCGCGCTGGCAGTTTGTCATCAAAGCATAGCTTGACACCTTCCCAGAAGCCCAGCTCGTAGCTGTCCTTGTCAACCTTGTTCTGATAGCGTGTTGCGTACCAGTTCAAACGCCATGCCACAAAGTCCTCGACAACCTTCTCGGCGTTCTCATACTGACGGATTGCCTTGCCGTTCCAGTCGATGACCACGATGCGCTCGCTCTTCTTCTGGCGTAGCTTGAAGTAGTCAATGATCTTGGCCTGGTCCCAGCCCTTTACCGCACCACGTGCCATCTTGACCGTGATGTCGATGGTGTCTGTGGAGCGATCAGTGTAGGTGCTGATCTTGCCATCGTCCTCGAATGTGTTGAGTCGTTCCTTGAACTTTTCCAGTGTGAGCTCTGGCGGCAACTCGGTGATCTTAACCGTCGAAGTGTCGAGGACCTCAGCCTTGCCAGTGAACTCCCAGGAGTTTTCCTCAAGGTGCTGAACGCCAACGTTGTAGAGTTCGTATGCTGGTGGAATCCTCTTGAGCTTTTTACCGTCTAGGACGTCCAGCGTGGCCTGAATCAAGCTCTTAAAGCTGCGGGGCAAGATCTCCGTTGACCAGCCCACAGCGATGCCGGAAACACCGTTTAGAAGCACAGTGGGGATCAGGGGGAGAAAGTGCTGCGGCTCAATTGTGGAGCCGTCGTAGTTTTCCTTGGTTGGCACAATGTCCATGTCGGGGAACATCAGTTCCATTGCTGCCTTGCCACGCTTGACGTATGTGTAGCGAGGAGCACCAATACCATCAACGGGAGCCACGCGAGTACCAAACGATCCAATGCCATCTAGAAGTGGCACGTTGTTGACATAAGGAGCGGCCAGCATGGAGATCGAACCGGCCGCCGAGGCGTCGCCGTGAAGATACAATCCGCTGCTGATCATCTCACCTGCCAGCGAGACTGTCTTGATCTTTTCACTCTTGCCCTTGACAAGCCAGAGTGCTTTGCGTTGTGCGTCCTTTAGACCGTCGGCAACCTTGGGGATTGCGCGGCTTTCGCAAACGTAGATGGAATATTCTCGACTGGTGTCTAGGATATAATTGGATGAGCTATTTTGGGTCATTGAGATGCCTCTGATTTATCGTGCATTTTACTTATTGCACGACACCAGAGTCAATAACTGGTTAGCCCCAGACCAGTTTGAACATCACTGCCTTGGAGGGGTCGCGGAACATCCAGCCAAAATGACTTGCCATCCCATATGGCGTTCCATAAAAGACATAATCGTCGCGGGTCCAGCCCTGTTCTTTGAACCACTTCTCTATGTCTTGGCGTGTGATCCAACAACCATCGCGCAGCATACAGATGTCAACGACTTCTAGGTCGGTCATCCCCAGGCCAGTTTGAAATGAGCTGCGACCTTGGGGTCCTTGAAGTAGAAGATGAACTCATGGTCGCCTTCTCGACTTACTCCCCAATCGTAATCGTACCAGGCTTTGTCGCTTTCATCCAATCGACTCATTGAAGCATCGCCGCTTAGATCAGGATATTGGCCTTGTATCCACTTCATTGCATCAAGGCCAGTCTTTAGATGCGTTCCAAAACCTCCAGAAGTAACCAGTATTACGTGGTGTTCAAAGTCTGGTTCCCACCAGGGAACATAGTGGACGCCATTCTTCTCTCTGTACTTCATAGTCGGCCCGTCCAAGTCAGCATGAACAGCATCGCTGCCCTTCGGTCCCTGAACCAAAAATGGGCTAGAAGCGGCTTTGGTGAGCGATCTTTGGAGCTCTTTTGAGTGGAACCGGTATGAAGCCATTCGCCCTTGCCCTCGTTTTCCCAAAAGTGCTGACCGTTGGTGGTTCCAACGTTCTCGAGGAGCCACTCCTTGGTTTCAAGGGGAAAGCCATGCTTGAAATAGCCATGCGCTTTTCCACGGCCACGAGGAATCTCGGCATCAAGGGTGACATGGAAGCCACTCTTGACGATTACCTTGCCATTCTCATGGGCTGGCTGGTGAGTCATTTTCCTCCAAAGATCATCTTGAACATCACGGCCTCGGTGGGTTTATCGAAGTACCACGTGCTATAACCAAAAGAGGACCAATTGCGAGTGCAGAATTCCTCACACCAGTCTTCCATTTCAGCCAGCTTGCTGTAGCGGGTCTCCGATGAGTTGAGGCTACGATTATACTCATCCGGCGAGGGAATGGTAACCTTGATGGCGTGAGCGTGCTGGGTCCTGAGCCCCTTGTACTTGCGGGGAGGATTCCATTGCATAGCAGTCTCCAGGAAGCGTGATTGCTTCCTACTGCTCGCTGTGGATGATCTTTCGAAGTTTCATGTGAACTGGTATAGCAGCTTAGGGCCGCAGTTCAACCGCTTTCACAGACACTGTGGCGGCCGGGAACTCATTGGATGCCCAGCGGAACGCTGCATCACGTGCCTTGATCTCGCTGAAGTTGTAGGCCCAGAAGGTGCTAGTCTCCAGCGAGGGTGCCTCAGGAAAGACCCCATTGATGGGATGATCCAGTTCCAGTGTGATCTTCCAGAGGCTGCACTTGTTATTGAGCATGTGGCTATCCATTGGCTAGTTTGAACATGACCGCTTCCCGGGGATCCACAAATAGGATTTGCAGATGCAGAAAAGGATCGATCAGATAACCACTCTTGCAATGCTTCTCGCACCAACTCTCCGCGAGTTCAATACTCTCGATGGCCAGATCTTTGAGACCAGGACGCTTTCCATGGGCTCTCGCAGTTTGAAGAATACTCTGCATTAGTCGACTACGAAGCTTCAGCTCAACCACATGGTAGTCTTGTTGATCAACATTCAGTATCACAATGTTCCGCCCCAGGCAAGTTTGAACAACATAGCGTCCTGATCACTCTTAAAGTAGAAGCGGTACTGATCGCGATATACATGATCATAGATGCTGAGTGTGGGATGATCGGTGGTTCCGCGACGGGGAAGAGACCCACGACCGCTGATCACCACGGTATCTTGTGTGACATCCAGGAGCCACTGACGAATCTCGTGGTGGTTGTTCTCTAGCTGGGCACAGAAGCTGGTAGCGGTCTTGGGATCGAGGTACCATTTTACCTGGTCGTCTCGATCGACCATGTGAACTCTTACATCCATTGCTGGCGAAACTTCTCTGCATCTGTTTTGGTTTGAAACCAAGCCACGAAATCAATGGTTCTGTTGAGCTTTCCCTTGTCGCCATTGAACACCGTGTAGTCATACTGCATGTGGTTGACTAAGTGATCGCGGCACCACTTTAAGATCACTTCTTCGTTGAACTCCATGTCGCGGAAGGTACGGGTTTGCTTGAAGTGAAGGCGTTTGGGAGGGAGGCCATTTCTGTGAACTGTGGACATTACAACCTCAATCTGAACATAACCGCTTGGTCGCGGCTCTCAAAACTCATTTCTCTGATTTCATGATTTCCCACATAGAATATAGCCACCGATTGTCGAATACCCATTTCGCGCAATATCTCTTCAGCGCGTTCAAAAGGTGGGGTCCGAATGGCAAGCGGTGGGTTAAACTCGATGTTGGCTCGCTCAGGTGATTTAGGCATTATGCCACCTCAACTTGAAAATCATTGCATCTCGCCCCTCACTAAAGGACGCGCTCAAAGCGATCTGCGTGAAACCAATGCCAAAGGTTTTGATTCCACTATCCTTGCACCACTGTTCCAGGGCGTCAACAACTCTGGTGAGGTTTTGATTCCACTCCACGTCCCAGCGGTTAAATGGGTCCCTTTGCCAATCCAAGTTCAGGGACATCATAATTCGATCTATTTGGCGCTTGTCAAAATTGCACTGGATGGTCATGCCCCACCCCAGGCTAGCTTGAATGCCATTGCATCGCTTTTGTTCTTAAAGCGCCAACTGTAGACAATCGAGGTGTAGTGGAGACGAACGCGAACTGGATTCAAACCCTGTGGATAGGGAGCCTCAACGTTCTTGCGTTCATATCCCCACTGGTCACCAAGTTCACCAAACTGACCACCGCACCACTCGTTGATATCCATGAAGGTCGTGATATCATCGTTTGCTGGAGTCGTGGTGTGATCAATCCAGTGAGGAAACTGGTACTCTGGGAGGTGTTGGTAATCAAGCTGCATAGTCAGCTATTTACACACCACCCCAAGTCAGTTTGAACATCAGAGCCCTTGCTTCATCGCGAAAGTAAAAGATGCGGCGAAGCTGTCCAAAAGCATCATGCATCAGTCCACCGTGGTGCCACTGGTACTGACTGTTGTCCATGTTGAGAAACCACTGGTGGTTGGTTGGCGCACCTTTGCCCACATGCCTTTCCAGCCACTCATATATTTCAGTGCTCAGTTGAAAGCCGCCCGACCCCAGTAGACTGTATCGGTCTTGGTTTTCCATGTAGAGTGTGATGTAGGTGTTGTCCAAGTTATTCACCGCCCCAAGTTAGTTTGAACAAGATGGCATCATCCTTGCTGGAGAACCAAAAGTGGTAATGTGTGATGGGGATGCCCAATTCTTCAGCCATCTGGTTTCGCTGCTCACGTATCTGACTTCTAGCAATGGAGTCTGAGATTGCTGCCTCGATCCAATTGCTGTCCTTGGTATCGCGTGGATTGGGAATAGTACCATCGGCGATTAAGATGCTCCGCATATATACGTCGAAATCAATCAATACGCCATAGGCACTCTTGGCCCACTTTCCCTCACAGGATTCCCTGCACCAAGTGGTCATGGAAAATACATCCATGGAATAGACAGGAACGCGCGTTCCATACGCCTGGAGATCCCAGTATAGATCGGCCGTCTCGCGATCAAAGAACTCGGCGTTGGGTAGAAGTTCCATATCAGCCCCAGGTAAGTTTGAACAAAAGGGCATCCGCACTGTTGTTGAATGCAAAGCCAGTCTTGCCACGAACGTTAACGGGTGCGGGCACTGATGTGCAATTTAATCTGCACCATCGTGTTAGAACAGCCACACCCTGGTTTAGCTGCTCGGCGTTGCGCGCCCAGGAAGTGCTCTTGTAATCTTCCACATTGGTACCACCACACTCCGCTATCCTGTGCTGGGTCATGTAGGCAACATGGTCGCCTTCTTGCGGTTCAAACCAAACCATAAACCAATGAAGATTCATCGCACACCAAAGGCCATCTTGAACAACTGGGCAGCGCGACGATCGCGTATCATAACCTGTATTACTGCCCGGTCGGGGAGGTAAAGTTCACCACGGACTGACCAATCGTGTCTTCGTCCCAGAGCGTCTGCATGATACCATTCTCGACCGTAAGCGCGCCGGGGCCCCACATTCTTGTAGAGCCACTCCGTGACTGCGGGATGGACGTCATCGAAGTGTCCTGAGCGTAGGTTCTGGACACCATCTGAACCTAGCATCATGGCTTCAGCATACAGCTCTTTTACAGACCTTACGGGAATGAACACGTTGAAGTGGCCATCCTCAATTTCCATTAAATGTCCAGGTAGCTCAAACACTTCCACCCCACGTCAACTTGAAGATCATCTGTTCCACTTTGTTCTTACAGTGGATATTGATGCGGGTCTTGTACCCACCATCAGCAGCTTGAGTACTTGGATTTCTGTCATAGGACGTTGCGATTTTGTGGCTTGGCATCATTTTATCGAGCCAAGCCACAAAGCTATCATAGTCGTCCGTCGTCACTGCGCCAAACCAAATATCTTCGAAAAGAGGGTGTGGTCCACAGTGACGCATATCAACCCTCACAGGCCAATCCACTCCTTGCGGTCATCGGAACGCTTGCTGTTGAAGATCAGATCCAACGTTTCACCCATTGTGCCGTCATCGGTCACAGGATAAACTTCTGGGTTCTTCAGCGAGTACTCCCAATCCTCACGAGTTAGAGTACCAAGACCCTTTGCGCGAGTGATAGCCCAGCCGCTGTAATCTTCGGGCTTGAAGTCCTGGTAGTTGTGGGCGTACCAGTACTTTCTCAGCTTTCCCTTTTCCGCAATGATGAATGGTGTGCGGAAGATGTACACGAATGGCTTGGCCTGATCAGCGAACAGCTCTGGCCAATATGTGTGGAAGAAGTTGATCAACAGCGCACCAATGTTCAATCCGTCCGGATCCATGTCGTGCGCCACATAGACCTTGCCATAGCGAAGATCGCTCAGCTTGGCCTTTTGACCAATGACCAGTCCCATGCAGTTCATGATGTCCGCGAGCTCTTTGTTCTCAATGACCTTCTTGGGCATTTCGCCGTTGACGTTGAGAACCTTACCCTTCATTCCCAGACCACCATGCAGATCAGGATCACGAGCAGCGCCCATTCCCGAAATAGCACTTTCACCCTCTGCTAGGAAGAGAATGCACTTGGTGCGATCCTGACCAGCAGCGTCCATCAAACGAGGAACCTTGTTTCGTAGGTTCTTCTTGCTGGCCTTCGCTAGATCGCTGATGTCCTTTTTCATCGTGCGCTCAGAACAACGCTTGTAGATTTCCTCAATCCAGTCACGATTCTTGCGGATGAATTCCTTGTAGAGTTCGGGGTTCTCAAGATCAGCGCGGATGACCTTGCCCACTTCCTCATTGATCAGTCGAGTCTTGCTCTGGCTGTCAAAGTTCGGACCGTTCATGTTCGTGATGTTGTAGATCAGAACACCTTCCGTTACGTCGGAGCGGTTGGGGCTGAGCTTGCGGCGCTTGCTTTCCTTTTCCAGTGCGGTCAAAAGATTGCCGTAGAATAGGCGACGGAATGTCTCGATGTGGACACCGCCGTTGAAAGCAGGAATGTTGTTGACGATGGTGTGAACGTGATCTCCACCAGTTGTCCAATTGGGAACAATCCAAAAGCGACTACGGAAGTCCTCTGCCTTGATTTCAATGGCCATTGGCTTCAAGCCCGGAAACAGCGTTTGCTCTGGCCTTGGCTTTACCTTGATCAGCTCTCCGTTGTAGAAGATCTTGATCAGTGGGTTGCAGATCGCAACCTCGGTGATGCGACTGCGGACAAACTCCTCGGGAAGCGTCATGTCGGGGAAGACTGCCTCGCTGAGCTTGAACGTTACCTTGGTGCTGTTCTCACCCTTTCGAGCATTGATTTTGGTCTTGCCAAATTGCAGCTCATCGTTGGCAGCCGTTCCCTGAGTGAACTCCTGCTGAAAGCGTTCGCCATCCTTTTGAATGTCCAGTCGGAAGAACTCGCTGCAGAAGTTGACCACCGATGCACCAATACCATTGGTACCGGCAACCTGGCCACGCTCTTCAAAGTTACGTCCGGCTCGTGCCTCGGTCATAACCAGTGTTGCAAGGTGCATGTTGTGGGCATCATCCCAGGCGATTGGGATACCGCGACCATCATCCTCAATGGAGATTTCACGACCAACCGGATCATAGGTTACCTTAACGCGCGTTCCGTGACCATGACCAACAACCTCGTCGAGTGCGTTGTCGAGCACCTCGCGAAAAGCCGTATATAGTGCAGGGACCCAAGTGATCTCCTGAGGCACAGGCATGCCGTCTTTGATCTGCAGAATCGTCTGCGTGTGAGGGGCACGACTTCCCAGATACATCTCCGTTCGGAGTCTGGCGTGCTGATAATCTGTGAGTTTCTTGATTTTGTTTGACATGGTTAGCCCTTGCTCTTTAATGCAATCTACGAGATTCTGGTGTGGAAATCAATTTTCACAACCAGAGGCACAATTCAATTTATCTGTCTTGCTCTTTGTTGTGACAGGGTGTAGAAGAATTGCTCAGAAGTGGAGGGCAATTTGAAGGCTATCGAGATCATGGAAAGCGGAAAGCCACGTAGTGGTTATCAGGCTTTTGAGCTCTCGAGCGAGAGCCGGAGCAAGCTCGCTGCTCAGTTTCCACCAAAGTTTCCGGAGTTCATCGGACATCACATCACGTATAAGACGGGTGTGAAGAGCGATGTTCCCCTCCCGGAAGCCAGCACCTTCACGGTTGTTGGTTACGCGGTAGATGAAGAGGGAATTGAAGCCCTCGTCGTAGAAGTGGATGGCTCATCTGTTCGAGAGGATGGACGAACCTATCACATCACGTGGTCGTTGGACAGAAGCAAGGGCTTCAAGCCCGTAAAGTCCAATGACTTATTGAAGAACGGCTATCAAACTGTTCCTTCGATAAATATATCTGCTACGGCAAAGTTTTTCTAAAAACAGTGCTACGGAGGAAGAAGCGGAATTCCTAATCTTCCCGAGACACGCAACCTCGCGATGCGCGATCTTTTGATTAGGAGAATACCTTGATGGCTAAACTGCACAAGCACCTCATTGTACATGCCGCTGTTGACAAACCACCCGTTAAAAAGGACGAACGGTTTGTAGAGCAGTGGCTTACAGATATCGTTCACGCAATGGGAATGGAAGTTCTAAAGGACGCCAGCGCAGAATACTGCGAGCAAATTGGCAACCGCGGAATGACCGCAGTGGTTCTTATCACCACTTCCCACATGGTGCTTCATACTTGGGATGAGTGCGAACAGCCATTCATCGAGTTTGACCTCTACACCTGCAGCGAATTGGATCCAGAGATGGCATTCAAGGCCCTGGAGGCGTTTGGTGCCAAGAACATTTCCTACAAGTTCCTGGATCGTTACGACGGTCTGACGGATCTGACTCCAGTGGTCAAGAAGACCTTCTGGGAGAAGCTCAAGGATCTCTTCAGCTTCTGATTCCAAACCTCGAGAGTTATTCGGAAACAGATAAGTAGACAGTCTGCTTCGGCAGTCTTTACATTCCGAATAACTCTTAGAGGTCAACATGGCATTCATCATTTTCATCTTCTTCGTCGCAGCGGCTATCAGCAGCGTAGCGGCGTACTTTTCCCTTGTGGGTCTGGGCAGCATCTTTGCCGCGACTTTCTGGGGAGTCGTCATCATGGGCGGTGCCCTGGAAGTCGGCAAGATCGTAACTGCCAAATGGGTTCATGCAAACTGGCGTAACCCTGCGGCCCCCTGGTACTTTAGAGGTCTTCTCTGCTTCTTTGTTGCGGCATTGATGGCCATTACAAGTCTGGGCATCTATGGCTATCTGAGCCGGGGACACCTTGAACAGCAGGCACCACTCGCAGGACTAAGCGTACAGGTTGCCCAGCTGGAAACCCAAGTTCAGCAAAAGACGGCCGAGAACTCCACGCTTCAAAAGCGATTGGATCAGATTGGACGTATCACGGACAAGAGTCTCGAGACTTCGGGACGTGCTGGTCTGCGGGCTGCGGCTTCTCAGCGCCGTGACACCACGGAACTGCAGGGTAAGATTGATGCCAACAACCAGGCAATCAATCAGCTCAACGGCCAGCTGGTTCCACTCAAGCTGAAGACTGGCAACGTCGAGGGAGAACTGGGCGTTGCCAAGTTCATCGCCGAAGCGGCTGGTTGGAGTCCTGAAAAGGCAATCCGCATCATCATCGCTCTGATCATGAGCAGCTTTGACACCCTGGCACTCAGCATGTTCATCATGGGAAGCATCTCACTCAAGCAGCGTCGGGAAGCCAAACGTCGTGAAGCAGCGGGAGAACTGGGCGACGTATTGCCCATTGAGGAACTGATTGTGCCCATGCCACCAGTAACCGAGCCGGCAGCCAACCGCTTTGTCGGCGATACCAGTGATGCTATCACGATCATCAAGAGCGATGGTCCAGCTATCAACCTTCTCCAAGAACGTCCTGCTCGCCCAGCAATGAGCGAGGAGCAAGTTGAAGAGTTCAAGGCCAAGCTGGAAGCAAAGTTCATGGCCGACCTGCAGGAAGCTGCAATGGCGGAGCGTGATCAGTTGCTGGATGATCTAAACAAGCAGATCTACCAGGAACGTGAGGAGTTCGACACCTACATGGAAGAAGCAAAGAGTGTCCTAGACACCGAAGCTGGAACCATTGAGGAGCAGAAGGCAAGTCTTGCACAAGATCATGCTGCATTGCAGGATGCTCACCAGCAGTTGCTCGACATGGAAGCCCGCTTGAATGATGAGCGTGAACTACTGGCACAGTGGCAGCAACAGCTTACTGATCAGCAGAACACCATCAACACTTGGGCACCAGAGTCCGATCCAACCGATGGTCGTTCCGACAAGGACAAGATCATCTCCATGTTGGAGCGCAACCCACAGGTTGTCAATGACATCATTGAAACCGTTGACGCAATGAGGCCCCTGGTCAAGCCGGGTCTATAATGCAAATGGCTCCCGGAGGCGTTACAACGCTTCTGGGAGCAGGCCCCAAAGGCCAAGATCGGCGCAGCTAAATATCAAACGCACCGGGAGTCTGAGGATAACATATGAGTGAAAAGAAGAATCTGAGCTGCTCTTTTTGTGGTAAGAAGCAAGAAGCCGTTCAGAAGCTGATTGCTGGTCCGGATGTCTTTATCTGTAACGATTGTGTTCAGCTCTGTGCCGATATCCTAAAGGAAGACGACAACACGGCAACCAAGATGCCGGTAAAGGATGGGGCCATTCCCAGCCCTCGTACCATTCGTGAGTTTCTCGATCAGTATGTGATCGGCCAGGAAGCTGCCAAGATGGTCATGAGCGTGGCGGTCCACAACCATTACAAGCGGTTGGCCAATCCAGTGGTTGATGATGTTGAGCTCGAGAAGTCCAACATTCTCCTACTGGGCCCAACGGGCAGCGGTAAGACACTTATGGCAAAGAGCATTGCCAAGCTACTGGATGTTCCCTTTACTATCGCAGACGCCACCAGCCTAACTGAGGCGGGCTATGTGGGTGACGATGTTGAAACCATCATCACTCGATTGCTGCAGGTTTGCGACAACGATGTGTCCAAGGCGGAACGCGGCATCATCTACCTCGACGAGGTGGACAAGAAGGCCAAGAAGAGTGAAGGCTCCAGCGTTAGCAGGGACGTATCGGGCGAAGGCGTTCAGCAGGCACTCCTGAAGATCATCGAAGGCTCAGAAGTTCGTGTTCCCGTACAGGGCAACCGAAAGCATCCCAACAGCGAGATGGTGGTTGTAAATACCAAGAACATCCTGTTTATCGTTGGTGGTGCATTCGTTGGTCTTGATGAGATCATTGGAAAGCGCCTCAACAAGGGCAAGGGCGGAATTGGCTTTGGTGCATCTGTTAAGTCGGACATTGACAAGGATGTATCCAGTGCCCTCTTGAGCCAGGTTGAGCCAGAGGATCTTACCAAGTATGGTCTGATTCCTGAAATGGTTGGCCGTCTCCCAGTTATCACACACTTGGAGGAGTTGGACCAGGACCAGTTGGTCAAGGTTCTCACTGAGCCCAAGAACGCGCTTATCAAGCAGTTTGAGAAGATCTTCCAGCTGGAAGATGTCAAGCTGGACTTTGACAAGGAAGCCCTTCGTGCCATTGCCAAGGACGCTATCACTCGGAAGACGGGTGCTCGTGGTCTGCGGTCCGTTATTGAAAAGCGGTTGATCCGCGTTCAATATGACCTCCCTGACCTTAAGGAAGCTGGAGCAACAGCTATCCGCGTGGGCAAGGATGTCATTGAAGGAAAGAGCGAGCCACTGGTGGTCTATGACCCCAAGGCAGCAAACGAGTAATTGACGCAGTGGGGGTAGAAGTTATAGGCTTCCACTTGTATCCAATCGAAAGGAAATGATCTGTCTGTGAACTCTCAGTATGCGGTAAACGACCAAATTCGGGCAAGGGAGGTTCGCCTCATTGCCGACAACGGTGATCAGTTGGGCGTCATCCCAACCATTGAAGCGCGTCGTCGTGCAACAGTGGCCGGCTTGGACCTAGTTGCCATCAACATCAGCAATGGTGTTCCAATCTGTAAGATCCTCGACTACGGCAAGTTCAAGTATGAGCAGAGCCGGAAAGAGCGTGAGAACGCAAAGAAGAACCGCGAGAGCCGGGTGGAGCTCAAGGAAATTCAGTTGCGGCCGACCACTGATAGCAATGACATTCAGATCAAGGCCAAGAGGGCGCAGGGCTTCCTGAATGATGGCGACAAGGTAAAGGTCGTGATGAAGTTCAAGGGTCGTGAGATCACCCACTTGGATGTTGGTGCCGACGTTATGGTCAGCTTTATCAACGCCCTGACTGATTACAAGCTGGAACGCCCAATCAGTAGAAGTGAGCGCCAGTTGTTTGCCATCATTATGCCGGCTCCCAAAAAGGCATAACTTACACTTAACACAGATAACAGAAGCCACGCAGAAATGTGTGGCTTTTGTCTGTTTGGGCACAGGTTATCGTACTTTTGAACGTTAACCAAAGCGTCATGTTGTGAGACTGTCATGCGATAAAAACGCTGGAAGTCGCTGGTTTGCATGGTTTATTGTGACTGGGAGACTACCTACAGCGCACCGTATCCGGCACATTTTGTTACAAAATTATGATTTTACGCCTTGCAAGCGCATCACGTAGATTGTAGTTTAATTTTTGCAACCGACACTCTAACAGGAGTGGAACGTTGTAGGGAATTGGCCGGGTCGCACCATCAATCTCCTCATCGACGCAGTGAGTAACAGGGAGAGGCCCGAAGTATGGGTGTCGTGCATCTTTTTGGTCCACCCGAGAGTGGATCAGGTGAGGAATTGGCCAAGGCCAACAAGGGGGAAGCTGACGAGAACTCCGGGGAGTCTTGTCAGGTAATTGAGCTACATCGTAACAAAAAGATCGCTCGTGGTCTTCATCCCAACCTGGTGTTCAAAGAGATTGAAACTCTCTTGGTCCAACAGGGTATGGATCTTGGTTGTGAAAAAGCCAGAGCGGACTATAAAGTGGTCACTTACTTGGTGCAGGGTTTGATCGACAGGGCTAGCGGGACAACTACGGATCGCAGCTTTTTGTTGGATACTTTGCGCCACGTGTTGGCTTACGAGGAGGCTGTGAATACCTATGAAACCAACGAGCTCTTTGGAGACCTGCTCGGTCGTCTCAACTGAAGGCGGAAAATCGGTCAAGGCCGATATCCTGAAGAAAAGCGACAAGAGCATTCGCGTTGCCTTTCATGGAAGCAACATCGTGTTGAACCTCAACCGTACGGATACGAGGCGGCCCTACGTGGGCAATCTGCACGGAATGGAATTCACCACGGGTGGCTAATCCAACGGGAACGCCACAGACGCTCAAGGAAGCACATCACAGGGGGTGGCTTGCTGGGGTCGCGCTTCGGCTGGGACATGGCGTGCCGGGGCGGAATCCCTACGATAGGGACGCTGTAGAGCATTTGGAATGGGACATTGGTTTCGACGAAGGCTTCAACGATGGATTCGAAGAAGCCGGTTGACTTCCTGGTCTCCTGTGTTAGCTTGTTTGAAACGAGGGAGACCAAATGTTCCATGATCTAAAAGGCGTCGTCGATAACATCCTTCGGGGAGAGTTCCCCGAGGGACGAATCGAAATCAACGACCAGATCCTCGTAGTCAACGAGGCAGCGCATCTCGTCGCCAAGAACCGCCCAGGCGGTGACAGTCAGCGCGAAGAAGCCAATTCCCTCATCCTCTGGCTCGCAGGTCTTCACCCGGACATTTTCGTCTACGGTGCCCAGCTGATGATCAAGCATCACGGTGTGCATTTCACCTACGATGAAAAGACGGCTGTCCGAATGGACACCATCGAGGACAAGTTCTTCCGTGCCACGCCCTACAAGGTCAGCACCTACAACGAGATCGAGCATTTTGCTTGGCCGCAGCGATTCCTCGATGACAGCACGTTCGAGGAGCGGCTGGCCAATCTCGCCGAGGAATACGAGCCCGACGAGAGCCCAGCTGATATGCTGCTCAGCGGCATGGCAATCCCCGATGATTTGAACTATGATCAGCGTTTCCAGCTGGCCAAGGACTGCATCGCGGATATCGACGCAATGCACAAGCGGTATGGGAAGACCAACATTCTGATCAACGAGCGCCTGGACAGGTTCCTGGGATGGCTCCTGACCGTTGATCCGGAACTGATGATCATGGCCGTCCGGTCCCTTCTGGTCAGCACGAAGGTTGAGCTGAATCCCAAGGCACTGACCAACATGCAGGCAATACTGCAGGTTGCGGGGCCCTATATCAGGCCGCTGGGTCGCGCCTAATTAGTGACATGATATGGTTCCAGTGTTATAACTGGGACCATACATACCAGCACTGGTAATCCCTCGCCCGGAAGAAGACGGGATGGATGAGCCGCTGGAGGCGACTGGCTATCATTGTGGGGCTCGACTCCCCAACGCGCAAGCGGAGGTTGCTGCCAGGATAAAGAACAGCGCCAATGGTTGTGAGCTCTCGCCTCGACTGCGAACTCACTGCCCAACGTGTGCCACTTGGAAGGTGCAAGTTGGGACACCGCCACCAATCCAGGATAGCTAGATGAAAAGACGACAGGGTGACCCCGTCGCAGAGTCCGCTCTGCTTTAGTTCCAAGGTGTCATGACAGCCTCTAACTGCAAGACATTCTATTCCCTTTACGAGTGCGGACCCTGTCCCTATCGTAAGGGGGATAATGGTGTGGCTTCTTGCCTACTGCAAGTTACTAACGCGTTCGCTGTTCGCTCTCTTGTCTTTCCAGTCATAGCCATTCAAAGTATCTGGCTCCAAGACCAATCGTAAAAGCCCACAGAAAAGTCCTCCCAGAACCCCAGGAGGACCAATCGTAAAAGCCGGAAGCTAGTTAGTCGCAGAACCTAGCACGGAGTTCCTCGATAGTGGGTTCAACGGCCATTGCTCCCGTCTTGTTGTTCTCCCAGACTTTCATCGTTACTGGGAACTCAGAGCCGAGCGGAACCTGTTTGTAGTTGGAACACCTTTTTGCCAGATAGATGTCCTCATAGACGGTTCCGTTTTCCACATCCATCATGCTGACATGAAGATGCTTGGGTGGCTCCACATCCACGACACGCAGGATCCGCTTTTGTTCCGGAAGTTTGATCCAGGGACTGGGACCACAGGCCGTTAGAAGCCCTGCGATTGCGAGGACGGCAGCGCGCATCAGCTGGTACCCCACACAATGTGAACGCGAGCCTTGGTGCTTGCCAGTGCTGCCCGCAGCTTTACAGACAGCTTCATGTTGGCATTGGTTTCACCGACCAGCGCATCGTATTCCAGGATCTTGTCCATCGACGGCGTGCAGAGCGCGATCATTTCCTCGCCGGTAATGGCCGTGCATTCATCGAACTGTCCAAGTTCGAGACCAAACCACGCCGGCTGGTCACCGCCTCCGCTGTAGCGGGCTTCAAAGCCCTTGATGGGATCCGTCTGCCCGTACATCTTGGTGTCGTCGGGTTCGCCATTGAGAGCCTTGTAGAGCTCCGAGCGATGTGCGGCCCAGGGGTCTGGCGTGTTGCTGTATTCGCTGTGACCAAGGTCGATTCCCAGGATCACATATCCGATCGTGTATGCCATTGGCTTCTCCTTCTCCGCCCAGTTAGCAGATTGATTCCATTGTGCAACCAGAATATTGAGAACTTGGTGCCCTTTCTGTATAACTAAGGGGTAACCAAAAGAGGAGATCCCACAGTGGGACAGCATTACAACGGAAACGGTCGAGAGATCCACAAGCGGGGTCTAGCCGTTGAAGTCAAGCCAGCTCACAATCCCGAGCAGGCTCTCAGGAACCTTGACAGTGCAATGAAGACGCTCAAGCGTCGCACCATTCAAGAGGGCCTGATCCGCGATATCCGTCGGAAGGAATTTGCGGAAACCAAGGGGCAGATTGCCCGCAAGAAGCGTCAGGATGCGATTCGTCGCTCCAAGAAGCGTCTGCGTCAGCCGGCTGTCTAATGGTGCCGGGTCCTGATCTGGATGCAGATATTGCCCGTAAGGTTCTTGGTGTCATCGTAATAAGTGACACCAAGACCGGAAAGTATCAACTCCGAGACACTGCCAATAGGCGGTTTCTTGATGTTCCCCCATACAGCACGGACACCACAACCGCGCATGAGTTGATCAGCAAGTACAAGGCAGCGGGCTGCACCTTTCAGATCAATGCCCCCAGGGAAGATGATCAGTGGAATGTGACCATCTCTCATCCGCAGATCTCTGGCGTGAACTTTGGAGCAGGTGGAAGCACCTTGCCCCACGCGATATGCCAGGCGATTCTGCAATTCTCCCAACTCTTTAAGATTGGATAACATCATGGCGTTTATTCTAGGCGTACTGGTCGGACTTATCGTCGGCTGGAACTTTTTCCCACAGCCCGCAAGCATCGCAACAAAGATTGCCAAGCTACGCGGCAAGGCACCGGCAACGGTTGCCAACCCAGTGGTCACTCCTGCTCCAACGTACACCGTTGATCCAGTGGTTCCCACGACGACTACCTACAACGATCCAACTCGTCTGTAATGTGAAAAGCGGGAGGAAACTCCCGCTTTTTCCATGGATGATAAACATCCAGGTTTCCTCCGCTAAATAGACGGAATTGATTTCCCGATCTGGAGGAACCTGAATGTCTCAACTTAAAGCAAAGCAGCTGAAGCTACCGGCAGCGGGTGACCTGCTGATCGGCGGTACCGGTGGTACTGGTACCACCGTTGCTGCAACCGGAAACGGTGATAAGATTCTTCGTGTCGTTAATGGCGCACCTGCTTGGTCGCTTAACGATAACCTGAAGTCCGCAAACGGCTTCAACACCCTGACGATCGCTGATGGCGTTGGCGCCACGCTCGCAGTTCAGAATTCTGCTGGTACGGCAGCAACCACACTGGCAACTTTCAAGAGCGGTTCGGTCGCTGATGAGAAGTTTGAGTTCAGCAGCACTGCTGGCACACTGAACATTGCCGCTGCAGGTTCGGCCAACGATATTGACATCGTGATTGCACCAAAGGGCGGCGGCGACGTCATCATTGGTAACGCAGGCGGTGGCATCATCCAGGCAGACGATGGCGAAGATTTGAAGCTTATGGGTGGCCAGGGCGCTGGTAACCTGATCCTAAACGGTGGCGGCACTGGTAGGATCTATTACGGCGCAGACGCCACGGACGCTTCCAGGGAAGTGGCTACGATTGGTACGGTCTCCGCTGCAACTCGCACGCAGGTTCGTACCGAGTTTGCTGGCAATGCAGCTTCCTTTGCACTGAATGCCAAGACGATTGATGACTCGGTTATCCCACACATCAACGGTCTGGTTATCAAAAAGGACTTCTACACCGTGAACGCTTCGACTAAGGTTGTGACCTTTACGGGTCTTCCTTATGGGTTGGACGATGTGGATCAGGTTGTCTTCACTTACGAAGTAGCAGCCTAAAACTTTATGGGGATGGATTCCAAGGTCCATCCCCATAGCCATGAATAGTGACGGTCCGTCCCACTCCTTGTAATGAGGAGGAGACGAACAGCGGTGGGTCCTGGCTCCCCTCTTTCTGTGCTGGGGCTTAGAAAGAGCGCAACGTCAACGGGAAGAGAGTGACACTGAAGACGCTTGAACCGGGCTCCGCGCAGAGTGGAGGCGTCATAAATCTCTTCACAGGGCGGCCTTCGGGTCGCCCTTTTTATCAACCAGAATATTGCACCAGGTTGAACTTTTCTGTATAACGAGAACATGAACAGACACGCAAGCCCCAATGAGGGACTTGGTGCGGGCTGGTAAGCATCCAGGGTTCATGAATCAAGATAACCACTCTACTTAGAGAAAGAGAGAGGCAGAAAATGTCCAGCACTTCGAACGTCATCGCGAACATCATTGCGGTCAAAGACCTAATTGCCAACAACAAATTGGCAGTCAATATCATCCATGCAGGCCAGGTACAGCAGCAGAACGTTGGCACCCTAGAATGGGCCAAGCCAGCAGACCTCCTCATCCCTCTTGATGTTCAGCGTGATCTGAACACCGGTCATGCGATGAAGATTGCACTGGGATTCAAGTTCCTAAACATGAAGCCTGCAACGGGCTTTCGCGACCCAGTATCGGGCAAGATCCTGATCACTGATGGTCAGCACACCGTAACGGCCGCCGCGCTTTGTGGCCTTCCGTTGGTTCCCGTTTATGTTCACAACCTTCCTGCCGGAATCACCGCAGAAAGAGCTCTTGCAATGCAGAGCGAGCAGTTTCTGAGCATCAACCTGTCCAACAAGCCAGTCAACCTCTACACCATCTATAAGAACAAGCTGATCCAGATGGAGCCAGGTCATATGGCTCTTGCTGCGATGTGTGCCAGGGTTGGCGTTACCCCTTGCTTGAACCACAACAATCGTGCCGGTGCGGTAAGCCACATCAAGAACCTCAACACTTCCTGGTTCCAGATTGGCGAAAAGGAAACCGAAGAGGCGCTGACGTACATGCGGAAGTATTTCCCCAACGAGGTCATCCACGGTGCAATGCTGGTTGGTCTCACACTGTTCATTCAGAAGATGAACAACTATCAGGCCCGAAACAGGGCTGATGCTGTGTGGGATCCAATGCTTTTGACAACGGCGCTGAGCAAGAATGGAACGCTCAAGTTGAAGGAAATCTACGACGAACTTCACGAGCTAAACAGGAACATTGGCCACTATGGTGCATCGGCTACCACTCAGCAGTGGGTAGCAGGCATGATTCGCGAAACCTACAACGAGTACATTCGCACCAACGGCCTCTCGCAGACCCAGCTGGGACGCTACTGCTAATGTTTACCACAGAGCAGCTAGATGGGAGGAGTGATCTCCTCCCAGTCTTCAATGGCAACACGGTTGTCCTCTATGTTCGAGACACTCATCCACACTTCTCTGGCGATTACAGCATGATGATTCATGGTCTTCGTAAGAGTGGCGACTTGGACAATGTCTTCCAACGCTGTCTATCAACTTCCAAGAGCGGTCAGGAACTGTACTTTCCGCTTGAGGACTTTAGGCCAACAGCGACTGGATGGGAGTCCAGTCTGCATGATGCTGCCAAGGCAGTAACAAGGGCTGGGTATCAGGCAACTAGGGATAAGAATCTTCCCTTTCTCAGAATGTACATGATGGGAGATGTGGACACCAACATCGTTTGCCCAATTACTGGTCAGCAGGTTGATGCTTGGGTGTTTGATAACCAGCCCATCAATATCTGGGAACAGCATCACTTCAAGGTCCGTAATCGTGCTTCCATCCAAAAGGAACTAGCCGATCCAGGCGAGATTCTCCGTCGGCTTGATTTCACGGAGGTCTCTGGTGAGACGGTTGAAGCAATCAAGGACATGATGCGAACAGTCTTCCTGAGCCCAACAGCCCACAAGGCGGTCCACAATGCGTGGAATGATTCGGACATCAGGAACTATCGGGCAGAGCAGCGTCCCTGGGCACTCCGGGATTGCGGCAATTGGGATAAGTGGATGGATTTCCTCCAGTCCTATGGATATCCCATTGAAACGTTTGGTCCCTTTGGTCCTTGGATCATTAGCCTTGAGCTAACCGAGGCTGAAAAGACCAGCTGAAAGTAATTGACGGTGGACTCCTACCCTCATAAGTAGGAGTCCACAAAGGAGTACCTGATGAGCACCGCACTCGACACTGAAACCGTCACCAAGCTGAAGGTTCCCAGCCTTTACAAGGTAGTCATCCTAAACGATGACTACACGCCCATGGACTTCGTGCTCCAGGTCTTGGAAGAGATCTTTGGCAAAAGCGCGTCCGAGGCACACCTGCTCTGCATGGAAGTGCATGAAAAGGGCCGTGGCATCGCGGGCATCTACAGCAAGGAAGTCGCGGAGCAGAAGGTCTTCGAGACCAACACGATCAGCAAGAGCTACCGTCATCCGCTGAAGACGCTTTCCGAACAGGCATGAGCGACGGGGGTGATAAGCCGATGACGTCCTATGAACGGAAGATCCATTTGATAATGGAATCCAGTATGAAGCGGTTCAACGGCGAGTACACCCAGGAGCAATATGACCTAGAGCTCACGGTTGCTAGGAACATGCTGTCCGCGTTGGGGATTCACCCATGAGCAAAGACATGATCAACATGCAGATTGCTTCTCAACTCGCTGCCCTTGAAGAGGTGGCTGAGCTGAAGGAGCAGAATCTCTTCTCGCATCTTAGAAGGCAGTTGGTTGAAAACCAGGACCTTCAAGACCGCAAGAACATGGACGGTCACGTTACGAGCAGCTTTCTGCTCCTTGATCCCACGTTGACCAAGGTGTTGATGATCTTCCACAAGGGCTTTGGAAACTGGTTTCCACCTGGTGGTCACTATGAGGGCTTCGTAACTCTCAGGGAATCCGCCCTTCGTGAACTCGAGGAAGAAACTGGCTTTCCGGCCAACAAGGTAAGGTACCTCAATGAATCTGGTTATCTGGCTCTGGACTTGGACACGCATCCTATTCCCGCGCGACCCAGCAAAGACGAAGGTGACCACTGGCACCACGACTTCCTCTTCATCGGAGTTGCCAAGGAACTGATTCCCCTGGTCCATCAGGTTGAGGAAGTCGAAGCAGCGGAGTGGATGACTCTTGAGGATGCAGCGGTGCTTCCCGATGAGCGAGTGCGCCGTGGAATCAAAAAGGCACAGCGACTTATTGACGCAATGGCTCCAAGCCTGTAAGCTGAAACAATGATAGCACTTTGGCTGATGGCTGGCCTATTGGTCAAGCACTTTATCTGTGATTACCCACTTCAGCTTCCCTACATGCTAAGGGAAAAGGGAACCTACGGAGAAAAGGGCGGCATCCATCATGCGCTATTCCATGGAGCGGGTACGGCAATCGTATTCCTCCTCTTTGGAATGGCAGAAGTTGCCGCGGTGATGGCAATCCTGGATGTGATGATTCATTACCATGTGGATTACTTGAAGATGCAGATCAACAAGTGGGCGCAGCTCAAGCCGGACAACAACAGGTTTTGGCATCTCATTGGTCTGGATCAACTTGTACATCAGCTGACTTATGTGCTATTGGTCGCATTGGCTGTAGCTAAATACAGCTAGTCGGATAGTCCGACAAACAAGTCCCACAAGTAGGTGGGCAGTGGAGAAATGGTATGCTAAACGCAACCCGAGCCTATGAGCTCAATGTTCTGGTAAACAACCGTCCTGTTACGGAATTCGACAGCCAGGGCAACATCTTTATCGAGGGTCGGAAAGGTTCCGACTTTGAACTCGAATTCAAAAACAAATCGTCCAAGCAAGTCTTGATCGTTCCCAGCGTGGACGGCAAGAGTGTTCTCGATGGCAAGCGCGCGACTCCTGAGAGTCGTGGCTACATCGTGAGCGCCTGGGGAAGCATTCGCATTCCTGGTTGGACCCTTGACAACAACAGCGTGGCAAAGTTCACCTTTGATGACAAGGAAAAGTCCTACAGCGCAGCGATCGCCGAGCCCGGCGAGGAAGTGATCACCGGCGTCATTGGTGTGCTCGTATATAGCGAGAAGGCCAAGCCCGCTCCAGTGCATCACATCCATCACTATCCGGCACCAACCCCACGCCCTGATCCCTTTGGTCCCACCGCGTGGCCAAACAATGGCCCAACGTGGACCACGACCTCGCTGGGATCTGCTGACAGTGCCTCGTACAGCAAGGGCACCAAGGGTGTCCTGCGTGGCATGGGTGCTCAGGCGCAAACGGCCAACACCGCGACCCTGAGTGCAAGTGCCAGCACGGTCAGCAATCCTGCTCCAGCGGACAATCCTTTGGAAATGGGCACGGCCTTTGGAGCCAAGTCGGACTTCAAGACCCACAACGTCTCGTTTGAGCGTGATGCCATCGTGGCAACCATGCAGCTCTACTATGACAGCCGGAAGAACCTCGAGGCTCGTGGTATTCAGTTTCCTCGTCGTGAGGTGGCTGATGCTACGTTGCCCCAGGCATTCAGTGGTGTGGGTTGCCCCACTCCTCCGGGCTGGAAGGGATAATTAGACGTAGGACACCAGAAATGCTATAAAGGGGAGTGGGAAACTACTCCCCTTTTTAGTGAGTAAAATGAACTTGGACGATCTCTCGCACAACGATCTGAGCACCATTGCCCTGGCAATGGACTATCTGCTCTGCAACGCCGATCTACCTCCCAAGGCCATGAAGGATGTGGAAGAACTGTTCTACTTTCTGGATGCCATCGCAGAAGCAGCCGAACAGGAAGCTGGCGAAAACCGCCTCCTAGAGAGGACAGAAAATGTCCTTCACGTGGACTTTACACCAAAAGCTGGTTGACATAGACACCAAGTCACTGCATTAGAGGGTTCTCTAACGGAATCCACTTCAGCAGGGGTAAGGAGTTAAATGAAGCGCAGCACACAGGTATCGCTGGTCCTACTAGCCAGCGTCAGTGCCATGGCGTCGCTGTCCGGATGCGAATCGCAGCCCGAACAGATCGCAGACAATGGCGGCACGTTCACTTCCATGGCGGAGTGCGTGGCAGTATATGACCAGCAGACCTGCAACGCAGCTCAGAGCCTGGCCAACAAGGAGCACGTACAGAACGCGCCCAAGTATGGCAGCCAGGCAGCTTGCGCGGCAGAATATGGCGCAGACATGTGCCGTCCTGCATCGGCATACGGTGGCCAGAGCAACGTGTTCCTGCCCCTGATGGCCGGCTACATGCTGGGCAGCGCAACGTCGACGCCGAGCCCGCTCTATTACGGCAATCGTCGCGAGCGTGAATCGTATGGTCGCACCCACGGTGGTTCGGCTCCGATCTTCACCAGCGGCCGCGGCTACAACAACCGCGCCCCAATCGGCGCAGCGCCGTTCTCGTCGGTTCGCGGCTCGGGCGTTACGTCCAAGGGTGGCCTGAAGAGCAGCACGGCGATCAGCAGCGGCACGGTTGCCACCCAGCGCGGTGGTTTCGGTAGCAGCTTCAAGCCCACGCAGAGCTTCAAGAGCAACTACGCGGCAACGAACCCCAGCAGCTTTGGCCGCGCGGCACTGCCGTCGACCTCGGCACGTGCAACGAGCATCAGCAGCTCGCGGGCATATTCGAGCAGCTCGTCGATCTCCTCGCGGGGTGGCTTCGGTTCGAGCGGTCGTTCCTTTGGTGGCGGGTTCGGCGGCTGATGCGCGCTGGACTCCTCATGGGGCTGGTCCTTGCGGCCGGCCTCACCGCTTGCGAGAGTGCTCCGTCACCCAACGCACAGACGGCTGTTCAGGCGGTTCAAATCGGAAACGTGGTACATCGCTGCCTCAAGACCGACGACACCAAGCTGAGCACTGGCAGCACCACCGATGTCAGTGGTGACATTCGCAGGAAGCTGTTGACTCCACAGGCACTGGCTGCGGGCGTTCGCGTCTTCATCAGTGGCTCGGACGTCAACAACTATGGCTCCGTGGTGATCCACTATGCGACGGCCAACAACTCCTGCATTCTCTGGTCGGAAACCATTCCCGTCCAGGAATACAGCCAGCGTCTGGACCTGAACCCCCTGGGCATCAGTCCATACTTTGAGCCCACCCCCAAGGTGGCGCCCAAGCCGGCGACTCCGCCGGTCACCACCAAGTAAGGAACCGGTATGTTCTGGGTTTACGGTCTGGCAATCATCGTCTCGTTCGTCGTTGGTTACTTGATGTGGCCCAAGGACACTCGCTCCTTTCGAGTGGTATCCGTTAGTGGTTTGGTGATCGGCTCGATTATCATGCTCGGCATTTACATCACACAGTGGTGGCCAGTTGAGCACAAGGTAATCCAGAAGGTCACCAAACAATACGTCGATCCACCCAAAGTCGTCTTCAAAGACCGGATCGTCTACAGGGTCCCCGACGGTGAAGTGGCCCCCGTTGATGTCAAGGCGGCCTGCAGTGGGAAGAACCCCATTGAGATTGTCCGTATGAATGTAGCCGATGCTGACAAAGATTCGCGTATGACGTGGATTACCGGTCGCGTTGTTGGGAGCAAGATTCTGTTTACTTGCGGGCAGCCCGGTGATTATTCGGATAGCTGGGAAGTGGGCAATATCGTACAATTTGTCCGAGGTGAACCGCAGTAAGCGGTTGACACTGGTAGCGTCCAGTGTAGGACTGTGGTATCGGAATTAACAAAAGGAAGCGATCGTTGAAGCGCATTGAGATCGAAGCCCGTCCCAACTGGGAAGCGGAATGCGAGAAGGTTGGTTTTTACTGGCACACGCTGGCAACCGACCCTGGCGTGGACCCCAAGTATTGGGACGAGACCAAGGCCTACGAGTTCACCGAGGCAGAGGTCGAGCGCATCGAGGAAGCATCCGCTGAGCTGTACAGGATGTGCCTCTCGGCCGTCGATTACGTGATCGAAAAGGGCCCGGAGATGCTGAGCCGTCTCGCAATCCCGGCCGCATTCCACGAAATGGTGATCAAGAGCTGGAAGCGCCAGGATCTGGATCTCTACGGTCGCTTCGACTTTGCGCTGGCGCCCGATGGCACGCCGAAGATGCTGGAATTCAACGCTGACACGCCGACGAGCCTTCTCGAGGCTGCGGTCGTCCAGTGGTTCTGGATGGAGCAGTACGCGCAGCGAACGGGCCAGACGCTGGATCAGTTCAACAGCATTCACGACCGGATGATCGAGCAGATGCGCGATATCGGCGCAGCGGTCCTCGGCCCCAACGAGACGTTCTACTTCGCGGCGGTCGCCGAGAATCTCGAGGACAAGGGCACCGCTGAATACTTGCGCGATTGCGCGATGCAGGCCGGCATCAAGACCGACTACATCGACATCGAAAGCATCGGGTGGAACGGAACGGGCTTCCGCGACATGCAGGAGCAGCCAATCACGACGATCTTCAAGCTGTACCCGTGGGAGTGGCTGGTCCGTGAGGAGTTTGGTCTCCACATGACCAAGGATCCCTGGGACGTTCTGGAGCCCAGCTGGAAGCTGATCCTGAGCAACAAGGGTCTTCTCCCCATCCTCTGGGAGCTCTACCCCGACCATCCCAATCTTCTCCCCAGCTACTGGAACAGCGCACCGCTGGGTCTCAACTATGTCGAGAAGCCCATGCTGGCTCGCGAGGGTGCTGACGTGAAGATCATCCGCGATGGCAAAGTGGCCGTCGAAGGTGTCAAGCGCGGCTACGACAACCTGGCGCGCTCCATCTATCAGGAGTATCTCCCGCTTCCCAAGCACGATGGCATGACGCCGATCATCGGAAGCTGGATCGTGGGTGGTCGTGCGGTCGGCATGGGGATCCGCGAGGACATCAGCGAGGTCACCGGCAACACGTCGCGCTTCATTCCTCACTTCTTCCGTCCGGAGGCGTAATGGCGCGCTACCGGGCAAAAGCAATCGTCACCGCGGAGCAGTTTCTGCCCGCAGAGGGGAAAGTGCCGGAGTGCGTTCACGCGGGGACAATCCCCTTCAGTGGCGCACCCGGACATTACGTGGACGTTCATTTTGGACGCCAGTATATTCTCTCCGGCGAATACATCGTCACCGACGATTTGGGCGAACGCTCGGTGATACCTCAGGGTGAGTTCGAATCCACCTACGAGATCATCGACGAGCCCACACCACAGAAGGATTAATCATGACCGAACGCGCAGCTACAGTCCACTATTTCCTGGACACACTTCCCCACTTCCTGGGCTATTTCGCGATCGCCGCCCTTCTGGGCGCACTGTTCCTCGTGGCCTTCCAGGCAGTCACGCCCCAGAAGGAATTTGCGCTCATCCGTGAGGGCAAGCTGGCCCCGGCAATCTCGCTGGTCGGCGCTTTCGTGGGCTTCGCCATTCCAATGGCGGTTGTGGTCGGCCACAGTGCAAACTTCACGGACGTGATCCTCTGGGGCCTGACTGCCCTGGTCGTGCAGGTGATCGCATTCTTCATCGTGGAAAAGGCATTCGGTCGCATCAGCGCACGGATCTCAGAAAACTGCTATGCAAGCGGTGTGTTCCTCGGTGGTATCGCCATCGGCGTCGGCATCCTGCAGGCAGGTTGCATGGTCCCCTAACGACCAAGCATTCCTGACAGAAAGTGGGGGTTCAGCTAAATACTGGACCCCCTTTTCTACCTGAGGCGTCCATGAAAGATTCCCTTCGAACAATTCTAAAGCTCGCCTTTTTGGTATTTGGTCTGATCGGCCTCTACATTATTATCAATGGCGTCGTAGTTTCTGTGAACGCTAACGTGCAGGAAACACGCGACAATAATGCGGGCGCCAACATCATCATGAGCAGCATTAGCCGCGAACCATTTGGCGATCGTATCGCGGAAGTAAAGCGCGGTGAGCAGGTCTTTTACAACCTGACGATCAAGCGCGTTGAAGGCAGTCCATGCTTCGTACAGACCAGCTGGCGCTGGGTTCTCCACATGCCAACCGGCAACAGTGTGATGTGGAACAACGATGATGGTCAGTTCTTTGCCGGTGACAAGAACGAGAACCTCGCACAAGCTATTCAAGTTCCAGCAAATCTGATTCCCGGCTCCTATACGTTGAGCCGACTCAGTGTCTTCAAGTGCGGAACCAATCAGGAGTTTGCCAGGACGGTGCGCGACGCACCCTTGATGGTAAAATAATCAACTCTCTGGTTGACGTACTGAAGTTTCCACTACATAAGAGATACATGGAAAGGCGCCGGTCGGTTGTTGCAACAACTCCGGTACTACTAAGCTGGAGACGCAACCCGAGCGGTCCCCGGTCGAAGATAGGTGGCAAGAGTAGAAGAGGGATGAGCCACCCGCTTTCCAGACAGTTTCCGATGCTGATACACGTTGTATCAGCAGACCTAACCCCGGAGGGCTAAGGCTTTCCGGGGTTCTTTTTGTTCTTGTGACTTTGGCTTTTGGTGCTATGTTGGTGCATCAGAGGAGATCGTATGGCAGACATCAAAAAGGGCGACTGGATCAAGGTTCCCAAGGGTTCCCACCTGATCCGGGACTATGGCAAGGGTCATTATGGTGAGGGCGAAAAGCCCACCAGTCGTGATGTGACGGTTCAGGTCAGTGACGTCGTTGAGCTGGACATCTACTATGCTAGAAAGCATGGTGATCCCGAGTTGTTCAAGGCCTATGACAGAATCTGTTATGCCAATCCCTACGCCAACACCTACGGCGGCGACATCACGGACGAGACGCGCGAGCAGCATCGGGCAAATATCAAGGCAGCGCGGGATACAGTTCTAGCCAGCATTCCCGGCCAGCCCAAGAACATCATCTGCTGGAGCAACGGAAACAAGGCCGTCCTGGACTCCGTTCCGGAATTGGTACCTGCTCCTCCGCCTAAGAAAAAGGCAGTAGTCAAAGTCAACAAGCGCCAGATGATGGTCCCCGGCAGTCGCTGGAAAGTCACCGAGGACGTGACGATCCGCTATCAGCATGCCAACCCCGTGGTCATCCAGGGCGAAGCTGACTGGGAAGCTGCCAATCCTCGTCCATGGAATCAGCCTCACGGCACCATGGATCAGGATATGGCGTGGCGTGATCTCCTGTTCGCAGAGCGCCAGCGTCTTCGCGATCTGCATGGCGAGCATATCACGCTGGATCATCTGGTCCTCAAGGCCGGCGATATCGTGAAGGTCGACGGAAAGTTCCTGTCCAGCTGGAACCCCGGAACGTCCTACTTTACCGAGTATGTCAGCAACGTGGTTCCCATGGTTCGTGAAGGTCACGGCACCAAACAGTGGGGCGTTGAGTACAAGCAAATCGAACCCTTCATCGAGGCGGAAGAGATTCCCACCGTGAAGGCATTCGTGCTCCGCTACAAGCCCACTGGTCTTTTCTACAAGGCCAACGATTGGGACTATGAGAACCGGGTGGACAAGAGTGTCAAGGGCCAGCAGATGGTCGACACGTTCATGAAGGGCAAAAAGTGGGACAATCTTGGCAAGGCCAAGACCAGCATCCTGATGATGACCGGCTACTATGATGGTCTGCCGGGCGCCGACGAGGCCCTGCCCGACTGGAGCGGCGGTGGCGCAACCTTCGACATGAACGATGACTGGGAATTGGTGGAGTTCGACAAGCTGGCCCGGAAGGAAGTCGGCGTGGTCACTGAGTTCCAGGACTGGTTCAAGCGTAGCTGGGAATTACGCGCACTCACGGTCAAGTATGGCAGCGCAGTCCGGACAGTCTACAAGGCACTGGAAAAGTCCGGAAAGCTGGACGACCAAAAGGGCATGGTGGTCTTCACGGTGACCGACAAGGAAGCCCTCGACATGGTGGGCTACTGGGACAAGAAGACCGCACTGACCGACGAGGACAAGGCGGAAATCGAACTCGCAACGGCTTCCATGAAAAAGGGAAGCTTCAAAAAGGCCATCGATCACAAGAGCATGGCCGTCAGCTTTACCAACAAGAGCAGCGCGCTGATGTTCAAGCTCAGCTACGCAGGCAACTTGAAGCTGACCGTACTGGATCTCGAGGAAATGAAGGAAGCGGTTGATGGCTGATATTCAATACACGGAAGCTGGCGTCCTCTTTGGGGGCCAGCTGGTTTCCTGGGAAGATCTGGAAGCGCAGCGGAATCAGTTCCGCTTTATGCGCTCCGTGCTGGTGAAGATTTCCTTCACGTATGGGCGACAGGACTTCCAGGACGCAGAGATCTATGATGCCGAGGAATGGCACAAGCTGCGGGAAACTGTCCGCGGCTTGAATGTCTTCTTCAGCGATTTCGCGGGCAAGCATAGCGAGGTCTCGCTCGATCTCTTCAAGACCGTTGAGCTGGAAGAGATCACCAACTTGGATGAGATCATCGAGTTCCATCGCGTCTATGGTTTCGTCAATCACGATCTGGGCATCATCGAAGCTGCCCTGGAACAGGGTCGGGAAAATGGCGATATCGACCATGATGGCAATCGCGTGTCCGAGGAAGACCCCTCGGAGTGAGCTATATCGATCAACCCTCTGATAGCAAGATCAGCTATCTGATGCTGGGGATCATCTTTCTTCTGATCATGATGGCAGTTGGCTTGATCGCCAACCAGCCCGAGCCAACTGTTGAGCTGACAGTCAAGGACTGGCGCTGCATCAGCAGTCACGTGGAAGATGATCCCACGGGTGTCTACATTCCCGATGGCATCTACTTTGAAATCCCAGGCAAAAAGAATGTCTGTGACCACTGGATCCGGCGTCTCTCTCCAAATAAATAGCTGTAGTTAATACAGTTGGAGGGCAACGTGCGGGCCAGTGAGTTCTTGTATGAAGATCATCGAACCAAAATCCAAAAGTTGGAAGAGCTGATCGATCACCCCTCCACGGAGGAAACCATCCGTAGTGTGGCGCGCAGTCGTTTGAAGATCCTGCAGCAGCATCAGCTTGCGATTGTGCCCATTGAGCCCCCAGCGCGTATCACGGTGCCCGTCAACATCAGTGAGAGTGACCTAGACACGTACTTCGTACCGGGCATCAAATTGGGCTATCTCTATGATGGTCTTTGCAACTTGAGCCCAGCACCCAACAACATTCGATTCCTGCGTCAGGGTCAGATCCAGATGATGGTTCCTCCACCCTTTATGGGCAAGACCAAGATCCAGTATTTGAAAGAGATCAACGCGGTCACCATTGGCGCTCTCCACATTGACAGCAAGATGGTCGAAGGTCACGGCTACTCTTTTACCATCTCATACGTGTGACTGGTTGACATTTCCCCTCACCTATGTTCAAAGAGAGCATAGACAGTGAGGAGAATCTAGTGGGTAAGTTCCAGAAAAAGTTGATGACGCTTCGGGTGGCGCTCACTAACGCCAAATACTTCCACGCCCTTCGTGCCCTGGAATTTGCTCACAAACATCATACCGGCCTCCGCAAGGATGGAATTACTCCGGAATTCCAGCATCAGGTCGAGATCTCGCTGTTTGCGCTGACCCTCCCTGATCTCATGTATCGCGAGGAAGTGATCGCGACCATCCTGCTCCACGATGTGCGGGAAGACTACGGCGTCTCGGATTCAGAGATTCGCTTGCTATTCTTCAACGATGCTGATTTTTCAGCCCGTGTTGCTAATGCGGTCGAGAACATGACCAAAGAGTTCCGCGGAGTGAAGAAGGACGAGCAGGCCCTCTTCGACGCAATGGCGCAGGATCCCATTGCCAGCATCGCAAAGGGTTGCGATCGGATGCACAACCTGCAAAGCATGGTGGGTGTGTTCAAGCTGGAGAAGCAGAAGGAATACATCCGCGAGGTCCACGACCTCTTCTTCCCGATGCTGAAGAAGGCTCGCCGGACGTTTACGTACCAGATCATGGCTTACGAGAACATCAAGCACATCCTGCAGTCGCAGATCCAACTCCTGGAGGCCATCCACGAGGCAATGGAAACTGCCCAGCCGGCCGACTAAAATATAGACAATCACTGGGGCGTCCTTTTATGTAAAGGGACGCTCTAGTCATATCAGCTGAGCCAGATCGAACAACCTGGTGAGGCACTATGACGGAAGAAGTAACGGCAACGGCAGCCCCGGCAATCAACCTGGATACCTATACGGGTCGTGAGCTGAGCTTGAGTTTCTACAGTTTCAAAAAGGGTGATCCCAAGGAGCGCGAATACCAGGCGGTCCGGAAGGATATCGAGGACAAGCTGGCCAAGGGCGAGCCAGTCTACGTGACATTCAGCGATGAGCGACGTGAGCATTCCGTTGGCCGCATCAAGTCCGTGGACTTTTCCTACAGTGAGCGACAGCATCGCAGCTATTACAGCCAGGGCGCCGGTGACACTTACTGCTATGCCAGTTTGGAAAACATCGTAGTGGTGTGGGATGGGCGTTCCAACAAGGTAAAGCCACAGCCTGGTGAGATCACCTACTGGCCTGATTGGAATCAGGGAACTCAGTGGTACTGGGAGCAGAACGTCCGCCCCAAGGTTGAGCCCATTATTGCCTACGACCACTTGGGTCAGCAGCTGGAAGTTGGTCAGAACGTCTGCTTTGTTCACCGCAGCTATGGCCAGGCATCCATGCACTTTGGTACAGTGACGCGCTTTACCAAGATGGGAACCGTGTTCGTCAAGACGATGAAGCTCAAGGACGGCGATTACCGGGCTGGAAGTGAGCTCAAGGCCAACAGCATGGAGGACGTCGTTATTGTCAACGATGCCCTGATGAAGCGCCTCGTAATGGCCAAGCTGGCAGCAAACTAATGGCCTTTACTCGCATTCCTCTAAAGGCCAATGGCCGGAACATGACGGCTTTCAAGCATGACCAGCAGAACCTCGCTGACATGCTCAAGCTCTACTTGAGTGGCGAGCCTGTCTATATTGAACTATCCGCGGAGCCCATGAGGGTTGGTGCGATCGCCCGTCTAAAGCTGGAAGATGATGTAATTCAGGATCTCCTGCATGGAGAAGTGGATCGTCATCGCTGGTATGGAAGCCGGACAGCGGTTCGCCAGCGTATTGAGCCCAAGCCCGAGAACGTTGTGGTTGAGAACATGGGCAAGATCAACATCAACGGCTCAGCGGTGTGGGATGGTCGAAAGAACCGCGTCAACTATCTCTCGGGCTGGAACATGAACTGGCTCAAGGGACATGAGGGCGGAACCGTTTGGGTCTATCAGAAGGTCCAGGTTCCCAAGGTTGTGGCCAAGGACAAGCTGGATCGTGAGATCAAGGTCAACGATTTCATCTCCTACATCTTGTATCAGTTCGATGGTGAGGGCGCCGCAGGTATCTACTATGGCAAGGTCACCAAGGTGGATGATGATGGAAGCGTGTGGGCCAAGAACATCAAGCTGAAGAGTGATGACAAGCAGGCCGAGAAGAGGATCCACCACAACGGCTTGATCGTTATCATGACCAAGGATCTAATGGATCAGTTGATGCTGGCAAAGCTGAGCTCCTTGTAAAGTGGTTGACTACTGGAGCCCGGCAAGTAAGCTGGCTCCAGTAAGGAGACGTCATGAACAAGTTTCTCGTAATGATTCCTGCACTGGCACTCGTGGCATGTGGGCAGCCCATGATCCGCGATGGTGATCTGCAGGCAAAGCTGAAGACGCTGGGCTACACCAAGGTGCTCATCCGTCCCGGCAAGCTGAACTGCGGTCAGTTCGGCAAGGGAAAGCACTTTCTCGGCACCCGCAAGGATGGCATGAAGGTCATCGGTCAGATCTGCTATCGCAAGGCAGAGCGCGACGTTCAGTACAACGTGGCGATCAACCAGGAACTGGGCAAGGGCGGCGGCCCGGTGAGCACCGAGACCAAGGGTGATACCAAGGGTCAGCTCAACGTTCCCAACCCTTGGAAGAAGTGACCGACGAAGCAACCCCGGAGAGGACCAAACTTCTCCGGGGAAAGCGTTGGCCCAAAGATCGCAATGGTCAAGAGATCGACGTTGGTGACTTCCTCTTGTTTGTCTACTGGGGTGGATATCCCACGGCATCCATTGGGCAAGTTATCAAGGTTGGCAAAACGGGAAAGGTCACTGCCCGTATTGTCAAGCTGGGAAACCGCGATGATGGCAGCGAGCAGGAGATCAAAGAATGCACGACAACGACCAAGTTGAGCCAGAACATGATCAGCGCCCTGACGCTGGACAAGCTCGCAAGGGTCGACTAAAGAGCATTCTCTGGACAGTCCTCTGGGCCTGCATTATGTTCTACAGCGGGTTTAGCACCCGTGGCTCCATTGATGCACGTGATATACGAAAGCAACAGGATATCACCACAGAGTGCATCGGCGTTCTAAAGGGGTTCATTGCTGGCCGGCACAGCTACGGCGTCCGTGACAAAGATGTTGACAAGGGCAACACCCTAATTTAAGATACAGGTATTGGACAGGTGGGTGAGCGGTTTAAACCACTCCCTTGCTAAGGGAACGTAGGGGAAACTCTACCGTGGGTTCGAATCCCACCCTGTCCGCTCACAGATCGAACAAACGTAGGATCTGTGATGTATCAGGACATTGTCCCCGGCTATCGGGTCCAGGTAACGACCTGGGAAAACGATTGCGACAATTACAACACTGAAGCTATTGATGGCTTGGACGAAAACGACGTCCGCTTCGTGCTTCACGTCTGCAAGCTCTTCGACCGCCACCAAAGCAATTCACTTGGAAATGAGGACCTTCACGGTGAGGCATTCGTGCTCGCCCTGCAAGTTCATCTAACCAACTTTGAGGGTACGATCCCCGAGGATTGGATTCCCGACAAGGACCTCGACGACGAGGAAATCCAATACTTTTACGGCGACATGCTGAGCCTGATTGGCATCAACAGCACAGAGTATGGCTACTGGCGCGTGTTCGATGACGCACAGGTTTACCTGGTCCCACAGCCCATTCAGAATGTGACAAAGAAGTTCAAGTGAGTAACGAGCTGGACTTTCCTCTCCGGATCTATGAAAAGGGTCCCGATGAGTTGGTGCTGCTGGTTGCCCACGAGGCTGCTGACTGGCACAATCGAGCGGCCCACAAGGCCAAGACCAACAAGACGCGGATGTTCTGCAACTGGCTTCGAAAGCAGTTTCCCGACGTTCCCACTGAGTTCCGCTACATGCGGAAGGAGCGCGTCCGGGATTACCGTTACCGTGGCTGGAGTGTTCGCTACAAGACCGTCAACAGTGACAAGCATTTTGTGGCTTATGGTCTCACAAAGAACCAACTGCTGATGATCAAGCTGGCCTGGGTTTACAAAACCCAGAATGTGAAGATTGAGGGCAAGGACAGCTACGGTACCGATGACGTGGTGTTTCCCTGGATTCCAGAGCCCACCGAGGAACTTCTCACGCGCTTGAAGAACAAAAAGAAGCCCACCAAAGCTCTGGAGGTTCTCTAATGGATCTCCATTACCCCATCCGTGTGTTGCATCGTGCCGACGGGCTGATCAATTTCTACATCTTCCACCCCGCTGGTTACACATGGGGTGAGTACCGCACCTATGCAAATCAGAACAGAGCGCTGGTAAATTCCATTCGGTCGCAATGTCCTGAAGTGATGAATGAGATGCGACAGGTGCCCACGTACTATTATGACATACATGGAAATGCGCGGGACAATCACTTCTGCTTTTATGGTTTGACCAAAGCCCAGTATATGATGATAAAGCTGAGCTGGACTTTCAAGGAGATCAAGCTCAAGGCAAAGTTCAAGCCCAACGCCAATGGTGAGGTAGTGAACGATTACGTGGCCAAGGCTTATGTTCAGCCAAGTGAAGAGTGCAGGCTCCGATTCGCCAAGCCGGGCTACAAGCCAAAAGCATTGAAGATTCTCGGCTAACCGTAATAAAATTGCGTTGAGTGCGCTTGATAGGCGTCCTCTAACGTGCTTGAATAACAATGTTGCAACGTAGGAGTAAGGTATGACTGAACCACACCATCCCACTATCGTAGACGCAATCGAGAACCGACTTCAGATCACTTTCCGCTACCACAGCGAGAACAGTCAGGAAGAAGAGCCCACTGTTCGTGTTGTGGAGCCCTGGGTCTATGGTTGCAAGAATGGCAAGGAAAGTCTCTACGGCTTTCAGGTCAGCGGCGGCTCCGAGGGGATGAAGCGTTACGATATGCGGCGTGTGAAGAGTGTGAGCCTGACCGGTGAGCACATGGAGAACCATCCCACGGCGGCCGCGAACGTAACCAAGTGGGACAATATCTGGGCTTCAACGGGGCCGGTGCCGGCTGTCGTCACCGCATAGTTGCTCCCTAGAGCAAAGACTGGCTGGATGGAGAGTGATTTCCATCCAGCCTTTTGTTTGACAGACTGACAAGCTGGTACTACCTGCGCTCTATGCGTATTGGATTCAACATAGCGATCTTTGAAAACCACAACAAGTGGGGCAGCCTGTTCAGCAAGAGCGGCTCCACTCGTTGGCCCAACAAGCATTGGGAGATCGAGGGCCATAGCTTTGGCTGGGGCAACCTTCTGGACTTTGAGTTCTCGTGGACTCGGAAGACCGATCATGCTGGCGTTCGACTCAAGCTGGGCCTGTTTGGCTACACCTTTGAGGGACAGCTCTATGATTCTCGACATTGGGACGAGGACACCAATGCGTGGCGCGTCTATGATGAAGCATACTTCAAGCGCCACGGAATGCACAAGGATTCATGATGATTCGGAGCTCGCTATTCTACATTGCCTACTGGCTGCTCAGTATCACCTACATTCTCTTTTGTGTGGTGGCCAGCATCATTCCCGGAAAGCAAGTGACCACTTGGATGGTTCAGCGATACGCCCGGCGAATGGTTCAGGCAATGTACGTCTTCGCGGGCATCCGAGTAACCATCTTGGGACAGGAACGGCTTCCCAAGGGTGCTTTCATCCTCGCTCCCAAGCATCAGAGCTGGGGAGACGGCTTTTGCAGCTTCAGCGCAGTCGATGATCTGGTGTTCGTCACCGGAAACCACCTGGAAAAGATCCCCTTGCTCAAGGGTGTCCTGAGCAAGATCGGTGCCATCGTGGTGGATAACTGCGGAGGCGGCAACAGCAAGGAAGACCTGAACCGTGGAGCCGATCGAGCCTTCGCGGAAGGCAAGCGGATACTGATCTACCCTGAGGGGCATCTTAGCAAGCCAGGAACGCATCACAGATACCGTCTGGGCATCTGGGCGCTGTATAGTAGGCACAATGTTCCCGTGGTTCCAGCGGCCACCAATCTCGGCCACTATTGGCAGCAGACTGATTTCCTGAAGAAGCCAGGTCGCGCCGTAGTGGAATACCTGGAACCCATCATGCCCGGCCTGAGCAAACAGGAATTCATGAACCTCCTGGAAACGCGCATCGAGCTCAACACGCAGATGTGGGCCATTGTGGCAACCGGTGACGCCAACTATCCCCCGAGCCAGATGGTTCACTTCGAAGGAGAGAAGACCCATGCTGGCTGAAATGGCAATCGCTGATGCTTATGCGATCCCCTGGGAATTCACTGATCAACAGACGGGCAAGAATGACCTGTCGATGTACTATCAGCATCCCACGTATGCCGCACTGACCAAGGGTCAGTACACCGATGATACCCAGCGGGCAATCGCCAATGCCGAGGTTCTCCTAAGTGGTGATGCGATGGATCCATTCACACCGCTTTCCTATGCCTGCTACATGGTCAACGCCTACAAGCGAGATCGGCGGGATGGCTACAGTCGTGGTTTTCAGGCACTCCTGGACAGCGTGGATCATGGGGCGGAATTGCTTCAAAAGGTTCAGCGCACCAAGGACAGTAATGGATCGGTAATGGGCGTGGCGCCCCTGGGCTTTATCAGCGACATTCCCAGCTTGAAGATGGCAGCAACCATCCAGGCAATATCCACCCATCACCCCTCTACGGCCATCCACGCGCAGATCGTGGCGCTGGCGGCCCACTACTTTATCCATGGCGTGGGGGATCGTACCGGGCTGGTAAACTTTGTCGTGGAGCACACCGACTGGGTATCGGCCGATCAGAAGTTCCGCTGGTTGGGTGAAATGTCCAATTACTCCGTGGACCCCAGCAAGCCCACGACCATCAAGGCCCAGAGCATCAGCGCATACGTGGTCCACGCGGCGTTCACGATGCCCACGTTGGGCTCCATTATGATGGATGCAGTGGCACGAGGAGGGGACACCGACAGTGCGGCTGCTGGTGCGGTGGCGGTTGCCAGTTGCTCCAAGGAAGTTGAGTACGATATTCCGGCGGTTCTCTCGCTGGCACTCGACTATGCCAACCCCCATTATGGTACCCTGTTTCTGAGCGGTCTTGAACAAAGATTGCGAAGCGAGTACGTTGAAGCTTGACACCAACCCTACTCTCTTGTAAAAGGGTTGTATGGCAAAGATGATCATCCTAGTAGGTCCCCCGGCAAGCGGGAAGAGCACTTGGCGAGCCAAGTTCCTTTCCCAGACGACCGAAGAGTGGGTCATTGCCTCGACCGATGATCTGGTGGATGCGTGGGCTGCGGAACGCAACCTAACGTACAACGAAGCGCATGGGAAAGCGCCCTGGGCTCAGTTCAACAAAACGTTCAAGTACGCGGTGAAAAACGCCGTCGCTGCTGGAAAGAACATCATCATCGATCGCACTTCGATGAGTGCCAAGAACCGCAAGGACTACTTCAAGGACCTCCCTGAGGGCTATGAAGTGGAGGCAGTCGTCTTCGTTGTTGATCAGGTTGAACTGGAGCGGCGCATGAAGGCGCGCTTCGAAGCTACTGGAAAGAGCGTTCCCCACGTGGCGTTGCTTTCGATGCAGAAGCGATACGAAACGCCCACAAAGGAAGAGGGCTTCACCAAGATCACTTACGCTTACCCGTAAGTCGAGTGCCATCCGACCCGTAGAACGGGTCCCCCTGGTTCGCAGAGAACCGCGCTGAGTCGTCCCCATAGCTTCCACGGAGCAATGGTGGGCGGCTCTTTGCGTCTAGGGTGTTGCCAAACTTTGCCGCCTGTCGCTGCGTCTCACCTGGTTGTACGTCCACGGTGGTGTTGACATTGGGAATGATCTTTCCCTCTTCCTTCAAATCCTTGTAAGGCTCCACGTAGAACATGGTGCCGCTGCTGGTCTGCTGACTGTTGGACTTCCAACCCATTTCCTTTGCCAAGAGACTTGCGAGACGTCCATAGAGTTTGGCACGACTGGGCTCCTTGGCTGAAAAGCGGATTCCCTCTGGCTTGTGGCGGGTTAGAAAGTCCCGGCAGATATCAGCGACCGTTGCAAAGATCTGAAACGATGCACCAGCGCCCGTGATATCCATCCCGTGGTTTTTGCTGCTGAACATGATATCCGTGTAGCCATCACCCAGCGAGAGTGTGACATCAATCCGATCATCCTTGACGTAGAAGCTGGCGATCGATCCCTGAGGACGCTCACGTGCCCACTCCCATTCAATGGGTGCGTTCAAGAGTTCATCAACCCGTTCCTCTTCAACTGGTTCACCAAAGTTCAAGATGTAGCCCTTGCCCCAATGGGGATCCATTTCCGTGGTCAACTGGGCTCCAGTCTTTCGAGCCAACTCTCCAGCCATCCTAGCGTAAAGCTTCTGGCGACTGGATTCCTTGGCGTGAAAGGAAAACGTCTTGGGTTGATTGTCCCTTAGATAGTTCTTGATGATATCCGCAATGGTACCAAAGACCACAAAGGCGTCGCCCTTGCCTGTGACTTCCTCACTGTGATCATCATCATTGAATGTTAGGCTGACGTTGCCATCCTTGTTGTGAAAGTAGACCCAAAAGACGCGCTCGGTCATTGTGATCTTGGCAAGCCAATAGTCAGAGACCTTCTTCATCCAAGACCAAGGCTGGATGTTGTCAAAGGCTTCATCCAGTTGCGAGGATGGCGATAGAAGTTCCCAGAGTTTCATGCGATATTTAGCTTGACAGTGGAACTCACTTTTGCTACCATTGCGCCATGTTCACGAGAAGACACCAACCGGCGCGCTAAATACTCCGCGCCCCTGCCAGCGGATCTGGTCTTGGGTCTTCTAAGCCTAAAGCATTGGGGTTCGACTCCCCTCAGGGGCTCCAAATGGAGAGTGAACATGGATGGATTTACCACAACAACCTTTGAGCCCGAGGCTCAAGACAGCTTTGGTCAATATGCCATTCAGCCTGGCAGCATCCATGTCTTTCCCTTTCAAATTCCCATGTTTGGCGCAATGGAAATTGGCCATGCCCATATCCTGCCCAGCACTCAGGACTTTTCCATAGATGGATGGGTCTCGGATGCTCCACTTGATGGTCGCCGTTATGGTCACTTCAAGCTGATGCGCCGCCGAACAGAGATTGTCTACCACTGCTCCTTTATGAAGACTGACGTCGAGGACCCCAGATACTTTCTCGAGAGTGGCAAGACGTTCTACGTGAACATCAAGAACCTAGCCAACCAGCGCAACGCATACGAGCTGACATTTTCGCCAACGACTGCACAATAGGAGTTGACGCACTGGTGTGACCTGCTACACGTGGGGAAACCACTAGGAGCGCTCATGCTTTACGCGACCAAGGAAATGATCGACAACCGTGTGGCCACGCTGGTGGCCGCCGCTGACACTGTCGAGGAATTCACAGCTTTTCTCGACGCCATCAAGGGTCAGGAAGAGAATCCCAACTGGAATGAACTGTATGCGTCCAACTTCATGGACCACATGCAGCGTCCCCTTTACAAGGGCTTCAAGCATTCCGTTCTCGCCGTATATCACAACGATGAAGCGCAGCGCGACGCTTTCTGGACCGAGTGGTCGCTGGAAGAGCGGCACACGGCAACCATCCGTGACCAGCATCTCGACATGCTCCATCAGAAGATGGTCGAGATCAAGGAGGCCACGGAGACTCCCGAACAGAAGGCAATGACCATCGAGGAGCGGACCGGCCTGGACAAGGACGACCCCTTCGATCGTCGGACCGAGGCAGAGGTCGAGGCCGACAACAAGATGAAGGAGCAGATGAAGGAGATGCGGAAGAAGGGCGACCTCTCCGGCGACTCCTTTAGCGGCGCAGACGCGCAGCGCGAGGCACGTCCCCAGAATCAGGACGTTCCCGGCGCATACGGTCGCTCCAAGGCCATCGAGGGCCTCAACATCTTCGAGCCCGAAACGGACTTCAGCAGCAAGACCAACGAGGAGCTCAAGGAAGCCCTCACGGAAATGGGCGTTCCCGACGTGCAGGGCGTCTATGATGACGACAAGGTGCCCCAGAAGGCCGTTGCCAAACAGGGCAACATCTACGTTGAGGACATCAAGGGCGACCGAAACGAGGACGGCACCTTCGATATCGACAGCATCACGGCTCACAAGGTCGGTGGCGAGGTCGATGAAGTGACGAAGGCGGAGCGCGAAGCCGCCTATGCGGAAAAGGCCAACGCGGCCAAGGGCGGAAAGAAGCGTTTCAGCCCCGATGACTTCGCCGCCATCCTGCGTGGCGATGGTTCGGCCGACGCCGTGCTTCACGAAGAGGGCGACAACCGGATGACCCGGACGGCCGCCGACGGCAAGAGCCGGCCCACGCTGAGCGATCACGCCGAGCAGGCAATCGCCGAGCACAAGGAAAAGGAGCGCGGCGAAATGAAGCGCCGTCGCACCCAGGCCGAGAAGGAGCAGGATGTCAAGGCTCGCGGCGAGCGCGATCGTGGCATCTTCAAGGGCGGTGATCTCCACCCCGATGACATCGACGCAGTGGAGTGGGATGCGATCCCCGAAGAGGTCCGGAAGGTTCTCGAGGACGCGGATCTCAAGCGGGACACCATCGAGGTCAAGAACTATCCCTTCAACAGTGAGCTGGGTGGCCGCGCACTCCTCCCCTTCGATGGACTTTCCACGAAGGGTGGCTTCCGCTATGTTGGCGGCGTGAACCTCACCACCGAGGGCACGATCTCGATGGGCACCCCAGGTGTTGCGATCGTCTCGCGCACCGATACTGCCCAGGACGGCTATGGCATCTATGGTCGCCGCAGCTACACCAAGGTTGCTTCGGAGGTCGAGGGCGAGCCGGCAACCGAGGAGTCGACTGTTGACGTGTGGTTGGTTCGAGTTCGGGCTAACTGATGTTCACGGTCGATGATATAACGCTTCTGCGGGCTATCGCGATCATCGAAACGGAGGAGGTGAATACGGTCACCTCCTCCGCACTCACGCGGTTGCTGGGAGCAGAGGACGACTTCAACATACTTCGCACCAACGACCACCTCCGAGGTCTTCTAAAGACGTTCCTGCAAGCCAGCGTAGCAGTGGAGTCCAGAAGCAAGGACCTCTTCCGTGAGCAGGCAAAGGGCATCATTGGCCGTATGTTGAATGGTCATGCCTCGAGAGTAAAAGACCTCCAGGATGAAGTGATCATCCTGAAGGCCATACGTGATGAAGCTTTCAAACCCTACGAGATGCTACGCAAGCTCACTGATAATGAGAACGACTTGCTGAAGCGGGTACTCACTTAGGCGAAACCAACTTCCCTCTTGAGTGCAGCAAGCTGGCTGTCATAGCGCGCTCCCCACTTGCCAACCCAGTCCTTGAGCTTGGCGAAGAAGCCAGTCAGCTTGTCGCCAACGCCCTCTTGGATTCCCTCTTCCGCGACTCCGGCCTTGTCGGTTGTCTTGAGACTTGGGCTCTTCTGAACTGGTGCGCTGGTGTGCTTGGCAATCAGCGTCTCGAGAACATCCTGTAGCTCTGGAGTCAGCTTGCTCTGGAGTTCCTCAAGAACCTTCGCGTACTTGACGGTTTCAGTGGCCTTGGGATCCTTGCTCATCTGAAACACAAACGAGACAGTATCAACGACGCGGGTGCAAGCTGCATCCTCGGCGTGGAACAAGTCCTGAATCATGTCCTTGGTATCAGCCTTGGTCTCTTCCTTGAGCTTTTTGATTCGAGCCTCAAGACGTTCCACACGGTTTAGAGTACGACCCAGCTTGGTGTACTTTCCGCTCTGATAGCTGGAAAGAAACGCGGTGACCTTGGTGATCTCTCCACCGGCCTTCATTTCAGCAGAATAGGAAACACTGGGATCATCCAGCTTTCCACGGTAGCTTGTGTCTTCGGCCTCAAACAGGTTGAGGAACCCGCGCATGTTGGTTGCGTCTGTCATTGATAACTCCTATTTGAAGCGTTCGCTTATTTATTGAGTTTTTCAAGCCTACTTGTCTACAAAGTGGAATGCACCTATTCCTATACCAAGCCGCCAGGCACGAGAAGCCCAGTTGGGGCACCCGTCGCCTAAGTCAGAACACCATCAGGATGGACTTTGATCTTGCACTGCTCAAGCAGGGCATCAAGGGACGATATGAGATTGTTGGCTGCACCCTCCACCCCTGGCAGCAAGCCTTAAAGAAGGTTGGCTTGGAAGAGGAGTTCTACGGTCACATCATTGAAATCGAAGACAGCAAGAATGCCGTGTGGTTCAAGCTCAACTACGATAACATTGGCCGAGGGGTGACAAAGTATATTGGTGGTTGGCGGGACCTCGACCCCGCGCATATCGAGCCCCACATCCTTCAGTACCAGAACTTGAACAAGGTCCTGACAGAGCTGAACAGCCAGACGCAAGGCATCCGAAATCAGGGCTACTATTTGAATAGCTTCTGCGAGCCCAGGCAGCCTCATCCAGAGGTCTTCCATGAGGCGCAGAAAAAGGCCATTGAATACCAATCAGCCCTGAGGGATGCAACCAACACGCTGAACAGCGAGGTCAAGAAAACGCAAAAGGCAATGGCCAAGATTCAAGATGCGGTCCGTCAGTATATGAAGGACCACAAGGGATAAAACTGGTTGACCCCTATCCTGTTTGTGCTAGAAGCTGGTGTATAGGCAGCACAAGCAGGAGATCGAATGTCCATTCCAACGATCCAGGAATTCAAGTCCATCGCAACTACGACGATGCACGAGATTCAGGTCTGGGCCCGGGAAGCGTTTAATCTTTCCTCACTGCCGATCAAGCTGACCATCACGGAACACCGCCACAATTTCTACGGCATAGCGGGCATCAAGCGCGACAAGATGGAACGCTTTGATGCGTTTACGATCAAGCTGGCCGCGCATGATTACATCAACTATCCCCTGAAGGCTGTTGGTGAATATGCCAGCTACAACAACATTGTGGGTATTGGTGGCTTCGAAACCACTGACACCACGTTGTCCATCAGGGCGCTGGTTGCCCATGAGATGGCCCACGTGATTCAGTTCGCGCTTCGCATGGATGCAATCAACGGCATCAGTAATGGTCGCCCCCATCCGCTGGTCACCGATTGGAAGGGTGCAACGCCGATATTTGGCAAGACACTGGGCGAGTATGAGGGCGGTCACGGTTCGTTCTTCCAGGCCATCTACAAGCGGGTACGTGAGCGCTTTATCAATGACGCTGTGCCACGCTCCGCATATACGGCTCCCAGGGTTCAGTTCACCATCCCCGATCTGTTCGACGAAAAGATGGCCAAGATGCCAAAGAGCAAACTGGCCGGCATCAAGTTCTTCAACGGTGGTCGACAGCTAACGGTTCTGGGTTACAATCCCAAGCGGAACAAGCTGTTTGATTACGTGGTCGAGGACGCGCAGGGCAAGGTTCTCCGCTGCAAGATGAGCCTGATCGTCCAGCAAAGCCCGGAAGCAAAGAAGCTGACCGAGACCGACCCGGCAGTCCGCGCAGAATTCTATGCCCACTGCATCGCGCAGCAGGGCAAATCGCAAGCAAACATGAAGAGCCGGCAGACCAAAGCGCGTCGTGCCGTTGCAAGGAGCAACTGATATGATCCTCTTGGCACTGGCCCTGGCCGCGCAGGGCAATTTCACAGAAACTTTTGAACGAGGGCAGACTGTGAATCTTTCCAACGGCTTCTACATCTGCCGTGGAAAGCCCGTCGCCAACGTCCTGGAAAGCATCGCGCTATTCCGTGATCAGCGGACGCGGAAGAACAAAGCCCGGAGCCTGGGCTGCCCGCTACATCAGAGTGAACTCCCAGCAGTCACGGAAGTGCAAGAGGTGGTTGCCGCTTACTGTGGTCCCATGGTGCCCGTGAACGGCGGAATGATGTGCAGGAACGAGGCATACCAGCTGAAGGTGGGCAACAGTCGTCACCAGACCACGGTTATATTCGTCCTCGACGATTACGCGATCGACTGATATATTGACGGAACAATCCTCTCCCCAGCTATAAGGGGGTATGAAGATTGGTTTCTCCTTTGGTCGCTGCCTTCGGGATATTGTCAATGGCACCGTTGATTACGACGATGTCTATCTGATCGTATGCCGAACGGCTATCTATGACAGTCACCAGATGGATGGGGTGGTTGAACAGTACCTCATGCGTCCCGACTATTTGATGGGGTTGGATGAAGGCGAATGTTACGACATGGCCTTAAAGCTGATGACTGAGCGAAAGCTCTATCAGCCCCGCGTCGTACATGGCACCAATCCCCGTCAGGTTGCCGAGGACTGCGTCTGGATGGATCTTGCCCCAACGATCTTGGGTGAGGATGCAGCCAGTGAGCAAGTGGTTCATGCGTGGAAGCAATACCAGCTGGCTCTGAAGATGACTTCGCTGAAGAAGTTTCCAGAACCCCGCCACCTCCTAGATGATAACTTCTAATGAGGGTCATTGATGCAGGCCACGTCTATGAGCTCGACGATCTAAAGAGCGACACCAAGACGGACTTTAACTTTCACATGGATCCCAAGATCCACCCTCAGGGAATGGATGGTCCCAGCTGCCAGGAAGTCCTGAGAATGCTGATTGACCGTGTGGAGTATCTGGACCGCGAGAAGTTCTGGGGACGCAATGCGGAGATCGTCCAGCATCTTCGTCAAGCCATCCTCTTGTTTGAGATCCGTGCCCTGGAACTCAAGGTGGTCAAGGGCCAGCTAGCCATTGAGGACTTGGAAGTGGGTCCTGATGGTCATATAAAACTGTCCAAGTGAATAAGTAGTGGATGGTAAACACTACACATAGGGATCCACCCAAGCCAGTTGGGTGGGACACTCCCACAAAGGGAACGTGTAGATTCTGCGGTCTTCCAGTCTTGAACGAAGATGGAACCGTGAACTACCGCACCTACTGGCATCCAATCTGTGTCGTCGATTACAAGATGATCTTCTGGCCAGGTGTTACCCGTCAGGCAGTATTCATGCGCGATGGCGGAAAGTGTGCCACTTGTGGGCATCGCTGCTCCACGCGAGGATCGGACGTATGGCACCTAGACCATATCCAGCCACTGGTTGAGAACCGTGGCGTCGGTGATATTGAGTACTGGAAGATGGGCAACCTGCAGACGCTTTGTCAGCCCTGCCACCATGCCAAGACCAGTCGAGAAGCCACAGAACGAGCGGCCAGCAGAAAAGCTGCCAAGGAAGCCGAAAAGGCCGGTGTGACTCTTGACCCCACATTGTTTGTGGTGCCAAGCAAGCAAGACGATGAGCAGGTCACGAAAATTCGGGACCGTATCTTCGAAAAGGACCAGCGGAAGCGAACAAGGCCTCCACGTGGTAAGAGACGCCGTTAGCGGTTGCTCTTAATGTCCTTTACGTCGGTGCTGACACTGCTCGCCAGATCGGTTGCTTCTTCCTGCTGGGTTTCCTGTGTGTAACCCATCATGGAGAGGAAGCCGGGATCTAGGTCTTGCCACCAGCTTTCGGGTAGGATTTCTCTGATCTTCATGCTTTTATTTAGCGGGTGTTTATGTCGGATACGGTGTGGTGCCTTTTGACTGCAATCGTGGTGGCCATCCTGGCTGCAACAATGCTGGCACGATGGGAAATGAGCGATGGCTGAGCTGGTAATCCACAAGCATGATGGCGCAACGGCAACCGAGGGATTGGCCCGTACAATACGTGATGTAACGGGATGTAACATCAAGGAAGCCAAGAAAATCATCGACCATTGCAAGGCGGGCGGACGTGCTACCATACAAGTGCCCTTTGCTCAGCGGTTAACGGTTGCGGCAAAGTTTCACGAAAAAGGTTTCACAACGTCATAAGAACATATTGCAACGCCAACGATACGGCTACATAAAGAACATGCGGTTCGAGAAATTGCTCGTTTTTGGGCTATTTCGAAAGTGTCCTGTTTATTCAGGCATAAATAGAAACGTAGAAACGCTGTAGAAAACATATTGCAAACGCGGTTTTGTTTTCGTATAGTGTGGACATAGGGCAGAGGGAACGCTTAGGCGCTTTTACTGCCCTCGCTGCAAACGCCGAGCGCGAAGCGAGGTTCGGACCCGGTGGGTCGGGGAGTTTGCGGTACCCACGGGGGATTAGCTCATCTGGGAGAGCGCGTGCTTTGCAAGCATGAGGTGGTCGGTTCGAGTCCGACATTCTCCACTAAGGCAAACGGTTGGAAATAAAAATTCAACGGTGCGCTTTTTTATTGCTTGACATAACGTCAGGGCAGTATAAGTAAACAGGCAGCACGGAATAGTCCGCGCTACAGTTTTAAAGGAATGTGTTTTCAATGTTGCATCTAGGCACTCATATGGTATGCGGAAAGGTCGGCCAAGTCGCCGCCTCCTTTATCGCGACCGTACTGGGCGCCACATGGTCGCAGCGCGGAGAACAGATTTCCAACCCAGTCGATAGTAAGCGTCCATATGCGCTTAATACGGCCGGGGTCGGTTTCCAGGAGCAAGACTGGGGAGGTTAACACTTTCCATTCAGCTTTAGGAAAACAGACCCCGGCAGGAAACTGCCGGGGTTTTTCTTTACTCTAACGTGCTTTTAGCACACAGCGGAAAAAGATTTAAAGGTCAGCATTTAGTTGTTGACACAGTAATCGGAAGCTGCTAAACTTTAGATCGGCAGAAGCTTGCTTAGGCATGCAGATGCAGCACGGAGGGAAAGCAATTTTCCTCAGTGGATTGTAAGACAATTTCCAAGATGAGCCATAGCGCAGACTCAAAGAGTTGTCAAGCAATCAAAGTGGTAAACGCGGAACGAGACTGCGGGATAGCCACTCTAAATAAACCCAAATGGGCGTAGCCGAGGATGAAATCGGGGGTTAAATTACCCCGAGAGTAAAAATCAGATGGTCTAGTGATAGGCTGTCTCTTAGGCGAGTTGGGGAAGGAAGTTCCCTGACAGCGGTCAAGCTAGAAGTGCCTAGCAATATAGATCGCATATCACAAACAAAAGGCCAAAACATCGGGGTATAGCGCAGTCAGGTAGCGCGTTCGTCTGGGGGACGAGAGGTCGCAGGTTCGAACCCTGCTATCCCGACCAAGCTGGTTAGTCCAGCATACATTCCCGTATGGTGAAATTGGTAGATACGCTTGGCTGTTAACCAAGTGCGAAAGCGTGGAGGTTCGAGTCCTTCTACGGGAGCCAAGCTGTTAGTCAGCAATAATATCTAGGTGTGGCCCAATCTGGTAAGGCGTTCCCTTCGGGAGGGAGAGACTGGAGGTTCGAATCCTCTCACCTAGACCAAGCATGTCAGTCATGCACTATGGACACGTTGAGCAATTGGTTGGCTCACCGCACTCTTAATGCGCCGGACGAAAGTCCCTTGTGGGTTCGAACCCCACCGTGTCCTCTTCGGCCCCATCTTCTAATGGTCAGGAAAGCGGGTTCTCAACCCGACAATCGGAGTTCAATTCTCCGTGGGGTCACCAAGCTGTAAGTCAGCAAACATTGCCCCTTGGCGTAGTTGGTAGCGCAGCGCACTCTGAATGCGAAGGTGCCTGGTTCGAGACCAGGAGGGGCATCCAAGCTGTTAGGCAGCAAACATTCCCCTGTCGTCTAACGGTAGGACAACAGACTCTGACTCTGTTTGTATTGGTTCGAATCCAGTCGGGGGATCCAAGCTGTAAGTCAGCAAACATGGACAATTAGCTCAGTTGGTAGCAGCGACGGTCTCTTAAACCGTAGGTCCTGGGTTCGAACCCCAGATTGTCCACTCTGGAAGATGATTCAGCCTGGGAACGCTGACGGGGATTGCTAATCCTTTGGATCCGAAAGGATTGGGGTTCGATTCCTCCTTCTTCCGCCAAGCTGTTAGTCAGCAATATGGAAAGTCGTACCGTCGAGGCCGACGGGCTGATGCAAATCATGTAAACGCCCGTTCACCCCTACACGGCGTTTGAGGTTCGAGTCCTTCGCTTTCCGCCACGCTCCTATAGTGATAATGGTAGCACAGCCCTTTGGTAGGGGGCCGGCAGAGGTTCGATTCCTCTTGGGAGCACTGACGAAAGTCAACATCATGCGGATATGATGAAACTGGTAGACTTGCAGGCATGAGAGGCCTGTGCCTTCGGGCGTGTGGGTTCGAGTCCCACTATCCGCACTCCACGCTCTGGTGGTGAAATGGTAGACGCAGCGCACTCAAAATGCGCCGGCCGCGAGGTCATGAGGGTTCGAGTCCCTCCTGGAGCACTAGCAAGCTGGGTCCTAAGAGCGCCCTACTTGAGCTGGATAACGACCAGCAAACATGCGGATATGATGGAATTGGTAGACTTGCTGCACTCAGAATGCAGTGCCCGAAGGGGCGTGGGGGTTCGACTCCCCCTATCCGCACGGTGAGCCGATTGATATTGGGTTATCTTTCTGCAAAAAAGCGAGGCTTGGTTCGAATCCAAGTGCGCCCTCAATGTGGGCGTATAGTGTAGTGGTAGCACCGAAAACATCCAGATCTCCACTTGCTCACCATTTTGCGCCTGTAGTTAAACGGTATAACGTTCGGCTGATAACCGGATATTGTAGGTTCGATTCCTTCCGGGCGCACTCTGCACACCTAGACGAAAGTCGTTTGGAACGACAAGGGTCTTTTAAGCCTTGGTCAAAGGGTTCGATTCCCTAGGTGTGCTCTATGGAAGAGGAAAGTCATCTTGGATATGGCAGTCTGACTGTAAATCAGATCCTTCGGGGAGTGGTTCGATTCCGCCCTTTTCCACCAAGCTGTTAGTCAGCCATATGGGTGTATGATACAGGTAGTCGACTGGTCTCCAAAACCATGCAGAGAGGGTTCGAATCCCTCCACCCATGCCAAGCTGTAAGTCAGCAATCCACGCGAGGTGGGCGGTACAGGTTATCGCACTGGTCTCATAAGCCGGCAAAACAGGTTCGAGTCCTGTACTTCGCACTATGCAGCCATAGCTCAGTCTGGTAGAGCGGTACCCTGAAAAGGTACGCGTCGTTGGTTCAAATCCAACTGGTTGCACTAGCAGGGACAAGCACCGGTCGCTGACTAGCCTCATAAGCTAGTATTAGATGGTTCGATTCCATCCTCTGCAACTTGACAGACCGATCCTTTGTGCTAGGAAACCAGCATGAAGGTCACTGCTCATAAATGCCCCTGGAGTGGCAAGCTGTTCGAAGATCCGAAGAAATATCGGAAGCATCTTCGATCACTACGCACTGAGCATCAGCTCTTGCGAGCCAAGGCACGGGCAACGGCAGATTTCAAACAGTCGTGCGCGCTTCTATATCAGGCGAACACCACAGATGAGATCGTCGAGTGGCTCAACGAAAACTACATGCAGGTTGCACTGCATTTTGGTCTTGGTTGGAAAACACGAAAGGGCGTTGTTCCTGGACCGGCTGATCGAGTGAGCTTTTCATTCGAGAACGTCTACTTCAAGGAAAAGTGCTCAACAAGCCACGCGGCCCCCATTGGTCAAAAGCATACCGGTTGGGGACGACTGGGTAGCGGTGACGAGATTGTGATTCCCGAAGAGGGATGGTATGGTCGGATCAGGGCTACCTTTGAGGGCAACGCATACGACTTCTTCGATAGTGACCATCTGAAGAACATTGGTGTCAACACTGGAAGCGGTGGTGGCGGAAACAATTCACTGGCCTACGAGGTAACTCTCTTCACCAAGGACTTTCCAGGTCTGCGGCGACTTTCATTGTTGAACCAACTGGCGATCAACGATGGAAAACTTGGCCTAGATGGCAATGGTGTCGAACGGCAACCAGAGATCAGATCTAGGCGCTGGTAACAAACGGACGATTGGCGCAGCGGTAGCGCGTTCCCTTGACATGGGAAAGGTCACAGGTTCAATCCCTGTATCGTCCACTGATCACTAAGTGATCGCCATGGCGCGTGATGCTAATGGCCGGCAGATAGGTTTTCACCCTGTTGTAAGCGGGTTCGATCCCCGTACGCGCTACTTTGGACTACTGACGGGAACCGGCATACCTACTCCGCTTAAAACGGAGTGTGTCCCGGTTCGAATCCGGGGTGGTCCACTCCATGGAAAGTTTCAGTCCCGGGACGGGATAAGCTGGCTGTAACCCAGTGGCTTCGGCGCGCAGTTCGACTCTGCAACTTTCCACCATGGTCCGTTAGCTCAGCGGTAGAGCATCTCGTTTACACCGAGGCGGTCGGCGGTTCAATCCCGTCACGGACTACCATGCCCTTGCCAGCGGATCTGGCCCCGACCGTGCGAAGGTCGGATTTGGATGAGGTTCAACTCCTCTCAAGGGCGCCACGGAAGTCTAGCCATCTGGGATGACGTCTGCCTCACATGCAGAATTAGGTGAGTTCAATTCTCACGGCTTCCACTTTGCTCTCGCTGGCGGATCCAGCATCGGCCCTGCGAAGGCGGATTGGGTGGTTCGACTCCACCCGAGAGCGCGAATATAGACTTATGGCATCCTAGATGTTAGAAGAATATATGAACAACAAAGGTCTGAAAGACCAAACATTCACTTGTGGGTGTTGCGGTGAAGAGTTCCCCTTTAAGGGTTATTCCTTTACCCATCGGTTTTGCAGTTCTAAATGCGCTGGCGATGCGAAAGCAAAAGCCAAGCGTGTTGAAGTTGAACAACTGTTCCTTGAGGGAAAGCTAACTGCTCGACCTCACATTTACCAGCTACTGGTAGATAGGGATGGTAACGAATGTTCAGTATGTAAGATCACAGAGTGGAATGGCCAGTCCATTAGACTTTGGGTCGACCATATTGATGGCGATGCGACCAACAACGCACCGCTAAACTTCCGATTGATTTGTCCAAATTGCGACAGTCAATCGGATACGTTCGGGGCTCGTAACAAAGGCAACGGACGCAAGTCTCGCGGACTTCCTCAATACGGCTAGATCGAAAGGGAGGTCTTATGGACGAAAAACTATTCAATGACATGAATGCTCCAATCACTGCTACTTCGGTAGGATTGTCGTTACTCATTGGTATGCTCCGTGATAATGGTACCATTACTAATGAACAGCTCAGCGAGCTTACCCGCATTAGGGAAAGCTTATTGGCTGCTCCTAATGTTGAAGAGCGCAATAAATTGCTTGCAGAGTTGTTAGAAAGGCTATTATAATAGCCTGATATTGGGATATCCTCTAAGGGTAAGAGATCCGACTGTTAATCGGTCAATCTAGGTTCGAATCCTAGTTTCCCAGCAAGTAGACGAGCCGAAGCAATGAGGGTTATCCTTTTAAGATTCACCCCTCGACCGCATCAACTTGTTCGTCGACTATGTTTGGATAGCCCAGTGGTGAGGCAGGCGCTCGTGAACAGCGTCGGAGGCAGGTTCGAATCCGGCTCCAAACACTTCCTGGGGCCGTTGTGGACTGAAACCATCAGCCGGAACTCACAACTAAGCCCTCGCGAGCAGCCTAATTAACTGCTCAAGCGGCGTGCCCCAGGGACCAACTACATTGCCCAATTAGCTGTTCGGTACGGCCGCCGTGTTTTGAGCTCGGAAAGACAAAGGTTCGAATCCTTGTTGGGCATCCCAGTTGACAAATTGAACAAAGGTGTTAGTTGTGGCTTCCAATAGGAGGTCGTCAATGAATCCCGAGTTTGATGTCAACATCATCCAGCCCAAGCACATCTCGCTTTTGCGGGAAGTTGCTGATGGCAGGAAGAATTGGCGCGATGGGATCGTTGCACTTTACCGGCGAGAGCTGGTTGAGTATGATGGCCTCCACGCGGTCAAGATAACGGACCGAGGACGGTTTGCTCTACGGGGCATCTTTCCTGGTGCGATCGTACAAGTCGCCGCCGCCCACAAGCATTCATTCCTCCATGGAGTGGTTGGTCTTGTGGAGTCCCTGGACGTTCACTTTGTGGACGCTGATGGGATTGACGAGTATGGTTACGTTATCAAGCGAGCGCGAGCATCGGCCTCCGCCAGTGTTCGTCTCGCAGATCGACCCGGACAGTGGATCTTCTACAATCCGGAATCGTTGGTTGGCTTTCCCAAACTGAAGGCCGAGATAAACGAGTATTGGAGAAACGTATGCTAAGGGGAACTCGAGTTCTCGTGGGGGCTGAAGCCCGCGCGATGATTCAGATGACCGATCTCCTGAGGAGGTTGGTTCACTGAAGCTGGATTTGATGAAGTAATTCTGCCCGCACTGTGGGAACAACAGACCTTCATCGACAAGGCTGGACCGGAAATCGTCAATCAAATGTGGGCCTTCCAGGATAAGGGAGGTCGAGATGTTTGCTTGATCCCCGAGGCCACTGGTCTCATCCAAGAATTGTGGCGCGACAAGTGGAAGGGAATGGGGAAGCCCATGAAGATCTTCTACGTGCAACGCTGCTATAGATACGAACGGCCACAAGCCGGACGCTATCGGGAGTTCACGCAATTTGGTGTGGAGTATCTAGGCGGAAACGCCCAGGACGACCGCCAAGAGGTTGTTGAGCTACTGCGGCGCTGTATGGAAGCAACAGGTGTCAATTGGACGCTCGTTGATGCTGTAAAGCGCGGTCTATCCTACTATGTTGAGGATGGCTTTGAAGCTGTCTGCGACCAACTAGGGGCACAGAAACAGGTAGCCGGAGGTGGTAGATACGCTGAAGGTATTGGTTGGGCCATTGGGCTTGACAGACTGCTTCTGGCCTAATAGACAAGACTTTGGGATGGTTGTTCCAGCATACGCAAGAGTGTATGAGAGGCTAGAGGGTTGCCCTCTTGAAAACCATCCCAAACCCATGGGGACTTAGCTCAGTTGGGAGAGCGACTCGCTGGCAGCGAGTAGGTCAGGGGTTCGACTCCCCTAGTCTCCACTCAACGTAGCAGTTGGATAAGAGAAGATCAGCGCACTGGCTACCACGGCCGGTATTGATGTTCCGCTACGTTGAACCATGGCCTATGACTCAGCTGGGAAAGAGAACCGCCTGTCTAGCGGAATTTGGTGGGTTCGATTCCCATATAGGTCGCGCAGGGAAAGCCGCCGGAACTGGCTTGACACTCTGAGAGCAGAGAACCAAATGGGGCATCCTCTGGGTGTTGTCGCTGCACTTGCACTGCGGTAGGAAGGGTTCGATTCCCTTATGCTCCACTGAACAACTGTTGTTCTCCATGGTGACCGTGGTGTAGCGGTAACATTTCTGGCCTGTGAAGCCGGAGTCGCGGGTTCGAACCCCGTCGGTCACCCCTTCTAATTGACAGCACGGCAACGTGGTGTTAGTTTGATAATGTTGCTGATGCAGCTTGAGAGGATGGTCTTAAAAAGCCAGTGCCCTTGGGTCGCTATACGGTCGAGCAATAGGGACAAGATTACCCGGACGTGAAAGCGTGGTGAGGTTGCGTCGCTGGCGAGAGGATCCGGTTGGCAACAACATGCGGGCATAGCTCAGTGGTAGAGCACTTCGTTGCCAACGAAGATGTCGTGGGTTCGAGCCCCATTGCCCGCTCCATACTCAGTTAGCACAATGGCAGTGCGGTCGGCCGATTACCGATTGATGAGGGTTCGATTCCTTCACTGAGTACTGATCTTGCAAGTCGAGTTACAGCAGGGCAGAGATGCTTTGAGGAAGTTCGCGACTGGCGTGAGGGACGAGTGGGAGGTGGCCAAAAGCCATCGTAAGGGAAGAGACCACCGTGATTAAGCCAGCAAGCCAAATAGACCATGGCAATCCTTCAGCTATATGGTCGGGTTGGTGCAGCCAGAGAGCAGTAAGTTCTCATCGCGTAATGGCGAGGCACAAGGCCAGAAATGGTCGGGTAGGTAGATTGTAGCATAGAACAGGATCGCGGCTACAGACGGCAAGATCAAACATGCGGGTATCGTATAATGGTATTACCTCAGCCTTCCAAGCTGATGACAGGGGTTCGATCCCCCTTACCCGCTCATAGGCTCCACCCTCTGATTGCGCCCTCGTGGTTCTTTCAAGGTCCCGTCTCGAGTACGAGGGGCACTATCGGCTACCTAGGAAGAGCTGATAGTTGGGAGTCATCTGCGGGTATGATGTAATGGTAGCTTGACACCTTGCCATGGTGTACGCGGGGGTTCGATTCCCCCTACCCGCTCCAAGGTTCGTAACGAGACGGTCCGGGATTCATGAGTCCCTGGGCACGGCGTGGAGCGAAGGGTTGGCCGGCAATGTATAGAACGTTGTGACGAGGCAGCCGGTGTGGGGTGTGGATACCCATTACGAACTTTAACATGGCCCCATGACGGAATGGGAATCGTGACCGCCTGCAAAGCGGATCTATGTGGGTTCAATTCCCACTGGGGCCTCCAACGTTTGTTGTATCGTGCATCCAAGTCCCGTCTGATGGGAAGAGGAGAAACAATATGGCAAAGTTGAGCAAAGCTGTTCTGCAAAGGCAGCAAAAAGTAGATTACGTCGCCACCCTAGGTGAAGATGAAAGTCTCGATCTGGACAAGATCATCGCAGAGCACGGCCCTGGACTAACAATCCACTGGGAAAGTGGCTACTATGATGATCCCGGAAGTGTCACCATTCGTCGCATCCGTGAGGAGTCCGACGATGAATATGAGGCACGACTTGAACTGTTCCGTCAGATGGAACGCGACGCTCGGAACACCGTGAAAGCGGCTGCTGAGCGAAAGCTGATGGAAGAGCGGGCAACTTACGAGCGACTCCGCAAAAAGTTCGAGGACCAATAAGCCGTAAGGGGACACGCTTTAGGCGTTCTGGCAAACAGGAACTCACCCACTGGGGAGCAAAAGTCCTGGTCCCCATATGCAACTCTGGCAGTGATGGTTCATGCGCCGGACTGAAAATCCGAGAATGTGGGTTCGATCCCCACGGGTTGCACAAGTTGACAACAGTCCATCCAGACAGTAATGTCTAGTATGACTTTTGAACGCTTTGAAGATTATGTGAAGACAATGGGTGGCGCGGCAATCTGCGTTCACCTTTTTATCACACAGCTTCTCTTTGGTTTGATCATGCAGCGGCCGGATTTGGTAAGCCAAGTCCAATGGCCCCTCGCAGGATTAGCTTTGCTTTGGGGCTGGATGGTGGTTCGCCGCTCCCCAGCCACACAGTATGTTCGTTGTCCAACGTGCCACAGTCGAGTGGACGAAAAGACTATTGACATGCCGAGCAAAGAGCCATAAGTTAGTGTCGCGGGGTGGAGCAGTTCGGTAGCTCGTCAGGCTCATAACCTGAAGGTCAGGGGTTCAAATCCTCTCTCCGCAACTTAGACCAAGAATGCAGGATAGCGTTATGCCTAGATTGATATGCTTGGTCGATGGTCACCGATGGGTAACCAGTGGAGGCGGCAGAATTATCTGTAGCGTCTGCCGGAAGCCCCGACCCTGGTAACAACGCACGGGCCGGACAGTCTGGGTTATCTCAAACTCAAACTTTGAACAAACCCCCAGATTACCAACTTGTCCGTGTTTTTAACTTCAGTGAAACCCATCTTAAATATCCGGTCACCAGAAAAGGAGATCGGCTTATGTACAATGTGGTTCCTGCACTCGACGCGCTCAAGCTCGTTGGCGTAAACGCCAAGGATTGGATCATCAAGGCTGCAAAGTCCAAGACGATCTGGTTCTCGGCTGCTCTCACTGTTTTCGGTGCCGTGGAGGGTTTTCTTCCACAGATGGCAACAGTCCTTGGATCGCACTACGGCGCGGTTATCTCGGTTGTTGGTGTTATCACCGGCTTGCTTCGCTTTGCAACTACGGACGCAATCGCGGACAAGTAATAAAGTCCTGGGCTCCGGCCCAGGCAACATGCCCCGTCCAGCGGATCTGGTGATTGGCCTTCGAAGCCGATTTACGATGGTTCAACTCCATCCCGGGGCTCTTTGCAGTCGTAGCTCAGTGTTGTCCTTCAAGTTTCTGCAGGAACTCGGACATTGGAATGAGCGCCGGTAGCCCGGAGGTCGGGGGTTCGATTCCCTCCTGCTGCACTTTGCATCTATAGATCAGCTGGATAGATCGTTGCCCTCCGAAGGCAAAGGCCGTTGGTTCGAATCCAACTAGATGCGCTTGACAAGCGGTGTAGAGCTGCTAGTTAAAAGATCGATACGAGGGTGGTCCTCTGGGAAATTACCACCTGGAGGAAAGCGGCCCTCTTGGACGAGGCTGGGTGAGGCGACGGGACTGGTAACTCGTTGCAAGAGACCAGATACTCCAAGAGACTCTCCTGCTTTCACAGCCCTTGTATCTTACGCCGGTTTAACTCAGTTGGTAGAGTGCCACCTTTGTAACGTGGATGTCAGGGGTTCGATTCCTCTAACCGGCACTGTGGCCCCTAGTGGGCGAGGGTGGGTCGCCCCCATCTAAAGCGGGTACGCTATGAACATTGGGTACCAACATGCCTTTATCGTTTAGTGGTAAGACAACGGATTCGTAACCCGTAAACCAGAGTTCGATTCTCTGTGAAGGCACCGACCAAGAGAGTTAACGCCGTAGGCCCACTGGGACGCCTTTGGAAGCATGGTATTACTGTTGGGCAAGCCCCTGGATATTTGGATTCCAGAAGGTAAAGGAACCGGGTGTGGAAACTGGTCCTTGGTCGCTTGACACCCTGTACTCCTGATGTTATTCAGGATTCCATGTATAAGGGAACCTTCCGACACGACGACTACGTCCACCCCCGATTGTTAAATCGGATGGGTCGTGAGGGTATCAATCTGCGGATTGAGGTCACTTTTGCCATAAGCAAAGAGTGGAAGGCGACTTGGCTCCCCATCTATGAATGGTTGGCTGAACATCGCGTTTCCTACTGGACCTATAGCCCGTTTTCCACGGACTACAGGCGATACTTTGGGTTCGAGAGAGCCCAGGACGCCATGCTGTTTAAGCTGACGTTCGCATAACGCTCCAACCAATGGATGGAGGCGGTCCTCCTAAGACTGCCCTTGTAGGTTCGACTCCCACTTGGAGCACTTGGCATAAGTAGATTGCAACTCAACAGGAGTAACTTTTATGTTCAAGAAGATTTTCGAATTCGTCATTGCCAAGAAGCTGATTGAAAAGGTGCTCGCAAAGCGCGCAGCAAAGAAGAATCAGCCAAGGGTATAATTGACTTACGGCTAACCAAGCTGTAGAACAAGAATATGATCGGCGGACCGATCGTTTAGGGTTATCGCATTGGAAGCACTGGTATGTGGGTTCGAGTCCCACCTCCCCGACCACATGACGGGGAGTAGGCCAATTGGATGAGCCGGTTTACATCCTATTCAACACTTGTCCGCCGATTATACATGGTCCATTGGAGAAGCGGAGTTCTCGCCACCCTGTCACGGTGGAGATCACGGGTTCGATCCCCGTATGGATCGCTGAATCAAGAACCGATGGCCTTGGGTTATCGAAAACTAGCTGACCTTGGTCATGTAGGTTCGAGTCCTACCGTTCCGACTTTGACGGAACGTGGCGGAATTTGGCAGACGCGGCTATTATATCCAGAGCAAACAACTTGTTCTTGATTCAATCTTGGAAGATTAATTGGACTGGGTCCAAACCTGCCTCGAAAACAGTGTGTGCGGCTAATACCCGTATGGAGTTCGATTCTCCAGTCTTCCGCTTATGACATGGAACGATTATCCACTGATCAAGCCCGATACCAAGGGCTACTATATGACCGTCTATTTTGATCCCCTGGCGTGCCGGGAGTATTGGAAGGCCATATGGTATGATCCAAAGGATGATCGCTGGTGGCCTTGGCGTCTAAGCCAAGACAATCCCGAGGTCATAAAGTTTGTACCAGAATCACGGCATGATTACTATGTGCCTTGCGTGATGTGGTATGAACAAAATCATGGAAAGTAAACTGCACAGGGTGTAGCACTGATTGGAAATCAGTTGGGACCGCAAGGTCTGGGGTTCGAGTCCCCTGCTTTCCTCCATCAGGGTGTGAGCTAATTGGTAAGCTGTCTCCTTTGGAAGGAGGACATCGTGGGGGTTCGAGTCCCTTCACCCTGACCAATGCGGCGCTGGCGAAAGCTGGCGTCGCTTTTTCCATGAATGAGCGGTTGCGAACACTGGTGTTCTGTTCTATTGCTACTGAACAACAACAATAGGAAACACAGAACATGGCCGACGGACTGCAGAACAAGAAGATCGTACTCACCGAAACCGTTTCGCGCCTCGCGGTGGTCGAAGGTCGGCTCAAGGCGCTGACCAACATGGATCCCCAGAATCCTGAGACGGCGCGCTTTCAGATGATTCGCGACGATCTGGCCGGCCAGCTGACCGAGGACGAACTCGCAGCATACGAGAAGAGCAAGAACAAGGAGCTCACCCCCAAGGAAAAGAAGGAGGCCGCAGAGCGCCTTCGCTTGGAGATGGAAGCAAATCGCGACAAGCCTTCGATCTAAGCGCGCTGGGGCCCCACGCTGATAGTGTGGGGCCTTTTCGTACCTCTGACTATATTGATCCCGCGGATCATGTCGTATAGGACGTCCACATGGAAACCATCACACTAGAGCTCGATCACGATCTTCTCCACAAGCTGATGCTTATGGCACACGAGCGTGACATCACGTTAAACCAGCTGTTCAATGATGTCGTGCGCCAGTATATCGATGATATGCCAGAGTCGCCCGAAAAATAAAACGCAGATTAACTTGCCTGCTCTTGTAATCCATGGTGCCAGTGGTTAAAACACTCTGCACTATAGAAATACGGAGTCCTCAAAGATGGAAATCAAACCAATCGCGCACAAATGCTTTGCAGTTCGAGAACTGAATCGCGATGTGGCCACCTTTGACAGGCTTGTCAGTACCCTCAGGTCCCGAGGTGTGGATGTAACTATCCTGCCCGATCAGGGTCAGGAAAAGCGTTTCTGTATCGCCTGAATGTAGACGCGCAGAACTCCCCAGTGTTATAAATATATGAAACGGGTTGCAAGACCCGATGTTTATATTGGGAGGACTGTTATGTCTCTTTTGTCGCTTATCGTTCTACTCGCTGTTCTGATCGCTATTGGTTGGGTCGCAGCTTGGGTCGCAGACCGCTTTCTGCCATATCCTGGCAACATGATCGCAAAGGTCATCGTTGGTGTCCTCTTGCTGGTAGTTCTGCTCCAGAAGACGGGTCTAATCGACGGTCTCGGCAGCGTAACGCTCTAAGACGAATAAAGCGGGAAGAGGAAACTCTTCCCGCTTTTTCCATGAGTATTGTCCAACGAGCACCAGCAATGCTAGAAAGCGGTATGGAAAACACATCATGCTAGGCTGGCTCTTTGTTCCAATCATCTGGCTTGTCAGCTGGCTGGAGGGCGCACCACCGCGTACCAGTGCTCAGTTCTGTCTGGTCTTTCTGCAGATCCATTACGTGATCCGCATCTTTGCTAACCTAATCATGGATCGAGATGCCGAGGATGCAAGGATTGAAAACTCCCGAAAGCATTTTGGCCGTCCATCGTTTCGCTGCTGGGTGGACAAAGAGGGAAAACTCCACGTGGAAGGCGGAGAGGACCCCGATCATTCCACTCGATGTCAGCGATCACTGAATGAATGGTATGACACAGAAAGCCGTCTAAAGTGGAACAACTGGATCTATGGTGGATGGATCCTACTATTTGCCCTGATCCTCCATGTGTTGTAAGAACGTCCCATGAGAAACATCCAGCAGTATCCGCTCACCGACGAGGAAATCTTTCAGTGGCTGAACCAGAAGATGGCGGAAGAGGAAGCAAGCCAGAGGGTGGGTGGAATGGACGGACTGATCCTCCAGGCCCTGAAGTCGCGGGTGCAGAACAATCCCTTGGAGCCCGACGAGATCATGGCAAATCTCCACAACTGACCTATGACCCTCAGGAACGTGCTGCTGAAAAGGCACGCGCTCGGGAGCAGGACGAGGAGGACCTCAAGAGTGGAAAAGTCACGCCAGAACAGCTAAGTAAGCGTAACGGCTTCTTTTCCTCCCTAGACCTCCGGAATGCCCGCATCGTGCGTCCACGAGGCAAATTCAAATAGGTTGACACCGGAAAAGGCGCCAGTATATTGGTGACAGTCTTAATGGAGGTCATATGGAACTAACACGCGGCGAGACCTATGATCAGGGTCTTCGCAATTACATGGTGGGCATCTACAACTGGCTCATCCTCGGCGTCCTGATCAGCGCCGCCGGTGCCTATGGTGGCATCGCGCTGGGTCTCCCGGCGTTCTTCGCAGCCCACAGTGGCTGGTTTCTCCTCGCACTCCTGGCTCCCCTGGGCATCGTGTTCTTCATGGCCAGCGGCCTGGAACGTGCCAGTGTAACTGCCCTGGCCGTGGCATTCATTGCCCTCACGGCCGTAGAAGGCATGACGCTTTCGCTGATCCTGAGTAAGGTAAGCGGCGTGCTGGTCCTGGAAGCGTTTATGATGACCGCAGTGGCATTCGCCGGCTGTAGTCTATACGGCTATACGACCGGGAAGTCGCTGAGCGGTCTGGGAACCATCCTGCTGATGAGTCTCATTGGTCTGATCGTGGCCATGATCATGGGAATGTTCTTCCAGTCAACGGTGTTTCAGCTGATCATCTGCTTTGCAGGTCTGATCATCTTCGCAGCCTTTATGGCCTACGATACGCAGAAGCTGAAGCAGGCATATCATCCGGGTATGAGCAGCGATGAGCGGGCTCGGGTCAGCTTGTGGGGCGCACTGGAGCTCTACTTGGATATCCTGAACTTCTTCCTCTTCGTCCTTCGCATCCTGGGCATCTTCAGCAGCGACGACTAAGAGCGGCACTCATGGAAAAAGGGACGGGAGAAATCCCGTCCCTTTTCTTTTGACTGATTGAGATCAGCGAATGCGCTGAACGATTAGCTCACGTCCGCTCACTTCCTGCGGGGTACCATCCCAGTAACCATACAGTCTGAGGGCGTCCCCAGCGTTCAGGGTGAGTGTTCGGTTGATCACCATAGTAAAGCGGCTAGCCCCACTTGCAGACACCGTGCTGGGCGTCTGAGACCAGATAAAGCCTGGACTATCAACGTTTGCGGTATCAATACCAATGCCCACGCTGGTGTTCAATGTCATCTCATCTTGGATACGAACACGACCTTGTACCTCATAGATTCCATCTTGTGGAACAATATAGGTGTTGGTGGCCTGATCCCATCCATCATGACTGTCTTGGACAATGGTGTTCAGGGGAACGGTGGTAAAGTTCATCACCAGATTGAACAGCGTATTGCCGGATCCAATGAAGATTGGAAAGGAAGCCAGTGGCTTGTCCCAATACATTCCCTGTTGTGCTAGAGTAATGACATCGCCGGGAGAACCTCCAGTAGGGGTGAGCCTACTGGAGATTGCTGCGAACTGCTCCGCAACACGTTCAGCGAGTGCGGTGATCTGTGTTACGAGAGACATGTTCTACCTCTTAGGCTGGGAGGTTGTCGACGAGTGCTGCATCAAAGGTTGCAACAGCATCTAGGGACGAGACGTCACCAATGGTGTCCGTAACGGCCTTGATCATTGCAGTTACCTGTGCCTTGCTGAACACGTCCATGTTGGACTGTGCCTGTGCAAGCTGTGGTGCAGTGAAGACCTGTGCTTCACCAACGCTGATGCGCTTGCCCAGCGACTCAGTGACAGTGGATGCAAAGTCCGCGTCATCGCCCAGTGCTGCCGAAAGTTCCTTCAGGGTGTTGAGGGCATCGGTTGCGCCATCGACAACCGAATCAACTGCAACCTTGATCTGCTGATCGGTCTTGGTTGCCGAGTAAACAGTGGTCAGCGATGGTGCAGTGTCGTTGATCAGCTCAGCGGCTGCGTTCTGTGCTGCGGTGATCGCTGCGCGAACTTCGTTGACTGCAAGGACGATGTTGCCGTTTGCAGCGGTGGTCAGTGCAGTTACGTCACCGATCTTGCCGTTGAAGTCTGCCTCGATACCAGTGCGAGTGGTGTCAACCAAAAGTTCCAAGGTGTCGACTGCGGTGTCAACCTTGGTGTCCAGGGTGGTGATACGACCACCAAGCAAGGTGTCAGCGGCAGCAAAGTCGGTGCGGATTGCACCTTCTGCGGTAACCAACAGGCCCTTGATGAGCTTGTCTTCGGTCGCGGCCCTCTGAGCGAGCGCCTGGATCTGCTGTACGAGAATTGAAGTAGCCATTTCGATCGTCTCCTATTAAAGGCCGGATTCAAAGATCCCAACGAGGTCTAGGTCGTTGGGAATGCCGTTCTTGGCAAACTCACCAAGAAGGTAGGTGTGTGTAGCCAGAATGTTATTGAACGTTGTTCCGCTCTGATTCTGGTACTCATTGAACTCGCGAGGGGCAATGATATTGATGGTATCATTGATCAGGCGAATTGCAATCTTGTTGTTGACGACGACTGCCGTCAGTGTCTGGGGAGCAAAGACCTGCTTGAAGCCTTCGATGATGATCAAATCACGATCAATGTCATAATAGATCTTCATAGTCTGCTCACCGGAATGATTAGAAGTCCCACGCCCCAGAGAGTTGCATCGTAGTCCGCAATGGCCTCGAAGGTTCCGCCACTGTTCTTGAAATCCTGCAAGCAGGAAACATGATAGTTGAACGTGAACATGCTCTCGTCACCGGGGTTGGTCACGAAACTTTCAGTGTTCTGCTGGACGACTCCTGGAGCCTTCAGTCGAACCGTGAGGGCATTGTCAAAGGTTCCTGAGACAGCCTTGAAGGTTAGACGAAGAAGGTAGGTGTCACCAACATTCTTGGGAAAGAACTTGCTGTCAACGACGAAGTCAAAGTTGGCAAGATCCTTGCTGACGTAGCTTTTGCCGTAGTCCAGAGTTCCATCATTCCTGATGGTCTGAGCTACTGCGCCACGAAGCGACTGAGGGTTGGAAGCTGTGTGGGTTCCGTCTCCATAGAAGACAAAGCCCGTGTAGCCGTTGTTGGTGCTGCTATTGGCGTCGCCATCATAGCCACCACCAGTACCACCGCCGCCAATGACGAGACTTTTTAGACTAAGGCTCATTAGACGCGGACTCCTCCCTGGGCACCGGAGATCGCGACGAGGATTGGACCATCAAGGCCCAAGATCCTAACACGCCACCAAGCGGTGCTTGGTTCAAAGTAGCCAGCTGGGCTGATGCCGGTCGAGGGATCGCCACGACTTTCCGCATCATCAACTGGGGCGGGGTGTTCACCAAGTGGACCGTTGGGATCGGAAACCGAACGCTCCACGATGTAGGTTACCTGGCTGGCTGCACCGGTGATCTGAACTGCGATCTTACCCGCGAGGGCGACCCATTCAGTTACTCCAGCGGTTTCAAACGTCTGAAGGCAATTGATAGTGCGGTTCACGTTGCGATTCTTGAATTCGAATGTTTGCATCATGGGGCCCTCCTTGTCCATATTTACCCCAAAGGCAAAAGAATGAACATAGTGTAGATTTGCTGTTGACACATTGATTGGTGTATTCTATAAAGAGGGCAAGTTAGGAGCCCAGGGCCGGAAGGCAGCAAGTTTCTAACCCAAGCGACCATGCCGGTTTCAGTCACACGGACGGGTGGTCGTTTACATATCGGGGTAGCTGAGTTGGTTAAGCGTCCGGCTGTGAAGGCTGGGAGTTACGGTGGTTCGAATCCATCCCCCGATGCTCGGCGTGCGGTCGGAGTTGGTTAAATTGGGCGATGAGTCTCCCAATACGCCCGATGCGAGCCAAATGCTTGGGGAGGGCAATTGATTTTGTCCTCTCCATCCATGTCCCCTCGGTGACCTCTGACTTCTCGACTTTGGGTCATGTTGCTGCGGGTATGTTTGGGACACTTGGCCGCTGGCGTTTCCAAACAGAAGCGGGTGCCCACAAGGCATTCCGGCGCGGTTAGACGTTCGAGCGCAAATGTGGTGAAAGTCCCAAGAAGCCCAGGGGAGAAATCCCTGGGCTTCGCCATATGTGTTGACAAGCACTCTCATGTTGCTATCCAGAGCAGATGATCGCAATCGTAGTCGCAACTGAACGTAAACGTATCCCTGAGCTCTACGAGTTCCTGGATGCACACGGTCCTGACTGGCGCTTCTACAATGTCTATGACAACGAGGCCGCCGAGGCTGATAAAAATCAGCGTATTCGAGCCATGAACCTTGCCTTTGTGGAACAAAGTCGGGAAGTGGAAACCGACGGCTATACCAGCGAGACAACCGTAGTCGTGAGTCCACAGTGTGGCATGGCGGTTCGGCTTTGCTGGAACGTTATAACCTTGATTGATCTGCGAAAGCTAGAAAGCAACGGAGACGGGCTAATTTAGCCAGAGCCCTCGAGATTTCGCAACAAAACGCTTGACTTTGGAATCCACTAGTCGCTTACGTGCGTGAGCTGTTGACAACTCGTGGAATTTCATGAACGAAATGACTATGGCGCGCCCAGTAGCCCAAGATGGAATGAAAGATCGGATCGCGGACCACCTCAAGGTAGTTCCTGATCGAGACACGCGCCTTTTACTTGTGGAGATTCTCCACTACTTGGAGAAGCCCTACGATCTACAATGGATGCAGGATGAATACCGTCTGAGTCCAACGGAGTTTCGTGTCATGAGTCTTCTGGTGGAGGGCAACAGCCCAGTGGCAATCAGCGAGACCACTGGAACGGCAACCAGTACGATTCGTCGACAGATACACGACGTCTATAAGAAAACGCGAGTCAGCAATATGGCAGAGCTGATGGCTCTCTTGCTGGCAAGAGCACACAACACCTAAACGGTTGACGCTCTGGTCTCCAGTGTTATTGGGAGATCAGAGGAGACAACATATGAAGATCGCAATTCTACTGGCTGCCACCCTTTCCCTGTCGGCCTGCTATAGATCCCCTCCGGCTGCGGCCGTTGAGAATGATGGCGGGGTACAGACCCTGGAAGAAAGTCAGTCACAGGTTCCCATGGCGGAGACTTCGACCAGCAACACCATGTTGACCGAAGAGGAACTGGACGCATCCAGCAACTCGATGATGGTCGAAAAGGCCAAGGATGAGGCAGAAGAGGCCAAAGCCATAGCGGCCAAGGAAGTCTTCGAACTGGTAAGTGACAGCGAGAACGGCTTCAATGTGTGGCGGGACAAACAGACCGGCTGCGAGTTCATCGAGAAATCCGATAGTGCATATCGCGGCGGCATAGCGATCATCTTTATTCCTCGTCCCAGCGGCGGTGCTGGACAGCGCGGCTGCAAGACTGGCACCGATTTCAAATAAGTGCTAGACTTCTGGATCCAATAGCGTTAAGGGTTCCTTAAAGGAGGACTACATGAGCGTCAAAATGGCTCTGGCAAAACTTTGTGCCTGCGCTTGCGGAGGTGCAATCATTGGAGGCGGTGCAGTTCACGTTGCTGAACGACCCGCATCCAAACAGCGCCTGATGACCAAGACGACCAAGGCGGTTCACCGTCCCAGTCGCCGTGTAGTCCACCGAAAGGTTGTTCGACGAGGAAAGCGGGTCATCACGACCACGCAGACTTGTGCCCCTGCGGTGGTCACTGTGGTAAACGGTGGCGCTGGGGTACCTGTACCGGTCCCACTGGCCTCGGGTATCGTAGGGGGCAGTGGGGGCAGCTCTGGGGGCCTGGGAGGCAGTGGGGGCTTCTTCGGAGGCTCGGGCGGCTTTGGTAGCAGCGGTGGTGGTTTTGGTGGAGGAGGCGGCTTCGGAGGAAGTGGTGGCTCCGGCGGAAGCATCGTGGTCTCCAGCACGAGCAGCGGCGGAAGCACTTCTACTGGCGGTGGCTCCACCAGCACAGGTGGCAGTTCAACTAGTACGGGTGGAAGTTCGACGAGTACCGGCGGCAGCTCAACCAGCACCGGTGGTGTCTCGAGCACGAGCAGCTCAAGTGGAAACGTGAGCAGCACCAGCAGCGGCAATGTCAGCAGCACCAGCAGTGGCAACGTTTCGTCCACCTCGTCGGGTTCCAGTAGTTCGTCGACCAGCAGCAGCACGAGCAGTTCCAGCAGCTCAAGTGGTTCGAGCAGCACCAGCAGTGGTGGCTGGAGTTCCAATGGTGGATCATCGGGCAATCATGGTTCCACTGGTAGCAGTGGTGGTCCTCCGGCTCCCGTTCCTGCTCCACCGATGGTGATTCTCTTTGGCGCAGCGGCCCTGGCACTTGTGGTCCGTAAGCGGATCACCAAGCCGGCCTAAGTTATTCACAAAGTTATGCACAGGCAATATAGGGCGTCCTATTTTTGTTCTTGCACTGCTCGGTGGTCTTGCGTAGAAGAGTGTTATCGGAAGCGCAGACGCAGAAGGTAACGCAGACGAAAGTTTGCCAGATCAGAAGCAGAAGCAAATTCGATACCAAAGAACTTCGGTTCGATGGTTGACCAGTTGGTGGCCTAATCCCCCTAAAGGCACACGGTGCCAACTGGTCTAACCGAGTTTACCCAAGTGGTGCTGAACTCCCTGGCTTGTAGCTTCGGCTATCTGTCAAAGCAACAGCATTGCGGAAGGTGAAACCACACGGGTAGCAATACTTGTGTTGGTTGGGATGCAGGGCCTCAAAACTCTGCATCCCTAACAGATTGGCAGGTTGATCGTTAGGACAGGCTTCGGCTAATCCGTGGTTGCCCTGCTGATACTTTGCAGGAGCCCGAGGCTCGGCAGAGTTGGGGTCGGCGGCTTTAGGGCTTCCGGCCCCTTAATCATTTCCAGCAGAAGCAAAAACATATCGCAGGGCAGAACGTTAACCCGTATTAAATAGAGAACATGACGCGCACCGCGTCCGAGGTATTCTCAATATGCAGGTTGCCCAGTTCAACAAGGGTCACGACATCTTCTTCGCCGCGATCGAGAAGACCCGTATGCCCATGGCACTTACGGATCCCAATCAGCCTGACAATCCAATCGTATTCGTCAACCGGGCGTTTGTTGAGCTCACGGGATACGAGGAAACTGAAATCCTTGGCCGTAACTGTCGCTTTCTACAAGGCGAGGATTCTGATCCCGAGACAGTCACGCAGATCCGTGAAGCCATTGCGGCTCGCGAGGATCTGTCTGTTGAACTCCTGAACTATCGCAAAGATGGCAGCACCTTTTGGAATGCCCTTTACATCAGTCCAGTCTATGACGACAAGAACAACCTGCGATTCTTCTTTGCCAGCCAGCTGGATATCAGTCGTCGCCACTTGGCCGAGGAAGCACTTCAGCAAGCGCAGAAGATGGAAGCAGTCGGCCAGCTGACCGGTGGCATTGCCCATGACTTCAACAACATGCTGACCGTCATTCAGGGAAACTTAGAACTTGCGATGGCGAGAGCTAATGGGCAAGACGCCGTGATCAAGCCAATGGATCGTGCCATGAAGGGTGCCCTCCATGCGGCCAAGCTGACCGAGCAGCTATTGAGCTTTGCCCGAAAGCAGCGCCTGAACAGCACCACGGTCAACTTGAATGACATGGTCACTGGAACCGTTGACGTCATTGCTCGGACGCTTGGTAGCAATGTGGAGATTGGTCTCAACTTGGATCAGGATGTGGCCTTGGTGGAAGTGGACGTTGTCCAGCTGAACACGGCCATCTTGAACGTTTTGATTAATGCCCGTGACGCGATGCCTCATGGTGGCAAGATCTGCATCTCCACCCACAACGAAACTATTGAAGATCCAGGTGAGTGGCTGGTCACGCCGGGAACCTACAGCGTGATCTCCCTAAAGGATGATGGCGTAGGAATTCCTCCCGAGCATATCAAACACGTCACGGAGCCCTTTTACACCACCAAGGAAGTTGGCAAGGGAACCGGTATGGGTCTTGCAATGGTCTTTGGATTCCTAAAGCAAAGTGGTGGACACCTCGTCATCAACAGCGATGGTGATGGAACTGACATCCGCTTTTACCTGGCTCAGAGCTCCAACGCTGAGATCCACAAGAGCAACGTAAAGGCTCACTTCAAAGAATCCCCTCGTCGTAGCGAGCGCCTATTGGTTGTTGAGGACAACCAGCAGATCATGGATATGATGCACGACACACTTACGGATCAGGGCTATGACGTCCGCTTTGCAACCAGTGCCGCAGAAGCCATTGGGATAATGGACGATGGTTTCAAGCCTGAGGTGCTCTGCACGGATATCGTGATGCCTGGTCTGCTGAACGGTGTAGATCTCGCCCATGAGGTTAAGAAGCGTTTTCCCAAGGCAAAGGTTCTCCTCTGCACTGGCTGGGCCAATCGTCACCTTGACCGTGAACACGAGTTTTCAATCTTGTCCAAGCCCTACAAGCCAAGCGATCTGGTGCAAAGGCTGACCAGCTTGATTGTCCGGGGCCACGAAGGCTAATTCAATATCGCAACCCACATTCTACTCTGTTAGTTTGAACTATGAGCGCAGATGTAGATGAACTCCTAGATATTCACCAGCAGATGATCACCATGATCCGCACCTATGGGGTGGACGTGGAGGAGATCTGCGATGCATGGGAAACCCGCCTATACGCATGGCATGATGCTTTCCTTGAGATCACAGCCGAGGTGCAAGTTCAGTACCAACAGACTGGTGATCCCAAGATGGAGCTCAGCAAAAGTCAGTTCGAGAACTTTCAGGACATCGCAGCCCTGAAGGAAGAGATTACTGAGTACGGAAACGCGATCTTTGACGCTATCAAGCGCGACCGAGAAGAGGGTTAAACAGAAAAAGTCACCGAGTGTGATTTTTGTTGTTGACGTTGTTCAAAAGGATCCGTATAAGAGTGAGACCAAAGCGGTGCAGCGCACGGCAGAGGACAGCAAAAGCGGTACGAACCGGACGCCATCTAGGTGGCAAATGGCAAGTTAAAGCGAGTAGGTGTCCAACGCCAAAAACTACACCGTCTTGGTACTGATCGAAACAAAGTTGTTGACATCCCAATGCTTCGGCAGTAAGTTGTAAACATACAGAGTTAGAACAGATTGGCCGCTTGGGGCCATTAACAGAGTAACGTTAGGGTAACTTAACGGAAAGAGAGCAAAACCCAATAGCTCTCGCGTAGAAATGCGTCTCACCAAGCAAGTCCAATCCTGCTGATTAACAGTCAGCTCTTTGATCCCTCCCAAGGGGTGCAGAGATAGATAGGACACCAATAGAGCTGTTGTTCCAGGTTCGCCTGGTATGAATGCAGATGGCGACGAGCGGTCTGCTAAGGGTTTCGCACCCCACATGGCTCATGCGATATTGGTTAGTATCAAGTGGTAATGGATAGTCAATTAGTCTGAGGGTCGCACCAAGGGCGTTTGGCAAATACAAGGGTTGTGGTATTGGTGTAAAAAGCCAATGACATAGTCCTGAAGATTGATCAAGTAGCCCCGCAAGGCGAAAGATACGTGGTGTGTAGTATTTTGTCGGCCGAAAGGTCTATGAAGCTACTGAGTCAGCACATCGCAATGGGTTTGGTGAAAGCCATTTAGCATTCTGGACATTGCTGTCAAAAATCGAAAGCCTGACTCGCTAGTGAAGCAAGTAGCGAAAGCTGCGTAAGATGCCTAATCCTCCAGGCTAAGGCTAATGGAGGCACTGAAAGGCCCGAAAGCCCGACGGTGTTGGTAGAAGAGTTCTTGGTGGGGCCGCAACCCCTTAGTTGCCCGCGAGGGTAGACGTGAACAGACGCTGCCGAATAGCTCGCTAGGTCACCGCTAACGCCAGCGGTATATAAGATGGAAGCGGCATTGCTGACTACTAGGTGAATACTTCGGTTACCCTTAGTGGAATACGACAGAAAACGGATGTCACAGTCCGGGATAATGGTCGAAGGTCAGTACAAGAGGTGTATTCTCAGCCTACCAGGAGGCCCAGGACGGAAACGTTCTGGGCTTCGCCATGTCCGGCGCTCTCCGCCCGAACACACCAAACATCAAAATGATTAAATACACGGGTATCCTCCTGAAAGGTAGCTTCGTGTCTAAACATCTTTTCACCCCACATTCCAGTGAGATGGCAAAGCGGATGCAAGCCCATGATTGGGACAGCACTCCACTTGGCTCTTCGGATGGGTGGCCGGAGACTTTGAAGACTCTTGTCCGCATTATGCTTGCAAGTGGTCAGCCTATGTTTACAACATGGGGACCAGATCGAATCCTACTTTACAATGATCCATATATTCAGATGCTGGCTGATCGTCATCCAATGGCGCTGGGTCAGCGATTCAATGATGTGTGGGTTGAAGCGATGCCCGACTTGGAACCACTGTTCCATCAAGTCTACGAGGGCTTTCCAGTATTCATGGACGACCTAACTCTCTTTCTAGACCGGGAAGGCTTCCCCAAGGAAAGTCACTTTGCATTCAGCTATACGCCAATTCGTCCCATGGTTGGTGAAGAGATCCTGGGCTTGTTCTGTGCCTGCACAGAGACAACCAACAGTGTGATGGCGCGCAAAAAGGTGGACATGGAGCGTGAACGCTTGTTCCGCATGAGCAGCGACTTGTTCGCAGTTGGAACCTTTGATGGATACCTGCTGAGTGTAAATCCTGCATGGTCAGTATCGCTGGAACGCACTGACGAAGAACTCCTAGCTATTCCCTTTCTGGATATCATCCACCCCGAGGATCTGGAAAAAGTTGAGATTGCTGTTGAGATAATGCGAAGTGGAGAGCCTCATCAGTTCCACACTCGTCTTCTAAAGAGCGATGGGACGTCACGCAATTTTGCATGGTCGTCAATTCCCGATACAGATTCCAGTAGCTCAATCTTCTACACCGTTGGCCGTGATATCACGGATGAGGTGCAGCGAGAAGAGATGTTCCGTCAGGCACAAAAGATGGAGGCCGTTGGTCAGTTGACCGGAGGTGTCGCTCATGATTTCAACAACCTCTTGACAGTTATCCAGGGATCCGTTGATCTGTTGCGTCGCGCTGATCTACCGGAAGCCCGACGAGTCAAGTACATTGATGCCATTGCCAACACCAGCAAGAGGGCAGCCAAGCTGACAAGCCAGCTGTTGGCTTTTGCTCGTCGCCAGGCACTGAAGCCAGCGGTGTTTGAAGTTGGTCAGAATGTCCGCGCAGTCACGGATATGATCCAGAGTCTAATGGGTGGAAAGATCAATGTAACGACGCTGTTCAGCGATCTCCCCTGCTATGTGAATGCAGACCCCAGCCAGTTTGATACAGCGATTGTCAACATGGCAATCAACGCACGTGATGCAATGGACCATGAGGGAGCATTGACGATCACCGTAAAGGAAGTCGACAGTCTGCCGGCTGTTCGAGAGAATGCCGCCATCGCTTCCAGCTACATCTCGGTTAGCCTTGAGGACAACGGATGCGGCATTCCTGCTGATCAGATCAACAAGATCTTTGAGCCGTTCTTCACAACCAAGGACACTGGCAAGGGCACTGGACTGGGCTTGAGTCAGGTCTTTGGTTTCTCACGCCAGAGCGGAGGCGAGATTCAAGTTGAGAGCGAAGTTGGAGTTGGTAGCAAGTTCACACTATTCCTTCCATCGGTCGAGGAACCCGCGGAGTTCAAGACTGAGGGCGAAGTAATTGAGCTGGTAAAGGGACACGGTACGAGAGTTCTGCTAGTTGAAGACAATGCCGATGTTGGAAACTTTGCGACTCAAGCACTCAATGAGCTTGGCTATGAAACCGTATGGTCCGCTACAGCAGACGAGGCCTTGGAAGAACTAGCCGAGTGCGATGATTGCTTTGACATCGTGTTCAGTGATGTTGTGATGCCTGGTATGAATGGCGTTGAGCTTGGCCATGAGATCCGTCGACTATACAAGAACTTGCCCGTGGTACTAACCAGCGGCTACAGTCATGTATTGGCCAAGAACGGTACTTACGGCTTTGAACTACTTCACAAGCCATACAGTATCGAACAGCTCAGTCAGATTTTGAGCAAGGCGCTTGCTTGGAAAAAGGCTAATTCCTAATTGACGTGCTTTCAAGCTGGTGCTAGGGTACTGGCTTGGGAGACAACGATCGATGTATGATGCTCTGATAAAAGCTGCCGCCGCTGGATGCGTTTGTGTATGCACCATGGTGGTGGCTGACAAAGTCTCCAAGCCACGTCCAGCAGTTCACAACACTGCCGCAGGGGCTCACACAGCCCACAAGCGCGTGACAAAGCGCCATCGCGTACACCACAAGATCCGACATCATGCCAAGCGCCGGAAGGCCGTGAGGATGAAGAAAGTCTGCGATTGCACGCTCGATACGGGCGGCGGTGCAGGGCTAATGGATCTCACTCCCATCACCTACTTGGGCGATCTGCCCACTGCACCCGTACATCTCTGGAGCGAACTTCCCATTCTCGGCGAAACTGACGAGGATGAGCAGACCGGCGGCGGTGGTGGAGGCGGCAGCCTGGGTAGCTTTCCCGGTGGTTTCGCTGGTGGAGGCGGTGGCTTCGGCGGTGGTGACTACATCATCCCAACCACTCCCGTGAAACCCAATCCTCCCATCGTTCCCGGAACCCCTGCTCCAGCGGTGCCCGAACCCTCAACGTGGGCAATGATGCTCTTTGGTTTTGGCATGGTTGGTTATACGATGCGGCGGCAAAGGGTGAGGATCAATACCAATGGACTATCAGGAACGAGATAAACTTTCCAAATCTTGGAGAGGACGCCGACTTCTGACCTGCAGGGCCATTGGTGATCTGCATTGCATGATTGAGAACTTGGGTGTCGAGGAAAACAGCGACCCCATTCCCGATGGCTTTGTCAGCACTATCACGCCGGAGCTCAAAGAGGAGCTCATGAACCAAGCAACCGTGTTGCTTCGAACCATCCTCCTTCATAACGATGGGCGGGTCAGTCCCTCACGACTTCAGAGGTTCTGATGGCACTCGATGACAAGGATATCGACTACCATATCCTGGAGTTGATGAAACTCCATATTCCCATCGAGGAGAACACCGACGCTCGCCTCCGCGAGATGCTGAAGTTCACTGATTGGTTTGCGGACAAGGAAAAGGCTGTCCTGTATATCAACATGGCCAAACGGGAAATCGTCAACCGTCTGGAGAGAAACCGGGCTGCTGGTCCGTTTTATCGCGGCAACACCGTTGAGGTAATAGAAGACCTCGTCTGGTGGAATGGCGCAGCCTCTTTGCGTCCTCCAGTGGGTGTCCGAGGACGTGTGATCAATCGGTGCGTTCCCCACAATGAACGCTACATTGACTCCAAGTTTCACGACTCTGATTATGACTATCTGGTCCCCACACGCTTTCTTAGCACCGACGTGGGCTATGAGTGGAGCGAGGAAGACGGGAACCCTGATCGCCAGTACATCACGTACAATATGCCAGCCTACTCTATTAGAAAGGTTTCAACCTAAGTGGTTGACTGACTGGCGCTGTTCTGTAAGTGCTGCGGTGCAAAATATTAAAGGGAGTTTAACACATCATGGCTGCACCCTCCGTTCAGCATTACAAGAACCCACTCAAGTGGGGCTGGTACTTTGTAAAGCGACAGGGAGACACGATCTCGGGCCTGATGAGCCAGCGCGCTGCTCGAAAGATGCGTCGTGAGATGTCGCGCGGATATGGTGCCGGCTATGGCCTGTCGATCTCCTACCACCCGGATGCGCCGGAGTTCAAGGCGCTTCGTCGTATTGGTTTCCCCATCCAGCCGCTTTCGGATGGTGAAAAAGTCAGCCAGGCCTAAAAACCTGGTTGACTGCTGGGTGTCTGGTGCTAGGACTGGTACATCGGAAACAAGCAATACGGAGATCGGAAGATGGCAACGCAGATCGCAACCCCACAGTACAATGTCAAGGACGTCCTGGACAAGCTGCGCGGTGTCTCGTTTATCGGCCTCGACATCGAGACCATCGTTCCGCTGAAGGGCGGCAAGAAGAACCCCATGAAGGGTCGCGTGACCAAGCGGGTCACCGGTTCGACGGTCCTGGTCGCACAGAACAAGACGACCAACACGTATCAGAACATGGTTCGCAATCGGCTCGCCAATCAGTTCCTCAACGAGGCGCTGGCCAAGGCCGACACTGCAAAGGGCGCGCTGGTCAACATCCTGACCCCCGCAGAGCTCGACGCACTGGCCGACCAGATCGAGACGGCCCTGGCTGCTGGCGAGGACGAGCGCAAGGATCAGGCCGAGGCAGCGTTCACGGTCTCGGAGCGGAAGTGGGGCGAGCGTATCCCCAACAGCCCGTTCATCCAGCACACCAAGGCCGACAGCGTCCACCCCAGCTACTATCTGGACACGTACTTTCTGCGCGCTGGCAAGTCGGAATTCTTCCTCGACGGCAAGCCCATCGACGAAAAGGACATCGAGGGCTACGAGCGTCCGGTGGCCAAGGAAGGCGATAACGTGCAGGGCGGCCTCAAGGCCAGCGAGCAGGTCATCGTGCGCTCCATCGGCCTCGACAGCATCCTCGCAATCCGGACGGCCGGCACCAGCTACTCGGGCGCTTTCTACTACGCCTAAACGTTGACAACGTGGAAATACCCGTGCTACTTCGGTGGTGCGGGTATTTTACTCAGGAGCAGAGCATGGACAACTACGGACTGGTTGGCAAGAGCGGAACCTTCAAGGCCATTCAGCGCGGTCACCCCGAAGTCAAGGGCAAAATCGTCAACGCTGATACGGCGATCCTGGGTCTGGTGCGTATCCAGATTGAGGACGGCAGCAAGATTGCAGTCTTCTACCCAGAAATCTCCATGGACTGATACGTCCTGGTTGACAACAGGATTGCCCGTGCTACTCCGGTGGTACGGGTTTTCTTTTGGGAGATGCACTTTGGGCGTCAACATAGCCAAATACTGCATGGACAAGAACGACAAGTTCATCATCATGAACAAGAACTGTGGCCTTCAGCACGACGACATCTCGCTTCTGCTGGAGTTTCCACCGATCGCCGCTGGCTTCGTCATTGAAATGGGTGGAGAGTTGATTGCCTATGGGCAGTCCATCACCCTCGATCTGGACGGTCGTCCAGAGGATTCCGCGATCATCCAGACGGCCTTAAAGGAGGGCAGAATACGCGGCATGTGGGACGACATCTGCGATCACTGGGCCGTGGGAACCATCGACCATCTTCCCATGCCGGATCAGGAGACGATGGAAACACTCCAGGCCAAGCGGGTAATATGACCCCACAGGAGTCCATCTACAACAAGGTTCGCTTCAACGGCTTCCACGTGACCTACTTCAATCACGAGCGGAATGCCATTGATCAGCAGAGCTTTCCGGATGCCAAGGACGTGGAAGCGCGGGGTTTCACTGATGGCTTCCCCGATGCCAGATCCTTTGCGGAAGACCTCTACAATGTGTTTGGCGATGAAGTAGGGCTGGTAGTCGACAACAGTGGCACGATCCTCTATGACAAGAGGGCTGACATGCACCGCACCTACGATGAACTGAACAACTGGTAATGAGCAGTCCAGTCTATAACAAGCTGGTGTTCCGTGGCTATATGATCTACATCCTATACATGGGTGGGGTGACGAGGAAGTTTCCCTACAAGACCTATGAAGAGATTCAGGACCTGACAAAGAGCAAGGACAACTTTCCCAGTCCCGCGGAAGCCTGCATGTTGATTGCCAACAGTGAGCGGTTTCTTGGGTTCATGTGTGCCCCGCATCACGTGGAAGATCTAGAGGGCAATACTCTGTGGGTCAACGAGGGCGTGGTAAATGTCGAAAACGCCTCGTAACCTTCGGGGAATGTGTTGGCGTCTGGGCTTCAAAGGCTACCGAGTCTTTATGGCCACTCCGCCCAATTACCAGATCCATCCACCTGGCACCAAGTATATGCTACACTATCGTGATTACAATCTGGCGACTTGTGATTACTTTGCGAGAAACTACGGCTACTTTCCTGGCCCTGAGGATATTGGGGAATATGCCGTAAAGGACATGGAACGGCGTGAACGACACGCTGGTACCAAGTTCAAGCTGGCATTCGTCAACGATGGTGAGTATCAGAACCTCTGGAATGCGGAATGGTACCTAAAGGACCAGATTAAGCGCGGGCTTGACTAAATAGGGCGCACCTTTGTGCGCCTTTTCTATCAATCTCAGGAGTCCTATGACACCAGACTAAATGCAGGAGATACGCCATGAACAAGATCCTTCGCAACCGATTTGATCTATTTTCCGAGTGGGTTGGTGACAACCTAGGCAAACCAACAACGTTTGCAATGGCGCTAATTACCATCCTGTTCTGGGCTGGCTTTGGACCGTTCACGCATTACAGCGAAACATGGCAGTTGATTGTCAACACTGGCACTACGATTGCTACCTTTTTGATGGTGTTTCTCTTGCAGAACACGCAGAACCGCGACACCGCGGAGACGCATGAATGCCTGAAGGAACTGCGAAAGCAGACTGAAATCGTGATGAAGCTGACCCGTATGCACGGCGAAGCCCTCACCAAGATTCAGCTTTCTCTTGACAAATAGGAGCGTGGTGTGATGATGGTGGTGGGTACCCACCACCATCATCTTTGAGGTCAGATATTATTCTAAAAGGTTGACTCTGTTAATCCTATTCATTAAAAGGATTGGACATACTCCTCTTAGATAGGATAGGGCTTTGAAAACGGATCGGATGATGATTTACTGCTGGTCTGAACCAGCATATCCCGGCGAGTATAAAGTTGGTGAGCATTGGGTCAGTGACATGACCCTGGATGATGCAATACAGCATACTATCGCAGGTCGTATCAGAAGCTCTTTAGGCGTCAGGAAAGATCTCTTTGACAGGGATCGCATCAAGGTACACTTTGTGATCGACGCATCCGTGTATGCGCGTCAAAAGAACAAGTTTCATCCCAGATCAAAACTAGACGCAGAACTTCACCAATTGATTGAAGGACGCTACGGCCTAGGAGAAGTCTTCGACTGCGAGTATCAACAAATCGTTGATGTGATCGAGAGGGAAATCGACAAGATCAATACCCATCAAGTCGAAGTTACTATAAAGAGTAAGAGCTTCAAAAAGCTCTTGAAGATGAAGGATCGCGCCAGTTGTATTTTGGACCAGGGTGATCCAAAGGATGTTTGGAAAGAGATCGTAGATCGTATCCCATTCACACGTAAGCGACCTTCATTCTTGATTGTCGCTTGTGGTTATGGTACCGAAGTATCACTTCTCATTGAACGCCTGCAAAAGCTGGGATGGTCTGATACTGCGATCAAGCGATCGATAACTATTAATGACCGATCGGATCAATTTACGAAAACATGGGAGGAGGCTGGATATACCACGGTTGTTGGCGACCTGTTGTATCTGGATTTTGGTATGAAATTTGACATCATTCTGGGAAATCCTCCTTATCAGGATTCTACCACTGGTAGTGGTAAGCTATATCCAAAATTCTTTGCCAAGTGCTTCGATGACTTGCTGATCGACGATGGGTACCTTGGATTCATAACGCCCATGGCGTGGATGTCTCACTTCAATGATGAGAATGAGCGCTCCAGGAACAAGGAATTGGATCGTATGAAACATGCAATGCGATCCAACTTCTTGGTCTTTGTAGACTTCAAGGAAACTTTGAAGCATTTCGAAGGGGTTGGTTCGACCTTCTCCTCGTACATACTCCAGAAATCTACGGTCAAGGGAAAAACCTATATCCGCGACTCTGATGAATATCTAGATGTTCCCTACATGAAGTCCTTCCCCAAAGACTTTAGCGTACTGTCCTTTTCGATCTTCAATAAGATGAAGAGTGATATAACACTCCCACTTATCGAAGGCGGAACCTATGCCCATATGGGCTTTCATTCAGGCCCGGCTGACAAGAAGGCTAAGAAGCCTATTACCTATCAGACATCTGAATACTGCAACCCACTGTTCCACACCAATGGCATCATCCTGTATTCTGATATCAAACATCCACTGCAAGATTCTAAGAAAGTAATCGCATCGCTTTCTGGATACTTCTCCCCGCGTTTCGATGATGGCGAGCTAGGGCTTTCGCAGCATGGTGTTGCTATTCTAGTTGAGAATGAAGAGGCTGCGAAAAGTGTGATTTCAATTTTGAACTCCAAGCTGTATGGATTTCTCATGGAGCAAACGAAGCACAGCGGATTCACCAACCAGTATTCGCTAAGGAGTATGCCATTTCTAACAACTGATCAGATTTGGTCGGATGCCGACATTTACCACGAGTTTGGTCTCACCTCTGCTGAAATCAATTATATTGAGGAGTCCTCAAAGTGATTGAACGGTCCCAAGAACGCATCGACCAAACCGGTGAGATCTTCACGCCGGCGGAGTTGGTAGAGATCATTCTAGATCAATTCCCTCCTGAAATCTGGGCTGATGCTAAAAAGACTTGGTTAGACCCCACGTGTGGTGATGGAAACTTCCTCGTTGCTGTTCAAAAAAGACTTATGAATGGCCTACAGGATGTGATTTCAGATTCAACGACACGCCATCAGCATATTCTGGAAAATCAGCTTTTTGGAGTTGACTTAATGTCTGATAACGTCGAGCTCTGTGTTGATAGGCTTAACGCTGCTGGATTATTTCACAACATCGTCTGCGCTGATGGGCTGGAATACGACTATGGATTCGGCAGATCCGAATTGGATGAATCTGGCATGTTCGAACAGCCGTCTCAAACTCTATATAAACATGCAGGTAAGAATGCGTGGTACACGACTGAATCTGGTTGACGGTTGCAGTAGATAGTTCTAAGTTGGTGGAATGATGATAGTTCATTCCACACGCAATGCGGGCTTTCTCCCACAACCTAACACGATCGATGTGGTGGCCAGTGACATCCTGGCCCCTTTGGCGCTGACCACCACAGCCTTTATGATCCCACTGATGCCCAACGGGGACATCGTGATGGCGCACAATCGGCGCCGTGGACTGGAGTTTCCCGGTGGTCACATCGAACCCGGCGAGAGCCCAACGGCCGCCGCAGTTCGCGAGACATTCGAGGAAACCGGTTATCGAGTTTCCAACATCCGAGCAATTGGTTATCAGATGATGACCAGCCTGGGCATTGCGCCTCCGGGCTACAAATATCCCCACCCTCTGAGCTTTCAGCAGTTCTTCGTTGGTCGCGTGATCGACTTCGATCCCTACGTGGAAAACGACGAGTGCCTGAACCCTCAGATCATCTCGCCCTATGAGGCAATGAGGACGCTGAGCCTGGCTCGCATCGCATTGTTGACACAGGCAATCAAGCGTATATAAGCGGCAACATGGCAAGCAACCTCCCCACCGGCTATCAGGCCGGATACATCGCAGTTGAAGTCGAAGGTGACGGCGATACCCACTATTGGGTGCTGGACCAGACGCAAATGGATGAGGTTGAGCAGATAGGCAACAAGGTCGGCTCCGACTATTGCGAGGCCATGAACACGGTCGTCGACAAATACAACCTCTGGGTTAGTGGCGTTCGCTTTGCTACCATCAAGGCGGCCTTGGAACACATGCTGTCAGAGAAGATCATCTTGGTCGAGGACTTCAGCTACCTAACATATTGATCGCCTGATCACTAGGTAGTAAATATGCAAGATGGAAGGTTGACTCGCCAGGGGCGGGCGCTGCCTTGAAAACAGATGGAGCCGGCTAGTAACCGGTTTGGGGTTCGAGTCCTCAGCCTTCCGCCACGTGAACCCACTGCACCACGGCATTGCCCTTTTCAGCAATGGAATACCACAAGTCCTCGTTGGTATAATCGGTGCACCAATCCTCAATCACAACTGGATAGCCCGCTTCCAAGAGAAAGCGAGCGTTTTCTGACATGACTGCGGTCAAGTGTGGGGCGTCTACGACTGTTAGGAATGCCGCGGCCAGTGCAGCACGATCCATCAAGATGGCATTGTGGAGACGGGCCAGGCTCTCGGCCTTCTGTGTTTTTGCAGAACTCTGGGGACCACTTAGAACATAAAGAATCATTCGATCGCCCTCACCAGAGGTTGACAATAGGTATCAACACACTACTTATAGAGTAACAGAGTAGGAGTGTAGCATGAGCAAGCCAGTATTCGAAATCGTCGGCGGCGTTGAACTCCTACAGCAGGCACCGGCTGACCCGGTCGAGAACCTGATCCAAAACATCTTCGGCCAGCCCTATCAGATGATGGGTGCCGCAGAAGCAGCAGCGCATGACCGTGCATTCTATGATGCGCAGGACAACGGCGACTCGCAGGTCATGGAATTCAACAGCATCGAGGAAGCACTGGAATACTTCTTCGGTCCGCGCTAATCGCATCCTGAGGGCGGTCATGCTATACTGCCCTCATGTTCGAGATCAAAGTTCTAGGCATCGCAAAGGCGAAGCAGCAGATTGGCGCCGACTGGCCCACTCACATTATCAGCATTATCAATGACGCAGGGCCAAACTGGCCAGCGACAACCATTGATCAGCAGCATGGCAACCATGTGATCTACAATTTCCATGATGTGGAAACTGATGATCCTGAGGAATATGCCGACCTGACTCCTCCGACGATGAAGGAAGTCCGGGACATTCTCGAGACCGTTGACTACTGGGAGCTCAACGATTCCAGTAAGCTTCTAGTCCACTGTAGTGCGGGAAAAAGCCGCAGCACTGCGATTGCTCTTGCCTTGCTGGTAAAAGCCGGTATGAGCCCCGAGGACGCGCTCAAGAAGGTAAAACTGCTCAGCCCCGCTATGTGTCCTAACCGGCTCATGGTGGAGCTCTTTGACGAGGCTATGGGGCAGGATGGTGCGCTGATTGATGCCGTGAATGCCTACTATACCAAAAGCATCATGATGATCCCTGGACTGGCCTTTCCCAATAGGGGTGGCCACAACCGGTAAATATGGAAAACCACTCGGAGGTCTTCCATGCGTTGGAACGAAATTATCAATGAGGGTTCGGATTTCAATTGCCCCAACTGCGGCGAGTATCTGGGTAAAGCCAGTGAAATCGAGCTCAACAATTCCCGCTATTGCGGAAACTGCGGTTGGAGTGATCGCAAGCCTGAGCCCAAGGCGGTGCCAAAGAGCAAGCAGCCAACGGACAAGACTTCCGGTGACTATTCCATTCGCATCAACTCCACCAAAACCCAGGCGGACTTGACCTACAACGGCACTCCAGTGTCGCTCATCAAGGTTGGTGACGATGCTGGTACTGCCACGATGATGAGCAAGGGTGTCTACGTTGCCAGCTGGAAGGTGGACTTCTACAACAGCCACAAGATTCCAGGTCAGTTTCCAACTTTGACTCAAGCAATCAACGCCGTAAAGCGTATGCACCAGAGCAAGGTAAAGGAATACATGAAGGCTCGGAAAAAGAGCACTCGTAGGGTTGGTGAGATGATTGACGAGGATGTGGGCTCGCTATTCATGGGCGTGAGCTCCATTCCCGATTGGTCGCAGGAAGATGAACGCTATGTGTTGGTGTTCTCCAACAAGGGTGGACATGAAGCCAAGGTTCATCGTGACGAGAATGGTATCTCGGCAGAAGTGGACAACAGTTGGGACAAGGGCTTTTCCGACGAGGCCTCCGCTGAAGCATGGCTTAAGGGAGAAGGCTACACCAACTTTGTTGGCGTGGACGACGAATAACGCTTGACAGTGGTGCTGCCCGGCAGTAATTGGATGGTACGAGGTGCAATCCCGCTTGTAAAGCATCGCAGAGGGTGGTTTATCCATTCCAAGTGTGGGAGTGAGTCACAGGGGTCAGTTTTACAATTGACCCCTGTGCATGGTTACAGATGGCCGCTTAGTTCAAGCTGGCAGAACCGGGCACTCTAAATGCCTGTGCGTTGTGGGTTCGAGCCCCACAGTGGCCACCAACTTTCAAGGAACGTATCATGCAGGAACTCATACGAGGCTAACGCCCTCCTAGAACCGCCAATAAATAGTTGATGGCGAAGATTCTAGAGTTCCAGCAGCCGGCCCCCAGGCCCCAGACCCCACAGGAGCGCGCAGCAGAGATCCTGACTGCAAAGCAAGCGGTTGACCTGATCATCATCGACATGGTTACCGCGATGTTGCCTCGCTGGGTGGAAGCTGAGTGGCCCTTTCAACAACTTGAGTTGATGGCAAACGATATGCGTTACAATCTAGAAGAGACCTTTCCCATCATGGGAACCCGCGGCGATGTGGAAGCACTCGTTGAAAAGCTCAGGCCAACCTGGGAAGAACTGATACGTGAGATAGATCCCTCACTGTTTTGGTAAACTTCCTGGGCCTATAGTTTAATGGTAGAACAGGGGCCTTATACACCCCCTCCGAAAGGACGCCGCCAGATTAGCGGATGGTCAGGGTTCAATTCCCTGTGGGCCTACCAACTGTATTGACACGCTGGCTTCTTTTCAATAGAGCTGGCAAATGAGCAAAATATATCGCACCCACACCTGCAATGATCTCTCGCAGGCAGAGCGTGGCGAGCAGGTTAGGCTTGCTGGCTGGATCCACAAAAAGCGCAACCACGGTGGACTGATGTTCATCGATCTGCGTGACAACTACGGCATCACCCAGCTGGTCCTAGATCCCTCGATGAGCAAGGCTCTTGATGGTGATGAGCTGCGACTGGAGAGTGTGGTAAGCGTTGATGGTGAGGTTCGTCTTCGCCCCGATGGCACACGAAATGCCAAGCTGGCAACCGGCGATATTGAGCTAGCCGTCAAGGCCGTCTGGGTTATCAACCACGCGCAGGAACTTCCCGTTCCCGTCAGTGCCTTTGACAATACGTATCCCGAGGACATGCGGCTCAAGTATCGCTTCCTCGACCTTCGTCGTCCAGAGCTGCACCGCAACATTCACCTCCGTAGCGATGTCATTGACACACTCCGAACGGAGATGAAGCGCAATGGGATCAAGGAGTTTCAGACTCCAATCCTGACCGCCAGCAGCCCAGAAGGCGCCAGGGACTTTCTCGTTCCCTCGCGCTTGCATCCGGGCAAGTTCTATGCTCTGCCACAGGCTCCCCAGCAGTTCAAGCAACTCTTGATGGTTGCCGGTTTTGACAGCTATTTTCAGATTGCCCCTTGCTTCCGCGATGAAGCAAGCCGGAGCGATCGCAGTCCCGGTGAGTTTTATCAGCTGGACTTGGAGATGAGTTTTGTTGAGCAAAAGGATGTGTTCAACCTAACCAGCGATGTGATCTATCGGACGTTCTCCAAGCACGCCGATGGTGCCAAGGTCTGGCATCCCAGTGAGTGGCCGCAGATTCCCTACCGGGAGGCCATTCAGCGGTTTGGTTCCGATAAGCCCGACCTTCGCAACCCCTTGGAATTCCGAGACGTAACGGACGAGTTCCGGAACAGCAACTTCAAGATCTTTGCCAACATGATCGCAGATGATCCTGAGGTTCGCATCTGGGGTATCCAGGCTCCCAACTTCACTGGTGGCAAGTTTGCCAAGCAAATGAGCGACTGGGCTATTGGTCAGGGTCAGCCAGGATTGGCGATGATCTACCCCACGGTGGAGAACGGTCACTCGGGGCCGGTGGTCAAGGCGCTCGGCAATCCAAGCGGAACGCTCAGTGACCTTCAGAGGATCATTGGTATGAACCCCGAGGACGGTGCCGCATTCGTAGCCGGCAAGCCCGATGAGTTCTACAAGTTCGCTGGTCTGTTGCGGACCAAGCTGGCCGAGGAACTGTTGCCCGAGGTCTTCAAGGACCCCGAGTTCAAGTTCTGCTGGATCGTGGACTTTCCCATGTATGAACTGGATGAGCAGGGCAAGGTTGCTTTCTCGCACAACCCGTTCAGCATGCCACAGGGTGGTATCACGGCTCTGAAGACCAAGAACCCACTGGACATTCTCGCGTACCAGTACGATCTGGTCTGCAATGGCATCGAGCTCAGCAGCGGGGCAATCCGCAATCATGAGCCGGACACCATGCTGAAGGCCTTTGAACTGGCCGGATACAGCAATGAGAGCGTGGAAAAGAACTTTGGCGGCATGTTGAACGCATTCCGTTATGGTGCTCCGCCCCACGGCGGTATCGCTCCGGGTGTTGACCGGATCGTCATGCTGCTGGCAGGTGCGACGAACATTCGTGAGGTCATCGCATTTCCCCTTGACAGTCAGGGCAGGGACTTGATGATGAACGCTCCCAATGAAGTAACGCCTTTGCAGCTCAAAGAGCTAGGTATCAAGCACACCTAAAAAACAGGTTGAACAAGTTTCCGTATCTGCTATCCAGAGTGGGTAGCAGATACAGGAGACAGACCGTGGTGATGATGGACCCCAAGCACGTAGCGATCCTCCAGAAGGAGATCGACGAAGCTAATGAGGCGCTTGGTGAAGCGGTCTCGGACAACAACTACGCCGAGGCAGCACGCCAGCAGATTCGCCTGGAGGTCCTCGAGGATCTGAACGAGAAGTTCGTATGAGCAAGGAAGTCAGCAAGCTGATGTCCTATGCGCTCCGGCACAAGCCGGAAGAGCTGGGCATTACCCTGGACGCGCAGGGCTGGACGGACACTTACGAACTGCTGGTCGCCATTCAGCACCGGTTTCCGCAGACCACCATGGACGATCTGATCAAGGTCGTCTCGGACTCCGACAAGCAACGCTTTCAGATTCTGGGCAGCAATATTCGGGCCAATCAGGGTCACAGTGTTGCGGTCGATCTGGCTCTTCAGTCCAGCAGCCCGCCGGCCACGCTTTATCATGGCACCAAGCGGGAATTTCTGAGCAGCATCATGGCGAACGGTCTCAACAAGGGCTCGCGTCATCATGTGCATCTGAGCGCCACCACGGACACCGCAGAGATTGTGGCACGTCGGCGCAAGGGTGAGAGCGTTATCCTGTCCATCAACGCTGCGGCGATGGAAGGCCAGCATGAGTTCTATGTCAGCGAAAATGGCGTATGGCTCACCGATCATGTTCCGGCAGTCTTTATCGACGTCCTGAATTAATTTCACCTAAGGTGTTGACGCGGTGTGTCACACCTTTTAATGCGGTGTAAGCAAGCAAAAGGGTACAGGACAAGATGACGGCAGCGAACCCAACAGCGATCAAGGTGAAGAAGGTGGCAAAGGAAAAAGCCCCGGCGATCGCCAAGTTCGAGAAGAACGGCGAAACCTATATTTCGGTGAAGTCGGCTCCCGAGGACGTGAAGAACACGGTTCAGAATGTCCTTCAGGATGTCCTGGGCTTTCACAAGGCTCGCGGCTACGATTACATCTATCCGGTCGACGATCTCCTGGGCTTCCGCGACACGATCGTGGAAGAGTTCGACAACTACAGCGAGAACGCCACCGACCCCAAGAGCAAGTTCTTCCAGTTCATCGCGATCCTGGATGAGTTCGCCAAGGTGGTCAAGGCCCAGCTGGCCGACAAGATTGCCCGCGGCTCCATCGAGTTCGGTGACATTCCCTACCTGCTGGAAAAGGGCGCAGAGGTCTCCACTTCGCGTGATGGCGAGAAGATCGCCGGCGTGGTCGACACCGTGCAGCTGAAGCAGACTTTTTTCGGAACCTACTATGAGGTCCGGATGAAGGTCATCAACAACGTGTATGGTCACGTTGCTGATTTGCCCTACAAGGCAACCATCGGCTATTACAGCGGCCTCAAGGAAATCGAGCAGTTGGCCGTGGCGCCGATCGCTGCCGAGGAAAAGGCAGAACTGCAGGAGCGTGGCGAACGCTTCCGCAAGTACAGCACGGGCGCGCACTATATCCACTACAAGGGTCAGCTGACCCGGAGCAGCTGGTATGGTACCCGAGCATTCCGCGCAGACGGTCGAGCAATGATCGACGTCAGCAGCTTCTCGCAGGTGGACAACAACCAGTTCTCCAGCGAGGGCTACCAGAGCGGCATCGAGGAAGCCCGTGAGGACCGGACCAACAAGGTCAACATGGAAATCCCGGACGCGGATCTGTGGCGCACGTATCCGTTCGTCTATGGCTTCTCGCTTTCCTCGAAGCAGTGGGGCCGGTTCAGCCTCGATGGTGTCAAGCCCATCGCTTTCCGTGAGGATGCGTTCGAGAAGCTGGTTCTCCCCGACGAAGACAAGGAACTGATCAAGGCCATCGTCCAGGATGACGGCAGTGACTTCAGCGACCTCATTGACGGCAAGGGCGGCGGTAGCATCTTCCTGCTGCATGGTCCTCCCGGACAGGGCAAGACGCTGACCGCGGAAGCGATCGCAGAGGAGCTCAAGCGTCCCCTCTACAGCATCTCGGTCGGCGAGCTGGGCACCAGCCCGGACAGCCTGGAGGAAACCCTCCGCGAGATCCTGGACGTCGCAACGGTCTGGAATTCGGTTCTCCTGCTCGACGAGGCAGACATCTTCCTCGAGGAGCGCGACGAAAAGGATATCGTCCGCAACGCAATGGTCGGCGTGTTCCTCCGACTGCTGGAATATCACCAGGGCGTTCTGTTCCTCACCACCAACCGGGTGAAGAACATCGATCAGGCGTTCTACTCGCGTATCTCCATCGGTCTCCGGTTCGGCGACGCAACGGTCGAGAAGCGGAAGCAGATCTGGGTCAACCTGAGCACCGCTGCTGGCGTGCAGGGGCTGGACCTGGACGTCCTGGCCGAGCATGATCTGAACGGTCGTCAGATCAAGAACGTGATCAAGCTGGCCATGAAGCTGGCACGTGCGAAGAACGAAGCGGTGAGCAACGAGCTCATCGACAGCGTGATCGCCCGGACGGGTAACTTCTCCGACAAGGAGAAGGAAGGTGACAACGACCGGTAAGAGGGTTGTTGAGTAGCGCGTAAAATGGAGCAGCGGGAGGCAACTTCCGCTGTTTCCATGACTCCTTGGTAAATAGGGTAAGGAATAACCCCTATCTAGGAGAGCACCATGGGATTTCTATTGGGCATTGGCTCATCTATTCTGGGATTTGGTAAACTTTTGTTTGGCTGGATCCTCAACATCCTGCTGGCAATCTTCAAGTTCGCGCTTGCAAAGCCATTCCAGTTTATGACCATCCTCCTAGCACTCACGTTGCTTTGGGTGGGGTGGTACTGTGTTCAGACCAAGCAAGAGTTGGTCGAGAGCCAGAAGATCGTCGAGGAAAAGGTAACGTTCATCAAGGGACAGGACCAGGTTCTCAAGCAATACGTGGCAGCACTCAACGTGGAAAAGACCAACCACGTCAATGACATCAAGCGCGGCAACGATGCCGTGGCAAGTGTCAAGCGAACTGCTGATGCCGCGTTGGCTCGCGCACAAGCTGCGGGCCGTGAAGCGAAGAAGGATCAGGTAAAGTTTGATCAGCTGGGCGCCGACTATGGTCGTGTCAATCCCAGCACGGGTAAGCCAGAGGTGCGCATCAAGCGTGAAGAGGCAACCAACGACAGCTTTATCACTGAGTGGAAGAAGGTGATCAAGTGAAGAAAACTCTAGCAATCGCAGGTCTCTTATTGCTCGCAGCGTGTGGTCAGAAAAAGGCCATCACGCTTCCCCCGCCCCCAAAGAACACCGAAGTGGTCCAGCAGGACATCGCAATTCCTGTTCTTTGCAAAGTGGAAATCCAGAGGGCTCAGGTAAAGCTGGACACAATGGAAACAGGTCGTCCACTGGAAGAGCAGAATGCTGCATTCCGCGCTTCAATTGCAGAGCTGAAAAGCTACATTGTGGCCCTGGAAGCTGGCATCATCGGTTGCGGTGGCAAGGTAACCAAGTAACCACTATTGACATGTGGAATTCTCCCTTGTAGGCTTGAGTGTCAACAAGGGAGTTTCTATGAAGATCAAGTTTGAACTGACCGACGAAACCACGATCACCAACACGACCGTGAAGATCAGCGCCTGGATCCAGGGCGTAATCGATGGCCAGGAGCGTCCTGCGCTCGAAGGTCGGGCCCTTGAGATGGCCAAGAAGCTGTTTCCCGACGCCAGCTGGGCGTTCAGCAACTTCACATACATGCCGGATCGTTTTACGTGGCGGGTTCGTGCCACGACCCGTATCGACGCCACGCAGAATGATCAGCTGGACGAGCGTGCTGATCAGGCCAACGAGCCGGGCAAGATCACGATCAGCTTTGAGGCTCCCGATGCCTCGATCCCACTTCATCAGCGTCGTGACGAAGAGAGCAAGCTGCGGGTTGCTCTGATCACCAAGGCCAAGGAAGAGGCAGCCAAGCTGGCCGGCACGTTGACGCGTGTGGAGTTCACCGAGTCGCAGCGCCGCGATATCACGAGCAACTCCATGCGGATGGCCAGCGCAACCTACGGCCTCGAGAGCGTTGCCAAGGGTGGTGGCGCAGATGGTGTCTCGCTGGGTCACAGTGAGAAAATCTACATCTCGGCCATCCTGACTGTTGACACGGACAAGTAAGTCCGCTAGGCAGTTTATCTGGAGGGACGAACTACCACTGTATGTCGGGGCCGCAAGCTACGGTCCGCAATTCATGTAGTCGTTGATCCCCTGAGAACAACAGGAGTTGCTACCTAAAGTTCAAAGGCCCATAAGGAATCCTGCGGAGAACTCTTCCCCCAACTACCCCAGCTACGGCACGGGTTATACAAGGTTGGGTCCGTATGGCGAGGATCGTGGGACGTCTAATAGGCACCCACATTGGAAGAGACAAGCGGGCGGGAGGAAACTCCCGCTCGTTCTGTGAGTGTTAGCCTGGGGTTCAATTCCCCTAGTGGGGAACTGATCACCCTCGCGCAACAGGGCTGGAGCGGTGGGCGGTCTGGATTGACTGGCCGGTGCGGGGTGTGGATACCCGCGGCACTCAATTGGTAGACAAGTCGTTTGAGCGGAGAGAAAAGACTTGTCGCGCCGCCTTTGATGTTATTGAAAACTGGACATTTCCATGTTATTCCGGTTCAGCCCGCTGGAAGGGGCTATCCCGAAAACCTGCAAAGTTCTGTTCTCACTAGCACCAAGGTGTAGCTATTATAATGGGATCGAGAACATTCAGAGAGAACCCACACAAAGCTGTTGACACACCAAGGCCACCCCGCTTATACACCAATAGTCTACTAAACGGATACGAGCGACCGCGTAATACCCCAAAGCCTTTTTAAGGTATGGTTTATTAATTAGAACGCTGTCATGGTTGTTGGTTCGAAACAACTCCATGTCTTCTCGTTGAACTTGGTGCTACAGAGCGTTGAAACAATCGTCGGACAAACTGCGGCCGCGGTCCCGGTGAAGCAATACATAGCTTGGTGTGGGGTGTGGAAACCCACAGTAGATGATGGGAGGGCTAACTACTCTCCCATCCGATCGAGAAAACATTCAGGGGTTCAACTCTGTTGTTGACGCGCTGGTACTCTGAGCATAAACAGAGTACAAGAAGATCGGCACTACGGAGTATTACAGCATGTTCATCCTGGAAGCATTTCAGCGCAAAGCTGTTGTTAGCATTGCTACGCGCTTTGCAACTTGCAAGCGTGTGTTGCTACAAAGCGCAACAGGGTCGGGCAAAACGGTAATGGCCGTGGAGTTCATCCGGGAGTGGCTGGAAGCGAATCCGGGCAAGAACGTGCTTTGCTTGTTCAATCTTCAGTGTTTGCTGCCGCAGTTTGAGGCAAGCTTCAAGCGGCATGGTCTGCGGAACGAGGTCGCAGTATTCCACGATCAGATCAGCCGGGCAAAGGATGGCAGTCGGCTGGTTGACCATCAGAACGATCGCGATCGTCGGATCATGTTGACGATGCCAGAGACGCTGGCTGGTTCGATGCGCGGTGCAGGTTCGGTTGATCTTCAGCTGGACGAGGATTGGCTTGGTCATGTTGGCCTGATCCTGATCGACGAAGCCCACAAGGGCACAAGCGAAAATTATCAGTATATTCGCAACGAGCTAGACGTACAGGTTCTTGGCCTTACGGCGACTCCGATGCGCGTACAGAACAAGGACGGTGAGTGCCTGGCAAACGATTGGGAGTATGCGCTGGTCACAACGACCAGCATTCGCGAACTCATCGACATGGGCAAGTTGGTCGCTCCACTGTATTATGATCTGGACGAAGATGCCCACTTGTTCCGGGAATGGCAGGCCGCAGTGGCCATCCACAGTGCAGAGGACGGCAACAAACAGACGATTTGGTTCTGCCGGAACACCAAGCATGCCAAGGACTGGGAAACAAAGCTGTTGGAGGTCGGCGAAACTTGCGCGATCATCACCAGCGTTGCAGACGAGGAACTGGGAACGACTTCGCAGACGCCAAATCAGCGCGAGGCAATTTACAAGGACTTCGACGCAGGCAAGATCACCCACTTGATCAGCATCCAGGCGCTTTGTGAGGGCTTCGACGCCCCGATCGCCAAGTATTGCGTCATCGATCGCGGCATCGGAAACAAGGCGCTGTATCAGCAGATCTTGGGCCGGGTGCTCCGCCCCTACGAGGGCAAGATCAACGGTCACATCATCGATCGCTGCGGCAATCATCAGAAGCATGGCGACATCGAGGACTACGTTTGGGACTTGGAAGCTGAAGCAGCAGAGGCTGTGGTCGTAAAGCTGGGCGACAAGCGGACGATCACCCCGGAGCAGATGGAGCGCGCAACGTATGTTGAGGTAAAGTGCGAGACGCACGGCTGCCCCAGCGTTTACAATGCCAAGCGGCACTTGAGCTGCCCTCACTGCAATACGGCTCACAAGGTGGAAGTGGAAGTGTCGGTGTCCACTTGGTTCGCTGCAAAGCTGCCACAGGTCCAGAAGGCCATCATTGCTAACTTTACAGCAACGATCGCCAAGGCACTCAACGGGGACTTCCAAGCGGCCATTGCGCTGATGAACAAGTATCCCGAATTGTTCGACGACGATGCAGAGGGCTTGGAGTTCAAGGCCGAATATAGTGCGCTGCCACAGATTTGCGCCCTTCGCCCCAAGACCGAAAAGGACATGAAGAAGACGTTCCGCTACGCCGCATAAAACACTCCTGAATCTCACCTTTGTTGAAACTTAGGTGAGATTCTGGTTGACGGCTTCCGCTGTGGCGCTACATCCGAGACATCGGAAACGCACAGCAAAGCTGGCAAACAGGAGTTTACAACATGGATCGTCGCAACGCACTCAAGGCTCTCCTCAAGGCAGCGATCACGGGCACGGCCCTCGCAGCATCGAGCATGGCGCAGGCCCAGGGCTTTGGTCTGAACAAGTATGCGGAGATGGTCCGGCTTCAGCAGGACACCATCGCATTCCATCTTGCGATCAAGGATCGGATGGACATGCAGGGTGGTTCGCTTCGCACCAATGATTCCTATGGCAACGCGATTGCCGGCAAGATCGACAACGTGCTGGGCTACAGCATGGACAACTTCACCGGCGACACCAAGTCGGCCGCTGCTCTCGAGGAGTGCAGCAAGCTGTTCAACGATCGGAACTACATCGACACGCTGAGCGAAGATGGTCTCAAGCGTTGCATGGAAGTGATCGTCCCCGTTGCAGTCGCCCGGACGCTCCTGGCAAAGTATCGGATCTCCTTCGACCCCAAGAAGGTCAACAACTGGGGCCGGTTCTCGGACTTGTATCAGGACATGATCCTCGCAGCATGAGGTCAGGTGGTAAGTAGGAGGGAACAACCCCTCCTACTTGGAGCCACTATGCATCTAGATTGTCGAGAGTATCCAGTGGGATACACATTTGCCGAGGTCGCTGGAAAAGGCCTCGGCCTCTACGTCAGTGTTGCGGACTTTACGATGGCAGGCGACCGCCGCATCTTCCGCATGATCGTTGATGGAGAGCTCTCGAGGGAACAACTGAGCGCATTGATGGACAGCACGATCCGGGACGCCCATGGATCCTATGAGTTCCTGCAGATCGAAGCCATCACAGGCCCAGCAGTCGACCAGGGCCCGCGTACCGCTCCCACAAGTCATTACATGCGGGTAACATTCATGTAGGTTGACGGATCTCCAGCATCTGCTATACCAGGGCAATAGGGAGATCGAACGTGGGACTGATTGTGATGCCAAATGGAAGCGGTGGGACAATGATCATTCCCACAGCCGATCCAACCCCCACTCCTCCCCAGCAGTTTTATGGACGCTATCTAGCTGATGGTGGGGTCCGCGTGGATATCACGTATCATACGGACAATCAACAACTGGCCGACCACTTTGAGGTCGACCTCCTGGAAAAGATGAACTGGACTGTTGCTCCCGAGGAGCCGGCCGTGGAGTCGAAGCCAACCCTGCTGGGAACAATCGGTGGCATCTGGGCATGGGCATTCTTGGCCGCATTTTTGTTGGCCATCCTAACGTTCTTCCTCGCCATGATCCTCAACATCGCCGGCCTGATCCAGTTCCGTACCATCGACAACATGGTCGCACTGGCAATCAAGGCGGACTTGTTTGTGATCCCAACCATTGCCCTGATGTTAACGGGGCTGGCAATCTTCCAGGATTCATCGCAAAAATAGCACGGCGCATCGCGGATTTGTAAAAAATAGCTCTCAAAACAAATCTATCGTGCTTGATAATTTTGGTATCTAGTTTATGCCTTAGCAGTGGTCTGCCAAGGGGATGCGGAAACCACATAGTGTGGTCACGTAGACAGTCCAGCATTGGGGCTTTAGAGTTTCTGGTACTGGCAGGGAAGGCGAGGTAAGTTTACTTAGAAGCCCGAGTTGATTGCGACCCGGCCCGGGGTAATTCTAGTAGACTTGGTAGGCAGACTACCGATGGGAAGGGCAGGTTTAGGCTTGTCCTTCCCATTGTCTCATATAAGCTGGCTGCATGAGCAAGCTGGTTCCCAATATCGTTGATACCGCAAGGGTGTTCCGTGGTCAGCCATTGTGCGGCAAGATACGCGAGCAGCGAGCCCACATTTGTCTTGAAAGCAAAGCGTTGGTCTTTGAGATAAGCAAGCGAGAGCCCAAGGCCCGCTTCTTTGCCGACAAGAGCATGATCGAGTGGGCGGGCGGTCCCTGGTTTATTCAAAGCTTCAAGGACTTTCTGCTTCCGCAGCTCTCACGTCTTGGAGCCTTGCACCTCCTAGTCCGTGTTGGTGACGTGGAGGCCAAGGACTTGTTCAGTTATCGTACGTGCAATGTGGAACTTGAGTTCAATCATTCCACGCTGCCCAATCCAATCGCACTGCAACTCGTACAGAAAGCACAACTTCTCGCGATTGTTGATGACGTACTGGAGCGCCAACTGAGTACGCTCTGAGCGATCTAGTGGTGATTTATAGCTTGACACTTGACATCCTATAGGTAATCTATAGCTTGGTCTGTGGTTGTTAACCATAGATCGGACGCCAATGCTATTTCCCGCGAGGTGCCCATGAACACCACAAGCGTGGGGATCACCAAAGAAGCAAGTTCCGTCTTGGACTCTGTTGCAAAACAGACTGGAATGAGCAAGCTGTATTTGGCCAGCACAGTCATCAAGCTGTTCTTTGACCCCCTGACCAACCCCAACCTACCCCAAGCCCTTAGCGCATTTGAAACGGACCGACGGACTGCCGAGCAGGTTTTCGTCGACCGCATCATCGCCACTATGAGATCGGAGAATGTCAATGGATGAGATCAACCTGGATCTCAAGCTGTCCAGCGTTCGCGTTGGAACAAAGGCCAACAGTCGCCTAGTCTGGAGCATGGGTGTCGAGAAGGAGTTTCTCGATCAGATCCCCGAAGAATACAGAAAGGTTCGCCTTCAGCAGCAGGGCGGCAAGATGATTGCCCAGCTGGGCGACAGCGGTGTCAAACTCAGCCACAGCGTCAAGGGAAACTTTGCCTGGGCCGGCAGCATTGGCGCCAATCACCTGATGGGATTGAGCCTTCCCGAGGATGAGATGCCCGCGCAAAAGCTCAAGGGCCGCTACGTTCACGGCGACCAGCAGATCGTCTTTCTCGCAGATCTTCCACAGATTGTCCTCAACAGTTTCCTGAATATCAAGGCAGCTCGTGAGGAAGCGGATCCCGAGACACACTTTCCGGCCACGCACTTTCAGGAGGATATTCGAGAGGAGATCCAGGCCGACGAGGGTGACCTCAATGATCCCGAGGTTGCCCTGGCGTGGTTCAACAATCGAGTCAAGATGGGTGCTGTCAGTATCCATACTGAGCAGGCAACCCTGACACCCGCACTGGCAGATGTCCTGATCGATCACAACTCGGGCAATCGTCCCATCCGTATTGCCAAGCTGGCCCAGTATGTCGATGATATGCGGAATGGTCGCTGGGAGTTCAACGGCGAGACCATCATTATCAGCAAGGAAGGGCTGATGAACAATGGTCAGCACAGAAGCCACGCGGTCATTGAAACACAGATTGGCATTCCAGTCTTGTTCGTCTTTGGCGTTGAACGCGAGAGCCGGAAGACCGTTGACACGGGGGCCAATCGTGGGCCGCATGACCAGCTGAGTGCAGATGGTTTCGCGCAGCCAACAACAATGGCGGCCGTGGCACGTTTTCTCCTCTCCTACGAGGGCAACGCGGGCAAGGGATTTGCCAACTTGAATCGCATCAGTGGCCCGGACGTCTACGATCGAGCGAAGAGCGATGCGTTGGTTGAAGAGGCTTCCAACTATCCATACAAGCATGGAAACAAGGCCAAGCGTCTTGCTCCACCGAGTGTGATCGGCTTCTGCTATTATGCGTTCATGAAGGCGGATCGCCAGGACGCGCAGGACTTTCTTGACCAGGTTGTAACGGGCATCAACCTGTCCGCCGACAGCGCCGCATACATCACAAGGGAAAAGCTCATGGACTTGAGCGGCCTCCACCGGGAACAGAAGATCGAGCTCTTGTTCCGGGGCTTTGTGGCGCACAGGAAAAAGAAGCCGGCTCGCGGCTCACAGATCAAAGTCAAGTGGGAATTGCCCCAGCTTTAAGGAGATCGAAGATGGCACGTAAGACACCAATGAAGCGAGAGCCACTGACCAGCCTGGAAGATATCCGGGACGATTGTGTGGCAGTGGTCATTAACAGTGGACAAAGCTTCAAGCGCGTTCACGAGAACGGCGGGCCCACCCCGCAGACCACAAGCAAGTGGCTTCACAGGGAAACGATGTTTCCGCAGCTGGCAACAGTTCGTGCAATGCTCAACGCCTGCGGGCATGAGCTGACTATTGCCCCACACGGCAGTGCTCGTATTGAGCGTATAAATCCAGAGGGTGAGGGTCAGGTCGTGATGCCGGCCAAACAGGCGCCCAGCAAGAGCCGGCTACGCCTTGCAACCCGTCCCAGCGCAATGATTCGTGGTGCAGGAGCCAAGAAGGCCACAGGGCCCAACAAGGTCCTGAATCGCATCGCGGATCGACGGGAGGCAAGAAAGTCAAAATAGTCGGTTGACAGCTTTTGGTTTCCACGCTATTGATATGTATCAATTAAGCATGGAGATCGTAAGTGACAAAAGCGCAGCTGACTCTGGAGCAGTTCATCGAAGCGACCAACAGCGGTCAGATCTTCTCCATCGACTTCGTCAAGCGGACTGACAACTCTCTTCGCACCATGTCGGCACGGCGTGGTGTGAAGAAGGGAGTCAAGGGCGTGGGGCAGGCATATGACCCCAAGGCCAAGAACCTCCTGACCGTCTACGACATGCAGAAGCTGGACCCCAGCCGGGAAAGCAACAAGGGCAAGAGCGTTGATGAAATGGAAAAGGGCGCTTTCCGTAACATCAACCTGGAGGCCCTGGTTGCGCTCCGTATGGGCGGCAAGGCTTACGATTGGAACCACTCCAAGGGCCTGTTCGTCGAAGCAGCATAAAGTGGTTGGAGCGGGAGGAAACTTCCGCTCTTTCCATGTCTGGTGTTGACAAGAGGAACACTGGTGTTATCCATAGTGCATGACGAAGCGCACCACTCTTTTGGCCCGGCCAGCAGGAACCCTCGTGGGACGAGGCACGATCCACTATGAGCCCAACCGCAACGCCGCACTGGCAAAGCGTGAGGATCGGGTGGCCAGTGAGTTCCACAACTTTGCTGTAAACCAGCTGGACGTCGACAAGTTCACGTTGCGCGGCAACGATGGATTTGTGCTCGACGATGCGCTCCGTGCTATCAAGGACGCTTATACGGAAGCCGACGTGGTCGAGGCACAGCTTGCGGGTCGAAAGCTCGCAAAGGTGCTCCTCAATGCCAAGGGTGGGCAGGAGTATCGTTCCACGCTGGAGCGCATGGCGCGCTACCGCAATCAGTATCACTACTGGGCGGTTGCCAACGTGGATCCTGAGATCGCACGGTACTATCGCTGGTGGGTCAACCGGGAGTTGATGAACATCACGATGGAGCCGGGCTTTGGTCTGCAGGCTCCCAGCCACACTCCGCACATCACGATCACTCGTGGCGTCAACGACATGCTGGATGTTCCCAAGGCGGAGCGTAACGCACTGTGGGGCAAGTATGAGAATGAGGTGGTTGAGTTCACCTATACTCCTGAGGTTCGCTACACCGGTGACACCACGGGGGATCGGAAGGCAACTCACTGGTTCATTGTCGTGAACGCTCCCAAGCTGCGTCAGATCCGTGAGGAGTTTGATATCCCCACGAACTGGAACCTGCACTTGACGTTTGGCAAGGACTATTTTGTTTGATCCCCTGGACGTTTAGTGATGGGCCGGCCCCTGTGAAGACCTACAAGGACTTCCAGGGGTTTTCCCTAGTATGTCGCGAAAGCGCACTCAAGTGGCTCCGTGGTCGAACCAACCAGCAAGACATTGTCATGGACATGATCACCATGAACCGTGCGGCCAACGATCAGTGGCCCGAGGATATTGGGCCACTGGTTGCCTATTACGAATACGTGATGATGCTCTACTGCTGGGTGGAGAACAATCGCGATGATGTTCAGACAAAGCTGGCTTATGTTGAGGGACGCCAGTATCAACCGTTGACTGTAGAGTAACAAATCTGTAAGAAGTATTGAAATAGGAAGAGGTCGCACTCTAATGTCACTGATGCAGGCAATCGTCATTTTTGAGATTGCATTCACTACTGGTATCTTTCTCTTGGGGTGGGCCTATCAGTCCAGCAAGACTTCCGAGCAGCGGCATCTTGATTGGCTACGGGACACCAACGATCCCCGTCTAGCTGAGTATCTTGCACAACATGGCGATCCCACGGAAACCCTCTGGGACGTGATGGTTGATATATGGGATGCTCGCACTAACACTTATTGACAAGCTGGACTCCAGAGCCCATAATGTCGCTATGATAGAGGAATCCGAAAGCAGCGGTCAGGTTTTGGGTGTGGGGAAAATCTCCCGAATCCAAGACGGTGTCGCGTGGGGCCAGTTTGAAGACGGCTTCACGTTTGACCTGCCAGTCAGCGACGCCCACAAGGTTGGCGACGACGTGCAGTTTTCCTCATGCGACGATCCAGAGGACATTGGATCCACTCACACCTTTCTAGTGATGGGTGACCGCTTTGCCACAATCCTCTGGTGCGATGAAGGCCCAGAGGGCTTTGAGATTGTCAACAGCGAAACGCTGACACGATGAAGCCCGGCGACCTCAAAGCCAGTGAGAAGCTGCCCCGAGGTTCCTACTTTTACATTAAGGTGGGCTCACGCTTCTACGGCGGACAGCAGATTGAGCAAGTGGAAGTTCTCAGCGATCCACGCGACGAGCGTCCACTGACTTACTTTGAAAAAGATGGTCGAAAGACCGAAGGCTATCGCCAATATCAAGTTCGTCAATACTGGTGGAGCTCGCGTAGTCGCGGTCCACGAGGATCTCGTCTTGAGCGCGATCAGCAAAAGGGCTCTCTTCCCAAGTATGCTGAGCCACGAAAGCGCGTTGAGAAGGTTGTCAAACAGGAGTTTACGGGACGTTCCCTTCCCATGCTGGTCGATAGTGCAGATCAGGCCAAGCAATTCAGGAAGAAAGAACAGGTAGAATCCGCTTGCTCTATGCTCCAAAGCCTGTATGGTACAGTTGGCGCTAACGTAAGCGTCCACTACAAAGGAGACACCCGGTGAGCATTCTCGTGGCGCTGAACGCCAAAACCCTCGAACTGCGAAAGGCTCGTGATCCACTGGCCGGTTCGTTTCAGGGCATCCAGGCTCTGGCGACGGCGAATGCCAAGGATCGCCTGATCAAGGAACAGGCAAAGCTGCCGGAAGATCAGCGCAGTGTGGACTTCTCGACGGTCAAGGCCGATGAGCAGGACGCCATCGCGGCTGTTCAAAAGGGCATCAAGCAAGTCCGGGACACCCTGGCACTCGTGCCCACGGACGCCAAGAGCCTTCGTGAGCTGGAGATCCTGGAGGCGCTGATGCCGAAGCAGCCCAGCGAGGACGAGATCCGTGGCGAAATCGAAGCCGCACTCAACACGATGGACGAGCGTCCCAAGGGCGTGGTGGGTATGCTGATGAAGCACCTGGTCGCCGTGTTCGGTCCCACACTGGACAAGGGCAAGGCCAGCGCAACCATCAGTAAGGTTCTGGCCGCCTAAAGTAGCCGGCGCTTAAAGCGAAACTCCAAGGCAGGTTCGTCTTCCCAACGGATAAAGGCGAACTTGACCTCGGAGATCGCTTCGTCGAGTGTGACGTTAAACCACTCCCCACGTATCCGCTTGTGCCCCAGTTGCCGGTGGATCAGCTTTTCGATCACTTTGGCCTTGGACGTTTCTGTTTCCTCCCTGTAGTGGAGGTGCAGAAAGTCCGTGGTTCCCACTTGCAAGGTGGACAAACGGTGGCTGGGGTTGCCGCTGTAGCCAATCTTATAAGGTCCCTCTGCTGGGCCGATGACGTAAATACTGGTGAGACTGGTTTCGCTTGACATACTGTCAGTTTACTTCCAGAGTACCCCAGAGGTCAATTTAGGTGAACGATGGCAAAGAACGTTGACGACCACATCTTTATCATCATCGGCGGAGTGGCACTGACCCTGCAGGATATTGGTCCTGCGGCTGATATGAAGATGTGCGACGGCTTTCAGCATATTATTGATGCAGGACTCCTTGGGGAACACCTCAAGGGACAGCCCTGGCATGAGATCATCAAGAGCTCTGGCATGCGACTTGAGGGTGAACCCAACGAGGAAGACACCCTGGTCCACACGCTCTACATTCGCTACCAGACTGCAATGGTAAATTGCAAGAGCCTAAGTGAGCAAGGTCTCCTAACGCAGGCTCACAAGGACGAAATGATGAAACTCCGCCGAGAGTGGCGTGCGGCTGAGAAGCTCAGCAAGAGCTAATCGTCGGTGATGTAAGCTAGGGCAGTGTCGGCGTCCCAAAAGCCCTCTTGAAGTGTTTCCGGCGCTTCAGCTACCTTTTTAGTAGGCTTTGCAGGTTTCAGTGCAGCCTTGGCTTCTCGGGCCTTTTCCCTAGCAGCCGCGCGCTCAGCTTTGGCAATCTTCTCACGATCACCGCGCGTCACGTATTCCTTTTTGGGAAAGAACTCTACGGGGCGACTAAAGCCATGCGCTCCAATGAAATCCGCCACGGCATAGATGATCACTGAATTGGCGGGTTCCTCTGCTCTCAAGACACCCGCTAGCTCACGAGCCTCTTCCAGTGTTGGTCTCTCGTGGCGTTCGTGGTTACTTCTACCAATACGATAACCGCCCCTCACGTAACGGATGATCGTAAAATACTTGGCATGCTTAATGGTCTTGGCAGTGAATTCCTCATCGTTTGAGGCGTCCATTAATGTGGGGAGGCTCTGCTCTACCATATCTTTACCTGCTTTTAACCTGCTCTTTTGCATGGATAACGTACAACATCTGTAGTAAGGAGCAAGAAATTTTTAGAAAAAGTCAACAGCATAAACCGCAGAGATCTGCGAAAAAAGTCATTGACTTGTAAGAATGGTGCCTGTAAATCCGCAAGACATACAAATTATAGGTTGACGTTAGGTTTTGCCCTACTATGTTCTGGCTGTGAACAGGGCACTCACTGTTCACAACAGGGCTCCAGCATCCTGCTGTAGTCAATGAAGTGTGAACAGATAGGAAGGTAGATCGAATTATGACCACAATCACTCTCAACGCTGCGGCCCGTTCGCAGGACAAGTTCTCGACCAACGGCAAGATCCGCGCCAAGCTGGTCGACGGCGTGATGTTCATCCGCCCCACGGGCCGCGCCAAGCCGGTCAATCTCCCCAAGACCGAGCGTCTGGTCGAGATGTCGAGCGCCGGCAAGGTCGAGCTCGAGGGCATGGAACTGACGGCCGGCAACTACGGGCTGCGCGCCGACAAGTACGGCTGGTTCGCCCTGACCCCGGGTCACCAGGGCCGTGGGCCGACCGCCAAGGTCGCCTAAGCGTTCAACGCTGGATTAAAGGGTGGGAGGAAACTCCCACCCTTTTCTATGTCTGACTGAAATAACTGGTTGAACAACACTGGTTTGCAGTCTAAAAGGAGAGAAGAAGAACAGGAGTGCAGTGTATGTCGAGGGGGCGTAGAGATTCAGATCACAAGCGACCAACAAAGGTAACGCTGTATCTGAAGGGGAATGAAGTAGGATCCTTCCAGCTTCCCTGGTCTGATCCGCGCTTTGTCAAGCCCGATGACCTGATGAAATCCGCGCGGGAAATGGCTGCAACCCGTCCAAGCCGTCGCGAAGACGATCGTCCAATCCCTCAGGAATGGGATCGTATCCGGTTTCACTGGGGCTTTGGGACCTTTACAACCGACCGCGCAGGCAACAACATTTGGGATGAAGCTTGACAGCTAGGGGAACTTCAATATGCTGAATACTATGAACACGCAGATCGCAAGCTATACGCCAACCAATCAGGCCCAATTCCAACAGGGTCGCCTCGATGGCCTTCGTTACTTTGGGGAAGGTCATCTCGAGATGCTCGACGCATACTGGGATGGTACCAAGGATTACCAGATGGGCTTTGATAGCTCGCAGGAGCTCAGCGCGGCTGTGAATCCAGGCTACGCCTCCTAACATGGACAGCTACATCATCGTCAACTTCCGGCGGGAAAAGACCTGGCTGGAATGCAATGACGAAGTGGCCGCGCAGGAAGGCTTGGGTCGAGTCCAGCCGGAACGCTTTGTCTCCCTGGGTGCAATCCCCATGAGCCATGTTCCCGACGTGGGAAAGTTCATCTTTCTCAACGGCTACAAGTATCAGATAATGGACCAGACTTGGTCTGCCCATCTGACTACCAGTGAGGAACCCAACTTCCACGATCCCGAGGTACTCCTGACGGTGCAGGTCTCCAGTGATCACACCAATGGCTTTGCGCCGCAGGAAGACTTCCGCGCGTGATCAAAGTGGTGCTGGTTTCCGGGTGGGGATCCAGATCTGAACTGCTTCTCCCACAGGTTCCAAAGGTGGGAGAAGAGTTCGTCATGGTTGATGCTGTTGACGAGTACACATCAATTTACAGGGTGACCCGCGTTCGGTGGTTTGCTCCCAGCGGGTTCATCGACGATCAGCGCATTTTCAATGGCGACGTCTGGGCCGAGGTTTACCTCTCGACATAAAGTGGAGGGACGGGGATTCGAACCCCGCTTCACTCTCTCGCTGGTTACGCCTGCCCAATATGCGAGAGCGCCCCTACCAATAAGGCGGCTCCTCCAATAATCTGGGGAGAGCGTTTGGTTGACTAGACCAGTGCTCTCCCCTCGGGGCTATGACACCCCAGCGGATTTCCCCGCGTTGGTTTACAGTTTTAGAGTGGTCCAACAACCACTGCGACATTTGGAGTGTCGCCAACTCGCGGACCAAACAGTAACGGCCCGCTGACCCAGGATTGATCGGTAGATCCTGACCACCCGGCTTGTTATCGTACGCCTTCCAACGCTGCCTCGTAAGCCCGGCAGTCGGTGCCCACTTAGTAGGGCGTCTCTAGTCTGCAAGCATTTCTGCCTACTCCTCCCTTATACAGAACAACGCTTTCCGCTTCAATATTCTTATTTCCATGAAAAAGATTGCTCTAAATGTCTCTTTTTCTTGTGTTTTGCACCAGGGTTAATTTCTGGTTAAGGATCAAAAGTGTATAAGAAAGCTAAGTAATTTGAGAAAAAGGAGTAATTCTTATGAAGAAACTGATTATGGCTATCGCCGCAATCGCAACCCTGGGTATGCCAGTTGCCGCTTCGGCACAGCATTACAACCAGTGGGGTTGGAACGGTTCGCGTTATGACCAGCGTTATGACAGCCGTTACAATAATGGCCGTTATGACAATCGCTACGACCGTCACGACCGTCGCTACAATGATCGTCGCTATTACGATCAGCGCGGTTGGAACAGCCGCACCAATCGTTACGACCGCCGTTACGACAACCGCTTCAACCAGCGTTGCAACAATGGTACCACGGGTACTGTTGTTGGTGCAATCGCCGGTGGTCTGCTGGGACGTACTGTTGACAGCAGGGGCGACCGCACTCTTGGTACCGTCGTTGGTGCCGGTGGTGGCGCACTTGCCGGACGCGCTCTGACTCGCGACTGCCGCTAAAACGAGGAGGCCGGAGGAAACTCCGGCCTTTTCTATGACTGGTTGACATGTTGGATACAGAGTGTAGATCGCGAGTACCAATAATAAGATCGGAACTCTCATGAATTACATGGACAATCCCAAGGTCAGTCGCACATCGGCAGAATACGTGGCCGCGGAAAACTATTTCCGTTCGCTGGTGCAACAGGCCAACCAACTCGACGATGTGATGCCAGTTGTCCTGGACATCGACAATGCAATGGCGCAGGTTCTTCTCGACTACAATGAGGGCAACCGAAACATCAAGCCCAGCAAGCTGGACCAGTACAAGCGCGACATGGTGGAAGGTCGGTACAAGACCAATGGCGAAAGTCTGATCGTCGCCAAGAGCGGTCGTCTCAATGATGGTCAGCATCGCCTCCACGCAATGCTCGACACTGGGCTGACCTTTCGTTCTGTTGTTAGTTTTGGTGTTTCGCCAGACGCCATCGAGACCATCGATCTAGGATCGGCTCGAAGTGCCGGTGACGCGCTGAGCATCGACGATGTTCCCAACGCTGCTACCACCAGCTCGTTGCTGAAGCTGATGGTCAGCTACGAACGAACCATGAAGGAAGGCAAAGTACCGGCCGGCACCATTCAGCTGGGAAGTAACAGTCGAGTAACTGTTCCGGAAATTCGGCAGCGTTTCATCAATAGTGAGAACGCCGACCGCGCGCTGATCACCGACGCAGCAACCTACGCCAACAGTCACAGCAAGAGCTTTCAGGGCTTGCTGACGCCACAGCAGGTTGCATTCACTTTTTGGTTGCTTGGGTCGATCAATCAGCAGGCAGCCGTTGGGGTGCTGGATAAGATTCGCACCCAGATGGGCTTTACGCCGGGCGATCCGGTGTTCGCAGCTTATACGCATCTGAAGAAGATGAAGCCGGGTAAGAATACCAACGATCGCATTTCGGTTGTTATTTACGGGTGGAATCTGATGCGCCGCGGAAAGACGGTAAACCGGTTCAGTCTGCCGGACGTTATCCAGAAGCCACGCTAATAGAAAAGCGGGAGGAGACTCCCGCTTTTTCTATGACTGGTTGACATGCTGTCCAAAGCTGCTATCCAGAGTTGAACAACAAGGAGATCGAGCATGTGGTTGGTGGAACGAGTGCGTGATGATGGCTACGAGGGTGAGACGAAAGTTCCGCTGTTCGTATCCAACGATGAAACTTTTGCCAAGGACTGGGCCGAGGCAGCAGAGATCGAAATCAGCGCCGTACGGCTTATGGAAAAGCCCAAGCACTACCGCTTTTTCTTGGGCATGAAAAAGGAAGGCGGCGGCACGTATGGCAAAGAGGACTACGACGCTGAGATGGCTGTTTACTTTGAGAACGCTCGCAAGGTGATGGTTCTCGACACGTATGCTGAAAACAACATACTGGAATATCCCAACAATCACAGCTATGAGGTAACGGAAGTGCCGGTCCAAAACCCTCCGGCAACCGGGTAACTACATAATCTGCGTACTAGCTGGTGTAAAAGTTCCACACCAGCTTCAACTTTGTTAGCCAAAGGTTACCGTGGGATTCCTGCATAAGTGTATGGAATTCTGCGGTTTTTCCTTGGCTGCCAATTACCAGTTGTAAAAAGAATGCAAGAACAGTGACATTGACTGTTGACGTTTAGGAAGCATCCGCTAAGTTGACATAACAACGCGCCGGGCGGTGAGTTGAAACAACATGGAGATCGAATAGTCATGCGTATCGTACAGTTCAACAAGGAAGCAACCGACGCGATCCAGGGCCGCAAGGGTGGCAAGCTGCGTCTCGAGATCAAGGACAACACGCTGTTCATGCGTCCGACCGATCGGAAGGCCGGCCCCCACGTGCTCAGCGAGCTCAAGGGCACCAAGGCCAAGGGCGTCAACATCGAGGTCTCCGACAAGGAGCTCGAGAAGCTGGGTGCATCGGCAATCCTCGCAGACGCCAGCGAGTTCGGCCTCAAGGCCGACAAGTACGGCTGGTACGCGCTGACCGCCGCAGGCACCGAGGGCAACGTCGAGGGCGCTTCGGCAACGGTCGCCCACAAGGACGAGCCGGCTGCAGAGCCCGCCGCGGCGTAAGCCAAGGTCCTAACAGAAAAGCGCGCTGGGAAACCGGTGCGCTTTTTTGTGACTGAACTGGTTGACAACTCACCAGAACCTGCTAACTCTGGATAACGGAAACAGTAGGAGATCGGAAGATGGCACACAGAGGATCACACAACGGCGTCGTCGTAGGCGCAATCGTTGGTCTGCTGCTCAGCTTTCGGATCGTGGTGGTGATCGTCCTCGGCATCGTCGCTTACTTCTGCTTTGCCATTGTCTACGATGGAGTGATCTCCAAGGCCAAGGCGCCCGAGGGCAGTTGGTCCTTTCAAGTAGTTGGTGAGACCACTCCTGACTTCCACTTCAGCCGAGAGAATCCCAGCTGGACGATCCAGACGGAGATGACCAACAAGGGCTCGATTAAGATTTCGGGCTGGACGCTTCGTGGCAAGCTGTATGAGTGTCCCCGTGCATTTGCGCCCCTGGACACTTGCACGAAGGTTGGCGAAACTGCCAAGCGGGTCGGCGGCATTGTGGTCCCCGGCGAGACGCATGGCTTTCAGACCGTGATGGACTTCTGGGACAACGATGACACGGTTGGTCAGGTCCGTGCAATTTGGTCCGTTGAGGATGTGACCACTGACAACGACACGCAGGCTGATAAAAGTCAGCGTTTGATGGAAGAGCAGCTTGCACGTCTCAACAGTTACAAGTAAGGATGTGGGATGATTAGACTTATCCAGCTGCTGATCTGGGGCCACATCCACAAGTGGTCCATTATCGATGATTACAATTTGAACGGTGGTCCCGGAATGGTGGGCCACCGTTACCACCTACAGTGCGAAAAGTGCGGCGACATAAAGAAGCGAGACCTCATTTAACTGGTTGACACTGGATGCACTGGTGCTAACTCTGGTTTAACGGAAACAAAGGAGAACATCATGCACCTAGTGGATGCAACGGGTTACGTGGGTGGCGAACGCTTCGATCGAGTCGAAGAAGGCATCACAGGCTGGTTCTGGGATACCGAGGACACGCTTCTCGTGATCAACAAGAGCATTGCAAACGGTGTCGTCGATGCAGTCGAGAAGACGCTCCGAAGCTGCTTTCCGCATGAGCTGGAATGGTCGCGCTACAATTTGGGCGTTCTGGACCCCAGCATCGAAGCAATCCGCGAGGCTGCACTCAAGTGCGATGTGATCGTGATCGACGAAGCTGAGCTGCTGGATCGACTTCCCCAGCTGGGCGCAGAGCTCGTTGCCCTGGAGGCGACCACGCGCTTTATCTACGTGGTCAGCGTGAAGATGACCCCAGAGCAGCTGGAGATCGAAAACGCCAAAGAGGACGCCCTGGAAGCAATCGGCAGCGAGCGAGTGATCGCTTCCTCCTACAGCGCCGAGGACGTCCTAATTCCTCAGGATGTTCACGTGATCGCGTCGGGTATGATTCCACTGGAATCCATTGAGGTTCCCCAGTCCCTGAAGGATCGTTTCATCCACATGGAACTGACGATGGAAGGACCGGCCGAGGGGCAGACCTATCGTGCATGGGTACAGGAGCAGAACGATCTACTCCGCGGCTGATAAAACTGGTTGACGTTGTCCTGATTCCTGCTAGTTCTGGTTTATCGGAACAAACAGGAGTCAGGCAATGAACGACTACGTGATCATCGATCTCAACACCAAGGAAGTCTACAACAAGCGGACGGGCCTGTTCCAGTCCACGCTTACCAAGGACTGCCTCTACAAGAGTGTTCGTGGTCGCGCTGGTCTGGTGCCCTCTAAGCATTGCAATGCCCGCCACCTGCAGATCTGGTCCAACGACCACTATGAAGTGCGGAACCCCGAGATTCACATCATGCGTAAGGTTCGCGAGGACAGCGCCTTTGACAGCGCAGCAGGTCGCCCCCACGTTGTAATCGACGCGGGGGTACTCTGATATATTGCGGCATTGATGGGTTTCCGTTATGCTCTGATTAACTAAGTATTATATCAGAAACAGCAGGAAATGTCTGCCGCATGTCAAACCTCAGGATCAAACAGATCAGCAATACCGGTGCTTCTGGCGGATCCGTTATCGCGTTCGATGGTAGCGCGAACGTTTGGCAAAAGATCAATCACACCGAGGGCTTCAATCGTGACGATCTGGATGCCAATGGTTTTCTACTGGTCACCCATGAGATTGGCCGAAAGTACGTCAACGTTGTAGTCTATGACTCCGATGACGAAATGGTAATCCCCGACAGTGTCAAGGCTATAAGTGAAAGCCAAGTGAGAGTAGGACTCAAATCCTTCTCCATTGGTTTCCTGGAATGGATCGTTGTGGTCTCTTAACCTATTGTTTTGTTATACATAAAATGCGGTAAATATCCGACTGCCATACTGGCTTTGATCGGAGGTCTTCAATGCGTTTTGGTAATGTAATTCAAGAAGGTGGTTTCGCCACTAGAGCTGGTGGTGCTTCCGGTGTAGCTGGTAAAAACCTTCCTTTTATCGCCGGTGATGGCAACTCGGCTGGTAACTCGGTCGGTGGTATTTTGTCGCTTAAGGCTGGTGCCGGTTATGGTACTGCGGCTGCTGGTAACATCACGCTTCTCCCAGGTCTTGGTGCATCAGCCGCCACAACTGGCGTGGTTCAGATTCTCCCAACGAAGAGCACCGCTGGTGGTACAACTGCCTTGCAGTTTATGGCCATCAACAGCACGAGCTTTGTAGCATTCAAGGCCGCTGATACGATCTCGGCCAACGTTACTTGGACCCTTCCTGCAACTGATGGCTCGGCAAACCAGGTTCTTCAAACCAACGGTTCGGGCGTACTCAGCTGGAACAGTCCAAGCGTTCCCAATGTCTTTGTTAATATCGCTGGTAACACTGGCTCTGCAGTCGCGGACGCTGCATCTGACACTCTGACGTTCACAGGTACGCTGGGTATCAACACTGTCGTATCGGACGTTTCCAACAACGATCTAGTCACTCTTAGTCTCACGAAGACTGGATTGTCCGTCAAGGCAACTCCTGTGGCTGCTGACAGCTTTCTCATGTTCAACAGTGCATCGAGTGATACGCCCGTTTATGCGACAGCTAACACGGTCGCAACTGCAATTGGTGCATTGACTGCGGCTCGTATCGTTCGTGGTACCTTTACTAACGCAACACTTTCCAGTGGTTCGTTGACTGCAACCCACAACCTGGCGGTCGCTGGTGTGTTGGTTCAGGTCTATGACGAAAACTCTCAGCTGGTACAGCCCGACAATATCACTCTAACTTCCAACAACGTAACGACTGTTGATCTTTCCAGCTTTGGTACCATCAGTGGTAACTGGTCTTACGTTATCTTTGGTTAATAGAAAGGGGGAGGAGGGAAACTTCCTCCCCACAATAAGGAGGATTCATGAGGGCTGGTAAAGAAAATGGCCTGTACTTTCCCAACACTGTGGGAAGTACGGGTCAAACCTTGATTAGTAATGGTTCGGGTGGATTCACTTGGGCCACGCCGCCTACGGTTGGTGGAACCAATGGACAGGTTCAGTTCAATAATTCAGGCACACTTTCCGGTGAAACTGGATTGACTTGGGATCCTGCAACCAGTACCCTGGGACTAACTGATGTGGACACCGGAATCATGTTCTCTGGTGTTACCAATGAACCCACGGCACCAGCATCGGGTATGCGACTTTACGCAAAGTCAATTGCCAACAAGATGTTTCCCAAGTTTATTGGACCAAGTGGTCTTGATATTCCCGTAGCTAGTGCTCCTTGGGCCAATGGCTTTTCGCTTATCAGCGCCGGTGCATCAACAACTATCAACGTTATTGGTTGTACGGTAACCGCAGTGGGTACGGTTTCCACACCAACCATTGCATCCACTTCCATGCGAAACCAGACTCGTCGTTTTCAGATTACTTCTTCGACCACTGCTGGTACGCTGGGTTCTCTCCGAGTCAATGCCACTGAATGTTGGCGCGGAAACTCCTCTGGAATGGGTGGCTTCTTTGTGGTGTGTAGATTTTCTCTGGTAACATTGCAGTCCGGCATGAGAGCTTTTGTGGGATTGACCGATGCGCCAACAACTGCCGCTACCAACATTGACCCCACGACAAGTACCACACCGGGAAAGTTGGGTATGGCCATCAATAGCAACAGTGGTACTTGGTCGATCGTCAGCAATGTAAGTGGTACAACCCCCACGGTTATTACTTTGAATTCGACCACTTTTGCCATCAATACAACTGATATGTATGAGTTGATTATGTTTACACCACCTTTTGGTTCAACGATAACATATCGTGTTTCCAATCTTACCACTGGTACTGCGCCAACAACTGGAACCTTTGGATCCAACGTTCCAGGAACTACCACGTTTCTTGGCCGAGTTCTTTGGACTTCCAATAATGCCACCGCTGCATCAACGGCAATGGATTGCTCGCGCTTTTATCTGGAAACTGACTATTGACATGTTGGCCCAGCTCTACTAGATTGGCTAGATGAGTTGGGCCACACATATCATCCAAGAACTCCTTGAGGGAAAGACCATTCAATGCAGACCCCGCGGCAACAGCATGACGGGCAAGATCTCCAGCGGTCAGCTCTGCACAATCACTCCCTTAGATCGAGACCCCCAGAAGGGTGACATCGTGCTCTGCAAGGTGCGCGGAAGTCAGTACCTTCATATCGTGACCGCTGTTCGTCCAGATCAGTTTCAGATCAGCAACAACCACGGTCACATCAATGGGTGGACTCCCAGGAAGAATGTCTTCGGACTACTGACGAAGGTTGAGTAATGCACCCCACGCCCATGCAGGTTTTCTGCAATGTTGAATTCTTCACCCAGGCATTAACCGATGCAGGAGTGGAAGCTGCTCACGCCAAGCTGGTATCACTGACCCGTCATATTGGTGACCTGAGGGCCCTACAGGGCTGGCTGGACTTGTTTCAGCGCGAACTGCGGGGAACCCAGCAATCGCCACATCGCTGGCCATCCAAGCGAAACACGCCCACAAAGGAAAACACCCAGATGCTCAAGCGCGCTGGGCCGCAGAAAAAGACTGTTCTTCACTATCGGCAAAAGTGCAATGAACTGGAAACAAAGATCTTGAAGAAGATCGCCCAGTGGCCCTCGCTGGAGTATGATCCCGAGGAGCTCAGCAGCACGTTTGACAAGCATACGGTCAAAAAACGGATGAAGAAGCGAGCCAGCAGGCTGCGGTTTACGTTCCAACTATAAAGCGGTTGACGCGATATATTCTGGTGCTAACTCTGGTGCATAGACAGCTAGAGGAGACACCAAGTATGTCGCAGATCGAACAAGACGCAGAGAAGTTTGCCAAGATTCTCGTGGCACTGGCTCCCATTCTCCTTCACGTCCCCAATGAAGTCTCCTACGATGGACAGCAGGGCTACGCGCTCAAGCTGGGCGGCTTCTACAAGGACGGGCAGATCGTTATTCGTAGCGTCCTCGGTGGTGGCACAATGGGGCAGGGCCTCTACACGATCACCGGTCGATATGAGCAGCTTTCGGAAATCTATCCCGGTGAGGATCTCCTGGACGAGGTCGTCAAGCTCAACGCTGATCGCTTTCGTTACTGGAATGAAGTCAAGCCCGAGTTCAAGGACATTGACCCCTCGTGGCTTCCCATTCTGCTGGAGCGCGGTCTGGTCGAGCCGGTCGTGACGACCACTTACAAGATCCGCTAAACTGGTTGACTGGCGCCCACGTGGCGCTAGTCTGCTGAATGATAGAAAGGACCAATATGTTTGAGCAAGCCAAGAGCTGGCCGTTTCAAGAGGCACGGAAGCTGATCGATCACATTGCCCGCAAGGGAAAGGTGGCCGGCGACACTGTGACTTTTCAGACCGGCTATGGTCCCTCGGGCGCTCCGCATATTGGAACGTTCGCAGAGGTCGTCCGCACCCTGTGGGTCATGAAGGCATTTGATGCACTCACGGACAATGCCTACAACACTCGACTGATCATGTTCAGCGATGACTATGATGCGATGCGGAAGGTTCCCGATGGTCTGCCGGAATGGATGAACGATCATCTGGGTAAGCCGCTGAGCACCATCCCCAGCCCCTATCAGGAAAACGCTGGCGCCACGCAGATGATGGTCGATCAGGTCAGCTTTGCGGAGGCCAACAACGATCGTCTGATCGCTTTCGTGGACAACATCCTGAAGACCTATGATGGATCGGTGGTTGGTGCCAGTTCCGATCGCAGCCGGGTTTCCTTTGTGAGCTCGTCGCGCTATTACCGGAGCGGCAGGTTCAACGCCATGCTGACTCACGTGGCGGAAAACTTCAATGCCATTCAGGACGTGATGCTTCCCACCTTGGGTGAAGAGCGCCGTGCAACCTACAGTCCATTCCTTCCTCTTCGTGAGGGCCGGCTAACTCAGGATTACTGCTACCCAGTGACTCCCGAGAATCAGCCAACGTGCCTGGTTGTCCACAACAATGGAAAGGACTTTGACACCGGGATCGTCCAGATGGGCAACGGTGGCAGCAAGCTTCAGTGGAAGGTGGACTGGGCAATGCGCTGGCTCTACTTTGATGTTGATTATGAGATGAGTGGAAAGGACTTGATCGACAGCGTAAAGGCGTCGAGCAAGATCTGTCGTATCCTCGGCGGCACTCCCCCGCTGAATATGACCTACGAACTCTTCCTCGACAAGGGTGGTGCCAAGATCAGCAAGAGCAAGGGCAACGGCTTCACAATCGAGGAGTGGTTGACTTATGGAACCACGGGCTCGCTTCAGTTGTTCATGTTCCAGAACCCCAAGGCTGCCAAGCCCCTTCACGCAGAGCTCGTCCCCAAGTTCGAGGATGAGTACATCAAGCTACGCCAGAAGGAACTGGGCTTCAACGATGGTCCCTGGTTCTTCAAGGCCGATGGCTATACCAGTGAGGTTCCGGACATTCCCTTTACGCTTCTCTTGAATCTGGCGATCGTCGCACAGAGCACCAACGCGGAAGAGATTGTCCGTTACTTGGATGCCCAGCGGCCGCTCAGCATTGCTGACAAGACATGGGTGCATCTGATGGCCCATCGTGTGACCGCATACGCAACCGCTCAGGGACTTTACAGTCAGAACCTGAGGACTCCAACGTACCAGGAGCAAGCGGCGTTCATGGATCTGGCGGATCGTCTGGTCCTCATGGAGCCGGGCTTGGACGCTGAAGCATATCAGTTCCAAGTCTACGAGGTGGGTAAGGCACATGGCTTTGATCCTCTTCGAAGCTGGTTCCAAGCCCTCTACGAGTGCTTTTTGGGTTCCAGCGATGGTCCCCGGTTTGGTGCGTTCACGGCCGCCTATGGTCTGATGAACACTGTCAAGCTGCTCCGTCGTTATGAAGTTGACGCACAGGCAACTGATGTTACGATAGAGCGATGAAAGTAAGACAGGATCTCTATCTCGCGTGGGCTTGGAATGAGGCCCACAAGGAGTTTGGGCTAAAACCGGATTGGCGGGAGTATCTCGCCATCCGTGCGGCCTATCAGGGATCACCTGCTGGACGACACTACCATACGTGGCAGCACATTCTGGAGACCATCCAGTTTGTGTTCCGCCACTATGGCTACCAGCCACTCGTTATCTTCGCACTCTTTTACCACGATGTGGTCTATGAGGTTGGTCGAAAGGACAACGAGGAAGCAAGCGCGGCCAGGTGGGTTGAATACGCCCGACGACGGGACATTCATCGTCACGCGCTGCTGAAGCAGAACACTGTCACGGACTTGATCATGACCACCAAGTACCACAAGGTGGCTCCCAGACAGGCGCTGATCTTTTCAATTATCAACGATGCCGACATGAGCATCTTTCTCGCTCCCACTTGCAAGTACCTGGAGTACGCTCGTGATGTCTGGCGGGAGTTTCAAAGCTATGGTCGCGAGGGTTACCTGAAGGGACGGCTTGATTTCCTGGAAAAGCTGGACCCCGAGACAATGTTCAGCACACATCAGGCCAAAGCGTTGAGTGCGGTGGTCCGCAGCAACATTGAAATGGAGCGGGACATTCTGCTTACCAACCCCGATAGGTTGCTCAACTGATGACCGAGCTCAACAAAGCCCAGGCAGCATTCAAGGAAGTGCAGCGCAAGTATCCTATGTACCTGGCGCAAGCCGACTGGACCCCTGCTATCTTTGATAGCTTGGAGAAGATCGACGAGCTAAAGGAATGGCTGGACAGTCAGGGCTACAAACGTGGTGATAAGAACGCTAGGAATGATTACCTAGCGCCCATAACGGGTCTGATCATTTTTAAGGATAGCAAGCTGGCAGTGGAGGCCAAGCTGCGTTTTGGCTAAGGATGTCTGGTCCCGACCGTTAACCCAACAGGACAGCAATGAAGCTACCCAGTGGGTTCACGATCAGGGAGGAGAACACCATGTTTACGTTGACATGGATGCTGACTTGAACACCGTTTGGGCTAGGAATCTAAAACCCAAAGATGCCGTGTGGTTCAAGCTGCGATACAGTTAGGGCTTGATAACCACTGATGGTGGAACCAAGTTGGTGTTGGAACGACCACGGCGACTGTAACCAACAACGGGCTCCGCTACTGCTAGGAGCGTTCCACTCTTTTTGTCATAGGCAAAGGCGCTGAACTTTGCGATGCCCTCGTCCAGCTTTCGTGCAAGCTGACTGGAGTTGAACGTTGGCACGATGCCGCCGGTCATGTTTCCAAGATTGATGCCTGGAACTGTGATGGTCTTTCCCTTGCTGTTGATGGAAAGCGCGCCAGCACGAACCTCAATGATCGTGTCAGCGTTGTCCCGGTTGTCAACGATCGCATGGCCATTCATCATCAACCTCTGACGGATAGCGGACACCGCATACTTGGCATCCACCCCCTCAAAGTTGGTTGTATCTAGGTAGCAGACGCGAGTCAGTGGGATAGCCAGCTTCAACTGTCCAACGGCATTCTCGGAAGCTTCGCTGATCAGCATCTGCTCCGTGGCAGTACGGCTGGGATAGGATTCACGGACGGTTGTGCAACCGGCCAAAAGTGCAAAAGCTGCGATTAGGCAATGCTTCATAAGACCGATCTCCTCAAGTGCGTGTTCATTATTTAAGAGCGGTTTTCACTCTCGAAAAAGCACGGTTAAGCCGCTTGACAAAAGAATGTCTGGTGTTAGACAGACATGATGACCGAAGAAACAACCACCGATGTGATGCAGCACCCCATAGTCGTGAAGGCTATGGCGTTCATGATCAACGCTCACCGCAACCACGCGCTGAAGCCTGATCCTGAGCTGGGTGGCCAGCGTCGCAAGTACAGCAAGGCTCACTACGAGGTTCATCCCATCCAGGTGGCCAAGATGATCGCAAAGTCGCGGGACAATGATCCGGTGACCGTCGCGGTCGCGCTGCTCCACGATGTGGTTGAGGATACGACCACGACCGGCCAGCATATCGGTGAGGCGTTCAAGGAGTTTGGCAGCGAGGTTTGCGCCTCGATCATCGCCGGGGTCTATGAGTGCAGCGACGTTTCCAAGTTGGAGGATGGCAACCGGGCGTTCCGGCGCAATCTCGACAAGGAGCATGCCTGGCTTGCAACGGCGGAGCGGAAGTCGGTCAAGCTCGCAGACATCAAGAGCAACTTGCCCAGCATCGTCGCTCATGATCCGGGCTTTGCTCGGAAGTGGGTGCAGGAAAAGGCAGATGTGTTGCCCGGGTTGACCGAGGGTGATCCCCAGTTGTTCCAGGATGTCAAGGCGATGATCGAGAAGTTCTTCGCCCGACAGCCGGTCAAGGATCCCGCGTGGGAGTTGGTCTGATGGCCAGTCGTCGTTACAGTGAGCAGGAAGAGAATCTCACCGAGTACCGTGGCTTCCAGGCCAGCTACTCTTGCCCTTGGATGGTAATCTATCCCCGAGGCAACCGGAAGCGCCTCGATATCGCGCAGGTGCGTGACTACGAGAAGAGTGAATGGGACCTGGCTTCGAGCGAGACATTCATCTACGAAGAGGATGCCCGCGAGTACATGCAGGATCTTGCCAACGAGAATGGTCTCCGCGGCGAAGGCACCAGGGCCTATCTGGACTAGGAGAGATCGAATGATTAGCCTGAGCTATCCCCTGACGGGTGATGAAGAGCCCAACGAGGAACTGGAAGATGAACTCGATCGTCTGATGGGCGACAGCGACTACGGCCGCTGCGGCGATGGCGGAGTCTCGGGAGAGGTTCGCGAAGTCGAGTACGAGGGCGATACCGGTCAGGACGATCGGGACTTCAAGGACCTGACATTCCTCCACCAGCAGATCCTGGATCTGGATCCTCGCATCAAGTGGGAAATCTACGCCGACGAGGAAGACGATTGATGGTGATCGAGGATCTTTACCGTAAGTTCAACGAACTGATGAACAAGCGGAACTATCCTCGGGTTGCCTACGTTGATCGCGTTCCGCCCCAGCGAGTCCTAGACAGTTGGTGTGAGGACATGAACATGTACAAGCCATTCAAAGACGAGCAGTGGACGCTGGTTGGCGAGGACCCCAAACTCTGCCGCCAACTTTGTGTAATGGCCATGTGTATCAAGATCGCAAAAGAGCAGGGCATGGCCGCCGCAACCCTCTACAAGCTTCAGCAAGGATAAGAGATGGCTGGTTGGTATCTTCTGATTGCCCTCTTGGCCTTTATGTTCCTAATGGGGGTTCGTCCCAATTTTGGGCGACTGCTGGGAACCCAGAGAAAATGGTACACCCATCCCGATTACGTGATGGTCCATGGCGCGCAATACAATGGGCTGATAACCTATTACGTGTTCTTCGTACCCGTGTGGAAACGTGGCTTCCATCATTCAACCGGATGGTATGATTAAACTGGTTGACGTAGGGATCGTTGGTGCTAACTCTGGTGTATAGGCAAACACGGAGTAGAAAATGTTCTCGATGATCCTGATGGCAGCAGCGGCAACGATGACCCCTGGTGCAGTGGCCCGCCACAACGCTGGTGCAGCCCAGATGGACAAGCTGATCGACCAGATCGAGACGCTCTACGAGGACGCAGATGCAACCGGGAATACGGCGCGCAGCCGAGTGGTCGAGAAGAAGACCCGGAAGCCGCTAAAGATGAGCTTTGGTCCTCAGGGCCCCAACGTCCTCTAAAGGGAGAGTCCATCATGAACGCACGGCCCGAAGTCGATAAACTGGAACGACTTTCCAATGAGCTAAAGGCTCTCCGTCGTGAAGGTTACGACACCACCAATGATTCCCGCTACACCGAGATCCGTCGAGCCGGCGGATTGCTGGAGCAAAAGAGTCGTGAAGTGGATCGCGCCAAGGCTCGCGTTCGCCAGCTGGTCTCGCAGGAATTCGGTGTTGATCTTCTCAAGCTCTACAGCTTGGTGCACTGATGCTGGATCTTTCGCCTGAGGGCATCGCCGCCGCGGAGCAGGCGCAGATCGACCGGCTGGACCCCACGCTCAAGGGCACAACGGTAGAGCAGCTTGCCCGGGCCATCGTGGGGGCCTTTGACATGACCGACTACTGTAACGCCGGGGGCAAGGAGCCGCGTCGTACCGCACGCCGTAGGGCCGTGATCGAAACGCGAGCCAAGCTGGTCGAGGACTTGCAAGATCCAAGGTATCCGCGTATCATGATCGAAGCAATCTTCCACGAAGCAACGCGGAAGATGGTTGAGGCCAGCGCGGCCCTCAAGGAGAGAAGTGAAAATGGCCAAGCTCTTGCAATTCCCCACTCCCAAAGGGTATCACGTCGTAAGTCTTGACCTCTTCCTAGAGCCCGATGGCTCGGTGCTGGCAAGGGTATCGGACATGAGCCCCAATGTGATCGAAAAGATGGGTGGGGAGGTCGCAGACAAGATGCTGAAGATCGCCACGTGGACTCAGCAAGGAGCCGAGAATCTCGCCGAACAAGCAACCGCGTTGCGTATGCCCGACGAGACTCCCGGCCCCATTTAACACTAGATTGTGGGTTTAGGGTTCCAAGCCAACAACGGTCCAGCTGAACTGGTTATTAGTACGGTCAAGACCAAACCAGACAACCTTTCCATCAATGAACTCAGGATAGGTCTGATGGAAGTTCGCGTAAGTTGTTGGCGTTCCATTTAGACTGAAGCCTGTGTTGCTGTTCTGAGAACTGGCAGCACTCTGCTCACTCATGTTCTGATCCACTCGACGGATAACCTTGAACCTGTGAGGAAAGTTCACTGGATTGCTCAGGGAGTTGCGAGTCATCTTCAACACATAGTCAGTGGTCAGTGGCAACAAGTAGTGACCCGCAGTATCAATAGCGGTCACGTTGGTAAAGCCACTGGAACCTAGGCTGATAAAGCTGCCAGCCGTGTAATCAATGGAAACCCACGCGATGCTGTAATTGCTGGTCAAGTATGCCATGCGGTCACCAGGAAGGGGTACCATGTCGCCTAGACCAATATTAGCAGTTGTCACGGGTAGTTTGTTCCATGGAACTTGAACGGCACCAGTTTGGTTGTTGATTACCACACCAGTTGCACCGCGAAGTTCGCCCACACCACTACTGAAGTAGCGATGCTGAATTAGTGTTAGATCACGTCCAGGAATGGGCCTAGCGGTGATCTCGCAGTTGTTGATCAGGTTGGAAAACAAGATCGTGGGAGCAACGTCCCACGTCATTGTCTTGGTCGTGGTGTTGTAGGTTCCCTTGACACCCTGTGTTGTGCTGCTTGAAGAACCATTGGTACCCTGTGCAACATACATCACAAGGTTGTCTTTGAGCTCAACAATCTTAAAATTGGTTTGAGCAAACGTTGACAACGCGGCAGACGTGGTAGTGGTTCCAAAGCCAAACTGACCCATGTCAACGCGAGTGAATACTCCCTGCGGATCAACCTCAAAGACGTACCAGCTCATGTTGCCAGTGTAGACACCGGTCATCATCATAAACGTGGTCTGATTGATTCGAGCGCAGGTCATGTAATTGCTCTGCGTCAAAGGCATCAGTAGCTGCTGATTGGTTAGCGTGGCAGTGCCCTGACTGGTGATACCACCCGAGACGTCGATGACACTGGCCGCCAGCCAGTTGGGAGAAGTTTGATAGTAAAGCCAGACCATACGCGATGTGGACAGGCGAACCATTCCATGACCGGTCTTGTCGGTGTTGAATGAACCACCCTGAAAGGGCATTGCACCAATTGAGCGAACTGTAGTTGCCATCTTTTATCCTCCTTGATAGGTCATCCAATCGTTTGGAGCCGGCGCTGGCTGATCATAGGCATAATCAGCACTGACTGGTCGCGATGTGGATGGTGGAGCAACCGAGGTCGCCGTTGTTTCATCCCACCAGGTATTGTCCTCTGGTGTTGTTTGGTCTTGGGCATATTGAGCACTTGTGGGTGCCCCAATGTTCGTTGGTACCATTGTACCACTTGTCTCATCCCACCAGTTGTTGTTCTCTGGCGTAACCTGATCTTGTGCATACTGAGCATTGGTTGGTCGAGCAGAGTTGGTTCCAACGACCGTTCCCGTAGTCTCATCCCACCAGTTGTTATCAGTGGGTGTGGATTGACTTTGGGCATAGCGGGCACTTGTTGGTGCTGGAACGCCGGGCGCGCTGCGAACAACCGCCGAAGTCTCGTCCCACCAAGCGTTATCGGCCGGCGGAGTGCTCTCATAGTTGTAATTACCAGCGACAAGTCTCTGGATATCGGTTGCCTGCTGGGTAGCACCGGTGATGCCCCACTGATTGATGTCTGCGGGTTGATCGGTTGCCACGTAGTTTCCAGTTGCAGGACGAACTCCCGTACCATTGACCACTCGGCCGGTGTTGTTCCAAGCCATGATATCAGCGGGTTGATCGGTTGCCGCATAGTTGCCGGTGTCGGGTCGAGAGGCTGGAGTACTCTTGACAAAGAGGTTTGTTGCCATCCACCATTCCTGGGGACGAACAGGCTTCTTCATCGATCTGATCTTTAGGAGTGGGGGTTTCCACCCACTCCTAACACTTATCCTAACGCTCATATCTTACGATGCATTCTTCAAAATGTTCCAGGCCAGTTTGCCCGAAGCATCAAGTCCCCACCAAAACACATCGCCGTTTGGCAACATGCGGGGGCGACTGTCATTGTACCAAGTCTGGATCCAGGGAGCCGTTACTTCAAAGCCAGTTGCACTGATGGCGCTTCCTGGGCTCTGACTTGCCATGTTGGCATCATCACGACGGGTGATCTTGATCTTGATATTGCCGCTGGTTGCGCTGGCAAAGTGGGTACGATCCCACAGCATCACATAGTTGGGGTCCATTGGAAACGCCAATTGTGGATTGGGAGATTGCGTTGAAGTAAAGCTACCAAAGCCATCATTGGTCGAGGTACCCACTGTGTTAGTGGTGCCACCGCTCAATCCATAGTAATAGTTCCAAGTCCAGGACGTGCGAGCCATACGAGTGTCGGACATCATAGCCATGTCCTGCGCCTGCGTGACAAGCGAGTTACCCAGCGAGTTCTCAAAACGTGGATAATTGGCTGCAATCGTGCCATCGGCATTGACTACCAGTGTTTGAAACTGCATCGCAGTACCATTCCAAGCAGCCAAGGTACTGGCAGTCTTAAACGTGATAGCCTTCTTGGTGCTGTTGGGAATCGCACGCCAGTAAACTTCCGCGGAGTTAGCAGATCCCGCGTTGTTGAAACCTCCTTGGGAGGTCAAGTTGCTGCTATTGAATGTTACAACCTTGGTCGTGGTGTTGTAGGTACAGACAGCAGAGACGCTAGTCACCGAGGAATTGTTGAACCCAGCAAAGAGAAACTGATTATCGGCCAGTGGCACCAGTGTCGCGATGTTGGTGAACTTTGCATTGGAAAGCTGCTGAGGGGTCAAGTAGCCGGTGGAGTTGGGAATAGAAGTCTGCACAACATCGTAGGCATCCAGATTGGTTGCCGTTCTGGTGAACACATTATCGGCGTTGATCTCAAATACTTCATAGGACCAGCTAACGCTGGTTACGGCCTGAAGATCCATGATCATAAAGGCGTTGTCGTTTAGCCGTACCATCTGAAGACTCAAGCCCCTGTAGGTCTTCTGATCCTGCATACGCGAGACAGTGACTGTTGGTGTACCGCCATTGGCCCAGCCCTCTGGGGTATCAACAACCACAAAGTAACGCCAATCAGGTGCACTCTGACAGTAAGTCCAGATCATGCGAGTTGGGGTTAGCTGGACGGCTGCCGAATAGGGCTGCGCGGTCCTAAGTGTTCCACCATTGTAGGGAATGGCAGGAATGCTTCGTGTAATTACCTCAGCCATATTTTGCTCCTATTGCTTGACGTATTTATCTGCGTTGTTGGATATTAGACTGGACGGAATTCCACCATGGAAACATAGATTCCGCCAATACCTCCCTGAACAGATCCATCGGTACTGTAACTCATTGACATGTTTATGCTGGTTCCCGAGACCGACACCTGTCTTTCCACAAAATCATTACTGAAAGATCCAGTACCTGATGCAACAGTCGATCCTCCCAGAGAGAGATTATAGGGATCATAGGTGTTTTCAGACTGAGCTAGGAAACGAATGATCGCAACACTCATTCCTGCGGGAACCTTGAATGTGAAGCTGGTAGAATAGCTGACATTGTTTCCATGAGCGGGGGTGGCAAGTACGCCTGTTGATCCCAGCGCGGTATCGACGTAATCCAATAGCCTGAATCCTGAACCTGTTACTGTCATGTTTGCTGGTAGCTTGGTGGTGTCGTTGAAGAGGAAACGGGCATTCAAAACACGAGTTGGCTGTGGCAGTGGATCAGTGGCCGGTGGGTTCACTGGTGCTACAGAAGTCGGCTCAAGCATGTTCAGACGATACGTTCCCGAAGACAATCCAGCCCACATCAAGTTGTTCTTACTGGTTACAACAGGTCGCCTCTTGTCAAAGGGAAGTGTGAACTTGGTAGCGGCCGTGGAAGACGGCACCACCTTGCCCCACCAGTTATTAGCCGACCAAGTGCTAACTGTGTGAAAGTTCTTGTCTTCTCGACGAACAGCCTTCATGAACATTGAAGTATCAAGCTCTTGAAAGTATTCGCGTCGTAGCTGAAGATGATGATCATTACCGAGTGGAACAATGATTGGTCGATACAACGTATTGTCATCATTGCTACCACTATAGTTCTGTGAGGCTGACCAGCTTTCGACGGTACCGTCCTTATTGTAATAGGTTTGACGCCCCCACTTGCTTACTACCATCCGATTGGGACCAAGGAACATTGGCTCACCATCAACGGTAAAGCGCGACCTGAGAGGGACTCCGGTGTTGTCCATAAGCCAGATGCGAGTTGAGTAGGCGTAATAGTTGACCGTCACTGACCTGTTGACAATCATGGTATCGGTGGTGCCTGGAATCCTCTGCCATGAGATATCAGTGGTCAAATCTGTTTCACTGTCCACAGATTGACGAACCAGTGTTACCGATGCAGTGACTACTGGGGGACCAGCCGAAGCCGGATTGAACTGATAGACAGCATAAGTGGACTGGTTGCTGGTGTTGTAGTAGGTTTGAATGAACCGAGTATCAGACAAGGGGATCAGAACGTGACTGGCATTGTAGCCATTATTCTTTGCGTTGGTGTTTGTCTGAACACTGGTATTCAACACGCGGGTGATGGTGGTCCCTGAAATCTCAAAGACTTCCAGCTTGATTGTTCCAGTGCTGCGCGGCTCACTTACCACAAAGCGGGTATCACTCAACCGGACAACACTGGCGCCATTTCCCTGAAAGGCTTCTCGATCCAGATAGCCAACCGTCCGAGTGATAGTTGGACTGGCAATGTTGGTGTCAAGGCCGTCGGGCATATCAACGACCAGAAAAGTCCTGGTGTAAAGGTCGGGTGAGACCCCGGTGATGTTATAGAGGATCACCATCCTGTTGTCCGTTAGGCGAACATGGTTGGTAGATGTATAGGTTCCATTGAATGTTCCCTGGGCAACATTCAGCGCAATCTGACGCGAGACAATAGCCATTTAGTCCTCCGGATCTTCACCCTATTTAGTCACATTCTTTTGGTCACCCTACAACAAACCTGGTTGACGGGTGTTATATAGAGTATAGAAGATGCTTAGAAGGAGATCGAAGATGAACGTTAAGCCAGAAGCAGGTGATGTATATTTCCTGGACGCAGAGCGCATTCTCGTTTATGGTCTCCAAGGCATTGCTCTAAAGCTGGGCCAGCGCAACTTGGAACGCCTTCGGACGATCTACCGAACACACGAGTGCGTAAAGGAAACTGATATGAGCGACCGACGCTTTACGGTTGCTTATGATGAGAACTGGCAGAAGTTCCGCTTCGAAGTCGCAGGTGGCGAAACTGTCCGAGTGGAAGCATGGCAGTTGGTGCCCGATGTTTTGGAGAAGATGGCAGCGTGAAAGTCAACGACCTACGTGAACAGTTCAAGGCCGCGTTTGAGGAGTACGTGGCCTATCGTGCTACCATGATGACCGCCAGGGACCCCAATCGACCCAAGGGCAACATGCGGCAATGTTACCTCCATGCCAAGGAAATGCTGGATGGCAACATGCAGCCAACGACCAAATACAAGATGGTCCTGATCCGCTTAGTGAGAACCGGCGACGTATATCTTCATGCAAAGAAGCATGGGATTCAAAGCGCCATGATGTTCAAGCTGAGCAGAGAATAGGTTGACGCCCTCCCCCGCTCCTCTTAAATAGAGTTGAAGCAGGGGAGGATCCAATGGTCGTTTGCGTCTGTAACAACTTGAACACCGCAAAGATCACCAGCGCAAAAGCTGCTGGGATGAAGTCCCCTCATCAAGCGTACCAATGGCTTGGCTGCGCCGTCCGTTGCGGTTCCTGCTGCAAGGACGCTTGCAAAATCCTAAAGAATTGACATAAAGGGTCCTCTTCGCTACTAGGGCGGGATGACTGATATGAAAATGTACGCCATTGTGAGCAATGAGGCCGTGAAGGCCAGTGGGGGCAACCGCGGAAAAATGGGTGCCCAGATTGGTCACGCATTCGTCCACAGCATGATGGACTCCCTGATGCGCTTTCCCGCGGATGCTCAGGCTTATCTGGCAAGCGGCACGGTGGGCAAGGTTTGCCTAAAGGCCGACGAAGCGGATCTCCATGCCCTCTCGGTTCTCTACAAGAACAAGTGCGGGGTCTTTTTGGTCAAGGATGCAGGCCTCACGGTCTTTCCCAGGCCAATGATCACTGCGGTTGGAATTGGCCCCATTCGTGTGAGCGATCGCGATCCTGTGTTGGCAGCTTTGAAGGTGTGGATATGAAGATTCCCAAAGATGGCTTGTTTGGAACGCTGAGCCAGCGTGAGATGCGATTGGTCATGCTGGGAAGCTGCCTGAACACCCTGCTTCTTGCAGTCTTGCCCCGAGGCATGACCCTGATCCTTTTGCCATTTGCCATCCTGCTCCTGGCTGTGATCACTATCAATCAGTACAATCGCGTGAAAAGCGGACAGGATCCCGAAGATCGCTCTCGCTGATGCAACTTCCTGGTTGTCTGTGTGTTCTACTATTATAACAGACAGCAAGGAGCGCGGCAACATGCAGAATCTTAACGCTTTCGTCAAGACCAACAAGCAGATCGCCAAGGGTGTGCAGACTCCCAACTCGGTCCTCGATGCACTGGTCGAGCAGCTTAAGAATATCCGTTGACACGGTGGTGCTCTATGTTTAGAGCTGGCATATGAGCACCACAATTGGCTTCGGCTGCGGACAGATCTACAACTTCCCAGAGATAAAGAACTTTGTGCGTCTTTATCGTGAGGAGATGATCCGTCGAAAAATGCCCAGCACATGGCCTGACAGCGAGCACATCCATCAGGCCCATCTTTCCTACAACGACGAACCCATCACGATGATCATGTTCGCTCCGCTAAAGCTGAGCCATGACGCTGACAGTGTGGGCAAGAACGTCTACGTCGCGGGTGCCTATACGCGACCTAGTTGGCGTCGAACCGGCCTCTACAGTGATCTGGTCAACCTGATGGTTGATGAGTGGAGGCTGGAAGACTCCTATGATTGGCTTCGTGGTGGCTTTCACCTCAACAATGAAGCAAGTCGGGCCATGCAGTTAAGTCAGGGTCGGGAGTTCTACGAGGTAACTCAGGACTACCAGCGGACCCGGTTGAGCCTTCGCCCACTGGGAACCGAAGAGCCAATGTCCCAGGAAAAGCTTCGTCCCATATTGGAAAAGCTGGATAGATTATCTGGAATAACTGGTTGACTCCCTGTCCAGTTCTGCTAACTAGAACTGGACAAGAGGGAGAAACAGCATGGCACGGACTTATCGGCAGCGCGATCCTGGACTGATCCGGGCAATCCGTCGCAATCGCCACAACGACACCACCGTGCAGGCATGGCGTCCCCTTGACAGCCGGTATGGTCGCCACGATCTCGCCATCCTTCGTGGACAGGATGGCGCCATCAAGATGGACAAGTGCCAGGACGCCAACATCGACAACGATGGCGGGTTCAAGCTCAACGGTCACGACTGGACCTACTTTAAGAACAACACCCGCGAGGTTCGCCGTAAGCGCCGTGAGGCAGGCAAAAAGGCTATCAGCCGCGCACTTGAGTGTTGAACTGCTGATCTCCACAAACTATGGTGTGCCCATAGGAGAACAGCATGATCAATTTTGCAGCCTTTGAAGCACTGATCGGATTTATCACTGGTGAGCGAAAGCGCCAGACACAGCTTCACGAGGAATTCCTCGCATTCTTCCAGGATCTGGTCAAGATCCTCCCCGATGATCTGGCACGTGAGTTCGGCAAGGTAACGGCCCCCACGATGCACCATGGGCAAAAGCGCGACTATCTGATCGAGCTCACTGTCACTGATCTTCTGTGGTGGCGCACCATCGTGGACGAGGGTGGTCGCTTTATCGCAGGCACCGTGGCGGTTCAGCGGGATATCTGGGATCATCTGAATCGTCAGCTGCTCACAGGTTCGCTGACCGATGAGCAGCGCCTCCATCTTCTGAATCTGATGAACCAGCCCGACGACTAAGCGGTTGACGATCAGCCAGTCTGGGCATAGGAACTGGTTATGAAAGTTACTTCCCATCTAGGCCAGCATATCAGCCCAGGCTTCCATTTGTTTGAGACGGTGCGAACCGAGATCAAGCAAGTTTGGTTCTGTGGTTTCTTGGTCTCCCATGAGGAGATCGAGATTCCAGAGGAGCATGGGCTGCATATTCCCGACCCGGGTCTTGATGGTCCGCCTGAGGATGACAACTCCTGGCCGGTTCGTGGAACGTTTACGTTTGCGGATCGGACCTGGATTGTGGTTCGAGACGATGACATCGGCTTTTGGGGATGGAATGGGCGCGAGCCCCACACCCGTCAGTCCATGCTGGAGGCCCTGGATTTCAGGCATCGCGCAGCAATGCAGGAGGGGCAGATCAAGGGGTGGTGGGACTTGGATGCAACGGGAACTGTTCCACTCCAGAAAGCAATCCAGGTCAGCATCCAGGACATGGAAGCGCAGAACAAGCCGCTGATGGCCCACCTGATGGTGGACTTGAAGTTCTTTTCCAGCGTCAGTCAAGCAAAGAAGAATGGCTGGGATAAGCCTCTTGAGCTTGGCCGACATGAACTCGGCCCCAAAAAGAAACGTGCCTTTGTGGAGATCATTCCCTGATGGTCAAGGAAACAATAGGCGGCAGAGGAGATCCCAATATGGCCAGCAAACCACCCGAGAACCCGGAGTATCGCTACTATGGTGAGAACCCTCGCCGTCGTGCGCTAACAACGGGACAGGTTCGTTTCCGTCTCCAGCACCGGGGAAGCCGCGAACCACTTCTCATCCTCCAGATCGAGGAAAACCACGAGGAGCAGAAAAGTAACCGTGGGGGAACCTACTGGCGTCCCATCGAGGGCACTGCGTGGCGCGATGCCAAGCTGGAAGACCTCTCGGTCATGGATATCACCAAGCTGAACATCATCCGCGATGGTGGCGAGATGCCGGTGTGTTTCCGTCCCTTCAAGAGCTGGTTTGGCACTGAGCGGCTGATCCTTCAGATCATGCAGGGAAGTGTGGGAAGCCCCAGCTGGGTGGACGCCAAGATGCAGGATCTGCTGTTTAAGGATGGCAAGATCCTGGGCGGCATTGGGCTGGTTGCACGATGAGCGCCAAGTGGGTACGTACCGGCAAGACTCGCCTGTTCATGGTGTCCAGGTGGTTTCGTCGACCACTGGTTGGCCTGCAGGTTGAGTTCGTGGACGAGTCCTATTATGACAACGGCCGACGCCCAACAACTTGGGAATCAGCTGGTCTTTCGGACTTGACAGCCACCAAGGGAATAGATCCCAGGGGTCCGCAGAGCTCAATCCGCTACCGGGCTCACAAGACAGGCGTCTGGCGAAACCTCTGGCTGGTCATGCAGGTCTGTGACGATCCCGATTCCAACAAGTGGCGGGATGCGCGTGTTGAAGACCTGGGAGACTTCGCGCAAGTTTCCTGCGAAAGCTACAAGTCAGCGAAGAATTAGCCCTCTAGAAGAGGTGGCTGAAGGGCCTGACGGTACTCAGTAAGCATTGTCCACTTGGGTGGAAGCGTGTCGCCGTGACGGGCTTCCATCAGTGCCCACAGTGCTAGGAAGACTTGCAGGTTCAAGTCCACGTCTCGCTCACAGTAGGGAACCATCCGGGGATCAAAGCGGTAGAAAGAAAAGGGAGTGTTGAGCTTGGGAAGTCCAAGTATCTCACCCCAACTGTCCAGCTTGTGATCGCTCATCTTGGTCAGGGCTTTGCTCAGATACAGGGTGTCTAGGACTCGATCACGATCAAACGTTACTGTGCCCTCCATGATCTTTTCAATTACCCTGATGTCAAAGCTCTTGATATTGTGACCAACCAGCAATTTTGCGGCTTGCAAACGCATGATAGCCACTGCAATGCGTTCCGGACCCACAAAGCTCTCGCGCTCATAGGTGATCAAGTCGATCATGCAGATACACCAGATACGCTTGGGCTTGAAGCCGTCGCACTCCAGATCGAACAAGATGTATTCCCAGTTTGACATGTGTTCAGTTTACACTATGTTGCCCAGAGTGTCACTTTAGGAGTTGCAATGTCGTATCCTGATTATCTGGAAGAGAAGATTCCACGTAGTGGTCGACCCTGCACCTGCGGGGCAACCTACCACAACGCGATGATTGGACGGGCCGAGACGCCTTTTGCCGACTATGCGGCTCTTCTAAGACGTCAGGGTCCCAAAAATTACCAGCTGGCATCGTCGATCGAAAAGTTCTACGGCGAGCAACAAAGTCATGTGTTCTTTGACTTCTTCCCAGCGGCCGCTGCAACCTATCGGATCGATCAGAGAACCAGTGCACCAATATCTGGGTGGCAACTCGACCAAGACCGTCGATGCCGGGATGGTCAGATCTACGACAAATGGGGCTATGTTCTCCGTGAGTAGAAACTACACCACAAAGGGTGGATGGCGCCATTTTCGTGAGCGACTTCAGGAACGCTATGAGCTGCAGATTCCCTATGAGGAGTGGAAGCTTCTAGGCCATCAGATGCAAAATGGTGCCGGCTACGTCAGTAGGAACAGCTTGACCAAAAGCTGGTGGATACTTCAAACAAGCGCAGGACAAATCTTTGCGCTCCACGACAGCAAGACCAAATGCTTTATCAGCGTGATGCCCCTGGAGATGCTCCGGAGTGCCATAGACGGTTCGCCACGTGCCCGAAAGTATCTGGGCTTGACAGAAGTCAATGGCAAGCATAGGAAATGGTATGCAAGACACACCGGACAAGCCTATGAAGAGCGACCCTGGGTCCCCAAAGGAGCCAGAAAGCTGGAGCCAGTATTGCTCGAGGATGTACCGGGAGGATCCTCACGGGATCAGTCCACAAAGCGTGGAAGTGGACGAGGCAACCCGTGGCTACTGGTCGGCGGGCTTACGCTGGCCGGATGGTTCCTCGGTCGAAGGTATCGTCTATTTTAACTTTGGCGCAGCTATCAAGGCTGCCCGTCGTTATGGCTTCCTGCTGCCGGAGGTCAACGTTGCCAATCACGCTCGACTGAAGGCAATCCGTGAAGCTGGCGAGCCCGAGCCTTTTGTGGAGCCCAGTAAGCGAAAGAAGTCCAGTGACTGAGAGGCCAGTAGCTGAACAGCCTGGCTTTCACAGGATAGAGACAAGATCACTGGATCGTTGGGAGATCGAAGAACTCTTTGAGTTCTTGACAGGACTGCCCAATACCAAGTGGACGCAAACGGACATTGCGATCTCCAAGGATCGAATGATGACCTCGCGGAAGGGAACCATTGTTCTCTACGAAGACCAGCGTGACGAAGCAATCTACGCCAAATTGAAATGGGGATAAGCGATGGTGATGACAGCCCGCGACAAGGAACTGGCCCTCAAGTTTATCGAGAACAGTGATCCACCCAACCCCACTGAGTACCAAGAGCCAATGGGATGGACTGGCAGCTTCAACTGGTACAATGGCTATGATGGAAGCCAGTTCCACAAGATCACTGCGTCCTATGGTGATCTTGTTTACCGGGAGGACGAGGGTCTCAAGTACAATGGCATCTACTTGGATCTCTCCTGGTGGATGAGGTGCCGTGTCTATTGGGCAGCCAAGCGTTACGCGGAGTTTGGCCGTGCGATTGAGCACGACATTTTCGAAGCAGCTCGTCAGGCCGCGATCGCCGAATAATTGGTTGACTGGCTGGATCCTGGCACTACGTTGAAACAAAGGAGATCGACATGAGCACTGAGTTCGATATCAAACAGTTTCTGTGGTTCAAGGACGAGGCCAAGAACTCGGACAAGATCTGGGGCTACGTGGAAGTCGCGGGCAAGATCTACAACTTCTGGGGTCGGCGCGCCGATCTCGATGGCAAGAAGAAGCTGACCTTCAAGCGGTGGCCGGGTGTCTGGGGCGCATATGATGCGAGCTCCAAGGCCAGCGAGAAGAAGCGGAAGGGCTACCGTGAGGTCGACATCTCGAAGACCGACGACGGCGACTATCCGGGCATCGAGGCTTGCTATGCGGGCTTCACGAAGAGCTTCAAGAACCAGCTGACGTTTGCGCGTCTGGCCGGCACGGTCTTCGGCGAGGAAGTCTAAATGGCCGAGGAGATCACTGCGGCTCGCTTTCGCGCTGCGGTTGGTCGCGAGCCAGAAAACGATGACCTGTCCCGCAGTAATTGCTCAGAGCGAGGTGATGATGGTCACTGGTGTTGCGGCTGGGATCATGCGGCCAATCTTCCGGTGTTCATGACTGGAACAACCATCTACCGACTGGAAAAGTAATGCTTTGGGGACTGACATACCATACTATTCAAATGGTATTGGCTTTTCTGTTCGTGTTTCTCGCCGGCGCCCAAATGGAGCGCGGACGAGTGGCAACCAGCTTGTTACTCTTAGTTGTGGGAATCTTGACCTTTCTGGCCGAGGTTTCCACCTTTCTAGTCTTCATTGGACCACTGATAGCCTGATGAAACGATCAACCATAGAAACAATCAGTCAGAGTCTCAAGGTCGTAGGAACCATAGTGGTTGCCCTCATGGCTATTTGGTTACTGACAGACGATGTTCAGCCCAACTATGTCCAGGGACGGATGATCATGGGCTTTCTAATGATCATCCTGGGCTACTTGATAGATATCAAGTACCTATTGGAAGATCGAAACAACACGAGGTAACCCAGTGAGCGATCCAATCAACAATTCGGAGCGGCGACCAGTCCGCATCTTGACCGCGATGCCCAGCGACACCAACCCAGATGGTGACATCTTTGGTGGATGGCTGATGAGCCAGATGGATCTCGCGGCCGCTGCGGTTACCAAGCGCCGCGCTGGTGGTCGGACTGTAACGGTGGCCGTTGAGGGATTCAAGTTCATGGCTCCCGTGAAGGTTGGCGACGAGGTTGTCATCTACGCGGACATCAAACAGACTGGTCGTTCCTCGATGCACTGCATGGTCTGCACCTATGCACTCGCAGGCTGCACCGGAGTGGCCACCAAGGTCTGCGAAGCCATGTATGTTTTCGTCCACATCGACGAGAATGGCAAGAGCAAGAGGCTTCCTGAGGAATGACGCACAAGACCATCTGGGTACTGGAGCATCTTCTCTTTGGGGCATTTGTTCTCTTCGTCACCCTCTTGCCAGCGATCGTCAGTCAGATTTACAAAGCATGGGCGTTGGGTGGTCGAAGTGCCCTTCATCCTGCGGAATACAAGAAGATTGAGAACCGTGAGTTCCTGATCTTTGTTGTTGGCTACCTGCTGCTGGTGATCATCTTTCTCTACACGGCAGCACCCAACTAAAGGCTAGACAGGCAGGCACTTTGGTGCAACTACTGGACTATGACAGTAGTGACACGCTTTGCGCCAAGTCCAACTGGCTACCTTCATATCGGAGGAGCCCGTACGGCACTCTTCAACTGGCTCTATGCTCGGCATATGGGTGGAAAGTTCCTGATCCGCATTGAGGACACCGACAAGGAACGGAACACTCCCGATGCCATCGAGGCAATCTTCACCGGGCTGGCCTGGCTGGGTCTAGATCCCGACGAGGATATCGTGCTGCAGAGCAGGAATGCCGCCCGTCACGTCGAGGTAGCCAATCAGCTGATCGACCAGGGCATGGCCTATTATGATCCCAACAACGTCAATGAAGAGGGACAGGGGGCTGTCCGGATTCGTGGTATCAAGGGCGAGCAGACCATCGAGGACTTGGTACAAGGCACGGTAACGTGGCGCCAGGATATCGATGACTTTGTGATTCTCCGAAGCGATGGAACGCCAACCTACATGCTGGCAGTGGTTGTGGATGATCACGACATGGGTGTCACTCATGTGATTCGCGGTGACGACCATCTGAACAATGCCTTCCGTCAGCTGAGCATCTACAAGGCAATGGGCTGGCCCATTCCCCAGTATGGTCACATTCCCCTGATTCACGGCGAGGATGGCAAAAAACTCAGCAAGCGAACCGGCGCGGCATCGGTTGACGAGTACCGGATGGACATGGGCATCCTGGCACCCGCGATGGTCAACTACCTGGCACGACTGGGCTGGGGACATGGCAACGATGAGCTGTTCACGATGGATCAAGCCATTGAGTGGTTTGACATCAAGGACGTGGGCAAGGGTGCAGCTCGTCTGGACAGGAAAAAGCTGGCCAGCATCAATGGCCACTACATCAGGAACACGGAGCCCGAAATCCTTGCAAGGAACTGGGTTGGACCGCTTCTGCATGAGCAGGGCATTGACTGGGACGATGCCATGCTCGTTGGGGCAATGGCGGCGCTCCGTGAGCGTTCCACGGACCTCAACGCTTTAGCGAAGGGAACCCAGTTTCTCTGGGACCTGCGACCCATCTTCATCGAGGAAAAGGCTCGCGAAAAGCTAGACGGCAAGATCCTCGAGGAACTGGATGAGCTGCTGGTTAGTGTGCCCTGGGACAAGGATCACCTGGAGCATCGTGTCAAGGCCTACGCGGACGTGATGGGTCACAAGCTGGGAGTGGTAGCCGGTGTCCTCAGGGCAGCACTGACTGGTAGCACAATCAGTCCGCCGATCTTTGATGTAATGGTCCTCCTGGGAATGGAGCAGACCCTGGGTCGCATGAGGGATGCCAAGTAATGGACGTCTTTGATACAAACAAAAAGTGGATCACGATTGGTCTGGAGGTTTCCTACAGATACGGGGACAAGATGCGCTTTGCCACTGTCACCGATATCACAACGGATGGTCGTCTTTATTGTGATGACAACTTGCTGGAACTTCTCCCCGATGAAGTCACCATTGTGGAAGAGGATCCAGTGGAGCGCCTGGAAGCTGACATGCGCCGATATATCTATGACAAAACGCCCGACCGTCGCATCGCTTGCTTGACAGCATTCCAGGAGCGAATGGGCTTGAAGCCCTGGTCGGAACGTGAAGAAGAAAAAGCTGCTGCTCGTCGAAAGGAACTGGGTTTTGATTGAGACAACTTCGGGCTATCAGATGATCGTGGAACACTATGGTGACCGGACAACCCGGCGGTCCCTGGTTCCATTGATCAATCACATCCACGAGGGGCTGGAGATCCTAGACCGGCTAGAGGCTGACCTGACAACCAAGGAAGCCTACGCCGTTCATCCACTGTTTCAGGCCGACGATGACCTACGGGCCAACTTCACCAAGATTGACCGCCTGGACAACATGGTCGCTGCCTATGCGATGGAATACCGCAACGTTGCCAATGACTTCCTGAGCAATCAGGTCGCAACTGGTCCAAATGCCTGGGGACGTGAGGAAACCTATCCTCTGAAGCCTCTTCGTCTGTCACCCATCCCAGCAGTCAACAACATGCTGATTGCCGACAAGGTGCAGAACCGGAAGGACTTTATTGCCTTTCATCAGCCCACCCACCCGCGGTCTCGAGAGCTTACGTTCTACTTTGAGCACTGGCTCAAGCGACTGGGCGTCAGTGAGGAACGCTATCAGGAACTAATCGACGGTTTATAAGAATTTGAGGAATATTCATGCGTAACTGGCGAGTACGAACACGAGCGCAGCACAAGGCGCGCTTTCATGCTTGGAAGAACAGTGATAGCGATCATTTCAGCTGGGAAGCGCCCTGGTCTCCCATCTGGCGATCTCAATATACTCGCCGGTGGAAGCGGGACATCAAGCATGTCAAGGAAGGCTTGGCCAAGTTCGCTGAGTTCCCCTACTATGAGGACTGCAGGTATCATGTCTGCCGTCAGACCAATATCGAGGCTGATCACAACTATGGTCGCATTGACATTGAGGGCGAGAGCCTGATCAACGGTACGCCATCCAATTGCTCCTATGAGCATTGTGGGATCGTTCACCTGACCAAGGAAGATGGCGAGGAGCGCGCAGCTTTCGTGAAGGCAATGGGCATGATGCCCTACCAGCTCAAGTATGTCTATGGCATTCCTGAGGACAGGGAAAAGCTGATGCAGAGTCTCCGCTACTCGCTGGGTCTGGAGCGCGTCTGGAACTTCAACGAGAATGGCGGAACGCAAGAGATCACTGACGAGGGCAAAGCCTGGCTGTTTGACGAGACTGGCGTCACCTATGATGACTTGAAGCCCATGGAGCAGGAAGAGATGCAAAAGGCCCTGGCTGAATCGTGAGGGACCTGGTCAAGAGCTTTCTGGTAACGCTGGTCATCCTAGCGTTGACAGCTTGCGTCTGTGGTCTTGCGTGGTATGCCAGCCAGCATCCCCTGTGGGCTACCAGTACGCTGATGCCCATCTTGGGCGTTTTGTTCGTGCTGGGCATCTGGGGAATGGTCCACACAACAATCAAGCTGGACAAATAATCGTGTTCTACTATCTGGACAAGGACAAGAAAGTCCAGCAAGTCAAGGGAAACTTTCTAAAACACATCATTGAGAACGGTAACAACTCTCGGATAGTTGGTCGCACGGAAACCATTCTAGGCGTCCATGTGTCAACGGTTTTCCTGGGATCAAATGTTGGAATATACGATGAAAGTCCCAAGTATTTTGAAACCATGATCACCAGTGAGCGAACCGAAGTCTTGTACAGAGACGTTGTGGAGCGGTATGCGACTTGGGATGACGCCCTTGCAGGACATGCAAAATGGTGCAATGAAGTGGTAGCTATCGTGTTATCGGAGGACACCAATGATTGAACTGTGGAGTGCGGAGCAACTCAAGGATGAGATCTCCGATTTTATCGCCAAGGACATGGGCCTCTACATCAAGAATCTGCAGGGGCAGGGTGCTGATGTGGTTGGCCTGGATCTGGGCGGCTTCGTGGTCATCGAGTACCACTACATTCCCGCAGAGAGCATCCGAATGGTTCTCCAAGTCAAGGGCAAGAGCCTGATCATGGAGGTCTATCAGGATCAGGACGGTGTCCGGCGGACTCAGCTGTTCAAGCGAAAGCGTATGATCCCAGTGATCGATTACGTGGATCTCAAGACCAAGCAAGCCGATCCCGGCGAATCAACGATGTTTGGTTGACACACAGGATCCTGGCGCTACACCAGCTGGGAATCAACAGGAGATCGGCACTATGAGTGCAAGCGACGATATCAAGGATGCAATCGTCAATTATTTCGATTGCACGGACGTCAAGGGAAACAAGGCAGCCGACTGGAAGCGCCGCGACAAGCGGACTCTGGCAAGTGGGCATGATTTCCGGGAGTTCCACAACGCCAAGCTGAATCGCACTGTCTATACGCTGGGCGACGACGAAGACTGTCAGATCCTGGAAAAGGATCAGTGGATCTATGGGTTCAGCGACGCAGCGGATCTGGGCGAAGACGGCAGCTTCGTGCTTTCGTTCGAACCACTCGATCGCTTTCTCCGGTGCGCTCGACTATACGACCAGCATCAGCAGGATGGTCTGGTTGCCCTGATGGGACTTCCAGCGAACCTCGACGAGGTGTGCGAGAATCAGTTCATCGCCAGTCACAACGACTACAATGAGCTCACGATCCATATGACGCTGAAGAAGGCCGGCTTCAAGTTCTCGCGTGAGCTGACCGACTGGCTGATGGCACACAAGGCGCCAACCACGCCGGCCCCCGGTCCTGATCTCTCGATCGTTCCCGCGGTCCTCGACCCCAACTACAGCGCACCACTTCAGCCGGCTTCGAGCAGTCCTGCTCCGGCGGCAAGCGGTGTGATCACCAAGTTCGCCAACAAGAATCCCGGTCAGGTAGCAGCGGCAGCCCAGGCAACGCATCAGGCACAACAGGCCTCGATGATGGCAGCAATCGGTCAGATGGCTGGTCAGCTGGGCGCAACCGGTGGCGTGCAGATTGGCAGCACCCATATCCCGGCCACGCCGGCTGCGAATCCAATGGCACAGCTCAACAAGATCCTGGCAGCACAGGGAACCAAGGTGGTCGGCGTTGGCCCCGGTGGCACGATGACGCCGTTGAATGGTATCCCTCCGCTTCCGCCCAGCGGTCTCTTCAACAGCCCTGGGATGCAGGCCGCGATGCCCATCATGAGCGGTGGCTACCCCGAGTTGGTGAACCTTCAGCCTGCAGTCCAGGCAGCGTTCATCAGCCAGCGGATCATGGGTCACATGGGTCTCGACCAGGCCAACACTGCATGGGACGATGACGCGGCGATCAACGCGCAATTCCAGTCCGGTGTCGACGAAATCGAAATCGAGCGCAGCCACGCAATCTGGTTGCTCTATGAGATCTACGACGATGGGTCGAGCAATCCCCTAATCGACTTTTTCCTCTCCGACGATGAGGAACTGAGCGAGCATTTGGGCGCCGTACTGGACATGGACGAGGATGACCAGTACATCAGCATCCGCGATGATGATCAGGCATATCCCGCGCCCTATGATCTTCCCGTTCCCCAGCCGGCTCCCTATGTTGCTCCTCCAATGCCACCGGGCTTTGGTGGCGGCGGTCGGGCAGCCCCAATGGTTGGCCCAGCGTCCATGAATGCAAGGGCGGGCAGCTTTGCCCCACTGCCAGCAGCACCGCCGGCCGTTGTTCCACCGGCTCCTCCGGTGGGTGCAGCCAGTGCCTACATCAACAGCGATAGCGGCGACAAGTGGGCGGAGTTCTGCGGCGAGGTCTGGAACACGTTCAGTGCCAACAAGGCCAACCTTCCCCTCGACCTCACGTGGTCGGATCGCTATCGTCCCCGCGATGCACAGATCACCGGACTGGGCTACAAGTTTGTCCGCCGGGAGTTCACGGGCATCGTGATGCAGATGGGCTATCTGGATCGTGAAGGCAACTTGCTGGAGACCATCGACCTCCCCGGTGATGTCTTGAGCGAGGTGCTCAAGGAGTGGGGCGGCGACTGGAACATCGACGACATCACGCAGATGATCCACAAGCGGAAGGGTGAGAATCCCGAGACGGGCTTCAGCTACTCCAGCGAGGGCTTGTTCGACGAGGTCAAGGCATACCTGGACGGCGAAGGTTGGAAGGAAGCATAATGGGCAAGAAGAAAAAGGCCGAACGGCAACCGCTCAAGGTCTATGGTCAGCTGGTCGGCGACGGCGATGTTGAGGAGGGTGTCAAGCCCGTTCTGCTGGAGGAGGTTTGCTTTCTCGCTGACCCCAAGATGCTCCGCAAGATTGCCAAGCATTTGAAGGAATCTGCGAAGATTCTGGAAAAATGGGATCATCACCATATGAACAACCACAAGCATGGTGTGGAGATCATCGTTCTCCGTCCCGAGCATATGGCACCCCTTGACTGATGGAAATTGCCCACTATTTTGAGAACCCACCGGACTACGTTTTCAAGGTCCGTGGCTCGCGGGAGGAACTAGAGGAGTTGGAACAACGCTTCTGGAAGATCTCGGTGAGCATGATAGCGGGCAATCCATTGTTAGCCATTCTCAAAGATGGCGTGCCGACCTTCCAGACCAGCTACAGTTTCAGTGATCCCAAGGAAGCGATGATGTTTCGGCTAGCCGTCATCTAAGCGGTTGATTTGCGGAACCCTGGTGCTAATGCTGGTTACAGTTAGGCAACCAGGAGACCACTATGAAGCGGATTCTACTTGCAATGGCCGCGCTCGCGCTGACGACGCCGGCCTTTGCTGCAATCCCCAATCCCCCGCCCCTTGATCCCACCAAAAGTGTGGTCGATGGAGCCAACATCCTCGATGACGCGCAGGAAGCTGCTCTCGAGGCGCAGACGCGGCAGATCTACGATGCCACGCATCACCACATCGTCGTTCTGACCACTCCCACGATGAAGGGTTACAGTGGCGTTGAGTACGGCAACAATGCCTTCCGCTACTATAAGATCGGCAACCGGACGCGAAACGATGGCGTCCTGCTTCTGGTCAGCATGAGCAACCCACGGCGGCTCCAGATCGTTCCCGGCTATGGTCTGGAAGGTGAGCTCACGGATGCGCGGTCTGTGGAGATCACCGAGGCGATGAAGCCGGTGATGAAGTCCGGTGATTATGGGGCGGCAATCAGCCAGGGCGTCGATCAAATCGGCACGACGATCACCAAGGAAGTGGTCACGCCCCAGCAACTGGCGGCCACGGCTCCTGGTACGCAGACGGCTGTGGAAAAGGCCGAGAGCAGCGACACGTGGCTTACCATTCTGGCGATCTTCCTGGTCCTCGGTCTGGCCTGGCTGGCCTTCTACTTGTTCATCCAGCGTCCCAAGCATCTAAAGGCCAAGGCGCTTCTGCTCCGCATCAACGGTCTGATCAGCGATGGCAAGACTTATGAATACAGGGACGACCTGATCAACGCACAACTCAAGTACCAGCAGGCGCTGGAACTCGATCCCAGCAATGAGACGATCCAGTACAAGCTCTCTTCCGTAGCGCGGGACATTCAGCGCAAAAAGGATGAGGCAATCGCGGCGGCCGCTCGTGCAGTCGAGGCAGCAAAGCCCAAGCCCAAGCCAATGGTCGTGGAGCGAGTTCGGGAAACGTTCACCAAGCCTTCGCCATCGGTTGGCAGGACGCCAACGGCAGCGCGCAACTACAGCCCGCCACCCGCTCCTCCCAAGCGCGATACTGGGCCATCAGCGGCAGCACTGGCAGCGGCTGCCGAGGAACAGCGGCGACGCGACCGAAAGCGCCAGCAGGATCGTGATGACGAGGATCGCCGTCAGCGCCAGCGCGAGGATGATGATCGCCGGTCGCGTGATAGCTGGTCGTCCAGCAGCTCGTCGAGCAGCAGCTCAAGCTCATCGTCCAGCAACGATTACTCCAGCCCTTCGCCCAGCTTCGACAGCGGTGGCTCCTCGGGCGGAGGTGGTGGTGGCTCCGACTGGTAAACAGTCAAGGAAACGTCAAGACCAAGGGGAGCAGCGAGGGTTGCTCCCCACCCATTTGAGTAACGGAAGAAGCATCTGTGGTCACTTTCAAAAGCACAATGAGCAACTGGTCCAACGACGGATCCACTTGGGTATGGTGCGAGGGCACGATGCGCGATCTGGAATCCGTAAAGGAACAAGTCCTTGGGCGCCAGTGGTCCGAGAAGGTGGAAGTGGGTCTAGCAGAGCCCAGCAGTGGTCGCCACGACTACGCGGGACCATTTGCTGATCGTCCCCACTACATGGCATTCGTCTTTTACTGCAAACAGGACGCCACTCTCTTCAAGCTGAGTTACTGATGCGCTTTACCCGGATGCAAAAGGTGGACGAGCTCACGTGGATCCACATCGAAGGATCCGCGGAAGAGATCGCTAGGGCTGAGCAGTGGGTCAAGACCAGTGCGACCATGTGGGTAATGGACTATCCAGTGGTCACCAAGGCATTCCTGCCCGATGGTTCTCCCGCTAGTGGCAACATGACTTCCTTTATCTTGTCCATGATCAAGCAAGGCAAGAAGTCCTCGGTTGTCAGCAACATGACGATCATCCACGAGAAGAAGTTCTGCTTCAAAGATCCCGGTGACGCGCTCCGGTTCAAACTGTCCATGTGAATAGTGACGCGCAGGGTTATGCCCGCGTAATGTCACTGCATGAAGATCAAGACCTATGCCGAACCTGGTAGCACCCTTGCGTTTGCATATGGCAACGAGACCGCCCACCACTGGATTATTGACGTGGACGGCGAGGAATATGTAGAGCTGATAACGAGGCTCAAAGACACCAAGTGGAACAAACAAGTAGCTTGGTATCCCAAGTTCTTTCCCAGTGATGTCTATGGGAAGACTGATCTGGAAGCCCACATCATAGCCTACGACGATCGAGACGCGACGCTTTTACGTTTGTCGCTGTAGGAGGCTCGATGGAAACTCAGTTTACAAAGAAGATCTATTACAAGAAGTATGACCACCGCCTGGTCATCAATGCTAGGACTTGTGGCTACCGGGAACCAGTAATCAAGCCAACCGCTGAAACAGTGGAGTGGCTGCTGAATAAGCGTTTTCCTGACGGCGGATGGCGCACGGTAAGCACCTACAGCTATGTTCACAAGAGCCAGCAATGCTCAGTGTTCTTCAAGGATCCAGTGGTCTTTGAATACTTGAAGGAACAAGTTGGTGAGGACTTTATCAGTGTACTGGAAAAGCCACTGAGTGCAGAGCACACGCAGATGCTGGAAAGCAACGACAAGCTGATCACTCGAAAGCAACTGTTCTACAGCAAGTATAGGATGTGCCTACGAGTAAGCCACACTCGCCTAAGCTACTGGCAGACCAGCAGCGAGAACGTTCGTGAGATGCAGGCTTGGTGCAAGGAACAGTTTGGCGACGACCAGGAACGCTGCATGATGAGCGGCTGGTCGCGCGGTAACTTTTACTTCAAGGACCCCAAGGACGCCCTACTGTTCAAGCTGACTTGGGGTGGGCAGGATGTCAAGACCGAACGTGTTATCACTGTTGCGGAACTTGAAGCAGCGAAGGTTTCAGAGGCCTGACATACGCCTCATGATCACGGTGTCCTCGGGAAACAGCCCGAGGACGTCCGTCTCGACTACTTGATAACGCTCTTGCAGCCTTGCATACTCGGGCAGCTTGGCACGTTCATCGGCACGATCCTTGGCCGTGTTGACGTCCTTTAAGCTGGCATAAACGCCCTTGAACTCTGTGATGCGATCGGGTTCATTGAACGGATGGCTGTAGTCTTCTAGATAGTGGCGGAGGAGTACGAACACCTTCATGCGTTCAACTCCTCTTCCAACTGGTCAGCGGCTTCCGACCATGCACGACCAGCGCCACTGTCGCCAATGCTCCAGCTATAATCGGACTGCTCACGCCACTTGGTGATCAGAGCTTTGATCTGCTCCTCCATTAACGGCGACCCGTGAGGTTTTTGTTTGCCAGTCGGCGGAGTTCCGCGAGATCCCCGGACGCGCTTGCAGCGCGCACCTCACGGCGATGGGTGTTTTCCTTGATGGAAACTCGGCGGCGATTGTCGACCCCAACTGCTCGGGCAGCTTCGTTCATTACGCGGATGAGACCCTCACCGTCGAGCGTGGGGTCACACATGCGATCCACCATCGACTTCATCTCTTCCATGCTGATAAGACGCGCTGCCATTTTCGATCTCCTGCTCAACTCGTATTTCTGTCCTAGCAGAACTGGACACGCTGTCAACCAGTTTTAGAATTCTTTGGTGACACCTAAAACGAATTCAACCGCTGGAGTCTGACGTGTTAGACCAATGTTGGCATTGATATCAAACTCCACACTTTTGGATGCCGTGTAGGCGAGAGTGAAATCTGCACTGCTCTGCGTCTCACCCCGTTGATGCTGGATCATGTATTCCACAGTACCACTAATGGGTCCGTGGAGTATCTGGTTGACACCTAGAAATGTGCCTCCCAGCAGATACTGGCCCTTGACCGCATAGGGCGTAAGATAAAACTGCGTCCGGGGAGTGATATCGTAGGTGCTCCCAAAGGCAATTCCGGGAATCAATCGACCAGCGGAAAGCTTCGAGGAGCCCGTTGGCAACTGAATACTGGGCTGGACTGCTAGGCTGAAGTCACCTTCTACAAGACGCTTCCGGTAGCTTAGGCGGAGATCACCACGGCCCTGAGCAAAGCTCTTACGTACCATGGGGCTCATGGCCAGCTGAACTTCCGATGTGTCATCTAGACCCAGCCGGACAACCGCATCAGCAATCAAACGGGTATCATCGGCATCCTGGAACCAGTCAAGGAGACCAATCTCAACTTGAATGTGTCCGGGATCAACGGTGCAGGGCTGAAACGCCCCACGATCGGGACAAAGTGGCTTGAGTTCCTGTGCGGCCACTGGGCTCGCAAGGAACGTGCCGGTTATGAAAAGTAGTCGCGAAATGCTTGCCATGAACAAACCGCGATCCAGCTGACCAATGCCAGGGCGATGAACACCACACCAAGGTAGGCCATCCAGACAATCAGCTTTCCGATGAGCATGATGATACCAATGAGGAGGGCGAGGCCTACGACTACAAAGGTACACACAATGCAGATTGCGACGAATAAGAAAGCAAGTCCCACGAAAGCGTCCACATCAAATCTCCGACAACTGATGCACCATTGCTACCAGTCGATCATTGCCCGGCCGGGGTCCCTGGCTTTCAGAGAACGGCTCAAAGGCTTTGAACTTACTATGCAGTATCTGACCCATGCTGTCACGTTTTATGAACGCCATGATCTTCACTGGACCCCACTTGTTGGTCTTCATGTAGCGCATCATAGGATCCAGCGTGTAGCCTTCACCAGCGGGTTCAAAAGCGTTGTCGGTGTAGTCCTTCCGATCGTAGAACTTTTCCAGGAACACCGTGTGGAGAAGCGTCTCTTCCTGGCGGCCCTTTTGAATTACACGACCCAGAAAGCTACGAATCTCGGGCCGCACCGGTATTACTTTGGTCCAGCACTGGATTCCTTCATTGACGCGCTCGCAATGTAGAACACCGCGATGGTCTTGGAATACAGCCCACACCATTTTATTCCTCGATCCGCCAGTTGACAACGGGGTCCAGGAGACTGGCCGTTGCAGTGCTGATTGCCGCTGCCCGTGCGATGGGATCCTGCGTGGCATCGAACTCGATGGGGAAAGTATGTTCTTTCCGATGACGACCCTTTTTGGTCACCATGATCAGCTTTGCCATCACGTTTCTCCTATGCAGGGGGAGGGGAGAGGAGATCATCCCCTCCCCCGCCGATCAGTTTGCGGTGACCGAAGCTGCGATGTTCTCGGTGCTCGGCACGACATCGTACCAGCCATACTTGGGGTTCGCCAGTGCGACCTTGCTGCCGGCTTCCAGGTGACCAGCGAATGCCGACCGCAGACCGAGCCGACGACCGTTGCCCTTGACCGAGAGATTGGCGACCTGCTCGTCCTTGGGGAGATTCACTAGCGAGGTGCGATCGGTGAAGCGAATCTGCAGAGTCTCACCGCGCATCCGAATCCGAGCCTTGGTAGCCGAACCGACGAGTGCCAGGGTTGCTGCTGCATTGATGTTCAGATTCTTGTAGGACACGATTTCGATCTCCTCGTTATGCCCAGGACAACTGCTGCCCTGTCCTCAACACACCTAATGCCGTCCTGGTTTACGTCAACCGCTTTTTTCACACCAGGAAATTTTTGTTCACTAAATAGAGCAAGAGGAGAAACCGATGGACAATCTCGAGAACACCGCAAAGGCCGTTGCAGGCTTGAGCGAAGAACTGGCCGAGACGATCCGCGCCTGTGCGGTAACCAAGATCTTGGACCGTATCGGGGAACTCCCAGACGAGCACTTCCTACATATCGCAGCCCTGGCATCACAGATCTGCGAAACGCCCGTCGCGGCCGTCAGCTTGATTGATGACGAACGTACAATCTACAAAGCACTTCTAACGGGCAGTCCCAACCCCGATCTTCGCTATTGTCGCGAGGAAACGTTCTGCAACCTGTTGACGAGAAGCCCCGACCAGCCCGTGATCATCTATGATGCACAAGCGGACTCACAGGTCTGCGGGCTTCCATTCGTCGATGGAACCTACGATTATCTGAGATTTTATTCTGGATTGTCGCTGACGACGAGCGAGGGATACAGCGTGGGCACCATTTGCGTTGCCGACCGTATCCCTCGTAGGTTGCGAAAAGATCAGGAAGCCGCGTTGTATCGGCTTCGTGACCTAACGCTAAAGCTGATGGGCGTTTAAGCCATCATCAGCAGTTCTTCGGTCTCCTGACGAATATCCGAAGTCATCATGCGGGCCAGCGCGTGAAGGTAGCCAAAGCGCGCAGCCTGGCGCCACGCATCATTGACATCCAGACGAACCGGAAACACCTTGACCGCGTCGGCGGCCGTCAGGTCGTTATCCTCGGCGTCGAGACCATCACCGTTGAAAACCAGGAACTCCGTGGGAACAGTCGGACCAGCCGGCTGGCAGACCGTAACGAGAATCTCGCCACCGCACTTGATCTGGAGCATGTTCTCGCAGTCGTGCGTTTCGGTCGTCAGCGCATAGTTGCGGCGTGCAATTTCGTTCTGCGTGTTCTGGTAGTCGTTTGCTGCGATGGACATTTGGTGTCTCCTGTCTGCGTTTCCAATACTTCCTATAAAGAGGAGTAATTGGTACGTCAACCAGGATTTACTCTTTTCCGTCGAGAATATTCCGCACCCTCTGTGCCAGCTCTTCAACCTGATAGGGCTTAGCCAACATGCTGAAGCCATCCTGGTTCTTGCTGCCGTCGAGCATGCCTGCTCCGTATCCGCTGCAAAGCAGGATCTTGACGTCCGGCATCACTTCCATGACTTTCCGCGCAAGTTCCACGCCATTCATACCACCCGGCAACACAATGTCGCAGCACATGATAGCAGGCTTGAAACCGCCGACCAGCTTTTGGATGGCCTCATTGGCGTTCAGGGCGCCCTTGACCGTATAGCCATAATCCTCGAGAACGTCCATTGCGAACTCAAGGATCATGGGCTCGTCATCAACGATCATGACGTTTTCGGTGCCCGTGTTGGGCTTCTTTGTTTCTGCTTTGGCGGCAAGCTGCTGGAGCCCAGCCGCAATACTGGTTAGGTCGTCCATTCTCAATCCCCTAGGAGTTAACCCATTATGGTACAACTCCGCTCAACAATCAATAACTGTTGTACTTAGCGGATTGAGAATGTTGCGGTTTACCGCTTAGAACGAGGACGAGGGGGAGTCGGAATGTATGTCGATCCCCCCATTTTGGGATGAGTATAACCATTAGGAGTGAATGGGGGGATCTTTGCAGCTTCTTGAGCAATAAAGGCCGCACGACCGGCCTGTGCCCACCCAATGTAAGCATCCCAGACGCTTTGCACCAGGTTGTTGGTTGCCTGTCGAAGCGACACCGGCTCGTCGGAAAAGCCCAGTGCCTCGAGGACGAACTGGTCACGAACCCTGTCGAGCATCTCGAAGAAATCGTCCTGTGTCCGGGTCGTCTTATCCGAGATCAGCTTGGCGTTGTCGTCAGCACCCTGTGCGGTTGCGCGAATCAGGTACTCGGCTTCCGGGCCCATGCCGTTGAACTGTTTGCCCGATGCAAGGATGCGGATCATGTAGTCTGCGGCGTAGATCTTCGTCTGGTCAATGTCCACGTGCTGTCTCCTGTTTGCCTATAAACCAGAGTTAGCACCATGGGACTGCACGTCAACCGCTTTTTACCAGTCGCTGCTCGAACCGCTGCTGTCATAGCTGCTCCCGCTGTAGCTGCTATATTCGTAGCCACGATTGTCTGTGAAGTTGCTCTGTCCACGAACCTTGGCCTTGGCAGCTTGGAGCAAGCGATCCTGCGCCAATTTTTGCTGGCGGCGATTCTCGTCAACGTATGCCTGCTGCTCAGCAAGTCGAGCGGCCTGCTTCTTTGCTGCAAGCCACAAGTTGGCTTCCTGTGCGGTTGGAAAGCCAGCGACCTCGTCGCCATACTGCACCATGACCAGATCGTGATGATCAAAGTTCTTTGCAATGGAGTACTCGTACTCTGCATAGTCCTGGGCCTGCTCGGCATCAAGACGATCAAGCTCTGCGAGTATCTCGTCAATGACCATTTCGGCATTCTTCTGCCGATGCTTGGCCGCGATCTCTTCGGCAGTTGCCTGACGAATTCCTGGGAAGCCAGTGACACCCTGGGGACCAACAGTCGGCGGAGGCAGAAGGCTCTGATCGACCAGCTCATCAGTCGAGAGGGGAATATAAACCTTGGGCTGATAGTTCTCAGGAACAGTCCACCAGTCGGGAGCCAGCGTGGGCTCAGCGAGGATGCCACGAGGATTAAGCCAGAAGGCATCCGGGGTCATCCAATACAGATCATTGTTTTTGCGCTGCTGGGCTTCACTCCAGTAGGGGTTGACTTTGGGCTCCGGCTTTAGGACGATTGGTTCGCGAGGCTCCAGGATCTTAGTGATCGCTTCATCGATCTCCTTTTGACCATTCTGAAAGCCCTCAAGCCACTTCTTGTCCCGTGCGGCCCTGATCTCGTCACGATGCGTCCAAACGTACCAGAACTTGCTGGCCGTGACCATCAGACCATCGCGGCCCAGGTTGATGTCCATTTGGTCCTCGACCACAACGGGGAGGTTGATCTTGGGGGCCTTGACCTCTGGGAGATTCTCAACCAGCGCCTTGCGGTACAGCTCACCCTTGCCAGTAAGCCAGTAGCGACCGTCCTCACGAACGCTCACGATGTTGAGGCGCTTCATGTTCTTCATGGACTCAACTTCGCCACGAGGATCATAGAGATGTGCGCGGATCACGTAGCTTCGAACGTTGTCGGGCCAGGCTCCTGCGACGCCTTCTGCATTTTGGATCAGGTCGATCTGATAGTCCGAGAGGCCAAGATCGGCCATCTGCAACCAGGTGTTCTGGTAGCGCACTGCCCTGACCGTTTCTCCTGCATCAATATGCGACACCGTTGAACTCCTACTGCCCTCTATTCATCCACTTTATAACCTGGTTTCCAGTGTTCAACCGAAAAATACCAGTTCAAAGCGACGAACGAGGTCTTCATGGCCAGCAGCACGAATCAGCTTGATGACCTTTTCTTCAACGCCCTTGTACTTGCTATGAAGGACGCTCACAACCTTTAGACCTGTAGTGGGAGCCTCGGTCAAGCGCACGATTGCATCATCGGGGAACGGTACAACGCCAGCACGACATAGAGACCATGCCGCGCTGAGCAGCGCGCAGGTATGCTCCTCCCGATCATCCCACACGTTCTTGAGCCCGATGCGATCACCCATTGGGCTCTCAAACATCAGGACCTTTTTGTTTTCCTTTCGAATGGTCTGCCAGCTAAGATACTTCTGTGGAAGCTGACTTATGATCAGATCAGCCACGGGCGCCATCTTGCCCTCAAAGACCACAAAGTCAGGAGCAAGGCCACGCCGCAGAATGCAGCGGATAAACTCCGTGACGTCCAGGGTATTGGCCTTGACATGCAGCTCATCGATCAGGATAGCACTGACAACCAGCCCCGAGGGATCACTGTTCTTGTCCAGATAGTCCTTCATGACGTCCAGGCTTTGGTGTTGCTCATCGCCAAACACCTCGTCGGCATAGATGTGCGCGAACTCCACGAACATGTCGGGGACTGGCAAGTTCCGCAGACCTGGAAGATGACTTCCCATCAGAGACTCCACATGATCCAGAGGGGCCACAACACCACGACCAAGAAGACCAGGAACCAGATGGGGATAAACTGTCGGGGCTTCCAACGCATATTTTTGGGAACACCATCGGACCACCAGATAAACAGCACGAACACAATGGCCGTGAGTCCAGTCAGTAGAACACCGGTGATGCCGTGGACGAGGTTCATCAAAGTGATTGTAATGCTCATATGTTCTGAGTAACACCAGTTCGCAGCATGTCAACCAATCAACGGAAGACTGGCTTTTGAGTCCGATCAAACCAAGTCAGCTTGAACAGCATGGCATCACTGGCGTCCTGTATGTAAAAGGGCCGGACACTGCCTCCCTGGTTTGCACCCCATGTCCAGTTGCCCTGGAGCGTATCGTCGCACCACTCCAAGATGTCATGCTTCTCGTCCGAGACTCTGACAACCCGACCATCCCGCTTTCGTCTGTATTGTGTGGGGATCGGTACGTGGAAGACATGCCACTCCAAGCACTTTAGACTAAATGGACTTGGCTGACTCATCTTTTTCCACAACATGCTCTAGGAACGCCATCCTGAATAGCATGGCTTGCTCACGATCCTCAATAAAGAACCCAACATGCCAGGCCGTATAGAACGTCCACTCGCAGGTCAAGACGTCGGTTGCCCAACGTCCTGCCTTTCCACCAGCCGTGTGGTGAATGACGACCCGATGCCAGCCCATCTTTTGAGCTGGGTTGTTCTCCGGCTTTCCTCCCAGGAGCTCGTGAAGGGGACCAAAGTTTTTGGGCTGGCTCAAATCGCTCCATGCTCCCATGCGTCAATGACGGGCGCCGGGCTAAAGCGGCGCTTGAACTCCGCCTTGACGGCCTCGGCCTCGCTCTCGGCCTCCATCTTGGCCATGAAGCGGTTGTACGCCGCCTGCTCGTTGAAGCGCTCGGCGATCGTCAGGGTGTCAAAGACCTGACCATGCTTCTGGTTCAAGTAAGCGAGGCGATTGGCGCGGGCTGCTGCCTCTTCCTTCTCGGACTGCGCGAACTGCTCCTCGTAGGTGTCGAAGAAGTGGAGCATGGACTCCACACTGTGGCCGCGGGGGCGGAAGCCGTTGATCCCCTTGTAGAGATCGCTGTAGGCCTCCTGAAAGGTCATCGTGGCCATGTCGGCCAGGGTGAGGGTGCGGGTGACGCCGTTGTCGTTGAACTGAAGACCCATTTGATTCACTCCTCTGCCCGGCAACAGCGCCGATGTTCTGGATTTAACACCAGGAACCCAGTTGTCAACCAGGTTTAATCGTCCCAGTCTAAATCAGGAGCCACGGCCTTGTAGGCATCCCGGAACGTCTTGACCTGCATGATGGGATGCTTCAGGATCACTTCACGGACCGGCTTGGGCTCCTCTTTGAAGCCCGCTATGCTGCCGAGGAACGTGTTGACGCCCTGGCCCTCCACGACCCAGCGAGTCCGCGTAACAACGATGTAGTCGCCGCGCTTTCGCACCAGATAGTAGGCCTGATCGCGGTCACGATTGCGCTCGTGCCAGAAATACTTGCCACGCGCACCGAAGTCGCTGAGCAGCTTTCCGCCGTTGGCGCCGGCCACGTTGTCGAGCAGATAAAAGAAGGCCGACGTGGGATTCCGGACCAGATCGGGCCGACCCCAGAGACTGGCCGTGCGACGAGGACGCTTGTCACGATAGCTGGACGAGGTCATGCCCGACTTCCGAAGCGACCGCTGCCACTGCTTCTCGCGGTGCTTTTCGTACTGTGCCAGGGTCATCTGCCAGAGGCGTTGCTTACCCATCGATCTGCTCCTCGTAATTGGGATTGACGATCAGAACAACGGCGCCCCACCGCTTGGTTGCTCGTGCCAGGGCCAGTTCCAGGCCGCTCATTTGGTTGAAGAGGAAGAAAGCCGTTCTCCTTAGTTAAAGTTGGGTTTGGCAAAAATGGTCTTGACATCGTTGACGACCCGATCCCGGTGCTCGTCATAGCGACGCTTAAACTCGCCCATGTCCTCGCGGTGGATTCGAACTGCATGATAGTCCGATGCGTCCAGGGGACGAGTCTTGCCCCAGGGCTTTCCATTGTTGAAGCGGAGTCCCTCACCGAGTGCAGGATAGCCCTCAAGGCGTCCGTCGATGTAGCGCGAGCCATACTGGCACTGTTGGCCGAGAACGCTGCGCGAGAAGTCGCCGAATGGGCTGTAGCCGTCATCGTGGAACTCGTCGTGGACGATGTCGCAAAGCACGACACCCTGCATCATCGTGGGATCATCGGCCGTCTGCATGGGCTCCCGCATCCGGACGATTCCTCGAACGGAAAACTGCGCGAGGCATCGACGATCGAGCCAGCACTGGTTGAAGCTGACCTTTTCGTGGCGGCCGCAAAGCCAATCAACCACCTCGCCATCCGAGTCCGTAACATAGAACATGCCACCGTTCTCATTGTAGTGGAGATCGAGGTCTTGACCATTGTAACGAATCTTCACACTCGATCTCCTTTTGTTCCGATAAACCAGGACTAGCAGGCTTTTCCTGTTAGTCAACCATGCTTTGCAGGAAAGCGTTGATGCCAGCGTCCTTCAGGACCTTGGCGTAAGCGCGGCTTGCTGCCTCGCGAACCTCGATCGACTGCCAGGCCACGCAACCCGCTGGGTACGTTACCTCGGGGCGAACCTCGTAGCCACCGTTGTAGCTCTTATCGCCCAGGTTGTTGTCCTTCAGGAACTTGACGAACGGACCGCGCGCCGGGCGAATCTTCACCCATGCAAACCCACAGCATCCGAACATATTGCTGGACTCGCCATACTTGGCGATCAGGTCGTCGACTGCCTTCTGGGCTGCCGTGGTTGCTTCCGTGTGGAGTGCCTGTGCGTCCATGTTCAATCTCCGATCTGCGTTTCCGATGTACCAGAGTTAGCACCAGTATCCCGTGCGTCAACCAGACTTTTCAGTTATCTCGTCAAAGGCTTCCTTGATATGAACCTCGATGCGAAGGCGCCAATCAAGAGAGTTGGCGAGGTGCTTGGGGAAACTGTTCGCCGCCTCAATCAGCCGGTACTGTTCGCCATCGTGACGGAACAGAAGCTCATGCTGGGGCTTCTTGCTTTTCAGAAAACGCTGAATGCGGACGCGGTACTCCGGCGCATCCTTGGTGTCCGTTGGGGATAGGTTTGCAACCCAGACCAGCCCTGCTCCTGCAAGACTGGTCCAGATTGCGTAGGGAAGCTGGAGCGGCGGAGGCGTCATGCCAGCGCCATTTCCACGTAGCTCATATCAACGATGGGCTCGGGCGGCTTCGTCGTGATCGTGATGAAAATGTCGGCCGGCGAACCATCCTTCCGTACAGTGTGATCGACCAGGAAGCCGGGGCTGCAACCGCACGAGCAGCCGGCCTTCTGCGACCACCGGATCTTGCCTTCGAGCTCCGGATGCTGCTCGAGGACGATGGCCTTGTAACGTGCGCTGGGACGCTGGCGGCGCTCCATCAGATTCTCGATGATCGTCTCGCCGTCTTCGAAAACGTACACCTTGCTGTTGCTGTAATAGCGACGCATTGCATACGAACCGCGACCTCCGCGCTCGCTACGTGGGTAGCTGCGAGCCTGCGTTTTGTCTTCCTTGATCCGAACCAGCGCCATGTGACCAACTCCTGTGTGCGTTTCCTATGTACCAGAATTAGCACCAAACAGGAACACGTCAACCAGGTTTTTACCTTATTTTCCACCAAATATTCTGGGCAGTCCCATTACGCTCTCAAGCGCGATGTCGGTGTATTTGCCGGCATCCCGTAAACCAACGCTTGTCAGCAATTCAGGAAAGGTCACATCATACGCGCGGAGACGCAGGGCATCGCCGGTCAAGCCCTTGAATGTCCCCGCATCTCGATGAAGTTCCAAGATGGCATCAGCGGTGTTTTGAGCGTTCATACCACATCCAACAAAGCGTCGACGTGCCAGCGGCAAAAGTCCTCCATGGCGCCATCCTTGCCCCAGCCAATGCTGTTGGCCAGTTCCTGCAGGTCCAGTGAGCCATCCCTGATCAGGATCCCACTGTCGGTGAAGAAGCGGACGTTGGCCTGCCAGATCACACGACTAAGTTCCATTTCGGCCGAGGGCGGAATCTTTGCCCGACTGCGAAGGCTCACATAGGGAAGCGCATATGGTGCGCGGCCTCGTTGACCACCATTGAGCACAACGGAAAGCCCACCCATGTGACTTCCAACGATAAAGTCCCTCAGGTCCACCACATCATAGTAGGCGTCGTCCTTGTAGTCTGCAAAGTCCGAGAGAAGGATCACATCCGTGATGTTGATGCGATCGCCCAGTCTCATCCGTGCGCTGTTGATGGTCTCACCAGTCACGCTGTCATCTTCGACCAGCACGTAATCGCCGTCCGGGATGCTGTCCGCCTGTTCCTGCAAGCTGTCGAAGCCAAAGCGCGTATCGCGGAACAATGCCGAGAACTGTGAGCTGCTCTGACTGAAGTAGCGAGTGCTGTCCAGGTGGTGTACGCCCTGGTAATGGAAGAATGGATCTAAGCTGATCACCTTCCGATCACCGATCAGCCAAGTGGCCTTTTCCTTCTGCTCACTTACCGGCAGGAGATGGACTTTGTGATTTCCGCCTGCACCTTTGAACAAGTGTGCGATTGCAAGCCGAATTGCGCTCTGAAGCTGAACCCGACGCTTTGTGAGCTCCTCACGACCGCCCGGCATCCTATTTGCCCAGCCGACGATTGCCTCGTCTTCCTCGTTGCGGATCAAGTAGGGAAGATTTCCTGTGTCCTGGTTCTTGTATTCCTGGAAATACTTGGCAACCCGGGGGTTCAAGTGATGATGCTCACCCTCGCGTACCAGCTTGCTCGACACTTCACTCCGCGTTACCTGTACGCTTGGAATACCAGTTTCCTGGAAGCCACTGTTGTCGGAGCCGTAGACGTAAAAGACATCAAAGATCTGTCCCAAGTTCTGGGACAAGTATGCTTCCATCCGGCGAGCAACCGCCGTGAAGTTTACCTCGCCCGGCATGTAGCGGGCAGCCCAGGGATCGACCTCAAGCCAGTCGCTGTCCTGCGTTGCGAGCTCCACCATTGCGATACGATGGACTGCCGAAATACCAGCCGTTCCGTTGTACTTTTGGCTAACGTAGCTGTCATGTCCTGGGGCGAAGAAGCCGCCCATTACTTGAAAGCCCTGGCCCTCAACGATCTCACGAGCGCGCTCCATCATTGCGATGTGCCCGTTGTGGATGGGAGCCATTCCGCCAGTTGTGATCAGGACTGCCCTGCGACCACCATTGTTTCCGCCGATCAGCTTGAGCAGGTTGTTGCGAACCTTCTGAAGCGACGTGGTCTGAAACGTTGGATTGTAGGTTCTATATTGCTCAACCAACTTGGGGAGCCCGTCGTCGAAGAATCCTGCGTTGAACAGGTCCTTGGTGTCGTGACGGAAGTCATAGACCTCACGGTACGTGGGATCGCTGAGTGCTTTCCAAGCGTACCGCTGATCGTCCGTTAGCACCTTGCCCGAACCAGCTTCTTCGATCTCTTCCCGCGTTGCTACGCGATGAAGGCCCAGCAGATTATAAAGATCCGCTTCCGGTCGGTGGGCTGTTATGCCGCATGAATAAGTGTCCGTCATGCCACCCACTTTGCACCAGTCTGGAGACCAGTCAACCAGCTTTATAGGTTTTGGAAGAGCTCATCACCATGCTCACACTGGATATTGCTATCCGTGATCTTCTGGCCAGCAGCCTTGAGAGCCTCGTTGCGGCGACTGACTTCCTCGGCAGTGTTGAACAGTCGGAGCGATTCCTTGCCCAGGTCGTGGACTTCCCGGATCGTGAGCTTTTTGTCGCCCAGCGCCTTGGCCGTCATCAGGCTCAGGTCGGGGCAAGCGCCGGTGTAGGTCTGGGTATAGGACTCGCCGTCACCATACTCCTTGGTTTCCGTTTCGTTGAAGACCCGCTTGGCGTCATAGTAATAACGCATGGGCGCTTCGCGGTCGGGAAACAGAACGTACTCGGGGGTAATGATATAACCCCAAGCGGCCACGCAGCCGACCATTATGCCGATGCCGATCGACTTTCCAATGCTCATCCCAGTGCCTTCATCAGGAGTTGATAGACGCGAGCCTGCGGGCTGTCGGGGTAGGCGTGGTCGATTGCCATACCGCAGCGACCAGTCCGATGACACATCGCCGCCCACAGTGCTTCATCGAGGCGCTGGTTGCTTTCGATCTTGGCTTCCGGGGTGGGGTTCCACTCCTTTCCGCCTGCCTTCATCTGCGCGTACAGGTTTGTGAATTCCTCGCGCTCGTCAGGGGTCAAGGCCATTTACTTTCCCTTCTCGTCTTTGGATCCCGAAAAATACAGGAGGATCAGGAAGATGATGATCGACACCGGGAGGGTAGCGACCGTGTTGCGGGTTCCCTCGTCCCAGTGACCGATGTTCCAATCACCGGCGTTGATCATTCCCAGTGCGATAGCGATGCCCTGCATGATCGCAAAGAGGAGAAGAATGGCCTTGCCCATCAGAAAATACCAGTCCAGTTTTCCGTGGGGCCGAGCACCTTACGAAGACAGGAGCGACTTTCATCGTCCAGCTTGATGGAGCTCACTTCCCGCGTGGTCATGTCCTCGACCTGGAGGTACATATAGCCATCGTGGTTGCTGGTACCCACCGTGAACCGATGGGTCTCGCTGATTGCCGAGTTTGCGATCTTTAACGTCATGCTCGATCTCCTAACAGGAACTGGCCCAGTGTCAACCGTGTTCTTCGGTCCACCGCTTCAAGTAGTCGTCGAGGTCGGTCCGACTGGTCACCGGCTTGCTGGCGAACGGATCGGGACGCCACTGGGGATCGTTGGAGAGAACGAGGATGCAGTTGTCGATCGCACCCTCAGGGCTCAGAAAGCAGTCATCGCTGAGCTGATCGCCGTTGGGCAGCTTGGCTGACCACGACCAGCCCGAGATACCGCTGACGAACATGATGTCAACGCCCAGATGCTTGTCGCGAACGTCCTGGAACCGTGGATCATTCTGCTCGCACGGATTGTAGGTCTGAATCACTTCTTTGCCTCCTTGCTCCGGAGTTCGGCCTGACGCCAACCCCTCTGAAAATCCTTGGCCGCTGCACTGTCACCATATGGGTGGAAGTCAACGTCCTCGCCAGCTTCGAACGCTTCGCGCCCCTCGACCTCGTTGACATTAAAGCCAATCGGTAGCAGCCATATTGGGGTACGCTTCATGTTCAATCTCCAACCAGTATCACTTCTAAATAGCGAACACTGGTGAGAGTTCAACCTTTTATTTGAAACGCCGATCAATGATTGCGCTGGCTAGATCATTGTAATAGCCGTTGTGGCCATCCAGATCGTAGAGGTACCAGCCCGTTCGGTTGAGCCAACGATCCAGATCAGGATTGCCCACGTGCTCAATGAACAGTGGAAGACGGGGCTTCCAGTCCTCACAAAAGCGCGTGAATATTCCCTGCCGCTGAAGATGCTGGGGGAGGGTGATGTTTGCCAGTGTGATCACACCCTTCCAGCGGATCGACCGCCGAACGTAGATCTCCAACCCGCTTGCCTCTGATGTCCACTCACAGTGTAGGCGGGCCATGCCCTCTGCGGGCTCCAGGGCGTATTCCTCGAAGCGTCTGAGTCCGTAGGTCATCCGATTGTCACCGATACGTCGAAGCGAGTACGCTCACCCATGTCGCCCTTGAACGTGATGCTATCCCACCAGTCCTCGGTGTCGCTGAAGCTGTACTTTCGGCTTGCCCTGAGGTTGGTGTGAAAGATCTCGGGCTTTCGCAGCTTGTCCTCCACGACTTCAACCAAGAGGTGCCGAATGTAGCTGTAGGAAAACTCATCGACCTTATGCAGGAGTTCCGTGTCGATCAGGAGGTGAAAGTCCCGCATGACCATGGGCTCATCGTATTCGAAACCATCGCCATCATCGTACATGGTCCAGTTCTCGTGCCACTCCAGGACTGGATAGTGACCGAATGCCACGAGGAACATCTGCCGGAGAACCTCGGGTTCAACTTCCAAAGCCTGATTGTAAGTTAGCGCCACGATGTTCTCCCTAGCCGTTGTCCCAGCCCTAACACCAGAGCTGGGACAGTCAACCAGTTTATACCAGGAGATTGACGTACATCTTCTGGATGCGGGGCCAAGCCACCGACTTGCTGGGGTTAAAGCGCATCTTGTCCACGACCAGGATACGTCGCGCATAGCCGAGCACTACGTCAGTGGGAGCCTCGTCGAGCAGCTTGGTCAGGAAACCGTCGATCTCTTCGTCGGTAGCCGTTCCGGCCTTGCTGGAATTGGCCAGTTCCAGATAGCGCGCTTCCGTTTCGCCGTTGTGCCAGTTTCCCAGGAGCTCATACGTTGCATTGGCCTGCGCGACACGATCGGCCTCTTCCTGACGAGCGGTCTCCTTGATGTCGCGACGGATGCTCTCGATCCGCTCCTTGGTGTGCTCCATCAGGGCGCTCTGGAATGCCTCGTAGGTGTCGACGGCCGATCCCTCGTCCTGGATCGCGAAGCCCTGGTCCTCGTCCTGCCATGCTTCCCAGAGGGTGACGAGATTGTCGGGGATGAACGTAACGTAGCGGGTGGAACCCATATGGCAGCCGCGCGCATACTCATCATAGGAGAACGTTACGCGGAAGCCACGATCAAGTGCCTCGCGCTGGAGCCGAATGTCCTCGATGGTTCCCTGATGCTCGCCCCACCGACGACCATCGCTCTCGAAGCTCTTGTTGAAGTGCGTCTTGACCGCCTCTTCCACGGGATAGTTGCGCTCTGCGCCGGCGATCAGAACAGCGATCGTTTCCAGAACCGTCTGGGGATCACGCTCGCGCTCCACAATCTTAAACAGCTGACTCGTCATATTCGATCTCCTATGCAGCGTTGACCTGGAAGCCGTAGCCCTTGCCAGATTCAACAAACAGCCGACCCGCGACCTCGGCGGATTCTGCAGTGGGAAAGGAGGCCGCTTTGCTAAAGTAGCGGTTCTTCTTGCCCTGGTTGTCGAGATAGAACTCTTCGTTTTTCTTGGAGAACTTCCCCATTACTTCAACGACGAACATTCCACTCTCCTCTGCATTTCCGATGTTCTGGATGTAACACCACCCACCCTGCTGTCAACCAGGTAGATAGGCTGGCAGCTTTTCCTTGAGGAGGCGGACCAACTCAGGGTCCATGCGCTCATACTCATCAGGAACATTGAGGACAACCTGTCGCTTGCCATGGAGCGCCCGTTTGAGCGCCTTGCGTCCAGTTGCTGTCTTCCGATGGTGTTGCTCCATGAAGACCACCACGTCGGCCCATTCCACCATCTCAGGATTCAGGACCACCACTGCATCAAGGTCGGTGCCTGCGCTGCGGGTCTCCACAGTGGACGAAGCAAACACTTCCTCACCAGTCTTGCTGCGAAGCTTGTTCTGGCTACATACAAAAAGAAGCTTGGTCACCGGGTGTCTCCTGTTCCACTATGCTTTCCTTTTAGCAGAACAGGACACAGTGTCAACCAGGTTATCGCTTCTGCGAGGCCTTCTCGGCCTTTTTGATCTCCGCCACCCATTCGTTCTCACGATTGCTCAGCCAGGTGCAAAAGCCCACGGAGAAGAACAGGACCACGTAGCCGAAGAAGCCAGTCAGGCCTTCGGGATTCTGAGGCGTGACCCAAAAGCTGTTGATGCTGTGGTTGGTCGTTACGGCAACGAAGCCGTAAAAGAGAGCGTTGATCCAGACGTTCATCGTCAGGGGACGGCTCATCCACTGGTGGATCAAAGCTCGTTTTCCTTGTACCAGCCCCACTCGGCGTTGCTCAGGGTCTTCATGACCTCGATGAACTTCTTCACGGCCTGTTTGGCCTCCACGGCGGGGATTACCCCGTTATCGTTGGCCGAGAGTGCTGCGGCGTAGGTTCGCGCATACACGTCTGCGACCATCTTGTCCTTGGCAATGATTGCCTCACGACCGTCCATTGGGACCTCCTTTTGTTTCCGATAAAACTGTCCTAACACCAGGACAGGTGGATGCAACCGCTTTTACGCGGTGTAAATCTCGGCCAGGATATCGTCGACCATCCGGTTGGGCTCACTGTCGCAGGCACCCAAGTGGATGAACTCGTTCATCGCGGTGTTCATTGCGCGCCACACGCTGCTGGGACTGGAGCCCTCCATGTTGACAGCCGCTTCCAGGGCCTGGTTCAGATGCTTGGCCGCCGTGTCGCGACCCTTGTTTCCGTACAGGTCCCAATCGTCGGCCGTGAACGTTGCCTTGATGGTCGTCTTCTTCGTCAGTCCGCGCATTGCCGATCTCCACGTTGTCTGCCTATGTTCTGGTTGTAACACCAGAACACCCAGGGTCAACCAGTTTTCAGAAGAAAGTCACATTCTCCGGACCAAAGTGGAGGACGATTTCACCGACCTGTGCATCAGTGAATGGCTTGCCAGCGTTGGGGTCCACGCCATCGCAAACGTAGTAGATGCCCTCGTGGAGAACTGCGATATCGCCCTTCAGGGGACCGCCCCACATATCTTCGCAGAATTCCTTGGCGTCTTCGATCGTCTTGCCACCAGTGCCCAGCGTGAACTCAACGGCCTCGCCGGTGAATTCCATGCCATCGCGATCCGTCGTTACCTGTGCCATGTTTCGATCTCCTGCTGCGCGCTTGCGCTGTTTGCCTATGTTCTGGTTTTACAACCTGGACGCTGCGCGTCAACCGCTTTATGCAGCGGTGAGCAGCTTTTCATCCATGTAGCCTAGACCATCTGCAGGCCGACCACGAACCATGTAGAAAGTGCCGTCCGGCTGAACGATGGGAGCGTGGACCTTGTAGCCCCATGCCATCACGGCAGTGTTCACAGCCGCTGTCTGATGCTTGGTGTGACAATGTCCACCAACCTGGCACCACGTCCGACGACCATCAATGCGGCCTTCGACTTCCACGCCATGCTTGGTGAACTTGACTTTTTGACCGTTCTCGAACATTGCTTGCTCCTGCTTGCCTATGTTCTGGTTTTAGCAGAACTGGACAGCAGGGCAACCAGTTTTAGTCCTCTTTGGGCAGAAAACTCACGATCTCGCGAGCAGCCTGGATCTCGCCCTGATCCTCGCCACGCGAATAGGCGTCGTCGATGTTGCCGCCCACGTAGCTATTCAGGTCGAAGTCATCGTCCTCATAGTCCATTGCCTTGGCGGCCAGCTTCTTCATACGAGCAACGAACTCGTCCGGGACTTCGATCATCATGGTCTTCTCTCCTAGCGATTTGCGCGACGACTTGCGCGACGGATGCGATTCCTTGCCCGTTCCGGCTTGGCACGACGCTGCCACAAGAGGAACTTAGCACGGCGTGCTCGCTCCAGGGCTATAGCGGAATTGACCTCCGACTTGAAATCACGGATCATCTCGTCGCTCATGCTACCCGAGGTGTCGAGGTAGAATGGAATGTTCATCAGCCGATGACCTTTGCGCCATCGACACCGTACGTCCAGTGGCCCTTCAGGCTCTCGCGCATCACGAGGTAGCGATCGGCCTCGTCCTCGCTCATGCCGCGGCTCATCAGGTCACCGGCGTCCTCACCGTCCGTGAGGTCCATGAATGCGTTGAGGAGTTCCTGAACGGAAACGCCCGTGCCAACCTTGAGCACGCCGTCGAACATGATCTCTGCGGTGGGGAGAACTTCGCCTACCAGCTGAACTGTCGTCTTCATCTTCGATCTCCTGTCTTCGTTTCCTATAACTCTGGTGTAGCGGATTCCACACCAGAGTCAACCGCCTTATTCGCCGATGATCAGCGCGCCATCCTGCGTGAGCGTTGCATCTTCGGCCTGGGTGAGACGATCGTCTTCACCTGCGATGGTGATCGCCATGTCCAGCTGGATCTCATCCATGTTGTCGATGATTGCCTTCAGCATCCGCGGGGTCAGTACGCTCATCTTCGATCTCCTAGTTGTTTGCCTACAACCCAGAGTTAGCACATTCTAACTCTGGGTCAACCGCTTTTTAGTGCCGCGTGTTGATCGCACCACGTGCCATTGCGCTGTAATACTGCGAGGGCATGTCGGCCTTCAGACGGGGCGTCAGCATCGCCATGTAGTTGCCGCCCATCGTCTCGTAGCCCTTTGCCAGCTTGCTACGCAGGAGATCGGCGGGGACGCCGTTGATCTCGGTCTTGAACTTCAGCGCGCCGTTGCGACGACCCCAGAAGCGAACCAGCGTGTTGCCGATCTTCGCCAGACCCCAGACCTTGTCGTTCTGCGCTGCGCCGCCGCGAATGCCGCGCTTGCCCTCGTTGTAAAAGTGCGCTGCTGCGATGATTTCGATCTGTGCGGCCATTTTCTGCTCCTGCTGTGTGCGTTTCCGATAAACAGACAATAGCACCAGAGTTTGGCCGCGCAACCGCTTTTTAACCAGAGTTTGAACTTTTTATCGACGATGCGTTGCTGCTACCCTCATTGGAACTGCCTGACTGGTCCGCGTCTTGTAGCGGATGCTGATCGTCATGGTCACCTGCCGGGTGTTGGCACGACGGGCAATCTTCCGAGCCTTCTTCAGCCGGCGGTTCGCTGCATCATCACGCGCCTTCAGCTTTCGCTCACGTGTGGTCATCTCGCGGTAAAAGATGTGGTCACCGATCTGCCCCACGACCGTCATATCATAGCGCCATTTGGGCTTGACTGCCGGTGTGTGATAGTAGGTTGCCCCACCGGTGTTGTCCGTGTTGTCGCCGTTCCACACCAGCTTTGCATCCTTTTGAATGCTGCGCCAGAGGATCTTCTCGGGATGATCTTCGGGAAGCTGGAGCATGTTGAAGAACGCAACCCGCTGACTGTCGTCGTTCCGGTTCCATGCGCTGTACTGCCAGGGCTTGTGACACACTCCCCGGAGACCGATGCCAAACATCCGCTTGTTGGCCAGGACACGATTCTTGATAACGTGCATGACTGCGAGGCGACCGGGACGCTTTTGATTCCGCGCTTCCATCCAGGTCGTGACCGCCAGTGGCGTCTCGTTGATGGGGCCGCTGTAGGTGTCGCGAGGAATACGGTGACGGCGGATACGAATCTTGGTCCGCTTCCGGTGAACCTTGGCCTTGGCGTGCGAGGTGTGGGCTTTGCTGTGAATGGACGGACGATGCTGCGCCGCCGGTGCACTGGCAATCAAGCCAGCGGCCAGGATACCAGCGATCATGGGCTTGGTGCCACGGCTGACGATCTCTTCTGCGAGAACCTCGCTGGGCTGTGGGCGATGGAAGGTGTGCCGCATTGTCTCACGCGCACCGGGGATTTGGGTTGACCATTCGTCTTCCGACATCAGGTCGGACGTGAAGGCAATGGTCTGATTAACTGACATTCTATTCGATCTCCAAGAACATTGTTCTACGTCTATGCAACAATATCCTTAAAGAAGCGTTTGCGAGTTGTCAAATCCTAGACAGTCTCGCGCCAGTTGTCACCAAAGCCGCGACGACCGCCACTCTTTATGGCGTAGCTGGCAACCTCCCGGGCATACCTGCAACCCTCACTGCCAGCGGAAAAGCTCACGCAGACAGCAGGTCGCTTCCGGTATATCGTGCAGCCCACACAAGCGCCAATGGTTCCCTCGAGTGCTTGGCAGCGTCCACCGAGGTGCCGTTTGAGAAAGCCACCAGTGACCATACGCTTGGGAGTGGAGTCCTCGGGCGTCACAGAAACTTTGCCGGCCACGACGCAACATGCGCCGCAAGCCTGGCAATCATATGGACCCTCTGGGGGAAGTGCGTCAGACTTCTGCATAAAGACGCACCGTTACGTTACCGCCAGGCGAAAAATAATCGTATGCCTGACCGTCGAGATTTTCGGCCGTCTCGATGTTGGGGAGAAAAAGCTTCATGCGACCCGTCAGCGCGCTCTTGATGTAAAAGCCCGAGAGGGGAAAGCCGTGAATCTTAAGATCGTCCAGAAAGCTAACGCCCTCATTGGACTTCCACTTAAAGTCCTGGCTCTTAAAAGTCCGCATCGTCATCGCCTGTTCTCCGCTGCCTATACACCAGAGTTAGCAGAAACTGGAACACTGTCAACCAGTTTTATTCAGTCACAGGCAGAAACGGGAGGGACAAGCCCTCCCGATGACCGCAGTTGATCTCAGGATTATCTCCCGGAAGCCATATCCGGGGCCTGAGGACCGCTAACAAAACCACGCTGCCCTTTTTCTGGAATCGGGCTCTTTATGCCGGGCTGTAAACAATACCGAGCGTCTTGTTACCAGTTGTTTAGCACTCTGGTTGGGCACGTCAACCAGAGATTTAGGGTTGTTGATTTATCCAAGCTTCACGCGCTCCACGTGTGGCAAAACGACGGCTCAGATTTCCTTGCCGGGCAAAGTAGTGGTTTCCCTCGGTGGTCAGGGTCCAGCCCTTGTAGACAACCATCAGTCGTCCACCCCTGCGCCCCAGTATTGGTCATGGATGCTGTCATTCTTATCGTGACAGAACAAGCGGGTCTTCTTGACCATGGCGGACCAATCATCCCAGACCAAGTCTAGCTCAACCGTGTCATCGCCATCTTTGGGCGGAACGCTCTCGAGAAGGATACTGAGCTCCTCGACTTCCTTGATCTTCCACTTGCTGTCCTTGGGCGAGAAGCCCGCCTCCAGCCATACCTGGCCAGTTGCGGGTTCTGTTTCCTCAGCCTTGCGCCAAAGGTACAAGCGATAAGGAATGCGCCAATATTTCCATGCTGCCCACCCGGCGGTGGTCAATGTTCCAAATGTAATCAGCGCCATTCTGCCCTCCAAACCAACCCATTACTTATGGATTGGCCGGGGGCAGTTTTAGCGGTTGGCTGAGGGGATTGTTGGGCTCACTGCGCCCTGGCGAGGGTTGGGGATCGCTGGATCCAGCGGAGTAAGGGCCGGATCTTTGAACTCCGGGGTGTTGCGAATCTTCATCGCATTGCCCAGCATGGCATAGGGAGCCAGCGTACCATCGGCCAGCTTGTACCGGCCCTTGGTGTTGCTGCCCGGACATGCGAAGCCAGTTGCGCTGTAGAAGGCGTCAGCGTTCATTGGGTTGCGGCTGTCTCGATCTTGGCAGAGGCGTGTGACTGCGACGCCCGAGAGTCCAAGCGCAAACCACGCTGCTGCGTCGCTTCTCCGCGTACAGTCCTGGTCATTCTTGCCGATGTTGATGTTGAAGCCGATGGGGCCACCTGCGCCCCCCACACCAGTACCAACCAAGCATGGGTTAGCACCAGCAAAGTAACTGCCACTAACACTCGGAGTCGTGTAGGTGTGGCCGCTATAGTTGACATCCTGCTTTTGCGGGACATTGGTCTGGGGACCTGTGATTGCTTGAACGTTCACTACGTTCGTTGCTTGGCTGGTACCAGTTGTGCTGTTGGTACCCGGTGTGGAACCATTGGCGTTTCCGTCTGTGGTCTGTGCCAGAGCCGGACCGCTGAGCAACATGCTCAACAATAGAATGAGTTTACGCATCTCTCTCCCCTTAGTTTCACGGATTAAAAGTTGGGAGGGGTTTTAGGCCCCTCCCAGGGAGTTGGCTCAGTTGGTCGACTCGTCGCTATGCGAGTTGCTGGCGCTGTTGGAGTTGCTGTTGCTGGCCGAGAAGTCCTGGAAGGACGACTGGGCGGCCTGGTAGTTGGAGTAGTTGGAGGCCTGGTTGGCATAGCCAGTCTCGTTCTGGTAAGCCGTGTAGCCACCGTCGACGCGAACCGAGAAGGCCGAACCGCCATTGCTCTGACCGAACGTCTGGACCGAAGCCTGGAACGCGCCGCCATTGTCAACGGTGCCCGTTGCGAAGCCCGAGTGGTTGCTGGTCGTTGTGGTCTCGAACGGTGTCACGCTGGTCTGGCTGTATGCCGTGCCATTGCTCTCGAAGCGCGCGAACGCATCATTGGCCGAACCGCCCAACGTGGTGTTGAAACCCGATGCGGACGAACCGATCGTGTTGCCGTTGCCGTTGAACGTGCCGTTGATGTTGGCCGACTGGCCGGCGTTGTTGGTGCCGCCCTGATTGGAGAAGCCCATCGTGCTGAAGGCGTTCTGACCATTGTTGATGGTCGTCGTCGAGGCCTGTGAACCGCTCTGCGATGCGCTGTTGCTGTTCGACTGTGTGTTGGACTGTGCCGAAGCTGCGCCCGAAACCGTCAGTGCCAGCGCCGCAACGGCGCCCATAAAGATGTGCTTCATCATCGATCTCCTATGGCCTAACAAAGCGTTAAGCTGCTATTAAGCTGCGACAGTTCTGCAGGGCTGTCAAACAAAAATCGCAACTATCTTTGAAGTAAAGTGTTGCTCGACTTTTGCGGTTGCAACATAGGAGAGTAGGTTACTTACAAGCTACGCCTGCATCAATCCCAAAAGTCGATGCCGTTCATGAGCAGAACGATCACCACTGCGATGAGAAGCGGAATCCAACAGGCGAGCCAACCAAAGGCCGTGATGGCGAAAAGCGCCTTGATTGCTGTTACGACGATGCTGGCAATGACGCCGAGGAAGATGAGAAACATCTCAGGCAAGGGGAACCCTTTCAAACAAAATGTCGGTGCGGATGATGATCTTCTCAGGATCACCGGCTACCAGTGGCTCGCTGTCGTGGAGCATACGATGCGGGAACAATAGCGCGGAACCTTCCTGTGGTGCCACGCGAAGGGCTACCTCATCCTCTCGAGCACTGCGATCCCAGTCCGAGAAGTTGTATTCCCACATGGGCTTTCCCACTTGCTCGTCGTGGATGAATCGTGTCGCGCCATGCTCGTTAGTGGTCAAGTAGATGACCAGCGTTTCCAGGGTCCTGATCTCACGGCTTTGACGAAACGTCTCGTCATAGTGGGCAACCAGCTTTCCGCCTTCCGCATAACGAATGTAACGGAATAGCGGAGATACCCCAATGGGGCGCCATACGGGGTAGCCGTCGTGATCGGTGGGCGAGGTAGCATCGCAAAGCATCCGGTCGCCATAGAAGGGCCGCAAGCGTTCCCAGATGCGTTCCGCCAGCGCGGGGTTCCAGTTGGAAAGCCTGTAGTTTCCGATCTCATTGTAGGTGTGGTCGGCTTTGCCATCCAATCCCACTGCCAGCCACTTGTTCTTGTCCAGCTGTTCCCGGAGCGTCGCGGTGATCTGCCAGCCCAGCAGGTTGTCGACTACTTCGACGGAATAGGAAGTGCCGGGAACGTTCTCGAAGGTCCGGCCAGGCAAAACGCCCCAGCTATCGTCGATGGAAGCCTGCGCGGCATCATCGAGTTCGAAGTGGTTTACAAAGTTGGACTTGTCAACCATTGTCGTCCTCCAGAACTTCCAGGTCCTCTGCATTGTAAGGACCAAACATCCTGTCATCCTCAGGATCCTGGACGCTCAGGTCAACTCGGAGCCAACCATCATCGAACAGCACGGCCTCACCAACGAAGCCAGTGCAGCCATCGGTGCACCTGATTATCTTGACCTTTTGGCCATCAAGTTCCTGATTGTCCAACTCGTTGCCTCCTTGCAGCCAATATCAGGATCAGCTGGTCGGACAGCTTTTCGGCGTCCTCGTACCTGATCTTACTGGCTATCTGTATAGGGCCTTCCTGGATTGTCAACAGGATATTTTCCTCGTTGAGATCCGAGGCGTTGACATTGACGGGCCGGGGACGGGGCATCAGTCCTGGAGACGACCGATTGGATCCATCATGCCGCAAAGCCGAAGCCATGCGCGATGGCTCTTGGCAGCCGCAGCATCAGCGGCCTTCTGTGCTTCCACCTTTCGTGCTGCTTCGCGCATTTCGATCTCTGCGATAACCTGTCCGTACTGGCTCATTATGCCCTCCAGGGAGTGTTGTTCCAGCCACCAGTAACACCACAATCCAGGATGTCAAGGTGGACAGCGGGCGACCGACCCAGATACTTGTGAGCGTTGTACTTGTGCATACGCTCCAGGTTCTCGCTGTATTCCTCCCACTGTGCCTGGGCTGCTGGGAGATTGTTGCCGATGCTCAGGCAGCGCGTGACATCATAGACCACACTGTCGACGCCACCATAGGCAAGCTGTCGAGCACCAGCGCGCTTGAACTCCATGTAGAGCTCCACGAAATCATATGGAGCGCCGAACACAACCTCGTCAGTCGTCGCATCATACATATCGCCAGTTGGGGCGCGATTTAGGACTTCCTCGGGAACACCCAGGAAACGACCCAGATCGTAGATCTCGCTCTTGTAAGCATCGCTGATCAGCTGAACGTCGACCATGCCATCGCTAGCCTTGCCGAAATAGCCGAGGTAGCCGCCCTCCGAAAGGTTGGTCGTGCCGATCATCAGGCCAGGCTGACCCTGTGCTGCCAGGATGCTGGTAACATAATAGTAAGCCGGCGTCCGCGCGTAGCTGGTTGCCTGACCAGCGCACCACAGTTCCTTTTCATCGCTGGGATACCCGACTGCGCTCTCGACCTCTGCGATCAATGGACCGGTGATTCGGCTCATATTGATCACTGCGGCCTTGACCCCAAAAGCCTCGCAGACTTCCTGTGCGAGCCGCGTGGCCTGCCTCTGGCCCGTAACCCCTGGGTTGACGTTGTCGGGCATTGTGATTGCCACGATACGTTCGATGGGGCTGTCATCGGCCCGAGCGGCCATTTCCACGAGGCCGAGAACGACCGCGCTGTCGATGCCGCCCGACACTGCGACGACGGCGGACTTGAGCCCTGCCTGACGATAGTAGTCGTTGAGGAGAATGGTCTTTCGTTCGATGTAGTCCTCGACCACGAAGTTCCGTGCCTCGCGGACAATTTCCAGTGCCCTCTTGAGCGCGGGCTCCATGACCATGTTGGTCTTTTCGTTACGAATTTCCAATTTCGATCTCCTGTTGTTCCATTCAACATAGTGCCAGACTGGAACGCGTCAACCAGTTTAGTCACAAAAAAGCGCGCTAGTTTCCCAGCGCGCTCTCTTTTGCTTAACGCGTCTTAAGCCACTTTGTGCGCTGCTTAATTGCTTTTTTGTAAGCTGCAATAACTTTGCTGTTGTTGCCCTTAAGTTCCATCGCTTCATAAACAAAAGCGCGCCCAGTCAACTCCAGTTCATCGTTAGTCATGTTGTACACTGTTTCAGGATCATGTCCCAGTGCTTTCATGTCTGCTTCAAACGTGTCGTCAAGCTCATCGTTTGTTACGTCAACGCTTGCGTACTCATTGTTGTTGTGCAGCGTCAAGTCTGATGCCCAGTTGTGCAGCGTGTCGTCATTGAAAGTGTTTGCAGTCTGGATTGCAGCGCGCACAACAAGCGTGTTTTCGATCTTGCTCATTTTGTAGTCCTTTGTTTGTTTGCTTCCGATAAACAGACATTAGCATAAAACTGGAAACGCGCAAGCAAAAAAGTACTCAGTTTCAAAAATAATTGAGCTAAAAATGCGCGCAAAATTGCCCTTTTTGAGTAAAACTGGTTGCAGTAACTCTGGTTTATGCTAATGTCTTTTTATCGGAAACGCACAAAGCGGAGTAACAAAATGCACTTAGAGATCGACGCAAAAGCAAAGAAGGCTATTAACAAGACTTTGAAGGCTTTTGGTCTGCGGATCACTTTGGGGCAGGGTTCGACGACGCGCTACATGATACAGCGAAAGCGCATGATCACGAACAGCTATGGTGCGAAACCGGGTAGCTGGTACGCTGTTGGTCTTGCATACGGCGAGCAGCTGGTAAACGTGCTAAAAGATGGCACGATGGCAATTAAGAAGACTGGCGACAATGGCTGGTATTTGGATCGGAAGGACTTTGGGGACGTTTGGGGCCCGGTCGAGATCGAGGAACGCGCGATGCTGGTCATCGAGCTAACGCTGCTGGTAATGCAGTATGGGCAGCTCGAGGGGCAGGAGGAACTGACCTACTAAGGAATAAAGATCGCGGTGATGATTTTGGTGTCGGGGTCAATGGCAACAAAGGCCCCGATATTTGTACCTGGTTCACGATTGAGCAGGCTGTCGGGGGCCACATCGCCCACGCGAAGTGGAATGCTCCGCGACCTCCTGAATAGGCCCTTGATCCAGCCGATCATGCGTTCAGCTTCTGAGCCAGTTCCTCGGCCGTGGTGCCATCCTCATACGAGGTGCCCAGAGCTTCCAGACCATAGGCGTGCATGGTCTGAACCGCTGCATCGTTGCCCTGCTGGTTGAGCTGACCCAGACGTTCCATTACGAGAACGCGCCACTTGGTGAAAGCGGTTGTGCTCTTGTTCTTGTCGTAGCCCGGCTCTTCTTCATGGTGCCACAGATTGATCGCCATCATCGATCTCCTTTAAGTCTGTTCGTATTGCCAGATATGCCGAGAGGGCAAGGGCTCTGAAATTGATGTGACGGAAGATGCGATCAGGAAGACCAGTCTCGGCCTCCTCTCGCATCCTCTCTGCCATCCGATCTATGATGTCGGATTGCCTTGACATCAGCGTCGCTTCCGACCCTTGCCAAAGATCGTGTCAAAGGCACCGCCCTCGCCGAAGATCTTGCCCATTCCCTCGTCCATCTGCGCGAAGCCCTCGTCCATGTCGCGATCACTGGGACGACGGAGACCAGCGTTGTGGGCTTCCAGCATCTTGTTGTGCTCAGCGACCTTGGCCTTCAGATGGGCCAGATCAGCTTTGGCTTGCGCGCCCTCGACCAGAAGCTTGTGGATTTCTCCCAGCCACTTTCGCTTGACGGTCAGGCTTGATTCGGGATCGCCGAACGTGACTGCCTTCAGGGTAGCCATGTCAACGGCCATTATTCGATCTCCTGCAAGTATCCATCAGTGGTAACATTCCACTGCTTGAACACACTGTTGTCTGGATTGAGGATTGTCAACCGCATCTGACCATGATAGTTGTTCATGGTGTCGGCCAGAACACCCAGGGCCTCAATGGGCTCATGGTCGATGGCATCCGTATCAACGCCAGTATCGTGGCTGATGATACGAACATCGTTGCTGCTGAGTCCAAGTGCCTGACGGACTGCCCAAAAGGGCGGAAGCTTCTCAGTCAATGGTTCGATCTCCTTCCACACTGTCCTTGTAACGCCGAGCCCACTTCTGGCACTTGGCAAGAAGGATAGCGGTGATTTCCTCGTCGGTTGTCTCAGGACGGAATACAAAGATTGTGTCCAGCATACAAGCAATCACATCAATTGCTTCGCCGACCACACCATCGGGGCCACCGGGGCGGGCCTCATAGTAGTGTCCCAGTTCCTCGTCCAGCTCGACCATTTCCCGCTGACCATGCTGATAGATATCAAAGAGGGTCCGGCCGTTGTTGATCTCGCGGGCAAAATGCCGGACGATGTCAATGGGATTGTTGGTGTCCATTAGGCGACCTTTCTGAATCGTTTGGCCTTGAGGGCTGCATCACGCTTGCCCTCGGCATACTTGAGCATTTCCCACAACTCTCGGGTCCGGTAATCAGTACACCGCTCAACCCAGTCTTCGTAGGTCATCGTGTCTACAGGGTGCCGGGGTCCAACTGCCATCGTGATCTCCTCTGATCTCCACACTAGCAGGACTGGGCGCCAGGGCAACCAGTTATTGAAACGTGGCGGAAACCTGCTATAAGGGAGGAATGGCAGAGATGACTCCCAATGAACGAGCCTTTATCACAATCTCGGATGAACTCCGGCGGCTGGAAAACAGCCTCGTGGTAATGGAAGTCCTGAAAAAGACCGTTGTTCGAATGGATCAGTGGACCAAGACCAACTTGGCTGATGTCGACCACAACCATGTATTCACAGCGGAAATGGAGGGCTGGCTAAAGGTTATCCCCTACATCTGTGACGACGGATCCAAGATCAGGGAAAAGGCCGACACGGCTGCTACTCGGATTGAAGAGCTGAAAAAGCTTCAGGAAGTATTCTTGAAGGGTGGCAACATCGTGGCAGCCAAGCTGTCCGGAGTCATGGACTAAACGGCGTTGCCGGTTTCCTGCATGGTCACGACTACTTCAACGTAACGGCGCACCAGGCGTGCAACCTTGGCCTTTTGCGCTTCCGCGAGCGTTTCAAACGTGTCAGCGGCCTCCATGCGGTCCACCGAGTCCTTGGCAGTCCAGGATCCCCGCTTTACCTTGGAGCCACGGCGATACCACAGGTTGTCGTAGTATTCAATGATCCAGCGGTTCACTCACCATACTCAGCACGGATGGCCGAGATCAGGCGGCTCAGCACATCCCTGATATTCTCGGGGTCAGCGCCACCAGCCAGCATGTCATCGGAGATTTCCAGCAGGATCTCTTGCGTGGCAGAAGTCCACCAGCCGCCCTCGGGTTCCAGCTGGCCGACGATGAATGCCGCAGTACTCGTTGCCATTAGTCTCGACCACCCTTTGCACAAACTGGTCCCAACCCGCTAGCGATGGATTCCGGCACAGTCAATGCCTTGCGGCACTTTCCACACTTTCCCTGGTGCCAGATCTCAACGCGCTCCAACACCTTCTCGTTCATGATGTTGCTGAACAACCATTCGAGCCCCTGAACGCTGGGAGCCGTCTGGGAAACTTTGGCCTTGGCCCCGCCGTAACGGTAGCTGGCAAAGTCCGTATCGGCGCCCTTGCCAAACATGATGCCAAAATAGGCGTAGCTGTTGGTGTTGTCGGGGCCGTTGAGAAGCTGGACGAAATATGGGTTCTTGGCGCCCTCTGCGCGGGGCTTCCGAATGCGATACGTGAAGCGAGTTCCCGTCCGCTTACTGACCACGGTGAACACGGCGTTGCCCGCCAGAGCAAACTTACGAAAAGCTGCCATGTTGCTGAACGTTCCGCCGTGTGCCATTCTAGATCTCCTCGTTTCCGATGTTCTGGATCTAACACCAGAGTTTGGTAGGGCAACCGCTTTATGCGGCCACCCACCGAATCTCGTGGCGATCACGATCAATCGACATTAGGAACTTTTCCGCCGCATCGCTAGGCTCGCCGTACTTGTTGAACTTGAAGACCTTTTCGTTGTTCCAATGCGCTTCGTTGCTGGAATTGCGCGACCGAGTCTGCAGCATCTTCTTCACGTTCGATCTCCTCGTTTCCGATGTACCAGTCCTAGCAGAACTGGTGAGGAGATCAACCGCTTTTTAGCCTCGCATCAACTGATATCGGGCCAGTGTGTCGACCATTGCCTCCATGGACCAGTCGGCGCGCTCCATCAGTTCAAAGACCGCTTCCTGATCGGCCATGCGGGCCAGGTAGTTGTCCAGTGCGCGAGAAAGTTCGATCTGCCGCTCACCGGGCTCCATCAGGAGAACATGATTGGTTGGAAGCAGCTGGAGTTCTTCGCCCATCTGCGCGGCCCTGGTGTTGTAATAGACGCGATGGAGAACCTCGTGGTTGATGATGAACAGTTTGTCCTTGGAGGGCAGCTTGGCCCACGAGACGCCCTTGATGTTGATGGTGTTCTTGTCCATGGTCGATCTCCTTCCCACACCAGTTAGCACTCTGGACATGGAAATCAACCAAAGAAATGGCGCGAAGTTTTACCCTCGCGCCAGTTTCTCTTAGTGCTTGGCGGTCGTCGTGGTGTTGGTCGTGGCGACCGTGCCGTTGTCCAGAACCTGGGTCGTCGAGGTCGAGTTGTTGGTGACCGCGTCATCGCGACCATCGCAAGCTGCGAGTGCGAGAGCCGAAACCAGACCAGCGACGAGAACAATCTTCTTCATATAAAACTCCTAGACCAACCATTGGTACTGGACACCATAGCGCCTAGTTCCTGTGCGTCAATATCTACCTGCAGGGAATGTAGCGGATAATCCACTTGGGGTAACCCTCGGGAGTCATCACAATGTCGGGGACCGCCCTGGCATCGTTGCCCGTCTCGACCCAACCTGCGCCATAGCAGTTGTCGCAGATTGCCCGCTTGCTTCTCATGCTCACGAGGTCGATTTCCGCATTCCATTGACCGTGGCCATGACACACTGGGCACCTAGCATCCAGGGCACCGTTGCGTGGTACCAGTGATATGTTGAACAGCGCGTATGGGTCCTCGGGACCAGTGCAGAGCACAATGTTGCTGGCATGTGCCATCAAAAACGTTCCTTTGTGCAAGAGAATTGCTCACCAATCACAATGCAGATTTCCGACCCTGTGTGAATGGTCGGAGCACCCGCCGAGGTCTCGGCTGCTAAGATGAAAACCAGGCCGGCTAGACAACGAGCAGCGTGAATCAATCGTACTCTCCCTCGTCTTCATTGGACAGCCGGATACGCTCGATATCTGCGTCAATGAACTTGGCCGCGTCCTCACTATGGGCAAATCCGCCACACTTGATCAGGATATCACTGTGTGGCTCCAGAACCGCCCAGGTATCCGACCGCTTTATGTAGCGGATCGCATAGTTGCGATAAATCATGTCCGCGCTCATTGTGCTGCAATCCCCAGTTCATAGAGGAGACGATCGATCTGCTGCGGACCACCAAGCGACCAGCCGCTGTTGCCGGAGCCATGCTCAACCCAAACATTCACCTTGTCGGTGACCAGCTTTTGACTGTAGCCGCCATCACTTACCATCACCTTGATCCCGCAGTATTCCCACGTATCGGTGCTGCTGAGCACTGGTCGAGAGTGCTGACCAAGCTGTCGAACACGAGAAACAATGGCTTCGACTTTGCTATGAAGGTTTGCGTTGATGATCATCTAGTGTCTCCTGCTGTTACACCAGAGTTAGCACCAACGCCCCCAGTGTCAACCAGTTTAGTAGATGCCTTCGATGTAGGGCTCATCGTCAACCACTTCCACTCGATCACCCTTTTGCGTGGCTGCGAAGAGAAGTGCCGCAAACGCCTTGGGCAAGCGGATACAGCCGTGGCTTGCAGGATAGCCGGGAAGGTTTCCTGCGTGAAGGGCGATGCCGTCCCAGGTCAGCCGCTGCATGAATGGCATGGGAGCGTTGGCGTATTTGTTGCTCCGATGCGTGGCCGCCTTCTGCAGGATGTTGAACACCCCGGTGGGCGTTTCCTTGCCCGGTTTTCCCGACGAGATCGTAGACAGTCCGATCAGCATATCGCCGCGATAGACTTGAGCCATCTGCGTGGCGAGATTTACCCGAACGTACACGGCACCATCGACCATCGTATCGTCGTTCCAGTAAAACTGACCGGCTCGAAGAATGGAAACATCGGAGACTTCAGCAGTTCCTGTGATGTCCTGCGCGCTTGCGACCAGGGGTGCCATCGAAAGTGCCATTGCTGCGAGGAAAAGTTTCATCTAGTGTCTCCGTTGCCGTTACACCAGGATTTAGCAGTCCAGTCCTGGCAGTCAACCACTCAGGATGTCTAGCCGTACATTTTTAGGATCTTGGCTGCCACGTCGCGGACCTTTTGCTCATCCTCACTGACATGATGCTCTGTCATTGCCCGCTTGACAAGTCGTACCTCTGGTCGATTGAGGCGCCACTTTCCTGCCTGATAGATGGCATGGTAGTCCTGTAGACTATCAGTGTTCCACTTGACCGAGATACCAATGTTCAGATTTGCGACCCAGAGCGACACGCCGCTGGGATGATACCAGACGTATTGGGTCTTTTGCCAGTCTTTGTTTATTTCCAGCAGGCGAACAATCAGCATGACGTCCTCCCTCACCGCCCCGAAACTCAGGGTAGTGAAGAAGTTCTTGCACCGATGACCAAACCTTACGCCCACTGTTACCCTCTGACTTCCTCGATCAGAAAGCGCCCGTCATCCAGCTTGTGGTAGAACGTGCGCGTACGGAGCCTGGAGAGCAGCCGCTTCATGACCATCTTTGGAGCAATGTAAAGCCCAAAGAAGAAACTCGCAAGTGCGATCACAACAACGATGCCCATCAGATAATCTCCCGGTGCAAAACAAAGAAGGGCCGCTGCGAGGGTGATCAACGGACCACCCAGCGCAACGCCTGCGCACCACATCTGGATAGCAGCATCCAGAATGTTTGCAACCAGAGTTTTCACATCCGCTCGTTTATTTTGTCGGCGAAGTCGGGGTCGATCGTGAGGAGTGGATGCCCCAGGGACTCCAGATACGTGTCGCGGAACTTGGTGCTGTCATCGTTGATGATGTCAGCGCACGTGCCGCAGTAATACTTCCGAGTGCTGTGGTTGAACCAGTACGCACCAGGAGCCTGACAGGCCGTCCGATTGCAACGCTGGCCCTTTTCGCCCTTGCCCTCGAGTTCGGCCTTGTTGGTCTCCAGGTTGTCGACGTATGCCTGGCTCATGTACTTGGGCAGCGTGTAGCCGTTGACCTTGTGGCGCTCATTGTCGCGAGCCCTTGCGCGATTCATCGCCTCGACGATCGCGTCGCCGGCCTGATCGCTACGCGAGGGGAGATCGTAATAGGAATGCGCTGGGGTGGACTCTGCGACCGCCTTAGCTGCGCGAAGATCCTCAACGCTCTCAAAGCTCTGTCGAAGGCCATCCATCCGACGCGAGAGCGCACCCATCTGACGACGTGCTTCCTTCCGAGTGTCCGACTGCTCGCGAAGTGCCTTGAAGGACTTGGGTGCTTTTATCTTGTAGCCCACGCTCGATCTCCTTTTTGTTCCGATAAACCAGGAATAGCACCAGTGTAGGGCGCGTCAACCAGTTTAATTGAGCGAGGAAAGTTTATCGCCGTTGTAGCGATCCTCACCAACGATATCGCCGTTCATGTTGGTGTAGTAGGCTTCGATCACGACCTGGTCGCTGTCAACCTCAACCACATAGACGTCGAGATCTTCCTCCCACGCGATCTCGTTGGCGCGCTTTGCTGCATCGCCTAAGACCTCGTAGGGGCCAGTCAGATCACCTGGTGTGGGAGCATAGATCCAGAACATCGCCTTACTCCAGGAAAAGGTAGCCGTTGTTGACTTCAGCGATCATATCATCGTGGTCGGGTGCATCTTCTGCATTGCCGTCATCCATGGCCTGATCGTACTCGTCTTCCTGGATGACGCGAAAGCCCGCAAGAGTGGATGCTTCGTCGTGGTCCTGTGGGAAAAAGGTCACGTCCCAGTTACCGTTGAAGTGGCCGTTGGTGTAGATGTCGAGTGCGATCTGGGTGCGAAATGCCGAATAGTCACCGTGGTTTGCGGCGGCCATTGCCTCGATGATGCTGTCCGCACCTCTGAGCTCTTGTTCGTCGGGCTGTGCTGGCATGTTATCTTCCTCGCTTTCGTCAAAGCCGATCAGTGGGACCGGAGGTTCTGGGATGGGTTCACGCGCAATCGCTTCGTCCCAAATTGCTTGGACGGCTGCGCGCGTTTCGTCGCTGATCGTTTTTGGATCAAAGGGAGGGGCGGGCTCGACCTTGATCGTGCCATCGAGGATGCCTTGGATTCTTGCGATAGTTTCCGGCTTCAGCGCCATGATCGATCTCCCTAGTTGTTGCTCCTGTTCCTAACACCAGAACAGGAGCCTGCAACCACTTTTTACAGCGAATCGACGTCGTCACCGTTGAACGTGCTGTCCATGACCAGCGTGTCAATATCGGTCAGGATCCAGGTGTTTTCCACCAGGTCGCGAGCGTTGATTTCGAGAAGATAGATGATGCAGCCCGGTTCGTTGACGAACTCATGCTTGCAGACCTTGAGGGCGCCCTCCTTGCTATCGCGCTGCTCGAACATTCCCTCGGTGGTGTAAGCAATATACCGCATGCCAAACTCCTGCTAGTTCCTATAAAGAGACACTAGCAGGGTTGTCCAGAGTTGCAACCACAAAGGAGTTAATCTTTGGGCTTGAACGTTTCGATGACCTTGGAGTTCTGCGCGATGATCGCCCCCTGGGCGCTCTGGCTGACGCAGCCCATATCGTAGTCGGGATATGGCGCACCGTTGCTCATCTTCACACCCTGAACGGGAATCCACGAGCCACCGGCCTTGACGCACTCCACCTTTTGACCAGCGGTGATCTGAGTGTCGGCTCGCTTCTGATCCGCATCCTTCATCCGACTGTCGGCGCAGGAGAATGTGAGACAGCCCAGGACCGTCACAATGCCCACGATCAATGCGCTCATGCCCCAGCGGAACTGGGTCATCTCCACCTTGGAGGCGATGTTTTCGTCTGTGTATCCGTCTGCCATATCAGTCCCACAATCCCATTGCTGCTTTTACATTGTTCATGGTGTCTAGGGCAACCAGTCTAGGTCCACCAAAGGAACTGGTCGAGAACTCCAAGTGATCCTCGACCTGACGATCGCTCAGCTGCGAGAATGCTTCCTTGATGGGTTCCAGAAGCGAGATCGTCGCGTCAGTCAGTGCCGACTTGAGTGCGCCGTTGCCCTTTCCGCCCAGGTCCCGCAGGACTTCCTCGACCTTCCGGTCTTGAATGCCCGCGAGAAGCGAAACGAGATTGCTTACCGCTACCCGGCCCTCTAAGCCCTCAGGTTCGCTGGGCAGAGCTGTGACACTATCGGCGACCGCTGCTCGATACTTTTTGCTGATCATCACGTCAGTGTCCAGAAGGTTGATGCGCGAGCTGTCATTGGGCTCGCTCTTGCTCATCTTCTTCATTGGATCCTGAAGACTCATCACCCGCGCGTTGATCGGCGGAACCAGTGCCTGTGGCAGCTTGAACGTCTGCCCAAAGTCCGCGTTGAACTTTTCGGCAATGTCCCGGGTCAGTTGCAGGTGCTGGCTCTGATCATCGCCAACGGGCACCAGATCAGCACCGTAGAGCAGAATATCGGCCGCTTGGAGCACTGGGTATGCGAACAGCCCGGCGCTCACGCTGGTGCCCGCTCCACCCTTGTCTTTGAACTGCGTCATCCTGTTGAGCCAGCCCATTCGTGCCGTGCCCATTAGGAGCCACTGAAGTTCGGTGTGCTGGGGAACGGTTGACTGACGGAACAGATACGTGGAGCCGTTGGGCCACATCAAGTCATCGTCGGCCAGACCACAGGCCATCAGCAGTCGTGCGATGTTCTTCACACTGGCTGCGAGGTCCGAGGGCTTTTGATAGACCGTGATGGCGTGGAGGTCGGCCAGCATCAGGTAACTGGTATGACCCTGCCGAGCAAGTTCAACCCAGTTTTTCACTGCACCTAGGTAGTTTCCCAGATGCAGTGAGCCGGTGGTCTGAACTCCGGAAACGATTGTGCTCATTCGGGAAAGTCCACATCCAGAACGTCGAGTTCATCGTAGTCGATCCACTTGCCGGCCAGAAGCGGCCAGAACAGCTTGTTCAGCTCACGCTCCGACTTTTCACGAATCAGCTCGTAGACTTCCTCGATGGTCGTCTCGGCGTTGAGTTCGTTACCGATGCCAGTGAGGAAGACGCCGACCTGCGGCAGAGTTCCCGTCTTGGCGTCGACCATCACGCGATTGATCAGAAGATTGGCGGCCGTGTTCCAGTGATAAAAGGAAAAGCCCTCCTCGTCCTTTCGATCCTGCCCGGTCTTGTGATGACCACGTGCGATCAGAAAGGCCATCCAGGCGGTCGTGAACTTGAGTTCCTCGAGCGGACGTTCCGAATACCACTCCGGCGATACGTAGATCTTGTCACCGTCGAAGCTGATTGATCCCGAACCATACGTGGGCACGATGGGATAGGTGGTCAGCGCCTGCCGATAGATCGAGACTGGATTGCTGAACATGGGGTGATTGGCGAACAAGCTGTCTTGTGCGATGGCAAAACGATCCATCGCATATTCGGCCTCCTCACCGCCCGCCGGAGTCATCCGATTCTGATGTGCAGCTTCCTCTTCCTCGGGAGTCATCTGCACTGCGATACCCAGGGCGATGTTCTTGACATCCTGCCGGATCTTGTTGAGTTCGTCTTCCGATAGTTTTGCCACGTTCGATCTCCTACCAGCCCCCTGGGGCTTTTCCACTTGGTGTGAATAGCACAATTAGGACGAGGATCAAGAGAAAACCTCCCAATCCTATTATGACGCCAATCCAGTGATCATGTGTCATACGCGGATATAATCCTTTGGACGGTACTCACGACCGTTTGGATAGCGGTCGAGACCAAGAAGCTTCCACTCCTCTTCCGTCAAAAGCGTCCTGGCCTTGGCGAAAGCTGCCTCGGTTGGTGGATGAGTGTGAGTTTTCTTCTGCTCTTCTTCCAGCTTAGCCTGAACATAGTCTTCGCAATACTCAGTGCCAAAACTTGCGTAATTGTTGGCACCACAGTGATCGCAATAGCTCGACGGATCGTAACCCATCTGACTGGCACGCCACTTGTGAGGAGTCTTGGGAAACAGGTTGTCTACCACTGCCCGTGTGCCTCGCTGGAAAAGGGATGAGTACGCGCCTCATGCTCATGTCGCTGGCAATACCATTCGATACCACCGGCCCCGATCGCGCCATTGATCGCGGGCTCGCCACACGTATCGCAGAACTTATACTTCATGGGCGAACGACCATCGTGGCGGGGATATTTCTTGCTGGGCTTGCTATTGCCGACGTGACCGGGGCCTGATGCGCCGCCGCTCTGAACCTGTTTGATGGCCTTGCAGGACTTGCTGCAAAACTGTGCCCATCCACGTGCGCGATCTGCCGTCCTAGCCTGGAAAGGCTGCTGACACCGCTTGCACGAATATGTTGCCGTTGACGCCACGCTTGCCTCCTCTTGTGTGTGTCCAACTATGGAGCCAAGAGTGGAAGCTGTCAACCAGTTTAATAGCCGCCCTGTGCTTCCCAGCGGCGATGTTCCTCTTCCTCGCGAATGCGGGCAACCCGCTTGATCAGGATCAGGTCGATGATTGCCAGGACGCCCTTGCCTTCCAGCTTTTGGAAGCCAGTTTCCTTCAGAAATTCCGCTTCCTCGTTGGCACTAAAGTCCAGCTTGGTTGCACGGGTCACGATATCAGTTCCTTTCTATGCAGGAGTTCTGCCAGTTTGTCCTGGGAGACCTGCGCCATCTGTTGATGACCCAGCGAACCAGGGTTGAGCTTTACCTTTTCCTCGGCCTCATGGGCTTCCTTGCGGGCGACCGCGATCTCTTTGTCGAGTTGGATCTGGGCACCAAAACGAGGAGCGGGAGGCGGACCATTGAACTGCTTCATGGCCAGGCGCTCGGTAAAGGGCGTGTAGGTTGCGAGTGTCAGGTCGCCACGGACGATGAAAGCGAGGTTGGCACCATAGTGGTACCACCGATTGCCGGCCACGACCTTTTGACGGAACACATCCTTTAGATGCTCGGGCTGTTTGTCCCAGTCAGGGGTACGTTTGGGCGTACCCTCGCTGAGCTTGTCGAATATTGCCCTGGCCGTTGCCTCGATCACACTAGCTCTCCAAAGAGGATATCGACCTGTGCAGCATCTTGGAAGAGAAAGCAAACGATAAAGCGGTTATCCTTTTCACCATCGGCCTTGTAAAACGTCACGCTCTCCAGACCACCACCGCTGAAAGTGCTGCGAGGTTCCAGATCGTACTTTGCCTCAATGTCCAGGACAAAGTTCCGCGCATCACGGTGATTGGTCTGCATCGACGTATAGGCGTTGAGCGACTTGCGGAAGTTGACCGGCGGGGTTGGCTTGGGCTCACGCTCACCGACCAGCGCGATGCGCGAGAGAAAACGCTCGCCATAGGGCTGACCAGGGTCGAGCATGATGATGATCTGGTTGCGGAAGCGAAGCTGATCGAAGTGGCGCGTCCACTCCGTTTCATGCTCGGGCCAGAAGTCGACCAGGACGGTGATCTCCTTGTCGTTGATTGCATCCAGGGCCTTGGCACCCAGCATCCGATACTTGATGTCGGGGCCTATAATCGACTCCACGGTGGACGTCCGATCATCGCCCCAGATGCCGATCACGATGGGCGAACCACTTGCCGGACGCTTGCACATCTTGCGGACTAGTTCGATCTGTTCCTGGTCAATCACTGCCTGTCTCCTGCATCTGTTGTCCTGGAATTAGCACCAGGAATCCACAGGGCAACCAGATTATTCAGTGGGTTCCTCGGGCATCAAGTCCTTGACCAGAACATGCTTGATATTCTTCACCGCAGTTTCGTTGAACTCCTCGAGTACCTCGGGACCAAAGACCAGCTTGCCAGGATAGCCCTCGCGGGGCATCTTTCCACCACGCATCAGCGTAACGTGGGGCCGTAGGATGTTTGAATGATCCATTGTGGGCAGGAGTGCTGCGAGCTCCTCGTGGCGTTCCTTGACTGCGGGATGGCCGAAGCTGATAGCTTTCGCGATGTAGCCGAAGATCTGAATGGTCTTGTAGCCTTCGGGGATAACCAGCTGATTGGTCTGAAGGGTGATGCCACTCCAATCAACGGGTTCTCGACAGGTTGCCAGGGTCAGGTGCAGCTCATGGACTGGCATGATCTTCTTGATCCCAGTCTCATAGGCCCACTGCACCACATCGCTGGTGTTCAATAGGGGTCGGTATAGCCAGAGTGTCTTCATCATCTTTGACCCATATTATAAGCTACTTTGGCTTGCAACTAAATTAGATATGAGATACACGATATTACGACCCAGCCCCTTCCAGCGGGCTGACCCGGAATAGCATGGATTTCAGAATATCTCAATTAAGAAGCAACACAAAGGCGCGACTTCCTCGCTTTACCATCCGCTAAAGGAGAAGTCTTTCAATTGGGTGCCGCGCCGGACGCCGGATACGACAACAGCGCCCCTGAGGGCGCTGTTGGGCTGGAGTCCATTGGATTCCGCGCCAACTTCCATGGCAGCAGCAATCCCGATCCTATCTTTTCTCTAAAGCCCCTCGGCGCTATGGGGCGACGCCATGTTCCTTAGCGCATACGTACCTCCTTTCAGTTAGTGTTGATCCGCTGTTAATCTGTAGCTGCACTCAGGACATTAGTGCCAACATCCTGAGCGTCAACCGTTTTATTCGGCGTCGGGATACATTTCCTTCAAACGCTTGAGATCTGCCAGATCTTGCGCCTTTTGGAGATTGGCGGTTTCCTCAAGGGCACGTACCTGTTCCCGCAGAATCAGGGAACGTCGCTTGCTGTCATCGGCCCATTCGATTGCCCGCCAGTTATTGTCCAGATAGTCAACCGGGAAAGTAACCAGCCGCGAACCACCGCCGTCCCAGTTCTCGTGGAAGACGACCTCGATCGTGGCTTCGTCCTCATTCAACTGCCAGCTGTCGAAGCGGACATTCTTGAGGAGTGGGTACTGAACGGGGTTGAGCTCCTCCCTGTACTTTTGGACCGCCTCGGCCATGTCGCGCATCATGTTACGGATGCGGCGCTTCTCGACCAAGTAGGCCTGGATATTGGAAAGCTCGCTCACTTTTCCGAAACCGAAGCGTGGGCGGGCTTGGGGCCTGCACCGTTGACGATCAGCGCCGCTGCGCGTTCGTCGGCCGACATTGCATCCAGGGAGATCCAGCCGTGCTTTCCAGCTACTGCGCGGAACATCGTCGAGACCTGCAGTTCCAGGTTCTTGGGAAGCGTAAAGCGGAACGTGTCGACTGCGCCCTTCTTGACTCGGAGATCGACCAGCTGCTCGCCCTTGGGCAAGTTGATGGACTTGACCCTGTTGGTCGGCAGGATCTGAACGACATCGTCCTTTACCCGAATCCGGACCTTCGTGTTAGCGCCGACCAGTGCCGATGCCAGCTTGTTAAGATTCACAGTAGCCATTTTCGATCTCCTCGTTTGCGTTTCCTATGTTCTGGTTTTAGCACCAGAACAGACAGCGTCAACCAGTTTATTCAACCATTTCCACTTCTTCCACCTCGTAAGTGGAGTCATAGCTGCTGGTCCGCTTGCCATTGTGATCGGCAGCATAGGCATCAGCATCGGCTTCATTCTTGAACGCTTTGTGGGCGCGGCGACTATCGTACTCACCGTTGAAGTACACATCCATAACAATGTAGATCATGTTGATCTCCTCGTTGTGGGCGACCATCGCCCCGTCCATGTTCTGGATGTACACTCTGGTGAGAGGGCGTCAACCACTTTCTCACCAGAGTCTCGAACTCTTTTACTTTGCGGTGATGCTTGCGCCAGCAGGGGCAGCCTGACCGATCGGGGTCTTCAGCAGCTCTGCGGCCTCGGTCACGTTGACCATCGTGAGCCAGCCATGCTTGCCCTGGACGATGTTGAACTTTGCGCCCTCTGCGCCGTCGAGTTCGTTGAGGCCGGCCACGTCGGGCATCTGGAAGCGAACCGTACCGCGATCTGCGCGAACCTTCAGTTCAGCGAGCATTTCGCCCTTGGGCAAGTTGATCGACTTGACACGATTCGTGGGGAGAATCTGCAACATGCCGCCGAGGACGCGAACGCGAACCTTAGCCGAAGTGCCGATCAGTGCCGAAGCGTTCTTGTTGAGATTTACCAGCTTGCCCATTGTGCGTCTCCTCGTTTGCGTTTCCGATAAACAAGCTCTAACACCAGGAAATGGAACGTCAACCAGTTTTGTTCTGGTTTTGTTCAGATAATTTGATCAGTCGTCGAGGTCGATCTTTTTGCCCTCGCGACGACGCTTCCGCGCGCTGGTGGCCTTGTAGCTCATGTCCTTTCGGTGGTCGCCTCCGTCCATGCCACCCTTTTTGTTGCTGCGGTGCAGCTTGGCGAGGATTTCAATGAACCAACCGGTCCGAATTTTACCACCCATAGTTGACCTCCTTAGCGGACGATGACCGAGACCTTGCCGTAAGCCCCACTGTGGAACCACGTTTTGGCCTCGCGGATTTGGACCTTGCCAATTTGCGCTGGTGTATAGCCCTGCGAGTTGACCGTCTGATCCGGCTGGTTGATGTTGCCCATTGCAACAGCGACGTCACGTTCCAGCGTTTCCATTGCCTTTTCCTGGCGCTCCAGGAGTTCCCCACGGAGGTGGCTGACATCGCTGTAAATGATCGTTACCTGCTTCATCGTGGACTCCTGGTGTTTCCTATAAAAAGAGGAGTAACACCAGGATCCTGGTGATCAACCGCTTTTTGCTTTTCCTCGGACATTTTCTGGAAGCTCATAGGGGTCATACGCCGCTGCCTTGTCGGCAGTGACCTTGTTGGCATGCTCGATGCCCAGTCGCAGACCACGCTCCGATGATGGAAGGGGAGGACGACCAGCGGCTACATCGCGACCGATCACGTCCTGGAGCCAGGCGATGTTTTTGTTGGCTGCTGCCTCGATATCAGGATACAGTCGGAGGCGAGCGTCGCCATCGAACCGCTCGTTGATTGGACGATGTGGCGTGGTGTCCGTGATGTAGCCCTCAAGGCCGGCGAGTGGATTCTCATACTCCCGCCAGAAGGTAAACGGAGGCATCATGCCTCCCTTGGTGGACAGAAAGGAACCTTGCTTGGCACCAAGTGCCTCGGCGCTGTACCAGAGCACAAGGGCAACGTCGCCCTGATATGTCCAGTGGCGAGCAGTTGTGTTGGGACGATGGCGATGCGTGGCATCGAGAAAGCTGTCCTCGTAGGTCCACGCCGCGCCGCTCGTGACCTCGATCACGCGATCGGTGGGAGGAGCAATGTCCTCGACCTTGTTCCACGGCATATCAGTTCCCCTTTACGAGAATGCGCTCTGCAGCGAGAGCAGTTGCGGGCAAATACTTGTAGTCGGTTGCGTTTGCGAGATACTTGAGGGCACCCTCATAGGCTGCGCGGAGCGTTGGGCGCACACGCATGTTAGTGTCTTCGCGGAAGTAACGCGAGAGCGCCTCGCACATCAGCTGGGCATTTTGCGCTTGCGGATGCTTGAGCTTTGCGGGGATATACTTGCCGCCACCCGGCGCGATCAGATCCTCGGTGATGATCCAACCGGTCTTCATGCGCGTATTGTGGGTGTAAATGAGCAGCATGTCTATCTCCTGTGCGTCCGATAAACAGACACTAGCACCAGAGTTTGGCTATGCAACCAGTTATTTGCCTCGAAGCCAGGCCCAGAAACCCTTTTTGGCGATGTTTTTGGCAATGACCGCGGTGGCCTTGGCCTCAAAGAGTTTTCCCTCAGGGCCACACATTCCTTTCTGGGAGCGAACGTTGGCACACTCTGGCAGCTTGACATCGTAGCCACCATGAGGAGTGAATGTCTCGAGACGCGCCAGCTCATTGGTGCAGTAGTCGAAATTGGACACACCGCCCAGCCAGCTTTTCCAGTATTTGCACTGGTGACAGGGACCGGGCCAGTTGAGTGTGTCCTGCTCAGCCTTCTTCAACGCCGCTTGGGCTCTGGCTAAAAGGTCACTCACCGCTTCAATTTCTCCATCATCAGCTTGGTGCTGAGCACCTCGTTTTTGTCAAACTTCATCAGCGCCGGATTGTGCTGACCAGTCTTGGTCGCGTGGCTGCTGACTTCTCCCTGCAGCCGCACTTCCTTTTTGTCAAGGATGGTCTCAGCGGTGATGAAACCGCTGGTGTGGGTTCTTTTCAGACGTGCGATCACCAGCTCATCGCGGCGCGAATAGATGAACATGTCACCGATTGCCAGCTCGTTGCCGAACATATCCAGGGGAACGCAGGGCAGGAGATCAACCTTCTTGGCCTTTTCCTCCTCGGTCTTGGGAGGCTTTTTGGCAAACAGATAGACCGTTGGTCCCACGTGATTGGGAAGGATCTCAAGGCCGGCTTGGTCGCCCCAGTTAGTAGCAACAGGCTTTCGACCATCGAACTCGTAACGAAGCGTCTTTGAACCGTCCTGCTCAATCCACTCCATCATGTAGATTTCCAGCAGGTTGGGCTCCCTGATACCCATGAAGCCCGACTTGCTTTCGCGGATGAAGATGTTGGGATCCGTTGGCAATGTTCCTTGGCGGATGATATTGTAAGCGGGGCCCTTGGGAACTGAACTTATGTTGCGGAGTTGAAGACAGTCGCGCTCGATCTTTGCGATGCTGCCGGCCCTTGCACCACTGTGGATCTTGGCATAGATGGGCCGACCAGCCTTGAAGTCCTCGACCATCTTGGCCATGCCCTGGATGAGAAGCTGGCGATTGGCGATCACATTCTCGATCGTCTCGTCGGACTGGTCAGCGTACCGTCCCCGGTAGATGTCGCCCTTGAGATTTCCTATCTCAACCATCGTATCAGGGTTGTTGTGCAAATGGTACCACGACATCAGTTGTCATCCTCTTCCGAATAAGTCCCACCCTCGCTCCAGAGGTACTGCCTGATTTCCTTCAAGCATTCCAGAAGCGAACCAGTAATCCGAGCCCTGCCCCAGCTGCGATCGATGTCACGGTGATCAAAGATCGCCCACTCGTCGCCCTGGATCCACGCCAACTTCCAGTCGTTATAGCGGGAAAGAGTGTGCTCTGCAATGTTAAATCCGCGCATCAGGTCAGTCTTGACCGCTGCGCCCTTGCTGGTCAGCTTGAGCGTTCCCTCGAACATTCCGGGGCGGATCACGGGCAGGACGCTTTCGATCAGCTGGCTCAGGGTCACCAGCTTGTCGTCATCCCACTTGTGGTTGACCGCAACCGTGAGGCAGTTCTGATCCGTCCGGCACCAGTGACCGCCACCATTCCGCAGACCAGATCCCTGCCATGCGCCCTTCCAGGAAAGCTGCGAGAGATACGCATCGCCGCGCTTGTTCCAGCCGCTGGCCACATTGGTTTCCAGAGCCTTCTCCAGCGTCATCGCTTCCTTGGCCTCTTCGGCCAGCTGGGCAGTGGTGAAAGCATTGTGGGCGATGTGGAAGTTGTCCTGGGCCCTCTTGAGAGCATCGCGGGCTCGATCAAGATTTGCCGTCAGTTGTTCGATCGTCTTCGCCACCGCGTTTCTCCTCGTTGTCTGCATTCTGGATAGCAGACCTGTCCTGGTTGTCTACCAGAATCTCTTGCGCGAGTAAAAAGAAAGCGGATCCATTAGGCGCACGTGATCCCTGCTCTTGCCCTTTAAGTCCTCGTAACATTCGCACATGAACTCGGGGCTGGTTCGAGCATCGGGGACAATGGGCTTGCAGATCTTCTTCATGCCCGATTCAATGAAGTGGCAGATTTCCGCCTTGTTGGTGCGATCTCGCCAAGTACCATCACGCATCTGATACTTGAGTGCCGCGCATTGAACTCGACCCTTTTTGTCAAGCCCAACGTTGTTGAAACAGGAAACACATTGACTTGGACGTTGAGGCCCAAAGTAAGCCTTTTCCCATTGACAGGCCCGGCAATAACCAATGCAATCGGACACCGTGCCGGAGGCAAATGGCACATCGCACCTCATGCAACGTGGAGCGGTACTAGAAACCGCTGGGGCTTTGGGACGGCTGCTCATCAGTGGACGGTCGCGAGTTCGCGCTCCAAGTCCTCACATTCCAGCAACCAGACCAGCGTGAGCTCCCAGTCGCCGCGATGATCGTTCTGATGCTCCCAGAGGACGTCCTCGATGGGATAAAAGCTACCATGCTCGTTGATGTGGTCGCGAACCTGACGTGGGAGACGATCGAACGCATCCATGTCGATCTGCCGACCCTCTTCCCAGTGAGGAGTGTCCTCGGTCTGGGTGCTCATTTCGGCGATGGCCTGTGCCAGCATGCCAGCAATGCTGGAGCCGCTCAGAAGATCCGCGTAGCCCATTTTATGCCTCCACGCTGCGGTCGAGGAGATTGTTCTTTCCGATGCCGCCGCCCCAGCCCTTCCGGATGGTGATGGCCGAGCCAGCGCGGGTGAAGAACTCAGGGGAGCCGTTGAGAACACGTCGCACCTGACGACGCTGCATGTTGCGAACGCCCCGCTTTCCCGTCGTGTTGCTCATCTTGTTTCTCCCTACGTTGCCTATGTTCTGGTATTACTACCAGAGTTCCTGGTGTCAACCAGTATTTGTTAGCTGATCTTCTCCGACTATGAAACCGCTGAGTTCACCTGGCTCTTTGTTGAGAAGCTTGGTGAGGATCATGTCCTCGCTGCCGATCTTTTCAACCAGCACCCGTCGACCGTTATATTTCTCATGACGAGGGTTAAGTCCTTGGATTGTGTACTCACCGCCCTCAACGATCGTTGCATCAGCCATCTTCGATCTCCTAGTTGCCTACACCTCTGTCCTAGCAAACTGGACAGGACTGTCAACCAGTTTTACAGAAAAGAGTTGGCCCTCTCGATCAACGCCTTGTCCTCACTATCCAGGGAAAGCGAGCAGTGGGCGTTCCGCTCATGAAGTTCCAATGCCTCGACCAGAAGACGGATGACCTCACGCATGTCAATCATACGCTCGAGATCTTCCCCAACGCCGTTGGTGCCATGGATGGGGCAGTTGGGGTCCTCTGCTATCCAGGGACCCCCGATCTGATGGCACTGATGTCCACAGTCCATTACGCGCCCTTCAGCTTGAGCTTGAACGTCCGAGTACCCTGCGAAGTGCCCGCCGTCTCGACCATATCCTTGGGGATATCGTAGTAGTGGGCAATCCAGCCGCTCTCACGAAGCACCGTCCGCGTCTCTGCGAGCTTGCCCTTGTCCTTGCCGCGAGTGATCAGCTTCTTGGTGACCTGCACCTTCCGATTGTGCTTCTCGAGGCTGTAAAGGCGGACGATGCCATCGTAACGGCCGTCCCGTCGACCGACCAGACCGTAGCCGTAATGGCGCTGGAAACCAGTGCGGAAATCACCTTCGAGCTTGCGGATGATATCCTGCTTGCTCTTTGCCGAAATCTTCGTCGCCTTGATCTTGATCACAACGGCCATCTGCTGTCTCCCTGTGTGCGTTTCCTATGTACCAGGAATAGCACCAGAGTTGAGCACGTCAACCAGTTATCTTAGCCAGTTCCGCTTTTAGGAGCATCTCATAGAACTGGACATTCTCGGCCACGTTCCAGAAACGATTCATCCCACTTGTATGGGGAATGTAGAGGGCACGGAGATCGCCACTGCTAACGGGGTTTCCTGCTATCAGGGCACCGCCATAGACACGCGCTGCCTCGGCTCCCACAAGGATTGTTAGCCAGGGACCCTCAAGGTCCATTAGTATCTTGCGGAGGCGGGTTCGCGCTTCATCAAGTTCCAGAAGCTTCTCGCCATCATGACGAGCGTTGATGCGACGGATTGCATGATAGGCATCACTGTCCAGAGCCATCATCTTGGCAAGCCGCGCAGCCGCGCCAGTGGTCGTGTGGATGAACAATGGATCTTTGGGATCCGTGTTGGGTCCAGGCCGATCGCCTACAATGAGAACATTCATAGCGGAATGCTACGCTAGGGAGCATTGGGCCGCAAGATACTAAAAGTGCTCAATCTCCGCAGGGCTTATAGTGACCGTCTCATCGCCCTCGTAGGGGTGGCTGTAATCAAAATAGACTGTGATCGTGTCGTCGGCCTCAATATAGAAGGATTCCATATGGGCATGAGTGGTGAAGACCTTGAAGTCCTTTTCAGACTTCTCGGCCTCCACGTGCTTTCGAGCGATCTCCTCGATGACTCTGCTGAGTCGACTGTGGTTATCGATTACAGCTTCGATGATCGCCAGTTGCATCAGAAGAACAGTGAGATCAGATAGCCCGCTGCGCCGAAGAAGCTCACGAAGACCACGAACCAGCAGAAGGTCATCTTGACGTTGATGTTCTCATAGTTCTTCAGCGTCAGGAGATTGGCGACGAAAAAGATCGTCCAGAGAATGAGCCCGATTGCGATACCGATGAACATGGTTTACTCCCTCAGATATAATAGCTGGTCTGGTGATTTTCTTCGACAGCCTGCTCAAGATTGAAATTGTAGTTGCGCCAGGCGAATCCGTAAAGATCCATCGACTTGGCGCCTGCACCATAACGTGGCTGGACCGTTACGCGCTTGTCGGTGATGTTGGTGATCACGCCCAAGTAACGAAGATTGTAGCTGTCGTACTCGACAGTTTCGCCGACCTTGAACGTCCGATCCACGGCCTTGTTATTGTAAGTGCCGAACAGTCGGATGAACTTGACACCTTCGCGCTTGCCGACAGTTGCCTTGAGGCCGCTGTCCTGACCAGGATAGACCTGACCATAACGCTTGCGCGTCTTGCCCACCACTGCGACCGTCTTGTCGGCGGCCAGCTCAACGAGTGCGCGACCGTGTGCTGCCACTAGGGGCACTACTGCGTCAAAACGTGCCTGCTGCTCTGCGTTCATTTTCGATCTCCTCGTTGCCGATGTTCTGGATCTAACACCAGAACAGATAGTTGCAACCACTTTTTAGACGTCGCAGAATCTTTCCACGCCGCGCTTGCAAAGCACCTGCTCATCGTGCTTCATCATGCGATCAAAAGCAAAGAGCACCGCACCAGCGAGCAGGACCCAAAAGAGGATCAGGGGAAGGCGCCGCATCACGCCGCCTCAACCGGCTTGAGGAGAACGGAATGCAGACGCTCCAGCATATCGTAGATCTCCTCTGGGGTCTCCAGACCAGTGAGCGCGAGGTCGGCCACGATCTCTCCCTCGAGTGCCTTGGGCATGATTTCCTGTGCCATCAGCGACGACCTCCGAGGAAGTTGCCCAGCTCGCTCATAAACACCTTGCTGGCATTCTTGGGATCATTCTGGATTGCGTCCCTGACCCGACGCTCCATGGCGTCTGCCTCGATCTGGATCGTTTCCTGGTGCATCCGCTTTGCAAAGTCCTTGTCCTCCTGGGACATTGCCTCGCTGGGGACCGGCTTCGCACCTGCTTCAACGTAGCGCGTCCGCTTGCCGTGGGGCACGATCTTGAGAAAGCCTAGCGCCGCAGTTGCCTCGATCAGCCGGACCGCGTTGGGGTTGCCAGTGCCCGACGTGCCCCAGATCGCCGTCGTGGCCTCGGTCATCGTAAAGCGCGCCTTGCCCTGGATTTCCAGCTCGTTGAGAACGTGGGCTGCCGTGCTTGCTGCCTTCTGCGCGCCCTTGCTCATCTCGTTCCAGTTTGCCATCGACCGATCTCCGTGTTGCTTGCCTATGTTCTGGTTTTAACACCAGAGTCAGGTGCGTCAACCGGGAAAATCACCCAAGGCTGCAATCAGTTCAACCTCCCAGACGCTTTTGTCCAGACCATACTGGTCGTCGTTGGTATAATGTTCGCGAATCTTGTTTTCCGCATCCTCGTAGTCGGTGCCCCAGACCAGCGTCTGGACCTTTTCCTGGTAGCTCTTTTCCATGTAGGGGCTGACGTGGAGCGTTACATTGGCCAGATACAGTTTCATGCGCTGATCACATCCTCCACCCTGTAAATGTGGAAGCCGCAGATCATGTCGATGTGGGTGTCATCGTACAGATACTCGCAACGCGGCTTCTGTTTGCCATAGTAGGTTCCGTTCTTGTGGTAGCGGAAACCACCCTGCGGACTCTGGTGCTCTCGCTTGATGCCATAAAAGGTTAGAAAGCGGGGGATCTCGTCATCAGCGATGTGCGGAAAGCATTCAAGGAACTGTTCGGGCGAATCGCAAAGCCCGTATGCACCCAGACCTTCCACGCCGCGGTACGGCCCCTTCTGGTACTTTTCCGAGTACAGTTTGTTCATCTTCCGCTTGTAGGCGCTCCGGGCCTCGTGATAGCCCTCCCAGTTGTCCTTTCGCATCAGCTCATAATAGGGAGGAACATCCTCGACCACTGTCTGAACGATGTCACGAACGTTGAAGTTGCCATTTGCCACGTACATGCCCTTGGCCATGCGTGGCGGATGGCTGAGCTCCAGGGGCAGGAGATCATCAGGATTCTTGTCGTTGTGCTCCTCGGCCAGCGCCCTGTATCGTGCCTGATGGTCGTCTGCGAAGGGGCGGAACGTGATATCAACGAGCATTGCGCTTGGCCTTCAGCTTGTCGATCAGATCCTGTTTGGCCGACGCGCTGCGGTTGCGCCGCTTCTGCCACTCAGGAGCCTTTTTATCCTCGTCGAGCAGCCGATAGTTCTGATAGTCGATGTTGGGAAAATACTCATCGAAACCCAGATAGTTGATGGTCAGCTTTCGCTCGACCAGTTGCTCACGCCACATTGGCCCTTCCTCGCGGCTCTCGCGCTCTGCTGCGCTCTCATGCGTGAAGGGATTGAAGTGGTAGCTTTTGCCCAGGCCAGGCTCGCCAACGATCGCCAGAACCAGCGGAGCGTCCCGCATATCGTGCTGCAGGGCTGGGAAATCGCTGATGTGGGGACCTATCAGGAGAGCGACGCCATCCCAGGCCGCCGACGACAGGGTAAGCGGAGCGGAAGGCGGAATGGTCATCCCAGCATCCTTCATCTGCGATTCGATGATCGCGTCGCAGCAAGCGTTATAGGCTGCCTTCATTTCGTCGTCCATGTTCAGAAACTCCGCGAGATAAAGCTGGCTGCATCATACAGCCCAAGCTGGTTGGCGACATCGTAGAGACGGGCCAGCTGGTCGTTCAGAGCGCCCTGGCTTTGCTTGAAGCGCGGAAGATCTTTTACATCCTCTGCCTTAAACGCCCGTTCGATCTGCATCCACTGTCTCCTCGTTGCCTATGTTCTGGGTTTAATACCAGAACAATCCTTGTCAACCAAGAAAATGGGGTGGACTGCGCTAACAATCCACCCCACGATCTTTGTCTTTCTCCAGCTTCGCGGCACACCCCGTCTTGAGCACCCTTACCCGACCGCGTTTACCTCCCGGGACGACAATGATTTTTGTCTACAACGAGA